>Ga0315296_10000009_pt1 | contig 232234 bp, 197 predicted proteins | sample YL17G14_18_MG_FD_203921 | JGI IMG/M metagenome (GOLD analysis project Ga0315296, IMG submission 203921) | Sediment microbial communities from Yellowstone Lake, YNP, Wyoming, USA - YL17G14_18 | ecosystem: Environmental > Aquatic > Freshwater > Lake > Sediment | place: USA: Wyoming | collected...
TAGTTGGCTGAACATGGCAGAGATTGAGATGAGCGTTTTGTCTCGCCAGTGCTTGGCGGAGAGAATGGGCAATATAAGTCGCTTGGACAGCGAAGTAAGAGCTTGGGCAGAAAAGCGAAATACTAAACAGGCCAAAGTAGATTGGCGGTTTACCACTGCTGATGCAAGGATTAAATTGAAAAAGCTCTATCCATCAATTAAATAGAGACAGAGCACTAGCTTAACTTGGCGCACATTTGTTAATGGGTCGGAAGAATTTCCTCGATTATACCTTTTGCCCCTCATTGCTTGTGCTTCCGCGTGGCGACCCATATGCCAGTAAAAAAACTTGAAGTATTGGCAGTACTCACTATGATCAACCGTGGGCACGAAAGGCTATTATTTGAGACTATCTCAAAAAACCGGAGACATGAGATGACAAGAATGTCCAAGATGCACATAGTAATACTCGTTCTGGTTGTCCAGGCTGATATATTTTTCTTGCACATACCATGTGCACGGTCAGCCCTTTCCAATCGGGCGGAAAAGCTGATAGTAGGTTTCGAGCAGGCAGAGCTGAGCCAGGGCTCATACATTTCGCACGAGGAGAAGCCGGGGCGTGAGAGCTGGTTTTATCTGCTGGAGCGTCCCGAAGGTTTTGACTTTGCAGCCCGGTTTGAGTGGCCAGGAGAAACCAATCGCGCCTGGACCTGGCAATGTAGGCAGGGGGAGCACACCGAAGGTAAGCTGGCCTTGGTCGCAACCGTTGCGCCGATTGACCGTGACGAACAAACAGCAACCTATCGCCAGACCGAGTTCCTCTCATACTTCTACCCCAATATCCGTAGAGGCCTTGTTGAGGCACGGTCCTTGATGACGAGCTTCCAATGGTTGGTCAAGGCCAGGCCGGACCTAAGAGACTGGTCCGACTACGACTTGCTCTGGATAGACCTGCACTGCGACGCAGGACCGGTCGAACTGTGGCTTGCTATCGAAGACGATATCCTGGAGCCACCAGTAATGAGGACCTACAAGCTACCTACAGGAAAATGGGTTACACTCGAGCTTGACCTGAAAGAGGCTGCGCGGGTTCGAGAGCTTGACTTGGCCAAGATCACCAATTTCTGGCTTATGGGCCGGTCATCTGCTCGAGCCACCATGCGGATAGACAACATCAGGATAGTCAAACAGGGCGTGCCTGCTCCTGACGAGCTTCTTCGGGACAACAGTCCAATGGAGGTCTCCATCGTTCGGCCAAAACGACCTGAGGTGCCGAGCCTCCCCTTGGCCACGAAGCCCGACCAGTCCGTCGTGAGGCTCACTAAACCCCTTGTAGTAGCCCATGGCTCGGTCGTTCCCTTCGGATGGGTGTCCGCTTATGACAATAGGCTCATCTTTGTTGCCTATAGTGCCGAGGAGGAGGGCAGAGCAGTCTATACGGGCGACGGCGGCTCCAACTGGAAGCAGCTTCCAAAACCTACAATCCGTAACCTCGATCACGGGACTGCCCGGGGTTGCGCTATCGATCAATTAGGCGATGGAGTCGCCGTATCCAGTGGACCGGGCTGCGCAGGACTTGGCCATCCCAACCCGAGACAGCATCTGACCAAGTACACCTTTACCGGCAATAGCTGGGAAGCACGCTTTCCCACAATTCTGGACTCGGACATCCGGCATTGCGGTTCTAATGCCTCGGCAGTACGCCTTCCTGCCGGTCCCTTCAGAGGGCGTCTCTGGGCCAGTTGGGGCGAGATCGGTCGTGAACACGCGATAGGATTGCATGTAAAGTTCTCCGATGACGATGGTCGAACGTGGACCCCTTGGGGCAGGGGCGCAGCGATTCCCGGTTCGCAGGCTGCCAAGTGGTCCGATGGAACTTACAGCTATCCCGAGACTGTGCTTAGCCCTTGCGAGGAGCACGTCGCATGCTTCTGGCGGCACAAGCGCCAGTGTGGAGTCAAGTGGTCGGTCTATGATGGTTTGGAATGGTCAGCTCCAGTAGAGATCTCCCGTGTTACTCTTGACGATATGGATGGGGCTTACAGGGCAACGATGTCAGCAATCACTAAAGGGGATCGTGAGATATTCTTTACTGCTACAGGTCTCAATACGGTTTTACGTTGGGATGGGAGATCCTGGCATAGTGAACCCGTCCGTATCGAAGATGGAGGCATGCTTTCGTTGGCCGGGGATATCGTGACGCTTTTCACCTCCGGGAAGGTAAACCGTAGATGGAAGGGTGTCCGCTGGCAGCGCCGGGCAATCCTCTGCTGCTACTGGCGTTTGCCGAACGGCCAGTGGGATGGTCCTGTAGACCTCACTCCCGAATTTACTATGGATGAGTATCTATCGCTTGCGGGTTTCTCCGTTCCGCCCTATGCTCCGGATAACTTCATCCCGCTCGTCTGGAGTGACTCTGATGAGGGGACGGTTAAGCTCTTGAAGGTTCCCATGCCTCCGACCACGCGTGAGGCAGATAAGTAAGCAAGAACAAAAAGCGTGCGCAAGATGGCTCATGTTCGCTTCGTTTGGGCTCTCGATGTTGACTTTCAGTGTTACAATCATTTATGAGGTAGACCTAAATGGGTCGTGATGAGAATGAATTTCTTTAATTTATCTTTCTATATCTTTTTGCTATTACTGAATCAGGCTACTTCACGTAGTCAATATGGCACAGACAGCAGCCGTGGAACAAATAATATTCCCAAGCAAATTGCACTGTTTTTTAGACCACCTACAGAACTCGCCCATGATTTTGGGGGATATCGGTCTCCTTTGAGATTTTATGATGGGACTGCTGTGAAGACACAGGCGGACTGGCAAAGACGCAGACAAGAAATACTGAAAACGTGGCAAAGTATCATGGGTCTTTGGCCTCCACTGATTGAGAGACCCAAAATCGAATACTTAGTGAAAAAGCGCCGTGAGAACTTCACCCAGCACCAAGTGCGTGTCGAGATAGCACCGGAGCAACAGACAGTAGATGGCTATTTACTTGTTCCCGATGGCACGAGACTGTTTCCTGCAATGCTTGTCGTATACTATGACGCTAAAACAGCAGTGGGCTTTGGCAAGGAGTTATGTGACTTCGGCTATCAACTGACAAGACGTGGTTTTGTTACGCTGTCGATCGGAACACCAGAGTTCTCCAGTTTACGAGCTCCATACAAGCCACTGTATGAGTCCGGCAGAGATGAGCCCACCCTTCAGCCACTCTCCGCATTGGCCTATGTAGCAGCCAACTGCCACACTGCACTGGTAAGCTTACCTCAGGTTGATCCTAACCGCATTGGTATCATTGGCCATTCGTATGGTGGAAAATGGGCAATGTTTGCATCCTGTCTCTACGACAAATTCGCCTGTACCGTCTGGTCCGATCCTGGGATTGTCTTCGACGAGAAGCGAGCAAATGTGAACTACTGGGAGCCATGGTATTTGGGATATGACCCTAATCAACAACGCCAAAGAGGTATCCCAAGCGCAACTAATCCTCGCACCGGTGCGTACAAGAAGCTGTTTCTTGAAGGACATAACCTCCATGAACTACATGCCTTGATGGCACCCAGACCATTTTTAGTCTCGGGTGGCTCAGAAGATCGGCCTGAGCGTTGGAAGGCTCTTAATCATACGATTGCAGTCAACAACCTTCTCGGGTATGTGAATAGAGTTGCCATGACTAACCGCAAGGGTCATTCTCCAACTCCAGAATCGAACGAGCACATTTACCTTTTTCTCGAACACTTCCTGGCTTCACCGCGGTAACTGCAATTCTCTCAACGCCGTGGATTCGGACCACAGTACCTAAGGTTATAGGCTTAGTCTCTGCAGGCCACTCTTTTGCTAAGTATCTTTATATCAAAAGACTTATCGCTCACTCTGACAATCTTAAATCATCTTCAAACAAAGGCTATGGGTCGTTTTTGGGTCAGTTTTACGTGAAGATGCATAGAGCAGGTGCCCTTAACAAATGCAACCGTTTGTACACATTATAATACTTCCGGAAATTCAGGCCAGTATATAAGGTGGAAGCTATAGTATAATGAAATCTGTAATGGAGGCAATTGCATAATCACGAACAAAAGTCAGCGACATAAGGAAATGACAAGGAAATTCACCCTGAAATCAAAAACTGCAGCAGGTGAAATAGACTTTGCAGCAGATCTCAACGAAGAACAACCGGCGGTAGGTTAGTGTGAGGCTGCAAAATTACGGGCAGGCAATTTAGCTCTGAGCCGACTTGACATTATGTATTTCAACCACTGAATCGAGCAAGTCTGTGTTTGTCAGATTCTTTTTGATGTAAAGGCTTTTGATTCTTGCCAGGACCTCTGATGATTCTACCTTCCAGAAAAAATCAACAAGCTGCCTCAATGTTAGACTCTCCAGCCTGATTTCAACGACTGTCTCATAGTATTTTGGCTCAAGCTGCGATACTTGCTGCTTCATTGTCGCAACCTTTTTCACGAGGTCACATTCTCGGATTAGTGATTCTAAGAAAGGCAGCAGCTCAAAGTCTTTCTCTTGTGAAGCCACTTTCGTATGTAAATTGCTAAGACTGTCGCGAAGAAAAATATATTCATTGCTTCCGGCGTGAAGTTTTTGAAGCTCATCTTGTTTTTCCGATATGACACGAGCGAGTGTTTCTGTCCTCTCAATAGCTGGCTTGACCGCAAACGCAAACAGCAGCCAGGCTGATATAAGAACTGCTACTGCCACAACGAGTAATTTTTCTCTATGTGTTAGGTGTATCATTTTTGCTCCGATACTACTGAGGACACTACGATAGTAAAGTGCACAGCACCGCTTTTAGGCTCTTTTTGCACATCCTGCACGTCGACAAGTGCAAACCCAGGAATTTCCTGTAAAAGGTGCTGCCATTGGTATACTGATTCAAATGAATCGCAGGTTCCGTTTAATCGAACAGATTCAGGGGTTATCAACAGGTCGTCAATTTTCACATTTCCCTGCGAAGGTGTGCTCATGGTTATACTGCGCAGAACCTCAAGCGGTCTTAAGTCGCTTGGAGAGAAAGGAGCGAAGAGCCGGTAATCCTTTCGCAAAGATTGCAGCTCTTGCTCTAATTGCGCAAGCGGGCTTACAATATTTTTTTCTTCCGGCAGCGCAGCTTGAAAAACTTGTGTGATTTCGTTTTTAATATGTGCGTACTTTCTTTCCAAATATGACAATCGCACAAATAGCCCAAGCAATGAGACAACGGCAATTGAAGCCATAAGTATCGCGCAAGTTATGAACTCCTTTTTCCGGTCTAACGTTGGTTTTACATTAGCAGTATCGGCCTCGCGAAAGTTAATACCTGCTGTTCTGTCAGGCACCAACACCCTCAAAGCAAGACCCTTAGCAAGAGATATTTCAGCATCGCCATCGCCCTGAGCGGAACATTCTACCCTTGCATAAGAGTCCACAATGGTTGTTGGGCAAGGCAGGCTTTCTGCGATGGTCGCTTCAAGGTCATTTGAAACATTACCTCTGCTTACTAAGTAGATTTTGGTATCTTTCTGAATTGCCCTGCCAAATACCTTCTGCCACGTAATTTCTACTTCCCGTGATAACACCTCTGCAATCTGCTCGTGAGCTAAATCAACATTGTTGTCGGAGCAGGAAACAATCGGAATATTTCTAATGATTAAAATACTGTTGTTTTCAGTAACTGCAAAAGTAAGGTAAGATTCATCTATATATGCAATGATGGCTTGACCGGTCATAATTTCGGGATGATTGACCGCAATTGCAGAATGGACCGCAAAAATAGCAGCCTCTACCAGATTAGGATGCATCTTCGCCTCGGCTAAGATGTTCATTCTTTCGTGCAGCGATGCTCTCTTAACCGCTGCCACAAGAACAGAATATTTATCGTCTGACGGCTGACGATACGAACATACCTGAGCAACAATTTCATCCGGTTCTATTGGAAAATTGTGCTCTAATACGGACTGGGTTTGTCCGCCAGAGGCGGACTCCTTTTCGCGTTTGGGGTCTGGCTTACTAAGTCCACGGATTTGTTCCAGGCCGGCAAAATCAGTTTCCAAATTTCGATAGAAAACAGCATCATTCGGCATCGAAATCGCCACATCCGCTCGCTGGTCAAATCCATATTTGCTCGTAAGTGACCTGAGTATCTCCGGCGGTGAGTCTGAGCCTCGCCGTGTTTGTATGCTAAAGACTTTTTCAATATTGAAGTGCCCACCTGTGCACGAAACCTGCACTGCACGCAAGCTGGAAGAACCAATATCTATGCCAATACATCGCTTAACCATTATCTTTTCTCTGGCTTCTTTTTATACAAGAACCATAACTGTTTGTCTTTAAAGCTCTTTGTATAAAACCACCTCAACGTTTTTGGTTTTCATATCTTTTTCAAGTATTGCAACTGTTGTACGGCTAAGGTGGTCAATGTTTCCCTTTGATATGACATGATAGTATTGCTCTGTGGACCCGACGGTAGCTGTCTTCTTAATTGTGTTAAAGATACTATCTGTCATGCCGGGGACATCCTGCAGTTCCGTGATACTGTCAAAGGCCTTAAATTCTCGCCGGTCAATAATCATTTGGGCCAAAACAGCATCCATTTTTTCCGACAAACACTCAATTACCTGCCTCGAAGCAGAATTAATGTTAATTCTCCCATCGCCGTAAACCGTCACGTAATCACGTATGCGGTCGAAAACCTCCTGTGTTATTCCTTTGACCAATAAAAGCTCTTCAGTCGTATCGAGCAGGTCATTTTTACACCTGTAAGGGACTTGCAGGTTACTGTAGTAGCTTGACTCCGCTCCTAAATTTTCGTGCTTTATAAAAGGCAAACACGTAACCTGGTCATCGCTGTCCGTCCAGTCAATAATTGAAGGCACCAGGCTGTAGCCGATATGAGGAAGGTCGGTTTGCTCCCGGTTCAGCAGGTCAATAAGCCGAAGCAGTTGTTCTGTTCTGGTTTGGTCCAGTCTGCCGTCTTTATCCTTGAGCAGGTTGACATTTAATCTGCTGTTTTCTTCAGTGATAGTTATCGAGCACTCTCCATCACTAACAGCAAAGGTCTTTTCCCCTGAAATCAGATCAAGCAAGGTCTTGTTTGTATGAATATCGTTGGTATCCCGGATAATTGCAATTGCAATATTGAGCCCTGCTCTCGCACAATTGAGCGCCTGCTCAGTTTTTCGGACACCGTCTACCACAAGCAGGTTGGTGCGAGATTTGTAGTTGAAACCAAGGAGCAGGACGCTTAACATCATTACCATACACAGGACAAGAACAACTACAAATCCGTTTCGTTGCTGGTTTCCAAACGCACTATTTTGCGTTCGGGGGCTCTTTTTTTTTGCTCGCTTCGGTTCCATTATCTGTTAAACGACACTAATGTGCCAGTTCGAGTTTCTTTACCCTGATTTTTCCGGCAACATATATATGCGGTAGTACCATACTGATATTGCCGATGGTTTTTATCTTCCCAGGTAATATTGATTTTTACTGCACACGGCAGTTGCTCTTTGTCCTTGAAATCCCACTTGTCCAGCCATTGCTGTCCATCAAAGAATGCCAATTTGAGAGACTCGATGTCTTCTGCAATCTGCCGCCATTTTTTTTCCTGCACCGCACTTTTGGGTGCGGCGGCGAATCTTCTCTGGCTTGAAAAAAGTAGGCCTCTGCTTATATCAAGTTTGTAAGTGACTTCAAATAGCCCCTCTGGCGGGTCCTGCCCCATTAAAAACCCATTTGTAGTTACCAGATGCAAGATTTCCCCGCTGGGTTCATCCGAGTTACCGTCGAAATAGTTGATTTTACTTGCAGGGTCTGCTTTTTCTTGTTGAGGAATTGATATTTGGTCTGTGTCCTTGTCGGCTTTGTTAGCATACGAACAACGTATTTGCCGAGCCATCTGCTCAAGCACTTTCCGTCCCTGTTGAGACAGAGTCATCTTTGATTTGTATGCTTGGGTCGATTTTGATGTCGCAAAATAGCTGCCATATACCATGGAGACGATAGTAACGATTATCGCCATAGCCACGAGAATCTCGACCAGTGTAAAACCACTTTTGTTAGAGCTCCTGCTCATTTCAACTCCCTGTCCGCAACGTAGGTTGACATTTGCAGGTGTTTGCTGCTAAGACCTTGTTTCCAGTTGACAACGACAGATATTTTTCGCAATCCGGCAATACCCGCTTTATCCAATTGGGACAATCTCAGGTCTGTAACCTCAGTTTTCCAGTCCAGGCACAAAGCATTTTTTTCCACAGTTCCGGAATTAGTTCCTTCTTTTGGGTAGCCAGCGGCCAATGTCTCTGCGATTTTCTCATTCGCCAAAAAAACTGCCTGAGAAGTTATCTCCGCTTTGTCGGCCATACTGATGCTTATAATATGCAGCCTGAGTAACGCCAGTAGAGAAATTGAGACGATTGCAAGAGCTACAATAACCTCTACGAAGGTAAATGCTCTTGTCTGTGTCTGCACCATTGCTGTGTACCTACTTCTGTTGGCCATATTGCTCTTACTCATCAAGATTCCAACTTTCAACATCAGCATTATCTCCCGTCCCGCCGTCTTCACCATCTTTGCCATAAGATTCCAGGTCATAGTCTCTGCTATGCACTCCCGGAAAGATGTAGATATATCTGTTTCCCCAGGGGTCGGAGGGCACCTTATCAAGATAGGCGTCACTGTTATAACCTTTTATACCCGGGTCTGAGACCAGAACTTCAAGACCTTCAGACGTGGTGGGAAAACGCCCCGTGTCGGTCTTGAATAAGGCCAGTGCCGATTCGATATTGCGTATATCAATTTTGGCCTTCATCCTCCGAGCCTGTTCGGGCCTGTTTAATATCCTCGGCATAATTACAGTTGCCAAAAGCCCCAAAATCACGACCACAATCATAAGCTCAATCAAGGTAAACCCCGTTAGAAAACAACGTCTTACTTCTAAGGGGGTTAATTGTCGTACCTTTCGTCTCATCTTATTCATGCTCCACTATAAAGCCTGATTTATCTCAAATATCGGCAGCAAAATCGCGAGCACAATAAAACCCACAACTGCCCCCATAAATAGAAGTATCACAGGCTCAAGCAGCGAGGTTAGCGTTTTCGTTGCCAGCTCCACCTCGCCGTCATACATATCGGCGATGTTTATAAGGCCCTCTTCTATGTTCCCGCTCATTTGACCTGTAGCAATGATATGAAAAACAATAGGGGGAAACAATCCGGTTCTTCTTATTGCGTTCGCGATATTATCTCCCTTGCTGACCAAATCCTTTACGGAATCCAGGGCACCTGCAACAAAGCTATTTTGAATTATCTGTTTTGCAATTTCCAGGGCGCTGAGTATCGGGATACCGCTGACCAGAAGTATCCCCAACGTCCTGGTCAAACGGGCTATTTCCAATTTGAGAAAAAGCCTTCCAAATAGAGGTAGCTTTAATTTAGTGCGGTCCGCAAACAATCTGCCGTTTTTAGTTGTATAGCCGGCTCCGATACCAAGGAAAGCTGCACAAACCACGAGGGCAATTAACAACAAATATGCCTTTATAAAAGCGCTTGTTGAGATAAGCAGCCTCGTAGGCCAGGGAAGAGGCCTGTTCATTTCAAAGAATATCGCTGTTATGCTGGGCACCACGACAGACATAAGAAATACCACCACTCCCACCGCGACGACAATCATCATTAGCGGATAAGCAATAGCGGATTTGACCTTAGCTGCAAGATGCACACGCTTTTCCAATATTTCCGCCAGGCGTAAGAGGACCTCTTCTAGTGTCCCGCTCGTTTCCCCTGCGGCCACCATGTTGACGAACAGACTTGAAAAAACATTGGGATGTTTGCTGAGTGCATTGGCCAGTGTGTTTCCCGAATTAACATCGTTAGCAACTTGCTCCATAATTTCCGCAAAAGCATTGTCCTGGGCCCGAACCCCTCGCAACTGTTCGACTAACGCTGACAGAGCTGGTACAAGGGGCATACCGGCGCGCAGCAGCGTTGCCAGCTGACGTGCGACCCTGCAGACATCTCTCGTACGGATTCTTCTGAAAATGTCCCTTTCGTACGTTTTTTGCCGTGTATCAGCACGTTCACCACTGCCAATTGCCTGATGCATTGGGGCTGACTTCTTATCACTTAACAGATTGTATTCAACTACCGACACGTTCAGTTACTCCTGTTTTTGTTTGCACGTAATCCTGTGTGACCCTGCTAACCTCTTCGAGAGTAGTTTCACCGGCCAGGGCCTTACGCAATCCATCCTCTCGCAAGGTGCTCATACCTTTTTCAATGGCAGCTTCTTTTATAATATGTGAGCCGCACCGTTTACTTATTAGCTCCTTGACGTCGTCATCAATAACTAACAATTCGAAGATTCCTGTTCTCCCCAGGTATCCCGTATCAAGACAATTCTCGCAGCCAAATCCTTTGTAGAGCTGCCCTCTAATTGCGGAGGTTTTTTCAATTTCTGCCCATAGTGAAATCACTTGCTCGTCCGGGGTGTACGGTCTTTTACACTGTGGACAGGTAACTCGCAGCAGCCGTTGCGCCATGATTGCAACGACCGACGATGAAATCAGGTAAGGTTCAATGCCCATATCAATAAGCCGGGTTACGGCTGAGGGCGAATCGTTTGTGTGCAGAGTGCTCAAAACCAGATGACCAGTAAGGGAGGCCTGGATTGCAATCTCAGCGGTTTCAATATCCCGAATTTCTCCTATCATAATTACATCGGGGTCCTGTCTGAGAATGTGGCGCAGACAGTTGGCAAATGTAAGATTTATCTTCGGCTTTATCTGCATTTGCCCAACACCGGGCAGTTGATACTCGATAGGGTCTTCGACTGTAAGGATATTTCTTTCTTCACTGTTAAGCTCGCTCATGGCTGCATAGAGTGTGGTCGTCTTGCCGCTGCCCGTAGGTCCGGTGAGCAAAATTATACCGTGTGCTAATTTAATAAGATTTCTGAAGCGATTAAGCACCTCCGGGCAAAAGCCTATTTCATTCAAACCCAGCTCACCGCCGCCCTTGTCCAGCAGCCTCAGCACTACCCGTTCGCCACCCGATGTCGGGATGACCGAAACTCGAATGTCCATCAAGTTCTGTCCTATCTTAATCCGGCTCTGGCCATCCTGCGGCAACCTTCGCTCGGCGATATTAAGATTTGACATGATTTTTAATCGTGACACGAGAGCCGCAATCTGCTGTTTCGGCAAAGTGAATATATCATGCAGCACGCCGTCAACCCGAAAGCGTATCCGAGCTTCATCTTCGTATGGCTCAATGTGAATATCGCTGGCCCGGCTGTGCACCGCCTGGAAGAAGATTTTGTTGACTAATTTTATAACAGGTGCTTTGTTGGCAATATTGAGCAGGTCTTCGGCCTGGGTCCCGCCGTAAGCTCTATCAACATTGTCATGATTACTCGCTGAGTCCTGCGCATTGGGATTTTCATTATCACTATCGCTGCTGACACTTGTACTTTGATAATAACAGCGACTTATAGCTTTTTCTATTTCAGAGGCGGGGCAGATAACCCGGCTGCACAATCGGCCCAAGACGGTCATAATAGCATCATACGCCTCTACATTGAGCGGATCTGACAATGCAATTGCAACCTCGCCATTTTCCAGCGTGATCGGAATGGCACATTGCTTCTTAAGAAACTCGAGCGGCAGCTTTCTTACGAGCTGCGGACTCAACTGCTCCGGCAATATAGTCTCCAAATACAAATACTTATTTGCTATTTGTGCGTCCAATTCTGTACCCACCAGTTGGCCTCCTCGCGGCCAATAATTAATCGCCCAATTGTTAATGCTCGGTATTCTTTTTGTCGAGTTTTTCCAGTGCCGGCGTCATCTCTTGTTTCTTTTTCTCGGTTATCTGCTCCAGATCTGCCGGACTGCTCAAGATATAAGGCGTTATAAATATAAGCAGATTCGTTTTTTGCAGCTGGTCTTTCTGGAATCTAAACAAACCGCCAACCAAAGGAAGATCACCCACCAGGGGAATTTTCTTCTCGATAGTAGTTTTGTCATCTCGAATAAGACCGCCGATTACGACTGTTGAACCGCTATTCATGGTAACAACAGTCTGGGCCTGTCTTTTGGCTGTTGTGGGCGTATCTGTAGAAGGGGCGGTAACATCCTCAATAATTTTTGTAAACTCGCTGTTGATTTCAAGTCTGACGAAGCCGCCCTGACTGATGTGCGGGGTTATTTCCAAGCTAATTCCAACGTCTTTATACTCGAACGTTTTTATCACTGTAGGAGTAAGAAAATCTGTAGTCTCTGTAATTCGCGATTGCGTAGTGAACGCTCTGTTTTCCCCCACAATTATCTTTGCTTTGTTGTGGTTGGAGGTTGTGATATGTGGCGTCGAAAGGATATTGACGTTGCTCTGTTTCTGCAGGGCGTGCAAAATTGCTCCGATTCTCACGTCTGTTCCGGCTCCTTTCCACATACCAACGGCCAGCCCCTCGAGATCTCCACTGGCAAAATCCACTCGTGGTCCGAAATTTGTTGCCCCAAAAAATCGAGCGCTATTTACCACAGCCTCATCGAGTGTAGCCCAGTCGATACCTATTTCCTTTAAGCTGTCTTCACTCACCTCCATAATGAGCATCTCAACTAAAACCTGCTCGCGCACTATATCCAGCTTTTGTATAATCTCGGCAATAACCTCAAAGTCCTGTGCCGAAGCGGTAATGATCAATGCGTTTGTACCTTCATCGGCAGTAACCTGAATGTTCTGGGCGCCTTCGATTGCACCGGCAATTCGCAAGTTCGCAAGGGCACCTGTGAGTGATTGAGCAGTATCCGTTGCCTGTGCGTTTCTGAGATAAACCACATGAACATTGTTTGTCCCGCGAGGCCGCTCAGTATCAAGCTGCTTAGCTAATCTCTCGATAGTATCAGTGTCCTGAGCATTTGCGACAACAATAAGAGAATTTGTTCTTACATCAGGCAGAATTTTTATACCCGTCTCAATCTTTGGCATGGTGCTGCTACGGCCGGCCTGTGAAGAAACGACCTTGCTTTTCTCCATTATGCGGATTATTTGCTCGCTGAGTACCTGTGCAGAAGCATGACTTAATCCAATTAGGGTAACCTGCTCTTTCAAACCTGGCACGTCAAGGTTATGAATAATCTTGGCAATATGATGTATATTTGAAGATGTATCCGTAACCATAATCGAATTTGTTCGGGGGTAGGTTGCCATGTGCAGGCCTGTAGCTAAAAGAGGACTAATAATCTGACTCACTTCAGAAACATCAGCGTACCTCAACGGAATAATCTGGGTGACAAGAGAATCATTCTTGGGAATTTCCAAAGGATTACTGCCAATGCGAACCTGTAAGTTTCGTTTTATAGCTTCAGATCTCGGGACTATTTTTACAAGGTCTCCAGCACCACCAGGCACAGCAGCGTATCCCTTAACATCCAGAATAGACTCTAAAACCTCGTAGATTTCACCAAGACGTATCTTTGTAGGCGACATCACCGTAACAGTGCCACGTATATTGTCATCTACGATAAAATTAATACCGGTTATATCGCCAATAGTCTTGAGCATTACTCGAATATCAACCTGGTCAAAGTTTACATATATAAGCTCATCGGCCTTACCTGGCTCATCAAGTATAGGCAGATTTACAGGTGTCTCGGAATATGACTGCTCGGCAATTGGGATTGTGCTATCGCTTGGGGGTGAGATTCCGCCAAGAGAATCAACCCGAGTTGTTGCGGGCGCTGGAACTGTGTCTTCTTGGGCTATATTTACCTTTGATTCGTATCTTAAAGCCTTACGGTTATTCTCAGTCATTTCAGACTTTGGAAGGGTTGTTAAGGCCATAGGTTCGCTCTTCTCGGCCAAATTTCCACCTATTCCATTTAGGTGCTCAATCTTTTCTGCAGTAAGGCCTTTGGCGCCAAGGCTTTCAGTTAGCTGTGTCCCATTCTCTTGCGCGGGTGTAACAGTTACGACTTCTGATTCAGGCTGACAGCCTATAAAAATTAAGCAAAATATGCACATAAGGTTTAAAAAACCATCCAGCAGGATGTGCTGCTTTCGCCTATTTGTCTTTGAGCTCTTTAACTCCATCTGTTTTACCTACTAACTGATAGATTCTGAGTTTTCTACCAGCTACCTTGACGAGAATGACAACATCTTGGTTTCGTTACCCCGCAATAGCTCGATATTCGTAGCTGCCTGTGACCTTGCCTTCTTGAAAATCTGATAAGCCTTCTGCTTGCTGGTCAATCGTTGTCCATTGACAGTGCGAATGATGTCGCCGTTTTTTAAGCCAAGGTTTTTTGCTTCCGTTATGTTCTCTAAACCTGTTATTCTAATTCCTTCTACTTGGCCTTCAATGGCATAAGGTTCGATAACCGCCTTCGTTAACATTATCTCTATATCACTGAGCTTAGCTCCGAAAGTAGTATAAGACTCAGTTGGCGGATTATTCTCCACTGCCAGGTTGGTATTGTTTGATAAAGCTGCCTGAGCGCTGTCAATGTCCTGCCGTTTGGATTCTCTGGTGCCCAGATCTAATATTTTTCTCTGACCCTTATGAAGCAGAACTACTACATCCTTCTCGATACTCTCGATACGGGCAGTTGCAACAGTATCACCGATCTTGTATAAGCTAAGTTCATTGGTCTTAAGATCTTTTATGATTGCCCGGGAAATCTCCGGACTTCCGGCCACAGTACCAAGCAATGCTATGCCGAGCTCTTCCTCGGCTGACAACGCCGGGCTAAGACCATTATTGCCCAGCAAAGATTTGTTTGTCCTCAATGATGAAGCAGAATTGCCAAATATATCGTGCTCGACAATAACTGAATAGTCTTTAACCGGGGTATCCAAAGAACTTGTCGATTCAGCTGGGGTTATATTTTCAGTACCAACTGTAGAGTTTGGCACGAAAATTTCACCCGTATGCTGCAGCGTCAACACTGTTGTGATTACTATATAACCCAGAGTCAAGACCAGCACTAGCTTAGTAACAAATAAGGCCTTGTGTTTATACATTTTGTCACCTTTGTTTATATAAACAGACCTACTTCCCTACTTCATTTAAGAATCTATCGGCTTGTTGCCCCCTTGCATTTAGGACGGATTCTTTCTTCATTCCTACTAAATACTTCACTCATCCTATATTCTTTATTTTTACAGATATCGGAAGTGTGTGTCAAGGGGAAAAAATAAAAAAATTTTGCCCGGCATGCATGTCCGGAACGCTAACCTCAACAAAACAAGCATTTTTATGGGACTATGCAGCAGGTGGTGTGGCACAGAAATCACCACCCGAATCATGCGCTTACGTAAACACAGGTGCCATCACGAGATAGAAAACATTAGAAAGCCCGTGGAACAAGATAGGCGCTAATAGCGCCATTGTCCGGATAAACAGCCAGTAAAAAATCAGGCCCGGCAGAAACGTAAGGACCGATATTATTTGCCCCAAAATATGATATTAGCAACTGCAAAACAAGCAGCCGACAGCACCTACCTACAAACCCTGACCGAGTAGTTCCATTCTGGCTCATCTGTAGCTTTTGATATTTGGCTGTTGTGATTTAACAATAATCACTAAGAGCTGGCTTTTAATAATTTAATCAAATTTTGTTTAGTGAGCATTTTCAACTCCTCTTGCCTTTCAATGAAAGGGTGGGCATCTGCAATAACCTTATCCCAGTCATATCGAGAAACTCTCAGAGTAGTTTCTTTTCTCCAGTTATCCGCCGTCATCTCCGGTCCAGACCAACCGGTTTGTTTTAAGGCATTATTTAACAGCAAAAAATTTGGCTCAGGCCAGGTTTTATCTGAAAGATACCACAAGAGGTCATATACATCTCTGCCCTTGACGTATTTGCGTGTAAGTAAAGCATGGAGTTTGCCTGCAAGCAAAGAGCTTTTGTCGTAATGCTGCAGGTTCAATAGACAATGCCTTCTTACAACACTTGTTTCCAAGATAGCTCCAGCCGGCGGATTTGTATCGATCTCTACTTTAATTGAGATAGCCTCTGAACGATGAAGCGATAGGCCAATTTCAAAAAGTAAGCCGTCAAATTTTATAAATGCTGACTTAACTGTTTTTTCAGTTTTCGCCTTGATTGTTACAGAATAATCTTCTGCCTGGAAACCGGCCTTAGCCTTTTTCATAAGTCCGGTAAAATTATCCTCAATACCCGGTTCTGCAAGAGAAAAATCCATGTCCTCGGAGAAGCGCGGCATCAGATGCAGAAACCTCAAAGCCGTTCCACCTACAAATACCCAATTTACAAAAGCTCCGTTTTCCTGGAGGCATTCAAGAAGTCTTGCCTGCAGATATTCACGGGTAATACATCTGGCAAGATTTGTGTCCTCAATTGTTTCAATCTGTTGCTTTAAATAATCTTTCATAGCTCAACACCTTCACCTCTGTCGATAACTCTTTCGATATTTTGCAATGCCCGTTTGAGCTTTGTGCTTTGGGACTTCTCTGAAAATTTCCGGAGGACAGCTTTATCAATTTGCTCAATGTTCTGAATTCTTAGTTCTTCAATAAAATCTTCCTTGTCGCCACCGGGCGTCAAATACACAAGGTCGAGCATTGCCTTTTCCGGCCGGGCAATAAATGTTGTTTGCCCGGCCGTTAATTCAATCTGCTGATATCCCCAGAAGAAACTCTTATTGATATGCCTGAAATCAAATCTGCCCATTGGCGTTTCGATTAGCTGTGGTCTACCAGTAGTAACGCTCGTAACAACCGGCACAAACTCAGGGATCAAACCGTACCAAGCCAGAGCCGACTGAAGGCTCACGTACGAAGCGGACTTAAGGCTGTTTGAAATGCAGAATGGTTCCGGCTTAATCTTTCTATATGGCTCTGCCAAGGTGTATAGTCCTTTACGCAGCTTGATAAGCCTTCCCCCTTTGACCCACCGACTAAGCTGCAGCCTGATTTGGGACAGATTCTTCCCTGCAGCCAGAAACCTGGTTGTAAAACATGGCAGTTCTGCCACCTTATTTAATACATCCTCGAATTTCATTTCAGTACTATATCATATATGATAAAATCATGCAACATATATCGACCAAAAAGTATAAAATCTTAGCCTCAATTAAATATTTTCATAAGCCTTTGTGATAAATTGCTTTGTGAGTTCTGACAAACTCAAGAGTCTTGATATCTTATGGCCGGTTAGCGATGCTAAACGCGATTGCGTTTTATGCGCCAACGACATTATGGCTATTGTCCCTACCATAAACTATATCCGAGCATGAAAATCGAAAACAGGCATTGCTTTTGGGCAGGAGCACGCAGTAATTCAGATGGACATAGCTGATTTGAGGATTCATCGTAGCTTTTTTGGATTACAAAAATGACTGATTTCAAATAATGGACAGGGATTGGACATCATACATATCTGCTGCCGGCGTGAAAATTAAGCAACTCTTGAATAGCGATGGTGCAACCCACCCGCTTTTGGGATTGATATGACCTTGCCTTTCGTTTGAGGTTCGATATCCTGAGGAACAGGTGAGTTTCTATCAAGCGAAAGATGTGTTCGACAGCTATTGTAATACTCAAAGTATGAAGCCAGGACCTGATATAAATGAATCTCATTGAAGATAATCATGTGGTCCAGACATTCTCGACGAATTGATCCGATTACACGTTCCGCGAAGGGATTTTGCCAGGGCGCCTGCGGGGCGATTATGACTTCTTTGATACTCATCGCTTTTACTCTTCTACAGAAATCCTTTCCATAAATTCCATCACGATCACGAATCAAGTGCTTCGGTGCAGTATCGTATGGAAAAGCTTCAGTAATCTGTTGTGCTGTCCATTGAGCATTAGGGTTGGCAGTTACATTGAAATGAACGATTTCTCGACGATTATGACGAAGTACGATGAAACAATATAGAATGCGAAATGTTACCGTTGGCACTGTAAAGAAGTCTATTGCAGTGATTTGTCTGACATGGTTCTGTTCTTCAGGAAAGATCGCCACGTTTGGAAAGGAGGTTTCTTGTGTTTAATCATGTATTTCGCCACAGTAGAATCTGCCACCTCATAGCCGAGCAGTTTTAATTCTGATTGAATTCTCGGAGCTCCCCAGGTTGGATTCTCTTGAGAGATCTGTTTGATCAGGTCACGGATTTGCTTACTGATTTTTGGTCGTCCGGCCTTATTGGTTCTTGACTTCCAACGCCAGTATAATTTGAAACCCTGGCGATGCCATTTGATGACGGTTTCTGGTTTTACTAATATAAGTGCCGATTTCCAATCTTGCCAAATGCGTGATAGAAATACCCAGAAAATTCTATCCCATTTGTGGAGCTTGGGTCGCTTAATAGTTCTTTGCTGGATGGCCAATTGCTGCCTTAGAGCTAAGTTTTCTGCGATTAGAATTGACCGATTTACGAAAACATTTCGGACAAGGACACAAATAACTTTCAAGATGGACATAGATTTCATTTATCCTCACTAAAATGTGGTTGAAATAAATCTTGACCATCTTATCATAAGTGCTTACAAATAAAGAAGGACTGAATTTTCGGTAGGGACAGCGCGAACCTGCGAAAAATGGGTCTAGCACACGTTATAGTGGGTGCAGGCGTTTGGCATTACAAAAATAGTGGAGTTGAAACTGCCGCTAGGAGCGATCCCAGTAATGATACTACCTTATATTCAAAACATCTTAGATTACTTTGCTTCGAAAGGTATAACCGGTGGATTACCTCAACAAGTTGTAGATAGCTTAAGCTTGGCTACAAGCTTCTCTATATTGGGTCTGTTTTCTGGTAAAGATGTACCACCTTCAAATACTACAATCCAAGAGATAGAGTTTAATAAGCTCCCTCCTTATATCTTAAAACGCAAAAAAGGTGAAGATACATTCAATTTCTTACCCCGAAAGGCTAAATTTATCCTGATAAGATACGTAGATAGCAGAGAGAGGTCTATAGCATATTTAGTTACTTATCCAGGTAGAGAAGGCCGGATATGCCTGCGATATGGGATAAGGCAATCCAAAACAAGAAGGGCCTATATTCCAAAGCACTTTACTTCGTCATTGGATAAATTAAAGGCTAAATGCCGAGGCAAAATCTCTAAAGACAAGAAATTTGACTCCCGCAGTTTCAGACAGGCAAATGTAATGTGGGCAGGCGTAGTCTTTCAAGAAGAGCTACAACTCCATCCAGATAAGGACCTTTTAGCCTTTATCAATACAAAGGAGAGATTAAGGCCATATGGAGCGGAAGATATCGATAGAAAACTGCAAACCGTCCTGGTAAAGTTTGGTTTTCCAGTTAACTATATAAGCAGCTCTTACAGACTTTACCAGCATTACCTTAAAAAGCTCCCTAAGAAAAAACGCCTTGATTTGCCTCAGCGTTTTGGAGAACTCTTTGAGTCGTTACCTCCACTTAAGGCCTTTATCACTCTTCTTGATGAAGCAAGAACCAAAGACAAAAAATTTAAATTACTTAACGAGAGACACCTCCAAGGCGTCCTGACAGGATTCGGCTACCCAGTTCCCTATATAAGTAGCTATTTTAAACTCTATCAGCACTATTTTGAATTAGGCCTTAATGTTCTTGAGCGCTTTGGAGAACTTTTAGAAACAAACCCTCCTCTTAAGGCCTTCATAAGCTTGCTTGAGGAAGCAAGAGCCAAAGATGAAGAGTTTGCATTACTTAATAATGGGATCCTCGAGGGTCTCCTGACAGGCTTCGGCTATCCAGTTCACTATATTAGTAGCCATTTCAAACTCTATCACCATTACCTTGAATTAGGCCTTAATCTTCCTGAACGTTTTGGAAAGCTTCTGCAAACAGAGCCAGAACTAAAAGCCTTTATAAGCTTGCTTGAGGAAGCAAGAGCCAAAGACAAAGATTTCAAATTACTCAACGAGGTACATCTTGAAGGCGTCCTGACAGGATTCGGCTATCAAGTTCACTATATAAGCAGCTATTTCAAACTCTACTACCATTACCTTGAATTAGACCTTAATCTTCCCGAACGTTTCGCAGAGCTGTTACAAACAGAGCCTCAACTCAAGGCCTTCATAACATTACTTAGTGAAGCAAGAGCCAGAGACAAAGAATTTAAATTACTTAACGAAACAAACCTCCAAGGCCTTCTGGCAGGGTTCGGCTATCCAGTCCGCTATATAAGTAGCTGTTACAAACTCTACTACCATTACCTTGAATTAGGCCTTAACCTTCCCGAACGATTCGAAGAGATGTTACAAACCGAGCCTCAACTAAAAGCCTTTATAAGTTTACTTGATGAAGCAAGGGCTAAAGATGAAGAGTTTGTATTACTTAACGAGAGATACCTCCAAGGCCTCCTGGCAGGCTTCCGCTATCCTGTTTGCTATATAAGTAGCTATTATAAGATTTACACCCATTGGAAAGATAATGGAGTTGATGTCAAACAGTTATACAAATCTTCAGAATATAATGAGAGTGAATTTCAGAGAGTTCTTTGCAAAGTAAAGCGCATAGGTCTACCACCGGGAGATTATTTAGCTTCGGTGAGATTTTATCTACGTAAGATTCTTATCGCTCTGGGAAAGTTCCCCAAACAAAAGCCTGCGTTAAAACATCCAAACAACAAAAATCTACCTCCAAAGGCCCAAGAAATCCACGAGGCACTCTAAATATTTATGTTATGACCGTAGAATGACCCGCCATGGCCTCCGACCCCGGCACGCCACAGTCTTATGTCTGAAGATTCAGCAAACCACTCATCCATCTTTCCAGAAGCTGCAGCAGCGGGACCACCTTCAGGATCTAATCAGGATCGAGATATCGAGCAAGCGAATGCCAGTCAGGCTGATGGCATTTGACCTTCTCTATGTCCGAGGGCGACGAATTACAGGCCAGCCGCTGATCGAACGACCGGCAAAGAACTCCATACCATGCCCGACTACGTAGTCTGGTACGATCGGAAGCGGCTGGCCAAGTCTGCCCACCAGTTCATTAGCCGCTGACTAATTCCAGACAGCCAAATAGGCCAGCAGCACTTTTACGTCTTTCCTTTTCGCTTTCTTTTCTTCAGGCCCAATTTGGCTATTCTCAAAATTGTCGCCGGGACAGGTCGCCCAATTTGGTCGGCTATTTGTTGTGCCGTTTTACTTGGATATAGTTTCTTCAGCAGGTTCAGCTCTTTCTTCGACCAAACAGGGTAGCACTTCACTTTTCTAAGTCCCAATTTCTGTGCTTTGCCTGCTACCGCCCGGACAGTCCGTCCAATTTGGTTCGCTATATCCCGTATGCTATTATCTGGATACATTTTCCTAAGCAGAGCTTCCTCTTGCTTTGACCAAACAGAAGCTGTTCCCACTTTTTTGAGGCCGATGAGATTTGCTTTATGTCTAACCCACTCCGAAGACCGCCCAAGTTTATCAGCTATGCTTTGCGTGTTCTCACTTGGGTAAAGTTTCTTGAGCAGTTTGATTTCATTGGCTGACCAGAGACGCCATTCTCTTGTTTTAATCCCCATGCTGTATGCTTTTTGTCTTACTGCTGTCAAAGGCCGCCCAGTTTGCTCAGCTATTTCCCTTGCTCTCCCACGCGGAAAAAGTCTCTTGAGCAACTTAACTTCATCTTCTGACCATGCAACCCAGCCGTTTTTCTTGATTTCGGCCTTTTCCATACCGTGGATTCTATGGGATTTTGGTCAAAAAGGCAATGCTCGGCTTGGGTGCGGTGATGGTGAGAAAAAAAGTGACCCTTTTTATTATCTCTTAATGGCTAAGACTCCCAAGACTCCAAGCCCCAAAAATACAATTGTGGAAGGTTCTGGAGTAGCAAGTCATAGTCGTGTATGTGGTTGTCCATGAGCTTCACTATCTCTGCCGCACATTTCTCAAACGCATATTCTCTACGTAATTTTTTTGCTTTACCGAACTTACTGTCAGGGTTGACTGTGTGTACAAAAAAATTTGCTTCTAACCGTGTGTGATCGGGGCTGATACGAAAGGTTTCTTAGGCATGACACAGACGCAATGACCTCTCGACCATTGACAGGAAAGCCCAACTATGAGAGGATTAGTTGCAATCGTTAGCTACGTTTATATAATAATGGCAAAGCAAAGCTGGTAGATGTTGATAACTATTTTGCCGTTATTTTCCTTTTTTGTAGTTGTTAAAGATCGCTTTGAAGTGGAACCTTAATGGCACTGCCGAGCACAGATACTAACGACTATACATACAATGTGGATACCGCAGCAAAGCTTTTCGTGGAGCATGGGGACTTTATTCGTGCCGTCATTCGTTGCCAGGTTAAGAATGAGATCCAAGTAGACGATTTGTTCCAAGACTTTTTTCTTTCTCTTGTTGCCAATCCTTTACCCGCAGATATCAGAAACATCAAAAGCTTTCTCTATAAAGCAATAACCAATGATATTATTAACGCCGCTCAGCGAGCAGAGAACTACCAAAATAAAATGCTCAAATATTCTAAACATTTTAATCATTCTATCAACAAGAAAACTCCAGAAAACGCCTTCATTGAGGCAGAAGAGACAAATAGAATGTTCGAGCTTATTGAAATGCGGTTACGACGCAGCGAGGCTCAGGCAATTACTTTTCGGTATAGGAATAATTACGATATCAAAGAGGTAGCAATGAAAATGAATGTGAGCAGTGGATCTGTCAGGAAGTATATTTACGTAGGACTCAGTAAAATCCGCCGGCTCTTGAAACTAAAATGAGGTAACGACAATGATCGCTCCAAACCATAGTTCATTATGTGGAGAGGCTAAGCTGTATTATTATGACTTCCTACATGACGAAAGCCGTGAACTTATTCCAGAGTATATTGTTAACCACCTGGAGCAGTGTCAAAACTGCCAAGAGCAGATAAGTCACTTCAAAGGTGTGTTGTCACAAGCTGAAGCTTATGATAGCTCGGAGCAAGAACAGGTTAGCTCCGCCGTTACCATCATGCTGAAACTTCACTTTGCCTACATCGGCAAACCTGTAACTTGTAAGACTGTCAGACCTTTTCTCCCTGGCTTGTTAGACCCGGCTTTAGAGATTCGCATACCAACACCTATAACAGCACACTTGGATAATTGCCGACAGTGTGCCGAAGATCTGGAGACAATTCGAAGTCTAAATCTTAATCGTAAACAGCTATGCCGTTTAAGCCAGTTCTTGGCAGAGAAACCCGCTGACGATAGTGTTAGCTGCTCGCAGGCTCGGGCTGCAATATTATCCATTGCCCTAATGACTTTTCATGAAACCAATTCAGCGGTCCTGAAGCGCCTTTGTATGTGTCCCAACTGCCGGAAAGCTTTATACGAATATCGTGAAAGCATTCGCACGGACCTGCTCCGTTGCGAAAAGGCTCCAAAGGAATTTCCTTGTGAAGAGGTCTCAGCGAGCGACATTTTCGACTACTGTCTGCCCTACGGAATTGACCCAGCAGCTGACCAGTACGTCAAATTCCGTAAATCTCTCACCTCGCACTTGAGTGGTTGTCCTGTCTGTTTAGCCAAAATTCAGGAGCTGCACAATACCCTGTACGGAATTGCTGAAAGACCTGAATCTGAAGTTGTCACAATATACCACATGGATAAATCTGCCAAGGCTCAAGCGGTCAGCGAATCTGATGACCTTTACGCCGGTTTCCCGATAAGTGTAGAAATAGCAAGTCGTGAAGGTGAAGTGGACGTTGAGCAGCCAGTGCCAACTATCGATTTTACTACTGCCTTGAAACGGAAAGTATCAGCAATGAATCTGAAACCTTTGCTCAAAGCCGGCATTGTAGCAGCGGCTGTTATATTGATAGGGCTTGCTCTACTGCTCAATATACCAACAGCCAAAGCAGTTACTATCGAGCAAATCTACAAGGCCATTGAGAAAGTCAAAAATGTCTATATCTCTAAGTCTGTCCCTGACGGAGCAGAACCGATAGAAGAGAAATGGGTATCACGGCCTCTGAATATTTATATGTCGAAAACTGGAGCACAATGGGTTTTGTGGGATATCGCTAATGGCCTGAGAAAGAGCAAAGACTCTCACACTGGTGTAACTGAGACAACTCCATTAACAGATGATAGCGTCGCCAGTGTCGAGAGGGAAATGAGCGGTTCTTTGGGTATAATGCCATTTTATGACATATCCGAAATTCCCCCAGGTGCTGAATGGAGCCAGGTAACAGACGAAGCGTTAAAAACTGCGGAAAGGGACACCGAGGTTTATGACCTAACATGGGTTCGCAAACGGTACGGGGGCTCTGACGAATTTCTAAAATGGCGGTTTTTTGTAGATTCCAGAACAAATCTTCCCCATAGGACCGAATTTTACGAGAAGTCGCCTACGGATAGTCAATACACTTTGACATCGGCCGCGCTGGTTGAATACTTAAGCGATAGTGAAATGCAGGCTGTCGTTAAAGAGGTCTCTTTTTGAGACAGTAATATTTCATTTCGGCTGCCAAAGAGGGCTTTTGTTTTTATAGTCCTCGGCTATTTTTTCAACAAACAAATCATCAGTTTTTTTTCGGCTGACGTGACCATCTACAAATCCGATGTTGACAGTCCTATTTGGATGGCGGCCATTTATAGCGTCCCATTCCTGGCCGGGCCATAAGTTCTTGTCTTTGTTAATCTCAAGGCCGGGCACATAAGCAGAATCTTCTATAGTACTACCGAGAGGTATAGGAGGAACATCTGTAGCATGCCACCAGCTTATTAAACTGTAGCCGCTGTCAACTATTAGCAGAGTCTGACCAGGATGTAATATATCGCTGCTCCGCAGAGGCGTTCCAACAAAATCTTCCCAGTTTTTTCTGCCGTGCGAGCTTTTGCATATAGACTGGTTAACACCATAATTTCCACACAATACATTGTCTTTGAGGCTACGTCCACTTATCTGTCTGGACGGACACCAGATAACCGAAGCCCTGCCATAATCTTTTCTTGAATAATCAACGATATAGTTAAACCACCACCATCCCGTTCTATCATACGCAAAATCTCCAGGATAGCCACCCGGAGGTGGAGTTAAAGTCTTATGAAAAGCATAAGGAAAAATTTCGTTTTCTGTCTCATACATAGCCAGACCGAAAACCAACTGCTTAACATTCGAGCCACATAGGGCCGCCCTGGCCTGACGTCTCGAATTTTGTAATGAAGGCAGAAGTATCGCTGTAAGAAGCGCAATTGTCGCGATGACTACAAGCAATTCCACAAGTGTAAAACACGAGCGCTTCATAATCACGTATTTTATGGCTGCTTTTGCGATGAGTCAACATAGATTGGAACACCTTTAATGGCAGAGCATTAAAAAAGGGCAGATGGGGATTTTTCCCACCTGCCCGAATATTTACCTCGCCAAATTCAACTAATCGCATGCCCGCATATAATAAGAGGTCCATTCACCTGTTACATCACACATATCAGGGTTATAAGGGTCGTTTATGCAGGGGCTTTCTGCGGAGCGAATCATTTTGGAGCTGCTGCAGCTACCGCTCGGGGCAGCTTCGCAACCGTATCTTGTATAGTACTCCTCGTAGGAACCCAAGCATTCTCCACCGACATAGTCGCAATACGAAACATCGTATTCCTGCAAGAGGTTAGTACACGAATAGCCGGAGCCGCCGATTATTGTCTTAAGCTCACCATCGTCGATATCAATAAATTTGCCTGTGATTGGGCTATCGGAAATCAAAAGAGCTGTACCTTCGGTCCAATCCATGCCAAAGAAGCCAACGTCGGTGCGATAGTAGAACTTATCATTTGCCAAATCTATGCTACACACATACCTATCATCAATATCCCCAAGCACGATGAAATGATTCTTTTTTGGAATATGCAGGATTACGTCGCGGCCATACAGACTCTTAAGCGTTTCGATGTCGAGCTTAACGGCACGGCAATAGAGGCCCAGGCCCCGTGCAAATTGCTGCATTGCATAAAGACTTGTAGTTTTATCTGATTCACTTACCAGTTGGGCAAGCTGCCGGTCAGTAATATCCTTGCCTAACCGCAAAGCGGCATATTTTAACGATGCCGTCGCACAGTTTTGGGATTGAGTGCCTTCGGATGCTGCATAAGCCAATCTCTCAGTTAAGAGCAGGTCCGTATCAACAATATGCGAGTAAAGGTACATTGCAGGTTTAGCGGTAATGTAAGAGCGATACTCTATCAATGCATCGGCTTCATACTCAACGTTAAAACTCCAAGGCATAGGAGCATCGCCGCTGACTCTGGTGAAGCTCCAAAAGTCGCTGGCTAACAGTCTATTTGTCCAAGCATCGTATCGCTCTATCAAAATAGTAGTAGGAATCCAGTTACCTGACACCAGCTGATAGTTGCCGTATTCTTTGAAAATGGTTGCATCGGGTCTTCTTATTGAATGGGAAATAACTACGTAATCTTTCGCTGGGTCCATTACAAAGACCATTTCTGAACCAGCCAAATCAAGCGTCAGATGTACGTGGCCATCGACATCCTTCTCGACCGCAGAGGATTCGGCGGCAGAAAGATTCCCGTATGTATAGTAGCCATATCCCCAGGGAATAAATCCAGCGGTCAATGGGCCATTGACAACATGCGGAGTGGAACCTGTTGTGTCAACGATTGCGTGATTGCCAGGCAGAAAGTAGGTTGTGTACTTTACACCATCCCATGCGAATATACGTCTGGTGTTCCAGTCTAAATCGAACTGCTCGGTCATAAAATTACCTTCTAATAAGTCTGCGCCCGGCTTCACCGAGTCTGTACGCGAGCCTACGTTGATTTCCCAGTAAAATCTGTTTCCGTCGAATCTTACGACCACAGTGGAATTCATCGTATATTCGTTGGATAGACTATAACGAACATTGAATGGGATGGCATCAAGCCTCATTTTTTGCAAATCTTCGGTTAATTCGCGTTTGTTTGGATTGCTTTGATATTCTTGAATCTCTTCGTTGATTCGATTGTTGATTTCATTTAAGTTAGTTGTTTTCGGCGCTATGTACTCTTCGTGTCTTGCCTCAATCGTACCCGCAGGTATCCAGGTCTTTCTTGGTTGGACGGTGAGCTCCTCAAAGATTTGCAAAATCTCAGCCCTCTCCAATTGTCTGTCCGCAAAAGTAACACAACTGACAGATAATGAAAGAACAATCGTTAATAGGAAATGTTTCGTTTTCATCATTACCTCCTTCATACAAGTTTCGGCTGCTGAAAAAGACAACTTAACAACAAAAATATTTTCGTACTAATGCAGATCTGCCTTTCTGTAATGTATGGCCGTTCTCAACTGGAAAATGTAGATTGTTTTTTTGATAATTTTTTGAAAAAAGTGAAAACTTGAGATGAGTTAAGTAACCAATACTCTAAGTCGAAAATTCCGTGTGTGGGTATGAATTAAACGCCACCAGCAGACACAAGTTGCCCCTCTCCCAATAGGGAATGCGGTTTATCGGATATGAACAACCGGTAGTGAGCTACTGAGTAACTGCTGTTATTCAGTCCGTTCAAGCCAATAGTCCACAAACAGCATTAAATCATTGCAGTCAACATTGCCATCAGCATCGAGGTCAGTTCCTTCGCACCAGTTCGCATCGCTACAGCCTGTTTCCTGCCAGTGGGAGGCAAGCACGGCAAAGTCAGCAAGGTCGACTCTGGTATCATTATTGAAATCGCGTGTAGGGACATGCGAAAACACCAGATCATAGACAGGGAAATCCATCCCACCGGGCCCGCCATAATCATAAAAGCCCACATTGCAGTTTCCTATGCTTGTAGCGGTGTAATCAATGATAAACCAATCGCCCGCTACTGCGCTTTTATGACCATACAGGTCAAAACCACTTCGGATGTCATCCTGCCAATCATATACGCGAGCCCCATCACTCACTGCCTCGAAACGCGAGCCTTTCCAATCAAGGGTGGTATCATTGTAATCTCTACCTGACAAAACAGCATAATCTCTGCCTGCCCCACTGATAAACAGACCACCATCCCAATACTCAGCGGTGTTTGAATCAACAATGATTGTAAGCTTGGTTCCAACCATGATGTCTTGATAAACAAAAGGGATGTTAGGATCGGCTAATTCAATGGGGGTATTGCTATCAGCAAGGCATACTCTTGTCGAAACCTCTCCCATAGCCATCGAGGTCATACCGAGAAATAATGCCAATATCGTTAATTTTTTCATAATCTCTCCTCCAGCGAAGGCACGAAACGCTTTATCACTGTTCATTGTCCCTTGCCATGTTGCTGATGGCAAGACAACATATAATAAACGAATCAGTTCCACAAATCAAGAAACCAGAGAAAAATACAGATTTTTCAAATTTTTTTGGAAAAAGAGTCTACAAGATGGTGCTCACATCGGCCATCTTTGAATTAGAAGCGTGTTTGAAGAGAATTCCACCGCCCTTAACATACTGCTGATAGGACGCGGTGCTCGAAAGAGCACAGAACCCAGACTTGCAATAGAGTAAGCTATGAAACACTGCAGAATCAGCAGAGTAATGCAGATTTTAACAACATTGCAGGCGGGAAAAAGCTATGCTGTGGGAGATTTGTCGAAAATGTTCGGAACGAGCCGCCGGACAATCTTTCGCGATTTGAAAGAACTTCAAGCTATCGGCGTGCCGTACCGCTACGACGCCAGGACCAGCAGCTATACCATAGAGCCTGAGTTTTTTCTTCCACCGGTAAATTTGAACCTACAGGAGGCACTGAATCTGCTTCTACTACTCCACAAGGTAAGGGGCCAGATACAGTTCCCGTACAAAAATTCTGCACTTTTAGCCGCTCTTAAAATCGAAAACAATCTACCAGCCAAAATCAGGCAATATTGCAATACAGCGCTACGAAATATCTCTATCAGATGTGGTCCCCAGGCATTGTTCCTGCATTCTGCCGGTCTCGATAAAACCTTCGCACAGTTACAACAAGCTATCGTAAAAAAACGCAAAGTGAACATCCGTTACCAATCGCTTATCGAGGGGACAATTATTGATGTTGAGCTTTGTCCCCATCATTTGCTCTATAATAATCAGGCGTGGTATGTGCTGGGCCACTCCAGTCTGTACAAAAGCGTTCGCTCTTTCAAGCTTAACCACATCACGGAGTTAAAAAATACGGAGAGATGCTTCGTGGACAGCGAAAATTTCGATGTGTACGATTACCTTGGTAAGGCCTGGTCAATGATACCGGAAGGCCAGCTCTATAACATCAAACTCAAATTTCTGCCGGAAGTGGCACACGATGTTGCTGAAGTTCAATGGCACAAAACACAACAGGTTACTTTTGAGGATGACGGTTCTGCAATTGTTGAGTTCCGGGTTGACGGGCTAAATGAGATAACCTGGTGGATTCTGAGCTACGGCGACCGAGTACAGGTTCTTGCACCGAGAATCTTGCGACGAAGAATAATCAAGATAGCCCAAAATGTGGTAAAACTCAATATGCAAGATTAATTATCCTGGAGGTCACAGTATAAGACGGTGGGTTCTGAACAATAATGGAATTTTAACTGGAGACGTCAGATGCTCAAAGCAAGAGACATCATGAGTAAAGATACAATCTGTGTGAAAAAAGACACGCCGATATTTGAGGCGGTAAAGCTTCTCGTAGAAAACAACATCTCGGGCCTGCCTGTGGTCGAAGATGATATGACTTTGGTAGGAATTCTTTCAGAAAAAGACGCGGTAGAGGTGTTTTATGAAAGCGAGCAGGCCGAAAGCAAAACAGTTAATGACTATATGACATATCCTACAGTTTATTTTGAAGAAAATAATGCTCTGGTGAATATCTGTGACTTTTTGGTAAAAAACATATTTCAAAGAGTCCCGATCACATCACGGGGCAGGCTGGTTGGCATAATCAGCATACAGGATATCCTTAACTCTGTCCTTCAGCTAAGACGGGAAAAAGCAAGCGGCACTAATAAAGAGACGACGAAAAAACCGTGAGTTTAGTGGGCATTTTTCCAGAAAAAGATGTACTACATTTGCTCCGTGCGCCTCGGGACGTGGATTAAAAACAGTTGATGATTTTATGACACAACCTGCAATTCACTTTGATGAGAACGAAAGTCTGCTGGATGTTTGTAACTTCTTAGCAAAAAACATATTCAGAAGAGTACCAATTACATCAAAAAGGAAAATTAGTTGGAATTATCAACCGGAGAGATATTATTGCACATATCGTAAAGGCGAAAAAGTCGGTAAGCCAAGAATTATCTCCCTGAACTCTCACTTATTGCCAATCGTATAATACTATGGAATGGACTCTACGGGTCGAGAAAACCATATCTCGACAGGCCAGCGTGTCACAGTGAACTGCAGATTAGTTTGGCGGGAGAGGTTGTCCAGAAGCAGTTTTTTCTGCCTTCTCCGTGGGATCTTCTATCCTGCTAGTGGTTGAAATAGCAGATTTGCGTCAATTAGGGGCTTATACCGATTCGGTATAGGCCTCTTTGTCTTAGGGTAATATAGGGCAGACAAAGAGTGCTTTGCCGCTCCTATGTCGTAGGTTCATAGCGGGGGCGCGTTTCGAACCTACGACCTTGCTCTCAAAGTCTCTGGACAATACGGCGTTCTTCTTCCTCTGCATCCTCGTTGCCACGGCGCTCCCCTCAAATTAAGCCCTTGAAAGTCGGCGATCGCAGATGTCCCAAGTTTAGCTAACGCTGATCTGTCACGGCTTATCGAGGGTGACAAAACAGTCATCCGTGGAGTGGGTGCGGAGACGCTGAAGAGATTTCAGGCTCAGGCTCAACTTCAGTTGAAGCCATGTGCAAGGCCCTATTTGCTTGAAGAGGTCAAGCTTCCATCTCTGGGGCTGGAGTTGTTCTTCGATGTTGAGACAGACCCTATGAGGGATATATGCTACCTTCACGGCTTCGTAGAGAGGACAAATGGCGACACAACTGCTGAGAAGTATGTGCCGTTCTTTGCCCAGCAACCGACTCAGCAGGCAGAGAGGGAAGCGTTCGCCGAAGCTTGGCAGTACATTAGGAACAAGAATCCCAGTGCCGTCTATTTCTGTTCCAAGTACGAGCGGACCGTATGGCGAGAGTTGAGCAGACGCCACACGGATGTGGCCACTGAGGTTGACGTTGACAAGCTTTTTGCATCAAAAGCTGCAGTAGACCTATACAACGACATTGTTAGGCCTAAAACAGAATGGCCTACACGGAACCTTTCCATCAAGACTCTCGCGTCTTTTCTTGGTTTTGAATGGCGAGACAAGGACCCATCAGGAGCGTCTTCAATCGAATGGTACCACCGATGGGTCGAGACTGGCGATTTGGAGATCAAACAGCGAATTTTGGATTACAACGAGGATGATTGTAGGGCTACGAGGATTTTGGCGGATGCGCTTCGCGATATGGCAGTGCAAAGGTAATGGGTGATATCAATACGGTAAGGGGAGAGGAAGAGCAATGTCGACATCCTGGCCGGGCCCGTCCTGCATCGGAAGCGTGTGGGATAGACGTTTTTGTTTCGCTATCACCAAGCACTGTGCTTGCGATACGTTTCTTTTAAGCCATACAGATTTATCTTTCTGCATTAATAATTTTAGTTTTGCATTTGGGTATCGCAGCCAAAAACCTCGCGCCATAAGATTTGCTGACTATTCTGCTGTCCAAAATAACAACAATGCCAGTATCGCTTTTGCTGCGAATCAGTCGCCCAAATCCTTGCTTGAACTTGATAATCGCCGATGGCAGCTGGTAGTCATAAAAAGGATTGCCTCCCAGCTCTCTTATCTGCTCGAGACGGCCGGCAAGCAGCGGCTGGTCAGGAACCGCAAACGGCAATCGAACAATAATTACGTTTGAAAGCGTCTCGCCCGGCACGTCAACTCCTTGCCAGAAACTGTCCGTGCCGAACAGCACGCTGTTGCCCTCTGCCTTAAAGAGCTTCAAAAGGGTAGTCCTGTCAACATTCGATCCTTGCTGGAGCAACTCAATATCATTTTCAGCCAGCCAGTCAGAAAGCTTACCAGCTATTTCTTCGAGCATTGCGTAGCTGGTAAAAAGCACAAATGCTCTGCCGGCAGTTTTGAGTATATATTTTTTCAACGCCTCAGCAGCAGCTCCAGCAAAAGCCGGTTCATTCGGATTCGGCAGGTCTTTCTCGATATAAACGGTAACCTGCTTTTCGTAATTGAAGGGCGAGCCGAGTTTAACCGCATCAAACTCATCTAAGCCGATTCGGCTGGCAAAGAAATCAAAGCCACCTTTTTCTCCCGCCGCGCCGGTGCTCAAAGTTGCACTTGTCAGTATCACAGATTCATATTTATCAAACAGACACCTTTTCACGTCCGGCCCAACATTCACTGCTGCGCTTCTTAAGCGTACAGTTCCAGCTTTATCACCATTCACCTCGACCCAGTAGACATAATCTGTCTGCTTCTGCATCAAAAAGTTCTCCAAATCCTGGACCAACGCTTTGCAATGGTCAACGAACCGCATAATCTCAAGTTTTTCATCAACCTCTTTTGATTGCTTTGACAGCTTAGTTAATTCTGATCCAAGGTCTTTCAAATACCCTGAGATTGTATCATCGACAAAATTCTTATAGCATCGGCCTTTGGTTTCCTCCTTTGTGCCTTCGTACCAGTCCCGAATATGATTCAGGAAAATCCCAACCTCTCTCCTTGTTCGGCTGACCATGTCAATTGCTTTTTCAGCATTCATATAGGCCAAAAGCCCCTTATGTGTTCGTGGATTGTAAAGGCTGTCTATCAGAAATCTGATTCGGTGATTACTGATATTTATTCCGAAATGGTCTTCGGCAACATGTTCAATATTCTGTGCCTCATCAATTACCACAAACCGGTAGTCAGGAAGAATCGACACTCCCTCTTCTTTGAGTACGAGGTCACTAAACAACAGAGCATGGTTAGCAACAACAATATCAGTCTTCTCTAAGCACCGTCTGGCGCGCCAATAAAAGCAGGTACGAAAATGAGGGCATTTGCGACTGCGACAATTGCCGTGTTCACTTTTAACTCTATCCCAGATTTGACTTTTTGGCAAAAATGGCATATCACTCAGCGATCCGTCCCCGGTTTCACTAGCCCAATTGCTTATCAGTTCGAGTTGAGAACCGAAATCATCGAAAAGGCTTCTTTGCCTTCGCAAGGCAAATTCAAGCCGGCGTTTGCACAGGTAATTGCCTCTACCCTTTGCCAGAGCGGCTACGAACGTTTGAGGTATACAATCAGCCAGAAACGGGATGTCTTTATCAATTAGCTGCTCTTGGAGCGTGATGGTATAGGTGCTAATCAGTGCCTTACTGCCCGCGCGGCAAACTTGCGCGATTGTCGGAAAAAGATATGCAAAGCTCTTGCCAACGCCGGTGCCAGCCTCAACAGCCAAGTGCCGACCATCCAGAAGTGCTCGCTGGATAGCACAGGCCATTTCGACTTGTTCAGGACGCACCTCAAATCCAGTTAGGGATTGCGAAATAAATCCCGCTGGGGCAAAAACTTCTTGTATATCTAAAGATGTATAAGGTCTTACCATTGTCAGGTGGATAAAGAGGCCCGCCTATACAATTCACTACTGCTACGCCGGATGGCCCACACACTGATAAATATTATGATAATAGGCATTGCAGGACAAATCAAATTTCCTCCTGTTTATGTCTGTGTCTATGTGTTGTTTGTTGAAGCCTTGTTATAATGTGTGCTTTATTTAGCAAAAAGAATGGCAGACCGATGAACAGATCAGGTTCACGATATAAGGAACGTTGTGGATTACATGAGCCAGCGAATTGCACCAAAATTTGCAACAGACCTGCATGTTTAGTCTTCGGTCACGCTTCGGTTGCGCTTCGGCCAGCATCATAGACGAATCCAAACACATCATACTACCAGGACGCCCAACTTTGTGGCAGTTTTGTGGCAGTTTTAGTTCAAAAACAGTTCAGGAAGCCAGTTCCAGACCAGTTCGAAAACAGTGCCTAAGTCCTTATATGACAATTACTAAGCCCTTTATTGACAAGATATTAGAAAAGGCTTGATCCAGCTTGGGAAGCTGACATTCTACCACTGAATTACGCCCGCAAACAACTCGTCCCTTAGGGACAAGCAAACTCAAACGCATTATTTTGCATTTGCCAGCCTATCCAAATTATACCTTCGGCTGAATATTTTTCCAGTATTTATTATCGTTTGATTTATTTTCCTCTTCAGGCAAAGAAAACGTCCTATAACATATTTGCCGACTCAAGCGGCCGATTGTATAAGTCGATAAGAGAAAAGACAGTTGCTGTGCATGGATTGTGCGCTTTTTGGCAACGGGTAGACAGATACCGGCACCAAAAATGGAAAGAGGTTTTTCACTTGTTGAGCTGATAATAGTGGTTGCTGTCCTCGGAATTATGGCAGCTATTGTTGTGCCTCAATTTCAGTCCCAGTCAACACGGGCCAAGGAATCTGTGGCCAAGGAAAGTCTGCGCATATTACGAAGTGCGATTGAGCTGTACACCGCCCAACATGGTGGTATCCCGCCGGGCTATACGAACAATGACCCGCAAACTTCACCAAGCGGCTCGAACTTTTATAATCAGCTCACGGTCGAGAGGCGTTATATGTCAAAAATGCCTGAGAACCCTTTCAATAACCGCCAAGACATCTGGATGATCGAAAACAGCGGAACATTTCCTCGAAACCCTACCGGTAACTACGGCTGGGTATATCAGGCTGCGACAAAAACAATCAGACTCGATTGGCAGGGTGTGGATAAAGACGGAATTCGCTACTTTGACTTCTGAAAATCAATTTGTAATGGTATATCAGTTTGTTATATTTTCCCCTGATACAAGATAAAGCAGAAAAAAAGTCTATTTTGATTCTGTAACCTTTCGGAAAATTAAGGTCTCCCGCGGCTCGTCACTGGGGTCAAAGGGCAGCTTATAATTCGGATATTTCTTCGTATCTACAATGTACTCCGGAAAACTGAACCGGTCGGCCCACCACAATTGGCCGTCACTGGAAACCAAACCAACAAAAAAATCCCAGGTTTGACCTTGCACGACATTATCGCCGAGTTCGACACGAAAATGTTTTATCGCAATCTCAACAATTAATTCGCGTTTGGCCTGTGAATATTGAACTGTCCACTGACCCGGCTCGAACAGCCCTTTACCACCTAATATCATGTTCGTGGCAGTTACCTGCCCGGGCTTCATTCTCACCCTGCCGAGACTGACTACTGCTGAGGAAATTGTCCCATCCGGTTCAAAGACAATTTCCCAGCCGCCTTTATCTGCTATCCATCTGCCGACAAGAAAAGCAGGGAGTCGTCCGTCGCCGTCAATGATTACTTCGACGCCATTTTTATTCCCGCCGGAACTCCGGCAGCTTCCAAGCAGAAAAACGGAGAAACCACAAATCGCTAACACCAATAATCTTTTCATAAGTCAAAGCCCGTTTATAAATATTAAGAAACCTCAACAAGAGCTGCAAGACAAAAAAAAGAGGCGAGTCTTCTGACTTGCCTCTTAGCAAACCAACTTGTTGGCCTTGGCCAAGGCTAACCATCTTATTTGCGACGACGCAGAAACGGACCGCCAAGACCAAGCAGTATAACGGTCATCGGCTCAGGAATAATAGTGATAGCTACTGAGTCGGCCGGGACCCCGTACTCCGGGTCAAGAAACAGCGAAATCGTAGCAGTATCACATAAGACACCACCTGAGTAATTCATCGTAAACTTCATCATCTCCTTTTGTTTCGAAGATTAAATCCTTTCGAAACAACAAACTTTTAGCGTCTCCAGCTCCTCAAATTCTCCAATTACTGCAACTTTTCTGAGTCCACATTACGGACAATCAGGAGCCGGAGCATCGGTGAGCTGCCAGTTGGCGATCAAGATATTCAGGTCATTGGTCGAGACGCGATACTTGTTCTTACCCTGAGGCAGGTGGTCGAAGTCGGCACATATCTGGTTGCCGGTCAGTGATTCCAGCGGTTTATTCCAGGCTTCAATCAGAATGTTCAGGTCATTGGTTGATACCCAGTATTTGTTTTTACCCTGAGACTGACCATCTGCGTCACCATGGCACTGTCTCGGGTTGGTACCGGCACACCAGCAGTCGGGCTTACCGACAGCAACCCATTCGTCCATTTGCTGACCGGTGTAGGACTGTGGTGCGCCAATGCTGACCGGATAATTTGTTGCGCCGGTCAAAACCACGGCTGCTTCTGAAGCATCTTCGAGCACGACATTGCCCCGTGTTGCATTGGTGGTAACAGTCAGTAAGCACGTTTCGCTGCATGTAACCGTGCAAAGTCTTCCCTGCTTGGGTGGAGCTTTAGTGTCATAGAGTGAGCCCATCTCGATGGTGATACCACTCGTGCCCAGGCCACCCAGTGCACCCGGGTCATTACCGTCAGCCACGGGTGTATAACCGTCTATGCCCCAGTTACTGACTTCGCCGGTGACAGGGTCAACGGTAATGTACCGACTGAAATTGCCCGGGAAAATGCCGTAGCCGTTGTTGTCGTCCCCCACGTTGAAGTCACCAATGGCCTCAATAGTGCCGGCGTCAACCGTGATGTCCAAAGCAAACGCTCTGACCAGCTCAGTATCATCCGACGAATAGTCGATGGCAACTACTCCTTCGCCGAGGTCGGCGGCAGTGATGGTAACGGTAGCCCACACCGGTGTAGCAAGCATCGCCACTGCCAGAGCAAAAAAAATCTCCCGTGAGGGATACTGCGTATTTCTCATAATATAACTCCTTTCTTCTCGTCTGCACAGAGCCACACGCTCTGCACTCTTGGTTTTGTTTCCTGCTGCAAAAAAGGCCCGCTTGTTCATTATGACACTTAGCACGTTTGAATCATTGAACATAGCGCTCCGACCGGCAGGAGCAGCCGGAAGTATATACAATTCTTACTTTAAACATCCTCCTTTCTCGCTGATTAGCGAAATATGTGTCCTACAATTTTACAGGTTTTTATTGGTGAAGATTAATTGTATCCTAACACAAGTTTTTATGTATTTCAAGAAAAATTTGCAAAAAAGCGGAAAATTGAGCCTATAAATCCATTGTCTGCATCATCTCGGTCTTTCCGGCCAACCGGCGAAAATTGCATAAAAAAAATAAAGTACCCACGGTGCTATTGGCGAAAATTAAGTGGAAAACACCGCAGGTTTGTGCAAGAATCAAAGAAAGATGTAAAAGAACAGAAAAAATCAGAATTTGAGTTCCGCCCGTGGCGGACCCGATTTAACAGATGTTGCTGTTATGTTTAAGTTTCTAAAGGGACGGCTGATAATTGTAAGACTATGCCTGCTGGCGGCTACTTTAATCCTGGTCGGCATCGGGATAGCTACTATCTATTCCGTTGGCCACCCTGCAGAGCCCAGCCCGGCCACCGAGATAGGTAACCTGGGCAATCTCTGGAAAAAGCAGGTCGTATTCGCCGTAGTCGCCATAGTCGGTTTTATAGTAGTAAACACAGTCAATTACAGACGCTTTGGAGCGGCAAGCTATTGGATATATGCTTTTATACTGCTGCTTTTGGGTGTATTATTAATTAGCAGGTATGTTGTAGATTTACCCTTCGTTCCCGAAATCAATGGCACACACAGATGGATTAGATTCACAATAGCCGGCCGGGACCTGCCGGCCCTGCAGCCCTCCGAATTTTGCAAACTCGTGTATGTCCTGGCCCTGGCCTGGTATCTCCGCTACCGCAGCAATTACGATAATCTTAGCTCCCTCATCGGCCCTTTTGTTTTGACCCTCCTGCCAATGGTTCTTATACTCCTTGAGCCGAACCTGGGTGCTGTGATGCTAATGATGCCAATCTTGTTCACAATGCTCTTTGTAGCCGGGGCAAAGGTTAAGCATTTGCTGATTATAGTACTTATGGCACTTCTGGTAAGTCCGCTGCTGTGGTACAAGATGAAGGATTATCAGCGAACCAGAATAAGCAGCGTGCTGCTGCAAAGTGAGTGGATTCGTGAGAAAGCCGAGCAATACCCTACTCTCGGCAATATCCTTGTCGGCAGAAAATTTAGTACAAATCAGTGGAAAAACGGTTGGGGCTATCATTTGGTCCGTTCGAAGTATGCGGTCGCCTCCGGCGGAATAAATCACGGCACAGGTTATGGTTTTCGGGCGGGGCCGTTTATCAAATATAACTTTCTGCCCGAACGGCACAACGATTTTATATTTGCTGTGGTCGCCCACCAATGGGGTTTCTGGGGCTGCCTGGGTTTGCTTGCGCTTTATATTATTGTTGTCGGCTGTGGGCTGGAAATAGCAGCGCACAATACCAATCCGTTCGGCAAATTGTTAGCCGTCGGTATTATCGCAATGTTTGTCGTTGAGGTTATCATCAATGTAAGTATGACCGTAGGTCTGATGCCCATCACAGGCTTGACTTTGCCACTGGTAAGCTACGGCGGCTCGAGCCTGCTGGTTAGTATGGCTTCTGTGGGAATACTGAATAATATAGGGCGGTGCAGACCTTTCAGCGTGGCGCCAAAGGCGTAACTTGTGAGAAGTGCCTAAAGTGCCTAAAGTTTAGAGTGCCTAAAGTTACATATAACTTTAGCTCACTTTAGGCACTTTAGCTCACTTTAGGCACTCTGGATTATTGAGATGCAAGATACAAAATGATAAAAGGCTTCAGACAAATAGCTTCCCTTACGGCAATCAGCAGAGTATTTGGTATGGTACGGGATATAGCGTTCGCCCATTTTTTTGGGGCTGGCTGGTTGATGACGGCCTGGACGGTGGGCTTTAAGATTCCAAATCTTGCCCGAAGACTCTTTGGCGAAGGAGCGGCTTCTGCATCTCTTATACCTATATATAGCGAAGAGCTTCATAACAATCCCCAGCAGGCAAAACGCTTAGCTAACACGTCGGTCACCGTTTTATTCGTAATTCTTGCGGCAATCGTCCTTATCGGCGAAGGGGTGGTCTGGAGCTACTACAGTTTTTTCGAGACCAGAGCCGGCCCTCGACTCGGACTGCTGTTGTGCTCTATTATGCTGCCGTATATGGTATTTGTTTGTATTGTGGCAATTCTGGCCGGAATCCTCAATGTCCATAGACATTTTGCCGCGCCTGCCGCGGCGCCCATCGTGCTGAATATATTTATTATTGGAAGCATTTTATTTACCGGCTGGGTGTTGAAAATAAAGCCCGAACAGCAGGTCTTTTTCGTAGCCGTTTCGGTTCTCCTTGCAGGACTTGTACAGATAGTAATGCAGATTCCCTCTCTGCGTGCCGGCGGAGTTTCAATCAGACCGGCGTGGGATATTCATTCAGAGCCTTTTAAGCGAACCATCATTATGATGGGCCCTATGATTCTCGGCCTTGCTGCTACGCAATTAAACACACTCGGAGACGATATTATTGCGCTTTGCTTTATGAATGAACGCGGCGACCCTCTCGGTTATGGCGCACCTTCCTATCTGTACTACGCCCAGAGGCTTTACCAATTTCCTTTAGGTGTATTGGGGATATCCCTGGCGACAGCGATTTTCCCTGTTATGAGCTCAGACGCAGCCAGAAAAGATTTTGAAGCACTTACCAAAACAATCGCACGCGGAATCAAGGCCGCTGTATTCGTTGCAATTCCGGCAACTGCAGGAACCTTTTTGGTAGCCAGGCCTTTAATCTCAGCTATATTTGAACACGGCAATTTCAAAAGCACGGACACGCCGATAGTAGCATTGACACTGTCGTTTTATGCTTTGGGGCTGTGTGGTTATTTTTCACAGCAGGTTACAACACGGGCATTTTATTCTATGCAGGATTCAAAGACACCTGCACGAAGTGCTTTGTATGCAGTTGTTGCTAATATTATACTGAATCTGACTCTTATCTGGTACCTTGGAACGGCAGGACTGGCTGCTGCAACAGCGGCGTGCTCATACCTGCAGGTCATAATCCTTGTCAGGGTGCTTCGGAGAAAATTGGGCACTTTTAATGGAGGAATATTGGATGGATTGCCCGTTACCCTGATGAAAACACTTGCAGCAACAGCCCTTATGTGTCTGGCCGGGGCAGCAATTATGATTTTGATGAAGAATTTGCCTGATGGCAGGTCCTTTGATGCCCTCAGACTGGCCGTGGTGGTGCCATCTGCGGCGGTGGTGTATGTGCTGGCCGCAAAATTCCTGCGTATCGAGATGCTTTCTCTATTTACCGGTGGCAGGTGAGTCTGTTTGTCGTTATATCTAAAGCAAAAATGGCAATTGTCCGAAGTATATATAAATCAGGGGCGGCACACCACGGACGAACTGGAAAGCGAAATCGGCAGAGCATTGACGGTTGAAGAGATGGCTGATATATACCCGCTGTTTTGCTTCGCTCGCCCCCGCGGTAACACACGTGCAGGCGCAAAACTGAAGCAACCTGTCGCGCCGTGGCTGCCACACGGCGGGTGAGCACGTTTTTTTTGTACTGTTTATGGAGAAACAAATGCGCAAGAGAGCGTCTTTTGGAACCCGCGCACCAATTGAGCCTGGGCGGGGGCCGTCCATGCCGAATGCAGCCGGCGCTCTTTCGCCACAGGACAATAGGTGCGGGGGCGGCCTCTCCCGAAAGGGATGCTGTGTTTTAGTATTTTCGGCGCTGCTTTTCTTTTTCTGTTTTCCCGGCCTTCGCAGCCAAAGCTGCTTCGCCCGTCACGCCGTGGCCGCGACACGACGCGGCGAAGCAGGCCTGCCTGCACCCCCACCCCTGCTTTCGCAAGAGAACTCGGGGGCACAGTTGTTTTCATCGTCTGTCAGCCAAAAGTTTTATGAAGTAGCTTACGAGCTGACTTCGGCAAGCTCACTCGAGCAGGCTGACTCTGAAGATGTTAGAGGTCCGCAGGTTGAACAGACTTCGGCGAGCTCAGTCGAGCCGGCAATGGTTTTCTTAACTGCTGCGATGAAGCTCGACAACAACGCCAGGGATGCTCGTTCCTTACTGATTAAGCTTGCCTGTCGGAACCCGGAGCAGCCCCCCTTCTTGTTTTCGCAAGAAAGCGGGGGGGGCAGTCTGGTGTATAATTTACTTATGGATTATGTAGATGAGGCCGCTGACGTTGAGGTTGCAAAAAAAGCGGTCGTTTATTTACTGGCTCACCTGAACACCCGTGAGCAGCGGGAGAAGCTCCTCGAACAGATGTTGGGGACTCTGGGCGGTAAGAACGTTGTTCTCGGTTCCGAGCTGTCCACATTGCTTGGTCTGTTGAAGGCCGAAAAAGCGGATTTGGAAGCTGCTGAATTTTACCTTATGCAGGCCTACAAAAGGAACAGATACAATAAGCTGGCCTTTGTAAAGCTGGCGGAACTTAAGCCCGAGCGGATTGGGCCGGCAATATATCTTGAACGCTTAAGATTAGCATTGCGTGAGAATCCATCGGATATCGAAGCTGCACTTGCCTTCGCGCAGAACGCTGAACAGTTGCAACTTTACGAGACAGCCGCTGCTGCTTATGAATACTGTGCCGATTTATTTGCTTATCTTTATCCATCCGAGGCTCTTCCTGCCCGCATTTATCTGCCGTGGGCGATTAGCAGCTACAACACGCAGTCCGCCACAGGCTGGTCCAAATGCCTCGAAATTGCCCGGCGTATCCAGCGGGACGGTCGATTTGACCTTCGTGTAGAGGCCATAGCCGGCAAAGCAGCGACGAAAATCGGTAACGGTGAGCTGGCAACCCAGATATTCCAGGCTGCTGAAAAAAAAGCCCAACAGCTACTTATGCAAGCCTCGAAAGCAGGGGCGGTTCGCGAACCGCCCCTACACGCTTCGGAGAGCTTGGACAGTAGCGATTCGGAACAAGTCAGTACCAGCCGGCTTGCCTGGTTTTATTGTTTTGTTTTGCCGTTTCCGGACAAGGCATTAGACTGGGCTAACAGGGCCTACGAAACTGAAGGTAATTCGCCGGCGGCAGGCGCTATTTTGGCTTATGCGCTTGTGATGAATAATCAAACGGAATCGGCCAAGCCCATTATCGACACCCTGTACCCAAAGAGCCTCGGCTCACGCCGTTTTGGTGCGGGGCAAATCGCAGATTTAGCGCTGGCTCAGATTCAACTGGCGGATGGACAAAAGGATTCGGCAATCGAAACTCTCAAGGCCGCAATCATCAAAGACCCCGGGTCGTTTGCAGCCGAACGTGCCAAAGAAATTCTGGCCCAACAGGGCGAAAAATATACCCCGCCGATTGACCCGGAGGCCGTTTTAACTATGTTGGAGAGTGTCTTTGGGTCCGCCCGCGGCGGACTTGTTCCCGTATTTATTTCCCCTGAGAAGATATTCTCGGCCCAGCTTAATATTCAGGGCAATGAGTTTCCATACGGCAGCGAAATCGGCGGTACTGTTGCACTAATAAATAACTCTGCCGAGCCTTTTGTAATTAGCGATGATGCCTTATTTAAGGGCAATATCAGGATAGACGCCGATGTTAGTGGAGACCTTAACAGAACGATACCGAACCTGTTCTCTACAAAAATTCGGACGGCCTTACTTATCGAGCCAGGCCGCAGTATCCTTATTCCTCTGCGGCTTATTACCGGCGAACTTAGAAAGACGCTTCTTACCTATCCACAGGCATCTTTGGATATAGAATTTACACTCTATCTCGACCCTGTAACCACTAGTCTCCAAAAAGAGGGCAAGATTACTAACAGACTCACTTATATTGAGCCGACCAGGGTGCGTATAAAACGTCCCGGCATCGAACTTACGGGTAAATATATAAGAGGCCAGTTTAATTTAATCTCAACAGGCTCCGCCGGCCAAAAAATCAAAGCCGCTCAGCTTTTCACCGGACTTTTAATGGAACAAAATGAGATGTTAAATCGTAAACCGCTTTACAGATTTATGTATGCCGATTGGATGGAGCCTTTGTTAAGGTCCGCACTGTTACATGAATCCGGACTGTTGCATAAGCCTGCCAACGGTGAGTGGGTCGTTAAGGTGCACACTATGGCTGAGATGCTTTCATTGCCGCTGGATTACGAGCTGATAAGTGCAGTGGCAAAGAATCTGAATAATACTAATTGGCCGGTTCGTATGATGGCTGTTTATCTGCTGAGCAAAACCGCCGACCGAAACTTCGATAAGGTCCTGGACTGGACGGCAAAAAATGACTCAAGTGAACTCGTTCGCGATATGGCGATTGCCTTGGGCAGATAGTTAATTAGTTAATTGGTGAGAGAATACTCACCACTCACCATCTTACTGCCCTGTAAAATTTACTCAAAAATAAGTTGTAATATCATTATAATTTTGTAACATTCCGTATTCTTATATTAGGAAAATAAGGTTTTGCAAGAGTTCAATAGGAAGTAAGTTTTGAGGTTTTTTGAAAGGGTTGTGTAAATGCCGGCTAAAGTAGATGAGGAGAAATGCACTGGTTGCGAATCCTGTGTAGCAGAGTGCCCCAGCGAGGCTATAAGCATGGCTGCCGACAAGGCATTGGTTGACATCGAAGCCTGCGTTGATTGCGGGGTTTGTGTTGATGCCTGTCCTGAGGAAGCAATCACTATGGAATAAATCCGGTTGGCCCCATCGTCTAGGTAGGTCCAGGACACCGGGTTTTCAACCCGGCAACAGGGGTTCGAATCCCCTTGGGGCTATTCGTCAAGAGCCGAAATTCTGAGCTCTCCGATGGTCTCGGCGCTTAAATTCGCATACCGGATACGGCCGCTTCAAATACCATAGTATCGTCAACGACTCCTTGCACGCTTGTTGTAACATGGGTGGTGTTTTTCCGGTGTTTGTATCTTGTGATATGGCCCAGCAGATATAATCTTTGTCCGGGCTTGACGATGGAGCGGAACTTCGCTTCATCAATCCCTGCGAAACCGATAAATCCCTCCTCTTCATAAATCTGCTTTAGAAAAAAGCTTGACATTTGAGCCGCTGCTTCAATCATTATTACCCCGGGCATTAACGGCCAACCCGGGATATGGCCGCGGGCCCAGAATTCGTCATCTCTTACATCCTTATAGCCCAAAATCAGGCGTTTTTCCTTATCATACCAAAGGATGCCGTCGAGCTGCTGCATCTCAAACCGCTGTGGATTTACTTTGCCAATCGCTTCTTTGTCAAACACAGGAGCTGCTTTAAGGTCGATATGCGACAAATCGAATAATAAAGGAGGGGGCATTATTGACCTCGAAAAAAACACTCTGCGCTGCCGTATTGCTTATTATCTCGCAACTGTTCATACGCGATACTTCAATACGCACCACGCGCAACACACGATACGCAGCTGAATAAGCGTAAAAAAGATTGGGATGGTTTACTGGGCTGACCTGATTTCAAGAACGCGGTTGCGAACAACTTGAGCAGCCTGCTTGACTTTCTGCATTTGCTTGCGGACTCGTGTCCCTGCTGCCTTATTTCCACCTTCGGCTTTGTTGATATCAGCTTCAATTTCAGTAACCATCACTTTCAGGTCTTCATATTCTTGCATTAAATATTCCTCCACATCGAGGTTGAAATTGCCATTTTTGGATTAAAATCGCTAAAAACTTAACGGTGCAGAACCATTTTGTCAAAGAAAAACGCCTTTTTTTGCAAAAAAATCAATATTTATTTTTACTCAATTTGACGGTTTTTCCTGTCATCCGTTCGGCAGCCCATTCGACCCTTCAGCTACCCCTTCGACGGAGTTTACCCTGAGCGTGGCCGAACGGGCTCAGGGCTACGGCTAATTCAGGACAGGCTTTTTTTCGCTCAGGGCCACGGCTAATTCAGGGCAGGCTCTGGGTGTTAATGAAACCGAGGATACCTTCAAAAGTGGGGCGCCGGCCTGTTAAACCGTTAGTTTTTTGGTCAATTCTGCGATTCTCTGGCCACGGCGCCGGCACTGCTGCTTAACTCTCTGGTCGGGCTTGCCAATGGAAACCGGCCCATAATGGTCGCCGTTCGGGTCGCCCTGGACTGCCATGCCGCTGATAAGCATCGCCTCTATTATGCCCATAATTGTGGTCTCGTTGCCGCCGCCGATATTTGCAGCACTGGTAAATGCCGCCCCCACTTTGCCGTCGAGCTGGCCGTGTCTGCCTACCAAATCATCTATCAACTGCTTGATAGGTGCCGCCATTTGGCCATAGTATGTTGGAGAGCCGATTACTATCGCATCATAGCTGAACACGTCCTCGGCTTTTACATCGCCGACGGACTTGCATTCGGTCGGCAAATCAGCCTCATTCATAGCCTTGGCTATTATCTGGGCCATCTCTTTTGTATTACCCGTTCTTGAGTAATATATAACTATTCCCTTTGCCATTTTCAATCCTTTCTATTTGACTTGCGAAGTGATTTACACCATCTTATTACTCGCTGAAATTATTCCTGTGAGACAAGTCCTTCCACCAATCCCCGTGTAAATAGTTATTTTTAGTGTATCCACGCTTTTCTAAAATATCTCTAACTTGATCCCAAGATGGTAGCATATATCTCTTCATAATCGGCGTTATTAATAATGGAAGTACAAACCAGTATAAGATAACAGCAATAATTCCCCAGACCCAATTTTGAACAAATAGCAATCCGGCACCAATCAAAAAAAGTATAATCCATCCTATTTGAAGCAACCTTCCAGTAAATGAGTCAAAGACTATTGGACGGATGGTCGGTGAAGCCTGCACACCAGTCGCACAGTATGAATGCAAAACCGAAGCCAGAACCAAAATTAGTAACCCAGGAATTAAGAACCACATATTCTCAAATTTTTATAAATAGAGGACAGTTACTAAATTCCATCTTATTTTTTCTCTGTGTTCCTCTGTGCTATCTGCAGCCATTTACAATTGATTATAGATTATTTATTCGTCAAATTCGTGTTAATTCGTGGTTGAACTATTTGCGGTAAGCTCCTGGACAATGACAATTGTATCTTGATAACGCTCAGAGATTGCTTCGTCGCTGCGCTCCTCGCAATGACATATAATTGTGTCATTGCGAGCGAAGCGAAGCAATCTCATAATTCCTCGTATAGGTCACGCCATTCTTTGTTAATACTGTTTATTAGCTGCTTCTTTTTCTTTCGCGGTCCAGCCTTGATTTGTTTTTCCCTTTGAATATCGCTTGCGCAATCTGCAAGGGTTTCATAGTAGACAATTTTGACAACATTGTATTTCTTTGTGAATCCCTCGACCAGCTTTTGTTTATGCTCATAAACACGCCTTCTGATATTGTTCGTTACCCCTGTGTACAAAACGGTATTTGCTTTATTGGTCATTATGTAAACATAAAATCGCTTTGTCTCCATCGATTTACTTTACCCATACAACAAATGAGATTGCCACGCCCGCCTACGGCGGGCTCGCAATGACGAGTGGATATACTTTAGTCATTACGCAGCCGCGGACCTCGCAATGACAATTTATTTTTTTCCTTCTTTCTTTGGTGGGTTTATTTCCGGTTCATCGAAACATTTGAGAATTCTATGCCAAAAAACCTTTTTATCTAACCTTTAGTGGCTTCCGCTTCATCAGCGCAGGTATGCAAGTTTATCCGGCAGAGGGACGTTGTTGCCGAGGTTATCCTCGCCATATCCGGATTCCGCTAAGAGCTTGATGTCAGCCAGGACTCGCTTGTCCCCGATAAATGTTGCGGTCAGGTTGGCGTCCACATCAATCTTACCCATTGCCAGCAGGCGGGCCATTTCGTCAGTAACCTTCTCCAGCAGTGTTCCTTCCTTTTCGGTTTGCTCGTCCGGCAGCTGTAGAGGTTGTTCGTACAGGATTAGTTTATTTCTCCCGGCCAAAGATAGTATGACACTCCGAACGATGGTGTTTATGTCGTTCTGGCCCGCCTGTTCCCGGACGAGCTTAAGATGGACGATTTCTGCAGCCAGCCATCGTCGTTTTTGCGCATTTATCTTTTCGTTGGCGCGGAACAGATCGAGGGGTGAGCAGGCATTGTAAATCTCTCCATTTAACTGCATCTTAACTTCGCTTCCGTAGTGGAGCACAAGCTTGGAAATCAGCGTGGATGGGCGAACGTGGAAGCCGCGATACGGGGGGATGGGCACCTCAATTTGGCCGACCTCGGCGTAACGCTTGAGCATTCTATGGCATAGATGCTCCGCACAGTCAATATACAAACTGATGTGAGTAACCGAATAGTTCATCAGGATAGCCAGAAGCTCCTCGGCTTTTATCAGCGGCTCAAACCGGGTCGGTGAATCACATAGCTCCTTATTCACATGCCGTTCGTAATAGTGAGCAAACGATGTGGCCGTTTTCAGCAGATGAAAGACAACGCTTATATGGCCTCGCAGAACAGGCAAGTCTGTATCCAGATTTTCTGCCTCGGTGCCTGAGACGTATGTATCGTACAGTGACTGGAGGTTGTGGAAACGAAGCTCGAGACTTCGCAGCTTTTCCTCACTGATTGAGTTCAGGACGTATGAAGCGTATTCTTCAGGCTTAGCCTGACTGGCATCGCGAACATTTTTAGTTTCGGCGGCCAAGTTCAAAAAGGCGGTGGCAAGTAAAGTTACTGTCTCTGAGACCGTTTCTATCCTGCGTGTCCCGCAGTCGTGGGGTAGTCGGCCGGGAGGGAGCTCTTCAGTGTAAGATTTCTTACGCAAGCTTCGCGACGGAACCGTAAGGCTGAGCCGACCGGCCCTGACGACCATTTGCTTTGCCGCCCCCGATAGCACTCTGCCGGTAAACTCAAGCGCATCTTCCGTGGCCTTGACGAAATCCCGCTCAATCGGCAAGAGCCGATACGCGGGCAATGCGTGCTGAATGTGGAGCAGCTCGTAACTTACGTCGGAAAAAAGCTTAATCGCCGCTGTTAGCGACCTGAATGAACACCACCGGCAGCTATTGCCTGCATCGTAGGCGTCAAGAAGCTCCTCAAGCTGAATAGATTGCGAAAACAATTGACCCAGAAAGGGACGTATCATAATTTTATCGCTCGATTTGCACTGCGATAGAAAGCGGGCAAGGCCAAGCAATGTTCGGGCACGTTTTGTTATCAGCTTCTGAAAATCTTTATGAGCGATTGTTACCGAAACCATATTATTTTCGTTCGCCCTTTTCCTTTAAGGGAATTATCTCCGGCTCTCCGAAACCTTCGGGTATCTTAAACTCGAAGACCTTACTGTCTATTTTTTTATTGATATCCGGCTTGATAAAATTTATCTGATACATATCCTTTTCGGTCGTGACGGCAACTACTTTTGCCGGCAGGCCTAATTTCTTATCAATCCAGAAGTCGATATATATATAGTCATCCTTATAAACCGAATTCGGCTTGACTTTCAAATGTACTTGAATAAAATCTTCAGGCTCGGATTTTTTCCCCTCGACCAATGTTACCTCAAACTGTTTTTTCATATCTTCTATCTTGGTAAAGCCGACCATCGGAAAATTCCTGCTGGCCAAATCAAAAACGTCCACCGGCTTATTCGGGTCGCGCGCCTCGGTTAATTGGTAATACTTAACTGACTCGATTTCGTAGTCGATATGCACAATCCATGTGCCTTTGAATTGGGAGCCGGGACGAGTAATACAGGCGCCGTCGAGCACGATATATTGCTCGATGTATTTTTCTTCTTCCTCATCTTCTTGTTTAAGCGTTTGAAAATTTAGTCTCAGCTTCGACTTCTTGCCGAGCTTTGCATAATACAAAACACCTTTCCGTAGCGTTTCTGATTCGAGCAACGGCTGAATGAACCTGTATTCAATCTGTGCCTGGTAAGATGTAAGCTCCTGGGCTTTCTTATTCAACTGGTTTAAGACCGTATCTACCTTATTAACCTTTTCTTTTGCCGGCTGCTCTGTGTCTGAACTTTTCGGGCTATCGGAGGCCCAATCCACCACAGGCGGACTCATCGTCCATAACAGGATGATGGCTGCTTTGATAATTATTTTTTTATTCATTTTTCGATTTCCTATTCTTTTAAGCGTTATTTTTAATATCAACAATTTCAAGTATCCGGCTGATGTCCTGAATACAGAAATCTGCATGTTCAGCGAATTCGTCGGCCCGATTGTGATTGGCCAGAAGCACTGCAACGGCACCTGCCGCTTTTGCACAGAGTAAATCAAAGAGATAATCGCCAACCAGCACAGTTTCCTCCGGCGTCACGCCGAATTGCTCGCATATTCGCAGCACCCCGAAAGCGTCGGGCTTGACCGGCCCATCTTCTCGCCCAATAACAGCATCGAATTTCAGCTTGTGCTTGCGGGCGATGGCATGGGCGTTGCTTCGCTTGTTACGCGTCAATACCCCGATATGAATCCCTGCCGAACGAAGCGCCGAAAGTGTCTGCTTCGCATTGGCGTTAAGTTTGGATTCTGTTACCGCTTTTTGCTCATGATAATGAAGAATCTTCTCTGCATCCCGGCGTTGTTGGGCGGTCATCTTTTCCATCGACTCCAGGATAGGCCCGGAATCTCTGGCTAAGCCTATTTCTTCCCGAATGGCGTCAAAGTCAAAGTAAGGCTGGGTTATTGTACCATCCAAATCAAATATCACAGCTTTAATTTGCATCTATAGTACTTCGTGGATGCGTTTATGTATCCACTCATCCACCCATTCACGCTTCACGTTTTTTACGCAGCAACTCAATAAAATATCGGCCAGCCTGGCCTAAAATTTTACCTTTACGGATAATTATTCCGGTCGGCCTGACGAATTGTTCATTGGAAAAGCCAATCGCCTTTATTGTTCCGCTGCCCAGCTCCTGAAGTATTGCGGTTTGAGGCAAAATGCTTACGCCCGAGTTTATTTCCACCGCCCGTTTAACCGTTTCGATGTTATCGAATTCCATCACCGGCCGGACAACAATATTATAACGCTCCAGAATGTTGTCTATCCATGCCCGCGTAGGAACACCTTTCTCAAAGGCGATGAATCTTTCAAACTGCAATTTGTGAATATCGACCTGCGATTCGTGTGACAACGGATGTTTCGGACTGCAGACCAGGACCAGCGGTTCGTCCTCAAAGTCATACACATCGAGTCTTTTGTCTCTTTTAGGAACAGCTACAAGACCGATATCCACTTCGCCGGATAGAACCAGCTCATAAATTCTGCCGGCGCTAAAGTATTCAATATGGACATTTACGTTTGGATAGCTGACCATAAATTTCTTAACGTAGTCTGGCAGGATATGCATCCCGATGCTGAAAATCGCAGCGACGTTTATTCTGCTCACGGAGGATTTTTGCAGGGCGCTCAGCTCATTTTTTAGTTGTTCATGTCTGTCAAGCATATCTTTCGAGGCCTGGTAAAGTAACTGGCCTGCCTTAGTAAGTTCAATAGGCCTTTTCTTGCGGTTAATCAACTGGCACTTGTGTGCCAGTTCCAGTTGCGCAAGCTGTTGTGAGACCGCAGATTGACTTAGAAGATGTTTTTCAGCGGTTCTTGAGAAGCTTTGTAAATCTGCTAAATCGCAGAAGACCTTTAGCATCTCTATATGCATTATAAGCTGTCCTAATAATTTGTATTATCAATAATATCTTGTTTTACACTGCTCAAATATTTATTATTTTATCAGTCATCTGTGCTGTTGAAAACACTATTGTCCGGTTTTGTTATTAGTTTAACTTATTGTAGTAGTTGTAAAAATAAAAAAATTGAGATTTTCAAAGGAGATTAGCCAAATGGCAAAAGAGGCTGTTATTCAGAGCGTTTACGAGCAGGTTCTCAAACGTAATCCCGGCGAGGTGGAATTCCACCAGGCGGTAAAGGAGGTTCTCGACTGTTTAGGACCTGTGCTGGAAAAACACCCTGAGTACGTTGATGCCAAAATCCTTGATAGGATTGTCGAGCCGGAAAGACAGATTATATTCAGGGTACCCTGGCAGGATGATAAAGGCAATATCCATATTAACCGTGGATTCCGCTTTGAGTTCAACAGCGCACTCGGCCCATATAAGGGCGGCCTTAGATTCCATCCGACCGTTACTGCGAGTATCCTGAAGTTCCTCGGATTCGAGCAGGTCTTCAAGAATTCTCTTACTACTCTGCCAATGGGTGGAGGTAAAGGCGGCTCAGACTTTGACCCCAAGGGCAAGAGCGACAATGAGGTTATGCGGTTCTGCCAGAGCTTTATGACCGAGCTTTTCCGCCATATCGGCCCTGACACCGACATACCGGCAGGGGACATCGGTGTCGGTGGTCGCGAAATTGGCTTTATGTTCGGTCAATACAAACGTCTTTGCAACGAGTTTACCGGTGTTTTCACCGGCAAAGGACTCAACTGGGGTGGCTCACTCATTCGTCCCGAGGCCACCGGGTACGGTTGTGTGTACTTTTCCCAGGAAATGCTAAAGACCCGCGGCGATAGCTTTGAGGGCAAGGTCTGTACCATCTCCGGGTCCGGAAACGCAGCCCAGTACACTGTAGAAAAACTCAACCACCTCGGTGCAAAGGTTGTCAGCCTTTCGGACTCCAACGGTACAATCTATGACCCGGACGGTATTGACGATGAAAAACTCGCCTTTGTTCTGGACCTGAAAAACGTACGACGCGGGCGTATCAGGGAATACGCCGAGAAGTATGGCGTCGAATATCTTGATGGTAAACGGCCCTGGGGCATTAAGTGCGACTGCGCCTTCCCATGTGCAACGCAGAATGAGATTGACGGCGAGGATGCGAAAACACTGCTCAAGAACGGCTGCACGCTTGTCGCAGAGGGAGCCAATATGCCAAGCACACCTGAGGCTATCGACCAGTACCTCGATAAAAAGATACTGTACGGTCCCGCCAAGGCCGCAAACGCAGGTGGCGTTGCCACCTCCGGTTTGGAGATGTCGCAAAACTCCATGCGGCTTTCCTGGACACGCGAAGAGGTTGACCGGCGACTGCAAAACATTATGATTGCCATCCACAATCAGTGCTTCGAGGCCGCCGAAGAGTATGGTCAGCCCGGCAACCTCGTAATGGGTGCAAACATCGCGGGATTTGTAAAGGTCGCCGACGCCATGCTCGACCAGGGCCTTGTATAAAAAGACCAGGCCATAAATGATAAAAGGGCGCTTGCTGAGGTAAGTGCCCTTTTTTATTGTGTGATTCCAAATACGCTGTTACAATTCACTGCGATGGAAAAAGATGTGGATATTTATAAAGTTGTTCGCCAGCATCTTGAGATGGAGCAGTTTTTTTCCGGCTTTGCTCTCAAGGGTAAAGCCGGAGCACCCGAACCCCGCCCGTCGAGGACGGGACGGGGTGAACCACAACAGCAGAAGGACAATCATGTCCCGAGCGGAGCCTGCACTGAGCCTTGCCGAAGTGTCGAGGGAATGGCCGACGCCGAGAAAGCTGCCGAGCTTGAAAAAATCGCTGAGCAGGTTCACCAATGCCGCAAGTGCGAACTGGGGTCGCTGCGGACCAACGCAGTCCCCGGCGAGGGCAATCCGAACGCCCGTATAATGTTTGTCGGCGAAGGACCCGGAGCCGACGAAGATGCACAAGGCAGACCCTTTGTCGGAAGGGCAGGCCAACTATTAGATAAGGTAATCTCAGCAATGGGTCTAAAGCGAAGCGAAGTCTTTATAGGAAACATCCTGAAGTGTCGTCCGCCGGAGAATCGCGACCCTCGCGCCGATGAGATAATAAACTGCCTGCCCTATCTTCAAAGACAGATTGAGATAATAGAACCCGAAATCATCGTTGCCCTGGGTGCCCACGCAGCCAGGACGCTGCTAAACACCACGAAGTCGATAGGCCAATTGCGCGGCCAATTCCTCGAATACTATAGCGGCATCGGCAAACCGCCTATTAAACTTATGGCTACATATCATACAGCCTATCTGCTGCGTAACTATTCCCAGGAAAATCGCAGAAGGGTCTGGGAGGATATGAAAAATGTCCTCACCGAGCTCGGCCTGCCAATCCCGGAACAGTCGAGGGGATGATTTCGTCCGAGTTTCGCAGGAATGACAAGGTCAGGTAATCGGCAATCAATAAAGCGAATTGGTATAACTCAAATCCGGCAGGATAGTAGTGCTTTTCATTAACGAAAAGTACTACGGGCTTGGAAAAGTACGACAGCTTTTCTTTACGATGGGCGAACCCTGCCACACGACAATTTGTGATTTATCGGGATTAATCGAACGGCCGGTGGTACAAATAAAGTTGATTTTGGGCTGTTTTTTTGTAACGGAAAAGACTTCGGAGCGTCTATAATATAACACAGCTAACAGAGGGACAGGTACGAAAAAATGATATTTGCACAGACTGCCAAATTCGGATTCATTAGTAAATTTATCACCATTCTGCTCTTTTTAGGGATAGGGGTTTGCCTCTGCGATGCTCAGGAAGCTGACAAGCAGAGTTCGGCCCTGGGTGAGATAAAGCTTCAAGGCAAATATATCGAGCGTCTGGTTCTGCGGCGAAAGGACGGCCACATAGAAAGATTTGACCAGCCGGCCGAGACTATAAAACTACCTGTGGGGGAATATCTGCCGGAGGCGTATCTGAAAGGCGGATACTCATGCCGTTTCCTGAGTCGTGATAGAAGAGTAACAGTCGCCGAGAATAAGCCGGTGGTGTTAAAGGTTGGTGCTCCTCTCAAACAGACGGTGAAAGCACAACGGCGGGGCAGGATTTTGGTGCTCAATTATGAATTGCTCGGTGTGGGCGGCGAAATGTATACCAGCGCAAACAGGACCAAGCCCCCGACTTTTACTGTTTACAGGGGGGACAAAGAAATTGCCTCGGGCAAGTTCGAGTTTGGCTGAGGCAGCACCTGCTCGTACTCGTGGCGAGTACCTTTAACTGCCCTCGGCGAATTGAAGATTGTCCCTTCTGCGGACATCGGTGAGCTGGGCCCAAAAGAAGGCACTGCGGTTGTTTATAATTGGAGGTGGTATTACTCAGCGCCAGGGTTGCTTTTGTGGCTGGCGTTGATTCTTGTACTTGTGTTACCTAAGTCAAATCATGATCGCCGGGCGCTGCTTATCATTGTGCCGCTTGTGTTTGTGAACCTATTGTGGTTACTGTTCAAGAAGGTCTCAGGCATGTCTTCCTCGGATGCACAACAGTTTGACATATTGTTTCAGTCTATGGCTATCGGAATTGCTGTGCTGTGGTTGATAGTACATAAGTTCGGAGGCTCCAACGGTTTTGTGCGATTCTGTCTGTCTCTTGGTATTTTAGCTGTAGTTGCAGGCTTAGGTGCTTTATCCTATTACACCGGCTTTTCTGGAGAGACGGCCATCTGTTTAGTCTTGCTTGTTTTTATGAGTATTGTACTGCTTTTGGCACTGGCTGTAGCTGGCTCGTTATGCAGAAGACAGTACCTTCCTGTTCGCTATATGCTGTGGCTGGGTTTGTGCACTCTGTTTGGTAGTATAGTAGCTATGCTTGGATTTTTTATTGTCGGTACGTTGTTTATTTTCCCGGGGCAGGCGAAACTTGCGTCTGTGATATTTGAGGTTGCCGGAGTGGGACTGGCCTTTGGGGTGTGCCTTTACGTGCTCAATCTGCCTTATATGATTTTGGCGTTTTATAGTCCTTTTTTCCGTGAGCGATTTTATATGTGTTTGCGTTTAAAATCGATTCCCACAACTCCCGGGCAGACTGATGTAGATCGGCCTGGCGATAAAAGCCAAGACCAGGAGACATCCGAAAGCAATCCTTTTGTCTGAGAAATACTGAAACAGCAAGGATTTACGAAGAAAAAATATTGACAAAAGTACAAAAAACCTGTAATATTTTATTGACAAACATGTCTAAACTTACATAGCAGCCATATCAGGGTGGGTTTTACCCCACCGTTTATCTCTGGAAGAGAGGGATAATTATGAAATTTATGTATAAGCTCTTAATTATTGTAGCTTGCTGTATACCGGTGCAGGCTTCTGCAATAGAGAAACTTAGTGTATCAGAGTTGCTCGACAGATACGCTGCAAATCAGGACAAACTCAAATCTTTTATTGTCAGAACTGAAGCAACCAAGATAGAAGAAGTAACCGAAAACGGGACAGCCTCACATACATCAAGAGGTAAGTGGGAGGTTGAGTTCCGGTATGAGGAGGATGGTGGTGACTTCCGTGCCTACTTTTCCCCAAAAAAGGTTCATAGTGTAGCAGATGGGTCTCTGGTTCCAGCAGATCAACACTACAGTCATCTATGTCTATGGGATCGCAACCGCTACATCGAGCACTACAGGGGACAAACTTTGAATGAAAGTAATGTTTTCGTCTCATTTGCCGCGAAAGATATGAAAAATGCGTTCGCCATAGGATATCCAGGACCAGGTTCGACTCTCGGTCTTTTATATGGTGATGTCGAAAGGTTTGATTCTATTTTGAGGCAATCAGACTCCATATCCGTGCGGGATGAGCTTGAACAGGTAGGTTTGGTGGATTGCTACGTCATCAATGCGAAGTCAAAACATGGCATCTACACTGTGTGGCTCGACGCCGAGCATGGCTACGGCATCGCCAAGGCCGACGTCCACAAAGGACCAAAAGACCTTCTGTGGGGACGACCGCTGGGTAGCTACATATATGCACCTTATGACATTTCAATCCGAAACGTCCGCTTCGAAAGCATAGAAGGTATCTGGGTCCCGATGAAAGCAGATTTCATGGTTTGCTCCAAGGGGTCCACCGCCAAGAGGTCCAATCTATCGTCAGTGATGAACGTACACTACAGGATCACAGAACTGCACCTTAACCCTGACCATGATGCACTGGGCTCTTTTGTCCCGGATATTGAAAATGGCACAAGTGTCAGAATCCAAGAAGCACCTGGAGTCAGGTACACGTGGCAGGAGGGAATGAAGTTTGTGGTGGATGAAAGGGACGGCAGTATCCGATATGTTCCCAAAGAATGGTCGATATTGGTCGGCGTGGGTAAGCCGCTGCCCAACTTCGAAGGCATCAAACTCAACTTCTCTACTAAGCAGACTAAAGACATGGCAATCCTGCTTTGCCTCTTTGATATGAATCAACGGCCATCGAGACACTGTATTATTCAACTGGCCAAGCGTGCAGAAGAACTGAAAGAAAAGGGCGTAGCTGTCATAGCAGTTCAGGCCTCGAACGTTGATGAAAACAAACTCAATGAATGGGTGAAAAAGTATAACATCCCCTTCCCGGTCGGAATGGTTCAAGACGATGTAGAAAAAATCAGGTTCGCCTGGGGCGTCCGCTCGCTTCCCTGGTTAATTCTGACCGACCGTGAGCATATTGTCCGGGCAGAAGGTTTTTCCCTGGCTGAGCTCGATAAGAAAATAAGTGCAATCGCTCAAAAGCAGAACTGAGTGAGTAAAACGCAAAGATTTCTAACGGGCTTGGCGTTCAGGATTTTCAAACGCACTTTTATGCGTTTGGGTTTCCTCAAATATGCTGCCCAGAGTCAGAGCTCCGGGGCCACACCGGATGCATTCGAGGCAGCGATTACACCGCAAGTCATTGGGGCTTTTCTCCGGCTCTATCCCGTATTCGCACAATTTATGGCATTGCTCGCAGTCGGTGCATTTGTCGGCGTTGAACCGAAGGAAAAAAGCTGAGACGCGATTGAAAAGCGAGAATATGGCACCAAGAGGACACAGTATCCTGCACCACGGTCTTTTCATAAAGAAAATAGCTATTAGAAACAGTCCAAGGATAGTCAGCTTCAGTGCGTTCGGCCAGGCAATCTGTTGGCCTGCGATTGCCTGGCCGGTTATATTAGGCACCGCCGCTTCGAGTGCTCCCGCCGGACAAACCCGGCAGATAAAAAGCGGATGCTCTTCTCCGAAGAAGTAGGGAACAGCCAGCACGGTGCCAATCAGCACTGCGTAACGCAAATACCCGGCCCATTTAGGCGGGTCAAACTTCGGCGTTGGAGCTTTGGCGGCCAGGTCCTGCAGGAAGCCGAAGGGACAGACCCATCCGCATATAAGCGAGCCGAACAAAGCGCCGACCGCGATTAATAGGCCGACCGCCATAAACGGGAAGATATGCAGTGCACCGAATTGGGCGATGACGCCGATGGGACAGGCGAAAGTTGACAACGGACATGCATAACAATGAAAAACAGGTGAGCATATAGTGTGCAAACGCAGGCCCAAAGGGTCCAGCCAAACCAGCAGGAATGCCGATTGTACCCACATTCGCCAGCCGAGCAGTTTTAAAGCGAGATTGCTTAATTTAGTTTTTTCGACCATGGGCGCCATAGTCTGGTTTTCAACTGCCTCAGGTAGGGCAGGCTTCGGGTGCTTTGCCGGTGTATGTTTGCTTAATCTTGCCCGACTCATCTCGCTTAATGCCGCCTACTGATACCTCTTTGACAAGAGCAGGTTCCGACCTGGCAAGCGTCGTAGAACCATCTTCCTGCTCGGGTAAAACGTTCGTAGAATGAAAGAATGCACCGTAGGTGAGCAAAATCACCCCAACCAGAATCAACAGGCTAAAAATGATGATTTTTGTTTTTTTTGTCGGCACGGAAACATCATCCATTGATATACAGTTTCAATAGTCTTCTACTTTACTTTTTACATCGGTTAAACACAAGCAAATAGTTTTGCTTTAGTTCGCTGCTGTAATAAATGGCGGAGGCGAATGGGAATCGAACCCACCCGGGACCTTCTAAGCCCCGCACTGGTTTTGAAGACCAGGGGCACCACCAGGCACCAGTCACCTCCGCAGAGGATTATCTCTTATTTTTACCAGATACCATATTAATAAATCAGCTTCATCCTGTCAATGAGTAAGTGACCCGTTTGAAATTGGCTTTGTTTGGGTTTGTATTTTTGGAGCCTGAAGGCGGTTTCATTTTCATAATCCTTTGTGGCAAGCAAGTTTTCGTTCATTTTGGCGTTGCGGAAATTGGCTTTGTTTTGCATAATTCGTTGCTCGATACTCGATACTGGATACTCGATTTTCTGGATTCTCGATTCTGGATACTCGATTCTGGATTCTCGATACTCGATTCTGGATTCTGGATACTCGATTCTGGATTCTCGATACTCGATTCTGGATTCTCGATACTCGATTCTGGATTCTCGATACTGGATACTCGATGGTTGTGAGTGGTTAAATGGTTCATTGGTTCATTGGTTAAATGGTTAATTGGTTCATTGGTTAAATGGTTAATCGGTTAATTGGCATTTCACATTCGGGGTCCAGTTTTCTGATGAGGTCGAGTCTTTGAAACTCGAGTATCGTTTTGTACAGGCTGTGCTCTATTCGTCGTTCATACATCAGGAGGCGGTCGAGCACCCTTGCATTTGCGAAATCCTTTATGGCCATACGACCAAGAGCCAGATGGGCAGCGGAGGTGGAGGGCCCGGCCTGCGATTGGTCATGGTTTTTGAAAAACAGGGATTGGGTGAGTTTGGCTAATGGGCTGGAGGTATTATCTGCGTTCAATGCGTCTATGACCTGGTTCTGGATGCGTGCAGCGCGTTTTAGCCGCCATGAGAGACTGACAATGCGTTCGGCTAACATAAATTCCATAGGGCTGGCCGGGGCCAGCTCGCCCAGCATACGGTCGCGGTAGAGGTCAAAGTCGGCCTGGCTTTCTGAGCTGATAACAGCCTGACGGGCCAACAGGCCGTGTTTGACGGCGTTTTGTGAGACGGCGGACTTGCCCTCGCGGGTGCGGTGGCCGGTCGATTTTTGGGCGTTACGACGGTTGGCGAGGATTTGGGCTTCGGTAGTCCCGTCCAAGGAAGGCCGGGTCTTCGACATTGGGAACCCCCCTTTCTGATTTGCTCCGTCCAAGGAAGGCCGGATTTTCGATATTGACAATTGTCTATCAAATATGAGCTTTTATGATTTAACTCTATTAGTTAGATATATATTATACATTATTAAAAGTTAAACGTCAAGTAAATTTATCCACAGATTATACAGATTTTTTAACCACGGATTTCACGGATTTCACGGATTTTTTAGACACAGATTGCACAGATTTGCGAAGTGAGATGCCGGATGCGCCTATATCACGGGGTGAACACGGATTCTTGCCTGTATTGAGCGCATTCGACTACCCCTTCGGCTGCGCTCAGGGCTTCGGCTAATTCAGGGTAAACTCCGTCGAAGGGAGCACCAGCCATACGAGAGCCGGCAAACGAATTGTTGCGCGGTGCACAACCTTCAAAACTAAGTTACATTGGTATATTCTCCATCTTAATCAGGGAGCTTAAATTTACAATCATTAAGCAGCGACAAAGTGTCAGGCGGATAGTCATATGACTACGAGCTTTTTCATGCTCCTTCCGGCGACATATTGTGAAATGATCCATAGTCAAGTGACTACAGACATTTGGGGGGTTGACGCGTATAATATCAATTCAAGTTAATTATTGCGATTTACCCCGAAAGAGTCGCGAATTTACAAACAGATAGTCAAATGACTACGAGCTTTTCATGCTACAAAGCTGGATTCTTGATATTAGATTCTGGATGCTGGATGCTCGATGCTCGAATTTCGTCTGCTGTGTCCTGTATTCTCCATCAGCCCCGTAAGACGTAGGATTTTTATTCTCCGCCAACATATTCGTAAATCGGTAAACGTCCCCGATAAATCCGGTTATTGTTTTACGAGAACTACCATCCACTTCGCTCACTGCGCTCGCTCAGTGGCTGCCACCCGTCGTCGTCCGGGGACAGGTTGTGAAACGATCCATAGTCAAATGACTACAGGCATTTTGGGTGTTTCGATCTACAGAAATTTAATCTTAACCCGACAGATTAAGCCGACAGACATTAAGCAGCGACAAAGTGTCAGGCGGACAGTCATATGACTACGAGCTTTTTCATGCTCCGTCCGGGGACAGGTTGTGAAACGATCTATAGTCAAATGACTATATGCTTATTGTCATCTGGATGTATAGAAATATAAACGTAACGGTAGAGTTAAAACAGTATATGCTAATTTGGAACAGAGAGACTAAAATCCGAGAAATATGCGTGACAAAAGCGCTTGATATAATCATAATGGTGCTATGTTATTTAGCCGGGTACAGTGGGAATATATTCAGAAGTGCTATCGATTTCCCGAAAGGAAAATGCAGATACTCAAGTTACTGTTTGAGGGGCTGGAAAACGACAAAATAGCTAAAAAGCTGAAAATACGTTATAATACCGTAAGAGCTCATTTCGGCAATATTTACAAACGTGTTGGCGTTCAAAATAAAGTCCAGTTGGTCATACAATTATTCACAATCGTGCAGACCTATAACAGAAGCAAAATGTCTTAGTCGGTAAAAAGTTTTTAATGGCGGATAGTCAAATGACTACAGGCATTTTGGTGTTTCGATCTACAGAAATTTAATCTTAACCCGACAGCTTAAGCCGACAGACATTAAGCAGCGACAAAGTTTTCAGGTGGATAGTCAAATGACTACGAGCTTTTTCATGCTCCTTCCGGGGACAGGTTGTGAAACGATCCATAGTCAAATGACTACAGACATTTGGGGGGTTGACGCGTATAATATCAATTCAAGTTAATTATTGCGATTTACCCCGAAAGAGTCGCGAATTTACAAACAGATAGTCAAATGACTACGAGCTTTTCATGCTAAAAAGCTGGATTCTTGATATTAGATTCTGGATGCTGGATACTGGATGCTCGAATTCTGTCTCCTGTCTTCTGAGTTCTGTGTTCTGCCTTTTAAGCTTAATTCAACGACTCGTCTTCCAGCGTATCAAGGCCCATAATGACATCGTGCATAAATACCCGTCTTCCGCTTGGTGTGTCGTGGGCTGCATACGTTTGTCCTCGCTGCGGATCGTAGTAGGCATACCAGCTATAGCGACATAACCATTCGTAATCTTCGTCATCGACCTTTGCGTTCAGGCCGTTGCCTAACGGTATCTCTTTCATTATTCTCTCTTATCTCCGCTCAGTCAGCCTCTTTTTGGCCTGTTTTTATCAGGGGAAGTCACCGTTTTAGTACACTGTCCTCGCCCATTAATAGGTGGCTGTTCCTAGTTGGTCCCCAGCGCTGGCTGTAAGCCATGCGCTGGGGTGTTTTGTTATGTGATTTTATGCATTTAAAAATCTATAATCTTGTCCCTTAAATCAATGTTTCTGGAAATTTTTCGTCTTCTTTTATTTCTTTTTCGGTTTTTTGAGTGACCCTGGTTTGAACTTCTCTGAGCGAAAGGGTTTCTCTATATTGCTTTGCTTCAGCAATTTTCGTAAATTGTATGTTTAGATTTAACTCTTTGACAATTGCCTCAAGTTCATCAATCGTTGTATAGAAAAACTCTGCCCGTTGATTCACAAGATTAACTCGTTTTGATTCGAACTTTTTCTGTAATATATTTTCGGGGTCTGGAGCATTTTCGGAGTATATTAAGCCGTGTACATCAAAGTCAAAAGGTACGGAGGCATCTCCGAGTTCATCTATTCTGTCCATTGGTTCCAGTCGTCTTGTCATTCCAATTTTATAAACAGTGTCGCCAAATGAACCAATGTTGGAGATAATATAAACATGTCCAGATTTTGTTAGTTGTGCTCGTGAAATTGCCCTTTCCTTCAATTCGTGTGCTTTTTGGAGATTTTCTTCTAGTATTTTAATCTTCTCGTTTAGTTGTTCTAATTCTTTACCCTTTGCTTTTTCAATTTCTGTTCTGGCTTTTTGAAGTGCCTTTTCATTTCTCTCCTCTTCTTCCTCGGCTTCTTTTCTGGCCTTTTCAATTTCTCGTTGTGCTTTTTCTTCTTCTCGCATCTGCTCTCTGATTTTCCTCTGCTCCTCTTTTTCTTGATAAAGTTTTTCTTCCAGGTCGAACTCAAGCCGTAGTTCTTGAAGTTTCAAATTTAAATAATCCTTTGTAACCGTAATCTGATGTGTGGAGCCCAATTTGTTTATGGCTTCATATGCTTTCTCAATTCGAGCCTCCATATTGCCTATATTGTTCCATCTTACTTTGGCAATGGCAGCGTCACATTCTCCATTGAAAGCGCGAAGCATTAACTTGGAATAATGCTTTGTCATTTTGGCACCCTCTGGTTTACTTCCGCCAACTTCCCATTTCACAGGACAGTAGGTAGCCATTTCATTTTTTATAGCTTGCTTCTCCCTTTCTATTATTTCCTCCAACTTCTGTTTGAATTCTGCAGACGTTTTATAATCATAATGTGGCCTGTAAAGTCCATACGAAATATTTTCGAGGTTTTCTTCAAGTAGCGAAACCTCCTTTCGTAAGTTTTCATAGATCGCTTTATGCTTTAAATAGTCTTGATTGAGAGCGGAGTCCTTTTCCTCATATACCTTTTCTAAGTCGGAAATTTTGCTGACTAAAATGTTTAAGGCAGCTTTCCTTTTAGAAACTTCTGAGTCAATTTCAATAATATCCTTGTACTTGTTCAGTGACTCTTTTATTTTCTCATTTGTCTTTGTTTTCTTGCTAAGTTGGATTACCAAAATTGAAATTACTACAATAAAGAGTGAGGCCGCCAAAATTTGTGTCAAGATTGTCATTATTATTCCTCCCCGGTATTTTACATGATTTCATACTGGCTGATGCGACCGGTTTTGAATTGAATGATTATTTTGTCTTTATCACATAACATTGTTTATATTGATCCACATAACACACCGAACACGGCATTGAGTGCCGTATAAGACGCCTGAGAAAAAAGCATCGAATTTGACGTAATTCTAGTACCGTCAAGTTGTTCCATCAAGCGTGTGTTTCTATTACGGTGTCTTATATGGATCGGCTCAGGTCTTCAGTTAATTCAGGACGGCATCCGTAAGCTTTAGATTATCAGATTCCGGAACTACCATCCACTTTGCTCACTGCGTTCGCTCAGTGGCTGCCACCCATTGTAAGTTAGGAGTGCCTAAAGTTTGAAGTGCCTAAAGTTATTTGTTTTTTTAACTTAAGCTCACTTTAGATACTTCTAATGCCTCAATAATCTCAATATTCGAAGATACATTTCCTTTTTTTCTATTATACCCAGTTCTTCGACTCAAACCAAATCATTTACGAATCATACGCTTTAAGAGTTCTTGAGTTGCTCGTAAAAGACCATTGCCGGTGAGCCGCCGAAGCTGATGCCCATCCAGGCGGCCTCATCAATTTCATCTTGCGTGAAGCCCTTTTCCCTTGCCTTTTTAAGGTGCATTTTGAGGCACGGCTCGCACCGCATTGCAACCGACAACGCAATGGCCATCGCCTGCTTTGTATAGGCGTCTAAGCCGTGCGGTGAGCTTGCGGAACCGAGAAAATCTATAAATTTGGCCTTAATCTCAGCAATATCAGACTTCGGCGAGATCAGTCGAGCCGAATCCTGACTATCACCATGCCCCGAAGATGTAACCGCATCAGCGCAACAGGGAACCTCTTCGCTTTCCCGCTTAGCAGAAGAAGGTTGTTCTAACTTTTGTTCTGTTGGTGCCGGTTTTACGGCAGGTTCGCTGGATTTCGGCGAAGGTATTTTTCGGCTGCCATCGGTTTTTATTTGAACAAATCCCGAACCTTTTCCAAGAACTCTGCCAATAACCGTAGCGTCTCTTACACCTTCACTATGTAAGGCTTTCAGAAAATCATCGACGTCACTTTCTGCAATTGCAATCAGCAATCCGCCGGAAGTCTGGGCATCATAGCATATATCAACCATTTCCTGTGGGAGTGAATCGGCAGCGACTACACGCCGGCCGCAGGATTCCTTGTTTCGCTCGATAGCTCCGGGCAATATCCCCGCTGCGGCATATTCGAGCACGCCGGGAAACAATGGAATATTGTCCCAGACTATTTCAACATCGACGCCGCTCGACAAGGCCATCTCGGCCAGATGACCCATCAGACTAAAACCCGTAACGTCAGTGCAGGCGTGCGCGCCAAACTTGACCATTAACTGCGAAGCGTTTTTGTTAAGTGTCGTCATCGAGTTAGTCGCTGCTTCGACACTCTTCTCATCGGCTCGGCCGATTTGTGCAGCAAAGGCCACGATGCCTGTGCCGATGGGTTTGGTCAGGACGAGCACATCACCCCGGCGTGCACCGGCGTTCGTTACTATTTTGTCCTTGTCTATAATGCCTGTTACTGCGAAGCCCGCTTTGATTTCGCTGTCGTTAATGCTGTGGCCGCCGATAATTGCCGTCCCCGCCTCGTTCATCTTGTCGATGCCGCCGCACAGAATCTCTCTCATTACTTTGTCGGGGACCTTGCGAACAGGAAATCCGAGCACCGAAACAGCGGTCATAGGGGTCCCGCCCATAGCGTAAATGTCACTTACCGAATTGGCCGCCGCCACCAGCCCGAATGTATAAGGGTCGTCCACCGAGGGTGTAAATACGTCCACCGTCTGAACCAGTGCCGTGCCGTCGCCCATATCATATATGCCGGCATCGTCCCCCGCCGGTACGCCGACCAATACGCGAGGGTCATTGACAGCAGGCAAATCTTTCAGGGCCTGCTTTAAAAAGGCCTGGTCTATTTTGGAAGCGCAGCCGGCCATGTCCACGAGCTTCGTCAATTGAACCGGACCTGTCGGGGCGTCGAGCCGTTCACCGGCACACAGACATATATCTTTTTCTTTGAAAATGTCACAGGGACAGGGTTTCTTGGGGTCACAAATACAGTGCCCAAGCTTTATTGAACGCTGCATAACACGTTTTCGTCTTTCCATATTTATCATAGTAATATCCTCAATAAATAATTACGTCCGGGCTTTGTTAAATCGGTCGGATGCGAGAATCGCCGCTCCAAGTGCACCGGTCATTTGCGGGTCGGGTGATACGGTGATATTTTGTCCAAGAGCAGACTGCAACGCCGTGTCCATCCCTGGGACCATTGCCACACCTCCGGTGAAAATAACAGGCGAGTCAATATTGCGACCGGCCATCGCAAAGATACGGCCGGCAATCGCCGCCTGAATTCCTGCTGCAATATCTTCTCTTGCCTTGCCGTCGGCGAGCAGGCCGGTGATTTCCGTTTCCGCAAACACAACGCACATACTGCTTATCGCAGCGGGGCTGCGGCTTTTCGCGGCCATCCGGCCGAGGGACTCAAGCTCGACACCGAGACGCTGGGCAACGACTTCGAGAAAACGACCTGTTCCTGCCGCGCAGCGGTCGTTCATAGCGAAATCACGCACCTTCCCGTTCCTGTCCAATCGCATAAGCTTGCTGTCCTGGCCGCCAATGTCAATAACCGTCATCGCCTTCGGGACAAGCTGACGCACTCCTACCGCGTGACAGGTAATCTCGGTTATCGTCGTATCAGCGATACTGACTGTGTTTCTTCCATAGCCCGTTGCCACGATTGCAGCTACATCTTTTTTGTTAATGCCGTTGCCATTCAAAACGCTTTCAAAAAGTTCCGATGTGAGTCTATCCTGTTCGACGCCTTGGTCAGCCAGTCCTTTTGCTATAATCCTGGTCTTCTCTGCGTCTATCAAGACTATTTTTATTGTCCTTGAGCCGGCATCTATTCCTGCATAAATCATCTTTTTCTCCGAGCTTTTATTGTTTCTACGAGGGCTTCCAGCCGGGTGCGCACCGTCGGACGCATCGAGTCAGTCACGGGCGGCACTTCAATCTCCAGTACGGGAATATCGAACTTGTCCTGAACGATTTCGCTGATAACCTGGCCTTCCAGCGCACAATGACTTGCGCCCGGGATTCGCGATATGAGCACCGCTTCGGAGCCGAACCTGCAAATATCCGCGCATATCCGCTCCGCCCGCTCTGCCGATGAACCGACCATAGGGTCGGCCAGTGCCATGCGTGCTAAAGCTTCGACTGGAGGCAGCTCTTGCGGAATTGCATCAAGTGCGTGGGTGAAAAGATATTCGGTGCCGCATATTCTGCCGCCGCAATCCTCAAGCAGATTCATCACATACAAATCCGCCACGGGATTAACCCAGAAGATTTTAGCCGCCTTGGCATCAAGAACACCAATGCCTGCCTGCACACGGGCTTTCACCTCGCACAGTAACTCTTTCAGCACGCCGATAGTCTCCCGACGGTCGGAACAAAAATGTATCGCCAACATCTCGGCGATAAGCATTTCAAGAGCCGGAACAGGACACAGCTCGGCGGTAAATGCAAGACGTCGAAGCTCGGCCAGATACCTGCGGACCTGATTTGCTTCTTTGATTCCGGCGGAAAGTTTTTCCTCGTCTAATTGTTCGCCGGCTAATTCCTCCAGTGCTGTTTTAATCCTTTCGAGCTCCAATTTGACGAATTCAACCTGGCACTTTGGGGCACAGAATCCACCCGGCAGATTCACTGCCACTTCGTTCGGCTCGGCTTTGCGCCGATGAGGAATCTCCCACCATAAAATCGGATGCCCAAGACTGTTCAGCCGCTGGGCTATGGCGGAAAAGTCGTCGCAGGTTGCGCCGACGCTGCAGATTAACCTGTCCGGAATAGGAAAATGTGCACCCGTAACAAAAGCGCCTAACATCGCGCGCACCGGGCAAAACGATTCATCGATACCGAGTGAGTCGGCAATGCTTAACAGGCCGGCGCTGAGCTCCATCACGCACGGAATCCACCAGGCGCCGTCCGGGTAGAAGGCCACCAAGTTGTCGAATGAATATGCCATCACCGGCACAGTGCCCAAATCCTTCATTGTGCCGACGAGCTTTTTGCCCCCGGCACGGGCATCATGCAGGCGGTCTTCTTCCGTAAGCAGGAAGTTCCACAACCTCAGGGCCGCCGCAGAATTGTCATACCGAAGTTTTAAAAGCCGTTGGTCGCCGTCCTCGAGATGCCGGCTGAGCGGCCCGCCGTAGTCCGGCTGGCGCATTCCTGCCTGCTGCAATCGTTCGTATTGCATATCCCATTCTTCAAGTGTTATTCGTTTTGGCACATCGCTCACTGCAGCATCTCCAGAAATGCACGGATTCGATTTGCCGCCCTGTGCAGGCGTGTTTCATTGTCGCCGGCTGTGTCAATGTCGAGGACCGGTAGGTCGGTCCAGTCTTTCAGCCGCCGAAGTTCGGCGTGCCACATATCGCACCACACGTAACGGTGGAAAATAATCCCACGTACTTCTCTATCAATAAGCCTGCGTTTGAGCCATTTATAAAGCTCGCTGTTCGGCCTGCGGGAAGCATCCTGGATACCGCCGAAATATGCATTGGCCAGCTCCATCAATGGCTCTTCGTGGAGCCGTCGGCGGTCAAACGGCAGACACATTCCACGCTCACCGGTTTCAGTAGCGTCCAGCACTATACGCCCGCCGGCCTGCTCGGCTATGTCGAATATGTCAAAGTCCTGCCTCATCAGCGGACCGCCGACAATCGCCAGCGGAATTCCTTTGATTCGCAGCTCGCGGTTTGTGATATTTGTAAACTCCTCACCTGGCCCATCCTTTCCAAATGCCGCAATTGTTTCTGCGTATTGTCTGGCGGGTAAATATCCCCCTGAGGCAAGAATAGATGTTCGTGCAGTGTCATACTTGAGCATTATCTCTGTTAGAGCATCGTCTGATGGTGATTTGCCGCCTATGCCGATGAGGAATCGGCTGAGCCGTTTGAGCTCGTCAATATACAGCTTCTGCACGCCGAGGCTTTGCCAGGTGTTCGGGACATTCATAAGAAAAACCGGAACATCACACCTGCGGACAAGAATATCGGAAGCGCGACGCATCTGGTCGCATACCGTTGTTATCACCACTCCACCGGCTCGTTTATCCATTATCACCTCATTGATAAAGCTCTGAACGTAAGGGCAAACACCTTCGGCTCGACCAAGCGGGCCGGTCGCATCTGCTGCATCCGGTATTACCCTGCTCGGCCTGCGACCATGCGCCGCAATCCACTCAGCAGGTATATATGGGCAGGTGTAGATAATTGTTTTCATCAGTTACCTTAGTTGGATTCGTCGGCTTTTTCGCGGACTGTTTCGAATAATGCTTCAACCCTCAACGCAATACGTGCCGAATCGGACGGTGAGTAATCCGTTTCAATCCTGAGATACGGAATGCCAAGCTCTTCCTCGGCCAGCTTTTTGACAAGGTACGATTCGACATCGTATGTCAGACAAGCCTGCCAGATGAGGTCTATAATACACTGCGGCCGGTATTCGGCAGCCAGGTTACGAAGTATTTCCAGCCGCCGGTCGTTTTTTGTCATTACCGAGCACGGCAGGCGCAGATATTTTTCAGCTAAAGCAATGATTGGGTCCTGTGCTGTTTCGTCAATGTCTTCCAGAATGGGCTTAAGACCGGTGCAGTTATCCATACATACCACAAGCCCCCGATTGCGACTGTCGGGGGCAAGCCCTCCATTGGACTCGATAATATCAAGGACTCGTTCGGCCCCGTGTACCAGCGGGACGCCTGTCATTAGTACCCTGACCGGCGAATTCCTGCGAGCCCCCGATTGCGACTGTCGGGGGCGAGAGTCAGCCTTGTGATTCTTAAATAGCTCAATCGCTTCAGCGTACTGGCAAAGGTCGGCGCTAATGCCGGAGATAATGCTCTTGAAGTCCAGCAATTGTCTGCCCGTCAGTGGAGGTGGTTGCAATTTCATCAGCGCCGCTAATTCACGCCGTAACTGCCGTTCGCGATTCATAATTCTGATTGCTTGTATAATTTTCTCATCCGTAACTTCGACGCCGAAATGCTCTTGAAGCTTAGCCCTGAGCTTGCGCAGCTCACTTATCCAATGTATCATTGCATCGCTGTCCGCTGGTTTTTGAGGCAGCTCCAGCACATACATCGGCCGTGTTTGGCCCATCAGCTCGTACATTTTCTTTTTGCCGTCGCAGGTTGTCTCAGCCACAATTAAATCAGCCATTTCGAGGAAAGGATTTGCCTTTTCGAGATGGTAGCCGTATGTTGATTTAATCAATGGACACAGATTTGCGGGCAGGTCTTCTTCGGCCGGCCGAATCATTTCTACTGAGCCGCCGCACAGACATACCGGCACTGCATCTGCGGCCATAATCAGCTCCCGCGGCGTATATTCACACATAATGCCGACTATGTGTTTGCCTTTAGCTTTGGCGCCGGCGGCGTATTCGTAACAGTTCTGTATCATTTTTCCAAACCAGGCTAAAGGTCTGTTCTCAGGTTCTTTTTTCGCTGGGCTTGTGGAAGCGCATTGCGGCTGGGGCGGATTGCACGGGTCAGTTGCATTGATTTGTGCCTTCTTGTTATCACAGCATTTTCCCATTTTAGTCCTCAAATCTTAAGGCGTTGGTTACTTTTTCTTTCGGGCGACAAACAAACCCTGGGCAATTTTGCCCGCATGAGCAAGCTCCTGCATAAAAGTCATTTCCGCACCCATCGACTGCAATAATTCACTGTCAAAGCCGATGATTTTCAGTGCATCGTATGTCAACTGCATATTAAGCATATCGAGGTACAAATCTACGTATGGCCCGAACCTGCCGGTGTCTTCGGCTGTGATGACCTCGCAGTTGTTCGTTGCCAGTAAATCGCTGTAGCCGGTGAGGTCCTGTATGTTTGGAAACTTCATAAAAGTCAAAAGCCGTTCCGCTTCTGCTTCGGAAAGCCCTGTCTTCCCTTCAATCCAGTCAGTAAAGGCGATGATTCCTCCAGGTTTCACTATACGGGCTGCTTCTGCAATCAGCTTTTCCTTGTCAACAACATAGCACCAGGCATCCTCTCCCCAGATGAAGTCTGCACTTTCATCTTCAAGCCCGCTGTCGCAGACATCCGCAAGAGTGAATTCGATTTTATCCCATAGTCCCTCTTGCTCGCATCGACGGTGCCCTTGTTCGACGACCTTTTCCGTGGCATCTACGCCGTGCATATAGGCCACATCTCGAAAACGCACCAAAAAGCGCATCCCGGCACCGTTGCAGCAGCAAAGGTCAACGCCTTTCATACCTGAGCCGATACCGGCTTTTTCCGCGAGGTCCATTGATGAAACAAAACCGCCGATATGAATCTGCTCACCCATTATCAGCTCCCAGAGCTGCCCTTCGGGACCGCTATAAACAGCTTGAACATCACTTAGACCGATGTTCTCGATACTCTTCATAATAACTGTCCCTTGAATGGAAATTTTCTGCTGCTTTTCTTTTGTTTCATCCCAATAAAAAAGGCGGGCAAGAGAAATTTTCTCGTTACCCGCCGGTGTTCATGGCTCGATTTCTTTTACTCTATCAAGTGCCAGGTTTCCTCCTGTATTGTTTCAAACGGTCCAAGGTCAATATCCACCTTTACCTGGTACTTGCCTTTGAAATCCTCTGGCACTCGCCACGAGTACCGGCAGACGCCGCCTCACCCATACTCGAATCTACCTTCGGCAAGCACGTTTCCTGTCTCATCTACGATTGTGGCCTTTGGCGCAGGAACTGCCTGATTGTTCTTTCTTGCGACATTCTGATATTGCTCGCCTGCCTGACCGATAACGGCAAAATTTATCGATACGTTCGAACCGCTTTTGCCAACTCCAGGTTTGATGAAAAATGGCGGGCCCAATTTCAGAACCATCGTGTCATTGTTGTTCACCTTGATTGTTGAGAGCTTTCCCCACGGGCCGCTGCTGTCAATCTGCCACGTGTCACTGCCCTGTTCCATTGATATGCTTAAGCGCTGCGGCTGGTGCACTCGTGCGCTTACTTTAGCCGGCTCTGCTCCTGAGCTAATCGTTTCTTTACCGAATAGACCGCCGGCAAGCTGTAATTTGGCGACAGCATTTCCGGCATCAATTTTTATTTGGCCTTTACTCGATGAACTGGAAAACAATATCAGAATCAGAACCGCTGCTGCTATAAAAGCAATTAAAATCCATATACCTCTTTTTTTCATAGCTTCATTTCCTCATTAAGCACTTTTCATATTAAATCTACTTAATAATATATATGAGCAGACAAAAATACCAGTAAAAAAACCGGACACGAGCGTTCTATATCTTTTTTATTCCATTACGTGCCAAGTCTCCTCCTGTTTTGTTTCAAACGGTCCAAGTTCAATGTTTACCTGCACCTGGTATTGACCCTTGAAATTTCTTGGTGCTCGCCACGAGTACCGGCAGGTGCCGCCTCAGCCATATTTGAATACGCCGGTGGCAAGAACCTTGCCGGCCTTATCGACGATATTAAAGCGAGGCGGAGGCTGCCATTGCTTGTTTTTTTTGACGCCGCCGACGTATTTTTCTCCGGCCTGCCCCTCCACAACAAGGCCAATAGAAACCTCACTGCCCTCGGTTTGCACATCGGTTTTGACCACGAGAGGTGGTCCGGTTTTTGAACCGCTACCTTTGAAGAGGGACAGAGACTGACCCTTGGCCAGGTCGAGGACCCATTTATCCCCGTTTTCATCGGTTATGGATAGGGAGGAAAGCCCGAGTTGTTGCCGGGGTGAAGCTGAAGATAAGCGGCAGCTTCGAAATGACACCCCAGCGGCCACAATCAACACCGCCGCCACTGACACAATCAGGACGATTTTGGTTTTTTGAGAGAAATTTCGATAGTCGTCAGAGAACTTCGATATTACAGCCGAGATAATTTCTTTCATATAGGCCAATCCTGCTTAGAAGACGGGCTTGCCGGACCACCTTAATTGATTAGATTTTCACAATAACCTATCAAAGAATGTATATGATTTTAAGCATTATAATAACTTCAGATTAATAAAATAAAAAATGTATTTTTTCTTTTTTCATTCTATCCGGGTACTAATAGAGTTATAATAGATATACGTAATTAAGGCAATAAGCAGTGTAGGAAGATTCCGGCCGCAATTTCGAGACGGAATCGCGCCGGATTTTTGTGTGAGCGCACCTTCGAGACATCAACAGTAGAACGGCATCGCAAAGTTATTGAAAGAGGCTTTAGCAATGCAGTCGCGAAAAATATTAGCGTTTACGCCGTTAGAAATAAGACGTTGTTTTCTAACGGGGTTTACACTGATAGAATTACTGGTAGTTATTTCTATCATATCGATGCTAATGGCCATATTACTGCCTTCCTTAAGCAGAGCGCGTGAGCAGGCCCGAAGAGCAGCATGTATGGCCAATTTACGGTCGATTGGTCAGGGGTTATTTCTTTACGCCCACGATAATGACGGCAGACTCGTTCCGGGTGATTGGAGGATATCGTGGGATGTATGGGGCCAGGTGGTGGAGTATCCCCAGGGCTGTCGAGTCCCTCCGGTCTTTGAATCCAGGCAGGTTAACTTAGGGCATCTCCTGGCCTCGAATATACTGCCGGTGCCCGGCAACGATGACCATGTGTTTTTCTGTCCTTCCGGTCGGGCTCCCGATGGCAGTCGGTGTTATGAGGGTTTTAAACAGGCCTGGGGCAGGGATGACCTCGTCACACCAATAAGCTATATGTTTAATAACGCCCTCGACGGTTTCGATGGCTATGTTCAAGATGGTCAGTTTGCCGTTCTGTCGCACAAGAACAAGATAAATTTTCTTCGAGGAGATGGCAGTGTCAGCGCTTTCAATGTCAAGCCGCTGGTTTTTGACCCGGGCCAGGGACCTGAGCTGCTGCAGGAAGTATCGCTCAGATACGGCGTATGCTTTCCTACTATTATGCTGCATAAATGGCTTGTAAGTGGTCAGGTTAACGTAAATGAAGCAAAGGAGTATCTGAATAACCCACAGGGCTGGGCTGATAGCAACTGCACGCTGGTGAATGATGTTACGTGCAGGGCAGTTTCAAAACCGGTATTTCTGGCAAGTGTTAGCAATGAATCTTTGGTCTGCGATGTAGTAGGTGTTTGGGGTGCTGCGCCCCCCTCCGGGTGATGATAGACATTCGGCGGTCGTGGCGGCCGCCTCTCAGAAGCCATCACAAAAATAGCTCAAAGCCAAATCTAAAAAACGCGCATTTTCTTTAGGCTTTTGCTCTGTTGAAAACGTGGACTGTCATTCTGAGCCCCGCACCAATTGTATCCACGTCGAGCGGCTTCGGCCCGGAAAATGAACAACTCTTTTAAGTACGGACAATTGGTGCGGGGTAATCAAATCGCTTGCTTTTTTCCTGCGTATAAAGTATAATTAGCACTCTTATTGTGCGTCTTAACAGTCCCTGTTTTGCAGAGTTGAAGGTAACTTATGGAAAAGCAGAACGAGTCCGCCAAGGACGGATTGCGAAAGCTGCCCTCGGTCGATGCCCTCTTAAAAGACCCTGAGCTGGATAGTTATATAGCCGAGGTAGGCAGGAAAGTAGTGACTGATTCAATCCGCAAGGCTGTTGACGAAGCTCGAGAGCTTCTTATTACCAAAACAGTCCACGAGATGGATGAAAGTACAATCCAGCAAAAAATCGTAGCTGATACCAAGCATCGCTTAGAAGCAATGATGCGCCCGTACTATCGAAGAGTCATCAACGCAACGGGCATCATTTTACATACCGGCCTTGGTCGTGCGGTCCTTCCTTTGCAGGCGCTGCAACAAATTCAGGATGAGTTGTCTGGATATTCGCTGCTCCAGGTGGATACTGAAACCGGCAAACGCTCAAAGCGAGATGGGCGCATCGAGCAGCTCCTCCGGCAGTTGACCGGTGCCGAGGCGGCCACCGTCGTTAATAACAACGCCGCCGCCACTGCTATTGTATTGAATACCCTTGCGAACGGTAAAGAAGTCATAGTTTCCCGCGGCCAGCTTGTTGAAATCGGCGGCTCATTCCGCCTGCCGGACGTTATGGCTTTCAGCGGCGCAAAACTCGTTGAGGTCGGCACCACCAACAAAACACACCCGCGAGACTACGTCAATGCGGTTACCGAAAATACCGCTGCGATTCTGCGCGTGCACCCAAGCAATTACAAAATTCAAGGATTTTCGTCGGAGGTGCCGCTCGATGAGCTTGTTGAGATAGCGCATTCACATAAGCTGATTATGATTGACGACGTCGGTGCAGGTGCGCTTATCGACTTTTCACAATTCGGATTTGAGCCTGAACCGACTCTGCCCGAGTCAATCAGTAAAAGGGCCGACATTGTTACTTCGAGCGCCGACAAGCTGATAGGTGCATCTCAGGGAGGAATCATCCTCGGCAGGGCCAAACTAATAGATGCCATACGCAAAAATCAGTTTGCCAGAATCGTCCGTGTCGGAAAACTTACCCTTGCAGCACTGGAGGCGACATTGAAACTTTTCCTCGATGAATCAATGGCTCTTAGCCATGTCCCTACCTTGCAAATGCTCAGGCGGGATAACTCTGAAATTACTAAACAAGCCAAGCGCTTGGCTTCCCAGCTTGGCAAAAGCATTTCCGATTCCACTATCACAACTATCCCCGGCTTTTCGCAGATGGGCAGCGGTTCCCTGCCGGCGCAAAATCTGGCAACGACACTGGTAGCCATACGCCCGGAAAAAATCAGTGCGGAGTTACTTGCCAGCCGGCTTCGCCAATCCGGCACCCCGATATTTACACGCATCCAGAACGACCAGGTCCTTATCGACCCCCGTACTCTTCTTAGCGGGGAGGACAAGATACTTATTAAGGCGCTCCTTGATATTCTCGGTCAGCCAGACAAACATCTAACATGATATATGAGTTTTTCCTGTATAAAAGTGTCTAAGGTTTGGATATTAGGACATCAGGAAATCAAGATGCAGGACACCAGAATATCAGGGTATCAAGAATATCGAATATCGAACAAGGAATGATGAAGGAAAATAGATTACTTCGACATTCAATATTCCTTGTTGGATATTCATTGTTCAAATAAAACCTGTATATGGTGTTAGAGACTAAGGCCTATGAGCACATCACAAAAGAATATCACGCTTGGCACCGCCGGCCACATCGACCACGGCAAAACAGCCCTGATAAAATGTCTTACCGGGTGCGACACGGACCATCTCAAGGCCGAAAAGGAACGCGGAATGTCTATCGACCTCGGATTTGCACCGTGCACAGTTTCCGGCCTGGAAGTTGGCATTGTTGACGTCCCTGGCCATGAGAACTTTATAAAAACAATGGTCGCCGGCGCAAGCGGTATCGATGGCACTATCTTTGTTATTGCCGCTGATGACGGCGTGATGCCGCAAACGCGTGAGCATCTCGACATACTCACTCTGCTTGGTGTCAAATACGGCATCGTGGCTTTGACGAAAGTAGATTGCGTTGACCAGCAGCGAGTGCAGAACGTTACCGCCGAGATTAAGGATTTTTTTGTCGGCACATTTTTAGAAGATGCCCCGATTCTTCCTGTTTCCAGCGTAACAGGCCAGGGTTTCGATGTCTTTTATGAGGCCCTAAAAGAGCTCGTTGATGCTATCGAACCAAAGAAAACCGATGGTATATTTCGATTGCCCGTCGAGCGAACGTTCTCTATTAAAGGCTACGGCACGGTGGTTACCGGCATTCCGATTGCAGGCTCAGCTAAGATTGGCGACCAGGTGGTCCTTTTCCCACACGGAACAAAAGGCCGAATAAAAGCCATACAGGTCTATAAACGAGACAGCGAGATTGCTATGGTCGGCCAGTGCGCCGCGCTCAATGTCCCTCAGTGGGACTACAAGACCATCGAACGCGGCAATGTGGTTACGCTCGGTGAATATTTCTCACCCCAGCAGTTGTGTCTGTGTAAACTTAACCTTCTTACTCATGTAAAATCCCCCCTTAAAAACGGTACTAAGATAAAATTTCACACCGGCACTTCCGAAATTGTTGCCACGGTATTTTTGCTGCAGGTCGGCAATGCTTCTGCCGGCGATGAGTGTCTCGTTCAGGTCAGATTAAATGAGCCCGTCGTGGCGGCCCCCGGCGACCGTTTCATATTACGAACTCTTTCACCTGTCCAGACAATCGGCGGCGGAATGATTGTCGAATCGCTGCCAAAGAAGCTGAAACGAAATCACCCTCAGGCAATCCAGGATGCTCAGGACCGTGCCCGGGCCGTGCTTGTCGAGAAGGATTTCTCTGAATACTGCATAAAGACCGCCGAAGCCTTTGCTGTCACTGAGACCGAACTTTCAACTCGCACCAAGATATTGTCTGAGCCGCTCAAAGCAATCCTTGCCGAACTTATTCAGCAGACTAAGGTGATTGATTTGGGCTCGAAGCTGTATATACACACAGACACGGCTGATAATGTCCAGCAACGACTGCTTAACATTGTCAATGACTTTCACAGCAGCAAGCCCGAAAGCCCCGGATTGACAATCGAGCAATTTTATGAAGCGTCCCAGCTAAAAAAGGATGTTTTCGACGGCATTCTCAGGCTGTTAATCTCGCAGGGAAAACTCATCGAAAGAAAACATCGTCTGGCTTTGCCTGAACATCGCGAAACGTTCAGTGAAGACGAGCAAAAACTTCTTCAAATTATCGAATCACTTTTCAGAAACCGACCTTTTAATCCCCCTAAATCTGAAGAAATTATCGAACATACAGCAGCGGCTCCGGAAAAGGTGCAGGGAATTCTGCAGATACTAATCGAGCAGGAACGTCTTATCCGGGTCGAATATGACCTGTTCTTCCATCGTGAGGCCGTTGAACAGGCCCGTCAAATTCTAATCTCGTTCATCAATAAAGAAGGCCAAATGGAAAGCGTAAAGTTCAAGTATCTTCTTGACACAACCAGGAAATTCGCCATTCCGCTTCTCGACTACTTTGACCGCATCGGCGTAACCCGGCGCGTTGGCTATACCCGCTACTTGAAAGCTTCTACAATTGACTAATTGGCCGGCGACTGATATGCCGATATAATCATATTGTTAGGGCTTTTGTTTGGTGTTTTTTGGGAGAGCTAAAAATGCGTTTCGGAAAAATTGCGATAACGTTACTTGTCATAGCGACTCTGACTGCCAGCGCGAGCATAATACTTAAGCCCGGATGAGGTAATCCTATCAGGACCCTTGTAGGGTTGATTATAAATCTTTCAATTCCTGCTGCCTTGGTATTTGGCATCGTGGGAATCATCCGCGACAGTCGCAAATTCTTTGCTATTTCCACTGTTGTCATTGTTGTAGGGTTGTTGCTATATATTTTAGTTTGCTATTGGCTTACAACGAAATATGGCGGTATGGTTCAGTAAGTATAACTAATTCGGATGGGCTGATGTCCATAGTAGCGCACCGGACCCAGCTTAAAGCGAGCTTCCGTTGATTCAACAACAATTCTACAATATAGTTGGCGTAGATGGATTGAATCAGATATAATTGAAACGAAAACCGATTTCGTAGAGAGAGCTAAAAATGCGTTTTGGAAAAATTTCTGCAACTCTTCTGGGCATAGCCGGCATTACGATCATTGCCTTTTTTGTATTTCAGCCGGGGTGAGGCAATCCTATCGCTGCCCTTGGAGGGTTGCTAATAATGCTTTCAATTCTCACTGCCTTGATATTTGGCATCGTGGGAATCATTTTTGACCGCCGCAAGTTACTTGCGATTATCACTACCATCATTGCCGGCGGTTTCGTGCTATTTTATCTGTGTATGATAGGTATCAGCATAATGTGCCGTTGAGCATGCTGTCAAACACGTATGGCACACACAACACAGGCGGATATAACCAGTTTTCCCAGCAACCGATTTATTCGCAAGCACCGGAAAAGCCCTGCCGGAAAATAATTTCTCACCTCAAAGCCGCTGATATAACAATTCACTGGAAATTTTTGGCTATTTTTAGTAGGATATACAGTCAGTGGCCCAAGAACGTTCGTAAGGCAGGAGGTAGAAGGTGCTCAGACACATAAAAATCTCATTGCTTGCCCTGATATTAATTGTGCCTTTGGTCGGCTCTCCTATGAAGTCCTTGTGGACTGTGAAGGCTGGCTGTCCGGCAGGTGACCTCAATGGCGACTGCCGGGTCGATTTGCTGGACATCAGCGTTTTCGCTGAGCAGTGGCTGGAACCTTCGGACACTTGCTCGGAACCAAATTGTGCCGACCTCGATGGTGTCGATGGCGTAAATATGTCGGATTTTGCCCTGCTGACTAAGCACTGGCACGAGATGGGTATCCCATTAGTAATCAACGAGTTCATGGCGTCCAATAGCAATTCCGCCAGGGACCCGCAGGGTGAATATGACGACTGGATTGAAATCTATAACGCCGGGAATTATGCTGTTAATGTAGCCGGCATGTACCTGACAGATGACCTGGCTATTCCTGCTAAGTGGCGTATTCTTGGTAATTATCGGGCCGAAACTATCATCCCCCCGGGCGGCTTTCTATTGATATGGGCCGACAACGACACCGCCGACGCCGGGCTCCATACGAATTTCAAACTGGACGCCGGCGGTGAGGAAATCGCCTTATTCAACATTGACGGCAGCACCCTGATTGATAGTATCTCCTTTCCAGACCAGACCGCCGATATCTCATACGGTCGCTATCCTGATGCTACTAATAATCTGCGTTTTCTTGCAGTCCCAACCCCGCAAGCGAAAAATGATGGTGCGTATTTAGGCGAGGTCGATACCGTGAAGCTCAGCCACAGGCGTGGTTTTTATACTACGCCTTTCTCTGTTACGCTCGCCACTGAAACTAAAAATGCCGTCATATACTATACCTTCGACGGCTCTGAGCCATATCAAGTTTCTGCACGTGGAAGACCCAGTGGTTCAGTCTATACCGTCCCTATTAATATCAACAAAACTACCTGTTTGCGGGCCAAGGCAATCAAGGCGGGCTGGAAGCCATCAGATATTAAGACCAGTACGTTTATGATGAACGTCAGCGAAGCCGTCAGGTCACTGCCGGTGATTTCACTCGTGGGCGATGAAGGGAAAACTTTTTATGAACCGGATGGCGTAATGGCCATCGTAGGCGGAAGCTACGGAAGTGACGGACAATGGGTCGCCAGCGGCACAAACAGTTACAATAACCCAATACACCGTGGAATGGCGTACGAACGTCCCGTCTCGTTTGAGCTGATTAAACCCGAAGACAACTCGGGCTTTCAGATTGATTGTGGAATCCGGGTCCACGGAAGTGAATATATACGCCCACGTTATCGCCGCAGTGATGGTCTCTGGACCGGCGACGCCAAATTCAGTTTCAGGCTTTACTTCCGTGACAGATATGGCAGCAGCTGGCTTGAATATCCGCTGTTCCCTTTTGAGGTCGAACGTTTCAAGAGCATCGTTCTTCGCGGAGGCCATAATGATAGAGTCAATCCCTTCATCAAGGACGAGCTAATCAGACGCCTGCACATGGATATGGGCAATGTGGACAGCGGCGGTACAATGGCCAACCTCTTCATCAATGGCCAGTACAAAGGTTATTTCAATCCCTGCGAACATATCAAGGATGCGTTCTGCCAGCAATGGTACAAAAGCGACAAGGACTGGGACGTAATGACAATGAGCGGAATCCGCGACGGCGATGCTGTGGCCTGGAACGACTTGCTCGATTACGCCCGCAACAACAATCTTTCCAATGATACACATTATCAGCACGTTAGCAAACGCCTCGATATTCCGGCTTTTGCCGACTATCTCATCCTGGAGCTTTGGTCTGGTAATTGGGATTGGCCGCAAAACAACTGGGCTGCTGCAAGTGAACGCTCCGACGAGGGGATGTGGAGGTTCTTCATCTGGGATGCAGAAGGCGGAATGTTTCCGGATAGACTAAATACCGTTTATTTTGACGGGCTTAACACCCAGGATAATGCTAACGGTTATTTTTATCGCGCCCTCAAGGTCAACAACAACTTCAGAGGAGTCTTTGCAGACCGTATTTACAAACATTTCTACAACAATGGTGCACTAACAGAGGCTAACATAAGAAACCGCTTTTTCGAGCTTCGCGAGCAGATGCTGGGTGTCATCTCCGATATGGAGACTTATGTTATCAGCACCTGGGTGCCGAATCGGCTTGACGTTTTTTTGGAAGCCTGTATTCAGGAAGGTATGTTTACCTCTCCCGGCCCAACATTCAAAATAAACGACCAGTACCAGCATGGTGGTGCGATTTCAGCCGGTGACACTCTGACAATGACCAGCAAAGGCAGATTTCAAACCGTCTATTATACCCTCGACGGCTCCGACCCGCGTCTGGGGGGCCTACCCCAACAGGACACCAATACCACTACCCTTGTAGCCGAAAGTAACGCTAAGCGAGTGCTCGTTCCAATAGGCCCCATCAGCGACGACTGGAAGGGTGGGCAGTCCTTCAACGACTCAGCCTGGCCTGCCTGTGTCGGCAGCCCCGGCGGCGTCGGCTACGAAAGAGGTTCGGGTTACGAAAACCTCGTCACGCTTGATGTGGGAAACCAGATGTTTAGAAAAAATGCCACCTGCTATATACGTATCCCGTTTGCCCTTAGCACGGGCATGGGTGACTTCAATTTTATGATGCTGAAGATTCGTTATAACGACGGCTTTATCGCCTACATTAATGGTGTCGAGGTTGCCAGACGCAATTTCACCGGCACGCCGACCTGGAGCTCCAATGCTAACGCCGACCACTCCGACTCCGAGGCCGTCAACTTTGAGAACATCGATGTTTCTGCTTGCCTCGGCGCGCTGCAGCCGGGTTACAATATTTTAGCTATCCACGGCATGAATTCCTCCACCATCAGTTCTGATGTTCTTATCAGCGTTGAGCTGGTTGCCGGCAGAAGCAGTCCCCCCAGTAATGTCGGCACTTCGCCTGGTGTGCGCCTATATACCGGGCCAATTACGCTGACCAATAGCACACACGTCAAGGCCAGGGTACTGAACGGCAACATCTGGAGCGCCCTCAATGAAGCGACCTTTGCCATTGGCCCGGTGGCAGATAACCTGCGCATCACGGAGATTATGTATCATCCAATCTTCATATCAGAGACACCACGAAGGAAGATTGCGGTTGACTCAAACGACCCGAATACCGAATACATCGAGCTGAAAAACATCGGGGCCGAAACAATCAATCTGAACCTGGCTAAATTCACGAACGGAATTGATTTCACCTTCTCGAATCTGGAGCTTGCGCCGAACGAATATGTCGTAGTTGTTCAGGACCGCAACGCCCTCGAAGCCCGGTACGGAAAAGCTATGAATATAGCCGGCGAATACTCCGGCAGGCTGGACAACGCTGGAGAGCGAATCAGGCTGGAAGATGCTATCGGCCAAACGATTCTGGACTTTGACTACAAAGACGGCTGGCACTCTATTACCGATGGTGATGGTTTTTCTCTGACTATAATAGATTCGGTTAGTACAACCCCGTACAGTTGGAACGACAAAGACTCCTGGCGTGCAAGTGCATACCTCGGCGGCTCACCGGGAACGGACGATAGCGGTATCATCCCCAAGCCGGGTGCAGTGGTTATTAACGAGGTGTTGGCTAATTCGCCCGGCGGCGCTGTGGACTGGATTGAATTGCATAATACTACCGATATTGCTATCGACATTGGCGGCTGGTACCTAAGTGACAGCGGTTCTAATCTTACCAAATACCAGATTGCAATCGGGACAAGAATCGCTCCATCCGGATATATTGTTTTTTATGGAGACCTGCATTTCGGTAATCCGGCTGCTCCAGGCTGCTATATGCCATTTGCCTTGAGCGAGAACGGTGAACAGATATATCTAAGCTCGGCGGAAGGTGGCCTTCTGAACGGCTATCGGCAGGTCGAGGATTTCGGCGCCTCTGAAACAGATGTATCATTTGGCCGTTACTACAAGCCCGGCACCGGCAATTATAACTTTGTTCCGATGTCTCAGAATACGCCGGGTTCTGCAAATGCTTATCCGAAGGTCGGCCCGATAGTCATCAATGAGATTATGTACAATCCGGATTGGCCTGAGGGCGGTTCATATACTAACGACCAGTATGAATACGTCGAGCTGCACAACATCAGCGCAGAGCCGGTAACCTTATATGATTATGACAAAGCTCAGCCGTGGAAGTTCACCAATGGCATTGACTTTACCTTCCCTGAGGATGCGCCTGTTACGATACCTGCCGGCGGATATTTGTTAGTGGTCAAGGAGCCGGGGGCGTTTGTCTGGCGGTATCCGGCTGTCCCGGTTGAGAAGATTGTTGGCCCTTACGATGGCAGCTTGAACAATGGCGGCGAGAGGTTGGAGCTTTCAATGCCCGGTGACGTGGACGAATTTGGAACACGTTATTATATTCGCGTTGACAGGGTTGGTTATAGTGACGGTTTTCATCCTGAGGATTGTCCGGGCGGCGTTGACCTCTGGCCGACCGAACCGGATGGCGGCGGCAAATCGCTTACGCGCAAGACCGGCGCTGATTACGGCAATGACCCTGATAACTGGACTGCATCTGCTCCTTCGCCCGGCACTATCAATCCATAAAACAGTCAGCGGTATCACGAAGCCGTTGGGGATGTGACACCTGATGATGTGTACTATGGACGGCGTGAGAAGATTTTTGGAAAGCGGGTGGAGTTGGAACGGGAAAAATTCTTGAAAGGAAGCAGTCTAACAGTAAAATGACAAGCGGAGCTGGAATCGCTCTCTGATACAAAGCTACATCTGTCTCATTTTTGCTGACGACGTACAGTGCGGCGGACAGTCCGTATGGGGAGATTCCGGCTCCTGGGAAAAAGGTGATAAACTTGAAAGGGATGTGGATTATGAAATTCGGTCGAGGCATTAGTAGTTATGGATTGCTTTTGTGGAAGAGAGCGTTGATATTTCTGCTGGTAACAAGCACAGGGATGTCAATGGCCCAGAAAAAGGAAGGTACAGCGAATACATTGATATGGGACACACTGTCACCTTTTGTGGATACTGTCAACCTCCGAGATAGAAGTAACTGGAAACCCGTCCCTGCAGACCTTCTGACGCTTGAGCTTGACCCATCCGCCGCCTCTTCGGATCCGGGTTACTATGGGAGAGAATATGTTTTCGAGGGGGACGTAGCAGTAGAGAATGAGCACTTAATTGCTGTGTTCCGGTCAAGAAAAGGAAGAGTGGCAATCTACTCGAAAGCAGATTTGAATGAGAAGATAATGGAATTTGTTCCTCTTCAACTAAAAGGAGAGCCGGCGAGCATTACTTCCTGCAGCATATTGCAGAATACGGGTGACGAAGCAGCTCTGGAAATTTCTTTTTCTGCCGGAGAAACAAAAGAGACCTTGTCTGCAATTATCGCATTCAGTAATTCTGAGATAGTCGAGATTAAACCCGCTGAGAACATGAAGGGAGTAAGCATCCTCAGCCCAATCGATTATGGTATAGTGCCCAGTTTTATTGGCGATGACGTCATATTTAATCCCGGAGAATACCCTTCGATGAATACGCTTTGTATTCCTTCAGAAAATCTTTTCCTGGGATTACTTAAGGGAGAGAACAATGTGCTAGTCGTCACCTGGCCGGAGGGCAAGCAACAGATGAAGTTAGTGCTGGGTAATGAGCAAAGAGAGCCGCGACTCATCGAATCTGTTGACTTTGATAATGACGGCAAGAGTATTTATCTGGCCATATTGAGCGCGCCGGGTATCTGGCATAAAGAGGAGCTGTTGCCTTCTTATTTGGAACGGGACGTAGCCGTCAACTGGAAAAGACCTTTTCCTGCGAAATGGGTAACCCAGTTATATGAAGACGGGGTAAAGACCACCTTTAAGTTTAGAGAATCCGAACTAAAAAGAATCTGGCGTGGTGTAATTGGTTCATACATCTACCCCGTCTGGTTTAGCGGGGAGAACGCCTTCTATCGTCTTGGTAAGAAAATACTCCCGAATGGGGAATCTATTATCTATTGTCTGGAGAGAAAAGATACTCCGGTCTGGGTTTCTACTCCTGTTGATATTATGAAGGAAACGCTGGGCAGGCAAACATGTGAACCTATACTTGACGTTGCAGGTCGCAAGCTGCGAACCCATCATAGAAGGGGCGGTGAGGGCGTCCGCCGTGCTTGTACTTGTGGATGTACGGAAGAATTACAGGTCGTCTTTGAAGCGAAGGAAGAGGTGGAGAAGAAAGAGTATGTCAGTGAGGCCGTTGATGATATGGTTTACTTTGTTACGCGGCACGTGGAAAGAATCAACGAATATCAGGATTTCGCCGGTAACATGATAGAGTTTATCAATCTGACGAGGAAATCCACTCCTGACTTGAAACCATTTCTTGAGAGCATGGAGTCAATAGTCCAGGAGATAATCCAGGAATACAGCAGGCAGAAAGAGAATATCAAAACCTTGGAATACGCGGATGAGTTATCTCGTAAGACAAAAGCTCTTACTCAAAAGAAAGATCCAGGAAATCTGTCAACCTATATGGCCCTCAGCGAGAAATGGAGAGAAATGGGCGGGGCTCAGGACAACCTTCTCGCTCAGTGTCACACGATAACCAGGAAACTGCTTCAGGAGGCAGGTTATGGTTGCGTAAATCAACCCAAAGCAGTCGAAATAGCAGAACAAATCAGAAGGCGCTGCAGGAAATGTCTTAGAAATCCTGACGGCTATGAAATATGGCCGGACTATTGAACATATAATTTCAAATTGAAAGATGAAAATCAAAAAATCGACAATTATGAAACAGCATATTATAGCCGCACTTCTTTTATCGGGGACTTTAGCTTTGTTTCAAGGCTGTAAGCGCAAGGCTCCGGGCGATGCCTCAAGCACAATAAAGAATGAATCCGGAATGAAGATGGTCCAGCTTCCCGGCGGCTGGTTTACCATGGGAGATGAGGATGAGGTGGATGCAAAGCCACACGAGGTTTTTGTCAGCTCGTTCTATATCGACGAGCATCCAGTAACTCAAGAAGAATACCAAAGAGTGATGGGAGAAAATCCTTCCCGTTGGAAGTCAAGCAAGAATCCTGTGGAGCAGGTACGCTGGTCCGATGCAGTTAGGTACTGTAATGCCCGTTCCCGGTCGGAGGGCTTTCAACCCTGCTATGACCTGAATACATGGGAATGTAATTTTGACGCAAATGGATACAGACTGCCTACGGAGGCGGAATGGGAATACGCCTGTCGGGCAGGCACCAAAACAGCGTATTTCTTTGGGAATGAGCCGTCGAAACTGAAGGACTATGCCTGGTTTGATAAAAACTCCGGTGCAAAACCTCGGCCAGTCGGTCAAAAGCTGCCGAATCCGTGGGGTCTTTATGATATGTACGGAAACGTCTGGGAATGGTGCAACGACTTTTACAAGGTGGACTACTATCAGGAAGCCCCGCAAGAGAATCCAAAAGGACCAAAGACCGGTGATAACAAAGTGGTGCGCGGCGGTGCATGGAAATTCAGCGACGAGAGCTGTCGGTCGGGTTATCGCTACAATGAAGACCCCGGCTATGCTGATGTTTGCTTTGGATATGATATCTATGGATTTCGCTGTGTTAGAAATGCTCCTGGTGCTGTTCAACTCCGCTAACATCAAATCCTTATCCTGCGAATTTGGGCTTGTATGCCTCTCTCTTTATCAGTGTTTTTAATGAGCTGGTGTTTTTATCGAAGTCCTTGGGACTCCGCCGTAAGGCGTCCTGTGGACTTACGGAGGACGGGGCGGTGCCATCATACCGTCCCCCATATAAAAACCAGTTTGAGCAGGCTGATTATAGGCTACGTTCTGCCAAGCCACGCTCAGCCTGTATATAGGGTCATGCATAAAGGTATAGAAACGGCAGTCTGTAGGTATGGTCGTCGTAAAGATACGCAGCTCTTTGCCGTCCCTTGTTCTCCAAATCACTTCCTCTCTCCAGTCGCCTAAAATATCGGCATATAGACAGGGATTAGCTTTGGTGCCGTTGTTCGTGATACAATCATAGTCACCGCCGTTAAGCAACCGGGTTACTGTGCCATTGGTATAGTCCCACTTATCAATGAAAGCGCCACCTTGTCCTCCACCTCTCCGCCGAGGGCTGCTGCCATCAAGGATTTCACGAAGCAAATCGCCATCCCACCAGATACCCATATTACATGACGTGGGTTTAGCATCAGAAATCTTTTCTCCTTTGCAGCTGTATAAGCCGTCTGAATTATTCGTCCAGCATTCATAGCCTTTGTAACGGGGGTCAATGTCCATAGCCAATCCCCTTCCCGGGTCGCGTAGCTGCAACCCCCATATTACTTTTCCGGTTGCGGCGTCACGGAGGTTTGCACCATTGGAATGACTGGGCCTTTCATGGATGGAGAAGACTTCCAGACCCGGCCTGTCCGGGTCGATATCGGACAGGTGCATGGCATCTCCATGGCCTAAGCCTGTTGTATAGAGTCCTTTACCATCATCATCAATTGCACAGGCACCATATATAATCTCATCTTTACCATCGCCATCAACATCACCGACACTGAGATTATGATTTCCCTGTCCACTATAATCTTTATTGCCGGGAGTACCATCATCACTATCAAAGGTCCATACTCTTGTCAGTTTGCCGTCTCTGAAATTCCACGCAGTTAGGACTGCCCTTGTATAGTAACCGCGACACATTATGAGGCTTGGTCGTTGGCCGTCAACATAGGCAACGCACGCCAGGAATCGGTCAACTCTGTTGCCATAGTCATCCCCCCAGCCGGAAACGCTGCCTCTGGCTGGTATATAATCGGTCGTGGCAAGTTGGGCACCGGTCAGGCCGTCAAATATGGTAAGAAACTCCGGCCCGTCCAGGATGCAGCCACTCGAATTGCGGTAATCCGCATTGGCATCACCGATGACTTTGCCTTTTCCATCGACAGTCCCGTCCGCCGTTTTACAGGCAAACTCAGCTTTACCGTCGCCATCGAGGTCATAGACCATAAATTGAGTATAGTGGGCGCCTTCACGAATATTCTTTCCTAAATTAATCCTCCATAGGAAAGTACCATCCAGTTTGTAGGCTTCAAATATGGGCTGGCCTGTTGTCCCTCTTTGCGAATTATCACGACCTCTCGGTGATTGGTGTAATACAATCTCATATTCACCGTCACCATCTAAGTCCCCGATGGATGCATCGTTGGGGGTACAGCCTTCGGGAGTCTGGAGAGGAATTGAAAGGTAATTCTGACTCCAAACTCTTGCCGGCTCAGAAGGCTCCCCCTCTGAACCACTGATGACAGCACGAACAGTGTAGGCAGCGCTGGTACTTCCGTCATTATCTACGAGGTTGGTGGATTCCGTTATCGGCTGACGGTTAATACGGGTATTGTTTCTGTACACATTGAAGGCAATGTTCTCAGGTTCGGTTCCCAGCATACGCCATCCGACGTACACCTTGCCGTTACCCTGATTAATCGCAACCACTCCACGACCCAATTTCTCCATTTGCCGCTGTGCACTTGCCTGGGTCATAAGAAGCAACAGTGTCCCTATCGAGATAACTACGTTCATTATAATTCTCCGTAAGTCCACAGGACGCCTTGCGGCGGAGTCCTTTGGACTTGGCTTCGTCATACTGTTTCTTGTTTCTTAACAGAGAAATTTCCACTCGATATTCTTGCTATCTATCAAGCGGACGGTAATTCACATTCATCTCATCGAGCCGCTTGAAATGCTCGACCAGGCGGTTCAGGAACGGCTCATAGCGCCGTAAGGCGTCCTGTGGACTGCGGCTTTCCCTGGGCGACCAGAGCACCTCGCTAAGGGCAGCGGCACGCGGATAGGCCATATACTCGCGGTGCTTCCGGTCGGCAATGTATTCGCCCCAAAGTTGTCCTTGTCCGCCCAGCACGCGTTTGGCCTGCTCACTGTCGAGCTCCGCCGGGAGCGGCTCATACAGGTAAACCTTCTCCAGGGGTAGATACCCGCCAATGGCCTTTGGCTCGGTCTCTGCCGGACCCTGGTAGTAGTCGAAATAGGTGTGCGAAGTAGGGGCCATAATCACATCGTGCCCGGCCTTTGCGGCGGTGATGCCGCCGGCCTCCCCGCGCCAGCTCATTACCACCGCACCCGGTGCCAGGCCACCTTGAAGAATCTCGTCCCAGCCGACCAGCAAACGACCGTGACGTGTCAGGAACGCATCCATCTGCTTGATGAACCAGCTATGCAGCTCTGCCTCATCCTTGAGGCCCAGCCGAAGGAGCAACGCCTGCATTTCCTCACTTTGTTTCCAATGGTCCTTATTCGCCTCGTCGCCACCGATGTGAATATATCTGCCTGGAAATAGTCCCATCACTTCCGTCAGCACGTCCTGCATGAAAGCGACGGTCTGCGGGCGCGGTGCGAGAATCCCCTCATTGGCTGTCCAGCGTTTGTCCGGCGGGAGGTTTTTCAGCTTATCCGGGTACAGGCCGATGTCAGGGCAGGACACAATCGCGGCTCCCGTGTGTGCGGGCATCTCGATTTCGGGCACGATGGTTACATAACGCTCTGCGGAATAACTGACCAGCTCGCGAATATCGTCTTGGGTGTAAAATCCACCCGGACGTTGGCCGCCAGTTGCCTTTCGCGTGTCGCCGCTGCGCATATTCGTGAAATCCATCCATGCACCGAGCTCCGTCAGTTGTGGGTACTTCCTGATTTCTATCCGCCAGCCTTGGTCGTCGGTCAGGTGCATCTGCAGGCGGTTAAACTTGTGCAGAGCCATCACGTCGATGAAGCGTTTGACGTCCTGCTTAGGGATGAAATGCCGGGCCGGGTCGATAAGCAGCCCGCGCCATTTGAATCGCGGATAGTCGGTAATGTGCACACACGGCACGGTCCATTCAATTCCCTCAACTTTCTGTTCATTGAAAATTGCCGGGGGCAGCAACTGTCGCAGCGTCTGGATGCCGTAAAACAACCCGGCCGGCCCGGCGGCGCGAATGACGATAGACCGGATTGTTACCTCGAGCTGGTATCCTTCTTCACCGAGCTGCTCTTTTTTTGACGGTTCAATTTCCAGTCGTATGGTGTTTTCCATCCCGGACAAATCTTCGACCAGACTCAGTCTATATCCCATCGCCGGCGTCAGATAATCGATTAGCTTAACCGCTTCGGCTTTGGCTTCGGCATGTGCGACCACATGCGTCTCGGCAGTAAAGCGAAATAGGCCATCGTGGACTTCCAATTCAACCGGGTGGGGAATGATGTGAACAGTCGATTGTGGATTTGTCGATTTCGCCGTAAGGCGTCCTCCGTAAGGAGTCCCAAGGACTGTGGACTGTTCCACGGCACGCAGAGGGACAACCCCAAGAGCCATTTTGTGCCGAAAGGCATCCTGTGGAGAGCGCAAGTTTTCGATATGCACCGGACAATTCTCAAAAGTATTGTCTTGCAGAACGGTCCGCTCAGCCTCTTCGCTGATGCGAATGCCTATTTTCTGGTTTTTGCCTGCCGTATTTTCTAATCTTGTGTTGCGAATAGTAACGTCCTGGGTTTTTCCTTGAATATCGATACCGATTCCCGGTTCTTTCGTACCATTATCACGAATAATACAATTCTCGATATTGTTGCGATTGCCGCAACGAAATTCATTGGCCTCCTTCCGAAAGAGGATACCCACCTCACCATTACGTTCGATTGTACACCCGCTTATAATGTTATCCGTGTCACGGTGTCCGATACTGATTCCATATTTTTCGTTCTCCGATAAAATACAATTCTCCACAAGCCCGTCGGAAACGCTCCAGCAAAAGAAAATTCCCAGACTATTCCCTTGGGATAAGCAGCTGCGGAAGATAGGCCGCTGGGAGCCGCTTCCGGGATGGAATCCGAGGTCGGTGTTATTTATTGCCTTGCAGCTCTGAAATTGGATATCATCGCAGACCTGGAAGCTGAAACCATCTCCATTGTAGTTTTGGGAAATAACGTTCTTGAAGCACCACCCGTTGCAATGCTGGATGAAGACAGCACCGGCGAAGTTGCCGTTGATGTGCTCGTTTTCATCGCGGTTGCCGTCGAGCACTATATCTTCCACAACGACATTGTCCACGTTTTCAGCAGTAAGGATTGGAAAAATAGTTGCAGCCGTGGCATTTTGTTCGAGCCAAAAGTTCTCTTTGGTCAGCCGGTCTAAAAAGAGAACATCTCCCTGTATGGCAGTAATCGTGGCACGAAGCACATCATACTGCCAGTCTCCCGTTCCTGTTTTTGCCCGGAGCATAATACCTCCTCCAGGCACGAATCCTTTTACATCATTTACCTGAACGCCGTACTCAAACCAATCCGAATCCCTTGAAAGAGGCGTTACAACACTGCCGGCTTTTCTGAGTACGGTATTCTCTCCTGAGCCTCGCAGGGTTATGTTAGGGCGCAGATAGATAGCATTTCGCAGATTATATGCACCCGGCAGAATATGAAGCGTACCTCCGCCCACTCGGTTCAGGTATTCTATGCCGGCCTGGATGGTCTTGTCGTCCTTTCCTTGCATGTCACCTTCGGTCTGACCGATAGTCAGGACCAAAGCCTGTGGGTTTCGCATTGGACGGTTGGTTGATGTTACAGGTTGTTTGGCTGCTATTTCCTGGTCATTTGTTCTTACGCCGGCGTCTGCACCTGCTGTGACATAAATAACTATGGTAAGAATAAACAATGGTATCATAGACCCTTTTGAGAATTTTATGTCGTTTTCGCACATCTTTATGCCTTTCGTAAATAAGGCTTGGCCTTAAATTGGCAACAATGTTGAAATCGGAATCCTCCCGGTTCAGGAAGGCTGGCCCCCGACAGTCGCAATCGGGGGCTGGTTGACACCCTCTAATACACTTAGGATTAACCCCGTCCCGTCTGTGCCGTAAGGCATCCTGCGGACGACGGGCGGGGTTAATCGACGATAATCAGTTTCCACAACTTCAGCTCCGGAAGCGTTATTTCTGTTACCCCATTCCGTCTCTGGACAGATATCCTTTGCTCAGGAGCATCGTAGGACAAGATTCTTGCCTGCCTTCTAACATCGGGCATTGAAGGTTCTTCGAAGCTGATTTTGACCTGGGCGAGCGGATTCATCTGTTTTTTGTCCTTGTCATAATTGCAGTTCAAAACGTGCAGGACGATTTGTTGGGAATCCGGTTTGCGTCTGACCACGCAGAGCACATCCTTCGGGGTGTTTAGCCGCTTGAGCTCGACGGACTGAAAACCATCGAACCACTGAGACTGAGCACGGATGAAACGATACAAGGGAGCGTAGGCCTCAATAGGAGCAGCGTACCAGTGCGTACCCAGCTTGTTGTTGAAGCACCACTGCCGTTTTGGATGCGGGACCATAAACCGCTGCCCGTGGGCGTATGCCAGAGCAATCCAGAAGCGGACCAGCTCTTCGCACCGGTGCTCCTTGACATAAGCCCAGTCCTGTCCTGAGGCTGTGGCAGCCAGAGGCTTGCCAAGCTTTGTGGCCAGCCTATAGGCCTCGATTGCATGGTCGGTTTTATCAACACCGGCCCAGGCATTCTGATTGACTTCGCAGACTATGTGCGTCAGGTTCTTAATGACGTACTCATGGGCCTTGTTAGGAATGCAGGCATTGGCGCTGAGCAACACCGGATGCCCAACAACCTCCTCAGCGAGGAGACCCAATTGCCGTGTATGCTCGGCGGCGGCAGTGGCTTGAAAGTCCAGGAACAAATCCATCAGAGGAATCTGGTGCTGAACCTTCTTATATTCACTACGAGTTTTAGCGTACTTGCGTACGAGGACACGATAGTCAAAAGTGTCGGTATCAAGGACAGGTTCGCCTATGGCGGATTCGAGCTGCTCTGTCGTTGCGTGTTGTTTCAGATATTCTCGAAAGGCCTTCATGCAAAAATCGCAAAAACCACCACCCTGCCACCATGCAGCGCCGGCGGTGCCAAGATGGTCATCGATATGCAGCCCATCGGCTTTTCCGGCCATAGCCTGACGGACGCGCTGACGGCACAGAGAACGAAATTCCGGGTGATTGGTGCAGCCAAAGTAGGTTTTCGTACCCTGATATGTATGGTCGAAGAGCCAGGGGACCTCCACCGGTTTGCCTTCAATATCTACAGCACAGGCGTTGCGCAAAGAGGGATTTTTGTGGATGTCTTCGGCGCCGGCGGTCAGGCACCACATCGAACCCGTACAGCGTATTTCCATGTCGTGATGTAGTTTGACCTGCTCAGCGGTATTCGCTCCACCCCAGGCGACAAAAGTAGCATTGTATGCGCGGTAGGCATCTCCGTCGGCAGCATACATAAAGACCACGTCGGAATGGCGAAGCACTTGTTTCTCTGGGGAGACTTCTGCCGAAAGGTATCCTGTGGACCGCGCCGCCGTCACGACACACAGCAACAAAACTATAGTCGTTACGTGAAAAGCGAGTCTTGGGCAAAATATCTGACTCGTCCCGTCCCGTCTGCGACGGGCGAGGCTTGTCCGGCCATTGTTGGATTTTTTCATAACCGTTCTCTCCAGTTAAATGCACCTGTTGTCCTTTTAATATGGATTTTTCTAACGGGGCGAGTCCTTTTTGGCCTCCTTTTTCAAATTCGTATAGGGGCTCAACGGCGGAAGCAACGGCTTAAGCCTTTCTACAATATCGGGATGTTGGGCGGAAATATCGTGTATCTCAGCAGGGTCGGTCTTCAGGTCGTAAAGAGCCAGCTCCTTGGTCGGTTTCGTCTTTTTCGATTTCTTCCCGTTCGTTAGGTTCGCTATGAGTTTATACCGGCCATCAAATACGAGCGACCAACTGCTCAGTGAGCTGGTAGTATAGGTTCGGGGCGGAGCACTTCGTCCTTCAAGAAAGGGACGCAGGGACCTGGAATCCATATCTTCCGGAATCGAAATCCCGGCATAATCCAGGAACGTGGCGGTAAGGTCCAGCGTTTCAATAGGCTTATCGTACACCACATTATTCCGGATTGCCGGCCCCGCCATGACCAGCGGCACGCATGCCGAAGGATGATATGGCTTCGACTTGCCGCTCATGCCGCGGTCGCCGAGCATTTCGCCGTGGTCCGAGCAGTATGCAATGAGCGTGTTCTCAAGCTCGCCTCGCTTCTTCAGCTCGTCCTGAAAAATTCCCAGCCACCTATCAATGTTATGTATCATAGCCCCGTAATTACGCCTCTTCGCCGTAAGGTCATCGCTCTTACCCGCTTTTGCCGGCGGGAATGTCGTATCTTTCCAATTTTCATACATGGATTTGGTTATGTCCATAGGCGGGTGTGGACCGTTAAAGTTGACCTGGATGAACCACGGCTTTCCCCTCGGAACCGACTGGATAAGGTTCAAACCGTTATTCGCTATCCAGTTATCGCAGTACGCGTCATCCGGCATTATTGACGGCCCTGGATAATCGTGGTCCAACGTTTTGAAGTTCTTGAGGTGAGCATCCACAAGGTTTCTGCTCCTGAGGAAAGCAAAGTACGGCTCCGGCTTATTCAGTTTTTTGTAAGCGTTCACTCCATCCTGTTTACCGGCGTTATCGATGCCATCGGAAAAACCCCAGACCTCCGGCAGGGAAGGCTTACCTTCTCTTTGATGCTTGCCGTCCGCTCCCCAGCTCTTGCCCGGCTTGTCCAGGTCGAATTTGCCGCATCCGAGCACCTGATAGCCGGCATCGCGAAGCAGGGAATAGAAGGTCGTCTGATGCAGCGGATATGGATTACCATTACCGGCCACACCGCAGTTCGCGTATGTCTTGCCTGAAGCCAGACAGGCTCGTGACGGTGCGCAGAGGGGTGAGGGACAGAAAGCATTTGTGAAATGCACGCCCCGTTTCGCCAGTTGTTTCAGGTTCGGCGTGATGTCCGGTAGCTCGGGATTCATACTCGTCCAATCAAACCGATGCTGGTCGGGGTAAAAGAACAAGATGTTAGGACGGGAAACGCCATCTCCCGCCATGACAAAATCCAGAGCCATTACGGCTGAAAGGCTCGCGCCTGCCGTCTTCAGAAACTCTCGTCGATTCACCCCGCCCCTCTGTCCACTTTGAGGGGCTGGGTTCATCCCGTTATACGCAGTATCCCTGTCGGGAGAAAAAATTGCTTCCTGTTCTGTCGGAAATTGATGGCTTGCTTCTGACGAGGACTGTTCCGGCAGATTTGCCGGATTGTTCACTTTTGAATTTCTAACGGGATTCATCTTCATCTGAAATTCCCCGAATAAATAACTCGGCAGCATTATAATAATTTCCGACGCATCATTGTACCAAATTGACTCTGGTACTTCCACCGGCTTTATTCCTTTTTGTGCGCCAATGCAGTAAGGCATCCTGTGGACTGCGGATTGCAGCTATGAGCCTTCATCCCGATATGGTATAACTCCGCCATAGGCGGACTCCAGCGTGGCTCCGTGCTACGGCAGGCTCCGCCCAGACGAGTCGCCGAGCCGAGCTGTCAAGTTACGGGGCAGGTTGTTACATATTTTCTAAGCGAGTTGTTGTTTTCCTAACGCAGATTTACTATCTTATAAACATACGGGTTCAGAAATGCAGCCGGTAGAACTTATCTAATAGTTGGGATATCCTTAGCAGAACTTATCTAATAGACGGGAGAAATGGTATTATGGCAATTACAAGACAGAACAATGCACTTTCTCTTTTCGGAATTGTACTCCGCAGGATGCCTGTCGGCAGAAGCAGGACCACTCTGTCCGTTGGGTTATTATTCCTTGTTCCCATATACCTCCTTCCAACAGATTCAGCCGCATTGCGGGCAGCCAATCAAGACGATTGGGGAGCCCCGAAAGTGCAAGTACTCCAGGGACAGGGAAAATGGACTATTGAAGGGCAGAAAAATCGAATAGAGCTAAATCCCTCAGATTTACAAATGACAGTATATGCCCGGAGCCAGACCTGGTCAATGATACCATCATTTCCCGGCGACCTTATCGTTGAGAATTCAGGAGAACGATTGTCTCTGCGTTTGGCCGATGCCGAAAAAAAAGAAATCTCGCCATACCAGACGGGCTTCAAAACCGGAATTAAAATTGCACTGGAAGATTTTGCCTACAAAGACAGAAAGCCGGATGTGCAAATCTTACTTTTCATCTGTCTCGAAGGAGAGCAGGAAGAGCTGGTTTGTGAATTAAAGGCCACGGAGAAAACCGCGACGATTCTGGAGTGTTTTTGGCCTCAGGCTGTGAGTAACAATTGTTTCGATTATACCGTAGTTCCCTTTATGCAGGGTATGCTGCTTCCGAAGGACTGGCCGAAGAAAGTCCGGTTGTACGATACGGTGTCTTATGGACGCGGATTATATATGCCGTGGTGGGGACATCAACAAGGGAAATCCGCCATGCTTGTTTTGCTTGAAACGCCGGAAGATGCCGGCTGCCGTTTCGAACACCCTGCCGGCGGACCGACCAAGATAGAATTGCGATGGATTCACTCTCTGGGGAAATTGGCCTATCCACGATGTGTCAGACTCTGCTTTTTTGATAAAGGTAACTACGTCACGATGGCAAAACGATACCGCCAACATGTTCTCGAAATCGGTCACTTTGTTTCTCTCAATGAAAAAATCGCCCGGAATCCTCTTGTGGGTAAACTGGTTGGCTCTCCTGTAATTCACACAAGCATCCTCTATCACATCCAGCCGGAATCCAGCTATTATCACAAAGACGAGCCTGCTAAAAATCATCAATTAGTCAGCTTCGATGCTCGTTCCGAACAGCTTCGGCAGCTTTCCGAAAAAGGGATAAAGCGTGCCTACGTGCATTTGGATGGATGGGGCTTTCGAGGATATGACAATCTCCATCCTGATATCATTCCGCCTTGTCCCGAAGCGGGCGGCTGGGAAGGAATGAAGCGCTTTGCTGAAACCTGTGAACAAATAGGCTATGTTTTTGCAATACACGACCAATACAGAGACTACTATCTTGATGCAAAGTCATACGACCCTCGTCATACCATCCTCGACCGAAACGGGAATCGTCCTCATGGTAGTACCTGGTATGGCGGCAATCAGTCAATCCTGTGCTCTCGGCTGGCACCGGGGCACGTCAAAAAGAATTACCTATCCCTGCTCAGTCATGGTGTGAAAGTACGCGGCGCCTATCTTGATGTTTTTGCCGTAGTGCCTCCCGATGAATGTTACAATCCCGAACATCCTGTTAGCCGTAAAGATTGTCTGAAGTATCGCGGCGAATGTTTGGATTTCATTCGCGCTAAAGGAGGCATTGTCAGTTCCGAAGAACCTGCCGACTGGGCCATTCCGCATATCGACCTTGTTCATCACGGCCCTTATGCTTTGGTGCCGAATCCCGGACGCGGCCCGGCAATGGGAATCCCCGTGCCGCTTTTTAATCTTGTCTATCACGATGCACTGCTGCTGCCGTGGTCGCTGGGAAAAGGTGCGTGGGGAATTCCTGAAAATGACCTCGGTTATTTACACGGCTTAGCCAATGCCGGCCTTCCTTATCTTTCGCTGAATCCGGGAGAAGAGGAATTGGTCCGCGTGCGTACGATGTCTGCCTTGCATGAGCGAGTCGGGCTTCTGGAGATGACAAATCATGAGTTTCTGGATGAGTCTTTCCGAAAACAGCGGACCACTTTCGCCGATGGAACGAAAGTTACAATCGATCTGGACATTGATACATTCGAAATTTCACCGAAATTGCCCGCGCTGGTTGGAAAAAAGCAATAATAAGTGAGCTAAAGGGCCTACGAGTGAGCTAAAGTTAAAAGAATGAATAATGAATATCCACCGAAAGGTGTCCTGTGGAGAACAAGGAATATCGAATTTTGAAGTGACACGGAGTGTCATTGCGAGGAGCGTAGCGACGTGGCAATCTCATTGCTTAGATTTGAGATTGCTTCGCTCCGCTCGCAATGACGCGGTGCGTCACTTTAGTCACTTATAGATTGAGGACCCTATCCATTTGCTGAGATATCTCGGCCAGTCGCCGGCGGTCCCCGCCATTCACCTCGGCGGTGGCCCAGCCCCGGTAGCCGATTTTCTTCAATTCCTTGCGCACCCTGTCCCAGTCGATGCTGCCTTGTCCGAGCGGGAAATCAAAACCCTTGCTCATCCCTTCACTCATCGCAACCTTCAAGTTGTACTCCTTGACGTGTATCTTGACGATTCGTTCCCCAAGGACCTCAATCCAGTGCTGAGGGAAGCCCCAGCGAACCACATTTCCCACATCAAAATACGCCTTTACGTACGGGCTGTCGAGCTCGTCGATGTACCGCGCCATCGTCAGCGGCTCAATGAGAAAGGTGTTCCAGACATTCTCAATCAAAATGTGGATGCGTTTTTTCTCGGCGTGCTGAATGGCCCGCCGAATTGTTGCCTGCGTGCGTTTGTAATTCTCTATGAACGAGCCTTTGGGGTCCGGGCGCACAACGTGGAGGACCGAGGTCGCGCCGTATATCACAGCTTCGTCGATAGCCCCTGTGAGGTCGTGGTGACTTGAGTTGACTACGCCGTGCACGGGTACCCCCGCTTTCTCGCTGGCACGGGCGAGAACCCCCGGCTCCGGCATTTTCTTGTCGAGAAGCTGCGTGGGTGTTTCAACACCCTCGAATCCGACATCTTTCACCAATTTCAGCTTGTCTTCGACCGACAGGTCCTCTTTGACCATCGTGAACCCAACCGCCTTCCTGATGCGGCCTTTGAACTCTTGCGCATTGGCGAGTGACGGCCGGCCCAACAGCCCCGGTACCGCCGTACTTGCCAGGAAGACTCCGCTTCTTTTAAGAAAACGACGGCGACAGATTTGCGATTTCATGGGTCAGTCCTGAATAAAGTAGGTAACTTCCGAAACTTAATTATAATCAATATACGCGATCAAACAACCGTTGTCAAGTCAAGAGACCGATTATTAGGGATTCCACAAGGAGGCAGTTGTTTGGACATTTTGAGGCGGCAATAAGGCTTTCATTGCCAAATTAGAGCATTTTCGTGATGACGTTGTTAATGATATGAAGAAGGTCGAAAACTGAAAAGACATCTTTCACGTGCAGGGCCAACTCAATAGAATCCGAACTCGTAAGCGGCATCAAATAGGGCCACTATGTTCTCGGCCGGGACACCTGCCTGTATGTTGTGAACATTGTTGAAGACATAGCCGCCACCAGGCTTGAGTATCTCCAGATTCCTCCGCACGTGCTCTCTGATGTCACTCGGTTTGGCGAAAGGGAGTACGTGCTGGGTATCTATACCTCCGCCCCAAAAAGCCAATCTATCACCGTATCTAACCTTCAGTTCTCGTGGATCCATATTCTTGGCACTGATTTGAATAGGGTTAAGGATATCGATGCCGTTATCGAGCAAGTCAGGGATGTAGTCGAATACCGAGCCGCATGTGTGGTACCAAACCTTAGCCGAGCTTAGGGACTTTATGTGGTGGACAAGCTTTTTCTGCCTGGGCTTAACAATCTTCCGATAGAACTCAGGAGAGAACAGAGGCCCGGATTGGCCGCCGATATCATCACCTATCATTACTACGTCAACAAGGTCGCCAATCTCGGCCAGGAAACCACGGTAGTAATCCATCCAGAATCCGAGCATCTTATCCAAAAGAGCCTCACAGAAGGTCGGATTCTCAATCATATCCATAAACCATCTCTCCAGACCCCGCATATACCAGCATATTTCGTACACAACACCGCCGATACCGGTCGATATTGCATAAGATGTTTCCCTGCGGAGTTCACGTGCCTTTTCGCGGACACCTGTAAAACGCGTCGGGTCATCGCCTTTGGGGAAGGGATAATCCTCTATGTCATCAATTGTTGCCTCCGCCAGCGGATGGTGTGATATGTCCATATAAAGCTGCTGTTCGTCCGGCATCGACCAAACCACGCCGAACTCATCCTTAAGGTCATGCCAGAGCCTCCCGTCCCGCGTATTCTGCTCAATTGAACCTTTGAAGCTCTTGGGCCCGTGGGCAAAAACGTAGCGGATATCAACGTGAAAACGCTGCAAGACTTGCTCACACGGTCGGGCAAGCTGCTGCACCGGGTCCATAATCGTTACTTCATCTTCAATACCCAGATAATCGAGCAATTCGCTGTAAGCCTTCTTATGTATTCCTGTTTGAAATCCCCCAAGGTCGATGGGGACTCTATCGGGAATCTTGTGATTCAAGGCTTTTAGGACACGTTCCCTTGGGCTCATCGTCTCTTTCTGTGTCATCTTCTACCCGCCTAATTTTCTTCGGTAACAATCCGCCTCGAAGCGCGTTGGGTGGCAGCCTTGAAGCCGAAGTCCGGCAGATGCAATTTGCCGGATGCGATTGAGGCTGCCACCCCGCCTGCGACATACAATTTCTATCTGCCGGGCGAAGCAATGTAGTTACCTGCGCCGATCAAAACTGTGGACAATACGACCACAAGGATTCCGCAGACTATAATAGTCAGTGTACGGCGACTGGAGCCCTTCCATTCGCGGCACAGCAGTGCCCACATGTTGCTGAACACAATTATAAAAGCCATGTGCAATGTCCAGCTTGAGAAGTCATATTTGCCCATTTTAGTAGTGCCCATCCCGTAAAACATAAACTGCAGATACCACGTGACACCCGCCAGTGCTGAGAAGAAGTAGTTACTCGCAAGTAACGTGTCACCGGCGGTAAGATAGTCTTTTGCAGAGCGATTTCTAATATTGAGGATGACACACCAAATGAAATTTGTCGTAAAACCACCTGCCAGAACCACGACCAGAACCGGGCTGTTTTGCCAGAGAGGCTGGACTCCGTACTCCACTGCGAGATTGGCAATGGGTTTACCGGCAGCAATTCCGAAGGCCATACAACTGCTCATGACACCTGCAAAGATCGCCACCAGCAGGCCTCTGAGAAAATCGAACTCTTTTATGGCTGCGCGTTTTTGTTCCGTTGACAGCTCTTTCTCCTTGGACATTCCGGCCCAGCCGCAAACAGCAATTCCAACCAGACAGACAGCAACCCCGGCCAGAATGATTAGGCCTGAAAAGCTGGTGATTAGATTCCCGAAGCTGCCGGAAAATATCGGCGGGATAATTGTGCCGAACGCCGCACAAAATCCAAGCGCAATCGCATACCCGAGGGACATTCCAAGATACCGCATCGAAAGTCCGAATGTCAGGCCTCCAATGCCCCACAGCACTCCGAAAACGTAGCTCCAAATAACACTGCGAACAGGTGCCTGGCCGAGCAGAGACAGCAGTTGTGGAACTGTGAGGGCGGCTATCAGCCAGGGCATTATAATCCAGGAGAACAAGCCGTTCACAAGCCAGTAGCTCTCCCACGCCCAGCTGCGGACCTTTCTGAAGGGCAGGTAGAAACTTCCCGCAGCAAAGCCCCCTACGGCGTGCAGGAAAACGCCAAGTGCAATCATAACAAGAGCCCGTTTGTCGCTATTTCTCGACGACCTGCCGGGACGTTACTCCGGCACGGCTGGTCTGCTTTAGAATGTACGGTTCAAAAAGCCCATAGTCGATTGTGTGATATTCTTTGCCCGGTGGCGGGCCCGTCTGGGGGGCTTTTTGGAACATACCCGGCCAGGCACTGCCCAGCACCGCCCCGGCGTGGTGTGGTCCCAGGGTGTTCTTGAGCGTACCGATTACAACAACCTCAACTGTGTTCGTGCCCGATTTGATTAGATCCGTCACGTCGCACTGCCAAGGCTGATACGCAATGTAGCCCGCAGGCGCTCCGTTAACGATAATCTCAGCAACGCTTCCGTACCACTTACGTAATTCAACAAGATACCGCCCCTCAGGTCGGGCGATGTCGAAATTCTGCTTATAAGAAACACCCGCCGCGTAGAACGGATAGCCCTGCTCTTTCCAGCTACCAAGTTTCAGAGCCGGCTCTGAAACACCGACGATAACAAAGCCTGAATCCGCCGACCTGAGCTTAAAAGTCCCCAGAACATAGGCTGGCTCCAGCTCATGATAAATCGTAAAAGGTGACGCTTTGATTGTCACGGCGTTCTCACCAAGCCTGGAAGCCTCCGTGATGTCGATCTTGCCGAACGATTTGTCCAGCCACCATGAATCCTTTTTCGCAGTCCACAGGACGCCTTTCGGCGAAACCGTTTTGCCGTTGCACGTGATTGCGTACAAATCCGGTCTTTCGATAACAATCCAAAGCTGTTTGGGGAGCTGCTGCTGAATGGTAAATCGATAAGTTGCCTCAAAACCACTTTTAGGGCCGAACGTCTTTTTCACAAGCTCGTCCCGAAGCTGAACTGCACTATCCCACGGATTTCGACCCATCCCGTTCTCTGCAAATGCAAATTGGGACGCCTGATAGAAATATATATTCTTCTTTGTCTGACTGCCTGCCGTAATATCGACATAATCTAACGTTAGTACGTTCTCCTCTATCGGGCCAACCTCAGGCTCACCCCGTCCCGTCTTCGACGGGCGGGGCGAGGCTACGACCTTAGCAGTTTCCTCTACCTCAATTACAGGTTCCGCCTTGTTGGACAAAAACAGCAAGAGGCTCCCGCAAGGTGGAAGCTCAAAGCGAGCCTTTATGTACGCAGTATCCCTTACGGGACCGGCACCAACCTTTTCAAAAGGATACGTGGAAATCTCTGCCGTTCTCGGGTCCCATCTTTCGAGCGACCCCGCTGTCGATTTGAACACGCCCGCCGACGGCGCATCGATGCTCGTGTTGACCAGCAACAGAAACTCTCCATCCTCAATCGTGCGCCTGTGATGAAACAGGATGCCTTTGTCGTCTTTATCCCGCTCAATGGTAAATCCATCCTTTGAACCCCGCCCGTCGAAGACGGGACGGGGTGAACCGGCCGGCCCCCGATTGCGACTGTCGGGGGCCAGCAGCATTTGCGGCACTTCGCCTGGGTCAATCTGTTTCCAGCTCGAACGCCTCGCCGCTTCTGCGCCGCGATTCGACGCTTGGCCATCAATACGCGAAGGCGCCTCTCCACAGCAGACTACAGCTCCGCCGGCCTCCAGATACGCATCAAGCATGTCCATTGTTCGCAGGTTAAGATTCTCCGTTAAAGGCGGCAGAACGACCGTACCATAAGCACGCTGTCCTACTTTTAATAGCGTCCCTTCGGTCGAGCCGTGCCGTGCAATAATATCTTCGCACCCAATATCATACTCAACCTGAGCCTTCTCCAGCGACATTATCATTTGCTGGAACTGGTTCCCAATCTCGTTGAGCCGGTCTTGCCCCCGATTGCGACTGTCGGGGGCCAGCCGGCTCGAATCGCCCTGATACATCCACGCGCTCGTTGTAGGCTCGACTACAAGAATCCGGTTAATCTGTTCTCCTTGTGACATAATCAGCGATAGTCTGGCGAAGTACTCGGCCATCACGTGGTATGCTTTCCACCAGGGTTCGTGATACGAGAAAGACTGCGGGTGGTCACGCTTGCGCGCACCTCTTATCGTGATATATGAAAGATGCTCATCGAGAGTATTCACCCCCAGCGCATAAAGCCAGTCACCGATTCGCTTCATATCCTCGAAACGCAGGTCCCATCCACCTGCCCCGTATGTCTCGCACAGCGTTCTCTTGCGTCCAAGCTGGTTCGCAACGCTTGAAAGCTCCTTAACCGCCCGAATATTGCCGAACTGGGCGTGAGTATCTTCGCTGTACTGATTCATCAGCGTGTCAATCGCCGGCCTCTGGTGCCAGGCGTACATCGCCATATTATCAGGTGACCTCAGGCAGTTCGGCCATTCGTGCTCCCAGTAATGACCTGTAAATTCGATGTTGTGCCGTTCGCAGTACTCATAGTACGGCTTGGCCCAGCGCTCGATAAACAGCTCCAGCAGGACCTGAATATAGTTATGTCTTACTCGCTTCCAGTCACCGACCGGCCGCACTAAGCTGGGCAAATTATCTATTAGGCTGTATCCCCATCGCTTTTCGAACACGTCCGGCAAATCATCCGTCCACGGCAGCCCGTCCGCCGGCGCAAGGTGTGGCTCATCCGTAAAAACCCCTGGCACGCGCTTGCCATAGTGCTCGCCTATCTCACGGGTATATGCGTCCATCGTTATAGCCAGAAACTTCTCCGTTACACCCGGGTACATAAGGTCAACATAGAACTTGCCGCCATACCATGGTGAGCTGCTCGCGCGCCGGACCGATGCGACTAAATACTTGCCTTTCGGAAGCTGAGCCCCGGCCTTTGCCATGCCGGAGACATTCTCATAACCGCTTTCTGTGATACGAAAAACCGCCGCAGAATTTTCATCGAGCTTACCCACCGACTCTTGCTCGTTGATTACCAGACCACGGCCGCGGGACTCGGGCATAGCCTCAGGAACTAAACCGCCGGCAAAACCCGATGGATATGAGTTCTCATCGTAGATCCATACGTTCATATCGAGCCGCTCGGCTTCTTTCAAAGCTACCTTCCAGAGCCTGAACCACTCCTCTGAAAGATACGGTGTTATTAGCCCAGGCCTGGGATGAACAAAGACTTGCTTTACTTTCTGCCCCGCCAGGTCGCGGATGGTGCTAACTATCTGTTCCTCAGTGAGCATATCGTTCCACACCCACAAGGGTGCTGAACAGTACTGGCGCGGCGGTTCAGGAAATAGTTTTTTCACAGCAGCCGAATCCACAGCTTTAAGTTTGCTATCAAAAGCCAAGACTCCAAAACAAATGAAAGTACAAATGAACATCCCCAGTTTTATTGAAATATAGCTTTTCATGACGTCACCTAATTTGATTTTATGTGGTACTATGCAATCAAGAGTCAGATATCAGAAGTCAGATGTCAGATTATCTGTCTTCTGTCCTTTGTCTTTTCTCTAACGTGCAGCCGCGTAAATGATAATCAGTCCTTTGCCGCATAGCAAGAATATTCCGGCTCGCAAAGATATTTATCCCTTGTGACCCTACAACAGCAAAACCAAAACAGCCTCAGACTGCTCTGTAAGTAAGCTACTACCACCTTCAGGCGGTAGTAGTTTGCTATTAGACAAGACAAGAGGATGAGAATTACTTTCGCCTGCCCCGGCCCATTGAAGGCCGTTCCTGAACTGCTGGAATGTCAGTGGGTCTTTTGGAAGGGTAGGGAAGGTTGCTTGAATTCAATTGAGTCTGTTAATCTCGTTCTGTCACCCCAGTATGTGTACCTGGCAAAGTGATAATTATCAAGCACTTCATCGTTGCGGATGTTAGTAAGATAGATGTAAACCGGGTTCATCCTGCCGAATGCTCTATCTCGGAATATGATGTTTTCTACATCGCCCCGGCTTGGGTCGAAAGGAATCCAGCCGTACTTTTGCAGATAGACCTCCACCCAATTGTGTTTTGATGAATCCCGCCCGTCGTCCGCAGGATGCCTTGCGGCAAAGACGGGACGGGATGAACCCAGCCCCTCAGAGTGGACAGAGGGGCTGGGTGAAATGTCATCGAATCGCACCGTATAGCCTGTAACAACTCTGGCAGGAATGTTCTTTGCCCTGCATATAGCAACGAACAGGTCAGAGTACTCAGAACAATCACCTTTTTGTTGCTGGAGAGCTTTGACCGCGCCCCAGTCTTTTTTGCCGTGGAGTGTGTACTCCAAATTATCAATGACATAGTTGTATATGTTTTTTACTATATCTTCTTCTATTTGACCTTTTATGCCCTCTGCGATTTGTTGTATTTGGGGGTGGTCTTTTTCTATATACTTTTCCTGCTTTAAAAAATCCTCCAAATCGGGGCCTTCAAAAAGGTCTTGTTCGCGTTTTTCTCTCGCGATGAGCAGGTCATATCTGAGCAATTCGGCTTTGATGCTTATTTCTACTTTCATTCGTTTGTCGGGCTTGACAAAGACAAACTCAGCGTAGCGGTTTCCATTTTCGCGGAAAAATCTTGATGGTTTTGGAGAGCACTTTATGCTTAAAATCTTCTGTCTGCCCGGTATGGTCTGTGGAAGTACGACAATGAAACGTATTCTGAAAGTTTCTCCGGGCACAAAGAAATCATAAGACAAGTCGAACTCTACCGTATTATTTTGGATTGTCTTTTTCTGTGGTCTAAGCTGGTATTCCTTTCTTTGCCATAGCATATTCCGGCCAATTACATCTGCCGGAGATACCGAGCTAATTAGCAACGAGGCCAGAAATAATTTTCGCAAATTCATTGAGTTTTCCCGTAAGAATTATCAGCATTTCCCGTAAGTCCGGCATTTCTGCCGGATACTGCGTACGCTCACAAATCCGCCTTGGGCGGAAATAATCCGTACTGAGAAGCGTTTTCTCAAACTTTGTTATAAATTCGCCTCGTTAGAAGTCGACGGCTTACTTCTAACGGGGTTCGCAATCTTTAGTACCTTCAGCTCATGAGGTTGCATCTGTAATAATGCATCCGAATCGACCGCATTTTGTCGCCCGGTTTGGGGGTCAAGTAAGAATCTCTGCCCTTCGACAGAGGTTGTCAGCCTGAATGTGATGTGCTCTTGACCTTCGTTAAAGACTATGTAGTAGTGGACTATATCTTTTACAACATGACGCACCCGCAAATCCGGTGTGGCAGGCACAACACTGACGTCCGCAGATATCAGGCTGTTAATTTTCTGGAGCAGTGATGTCTCACTATCGTCTTTTCCCCAGCGGATAAGACGGCCGGCATGCTCCAAAACTTGCAATGCTTCTTTTGTTTTTGAAGGTGGTTCAAATTCAACGATTAGTGCCTTGTAGTGCATACCTGCAATGCGAATTTCATCCGGTCCTACATAGGCATCTTCCCATAGGTGTCTGGCTTCAAGGTAATTGAAGTCGTGCTGGTTTTGAAAGCAAACTCTGGCGGCTTGCCACGGCAAGTAGTCATTAAGGCCGAGTATCGCAAGTTCGCAAACGTGCTTGCTGTCAGTGTTCAGCCAGCACAAGCGGCGGCACGCATCGGCAAAGGGCTTATACTGCTCCCACCAGGGGCTATTGGGACCGACATCAGGTGGACGCTCGTCAATACGGGGACCGCGAATCGAGTAGTAGAAAGCGTGTGGGACTAACATATTGCAGCCGCGCACGAGCAGCCAGTTGGTCAGCCATTTCATCTCATCGAAAGTAAAATTGTGTCCATACGCTCCACAGTATTCATTCAGGTTGCATCTTCGACCGAGATGAATCATAGCTGAAGAGGCACACTTGCCCTGAGTTGATTGGGACCCCTCTAAAGCGCCGGCTTTGCCCGGCTCAATGTAACGCCAGACAATGTCTTGTCCCGGTATATGAAAATATCTCAGGTGTCCGATGTCGTCAGGGGCGGCCGGATGACCAGTCAGAGCGATATTGTGAGAGTTACACCATTGATAGATTTGCCTGTAAAACGTCTCTTCAAGTCTCGCCTCCAGAGCGTGATAGTAGTCGCTGCGATACTTATCGGCGTCGGGTTCATCCTTATACCAAAGAGCGGGAAGGTAGGCAGTGAAGTCATAACCAAGAAATCGATTAACGTGTTCGAGTATGCCGGTAGTGCCGGGTATGGCGCCTCGCTCCGGGTTTTTGGCAAAGAAAGACGGCTCGTCCGTGAATATGGCATGGATTGTTTTGCCGAAATAATCCTTAAACTCATCATAGTAGCGCTGATATACCAGGCGGATAAAACACGCCACAGCCTGTGGGTTAAGAATATCAGCGGCGGGGGGCATATTCTCTGCAACCTCCCTATGGTTCGCTCGCCTCGATGGATTGTCTTCAAGAAAGTGCAAACCGCGAATGAGAGAATATCCGGGCCTGATAGCCCTATCAATAACGGCTATCCGATGCCCGTTTTGCCTGCGTTTAATAATGGCCGCCAGATTCTGGCCTTGGGTCAGCTTGGGTTCGCCGTTTGCGCCGATATGTATGTGGTGTTCCTCGGTGTCTGGTTTTGTCTCATCAAGGTCAATGGCAAAAAGACCGCGTGTCCGAAAGGCAGCGTTCTCTTCAACAACCTGTCCGCTGGACGAGCCGCTCGGATACATACCTTCATCATACAGCACAACCCACATACCGTGTTTGGTCGCCTGTTCAATGGCAAAACGCATGAGCTCAATCATATTCTTGCTCATCCAACCGATGCTCTTGGGCAACCCCGCCCGTGGATGAATCACGAGTCCATAGATACCATGCTCCCGAAAATCTTTAATTTGGCGTGCAATTTCTTTCTCCGACAGCTCGTCGTTCCAAAACCAGAACGGACACAGAGAGAACTCAACCGGCGTTTCTAACCAGCCGGCAGGGGGTTTATCGTGCACAGCTTTTTTCCGTTTGTAGCTCACACCGTCCGCGATGGTCCTTTTAGTCACTCCGAAAGCAGCCATCCCGGCGGATACAATGAAACGCCGCCTATCCATTGATTTTGTGGCTTGTGGATTTGTACAGCTCATTCTTCTGCAATATCCTGTACGTTTCAGATACTTTGTTATTATAATCCAAATAGTGTAGAATTAAAGAAAACAAAATCCAAAGACGTCAACAATAAATCCAGGAGCTTAAGTCCGATGGAACAACACATAAAGACTCGACTGGCCTGTCATGTTGTGTCCGCGACACGGCGGGCATTATCACATGCGGTTGCCTTGTTGATTTTACTCGGCCTGCCTTTCCGGCTTTCGCAATCCGCAGAATGCCTTTCGGCAGAAAGCAGAGTGGCTCAGGCTGGTGAACCACAACAGATTGTCAGCTTCAATGAACAGCATCAGGGAACTCATATCGAGGCCGCTGTTACCAGGCAGAATCCGGATTTCAAATACCGCGACCGGTTCGTCAATCCCACGTCTGCCCAGCCTACTCGATACATAATAGTCGTTACCGGCGGGGAATTGCTGTCGGGCGTCTATGCAGATGGGCATACCTACTTCATCACCCGGACCCTCTGCCCGTTAGGCCTGCAATGCGTCGGCTCGATGAGTGTCGATGACAAACAGGCCGACCTCAAAGAGGCGCTCCGTTACGCAACGGACAAAGCGGCTCTGGTAATTATCACCGGAGGCCTCGGACCAACCGACAACGACATCACCCGTGAGGTGCTCTCCGACTTCACGGGAATCGCGCTAAAAGAAAACCCAGAGGTGCTGCAGGATATGGCTCGACGTTTCGGCGTGTTACCTGCTCAGCTTCGCTCGAACTTGCGCCGGCAAACACAGGTGCCGACGCAAGGCACCTATTTCAAGAATCTCAACGGCACAGCCGTCGGCCTCGTTTTCGAATTGGGCGACACTGCAATCGTTGCGCTGCCGGGGCCTCCGCGCGAATTGCAGGCTATGGTCAGCGATGAGCTTGTGCCGTATCTGAGCCGGCGATTTGGCACACGACTGCCCGGATGCTCACTGACACTGCGGTTTGTGGGCCTTGGCCAGTCCCAGATTGACCAGACGCTTAGGGACCACGTGCCGTTAGCATCCGACCCCGTATCAAGTACGGGGCAGGCCATTACGGTTTCCTCGCAGTTCCAGGGCAGCCGGGTGGATTTTACCTTTTCGCTGCCCGGCGATACGCAGCAGGATAAAGCGCGGCTCCAAGAGCTAAAGCGTAAGATTACGGAGCACTTAGGCGAATATATCTATGCGGATGGCGAAATCTCCCTGGAGGAGCACGTTTTGAAGCTGCTCGAAGCGCACGATGCAACGCTGGTGCTGGCGGAAGTGGGCAGCGGCGGGAGTCTGGCTGCGGCACTGAGCAACGCGGACGGGGCCCGCCGGGTATTGGCCGGGGCCTATGTTGCTCCGACCATGGAGCAGCTGCGCCGCCTGCTCCACGTGCGCGACGAGCATTGGACCGGCATAACATCCCGCAGCCAAAGAATAGAACAACTGGCCACAGCAGCAGCCGATGCGACCGGGAGCCAATGGGCGGTTGCAGTCGGCGAGGTCTGGCGAGATGAATCCCGCCCGTCGAAGACGGGACGGGATGAAAGCGGCGCCGGCTATGTGGATGTTGTTTTCAAGCTGCCGAGCGGCCGCCTGGAAAGCCAGCAAGTTCGATTTCTCGGTACCGGCGAATTGGCCGGCTCCGGGCTAAGCACGCAGCTACTTGACCAATTGCGACGGAGACTAAAGTGAGGTGCGGCCAGTTCACAAACGTGTTCTTCTGGGAGTGTCCCTGCTGGGAATTTCGTCCTTGTTGTTTTTCGATGATGTAACTACAGGCGCCACGGTATGCCCTTCAAAGAAAAAGTTGGGCTGACGGAGAAAATTGTTTTGACTTTTCGCTCTTCATAGACATATCGGGGTGATAATGGGAAGAGTGCCCGAAGTCGAGCTCATCTGAGCAAGCTGGACAATCAAGCCTCAATAGAGTGCAACTCTTTCAACAAGCCCCGTTAGAGAACCGAAGTAAAAAAAGTCTCTAACGGGGCCGGAAGGAAAAAGTCTCTAACGGGGTAAGAGCAAAAAAGAGCCTTTACCCGGAAGGTAAAAACTTGTATATTATATGGTAACAATAATACGGAAAGCTGAACCCCGCCTGTCGTCCACAGGATGCCTTACGGCAAAGACGGGACGGGGTGAATTGCCAAGTCAAACAAGCAGGTGAAAAAATGAAGAAAGGACAATTGACAAAATCTTTTGGAGGAATAGTCGTTGTTCTGTTTGGCACTTTTCTTTTATTCGGAGAAACATACGGAGCAAATTCGAAAGGTTCATACCCTCGAAAAAATTCAGAAAATCAGAGCCGGCAGACATCCAAAGCGGCTTACGAAGGTGTAAAGAAGGCCACTTCTGATCCTTCTACGTTTACACCTAACATGTCTTTCAGTGAGGCAATTGACATTTTGCGTAATTCAACCGTACCTCCATTAAATATAGCAGTGCTTTGGAAAGATTTGGAGCAGAATGCGGACGTCTATAAAGATACTCCTATTGGAATTGACGGCGTTTCAAAAGTTCCTTTACGCACACACTTGAAACTCTTGTTAATGTCGGTTTCAGCAGGTAGTGTACAGAATTTGGGATATGTAGTTGAAGACGGAGTCATAATTATTGCAACACAAGGCTCTTTACCTAAGAAAATGAAAACTCGGGTTTATGATATAACGGATTTAGTCAGCGCACCTGCTAATTTTCGTCTTATGCCGGGACTTGGTATGCCCTTTGGTTACGGCCAAATGCCTTATGGCGGTATGGTGCCCTATGGCGGTACGGGTTATAGCCGGTATCGGAATCAAAGACGAGGGTTTTGAATGAAGCCGACTCTATTGATTTTGGCAGCAGGTCTGGGTACTCGCTACGGTGGGCTCAAGCAAATTGACCCCGTTGGTCCCAACGGCGAAATAATTATCGACTATTCTATCTACGACGCCATAAATGCCGGATTTGGCAAGCTCGTTTTTGTTATTCGACACTATTTTGAAATTGCTTTCAAAGAAAAGATAGGCAGCAAGTTTGATAATCTTGACTTCGGCGAGCTCAGTCGAGCCGTAGAAACAGCCTATGCGTACCAGGAAGCTGAAACCTGCGTTGAAGACTTTGAAGTACCCAAAGAACGCGACAAGCCCTGGGGCACCGGGCATGCTATACTCGTCGCCGGAAATTTAATCCATGAGCCATTTGCAGTCATTAATGCCGATGACTACTACGGACCAAGTTCGTTTAAGATAATGGCCCGATTTCTCCGAAAGAAAGACCTTTCCGAGAACGATTACGTAATGGTCGGCTATACGCTCAGAGATACTTTAAGTGAATTCGGACCTGTCTCCAGGGGTATATGCGAGTGTGATGAAAAGATGTTCTTAAGGAGAGTTGTGGAGCGCAGAAAGGTCGAAAAAACTGCAACCGGTGCCCGCTATTTTGAAGACGATGGGACAGAATGCCTTCTGACCGGCAACGAAATCGTTTCGAGGAATCTATGGGGATTTCAGCCGTCAATCTTTCATCATCTCAAAGTACACTTTCAGCGGTTTCTCAAGGAGCGAAGCCATGAAAGGGATTCGGAGCTGTTCATACCAACGGTGGTAGATAAACTCGTAGAAGAAGAAAAAGTCACAGTGAAAGTCCTGCACACGAATGACGAATGCTTCGGAGTTACTTACCGTCGGGATGCACCTATAGCGGCAAGATGTATTCGTCAGATGATAGAGCAAGGTCTTTATCCGGAGAACCTCTGGGAGCAATCGTGAAACGTGACATCAAGTCAATCGCAAAACATTTTTGTATCCGCGGTGAGTTAACTGAAATAAGGCCTTTGCTCCGTGGTCATATTAATGACACGTACGTTCTGACCACTAAGAAAAACGAGCATATTGTCCGGTACATACTACAACGAATAAATCACACTGTCTTCAAAGACCCTTCTTCAGTGATGGCAAACATTATCCGTGTTACCGAGCATATACGCAGCCGGATGCAAAGAATTGAACCGGACCTGGCATCTCGTCAGTTGACCGTTATCAGCAGTGTTGATGACAGATGCTTTCACAAAGATGGCCGGGGCAGCTTTTGGCGGGTCTATAATTTCATAGAGGACGCTGTTGCATACGATACCATTGAATCCGCCGAGCTGGCGTATGAAGCGGCACGAATGTTCGGCTGGTTCCAAAAGGTGCTTGTTGACCTGCCGGGGCCGGCTCTGCATGAGAGCATTTGTGATTTCCACAACACTCCTAAGCGTTTTGAAACTTTCCAGCGGATTCTTAAAAAGGATACTTGCAACCGAGCTAAGAATGCAAAACCCGAAATAAAATTTTTGTTTGATAACGCGGCCATCTGCGGCGTTTTGCTGAGTTTAGCAGGCAAAGGTAGAATCCCCGTTCGTGTTACGCACAATGATGCGAAGGTCAATAACGTGATGTTAGATAAAAATACTAATAAGGGTGTCTGTGTAATTGATTTGGATACCGTTATGCCGGGCCTGTCGATATACGATTTCGGCGATATGGTCCGCACTGGAACCACTTTCGCCGATGAGGATGAACGTAACTTATCAAAAGTAGCTATGAACTTGCCGATGTTTGAAGTGCTCGCACGAGGTTTTGCCGAGCAAGGTAAAGATTTTCTCACATCCGTTGAGAAAGAGCACTTAGCCTTTTCTGCAAAGCTAATCACCTTTGAACAGTTTATCAGATTTCTTACCGACTATATGGCAGGTGACGTCTATTACAAAGTACACCGTGAAGGACACAATCTCGACCGCAGCCGCACTCAGATGAAGCTGGTCCGGTCGATTATCGAACAGGAGGAGGCTATGAACGAAGTAATCGAAAGGGTTTTTCATCCCGACCCATCTTCGACGGGCGGGATTCAACAGGTTGATTGATATGATGAGCAGACGCGAAAGATTGATGGCTACGTTGTGCGGCAAGCCGGTTGACCGACCCGCAGTTAATTTCTATGAAGTAGGTGGATTCAAGATTGACCCATCGGACCCGGATGAGTTCAATGTCTATAACGACCCATCCTGGCAGCCATTACTTCGACTTGCTGAAGAAAAGACAGACCTTATTCGTATGCGCAGCCCCGTCAAGTCGCGCTCCCACGAAGTGATATCTGACAAGTCGGACCGTGGCCGTTGCCGTGATGAATCCCGCCCGTCGTCCACAGGATGCCTTGCGGCAAAGACGGGACAGGATAAATTCTTCGAGACTAAGGAATATGTGGAGAGAGGATGTCGTTTTACATCCACGAGCTTAAAAATCGGTGGTAGAAAAATGACGGCGCTGACACGACGCAGTACCGATGTTGACACCGTCTGGACGGTTGAGCACCTGCTCAAGAATACGGAAGACCTTAAGGCCTATTTGGAACTGCCTGGTGAAATATTCGCCGAAGATGTCGATGTAACCAGCCTCATAGAAGAAGACCAGAAGCTGGCCGACCGTGGTATCATAATGGTGGATACCGAAGACCCAATTTGTGCTGCGGCTTCTTTGTTCAGTATGGAAGACTTTACTGTAATTGCATTGACTGAGCAGAAGCTTTTCCATCGTTTGCTCGAAAAGCTTTCCGAGCATATTCAGACCCGAACAGAGAAGACCGCAAAGGCCTTTCCGGGTCATTTGTGGCGCATCTATGGGCCCGAATACGCCACCGAGCCTTACCTGCCGCCACATCTTTTCAAAGAATACGTGGTGCGTTACACCGGGCCGATGGTAAAGGCTATTGCCGAGCACGGCGGTTTTGCCAGAATTCATTGTCACGGCAGGATTAAGGCTATTCTCAATTACATTATCGAAATGGGCGCGGCAGCCATCGACCCTATTGAGCCGCCTCCACACGGGGATGTGGAGCTTGAGTATGTCCGATGTAAGTACGGAGATGAGCTGGTGCTTTTTGGGAATCTGGAGATAGCCGACATAGAAAACAGCGAGCCAGGTGATTTCGAGAAAATCGTCGAAAAAAGCCTCAGGGATGGGACCTGCGGCGAGCCCCGCCCATCGCAGATGGGACGGGGCGAGGGCAAAGGCTTTGTTCTGATGCCGTCCTCGGCCCCGACCGGCCGGAAAATCACACTTAGAATGATGACAAATTATCAAACAATGATACGCCTGACCACAAGGTTCAATTTGTGAGGGCAGAGGACAGAAGGCAGAAGACAGAGGACAGAGGACAGAGGACAGAGGGCAGAGGACAGAGAACAGGGAGCAGGCCCCCTTAGAGTATAAAGCACTCTAATCAAGGGGGCAGGAGAAGTGGGTTTGATTGGGTTTGATTTTTCGAGTCCGCCGGGGTGGTTCATTTTCATAATCCTTTGCGGCAAAGAGGGTTGCATTCGTTTTGTCCTTAAGAAGATTGGGTTTGTTTTGGCTTTGTTTTTTCATAGCCACTATCCGCATTTTTCTTCATAATCCTTTGTAAATACACACTTTGCATCAATTTCACCCTCTGGCAAATTGGGTTTGTTTGGGTTTGCTTTCACTAAGTGTCCAATTGTGTTTATTTTCATAAGTCATTTTTTTACAGGACTTTAAGTTAATTCGGCCATCTTGGAAATTGGGTTTGTTTTGCATAATTCGTTGCTCGATACTCGATACTGGATACTCGATGCTCGATTCTCGATACTGGATTCTCGATACTCGATACTGGATACTCGATTTTCTTGATTCTCGATACTCGATTCTGAATACTTGATTCTGGATACTCGATAGTTTTGAGTGGTTCATTAGTTAATATGGTTAATTTGGGTTAATTGGCCCCGCACCAATTAGTCGTGAGCTAAGCTCCATTGGCGCGGTGTCTGCGCTGCGCTACGAGTTTCCCGATGCTGGATTCGACTGGGCCTGCTGGCCCTAAAAACCGTGTGGCTTAGCCACTTACAGATATGCAGGGACTGGCGAAATCCGAAATCCTAATCCATCGACTACGCTCAGGACAGGTCTCTAAATCCTAAACAAATCCAAATTACACAAATTTAAATGTTCAAAACCTTGTCTGGCTTGACAAATAATGCTTTTTTGAGTGTATCTGCTGATACGAAAACGTGCGGTTCTCCGCTATATCTGGCGCCTACTGGCGGTTTGTGTTTGCCATCTGGCTAACATTTGCGTATTATAACATATTTTCAAACAAAAGTCAACAAAAAAAACAGCCAAAGGAGAACTTTTCTTGGCCGCCCTGAGCGCAGTCAAACGGATCGAACCACTGATTTTATGCTAACATTATACTAATCTAAACATATTCGGAAATCGGTAAACATCCCCAATAAATCGGGTTATTGTTTTAAGAAAACTACCATCCACTTTGCTCACTGGGTTCGCTTATTGGCTGCCACCCGTCGTGTAGAATTATAGCTAAAGCATAACGATCTCAAACCATTTCGTGCGTCAGTGCCAGGTATTATTTGGGGTAAAAAATTTTCAAAAATTTCTCAGAAAATGTTAAAATAGTTCTTGATGTTGTTGTCTTATAGTGCAATACTATACTTATGAGTGATATAAGGAATGCAATTTTACAACAGATGTCGAGCTTAGGGCTTACTATTTATCAGGTTTCAAAAATGGTCAAAGACCACATACCTATGCGTACTGTTTATGCCTTTTTATCAGGGGTAAAGGATACAGGAACAGAAACAGCTTCAATTCTTATGGAAGCATTAGGATTAAAAGTAGAAGTTGATGCGGACAGAACTAAATATTTAAGGGCTAAAAGAATGAAACAAAGCAAATCCAAAACATTTTTAGGTAGATTCAAAAATGAATGGGAGAAAGCAGGGAAACCGAACTGGAGTCTGAGAGAACAAATTGGAATATGTCTGCTTATTGACCTTGAATTTAGCATAGAAGGGCGTAATCCAGCACCAAAGTTCCGTGACGCAGTAGAGAGAAAGGACCTAAAATACCTAAAAACGTGGGTACAGGGCTTGAAATTCGATACCTGGAACAAATGGCATTGTCCTTTCGCAAACGAGACAATGAGAGATTTGTTCTTTGAAGATCCTAAGGGTGTTATTAATAAGCTAACAGATAACAGCTGGAAGGAGTATTTGCTCGAAATATGGGATAAGGCTGGCAAAAACTTAGAAAAGTTTTGTTTTGGAGCACCCAATGTAATAAGTCGAGAAATCAGAAAACTTAATGATAATACTGAAATAGCTCTAATTACGCTCCCGAAACATCGATGTAAACCAGAAGTGTATTTCATTGCTTTGGCTTTGCCGTCCTCTGAAAAATACTTCTCATCAGAACAAAAAGTTATCCCACGTTATTTGCTTTTGGAAAAAAGTGTTGCTCGTGGTTATAGTCATTTAGACACTGCCCTGAAAGAATGGACGGAAGAAGGTGTGAATAAGAATATAGGTTATGGCTGTGAGCCGACCTTGGAAGCTTTTTATGAAGCGGTTTGCAATCTCCTTATGAACCCACAAGAAATTCTTAATAAAACACGGGAGTACATAAGTGATCATGCTGGCAGTGACCGTGACAAATGGTCTAATTGGGATGATGCACTGAAAGCGGTCGATAACAAAGCAATCATTGAGTTTTTTAAGAGGGAATTGGATGCAGGGCGTGAGAATTACCTCAGAAAGAGGACTCTCTATTATAGATTTGCTGGTCGTCGCCGGTTCTTTGTGTCAGCTCTGAAGAAAACGGCTTACGTTTGGCAATACCGACGTTTTCCTGATGATGAGACTTATTGGAGTAAGAAAATTGGTGAGCATATAGGGATTAAACCTGTACGTGAAGGAAAAGCTCTCAGGTTTTTTCTCTCCCAGGCTAAAGATTTTGAACAGTTCATCAATGCTATAAATGGTGATTTGCAGAAAGTTGAATTTACCGATGAGCCGTTTGAATACAATGGTGATGATAAATAAAATAGCGAACGAAGTAAGCGACGCCCACGGTGGATGGCCAATAAAATAGGAGAAAGCTATTATGGGGAAAAAGACGTGTGAGAATTGTGAACGGATTATTGGCAATCTGGAAGACTCTTTCCTTTATAAGAACCATGTTGTTTGTAAAGCATGTAAAATTTTATTGGAAGAAGAATCTCAGGCTATAGAAGTCGTTGATAGTAATGCTGAAACCGAAATCCCAATTGCGGAGACACTGACTCAAGTCTGTGCTGATACCGAACATGAGTCCACAGCTGACCTCACACAACAGGACAAGCAGGAGAAGAATTATGGAGGGATACATCGCACTGGATACTTCTTTGGAATGCTTGGGGTTGCCATTTTCAATGCCGTTGCACAAGCACAAGGCGAACCTGGCATAGCATACATCGGACTGATAATAACATTCGTGGCCTGTTTTATCCTGGTTGTGAATCGTCTGCACAACATCGGCAGGAGTGGTTGGTGGTCGTTGCTTATACTCGTGCCGCTCGCAAATCTCTTCGTTGGGATTCCATGTGCTATATTTCCAGAGGGATACCAAGACACTAAGAAACTCGACACTGCTGGCAAAATCATTGCTGGCATATTTATTGGGCTTGCTGTAGTTGTTTTTGTAATCGGAACCATTGCAGTACTTAGTTATTGACATGGTGTCAAACAAAGCGCTGCACCTCGGCTTGACATTTTCCGGCTGGCATCCTCGACTACGCTCAGGGCAGGCGGGAATTTGGATCCCCGGAAGAAAAGCAAGTGAGCGTACACCGGGGACGAGCAGCCAGTAAAACTTATACCAATTATAGTTAAACATTGCCGAAAAAAATCATACATTATACAAAATAGGAAGGGCTGGATTCCTGCTTTCGCAGGAATGACCCCCGCCAAAGAAATGAGGGGGCAAGCAAACAGCACTAAATTGCGATCCATCTGAAGTATTCCGCCGCGGGTGCATCACGCATTTGGGGGAAGAAAATAACACAAAAGAAGGGAAAAGGCAAGGGAATTTTAGTGGATTAGAGAATTAGAGAATTAGAGAATTAGCGGATTGGGGAATTTGAAAAGAAGTGAAAAGGCAAAGGAAAAATTCCCCCAGCACAGGGGTGGGTAAAAAGGACAAAAAATCCCCCCCACCACAGGGGTGGGTAAAAAGGACAAAGTTCCCCCCACCGCAGGGGTGGGGGCTATATAAAAATGCGCAGGAATGACAACCCCCGACAATGCCGGGGGCTAAAAATTTGGAGCGTCAAAAACCAGCACCTCAAATGGTTTTAGTTCAAATGTGTGCTCTTTTCCAGCGGATAATACCACGGCCGCATTATTCACGTCTTCTTTCCAGGGACTCTTGAGAGAATATCTTCTTGCTGCACCTTTCGGCAGCTCGAAGGCTTTGCCGATATCTAAGGCGATGCTGCCCGGTTTGTCATGAGGATTGCGCAACGACAGGATACCTTTTCGCTTCGACCACGATGCCCAGCCGTAAATTTCGCCCTTGGCCGGGTCGCCGCCTATCCAATGCGTATCCACCAGCACGTCCGCATTGCTGCGTGACCACTGCGCGGCCTCAGCCAAAGCGTCCCAGTCCTGCGGCCGCATCAGAGATGGGGTGATGTACAATTCCTGACAATCGGTCCCGCCGGCGAAGAATGCTCGTATATCGTCTGCCAGACCCTCTATTTCATCCGGCAGTCCGTGGTTGGCGAACATAACGCCCTGGGTCATAAGCGAATTGAGTGGATGAAGCGGCGCGCGGCTCACGACATTGTGATAAGTTTCCTTGTCACGGTAGGTGATTTGCTGCTGCCGTTTCGAGCCCCAGCCGTGAGTGCTCCAATCTGAGCCTCCGCGCCAGATTGAGTCACCATACCACAACCAGAAGGGAGATGGCCACGTGCCCGTTGTAATGTTTATGAACACATCGGGCTTAACCCTGCGAAGGTCGCTGATAAGTCGCAGCAGGGCATTCATATCCTGAGCGAATTCACTGTTGGTCCCTGCCGGTCTGCCGCCGACGCCTATACCATCGAACTTAAAGTAATTCAATCCGTATTCACGAAGCATTTTTGTACACGCATCGCGAAATCTCACGTAATACGTGCGGCCCTCAAGTGAGAATCCGCTCTTGTTTGTCTCGAAGCCCTGCTGTTGACCGTATTTAAGCCTTTCTTCTTTGGCTTTGCCATATCCGCCGAAAGGAGAGAGCCAGGCTCCCAGGCTGGAATGATATTTCTCTGCCGTCTTCTGCAGGTTTGAAAAGCCCTTCGGGAAGCCCTCGTGAAAACGCCAGAGCGAAGCGGGGTCATCCCACCCATCATCTAAAGCAAAGGAATCAATTATTACCTTTCGTTTACTGATTAGCTCATTTCCGAACAGTTTAATAACATCCAGAAAATCGTGCTCCAGTATTTTATCCGCGCCGTAGCCGATGTCGTACCAGCTATTGTAGTGCAGAAATGGCCTGTATGGGTGCGCCCGCTCACGCTCAAGATAATACAAAAAACCTCTTCGCAATTGGCCCTGTGGAACAACACCTATGACCGAACTTTGCACGATTGGCTCACCCGGCTTGAGCAAAGTGCTGTAAGGCAGACTGCACCGGATAGTATGCAAGCTGCCCTGTAATATTTGACTCTTCGATAGGGGATGCTCGTAAGCAAAAAATATGTTGTCCACCGCCACAGGCGAGCCATCCACAGTGCCCATTATTTTTGCGTTCGATTCGCTTAGCTCCAGCAAAACCATTTCTTCTACATTGATTGGTTTATTTACTGCGGTCAGAGTTATTTCCTGCCGTATGTAGTTTGAGCCATCGCGTAAAATTGCCCGCCATTGGACTTTGAGGTTATTGTTCGAGGAGACCAGCGCAACAGAGATTTGCTTGCCGCCAGACCGTTCCGCCGGTCGGCACGACTCGCTGTTTGGTTCCAAGCTCTTTAACTCGGGCTCGCCAACGAACTTCAAATCAGAAGCTTTTGTAACCTGCCCACCTTCCAAAATTAGTTGAAAACATTCAGCTTCTTTTATTTGTATTGTATTTGAGGTGAGCTTATTTCTGACGTATCGGGGTTTGAGTCGTCCTTCGGACACATCCCAGGCACACGAGAGCAGCTTATTTTGCAAAATGAGTTCATCTTTATACACCCCGCCTTGAGCATCACCCGGTGCAGGACCCGGAAACTCAGGTCTTGATTCCGCGCGTATGCGAGTAGTAAGAAGCAGCGTTGCTAATATCGCTGCGCCTATAAACCGGAAATTCTTTTCAGTCATCTTCTATCCCTTCATAACAAAGTCAGTTAGAGCGTAAATAGCATTGATATTGTAACCGGATTCAAGGTGATAAATATATTCGAGGTTGCCCCCTTTGTTTTCTTTGAGGATGCCTTTGGCCCATCGCAATATCGGGTCTGTACTTTCCGCAGACATATCATTCGGCAATGGAGAGACACTTATCAGCATTTCTTTTCCAAATACTTCTCTAACCCTGCTGAGTGATGTGTCACCACCAAGGTCGAGAGAATGAAGGTTTACAATTTTGGAAAATGCCTTGAGGTGATTGGTGCTGGGGCCGCACGAATGTAAACGAACAGGACCGAGCTCCAGACCAATCTTTGAAGTTACCGGCACAACAAATTGCTCAATCATCCGGGGGCTGACCATGCAGGATGAACATTCACCTATGTGAATCTCAGTTATGGGCAAATTGGCTATTTCCGAAAAGTGCCGACAAAGAACAATATAGACATCGCTAATCCAATGCATGATTTCCATACATTGCCGGGGTTTAGTCATCATATCTATAAAGATAGTTTCACTAAAAAATTTCTGAGCGGAGGTCATTGCACCATGTATGGCGGCACGTCCGGATATATCCCAGAAAAAGGGCGGTATAGGACATAGATGCTTTTGGGAATCATTCTGCACCCGGCGAATCTGCTCGTCGAAAAGATTAATTAGCGGGTGAGCAAGCCCCCGATTGCGACTGTCGGGGGCAAGCAGGCTCTCAGGCCGGGGCAGGTCGCAAGGCTCTATGCCTGCCAGACAATCGGGCGTGATGTCGGCGTCTTTATCATCCTGAGGGATGAAGTCAGCACCCAGCAGCATCCCCAAAATCATATTAGGCTGGATACCGCCAATCTGAATATGGTCTTTGTCCCAAAAATCGAACTGTCCCAGATTGGACTCCGAATAGAAAAGTCGCATACCGCCGAAGTGTTCAAATGCGTATTCATTGCACAGAGAATCAACGGCGCAGCGTTTGTCCGGCTCGAAGTAGTAATCGCGGTCAAACCTTACGCCCAGAACTTTGGCCATCCACGCTTTTGAAAGTGTGCCTGAGATTGTAATCATTTCTGCTTTCTTGTGAAGGTTGAAGATGTTACGCTAAACAGCGCCGGCGACTCCAACCACCGCTGCAAATCTGACACAGACCACAGACCCGCTATACAGTGACATCGAGAGCAAAGCTGGGCTTTCTGGTTTTCCACTTTCCCCGGGTAAAGTCGGGGACCTTGACCGGAACACTACCCCTGACAATCGAGAGCTCGGAGAGCGGGCCGTGCACGCACATAATGACGGAATCATAAACGTCAACAGGTGGTTGTGTTCTGTTCTTAACGGCCTGGACGAAGAGCTTCAGCTCGCGCATGTCAGTGCCGTCATGACCACCCAGAGCAGGTTCCTTGGTCCAGGCGTGTCGATATTTCTCATGATAAGGCGGAAAAGGTTCCCACTCGTGATATTTTGGGCTCTCGTCCTTAATATAGACAGCATTTCTTTGTTCGTTATAGAGGCCGCGAGTGCCCTGAATAAGCCAGCGATTATCGTATGGCCTGGGCAGCTGCATATCGTAGTTGATAACTATGGATTTTCCTTTCTTGGTCCGAACTACCGTTGTAACGATGTCACCCTGTGCGAATTTGCGATTAGCGTTCGGATGTTCCGGCCCGAATTTTTCAGCGAAATGTTCATTTATGCCGACCGCTTCCGTCGATGTAGAGGTAACGTAGTCGAAGCAATCACCGCAGTTAATATCCATCCAGCTAATCACGGGTCCCAACTGATGCGTCGGGTACTGGTCACGGTTATGCTCAACGAGATATTTGGCCGGCCAGCGATCCATGCCGGTCTGGCTATCGAAGAACCAGTGGTCGATGCAGTCATGGGAGTGGGCACAATGGCAATGCACAATTTCACCTAACAAACCCTTACGAATCATGTTTAGCACAGCCAGGTTGTCGCTCCGGAAGCTCCAGTTTTCCATCATCATACAAGGGATACCCGTCTGCTCGGATGTATCGACCAATTCCCAGCATTCTTCGAGAGTATAGGCAGCGGGGACCTCGACCCCGGCATACTTGCCGGCCTTCATAGCATAAACGGCCATTGGCGTATGCCATTCCCAATATGTGGCAATGATTACGGCGTCAATATCGTCGCGGTCAACAAGCTTCTTCCAAACATTCTCATCACCCGAATAAGTTTCAGGTTTCGCAAAGCCGGCCTTGATGATGCGCTCCCGGGCAGCCCTGGCTCGCTCGGGGTGAATATCGCACACAGCCCTTATCTCAATTTCATTGACCATAAGCAGTAAGTTACCCATAAGGCTGTTCCCGCGTCCGCCCATACCAATTATCCCGATGCGGACCTTCTCAATAGGGGGCAGATTAATTTCATTGGTTGCGCCCGATTGTGGCTGTGAAGCAGAAGCAGTCAGCCCCGGCAGAAATGCCGGGCCGAGGGCGGCACCAAGGCCGACTGTGGTACTGTTTTTCAAAAATTGCCTGCGGCTGCTTTCTTTAGTCATAGTCATTCCTCCAAAATGTAGGTCTGGTGCTCCTATACGGACAACAAATTTCACGATATATCTATAAGCTCACTAACCATTACCGGCTTGCCTGATTGCGCCGAGAGGTCTGCCGCAAAGCACACAGCCTGAGTATAGGCCGCATCATCCAGGTCAGGGAACGGTCGTAGGTCGTCAATTATGCAATCAAGAAAGTGTGAAACCTCACCCTCAAAAGGATGATGGGCGACGTCAGGACTGTCCGGCAGGATGCAGGGGATTTTCAGAAAATTGTTCTGTCCGGGAAAAAGCCTGGGCGCAAAAAGTTCATTATTACGCAGACAGCCCTTAGTCCCATAGATTCCGATGTTAAACCTATAAGGCATTTGGGCGTCGAAGGTCGTTGTGCTGCGCCCAATCTTGCCGTCTTTGAATTTAACGTTAACTGAAATTGTACCCGGGTATTCGATGGGATTTTCAGTTTTTACCTGATAGGCACAGACTTGCTCGACCTCGCTCCGGGCAAACCAGCGGAGCGCATCTATCGCATGGCAGCCTCCGGTTAAGATTGCCGTTCCACTTTGTTCCCGGCTGGCATACCATTTCTCTTCAGGAGTCATCCATATCCGGTGCATATAATCGACCTCGACCATAAAGATGTCTCCGAATACACCCTGCTCGATTAGGCGGTCAATGGTCATCAGTAAGGGATTCCAATGCAGTACGAAACTTACAATTGTTTTGACTTTGTTTTTTCTGACCGCTTCCTGTTGTTTGTATAAGTCTTCCGGAGTCAATGCAACAGGTTTTTCGATTATAATATGCTTGTGAGCCTCTGCAGCAGCGACTACGTATTTCGTATGAACATTATGCGGCGTGCATACCACAACGATGTCCACATCGTCCTGCTGAAGCATTTTAGAAGCATCGGTTTCAATCGCACACTTCAAGTCATACCTGTCACGGTACCGTTCTGCATTTGCACGGTCTCGGCTAACCAGGGCACGCACTTCGGAGCGGTTGTCTTTCTTAAAGGCCTTTACATACTCCTCTGCCACCGAGCCACAACCAATAATCCCCGCACCAAGCCTGTTCACCCCGTTAGAAATCTTTCCTTCTATGGAATGGCGCCAGTGTACATATTTTCTAACGGGGTTCATATTCTGCTTTCTCTCTTTTGAGTGGTTGTCACGTATTTTTCTTGGCCGAGAGCCGCCGACGCTGTGCGACGAAGCCGCTTTGGCGGAGTCAGCTCCAAGATTATAACCAAATAAGACCTTATGCAACTATCACTCGGGCAGTTCCAAAATGTGGAAATCACCAAACCGGCTCCGGTGCTCGAATTATGCTAAGGTTTGATGATAGGTGTAAGAACGATATTTCGATATTCTATGGCCGTGTGGTCGCCTTGCAGATAGATAGGGCCGGGCTTGAATTCATCCGACCACAGCGCGCCGCCGGTGCAGCCCAGAAGCGGCTCATTGTCAATAATAACCTTGTTGTTCAGCTCCACTGTCACGTGGCGGTCCAGGAGAGTGATATTCATGGTCTGCCACTGCCCGGCCGACTTCTCAGCACTTACACGGGGTTTGATTCGGCTGTAAATCGCCCCCATGTTATGTGGATCGAGGTCTCTGCCGTATGAATCGCTGACCTGAACCTCGTAGATACCTCGCAGATAAACCCCGCTGTTGCCCTTCTTGGGAACGTTCACTTCTAATTTCAGGTTGAAATCCTCGAACTCGGCTACGGTGCGAAGGTTGCCATAGGAAATACGACGTTTTCCCTTCTGCTGAACCCCGCCTGTCGAAGATGGGACGAGGTGAACCAGCCTATTGACAAGAACCCCATCTTCCACCGACCAGCCATTAGTCTGTTTTGGATTGGTCAGCTTCCACCCATCCAGATTGGTTCCGTTGAACAGTACGATTGGTTTGCCGTATTTGACCTTGGACAGGTCCGGCTTCGGAGGCAGAGGAGGAATTCGTTTGCCGGTGAATTCATTCCGCAAGACGCCCTTTCCGTTTGTGCGAGGCTGAATTTGTGTTAAGAGCAGGGTATCTCCTGAAACCTTTGCAATAATCATTTCCGAGAACGTATGCGTTCGGATAACTTCACCCTTTGCGTCTTTACGTTCAACCTTACTAACACGTGTAACGTTCAGGGTATCCCCGTCCAAATAGACACTATCCACAGGAACCACACTTCCCCCGCCCCATAGGATGCTTGCGTCCAAATACCCATCTTCCTGCGTGACACCCAGCCAGCCGGCACCTCCGCCGGGAATAGTCAACGCCCAGTGTCCAATATAAGGATTGGCGGTTTCGGCGGCCCAAACCGTACCAAAGGTGGTCGATAAAGCTAAGAAAAACAGGGCATAACGAATGCTTTTGTTCATAGCAGGTAACCTTTCACAATATTTGTACACAGTATCCCCTCCGGGACTTTCGGGAAAAGCAAATTAAAAAGTAACAAACTTCTCTTATGCCATCGTAGAACAGTTTTTATCCCGTCCCGTCTTTGCCGCAAGGCATCCTGTGGACGACGGGCGGGATTTATCCGGGATTTCATTTTCGTCTCTGCTCGGCTGCGCTGCTGAGCCTCAATCCCGATTAGAATACCGGGTCTTTATTGGAAATTCAATAAAGAAATATCATCACCTCTATACTTGGTCAAAGCGTAATCAGCTCCCACAAGCGGTTAAGCGATTCGATTGTCTTCTGCAGCACTGCGTCATCTTCCATCTTGCGCAGTTCCTGATCGAAGGGTTCACACTCTACAGGGCCATCATAACCGATTTTCACCAGGGCGTTGATGAATCCTTTCATATCGATTACCCCCGTGGTTACAGGCAGCCTGCGCCGGTTATCGATTTGCTCATCGACCTGGATGCCCGACGGAGCGTCGTTGACGTGAACGTGTATGACGTCTTTATTCGATAACTGGAGCAGCTCTTCCACCGTCCCGTGTGAGGTGTACCAGTGCCAGCTATCCAGCAGAAGCCCTACGTTTCCTGTGCCGATTGCCTCCACTAATTCCATCATATCAAGCTGAGTGCAGATAAAAGGAAAACGGTATCGCGCGCGGGATGTTCTGGGCCCAACAAATTCAAGACCCAGTTGGATGTCGCTGTCTCTAAGCACCTTCGCCGCTTCGCGAAAGCGTCTTTTGTGCTGCTCGAAATTTTGCAGGTACGTCAGCTCCCTGTGGCCGGGCGTAATCCAGGTAGCCATTCGCTTCACGCCCAATTGCTTTAAAATACTTGCCTGCTTGGGCAGCTGCGCAAGCTCCTTTTGAAATTGTTCTTCATCTCTGCGGAATTCAACCGGCAAGCCGGCGGTGCCATATCGAACGCCCTTTTCTTTCATTGTCTGGACCCATTCGCTAATCTCGGTCGAAGACTTGTTCTCGGATTCACCCAGGTCGGGAGTGATGCTGTCAAAACCATATTTCACCGCATACTCCAGCGCCTGTTGCTGATTGGCCTTCACGCCGATGTGGCCGTGCCCCAGGTTCTTGTAGAATTTGACTCTATTTTTCATCCCGTCCCGTCTTTGACGGGCGGGATTCACCCGCGCCCCTGCCGCAGGGGCGGGATTCATCTCCGATGCCTCAGCGGATGGCTTGGTCAAGTGGAGCGCCACGGCCGCGGTAATCGCCGACCGGCAAAACGTGCGCCTCGATATCGCCTTAGATTGTTTCCTTTTCAGCTCAGTCATAATCATTTCTCCAATTCCATTTTCAAAGTCAGGCAAAACCGTAACCAGCCAATAAAACCTGCCTGCACCTGCCGCTAACGCAGGCACAGGTGCGTTTTCTTACCAGAGCAGCAAGAGAAGTGTAACACGGAAGACTGTTGGCGTCAAATAAACAAGGATAGAATTTTCGGGAGGAACCCCCTTGTTTTCCCAGAACCATCAAGAAGATTGAGGAAGTTTTCCGTGAATTTTTTTGTATAAATAATATTGACACATCGCCCGGAGCGGATTAGAGTGTAATCGACAAGCCCGCAGTAATATTCTGTTGCTGTGTGTGCAGCTCGATGCGGGTTTCTCAGCAGGAATTGAAATGGAGGTTACTATGAAAAACACAAATCGAACGAGGACCGTGATGGTTGGCTGTGTGATTCTGCTAATCGCCAATTGTGTTTTCGCGCAGGATTGGCCGCAGTGGCGAGGACCCAATCGGGATGGGAAAGTAAGTGGATTCACGGCACCCCAGGAATGGCCAAAGGAGCTGACGCAAAAGTGGAAAACGACGGTGGGCACGGGCGATGCAACGCCGGCCCTGGTTGGCAACAAGCTCTATGTCTTCACACGACAGGGCGACGAAGAGGTTACCCTGTGCCTGGATGCGGGCAGCGGAAAGGAGCTGTGGCGGGACAAGTATGCGGCGCAGGCCGTGACCGGTGCGCCCGCCCGGCACCCGGGACCCAGAAGCTCACCCGCGGTAGCGGATGGAAAGGTTGTTACAATCGGTGTCGGCGGGGTACTATCCTGCCTGGACGCCGCCACCGGCAAACTCGTATGGCGCAAGGACCCGTTCCCCAAGGTCGTACCCCAGTTCTTCACGGCGATGTCGCCTATCATCGTGGATGGGATGTGCATTGCGCACCTCGGCGGGAAGGGCAACGGTGCGCTCATTGCGTATGATCTGGCCAGCGGAGAAGAGAAGTGGCGGTGGACAGAAGAAGGCCCGGAGTATGCCTCGCCGGCCCTATTGACGGTGGAAGGCACCAAGCAGATTGTAACGCTGACGGAGAAAAGCATCGTGGGGGTCGGTGTGGCCGATGGAAAGCTCCTGTGGCAACTGCCGTTCGTGCCCCAGGGAATGGCGTACAACGCCGCCACACCGATCGTCGATGGGCAAACGGTAATCTACACGGGCAAGGCCCGGGGCACTAAGGCCGTAAAGATTGAAAAGCAAGGTAATGGCTTTGCTGCTAAAGAGCTTTGGAGCAACCCGGAGCTCGCCCCGCAGTTCAACACGCCGGTACTAAAGGGAGGCCTGCTCTTCGGACTCTCCAACAGCGGCAATCTCTTCTGCATCAACGCTCAGACCGGCCAGACGGCCTGGACCGATGCAACCCAGAGAGATCGCGGCGGTTTCGCAGCCATTCTTGACGCCGGCTCTTGTCTCCTGGCCCTGCCCAGCAGTTCCGAGCTTATCGTCTTCAAGCCTGACGGTAAGGAGTACAGCGAGGTCACAAGCTACAAGGTGGCCGATACGCCAACCTATGCGCATCCGGTAATCTCGGGCAACCGCGTATTTGTGAAAGACCAGGAGTCAGTAACAATGTGGACGGTTGAGTGAGGTCCGCTCCCGCAGAGCTTGCGCAGACGATTTTGCGGCATTGGCCGCGATGCGTTGCAGCGGGTTGGCCTGCCCTGACTTTATGGAGCGAATCTGCCATAGGCGGACTCCGGCGCAGCTCTCTGCTTCGTCGAAGCACTTCGCAGAGACGAGTCGATGAGCCGAGTTGTAAAGAGGACAGAAGGCAGAGGACAGACTCTGACTTGCGACTTCTGACATCTGATTTCTGAGCGGGTCCCGGATGTGTAAATACTATGAAAATTCTGTTTTCACCCCGTCCCGTCTTCGACGGGCGGGGTTCATCCCGTCCCATCTTTGACGGGCGGGATTCATAGTATATTTGACCGTATCGTTTTTTGTGCCCGATTTTTCTGTCGCCACATATCCGTCAAGAAAACCTTCAGGGGTGACTACAACGTCCACCTCATGATTTTTCTCAATGTCCCCAAAGGATATAGAATGGCCTTGTTTTCGTTATCGTCAACATCAACTGAGAAGGAGGAATCATCATGAAGATGCGTGTATTTGTGGGCCCGGTTCTGGCCGTGGTGGCTTGCGGGTGTTCGTGGGTATTCACGCAGCAGGTGGCTAGAGAAGAACCGGCTGCCAAGGTGCTCCGGCTCCAACGAACGGAAGATTTCATCATAAGCGGCAGGGGCGATGCGTCCGCCTGGAAGAAGGCCGCCTGGGAGCCGCTTTACTTGCGTGCCGCCGACGGTCATCAATATCAGACGCGCGTCAAAATGCTCTACTCCCGGACCGGACTGTACGTACTTATGGAGGCCGAGGATCGCACGCTCACCGCCACAATGAATGAGGACTTTCTCGACCTGTGGAAGGAGGACGTCTTTGAGTTCTTCTTGTGGCCGGACGAGCGGTACCCGGTTTACTTCGAATACGAGATTTCGCCGCTGGGTTTTGAGCTGCCGATTCTCATCCCCAATTTCGGCGGTGAGTTTCTCGGCTGGCGCCCCTGGCACTACGAGGGCAAACGGAAGACACAAAAGGCCACCACGGTCGTGGGCGGCTCTAAGCAGTCGGGCGCCCGCGTGGAGGGCTGGAAGGCTGAGGTGTTCGTTCCGTACGACTTGCTCAAACCCTTGCAAAACGTTCCCCCGCAGCCGGAAACGCGGTGGCGAGCCAATTTCTATCGCGTTGATTACGATGACGGCAAGACGACAAGCTGGGACTGGGCCCGGGTCGGAGCCAGTTTTCACGAGTTTGACAAGTTCGGCACGCTCATTTTCGAGTAGAGCCGTGTTCACGGTAGAGGCAGACCCCGGCGCCACGGACGCTTGTTTGTTTTCCGGGTAAATTGAGGAACGTGTCAGTTTAGACTATGCACTCTGCCCAGTTTTGATTATTCTTTAGCCCCGTGCTTACGCAGCAACTCAACGATTTCGTCGTGCCCTTGCTCCTTTGCCAATGACAAAGCTTTCCGCTCCTTGTTATCTTTTGCGTTCATATCGGCGCCTTTGGCAATCAGCAGCTCTACCACATCCTTTTGGCCGCGCAAGCACGCTGAGTGCAGTGGCGTCTGGCTGTTGTTGTCTTTGATATTGACGTCCGCGCCCTTGGCAATGAGGAGTTCTGCCACATCCTTGCGGCCGAGTCTGCACGCAAGGTGCAGCGTCGAGCCGCCAGTGCTTTTTGCATTCACATCGGCTCCATTAGCGATAAGCAATTCGACTACATCCTTTGCACCGCGTTCGCAAGCTGAGAGCAGCGGTGTATTACCTCTTTCGGTTTTTGCGTTTGCATCTGCACCTTTGGAAATGAGCAGTTCCGCAACATTCTTGTGGCCGAACAACGCAACAATGTATAGTGGTGTCCGTCCGTCTTTGGCTTTGGCATTAACATCTGCACCTTTGTCGATAAGGAATTTAGCAACATCGTTATTGTCTGAGAGGACGGCCCAGAAAAGCGGCGTCTCACCGCCTTTGTCCCTTGCATTGACGTCGGTACCCGCTTCGATAAAACTTTTCACCTTTGCCAAATCTCCCGCGCGTGCAGCTAAATGGATGGTAGATTCAGGAGCAGCACCTTTAGCGGTGAGTAAATCGACAATGTCTTTATTGCGCTCGAAAGCTGCCCAGTAGTATGCCGTATAACCTTCCTTGTCCTCGGCGTTGACATCGGCTCCTTTACTAATTAATATTTCCACCATGTCCTTATCATTCTCCCAGATCGCATAGACGAGGGGGGTATAACCATAATCATCCTTTACGTTGACATTTGCTCCTTTGCTAATCAGTAACCTAATAGCATCCTTGTTGCTATCCCAGATCGCGTAGTAGAGCAAGGTATAACCGTGGTTATCCTTCGCATTTACATCGGCGCCCTTTGCCAACAGCAAGTCCGCTATATCCTCGTAGTTGTGCATAGCCGCACAGTACAGAGGTGTCAGGCCGAAGACATCTTTTGCTTTTGCATCGACGTCGGCGCCTTTGTTTATGAGAAACTCCACGATGTCTTTCTTACCTGAGTTGGCCGCAGCGTGCAAAGGTGTGCTGCCAAAATCTTCTTGTGAATTTATGTCGATCCCATCCTGCAAGTACTTCTTCAGTTTCTCCATATCTCCCAAATAAGCAGCAAGATGAAGCTCAGGGATCTTAGCGCCCTTTGAGACCAGAAGTTCAACGACTTCTTTACGCCCGACTGCTGGACTTCTCATAGCCTCAAACAAAGGCGTACTCCCATTCCTATCCTTTGCATTAATATTTGCACCTTTGCTGATCAACAGTTCTACGGTCTGCTTATCCCCGATCATGGCTGCATAATGCAGAGGCGTTCGGTTTCGGTCACTAGCACCCGTAACATTGACATACGCCCCGTGGCTGATGAGTAACCTGGCCACCTCAGTATGACCTTTCTCGGACGCATAATGTAGTGCGGTCCTTCCCAACTTGTCTTTGGCATTGACATCGGTGCCTTTTGAGATTAGCGATTTGACCTGCTCGATGTCGCCTTCGGCGGCAGCTTCGTGCAGTGACTTGGCAGGTTTGTGCTTTTGCTCAGTGGTGGTTTTTTCTGCCCGAGCAGTTAGTACAAGGGCAGTTGGAGCAATCAGCAGAGCTAATAGCAACGCGACTGTAACAGCGACTAAGCTCGGCCGTTTGTAGAATTTTTTTCCTGGTCTTAACATAGTTTTTATCCTTTCTTCAATATTTTTTACAGGCCCGGCTACAGCCAACGATGGAACCGGCCGGGTTGATTCGTTTCTGGCAGCCAGTGTTTCGACAATCGCAGTGCTGTAATCTTTTGCTTTAGCACCCAGGCGAGCGATGGCTGTCTCATCACAGCATTTTTCTCGTTCAGCGCGTATCTTTCTGTTCGCCCACCAAACAAACGGATGGAACCAAAATATAGCCTGGGCTATTACCTGCAAGAAATTCACAGCAGCATCCAAACGTACGATGTGACTTAGCTCGTGTCCCAGGACGCTTTTTTTATGTTCTTGCTTATTAATGTTCAGAAAGTTAGCCGGTAGGTAGATGCTCCCCCGCAAGAGACCCCATACAAATGGCTGATTTATACTATCCACAAGCCAGATTCTCGGAAAACTCTTAAAACCATAAGCAGAGAACAATTTCTCGATATTCTTCTGGAGTTTGGCTGGAAGAACGCTGCGTTTTCTCCACAGCCAATAATTGGTACGCACAGCCTTTAGTAAATTGAAAACCAGAAAGATAATTGCTCCCACGAACCAGGCGGCCCCAAGCCACTGGCGGATAGTGAGCTTTGCCGGTTTTTCTCTGACTATTGGCGCCGGTGTCAATTTAACCGGCTCTGAAGGCAGTTCGAGAGGTTCAGATATAGTCGTGCCGGTTGCTTCAAGCACTATTGCCGGTTTTTCCTGCGGCAGAATCGCCAAGGGTATGGTCAGCAAAGGCGGTACGAGACATTTGGCTATAACAATCAGCCAAAGCAGATAGCGAATGTGTGCGCTTTTATTTTTTAGTGCCAAACTTACTGCGGCTATGACCACCACCAGAACCGCTATCTGCCAGCTTTGTGTAAGCAAATAATCTGCGATATGGGTCAAATAAGTCTCCATTGACAAAACCTCCACAACAAAAGATTACCTATTTTTTCTCTATCAGCTTTTTCAATCTTTTGATATCCTCTGCGTTGATCTTGCCATCTTCGGCCAGAAACTGCATAAGGGGTCTGGGGTCGCCACCGAAAAGCCTGTCCATAAAGTCAAGAACTGTCCTCTTGACGACATCCTCACGTTTGACAGCAGGCAAGAATACATAAGCTTTGCCCTTGATTTTGTGTTTCAGATAGCCTTTGTTTTCGAGCCTACGCAGCAGTGTCTGAACCGTTTTGTAAACTATGTTTCTCCTCGGGGGTAAAAGAGCACAAATCTGCTGCACCGTCGCTTCCTCGAGCTGCCAGACCAATCTTAGGATTTCGGTTTCCGAAGGGCTCATCGCCCGTAACTTTTGCTTTACCATAACAGTCTCCTCTTACATTTGTCAGAATAGTATATCCTACATACGTAAGACATGTCAATAAGAAAAATAGTGATTTTTGAAAATTTTTTACCTTGCTAAGTGTGCAAAAAAACGGCATTATCGGGATAGAATCGCCCTTTTTTTTGCTATCTACCCCTATAGGTAAATCATCATATTTAATTATTTTGTCGTTTTCTGCATTTTTTGAAATCAAAGGGCCGGGCATTGAATATTGTCTGGGCACGACGAGCGGGGAGGAGATGGTAAAGAAAACTTTTCCTGCCTGCACCTGTGCTTTCCTGCACAGGTATTCGCAGGTACAGGTGGAAGTCCTTTGAAATCCGCAGAGAAAGACTCAGGACAGTTGTATTTTTAGGGTAGATTTGGTATGTGAGTGAAATTGAGAGTCTTTGCAGTGTTACTAAAATATGGTATACGGGAAATGTCAGATAAACTATTGAAAGAACATTGCGGTGAGACCAACTATTAGATTCCTGACTGACGAGCTTATCGAAAAGATTGTTTCCGAAGCAATCCACATACTTTGTACGCTCGGAGTCGAGATTCACAATAAAACGGTTCTCACCATGCTCTCGGACTGCGGCTGCCGGATTGATATGGAAAAAAGTCACGCAGTCCTCACTCAGGACGTCATTGACAAGGCGCTGAAAGTCGCTCCTGAATCGTTTAAGCTGTACGATGTCACCGGAAATCAAACCCATGATTTCTCCGGTTGCAATGTCTATTTTACCCCCGGCTCAACCGCTCTGCACATACTGGATTCTCGAGCAAGGAAAATACGCAGGCCTGTCACTGTGGATTACGTCAACTTTGTGAAAGTGGCTGAGCAGCTCGATTATATCGCCTCAACGAGTACGGCTTTGATACCTGCGGATGTACCTGAAAGAATTTCCGACAGCTATCGGCTCTTTCTTAGTCTTCTTTACGGCAAAAAGCCCATAGTTACCGGTGCCTTTACAATCGAATCGTTTAACGTAATGAAAGATTTTCAACTTGCTATTCGACAATCCTCAGAAGCTCTCAAAGAAAAACCGCTTACAATCTTTTCCTGCTGTCCTGACTCTCCTTTGAAATGGAGCGATATTACTTCGCAAAACTTGCTGGATTGCGCCCGATACTTTATTCCTGTGGAACTTGTCGCCATGCCTTTGTCCGGGTTCATAGCTCCGGTTACTCTTGTCGGAACACTCGTTCAGCATACCGCCGAAACTCTTAGTGGTGTTGTCATCAGCCAGACAGCCAATCCCGGCACCCCTATTCTCTACGGTGGTTCACCAGCCGTCTTTGATGTCCGATACGAAACCACCCCGATGGGCGCCATCGAGACAATGATGCTCGACTGTGCCTATAATGAAATCGGCAAGTACCTTCACCTGCCTACCCAGGCATACATTTCTTTGAGCGACTCCAAAGAATTGGACACCCAGGCAGGTTTGGAAAGTGGGATGGGTGCTGCATTGGCTGCGCTATCCGGAATTAACAACATATCCGGCCCAGGTATGCTCGATTTTGAAAGCTGCTTGTCTCTTGAAAAACTTGTTGTGGACAACGAAATCTGCGGAATGGCTTTGCGGTTAATTGCCGGAATTGAACCCAGAGAGGACTTCCCGGCACTGGGAATATTTCAGGAATTGCTTAAAGAAAGACATCTGCTTATCTCTGAACATACTCGACGCTACCTCGAAAAGGAACACTTTTTCCCGGGACCCGTCATAGACCGTGCCCGCAGGTCAAGATGGGAACAAGATGGCGCTTTAACGCTCGAGCAGCGTGCACAGCGTGAAGTGGAAAGATTACTGGAAAATTATGAACCATCAGACCTGCCGGAAGATATTAAAAAGGATTTAGTAATGCTCATGAGCAAGGAAGCTCAACGTCACGGGCAAGATAATTTGCCGCATCGGCCCTAATGAGCCATTTTCACTACTCGTTGCGGCGAAGGCCGACGCCGCAGCAGGACAAACAAAAGCTCCTGACTCTTTTTATCCTCATACAAGATTTCTTATGTTATTCCCGCGCAAGGGGGAAACCATACTCCTTTTTGCTTGAGCTGGAACGGCATTATATTATAATATAAGTATAGCAGTCTTTTGGCGTTTATTTGCGGGTGAAAAAATGGCTGAAGAAGACCTCAAAGACCAATTCATTACAGTATCTAAACTGGCAAGGGTATTAGCGAAAGACCGTTCATTTGTTTCCGAGATAGGATTAGATGAATGTCCACACGACATAGTAGTTCCGGCTCTCGAACAAATCTTCGGTTTTATTATGGGAATGTATGAAAGTGCGAAGAGCATATTCGCATGCGATAAAACTCTGACTTTAGACGAGAAATTCATAAGATTGTTATATTCTCGTTTTATGCTCATGCCATGGTGGACCGAAAAACCATCAGATGCGTTGGATTATTCGAAAGATGCCTATGAAAATATTAGATGGCACGCAGACCGTTCGCAAAGAAAATGGGGTGATATGTCCCTTTATGCAAAGTTTTTTGAGATTTGCGCCTATGTTTTATTTGAAGAGGATATTGCTCTCAGGAGAATGATCGATGAGCCCAAATGGGACACTGGAGTGGATTGCCGGCTCGTTACCCGTCCGGTTCTTTCTGTTGCCTGTGAAGGTGTTTTCTCGCACGTCAATTGGGAGCTTGATGGCGTTGAAGCCGCAGCATCCGACATATCATCTTTCAAGGGGATTCAAAAATGGAAAAGCAAAAATACAGCGGATGATTGGCTTATAAAAGCCGAACTCGCGATTATATATGTGACACATAAAAGGATGATAAGGGATAAATGTAAAGACGCGAACAAACTTTGGTCAACTAGCCCAGAAGAGGACTTCTGGATTAATTTTATACAGATAACTTGGGATACAACATGGAACAACAAATCGCAGGTTGAGGTAAATTTGAGTGATATATTGAGATTGTACTTGCGTATATATCGTGAAGATATAAAACCAGAAATGACCGCCGAAGAAGAGACGGAGTTTTTAGACCTACTAAAGGAAAGATTCTATAAAGCACGCCAAGCCTTTGAATCTCCTGTGGACATATCTTGGTTACATTCGAATCCGGTTTGGCGACTGGGGCAAATTGTTTTCGGCAAAGATGCCACTGTAATAGACACAGATACTCCTATAATAAAACAGATAGGTGTCGGCTACACTATGATTAGTGTAATGAATTCTTGGGATGGTGCGATACCTTTCAAGTTGGTTAAAGATGTCTAAGGAAAGATTCAAAAGATGATTCATGTTCATCTTGGACAGTTTGGCTTTGCCAAGAAAACACAAAGTGTAAATTTTAGTTGAAGGGATAATTGTTATGTCAACTCTTTACCTCCAATTATTAAAGATCCCAGGTAATTATAAAAGAGAAAAGGGGCTTTTGTATAATGCAAGGGCATATATTGCCATAAAAGGGAGCTCGATACTAAAACTAGGTGAAGAAGAATTTAGGACCGTTTCAGCAGAATGCCGCACATTGAAAGAAGTTGAAGAAGTGGCGGATTGGCTTACAAAAGAATTGAAAACAATAAAGAAACAAGCAGCGAAGTTTTTCAAAAACCAAGACGAAGCTTGGCGAAAGATTGCAGAAAAATCTTCAAAACAATAAAACCAAAAGCACAAAGAATGTTTTTCTCTTTATTCTATATGCCGTCTGTGGCAAAAAGAAGTGTAAAATAATAGACACTTTAACAAGTGCGTGTGTGCGGAATGATGAACTTAGTTAAATGCGAAATAGTAACTAAAGGAGTTTTCAAATGTGTACATTTGAACAGGACTTTAAGCAGGCCATTGATGAATTGTGTGAAGAACGCAAGTACCATGTGGATTACGTCACAATCGGCTCTGACCCTAAAGTCATCATCATAGCTCGTATACGAGGCGGCACTAGTTGGGGTGCGACGGAAGTAATTCTAACGGCAAGAGGCTGCAAGGTGATAGTTCCGCAAACCAATATTGAAGAAACTTTTAAGAAAAATGAACTCGATTGTCTGGTAGATTGTATCAGACGTTTGTTAGAAAACCCTGTTGCGAATCAATAGACTTGAACAAATATTACGAATACAAAATGGATTCCTGCTTTCGCAGGAATGACAATCCTGCGAGCAACGGCTCACGTTTCACGATCCGTTCTTTGCCGTTCACCCCATTAGAAATTTTCACTTCTTGCCCTCTATTTTCTTGTTATACGATTTCTAAATGGGTTCATATACACACGGGGGGATTTCGGTAAAGTTTCAGACATTTTAGCTACTCGTCGCGGCGAAGGCCGACGCCGCAGCAGGACAAACAAAAACTCCTGAGGCTTTATCTGTCCCGACTTACTTCTTCCATCCTGGTCCACGCACAACGTGACCAGGTTTAGCACCGGTATGTTCGCCATCTTTGAGCACCTGCGTGCCGTTTACGAAAACGTGTACCATACCTGTTGCATACTCGTGCGGTTTTTCAAACGTCGCATGGTCAATAATATCAATTATGGCATTATGACTGGAGCATAAATCAGCGCCGAACTAACACCTACCGCTCCTTCTTGTATCGCCTGGCCTGCTAATGCCTTGCGGCAAAGAGGGGACGGGATGAACCCCGCCCCTCAAAGTGAAAAGAGGGGCGGGTGAATCCACTTTTAACCCCAAATGATAACCCGACCAGGAGGAATGTACGCATTTACTTGGTTCGTCCAGCCGCTGCTCTGGAACGCGCTAATTGGTCAACCGCAACCGCTATAATGATTATGGCACCAATCACTATAAGCTGAACGTTAGTGGAGATGTCTAACAGCGTGCATCCGTTTCGCAAAAAGCTTATTAAAAGTGTTCCTATTAATGTGCCGATTATTGTCCCTCTGCCGCCGGACAGACTCGCGCCGCCAATCACTACTGCGGCAATTATGTCAAGCTCTAAGGTAACACCGGCCGTGGGCTGCGCTGAGACGGCTCGACTGGTGGTTATCATTGCTGCTATACCCACAACCAAACCGGTTAGAGCATAAATGCGTATCAAGTAAGCATCCACATTCACACCTGCATGGAAGGCCGCCACTCTATTTGAGCCGATAGCATAAGTATAGCGCCCCAATCGACTGTACTTTAACAGCAAACCGGCAAGGGCAATAATAACAGCAAAAATCAAAACGGAAATGGGGACCCCAAGAACAATTCCCTCATTAAGGTACTTGTAATGGGGTATATTATAAGGTTTTCCTGCATTCATAACGTAAGAAATCCCGCGAAAAGTGCTCATTGTCCCTAAGGTTACAATAAATGGAGGCAGCTTGAGCTTGGTAATGAGCACGCCGTTCAGGAAGCCACAGGCAAGGCCCGTAACAATCCCAACAAAAGTACCGACAACGAGGGCCGCTCCCTGGGGATTGGTCCCACCGATTACGAGCATCACCCAGGCACCGACCATACCGCTCAGAGCCATCATCGAGCCTACGGATAGGTCGATTCCCGCGGATATGATAATCGCTGTCATTCCCACCGCTATAATGCCATTCACACTTGAGCGACGCAATACATTCAGAAAATTATCCGTTGTCAGGAACGTATCCGGTTTCAGAGCTGAAAGAATACAGATTATCAAGATTAGACTGCCAAAGGGCAGTAACTGCCTAACCAATTTACTCATTTATCTATGAACGGCCTCCACTGCTGCCAAATGCATGACCTCTTCTTGAGTGGTTTTTTTAGGATTTACATTTCCCGCTAATCGTCCCCTGCGCATCACTAAGATTCGGTCGGCTATTCCGAACAACTCTGGTAATTCGGATGATATAAATAGTATTGCTTTGCCTTCCTCGGCCAGCTCATTAAGGATGGAGTACACTTCCTTTTTCGCTCCGACGTCTATACCTCGCGTGGGCTCGTCAAAAATCATGAACTTTGATTCAGCTAATAACCAGCGGGCGATAAGAATTTTCTGCTGATTCCCGCCGGAAAGGGAATCAACAGGTGCTTGCGGCCCCAACCATTTGATGGAAATCCGCTTTGCGATATTTGTTACAATTTTGCTTTCCCGGCCGGGTTTGATGATGTTCTTCATACCTATTGTGACTAAGTTCGGCAAGGTTATGTTCCAACTGCAAGGAAGCTCCAGGCATAATCCGGTGCGCTTGCGGTCTTCGGTTAAAAATGCAATATGATTTGCTATGGCATCAGTTGGTGAGTGAATCTCTAACTGCCGTCCGTCAAGCTCGACAGAGCCGGAGGTTTTTCTATCTATACCAAATAGTGCCCGGGCGACCTGGGTGCGTCCGGCACCGACGAGTCCCGCCATTCCCACAATTTCACCTTTTCGAATATCAAAAGAAATATCCTCTACTCCATTTCCGGAAGAGAGGCTTCTGACCTTAACAAGAATGTCACCGATATTGATATTTCGCGCAGGAAAGAAATCCTTCAACTCTCTTCCCACCATGTAGTGGACAATTTTGGGAATATCCAGTGTAGCCATTGACCCGGAATGGACCATCCGGCCGTCCCGCAATACGCTGACATCATCCGCCAATCCCACGATTTCTTCCAGCCGATGGGAAATATAAATAATGGAAAGCCCCTTTTGACGTAGAGCTTTTACTAACTCGAAAAGCATTGCTGCTTCACTTTCGGACAGGGACGATGTCGGCTCATCCATAACAATTATCGATGCATTGCGCATCAAGGCTTTGAGTATCTCAACAATCTGGCAATCCCCCATTGGGAGTTCCTCTACGATTGCCGTCGGCTCAATTTTAAAGTTAAAACGCTGCGCTAATTTAGCCGTCCGGGCTGTCATTTTTTTCTGGTCCATTATGAAAGGCAGCCGTCCCGGCATCTCCATACCCAGGAAGACATTTTCCGCCACTGTTAAATGTTCCGCCAGGTCCAGCTCCTGATATATCATCGATATCCCGGCTGCGAGAGCTTCGCCCGGTTTAGAGAGCACCTTTTGCTTGGCGTTGATTTCAATCGTTCCGCCGTCGGGCTGATATACGCCTGCCAGAATTTTCATTAGAGTAGATTTGCCGGCCCCGTTTTCACCCACCAGGGCATGGACCGTACCCCGACGGACTGTAAAACTGACATCAGAAAGAGCCTGCACGGGCCCGAACTTTTTAGAAATTCCACTCATACGCAATGCAATTTCTGGACCTGACAATCGACTTCTTTGGGTAGCTGCTATCATTGCAGATTAAGTAAAGCCTTGATTTTAGGTTCTTCTAAGCGTTCTACGGTTATCAGCTCAACGCCTGTATCTATTAATTTGGGGACTTCTTTACCATTGATTTTATCGACCAGAGTCTTGACTCCAATGTATCCCATTTTGTAAGGGTCCTGCACCACTAATGAATCAATCACTCCCGACCTGAGCTTATCGAGGAGCGTCTCTTCTGCGTCGAAACCGACCATCTTTATATCCCCGGTTCGACCCTGGCTCTGCAGCGCCTGTGCCGAGCCGACGGAAGTACCCGCGTTACAGGCATAAAGACCATCGAGCTCCGCGTGTTTGGTCAGCAGGTCTTCGGCTGCCTGCAATGCCGTCTCCACAGTGGCCATTCCGTATTTCGTATCCACTATTTCAATATCAGGAAATTCTTTCTCGATGGTATCGATGAATCCATTTTCCCGATTGGTAGTCGAGCCTGAACCGGGCATAAACCTCACCACGATTACCTTACCTTTACCGTTGAGAATCTTTCCCATTCGTTGTGCTGCAATTACGCCGCCTTGATAGTTATTCGTAGCCGCAAACGAAACATACTTGTCCGTATTGATTTCCGAGTCGATAATTACGCAGGGTATGTTCTTGGCGAACATTTCTTCCACCTTAGGCACCAGGGCATCACTGCCGTTGGGCGCTAAAACAACACCCGCAACTTTAAGGGCGATAAAATCTTCGACTATCTGTATTTGCCTTTCCCGGTCGCTCTCAAGCTCCGGGCCGTTCCAGGAAATTTCATAGCCCAATTCCTCGCCCGCCTTTTTCGCTCCTGCACGCACCGACTCCCAGAAAACCGATGATGTCCCTTTGGGAATCACAGCGATACGACGTTCCTCATGGCTGCTCCCTTTGCGGACGATTCCAACGGTGATAAAAACCGCTGCTATCACAACCAGCGCAATTATACCTATAACTTTCTTCATAGCTTATACTCCTAACTTTTATTGTTCCATCTCTTTATTTACAACCAAGGATGTTTAAACGAATTTTAACACAAAACATCGCGGGCAGAAAGTTTAACATCGTTGTCTATACGAAAAACTCGGGTGTATTTGTCAATAAAGAGCTTACGTTAATCCGCAGTTCACAGGATGCCTTACGGCAGATGCCTTGCGGCATTTGCCACAGGCCTTGATTCTACAATGGCTGGGATAAGGTTAATTCAAGGGATGACTAACTCATAGGGAGTTTTTGTGGCGTACCGGGGATTGTTTCGTATAATGATATACCGAGTGTAAAGTATTCAAGGAGCTTGATAAGTGCAATATACCGCGGATAATATTTTATTGAAGCCCGGCGTTTTTCCGGATGACCCGGATTTGATTTTGTCCATCACCCCGGAACAGGCAGGTTGGGAATATATTTCGTTTCAGGCCCGACGACTTGCGGTCAGTCAGAGCTGGTCATTTGCAACCGGCGAGAATGAGCTGGTTATTGTGAATTTAAACGGGCGCTATACCGTTCGTTCGAACCGGGGCCGGTGGTCCGGCATCGGCAGCCGTAAGAATGTTTTTGAAGGTGCGGCTCACGCATTGTATCTACCCCGGCACAGCGAGTTTACTATTACAGCCGAAGAAAGTGGTGAGTATGCCGTAGCCTGGGTACCGACCGACCAGGACCACGAACCATGGCTGATTAAGCCTGAAGATGTGGCGATTTCGGTACGGGGAGGCGATAACGTTAGCCGTCAGATTAATGATTTGCTGCCATCGGGCTCACCGGTTCATCGTCTGGTGCTGGTTGAGGTCTATACTCCCGGCGGCAACTGGAGCAGCTACCCGCCTCACAAGCATGATGTCCACCTGAAAGATGACCGGGGTAATCTGCTCGAGGCCAGACTGGAGGAAGTTTATTTTTATAAAATTGACAAGCCTGAGGGATATGCCTATCAGCGGGTATATACTGATGGGACATCACCTCTTCATAAGGCAGGCTATCCCATTGACGCTCTGGTTCGGGTGGAAAACAACTGCGCTGTTCTGGTGCCGGAAGGTTATCATCCCGTAGTTAGTGCCCCGGGATATACAACCTACTATTTGAATTTATTGGCAGGCAGCGCCCAGACGCTCGCTAATCAGGATGACCCGAAATACACCTGGATTAAAGATACTTACAAACAAAAAGACGAACGGCTTCCGTTATATTAATTTGCTCTGGATTGCGTATCAGTCGTTTTTTTACAGGAGTATTATATGAGTGAAACTGAACGGATATACGACACGCTTCACATGGGACGCTCATCAATCGACCTTTACAGTAATGATATTGGCTCACCGTTTGTGGATATTACCAGTTTTGCTGCTTATGTTGGAGGTTCGCCGACGAATATCAGCGTCGGAGGGCGAAGACTGGGGCTGAAGACCGCTTTATTAACAGGGCTTGGCCAGGACCCGGTAGGGGATTTTATCCTGAAATTTCTGCAAAAAGAGGGAGTGGAGACACGATTTATCTGCCGTAAGCCCGGCAAGCGGTCCAGCGCGGTGGTTCTGGGTATAGAGCCGCCGGACAGTTTTCCTCTGGTTTATTATCGTGATAATTGTGCCGATATCGCATTGACTATAGATGATGTTCTTAAGGCGCCGGTTTCCAACAGCAAAGTATTTCAGTTTGCCGGCACAAATTTATCCCTTGAGCCGAGCCGCAGTGCGACATTATTTGCCGTTGAGCTGGCCCATCAGGCGGGGACAAAAGTCGTTCTTGATATAGATTTTCGTCCCGACCAGTGGCATGACCCAAGGGCATTTGGCGTGATAGTACGTACGGCGCTTCGGCTGGCGGACATTGTAATTGGAACGGAAGATGAGATAAATGCCGCCATGCTGACGGACGTCAGTCATATCGAAATTACAGATTCAGTTTCGGACACGCAGGTTCGGGGAGATGTGGACAAGGCGATTCGTAACATGCTGTCAATGGGCCCGGAAGCGCTATTGCAAAAGAAAGGCAGTCAGGGTGTTTGTGTTCATCTGGTGGACCAACAAGGTCAAATCGAGCACATCGATGTACCAGGCTTCCCGGTGGAAGTGATAAATATTCTGGGGGCGGGAGATGCCTTTGCCGCCGGATTTCTTTACGGATATGTCAAAGGTTGGGATTGGTACAAGTCCGCACGTATGGGTAATGCCTGTGGGGCGATTGTTGTTACCAAACATGGTTGTGCCAATTTTATGCCTACCTATGAAGAAGTAATGGCATTTGTCGAAGGTTACGGAGGGCTTGAATAGCGATAAGAACAGAGGACAGAGGACAGAAGACAGAGGACAGAAAAATCTGATTTCTGACTTCAGATTTCTGATTTCTGATTTTTAATAAGGCATAGCTTTTGGAGGTTTTGTCATGAGTGCTGAAACTGTTCGTTTAACAATGGCGCAGGCGTTGATTAAGTATCTCACCAAGCAGTATGTAGAACGTGATGGTAAGGAACACCCTTTTTTTGCCGGGTGTTTTGGTATTTTTGGTCATGGTTGTGTATCCGGGATAGGACAGGCATTGCAGCAATATCCGGAGTTTCGCTATTACCAGACCCGTAATGAGCAGGCGATGGTGCATGCCTCGGCTGCTTATGCCAAGATGAAAAATCGAATGGGGACGTTTGCCTGTCTTTCATCAATTGGCCCGGGAGCGACAAATATGATTACCGGAGCTGCGGTGGCAACGACCAATCATCTTCCGGTATTGCTTTTGCCGGGTGATATATTCGCTCGCCGCAACGTAGCGCCGGTTCTGCAGCAGCTGGAATCTGAAACTACTCAGGATATATCAGTAAGTGACTGCTTTAAGCCGGTCAGCCGCTACTGGGACCGCATCAACAGAGCAGACCAGATATTGACGGCACTGCCTGAGGCTGTGCGTGTGCTTACCAGCCCGGCTGATACAGGGGCGGTAACTCTTTCACTTCCTGAGGATACCCAGACGGAAGCACATGATTATCCGGCTGAATTTTTTAATAAACGCATCTGGAGCATTCCGCGCAATCGTGCTGACAGCACAGCTCTAAAGGAAGCGGCCCGGTGGATACGTGAATCCAAATGTCCTTTGATTATCGCCGGTGGCGGGGTTATTTACAGCCAGGCTGAAGACGCTCTCAAAAAGTTTGTTGGGAAGACGGGTATTCCGGTTGGCGTTACAATGGCTGGTAAGGGCAGTCTGCTTTATGATAACAAGCTGAATCTGGGGGCGATAGGTGTAACGGGGAACTTTGCCGCAAACCGTATAGCACGTCAGGCGGACCTGGTTATTGGTATTGGAACTCGCTATAGCGATTTTACCACAGCAAGCAAGACCGCCTTTCAGAATCCTGATGTTCGTTTCGTCAATATTAACGTTGCTGAATTTGATGCGTATAAGCACACCGCTTTGCCGTTAATTGCGGATGCCCGTGTAACTATTGAAGAGCTAATGGGATTGCTGGAAGGTTACCATGTCGAGAAGGGCTATCAGAAAAAGGCCCAGCAGCTGCATAAAGAATGGCAGGAAGAAGTGGACCGAATTTACGCGATTCGTAATAAGCCTCTGCCAAGTCAGGGTGAATTGATTGGGGCGGTCAACGAATTGAGCGAACCTGATGCGGTTATGATTAACGCGGCAGGTAGCATGCCGGGCGACCTGCATAAGTTGTGGCGTACCCGACATTCGAAGAATTTCCATCTTGAGTATGGCTATAGCTGTATGGGTTATGAAATTGCCGGCGGGCTGGGAATCAAAATGGCAGCTCCGGAGCGGGAAGTGGTTGTTATGGTCGGCGACGGCAGTTATCTGATGCTGTGCAATGAAATTGTTACTTCCATACAGGAAGGATATAAACTCACTATTGTTCTAATGGACAACCAGGGCTTTAACAGTATCGGCGGACTCAGCCGTTCCTTGGGCCAGCAAGGATTTGGCACACGTTATGCTTATCCCATCAATAACAAGCTTCCTGATGATGCATCAGATGAGATTGAAGCACTGCCTGTAAATCTTGCAATGAATGCCCGTGGATTGGGTGCTCATGTTTTTGAATGTAAGAGCTATGATGATTTTGTTAAAGCGTTTAAAGAATCCAAGAAAACCGACCGGACCACTGTGATTTATATCCGGAACGACCGTTATGTAGGCGTACCGGGTTATGAAAGCTGGTGGGATGTGCCTGTTGCCGAAGTAAGCGAGATGGAAAGCGTTCAGAAGGCTCGCAAGGAATGGGAACAAAAGAGTAAGCTGGAGCGATTTTACTTTTAATACGCAGTATCCAACACCAGAAGTCAGATGTCAGAAGCCAGAAATTGGAAGTCAGAAGTCGGAAGTCAGATGTCAGATTATCTGTCTTCTGTCCTCTGTTTTCTGTCCTCTGTTCTTATTGCGGCAGATGCCTTACGGCAGAACCTACGCAGTATCCGGCAGAAATGCCGGACTTTCGGGAGAAGAATATGGAAATGACCGTTGGTAAATGGCGGAGATTGCAGCAGACCGCCGGTTCGAGGGGTACTTTTTCCATCGTTGCGATTGACCATCGGGGTCCCCTTCGTCTTTCGCTGGGAAAAGAATCACCTCAAGGCAAGACAAATGAAGCATTAACCGCCCTTAAAAGAGATATTGTGCGGCAATTGGCACCGGTAACATCGGCAATTCTGTTGGACCCTGAAACGGCTGCCGGGCAATGTGTGGCGGATGGCTCAATGCCCGGTAACACCGGATTGATTGTTGCTCTGGATACCGGCTCGACCGGTGACCCTTTAAATCGTACCACAGGCCTAGTTGAGAGCTGGTCCGTTGAAAAGACTGTTCGTATGGGGGCGTCAGGCGTAAAAATGTTGATTTACTATCATCCGGAGGCCCCGGAAGCCGGCGAACGTGAAAGGCTTGTTCAGAAGGTGGCTGCGGATTGTACCCAATGTAACATTCCTTTTTTCCTTGAGCCTTTATCATGCACTTCTGATGGTTTGAATAGGCCTTTACCGCCTGAACAAAGACGGAAGGTGGTGATTGAAACTGCGCGTCGTCTGGTTCCGTTGGGTGTTGATATTCTCAAAGCTGAATTTCCCGTGGATGTGAGCCTTGAACCTGATGAAATCCTCTGGCGTGATGCTTGTGAGGAGCTGACGCAAACAAGTGATGTCCCCTGGGTATTATTGTCCGCCGGTGTTTCTTACGATACTTTTTTGAAGCAGGTGCGCATTGCCTGTGAGGCAGGGGCCAGTGGTGTGATGGCAGGGCGAGCTGTCTGGAAAGAAGCGGTAACGCTGGACCGTGTTGCCCGAAACAATTTTCTCAAGGGTGTTGGATATGAGCGGATGCGACGATTAAGGTCACTTTGTGAGGAGCTGGGACGGCCTTTTACTGAAGTTTATGATGCCCCTGAGCTAAGTTACGATTGGTATGTATGAACCCTTGCCCCCGATTGCAACTGTCGGGGGCAAGCGATAAACAAACGGTCCTTCACAACGGGGATTTTGGTGCGGGGTTAACTGCTCTGGGGCCAATATCTCTCGGTAACAATCTTGTCTTCTGTGAAGAAGTTAATAATCGCCTTGCCCTGAGCTTTGATATCTGAGAACTGTGAGGCCTTCATCCCGCCAAAAGGCAGATACGCTACAGGTGCCGGGATGCCGACATTTATGCCAATCATCCCGCACTCTGTTTCGAGCTTGAACTTGCGAGCGTAATAGCCGTTCTGAGTGTAAATCGATGCGCCGTTGCCATACTGATGGTCATTGATGATTTTTATTGCTTCATCGAGAGAGTCAGCCTTGAGGACCACTACTACCGGGCCGAATATCTCGGTATTGTGAATCTCCATTCCTGGCTTTACATCCGTAAATACGGTTGGGCCTATGAAGTAGCCGTTTTCACAGCCGGGCACAACTATATCACGTCCATCAAGAGCCAGAGTAGCGCCTTCCCTGATACCGGTTTCAATCATACCGAGAATAAACTTTTTTGACCTGGCTGAAATTACCGGCCCCATAATCATAGGTTCATCGGCCACCTTCGGGTCCAGCGGATTGGCAACCAGAACGTTTTTGGAAGCTTCAATAAACTTCTCACAAATAGTTTTGTACATTTCATCCCCAACGCCGACTATTGCCGAAGCTGCCATGCAGCGTTGTCCGGCACAACCATAACAGGAAGTTATCATGTTACGGAGCATGTCGTCGATTTTAGCGTCGGGCATAGCCACAAGATGGTTTTTGGCTGACCCCATTGCCTGGCAGCGCTTATGGTTTTGGGCACACTTTTCGGACACGATTTTACACGTTCGGGTCAACCCGACCAGTGAAACACCTTTTACAATGGGGTTTTCAACAAAGGTTTGCCCAACAACCTTATCTCCGTTGACAAGATTGAAAACTCCTTTGGGCAAGCCAATTTGGTCTATACATTCTGTAATCAGCTGCATCGTCAAAGGGACCTGCTCCGAGGCCTTGACCACATAAGTATTACCGGTAGCGATAGCGTAAGGTAAAAACCAGAATGGAACCATTGCCGGGAAATTAAACGGCGCTATCATTGCAAAAACACCCAGCGGCAGCCGAATTACTTCGCCGTCAATGTCGTAGGATGCACCTATCAGCTTGTCACCCTGCTGCAGCACAGGCATACTACAGGCAACTTCGATATTCTCGAAGATACGCTTCATCTCAGCCCGCGCATCCGGCAGGGACTTTCCCATCTCCTCGACAAGTGTCCGGGCGATTTTTTCTTCGTTTTCGCGAAGCAAAGTGTCCAGCTGGTATAAGGGCTGAACCCGGCGGGCAGCCGGAGTTTGACCCCAGGTCTTGAACGCCTCGGCGGCAGCATTGATAGCTCGCTCGGCTTCAGCAACGGTTGACAGGGGTGTTTTACCAATGACCTGTCCCGTGCTTGGATTCTCAACATCTAAATAGCCGTTGTTCTCAGGCGTAATCCACCGGCCATTAACATAATTCTTGACGGTCTTCAAAGTCATTATTCTGTCCTCCGGCAGAATTGCCGGATCCTGTGGACTGCGTATAACGGGGCTTGTTCTTCGCACCGGTTTTTCCCATTATATGATTTCTAACAGGGCTTGCAATACGGTACTAATTGTACTATCTTAACGGTGCCAGTACCACAAGAGCCGCACCAATTGTATCCACGTCGAGCGGCTGCGGCCCGGAAAATGAACAACTCTTTTAAGTTCGGACAATTGGTGCGGGTTGGCTATCAGAGTACCAGGTTATCTGGATAAATACACAGCATAAATTTGTCTTTTCCTGATATTCTGATATACTGATAACTTGCTTGCCCCCGATTGCGACTGTCGGGGGCGAGCTGATTTCCTGATACGTTAGAAGTAAGACCCCATTAGAAGTAAGACTTCGACTTCTAACGGGGTAAGACGTCGATTTCTAAGGGGGTGAACGACTTTTGGAAATTTGCCGGAGAGAGAAACGATGTTGCCGTTTGAGAAGGCTCTTAAAACCGTTTTGGATTCGGCCCGACGGCTCGGCAGCGAGCGCGTTGTTCTTGCCCGTGCGGTTAACCGGATATTAGCTGAGGATGTCAAATCGGACATTGACATGCCGCCTTTTGACAAAGCAACGCGGGACGGCTACGCCTGTCGTCGAAAAGACCTTGCCAATGAGCTTACGCTCATCGAAACGATTCAGGCAGGGACGCCCCCTCAAAGGGCAATCGAGCCGAACCAGTGCGCAAAGATTATGACAGGTGCCGCAGTGCCACAGGGCGCCGATTGCGTCATAATGGTTGAGCTCACCGAAAATCCGACAGTAAATACCATTCGCTTTGTCGGCGAAAATACAGATGACAACTTTTGCCTAAAGGGTGAAGACATCAAAGCCGGCGAGGTTGTTCTGCAAAAAGGTACCCGTATCAGGCCGCAGCATATTGCGGTCCTTGCATCGGTTGGGTGTGCACAGCCGGTGGTTTCGAAAAGGCCGAGGGTCGCGGTTCTCGCTACGGGCGACGAGCTGGTTCAGCCGACTTCCAGGCCGGGGCCATCGCAAATAAGAAACAGCAACGCTTTCCAGCTTACTGCGCAGATTGAAAGCGTGGGTGCAGTCGCGAAAAATTACGGCATCGCCAAGGATACGGGCCAGGCCATTGACAGGATGTTCAAAAAGGCCGTTGACAAGAGCGATGTGGTTATCGTCTCCGGCGGCGTTTCGGTAGGAGATTTCGACCTCGTGCCCAAGATATTCAGACAAAACAACATCGAACTTTTATTCGAAAAGATCGACGTGAAGCCGGGAAAGCCCACGGTCTTTGGTGTATCGGAAAAGGTCTATTGCTTTGGATTACCGGGCAATCCGGTATCCACCTTCGTGACGTTTGAGCTGTTGGTTAAACCTTTTCTTTACAAACTGATGGGCTATGACTATGCACCTCCAAACATTCAAATGCCGCTGGGTGAATCCATTATAAGAAAGGATACAGAACGGCAAAGCTGGATTCCCGTTGTGATTACAGAAACCGGCACGTTGAAACCTGTTGAATATCACGGCTCGGCTCACATTAATGCGCTCTGCACAGCCGACGGAGTGTTCAGTATTGATGTTGGCATCGCGGAAATAGAAAAGGGAACGATTGTTCCGGTTAGGCTGATTTGAACGAAAAATAGCTTTTAGGTCTTGAGTGATGAGTGTTGATTATCTTAGAATTTCTGTTACTGACAGATGTAATCTTAGGTGCATTTACTGTAATCCTCTGGGGGATTGCGGATTTTCCGAGCCCAGGGAGATTCTGCGATTCGAGGAGATAGAACGTATCGCCAGATTGTTTGCCGAATGCGGGATAAGCAAGATTCGTCTTACCGGTGGTGAGCCGTTAGTTAGGAAAAATATTGTCCGGTTGGTTGACAAACTTGCGAGGATACCGAACATTGACGACCTGGCGCTTACAACTAACGGCGTGCTTCTTGAACCTCTTGCTGCACGACTTAAAGCCGCAGGCTTAAAGCGGATTAATATCAGCGTGGATTCGGCAGATAGTGAAAGTTACAAAAAAATTACGGGCTTTGCTCTGCTGCCGAAAGTAACCGGAGGCATTTACAAAGCGATAGAAGCCGGTCTGACGCCCGTTAAAATCAACAGCGTTATAATAAAAGGCCTTAACGATAGCGAAGAGCAGATTGTGGCACTTGCAGCAATGAGCATTCATTTACCGGTCACCGTCAGATTCATCGAGTACTGCCCAACCGACAAATATACGAATTTATCAAGTGATTATTTACCTAACAAAGAGGTTCGTTCTATTATCGAGCGTGAATATGGACCACTTTTTAGTGTCGTTATGGAGCACAGCCCCGGCCCTGCTTTGAACTTCAGGTTTAGAGATTCAGCCGGGGCTGTAGGTTTTATAAGCGGTCGTTCTTCAATATTTTGCCGCTCCTGCAATCGGCTTCGGCTGACCAGTGACGGGAAGCTTATGCCATGCTTGTATTCGGCTCAGACCTACGACCTTAAAAGACTAATCCGGAACCGAGCGAGTGACCGGCAGATGCAGGATTTGCTTAACAGGATAATAAGCGAAAAGGGTAACTACACAAAACTGAACTCGCTTAAAGAAAAATTTTCTATGTGCAAAGTTGGAGGTTGAGAATTGTGGCAAATAATGGTGGTATGATAGATGTAAGCGACAAAGATATTACAATAAGGACTGCAAAAGCAGGCGGTTCTATCCTTCTTGGCGAGGAAGCTTTTAAAACTATCAAGCAAGGCGCTTGTATCAAAGGCGATGTGCTTGCGACGGCAAAAGTAGCTGCCATCACTGCGGTGAAATCTACGCCGTCGATAATTCCTATGTGTCATGTAATATTGATTGAAGCTGTGGAGGTCGATTTTACTCTGAATGAGGAGGACAGGTCCGTTACTGTAAGTGTAACTGTCAAATCCTCAGGCAAGACAGGTGTTGAAATGGAAGCTCTTACAGGAGCAGCCGTAGCTTGTCTTACCATTTATGATATGCTCAAATACAAAGGCAGGGATATGGTCATAACTGACACAAGATTGCTTGAGAAAACAGGTGGAAAAAGTGGTGACTACAAAAGGCCGGATTAAAGCTATATCCGTTTCAAAAAAAAAGGGAATGCAGAAAACCAATGTGCCCAGGGCTGAATTGCAGGCCGGCTTTGGTATTGTCGGAGATGCTCATGCGGGTAATTGGCACAGGCAAGTAAGCTTGCTTGGACTCGAATCCATAAACAAAATGATTGCAAAAGGAGCAAAAGTCGCGCCAGGGGATTTTGCTGAGAATATCACCACGGAAGGTATTAACTTGTTCGAGTTATCCATTGGCAGCAAGCTCAAGCTCGGTGAAAGTGTCGAGCTTGAAGTTACACAGTTTCGGAAGAAATGCCATAGTAGATGTGAAATCTTCGAACAAGTGGGCGATTGCATTATGCCGCGAGAGGGTGTCTTTGCAAAGGTAATCAAAGCCGGCTGGATAAAGGTTGGTGACATTATAGAGGTCATTACTGATAATGATTAGAGTAGCTATATTAACCGTCAGCGACAGTTGCTCGCGGGGGAAACGAGAGGATATAAGTGGACAAACCATCAAAGGTATGCTGCCCGAAGACAGATTTGAGATATGCCGGAAGAAAATTGTAGCCGACGAACACGAGAAAATAGTCAATGAGCTAAAGCATTTTTCTGATAAAGCGGACATTGACGTGGTGTTTACTACCGGCGGGACAGGGCTGGGGCCTCGCGATGTTACGCCGGAGGCTACGGCCTCTGTGTGCGAGAGAATAATTCCCGGTTTGGGCGAAATGATGAGGGCTGAAGGTCTTAAAAAAACCAAAAATGCCATTCTTTCACGAGGTATAGCGGGAATTTGCAACAGGACGCTTGTTATCAATTTGCCGGGCAGTCCAAGAGGTGTGAAAGAATCATTGGAGATAATTTTGGACGTCTTGCCCCACGCTGTGGACATGATACATGGAGGCGGACACTGATAACGGAAGTTATTAATACCTCCATTGCAGGGAGATTGTGCTTCGACCTCAAACAAAAACCGGCAAACCTATTGCTCTGTCAAGGCTCAAATGATGGTTTGTCATTCCCGCGAAAGCGGGAATCCAGAGTTATTGATGGTACTGGATTCCGCATCAAGTGCGGAATGACAGCCCTCAAAGCATGCTTGACAAAGTACTATGCTGTCATAAACAAAGGCTGAGAATATGCAAGAAAAATTGCTTTCCCTCGGCAACCTTGATAGAATTTCTCGAATGCTAATTCCGCAAGAGCAGACACATTGTTTCTAATGGAGGTATTCAGTCATGACCACTTTGTCCCGACGTACCTTCGTGCGCCGTGCGGCCGGTGGATTGGCCGGTCTTTCAACAATGACTTTCCTTCCCAGGAGCGTCCGTGGCGCCAACGACAAAATACATGTTGCGGCCATAGGTGTTCGCACCCAGGGAAAGACCATCGCTCATAGTTTCATCAAGACCGGCCGGGCCGTCATAACCGCTGTGTGCGATGTTGACCGCAAAATCCTTGCTCAACGGACGAAGGAAATTGAGTCCGCCCAAAACAGAACACCTAAGAACTATACAGACTTTCGGCGTACATTGGAGGATAATGATGTTGATGCCGTCATTCTGGCCACTCCCGACCATTGGCACGCCATCATGGCAATCCGTGCCTGTGAGGCTGGCAAAGACGTCTATCTCGAAAAACCCTGCGCGCATAATGTCCGTGAGTGCCGATTGATTGCGAAAGCCGCCCGAAAATACAGCCGGATAATCCAGCATGGAACAATGCAACGCAGCGGCGCCCACTTCCAGGAAGCCAGAGAGTACGTCCGTTCGGGCAAACTGGGGAAAATCGGGCTGATTCGATGCTTCAGCATCCTGGGACGAGAGGGTATCGGCCATAAACCGAGCAGCGAACCGCCGTCTCATCTTGACTATGACTTCTGGCTCGGACCGGCCCCTAAAAAGCCATATAACGAAAACCGGTGTCACTACAATTGGCGTTTTATGTGGGATTACGGTACCGGTGACATGGGAAACTGGGGCGTCCACTGGCTGGATATCCCGCTCTGGACATTGGGTCTGGGCTGGCCCGATGCGGTTTCCTCTTCAGGGGGAAAATTCATTTATGATGATGACAAGGAAACACCCGATACCCAATTGACGTTATATGATTACCCACAGTTGACCCTGGTTTGGGAGCTTCGAATGTGGTCGAGATATCCGAATGAGGGAGGAATCGATGACAGCGGTACGGGCGCTACTTTCTATGGCGATGAACAGGTGCTGAATATCACGCGGGGAGGATGGAAAGCCTTCACCAAAGATGAGAAAAAACTGATTGCCCAGGGCCATGCCGGGGATGATAAGTTCTTGCTTCACGCCAACAACTTCATCGACAGCATGCTGTCGCGCAAGGCTCCCATTGCTGATATTGCTTCCGGTCATATCAGCGCGGCGGTCTCCATTCTCGGCAATGTGGCTTATTTGGCCGGTGAAAAGATTCGCTACGACCCGGAGAAAGACGAAATGGACAAAAGTGAAAAGGACCACCTTTTAACACGAACTTATAGAAAGGAATGGTCCTTACCGGTTGTCTGATACTCCCGTCCACGCAATGCACACCTTCTTCCGCGAAGCTATGCTGTTGTTGGAAAGTTTTTAGACAATCGAAACGATTTGTCATTCTCGCGAAACCTGTCCTGAGCAAACCTGTCCTGAGTTCTATCGAAGGAGTCGAAGGAGCGGGAATCCACACTCAGCTCGATGACTTCACCCCGCCCCTCTTTTCACTTTGAGGGGCGGGGTTCATCCCGTCCCGTCTTCGACGGGCGGGATTCATCAAACCTGCCCGTCCGGCGCCCGTCTGGCCGGCTGTCCAGCCGGACAGGCCGGGTCGACGGAAATATACTGTAAAAATTATACCCATCCTCTTGAAATCCAAGTAAATCTTTGTTACTATGAGAGCCGAAAGGTGCAGTCCGTCATTGCGGCGGAGCGGCAATGCCGGATTGGACGCGCTAAATAGAAAATGTCAGATGAAATAGCCTCCTGGGGCAGCCAGGACAAGTCAGGAGATTTGTGGAATGGTTGATAAGCTTACACGTCGTCAGTTCATTCGGGAAAGTGTTGTCGTTGGTGCTTCCATTGGTGCTGGAATTGTACTTTCCGACAGTGCCCGCGCGGCGGATACTCGCAAAATCCTGAACTACAGCTCCGACATGGAATACCGCCGATGTGGCAGAACCGGCCTTATGATTTCTGCCGTTTGTCTCGGCGGGCACTGGAAGCGCCTTGTCAAAATAATAGGTGGCCAGGAACCGCAAGGCTGGATGACCACAGACATCGACCGCCCCGACTTCCAGGGAAACCGCTATGATGTCGTTACCCGCTGTATCGAGCGCGGCATCAACTACGTTGACGCTTGCTGCCGCGAGGAAATCCTGGCCTACGCCAAGGCGCTCAAAGGCCGTCGGGACAAGATGTACTTCGGCTATTCCTGGCACATCAAGGAAAGCCGCTTCGAGGAATGGCGCTCGGCCAAGAAGCTCAAGCAGGGCCTCGACGAAGGAATGAAAGAAGCCGGCCTTGATTATGTTGACCTCTGGCGAATCAGCCTTCTTGTAGAAAGCAGCCGCCATACCGCAGCAGAGGTCGAAGAGGCTGCCGAAGCACTCGATTGGGCAAAGAAAACCGGTCGTGCCCGCTTCATCGGTTTTTCGTCACATGACAGGGGAAATCTGAAGAACATTATCGAAAAGTACTCTGACCAGATTGAGGTCATCCTGACCCCATACACCGCTAACAGCAAACTCATCACCGATGAATCAGGTCTCTGGGCCACTCTCAAGAAATATGACGTCGGGTGGTTTGGCATTAAGCCTTTCGCCAGCAACTCTCTGTTCAAGGGTGACAGTTCGCCGAACAGCCCATACTCTGAACAAGACAATCGGCTTGCGCGTCTGGCCATCCGCTATATCCTCTGCAACCCGGCCATAACAGCACCCATCCCGGGGCTTATCAGCGTCCAGCAGGTCGATAATGTTGCCCTTGCCGTCAAGGAACGTCGCGAGCTTGACTTGAAGGAAAAAGCCGAGCTCGACCGTGCAATGGAGGATGCCTGGGCTTCACTGCCGCCCAGCTATGACTGGCTAAAAGACTGGGAATACGTCTGATACTCGGTATAAGGACAACAAATGAGAAGAATAGACGATGGCCTTTCCAAAATACTTATAGTGCTTCTTACGCTTACCTCCTCAACTTTTATAAGCTGCTCACCAACAACCGAGTCTGAGCCGGCTGACATCCAAGCTGTTAGTGTCTGCGAGAACGAGGCCGAAACTACAGGAGGACCTCCGTCCCTTGTAGTCGATACAAGTGCTCCGCTGCTCCTCGACGAACCAACGGAAAAGCAAGAAGCTTCTGCCGTTGCAACGGCCCGAGCTGCCGCCGAAAATACAGCTTGCTTTGTGTGCCATGCCAACTATAAGACCGAATCCCTTGCTAACGACCATGCCAAGGCGGACATCGGCTGCGTCAATTGTCACGGCCAATCTTCCGCACACCAAAACGACGAAAACAACATAACCCCTCCCGAGACCATATACTCGGCCGACAAAATCGACCCCTCCTGTCGAAGCTGCCATAAAGCTCATAATATCTCGCCCAGGAATATCATCGCTCGCTGGGTGAAGCGGAACCCGGACAAGACCGCTCCCACTTGTCGAGGTCAAGGCTGCCATGAGACTGATGATGTCCCGCCCGAAAAGGTCGTTGTTAGCTGGATGGGGCGGGGCCTCGACAAAACCGATCCTAATGAAATCGTCTGCACGGATTGCCACGGCGACCACCGAATGAAGGTCCGCACCATTATCTGGGACAAGGGAAGTGGAAAACTCCTCCGCACAAACAAAGGAGACTAAAGAATTCCCATTTGGCAGCTACATCTCTTTCTCGGTTTCATCCCGTCCCGTCTTCGACGGGCAGGATTCAGGTTTTTTCCGGAATCTCTGCACAACTGGAGATTTTTGGCCGAATAGAGACGCGGCCTCTTGTCTGTGACAACTTGATTTACAATCGAGGCGTATTAACATATAATGCCCGGCAGTCCGACAGAAATGCCGGACTGACGGGCTTACGAACCCCGTTAGAAGTAAGACCCTGTTAGAAGTAAGAAGTCAGAAGTCAGATGTAAGATTATCTGTCCTCTGTTTTCTGTTCTCTGTTTTCTGTCCTATGTTCACGGGGTGAACGAATTAGACTATATTTCGCCAGACAGGAGCTGGCAGCTGCTCGCATGGAAAACCCACTGTTGAACCCGTTCAAGGAGAATCTGCAGAGTGTTATCTACGGCAAGAGCGAATGTATCGATGTAATGATTGTCTCACTGTTAGCCGTGGGGTCTGTCCTGATTGAAGATGTACCGGGCGTGGGCAAGACGACCCTGGCGAAAGCCTTGGCCAAAAGCATTGATGCCAAATTTCGCCGGATACAATTCACACCCGATCTTTTGCCCGCAGATATCTTGGGCTCTTCTATCTACAACCCGGTTAGCGGGGACTTCAGGTTCGCACCTGGTCCTATCTTCTGCAATATCCTTCTTGCCGATGAAATAAACCGCGCTTCACCCCGAACCCAGTCGGCCCTGCTGGAGGCAATGAATGAGAGCCAGGTAACGATTGAAGGCAATCGTTATCCGCTGCCAAAACCGTTTATGGTGATTGCCACGGAGAACCCCATCGAGTTCCACGGCACTTATCCATTACCTGAAGCCCAGATGGACCGTTTCCTTGTCCGGCTTGACATGGGGTATCCGACGGTCGAAGTCGAGGTTGACATTCTCAAGTCGCATGCCCATACCGAGCCGCTCGACAAGATACAGCCGGTGCTCCAGCTTGAACAGGTCCGGCAGCTCCAGCAAGAGGCGGCCAACGTTCACGTGGATGATGGTATTCTGGAGTATATCGTTGAAATCGTTCATGCTACGCGCCGCGATAATCGTCTTGGGCTTGGTATCAGCACTCGCGGAACTCTGATGTTGTCCCGAGCGGCCCGGGCCCGCGCATATTTCCAAAAGCGCGATTTTGTCATTCCCGACGATGTATTGTGGCTTGTTCCCTATGTATTGCCGCATCGCATTATTTTGACCTCTAAAATGCGTCACAGCGGTGCTACCGCCAAACAGATTGTCACGGACATCGTCGGCCATATCAAAGTACCGGTTTGAACCCCGCCCGTCGAAGACGGGACGGGGATGAACCCCGCCCCTCAAAGTGAAAAGAGGGACGGGGTGAAGAGGCGACTGCCACGATGAGGAAAACCGAAGGGAGATTACGTATTGGCTTGACCGATGCCGGCAAGGTGGTTCTGCGCGGGATTGCTTTTGTCGCTTTAGCCGCCCTGATAGTCCCTGCCTTCGGGGTGCTTTCGGCTCTGGTATCAGTCGTGCTGATGGCTTTGCTGGTCGGCTTTGTTCTGCGGCCCAGAATCCAGCTCAGCGGCAATCTGCCTGACCGCGTCGTCGTTGGACAGACAGTACAGTTGAAGTACGTGCTCAAGAACGTTGCGCGCTTACCGGCCTACAATCTCTGCCTGAGGTTTGCGCCGAAAGGCGTCCCCAAGCCCCCGATTGCGACTGTCGGGGGCAAGCCCAGTGCCATGCCTGAGGCGATTGAGCAAGTCGGAGGCGGACGTATGATTTTACGCCTGGGGCCCGGCGAGACTGCCGAAGTAACTGTTGCGATACGACCCAGGCGACGCGGCTGCTACCGAATCAAGCAGCCGGTTTGCCAATCCAGCTTTCCCTTTAACTTGTTCAATTTCGGCACCTCGCGTGATGATGAGGAAATCCTTATCGTCCTTCCGGCCTTTTCCCTGCTCCAAATCCCATTAAGATGCATAAGTCGGTACGTTCACGCCGGTGGTGCAAGACTCGCTGGTCGTACAGGAGTTTCCCTTGAATACGCGGGAAACCGCCCTTTTTTGCAGGGGGATTCCCCTCGCAATATTGATGCCCGCGCCTGGGCTCGCCTATCCGTGCCGGCCACAAAGGAGTTCCACGATGATTTCGACAGCTTAACTGCACTGGTATTAGATACCGCCGTACCCGAAGTCATATCCGGCTCAAGGTCGAAAGAGATCAAGGAGCTTGAAGCTGCCGTCTCTCTTTGTGCTTCCGTGGCTTTCACAATTAATAATGATTGTCTTATCGATTTTTTGCTTGCCGGCCCCCATTTGCATCAGTTCACTGCCTGTCCCAGAATGGTGCGCCTCGACAAGATACACGAGATTCTGGCAGGCGTTGAGCCATCGAGAGGATATTCCCTGGAGCAGATAGCGCCAAAATTGGCAAATCGATTCTATGAAATATCTGAGGTTGTCTTCATTCTGCTGAAATGGGACAACGCATACCGGCAGCTTCTGGAGCTGGCCGACCGGGCCGGCTGCCACTGCACAGTTCTACTGATAGGCCGGTCCGATGGAATGAATATGGATGAGGGTAATGTGGGCTGGACTGAAAATATCCGGTTTCTGTCACCCGATGATATCTTGAACGGGCAGATAGAATGCTTATGAAGGTGCAAAAGACCATAGCTATCATCATGTTGCTGACAAGCTCGGTGCTGACCGCGCGGGTCTCTGGGGATATTGCCTATCCGGCTGTCCTCTGTATGTTGGGCCTTTTGGGTTTGCAGCGGCGATTTACCTGGGATATCAAGCCGGAAAAACGCGTTATCACCTCATTGCTCCTGCTCCTCCTGGCGATTATGTTTTCACTTCACTACCGATATGCCGGTTCCGCCGGCCGTGTAGCTTATGTACAAGCGGCGGCTGTCGCCTGGCAAACAATAGCCCGCTACTTCCTGGCTTCGATGATACTTATACTGTTTCTCGGGTCACCTGAAAGACTGCCGTCTTCGTTAGGTTTGTTTCACGTAGCCGTCACGATCTCCGCTGGACAAGTCCTCTTACTTGACGACATGTACATCACGTTCCGGCTGTCAGAGATGCTCTGCGCCATTCTGGTCGTGCTTTATGCGGCGGCCGCCCGTGATTCGATGGACACGCCCATTCCAGAGTGTATGGGTCAAATGTCCACCCCTTCCCGCTTTCGCAAGAATGCAGGGGTGTTTGCTTTTGGCCTGATACTGGTCGTTACTGCAAACTGCGCCTGGGTTATGAGCTCAATACTCTATCGCCACGTGGAGGTTCTCAACTACCTGCCGGTTTGGTTCTGGAGGGGTCGTGTCGCCTTGGAGAGTACAACAGACGGTGTGTCACTTGTGGGCTTCTCCACCAGCGGCAGACTTTCTGAAGTGTTGTTGATTAAGGGAGAGCAGGACCCAACGCCAGCGCTGAGCATCATCTGTGACGGCAGGCCGGGCTACTTGAGGGCCAGAGCGTTTGAGGTCTATCGTCAATCCGAATGGCACGATCTGTCGTACCGAGAAGCGATATTCCCCGAACAGAACAAGCCGTTCGGAATGTATTTCGTAGGCAGGACGAATTTCTTTCGCCTCGACGAGACAGACGCTTCCGAGTGTAAGTATATGACCATCCGGCATGAATCCATGTTCGCCGATGCTGTGTTCACACCTATGGGGACATCCTTTCTCGAAGCGCCGGTCAATTTGTTGCTGCGGGACGACGACGATATTGTTTATGCTCGGAATTTGCGCAGCGGCCTGAATTACAGGATTGCCTACACGAAATCAGCTTATCAAAAGCCCCCGATAGGTGTGCAAGGTCACCGGATGCTGAACATCCCCAATCAGCTTGACCCGCGTATACGTCAACTGGCAGGCAGGATTTTCGCGGGCTGTAGCACAACGACTGAGAAAATCGATGCTGTCGTCAACTACTTTCACACCAATTACACATACGCACTCGGGCTGGATATCCCACCCGATAGGGATAAGCTGACGCACTTTCTATTAGAGGAGTCCACCGGCTATTGCGAGTACTTTGCCTCCGGCGCTGCGATTCTGCTGCGTCTCGCAGGTGTGCCGACTCGATACGTTACCGGTTTTTTAGTCACTGAGCAAGACGCCCGGAGTGAATTGTGGGTCGCGCGGTACATGGACGCCCATGCCTGGGCCGAAGCTTGGGACCAAGAACGAAACCAGTGGACCATCGTCGAGGCTACAGTAGGAGAGAATCTGGCGACCTCGTCCGCTTCTGAACAGTTGGGACGCATAAGCGACGGTACCGGTATGCTTCTTGGTCAGCTCCTGCAGGCCTTGTATCAGTATGGTCTTTTTGGTGTGCTGGGCTGGTTATTCAAGTCCTATGGCCTGCTTGCCCCCGACAGTCGCAATCGGGGGCTTGCCGGCCTACTTCTGCTGATGCTCTTCCTTGGTTGTGCATTGTGGTTTGTCCTGTCCCGACACTACAACAGGAAGAAGTCTGTAGGCCGGACACAATCAAGGGCGGTGAGAAACCCAGGTCTTGTAATCTTGCACAAGATGCTGGCCAGGATGGACCGTAAGGTAAAAGCCGCAGGACAGCGGCGACATCTCAGTGAGACTTTACACGCTTTCTCTCAGCAGCTCCGGGCACGAGACTGCGGTGATGGGCTGTGGACAAAAATATCAGACTGGTATCTCGAATACGCCAACCTCCGCTACTGCAGAACGTTCAGCTCTGAGCGTCTGCAGCGGCTGAGGCAGCTTGCTCAAGGACTGCAGGATTACTTATGAGTAACAGCACCCGGCACTAAAACGGCGTGAGCCGTCCCGCACAAATTAGGCGTGAGCCTAAGTTCAATTGGTGCCGGATGAGCTTGGGGATGGTAACATGCGCAAAGGAAAAGGCCGGCTCCAAATATGAGATAACCTTAACTTTTCGATTCTGCCTTAACTCAAAACTCAACACTAAAAAACTCAAAACGTATAATAGCAATACCCTGAACGCTGATTACTTTCAATCCCCAATATCTCAGATCCGGCGTCGTCTGACGGGTCGCAGCTCCGCCTTAGGCGGAAAAATTGAAATATCCCCCATTTTGTGTTTGCGAATTTCAACTTCACCCCATCAAAGCCGAGCAGGGATTATATATTGTTCTGCGTCTACGCAACCAAGCAATACAACCAATTCAGATGGTGCCTAACAAGATTGCAGAGGGGGCCTCAAGAAATAAGTATAGTTATTCCAAAGAAAGACTTTCACCTGGATAACGGGGACGTTTGCCAGTCAAAAGGCTTCTGCCATAAGGTGAATTTTTATCCATCCAGCCATTTGTCTTGCCCTGGTCGTAGCTATATTGGGTCGCTCTCATTCTTTGTTTATTTCCAAATCATTAAATCTATTTAATCTCTGTTCTTGTAGTTCTATTATTCCTTTCAACTCATCCAGTTCCTCTTTCTGTTGTATTACTTTCAATTCCAAATCATCCAATTCACTTTCCTGTTGTTTTATTCTCTGTTCTAACTTCTCCAATTCACTTTCCTGTTGTCCTACTCTATATTCCAAATATTGCCGTTCCATTTCCTTCTGTTTTTCGCTTTCATATTCGTTTTGTCTTACTCTCCGTTCAAAATCCTGCCGTTCCTGGATATATTTGTCTTTAAGGTCGGAAAGATGACTTGTTGTATAGCCGGCGGGAGGCGTTAAATCACATCCAACCGCCAATAAAAATAATAATGATGTTAAGATAAGTATTAACTTCCTCGTTTTTCTCTCCTGTATTGCCGTTTCATTTTGTTGCCCTCCTAATAAATGTTTATATTAGTTTTTATAAAATATACCTGATTCACGTCAGACAATCGAGGAAAAACAGGGCAAAATCTTGCCAAAATCTCTTGCAATCTCCGCTCATTCGGCGATAATAGCGGTATGAAACCGATACAGGCAAGTCTGTTCGATAATCCAGAATATCCGGCCAGGGCAGGTCTATCCGTGAGGATGACCGCGCTTTAGTATCGGGCGCCATTAAACCCTGGCCTTTTTTCTATGAGGAAAACCAGTGTCAGAAGAAAAGGATAGAATTAGACAAATAGCCCTTGATAAGTTTGAAGCAGGAATGTGTGGAGACAGAGATTTCTCAAGAGTTCCTATGTCGCCATTTCACACTTTGCCAGGCGATAACTTTGGCTTAAACGAAGCAATCAGATACTTTCCAAAATTTCTTCACAATGCACTTAGGCGCGTATTCCAATTTCCTGAAGCAGTGAGGTGGACTAAATGGATTGTAGTTGAGTTCGACGATGAACAAAATAGTGTTGCCCGTTTTAACAAGGAATGCGAGTCTTGCATTTTGCTTGTAAATAACATTTTAGAGGCGTTGCTATTACATAATCCACAGGAAGAACTTGACTTTCTGGACAAATACGAATCCTGGTGCGAAAAAGCCAAAAAGCAGCTTAAGGATGAACTTGCAACGATGGAGAAAAATGAAAAAATGAGTTTATCGTTAGTCCATCGGTCTCTAAAATTGAAAAAGGAAAGGAATGCGTTAGCAGAACAACTTCAAATCTTTGTCGATCGTATTATCGGCAGGATTGCAAGGAAAATAGAATGGGACCAGAATCGAGACCAACGGAGAAAAGAAACTAAACGTCGAAAATTGACTTCGCAACAAGCTAAGCCTGTCGAAGAAGCAAACAACGCTAAAAAGGGCTTAACAAAGGCTGAAATATTAGCATATCAAAGTTATGATTATGCTATCACCCAAAAACCAGAACTTGCTAACGCAACAGATAACAAAGTCTATGATTGGCTTAAAGAATATGGAACTGGTGAGGATGATTATGAATTGCCGTACTGCGAAACCTGGAAAAGACAAGTTAGGGCTGGTCGTAAACATCACGGAATGCAAAAAAATACTCCCCGTTCCGGTAGAACCAGTCGAAGCATTGTTACAGTAAACCAAATCAAATACACGTCCAGCCAAAAAGCGGATTAAACCGGATTTTTGAAAAAATCCGCCTCCTCATTTTTCGTCCATAATCCCAGATTTTCTACATTTGACAGCAAATCTACCCGTCCGCTTTCTGAATGATGTACTTTAATAATTTTTTTCAGAAAGGATTTCAAATGACTGACGAAAACAAAAACCAAGACCTCCAACTGCTAAGTGCAAAAGAACTGGCAAAGATTTTGTCAACCCAAAAATCACTGCCGGAAAAACTTTCTGCCGAGTTAAAAGCAATATGGTTCTACTGTCAGAGTCCCAATTTGTGCCAGGCGGAATACAAGCAAGCCTTACGGCTATTTGAAAGCACATTGAGAAAGTACCTTGCTGTTAAAAACCTCGATGTCTGTCGTAGATTCAGTAAGTCGAGTCCAACGGATAGTGTGATGCCCGATAATATTTAGCCGACCACTACAAATAATACCCACCGGGAATCCTTCTCAAACATTGCCTGTTTAGAATTTTGCATTTCGGTCATTCGAATTTGTTTCGGATTTCGAAATTATAATTTCGGATTTTCATGACCAACGAGCCTCGAGTCATTGGTCATAGGTTTCCCTATCTTCCCTATACTAACAAAATGTTAATTTTTAAAAAGTGCTAATTTTAGGTTAATTTATACCCCAAAAGCGCGCATTTATACGAATTTATACCCAATTTATGACAATTTATGCTCATTTTTTAACGTTTTATTTCTACCCACATTGCCTATACCCCGCATATTAACATACCAACCCCCATTCTTGACACAAAAACAAGGTTCCGCTTCTAAAATCAGAAAAAAAACCTGAAAAATCCACAATTTCCCAAATTTTGAACAATTTCAGTTCTCAACTTTGTTAAACTGCGCAATCTTTTCCCACCAATGGATTCCGCTTCAAATCCTATCCTGGGCGAAGTTGAAGGAAAGAGCTCAGCTCACGACGTTTTAGTGTTGGAAAATTGGAGCAGGACAAGATGTGCCGGTTTCCGCTCCGTCAGGCTGCCGGACTGCCTTGATTTGCTCTGTAATTTATACTATAATTAAAAGGGTTGTTTACTTGCTTGTGTCCTCTCAGTTGAACTGTACCGCGTAGCCAAAAAAGGTGAGGAAGGAGAAATAAAATACTTAGTTCTCCGTAAGGAGTCTTTAGGACTATGAAAAGTCTGTTGCCTATCTTGGTGCTGGACTTATTATTGGCGGGTTTTATGCCGGCACAATGCCCGGCGGGTGACCTGAACTGGGGCGACGAAGTCAAGCAGACGCCGCCTTTGGTAATCAACGAGTTCATGGCGTCTAATAACAGTTCCGCCCAGGACCCGCAGGGCCAATATGATGACTGGGTCGAAATCTTCAACTTCGGCACCGGTGCTATTGATATTGCTGGTATGTACCTGACGGACAACTTGTCCGTTCCGACCAAGTGGCGAATTCCTTATGGCAACCCGGCTGCAATGGGCTTGGCCATCCCTGTCGGGACTATCATCCCAGGCGGTGGCTATCTGTTGATATGGGCCGACAACGATACTCCGCAAGGAGTCCCCAGGACTGCCGACGTCGGCCTGCATGCCAATTTCAAACTCAGTGGCGATGGCGAAGAAATCGGCCTGTTTGACATAGATGGCAGTACTCTGATTGACAGCGTTGTCTTTCTCGACCAGACTGCTGATGTTTCCTACGGCCGATATCCTGATGCTAATGATGTCTGGAGGTTCATTGCCACTCCCACTCCGGGAGCGGAAAATACGGGTGGATATTTGGGCCTGGTTACTGACCCGAAATTCAGCCACAGGCACGGTTTTTATACCGCGCCGTTTTCTGTTACAATCGCCACCGAGACCGAAAATGCCGTAGTATATTATACACTTGATGGTAGTGAGCCATATAATACTACCGGTCGTGGGCGGCGTCCCGGAGGTATTGTTTATACCAATCCTATTCCCATCACAATGACCACGCATCTGCGGGTTAAGGCAATCAAGCCTGGCTTCAAGCCCTCAAATATCGAGATGCAGGCCTACATCTTCCTTGAGCCGGACGTCCGGAATTTTAGCTCTAACCTGCCCATCGCTATTATTGATACCTATGGTGAAGGTGTTGGCCAAACGACACAAACTCAAACGTTGACCTTTGCCGGCTTCATTGACACCACGACCCGCGGCAGGATTAGAATAACTAATTCGCCCGATTTCATTGGTAGAGCCGGGCTCAATATTCGGGGTAAAAGCTCAGCCGGTTTTGCCAAAAAACAGTACCACTTTGAGACATTGGACGAATATGATAGGGACAAAGATGTTTCTATTCTGGGTTTTCCCGCTGAATCAGACTGGGTCCTCCAGGGGCCTTATTCGGACAAGTCACTAATGCGTAATGTTCTGGCGTATAAGTGGAGCAATGATATCGGTCGATATGCCGTTCGCACACGATTTATCGAGTTGTTCCTGAACACCGACGGCGGGGGGGTCTCGCTGAGCGATTATGTGGGCGTATATGTGTTGATGGAAAAGATTAAACAGGGTGAGAATCGCGTCAACATCGTAAAACTTGAGCCATCTGACAACGCTGAGCCGGAAATCGCCGGCGGGTATATTATCAAGAAAGACAAGCTTGACCCGGATGATGTAACTTTTAACACCAGTACCGGGCTGCAGCTAATATATGTTGAGCCTAATGGGATAGATATCACACAGCCGCAGAAGAACTGGATAAAGAGTTATCTCGACGAGTTCGAGTCGGTGCTATACGGCCCAAACTTTACTAATCCTGTCAATGGATATGCCAGGTATATAGATGTCGATTCGTTTATCGACCACCACATTCTTGTTGAGCTTACCAAGAACATCGACGGCTTTCGCCTTAGTACCTATATGTTCAAGGATAGAGGCGGCAAGCTGAATATGGGGCCTGTCTGGGATTATAACTTGTCGCTCGGCAATGCCGACTACCTTCAGGGATGGATGCCCACCGGCTGGTACTACGACCAGCTAAGCGATGGTGACTATCCCTGGTGGCGCCGCTTATTCCAGGACCCGGAGTTTCGGTTGCGCTACGCCGATAGATGGTTTGGACTTCGCAAGAGTCTGTTTTCAACGGGTAGTTTGCTAAAAGACATCGATGATGTCTCCTCGCTGCTGGATGAGGCGCAGGTCCGCAACTTTGACCGCTGGTCTATTCTTGGTTCTTATGTCTGGCCGAACTGGTTTATTGCTCAGACTTATCAAGAGGAAATTAACTGGATGAAAGGTTGGCTTGAAGAACGGTTGACGTGGATGGACGCTCAGATAGGCACTGAGTTTGCCGCTGCTCCGCCACTCTTCAGCCGGCAGGGAGGCGAGATTTCAGCCGGTGATACCCTGTCCATGACCAGTCTCGGCCGGTCTCCCGTAATCTATTATACCCTTGACGGTTCCGACCCGCGTTTGACCACAGTATCACCGCCCAGCAGCATTAGTTTCACTCTCGTGGCAGAGAATGCCGCTAAATGGGTAATTGTTCCAACGGGTCCTACCGACGGCTGGAAAAGTTACAGACGTTTCAATGACTCAACGTGGTTGACCTGCGTCGGCAGCCCGGGCGGCGTCGGATACTCGAGGGACTCTGGTTATACCCACCTCATAGGTCTTGACCTCGCAGACCAGATGTTAAGAAAAAATGCAACCTCTTACATCCGAATCCCGTTTACCTTTAACGGCAATTCGGACGACTTCGACTCATTGACCCTAAAGGTTCGCTACGATGATGGCTTTATCGCCTACATCAATGAAGTAGAGGTCGCCCGACGCAATTTCACCGGTACACCAACCTGGAACTCCGGAGCCGACGCCGAACACCCTCAATCAGAAGCCCTCAATTTCGAGAGCATCGACATTTCTGCTTTTCTTAACGATTTACGTCGAGGTGACAATTTGCTGGCTATTCACGGCCTGAACTACTCGACTATCAGCTCCGACTTTCTCATATCCGTCGAGCTGATTGCCAATAAAAGCATTCCGCCCGTTGAAAGTAACACCTCAAGTAATCTGCTCCGATATACCGGGCCAATTACACTGGCCCATAGCACCCACGTCAAGGCCCGTGTACTGAACGGCAGCACGTGGAGTGCCCTCAACGAGGCCACCTTTGCCATAGGTCCGGTAGCAGATAATCTGCGCATCACGGAGATTATGTATAATCCCCGAGAGTCGAATACGGAATACATCGAGCTGAAAAACATCGGGGCCGAAACAATCAATCTGAATCTGGCTAAATTCACTAACGGAATTGATTTCACCTTCCCTAATCTGGAGCTTGCGCCGAACGAATATGTCGTAGTTGTTCAGGACCGCAACGCCCTCGAAGCCCGGTACGGAAAAGCTATGAATATAGCCGGCCAATACTCCGGCAGGCTGGACAACGCTGGAGAGCGAATCAGGCTGGAAGATGCTATCGGCCAAACGATTCTGGACTTTGACTACAAAGACGGCTGGCACTCCATTACTGATGGTGATGGTTTTTCTCTGACTATAATAGACCCGACTAAGACCCACTCGTACAGTTGGAACGACAAAGACTACTGGCGTGCAAGTGCATATCTCGGCGGCTCGCCGGGGACGGACGATAGTGGTATCATCCACAACCCGGGTGCAGTGGTTATTAACGAGGTGTTGGCTAATTCGCCCGGCGGCGCTGCGGACTGGATTGAGCTGCATAATACTACCAACACCGCCATCGACATTGGCGGCTGGTTCCTCAGTGACAGCGGTTCTAATCTTACCAAATACCAGATTGCAATCGGGACAAAGATTGCTCCATCCGGATATATTGTTTTCTATGAAGACCAGCACTTCAACAACCCGGCTGCCCCAGGCTGCTATATGCCATTTGCATTAAGTGAAAGTGGTGAACAGATATATCTAAGCTCGGCGGAAGGTGGCCTTCTGACCGGCTATCGGCAGGTCGAGGATTTCGGCGCCTCTGAAACAGATGTATCATTTGGCCGTTACTACAAGCCCGGCACCGGCAATTTAAGGCCAAGCCTTTACAACTTTGTTCCGATGTCTCACAACACGCCGGGTTCTGCGAATGCTTATCCGAAGGTTGGCCCGATAGTCATCAACGAGATTATGTACAATCCGGACTGGCCTGAGGGCGGCTCATATACTAATGACCAGTATGAATACGTCGAGCTGCACAACATCAGCGCGGAGCCGGTAACCTTATATGATTATGACAAAGCTCAGCCGTGGAAGTTCACCGATGGCATTGACTTTACCTTCCCTGAGGATGCGCCGGTTACGATACCTGCCGGCGGATATTTGTTAGTGGTCAAGGAGCCGGGGGCGTTTGTCTGGCGGTATCCGGCTGTCCCTGTTGAGAAGATTCTCGGCCCTTACAGCGGCAGCTTGAACAATGGCGGCGAAAGGTTGGAGCTTTCAATGCCCGGTGACGTGGATGAATTTGGAACACGTTATTATATTTGCGTTGACAGGGTTGGTTATAGTGATGGTTTTCATCCTGAGGATTGTCCCGGCGGCGTTGACCTCTGGCCGAGTGCACCGGACGGCGGCGGCAAATCGCTTACGCGCAAGACCGGCGCTCCGTCTGGCACCGGACAGGCCGATTACGGCAATGACCCTGATAACTGGATTGCAGCCATACCTTCACCCGCCTTATAGTCAGGATTGGGTGTGGACGTTTGTGCGTCCACGTCTTTTCGCCAGGCTTTTAGCATCTTGTGTAGTTCGGCGGCTTTGTCGAGCATCTTCTCGGCGAGATTGTTCTTTTCGCCGATGTGCGAATTTTTGGGTGGCTTGTCGATTTGCTTTTCGCTTGTAAAGATTGTAGAGGAATCGCTGAATCAGCGCGGCCAGGCTAATGGAAACGTTTCTGCACGGGTGTGGGCGTCAACATGGCCGTCCAGGAAAGCACAGTTGCCTTTTCCCCCCATCGGGTCCTGTGATGGAGCATAGTGGAAGCCGGCGATAATTCGGTTCTTTTGTAAGTCAAGGTGGGAAGTGTAACCTTTGCCGGTAGGCTCAAAGTGGCTACCTCTTCGCAAATTACTGTCGATTTCTTGACTTCTTTTGCACCTTCATAACGAGTTCTCCTTATCAGGACTACTTTTAAATCAAATCAGTGGAAGTTTTTTAGTTTTTTCGTAAGATGGTTTGTAAGCAGTTTCTGCGATTTTTCACAATGCCTATTATTACCTGCCCTTATTGTTTCATGACATCGGATATATAATCCTATTTTTGCTGAAAAATTCTTGTAAATGTGCGTTTTTCGCCAAGAATCGGAGGTTACTTTGGGTTCTTATGATGTAAATCACTTGTATCCGGAGACAAATTTGAGACACGGTTTTGGCCTAAAAATATTATGCTTCCACCGCATTTGGAAAAAGTGATTTCCTGACATTTTTAGGCCACACCCGACACAAGGTATTTGCCTAATTCATCAAATTTCGTTCTATTCATATTATAGAATGGAAGCAATTTTTGGTATTTCTTGACCTTAGCAGTATCTTTTATCTCTTTGATTCGGATGCTCTTGGAAAGTCTTTTCTTTATATCATGAAAAGCACCGATGAACAAAATTGCTCTCTCATCAGTCTTAAGGGTCTGATCTATCCTCTTGGCGATAAAAGCGTCCCTTCGATTCAGAAGCATTGTTTTTGCCAGCTTATATTTTACGAATGCCAATATTTTGCGCGTAATCGATTTAGCCTCTGCTATGGCGCGCAACTTGTCGTATTCTTTTTTCACCAAGTTAAATTCCTCCGTTTTCATCAGAACGGCTCCCCTTTGAAGAAGCCTTAAGATCAGCTCATAGTTTTTACTACCAGCTTTCGCCGTATCCTCAGCTATTTTTTGGCCTACCTCACCGTCAGCTACCATGCCGTCCTGATATATTTTCACCCCCTCGACATTCATGGAATCAAAGTAGTCCGATATGATGTTCCAAAAACCTTCAACAGTCCTTCTATGCTTTTCCCAAAGTTCCTGTCCTAGATCAGTTACCCCTCTTTTGGCTACGTGTTCGGCCATTGAGCCAAGGTCGGCACTGGTATGTATAATAGGAACATAAATCAGTGTTCTCATAAGAGCTCCTTTTAGGTTGTTGCCTCAGCACGCTCCAATCTTTTTTTGAGTTCTTCGTTGCGTTCCAGCCTTCTTTTCAGCTCTTTGTTTTCCTGCTCAATGTCTGCCTTTTTTGCTTTTGTCGAAAGGTACGAATCCTGCTGCCACCAGTTTATTCCCATTTCTAACGCTTTATCCACAGAGGCAACCAAGAGCCTTATTTTGATATTAAGAAGGTCAATATCAGCAATTTGAATTTTAATATCGCCGGCAATGACAATACCTTTATCTAATACGCGCTCCAAGATATCAGCGAGGTTGGTAGCCTCAGTCGGATGCATCATTTTCTGTTCAGACATTGACTCGCTCCCTTATATAATCATGCCAATTTCTTAGCTTTTATAACCAATTCTGCTGTCTTTTTACGCACATTTGCGATAAAGCGGCAGTTACTGCAATCTCCATTTTTTTCATCATAATCCGGGCAGGACAAAAGCACATTTACTTCTTCCTGCAGCTTTTGAGCAAAGTCTGCCTTTTTTAAGACATCGCTGGCATTGTTAATCTTAGCCGTAATATCCTCGATCATCGGCTCTTGCTTTTGAAATGTTGGACAGTTTATTTTGCCATCTTCTTTAGACATCGTTTCTCCTACATCAAATCTCCCAAAGGGCCTAAATTCAGGTTCAGCTCTTTGTCTTCGAGCCCAAAGATTTGTTTTAGTTCTTTCATTTTATTTTCCAGCTTCATCAAAGTTTCACCCACTCTTTCCATTTCCTCCTCTGAAAGAGAGCCTGCCTCTACTCTTCTCATTGCCTGCTTTTCCAGCAGTTTTCTTATCAGTTCTATGAGGGTCAATACCAGCTTAGCCAGCCCCTTTTCTACTGTCCTGGGATTGGCATCAATTTTTTTGGGCAGACAATGCTGTGATTTTTCCATTTCTTCGGCAAATTGTTCTGGCCAATCCGTCTCTACCATTGTGTTTGTTACCATATACTATTAGCTCCTACCAAGGTGTGAGGCTGGATTACTTTGTCAAAGAGACCGGCTGGTCCGGAGTTCCTAAGAAGGCCGGATTTTTCCGACAAAACAACGAAGTTATAGGCAGGCCAGGGGCCGCTGAATAAATATTTGAAATCGGGCCGGGCACTTTTTATATGCTCAAAGGCCTCTTTGAAGTTGCTTTCCTCATCCTGTTCAACCAGATAGACAGCATCTAAAAGCAGGTTCTCGGTCTTCAACTTTTCAAGTTTCTTTTCTACAGCAAACTTGCTGAAGAAAATGTCCATAACTTTTATTAATGTGTCAGCTTTTGCTTCGAATTCTTTGTCTATTTTGTATTTCTCGAATTTCTCGTTCATAAATCTCTTACCTGTTGAACCACCCGGGTCTAATTTCTTTTGCTCATCTTTCTTTAGAATTTTGAGGATATTTTCTTTTATCTTGTCTGCATTCCAGATAACCTTAATGCCAAACTCGAACTTATTATAGAGTCTTTCCAGATTGTCCTTGAAGTCCCGATAGTAGCTCTGCATCATTGAGAGCAGATTATCTCTGCCTTTAATAACCGTCTGAAACCTGGCGGGCAAAACTGTAAAATCGGCCATAAGCTTTTCCACTACCGCTTCGTGTTCCAAAACGGCACCTTCAGTTGCTTCTTGAATCGGCTGGCTGATTTCACTAACAACTGCCCCTATGTCACAGAAAGGAATGTTGTAAACGCCTGCCCCTTCCAGTCCGTATATTGATTCCTCTATATGATTATAAGAATCTATTATGCCATATAAATATAGTTTCATTGTTATCTTGCCTCCTGCATCGGGCCGGTAAATGGTGAACCTCTTAATTTCTCAATGGTTTCCACCGAACTAAGTAACACTTTTAATCCCAAATATATCAAGTCCACATCTGCTACAGAGATAACCATATCACCTGATATGACTACACCCTTATCCAGGACTCTGTCCAAAATCTCCAGGAGAGTTACATCTTTTGATTTTACTATCACGTTATTCATTTATACCCTTTTGCTCCTGAGAGACCGCAGAAGTTATACGGTGGCCATGGGCCGGTACAATCTATAAAAAAACCTTCGCTTTCATAGTGCATCTTCAGTGTATCGACCATGTTTTGTAAATCACCCACGTCATCTTTATCAACTAAAAAAGCAGAGTTTAAGACCATGTCATCGTCTCTCTCGGTTACTTCTTTTGGCAGCAGCTTGTTAATACGTGCTTCGAAGCTCAACTCTTTTAATAACTCAAAACTTTCCTGGCCGCACTCATTAATTCTGTCACTTAACATTCTTTCAATAAGCTCGTCTTTTTTCTTTTTGAGAAGATATCCCTTGCCGGCAGAAGAAGATTTGATTTCATCCTCGATTTTTAGAATTTCTGCTTTATCGTTACTAAAGCCGGCTTTCAGTTTTTCCGGATTGCAGTAGATTTTGAGTCCCCATTCCTGTTTATTCGCTAATTTTCTCAAAATTGCCTTAAATTCATTCCCATACTGTCCAAGCATCGCCTTTAGGCGGGCATCGGTGTTAAAGAGCGTCCCGAATTTAAAGGGGATTACATCGGTACTGGCCATAACCTGTTCTATTATTCTTTCGTGTATGCTTACCTTTGCTTTAATCCACTCTAAGTTGGCCATGTTCCTTTTCAGACCTTCCTCGCTGAAATCTTGCTCTTGGACTTTGCTGACTATCGCATAAAGGCCGTTATGGCAAACAGAATACAGGTTATTTTCTGAGTATTCCATTTGCTTTATTTTCGGCTCGCTGTCTGCAACGCAATACAAGTAGACAAGCTGTCTGTTTTCCACCATTGCCTTAATCCTTGATAAATTAGCTGGTTGCCAGCATGTGACCTTGACGTTCGTAAGATTCGACTTCCAGATTATCGGTTAGCCTGACTTCGTAGATGTTTCTATCCTGCACCTTTGTGGGAAGCCCAAGAGATTTTAGAAAAGAATTCTCTTCATAGACTTCCGCTTCTATGTGCCACTGGCTGTCAACCTTGGTTGCGCCGATAACCTTTACATCCTTTACATCAAGGGCCTTCTGTAAGAATTCAACGACTGTGTCTTTAGCTTCTTCTATAGCGGTCATTTTCTATATCTCCTTTTCTTCTGAATTTGTAATAGCATCCAGCCTATCCAAAAGTTCCTTTTCCTTCTGGTCGTATTCCTGCCGGCTTATTTCATCCAGTTCAAACTGCATCTGCAATCGCATAAGCTCTTCCTTTGTACGTCCTTTGTCGGACAGCTCTTTCTGGGCCATATCACTTAATTTTTGGCCCATCCAGATGACTCCTTTCAATGGTGCAAGCAGTATGCTGTCGATTAAAAACATCTTCAGTAATCCTCGGTATTAATGCTGATATTTACAAAGTTAAACGGAGGCAGCGGCCCCACATATTTGAATGTTACTTTTTCGCTGTATTTGTTATCGAGCTGCTGAACCTGTTGATCGAAATCTGCTTCTTTGTATTTCTCTACGAGAAAGGCTGCGTTTACAATCATAAGTTCACCATAAGTATTATTTGTTTTGACCTCAACAGCCAAAGGTTCCAAGGTGCTTAGAATATCGGTTTTAACAGTTTCCCTTTCAGCTTGCAGAGCCTCCTCCACCATTCTCCCTATCTCCATCCGTTGATAATGAGACTTTTCAGGAGCAATCGCTGCGATTTTTTCTTTAAGCCGTTTTATATCCTCATATTTTTCCAGGATATTTTTGTAGATAACCTCTTCCTTAAACATTGCCTTAAGGCCAAGCTCGGTTTTGTCCCTAATACTACCTAACAAGTCTTTAAATCTATCGTGCTCTTTTTCCAGGATTCTCTTGACCTTATCTTCATCCTCGGCAACTGTGGCAAATCTTACCGGCAAAGCTGCATATTCGGCCATTGCTTTTTCAATAGCTTTCTCGTGAGCAAGAGAATTATCTCGCGAGACCCTGTATTTCCCAATGGGAGCGTCACTGACCAACGCAGCTATACCATTAAAACAAATTGTATGTAGTTGGTCCCCTCGTCCCCCAATACCCAACGGGCCAAAAGCCTGTGGCTGATTTGAGCCTATGATACAATATATATATTTGCCTTCCTTGGTGGCTGTATCCATCTCTATTTTTCCCATTCTTCCGGATAAATGACAATATTGACAAAGTTAAATACCGGCAAAGGGCCTGCATAAAAAAACTTTGTGCCGTCTTTAAACTCGTCGCTTAAATCATCCATAATGTTGTCGAATTCCTTTTCTCTTCCCTTATCCACAAGAAAGGCTGCGTTCATAAACATCTCATCACCAATAGTCTCATTAAGTTTGTGCTCGACAGATGTCCTTCTGAGCCTTTCTACAATTTCTTCGGTCTGTTTTTCTTTCTTTTTATCTAAAGCCTGTTTCACGAGCCGACCGACCCTCATTTTTACCTGAGTACCCTCATTGTTTTGTCCTTCTACGACTTTTTTGAGATTCTTTATTGTTTCATTCTCTTGCACAATTCCAGCGAAGACAGTCTCCATATTCGTCCATATGCCCTTTACACCCAGTTCTATCTTATGCTCCATATCTCTTAATGCGGTCTTAAATTCCCTGTATCTTCTATCAAGCAGGTTTCTTACCTCATCGGCACCGTAAGCTATAGTGCCAAATCGAACAGGCAGTACACTGTCAAATTCGGCCATCACCTCTTCGATTACTTTCTGGTGGGTCAACATGTTTTCTTTGCTTGCAGTGATTTTCGTTATAGAGTAGTTGCTTACTACCATACTCAGGTCATCGTAGCCGATAGTCAGAACTTCGTTGCCTCTTTGGCCAATACCAATGGGGCCGAAGTTTCGTTCCTGTTTAGTCTCAATAATGCAGTAAATATATTTTCCCTCTTTTTCCATATCAGTCCGCTGTGGTAACTAAAAAGGCATCTTCTTCAAAAGCTTCTTGGTTAAGATAACAGCCGTCATTATTGTCCCTATGATTTGAGGCCCTATAGTAATCAAGGAGTATCCTGTAAGCCTTTGTCATAGCATTAAATTTTTTCTCGATGTCCGGGACATCAGGGTTTTTGTCCGGATGGCAGGTCAAAGCCGACCTTCGGTGAGCCTTTTTGATGTCTTCAGCCGTCACAAAATCACTTGTAAGGCCCAACTGCTCCTTAGCCCAGTTTATTTCTTCAAACTGCGGTTTCTTTATTTCAAGGGTGTAGAAGCTATATGGCGGCAGCGGTCCTACACATCTGAAGTTCAATTTTTCCTCGAATTCATTATTAACCTCTTCTACGCTCTGTTCAAAGTCCTCCTGTCTGTTGTGGTTCAAGAGAAATGCTGTATTCAGCACCATTTTGTCATCCATAAGATCATGAGCTTTAAAATCATCGCAAACTCCGCTTAAAGTTGTTTGTATCCGATGAGCGTAATCGGTCTTTCTTTTGTCCAGATGTTTTTTCACCAGCACACCTACTCTCATTTGGTCATCCACAGTAATGTCATCCTTTTGGCTCAGAAGGGATTGCTTGAGTTTTTTTATCTCTTCTTCATCTGAGACCTCCTGCAGAAAAGAGTTAAAATCATTTAATGTTGCGACTACGTCAATCTCTATGCTGTCCTTAACCCTGGCGAATATATCCTTAATTGTCCTGTAGCCCCGGACTAAAATTTCCCTGACTTCCTTGTCGTCCTGAGCAAAAGTTCCCAGCCTCATAGGGACAATGGTATGCCTGGTCATTACCTTTTCGATTAGCTGCTGATGGCTGACAAGTAACCTGGCCAGCGTTTCCTTAGGTATATGACTGTAATCAACTATTTCCGAGCTGCTTACTACTGCAGCTATGTCCTGAAAGAAGATGGTATAAGCACGATTAGAGGTTTTGCCGCCGCCTGCAACTTCACTCGGGTTTTTGAAATGATAAATATCATCGAAGCTTACAATCTCATCAAGATCAAAAAATTCTTCGGTGTTGGAGCTTATGACTCCGTAAATATATTTACCTATTTTGCTCATGACAAACCCTTTCATTCTCAGGGAAGGGTTTGCCGTTCCCTTCCCTAAGACCCAATGTCAATCCGCCAAAAACTGAAATCAACGTACAGACTAATTTGAACTGTCTTCTTCAGAACAGCCGGCTTGCCCCCGACAGTCGCAATCGGGGGCTTGCCCCCGGCTTTTATCCTCAGGTTTTTCTTCCTGCTGCGGTTGACATTCGGCTTCCTTCTCGGCTTTACATTTAAACAGGTCCTTGGCTTTTTCAATAATAGCCAACATTTTGAATCCCCTTTATTTTTGCTTGTCGTTTTGCTCTTTTAGCATTTTAACGGCCTCGTCAAAATGCTGCTTTGAAACCTTCAGCTCTCCATCGGTACCTATCTTCTCTTTTGCTGAATCGCGATCGACATATTCTCTTACTGCAAACATAGAGGCCTTGCGGCAGACAAACTCAATATCCGAGCCGGTTCTCCCTTCCATCTGGTTGGCTAATTTCTTCAAATCAACATCTTTTTCAAGAGGTTTGTTTTTAGTGTGTATTTTGAAAATCTCTTCCCTGGTTTTCTCATCCGGCACAGGCAGCTCGAACAAAAGGTCGAATCTGCCGCTTCGCAGGATCGCAGGGTCAACTAAATCTAACCTGTTAGTAGCTGCTAAAACTACAACCCCTTTGAGCTCTTCAATCCCATCCATCTCGGCTAGGAATTGACTTATCACTCTCTCGGTTACATGGGCATCGGTAGAACTCGAACCCCTTCTGGGCACAAGGCTGTCTATCTCATCAAGGAAAAGTATTGTTGGTGCAGCATGTTTTGCCATCCTAAACGTTTCTCTTACCCCTCGTTCTGACTCTCCGACATACCGGCTTATAAGCTGCGGACCTTTGATGGATATAAAATTGACGCCGCTTTCATTAGCCACGGCCTTGGCTAAAAGTGTCTTTCCTGTTCCAGGTTTGCCGTAGAGCATAATCCCCTTAGGTGGATTAGTGCCGGCTTTTTTGAAGACATCCGGATATTTGAGAGGCCATTCAATCGCCTCTTTGAGCTCCTGCTTGATATTCTCAAGGCCGCCCACGTCAGACCACTTTACATCCGGCACCTCCACGAAGACCTCTCTGATTGCGGATGGCTCGATTTCCTTCATAGCCTCAAGGAAATTGTCCATCGTTATTTCTAATTCGAGCAAGGCCTCATAAGGAATATCCAACAACTCAAAATCAATCTCCGGCAGAATCTTCCTTAAGGCTGACATAGCTGCTTCTCTCGCTAATGCCTCTAAATCCGCTCCTACAAATCCGTGAGTGATTTCAGCTAATTTTTCCAGGCTGACATCCTTTGCCAAGGGCATACCTCTTGTATGAATCTCTAATATTTCCAACCGGCCGTTTTTGTCGGGTATGGGGATTGAGATTTCCCTATCAAATCGCCCCGGCCTCCTTAATGCAGTATCTATAGTGTTAGGAATATTTGTTGCACCGATAACTATAACGTGCCCTCGAGACTCTATTCCATCCATCAAAGCCAAAAGCTGAGCAACTACTCTGCGTTCAACCTGTTTTTCGCTGCCCATATCTTCCCGCTTGGGTGCTATAGCATCTATCTCATCTATAAAGATTATAGCTGGCGCGTGTTTTTGGGCATCTTCAAATACGCTGCGCAAGCGAGCTTCGGATTCGCCATAGAATTTGCCCATAATTTCCGGGCCGGTTATGCTGGTAAAATAGGCATCGGTCTCATTAGCAACAGCGCGGGCGGTCAATGTTTTTCCTGTTCCGGGTGGGCCGTACATAAAAACGCCTTTGGGCGCTTCTACGCCAAGCCGGTTAAAAACCTCAGGATACTTCAAAGGCAGCTCAATCATCTCTCTGATTCTTCGGATTTGGGGGGCAAGGCCGCCTATGTCCTCGTATGATACCTTAGCTTTCTCTACCTTGCCTTCTTTTGTCTTTACTCTTATTAATGTATCAGGACTAACTAATACCACTCCTTCGGGAATCGTGTCCTCGACCATAAAATCACAGGTTCTGGTGCCGAATAATCTTGCACGTACTTTATCACCGCTGGTTAAAGGCAGTCCTTCTATAAGGGAACCAATGTACTTAGCGTCTTTATCCTTTTGAAGTGCCCCCGCTGCGGTTAGAGGAGAAAGTGCAATTTTTCTGGCAGGCTTTCCTTCTACTTTTTTAACCGTTACCTTTTCATCAAGCCCTATTTTAGCATTCTCTCTTGTAATGCCGTCTATCTGAATAATCTTTTTACCTCTATCGTCGGCATAGCAGGGCATCGCCTTGGTGGCGGTCTTCCTTTTGCCTTCTATCTCTACAACCTGGCCCACCTCCAGGCCTAAACTCCTCATATCCTCAGGATCTATCCTGGCAATAGCTCTTCCCACATCCTTGGGCAAAGCCTCCTTTACCTTAAATTGCTTCATACCGCCTGTCTTTCATTCGTTTCTAATCGAACAATTGCTTTTGAAAATCTATCAATCTCTTTAGCCCCTTAACTTCATGGGGACACGAGTAAACAATAGTTTTTTTTAATCCGTTGAATTTGTTTCCTATCTGGCTTATGTACTTATCCTGCTCTTTTCTTTTTTCTCTGCAGAACTGACAACCATCGGACTCTAAAACGTTGTTTATCACTAATTGGTTGACTGTTATCCCATATTCTCCTAAACTGTTTATTAATCTGGCGGTCTCCAAAATCGCCATATCTTCAGGAATCACGACCGCTATAAATTCACACCTCTTTGGGTCACGAAGTAAATCCTCTATTTTTTTAACGGTTTTTTTCATAGACAGTAGAAAATCATCACCTTTATCGTTGTTATATTTGCCGGCGAATGTCTCAACCATATATCTGTATTTCCATCTCATTCTTGCCATTACTTTAATCCAATCGTCCAACAGCTTAGGTGAGCTCAGAAGCCTTAAAGCGTGGCCCGTAGGTGCAGTATCTACAACGTATTTATCGAACTGTGCCTCGTCTATCAGGTCGATCATTGTCTTAAAGCCCATCACCTCATCCATGCCCGGGATAGGCAAAGCAAAGACCGAATCAATATCTTCGGCATCCAGATTAGTACCGGTTTCTACGATTCTCTTGATTTCGTCCTCGTGTTCAGTTTTGAATTTCCAAAGAGCGTTTTCTGCGTTTACTTCAAGGGCACTTAAATTTTTGATTCCATTTATTGACCTTGGCCTATCATCAAGTTTTTGTCCTAAGCTATCTGCAAGGGAATGAGCCGGGTCTGTGGAGAAAAGCAGTGTTTTGAAATCCTCTGCCAAATGTATGGCGGTGGCACATGCACAAGTTGTCTTTCCTACACCGCCTTTCCCACCAAACAGGATTAACTTCAGTGGAATTTCTTTTAGTCCTTTCAATCTCATTCACTTTTTCACCCTAATCTCTAAAATGCCGTTGTTGTAGGAGGAGACAATCGTGTCTGCTTGAACCTTTGCCGGAAGCAAAACTTCCTTATGGTATTTCCTGTCTCCTGTTTGTGCCCAGATGTCTAAGATATCCTCTTTCAAACCCAGCTTTATATCTTCCTGGTTGACACCCGGCATTTCGGCATAGATACGAACCTCTTGCTCTTCATCAAAAACGTCGGTAATCGGCTCTCTTTCTTCTTCAACCGTTGGGCCTTGGGGGGTCTTTTTGACGTTCCCAAAAGATTCAACTATTGGCTTGCCTCCCACCGCTGTCTTCACTGAGAATCCAAATACTCCCTTCATTCCTTTTTTGAGGTTGCTTAAGTCTATCTCGCCTTCTTTATTGATTTCGCCGCCCGCCTCTTTTAATTTAGCGGCCATGTCAATAAGGTTCTCAATACCCTTGAATAGACCGCCGAGACTCAGTTTACCTATGCCAAAATCAATGTTGAGACCTTCACTTCCGTCATCTTTTTTCTTTTTGTTTTTAGCCATTCACGAATCTCCTTTTTCTTAGCTTACCACGCTTTTACCTTTTGCTGTTATCCTGAAACTCTTTCGACTGCATATCCTTTTCTTGTTATCTTATCTTTGCTTCTACTCGCTCTAATCTGCTCTTCAAGGTTTTATTTTCTTTTTCTAACCGTGCCTCTTTTGCATTCGAGGAAAGATAAGGGTCCTGCTGCCACCAGTTTATCCCCATCTCCATAGCTTTATCCACTGAGGCGATCAAAAGCCTTATTTTGATGTTGAGAAGGTCAACATCACAAAGTTGAATCTTTATATCTCCGGCAATAACAATACCTTTATCCAATACCCTCTCCAGGATATCAGCAAGGTTGGTAGCCTGGGTGGCATGCATCATTTTTTGTTCAGCCATTCTTTAATACCTCTTGTTCTTATCCTGCTGTTGCGACTTCCTCTTTTCGTGCGTAAGAAGTTACTTCCAGGGTATCGGTCAGTTTAATCTCATAAGTATTTCTATCCTGAACTCTGCTGGGTAAGCCTAAAGATTTAATAAATGAACTCTCTTCATAAATCTCGGCTTCACCTATCCAGCCGTCCTCGGATTTTGTTATTTTTATTATTTTTGCGTCCGTACCAAAAGTCTTTTCAAAAAAGCTCCTGATTGCTTCACGTACTTGGTCTATTTTCATAATACAACTCCGGCAACCTTTCTTGCTTAATAAGTTAGAGCCATCGTCTTAAACTCTTTTTTCGCCCCATTTGTTTGAGCGAATGTGCGTCCTGAAGAATTTGTGCCTTTGCCGGCTTTCGAGGTAGCTTCAGACTCCTGCAGTCTATTCGTCTCCTGCTCTATTTCTTCCAGACGCCTTTTAATATCGTCCTTCCTCATTGATAATTTTTTGTCTTCCTTCAGAAGTCTTTCTTTTTCCTTGTCGAGCATGTACAAATCTAAATAAGTCGAGCTTTGAACCCTGGGGATAGAGCGTTTTTTTCTGCTCTGCATAGTCCCCGCTCCGTGGATTCCTTTCAGGCTATTAACATCCTTCATTTTTAACTCCTTTCCGTAAGGAACTTATAGCTCTATCTTGTAGAAATTCTTGCTGAGATCAAAACGTTCTTCTTTTTGCTCGCTCCCGTAACCTTCAATTCGACCAATTGGCCTTCCTTAAGCTGAGCCGCTCGCTGAATGTTATTCGGGAGCTTAATCTTCCCATCTTTATCCACTTTGGAAAATGCTCGCATAAGTGTCATTTGACTATCCTCTCATATTATGTTAGCCGGGTACCCCAGCCAGACTTTCACTTTCTTTTTTCTCACATTTATCTTCTTTCTCACTGTCAGCCGTAATACCAACGGTATCCTCGGCGGTATCCTCTGGAACATCAATGGTTTTTCCCATGCCGACTTCTTTTACGACAAGCTCCCTTACGATTTGCTTAACCCTATCTTGATTTGTCTTTGAGCCGACTCGGCTTGTTTCCGATGCCAGGATATCCTGGCACATCTGCATAAACACATTATTTGCTCTTGAAGGTGTTAATTTTCGCACTTTGAGAGTCTTAGCAATCATAATGCACCCGCGGATAGTGGGAGCAAACTCACACTTTCCGGATTCCCTCAACCCCCTTACAATGTTCACTATTATCTGAGAGTCTTGCCTGGACAGCTTGGCTTTGGCCAAGGTTATAGCCAACTCAGTATCATAGTCGAAGTGGTCCAAATCCATCGTTATCATCCTGTCCCTTAATGCGTCCTGACTTCTGTGAACACCTGCATATTCTTCAGGGTTAGATGTAAAAATGGCGGTAAAATCAGGGTCAACCCTTAAATACGGCTGCTCACCGCCACGTCCGACCGGCAAATCCATCATCTTCTCCTGCAGAATAGACAGGAGAATATTATTTGCTTCCGGCCGAGAACGTGTAAACTCATCATAAATGAGAGTAAATCCATATTTACATGCGACAGTCAAACGATTGTCCACCCAGCGTTTGACCATGTCCTCTTCGGTTTTCAGTACCCTCGATATAAAGCGATCAACAACTTTCCTGATCCTGTAGCCATATTCACCACCGACTAAATCAGACGTTGTGAACTCTTCGTCTCCGTGAATCATTACTACCGGCCGTGCGATTTTACTCGCTAAATGCATCGCCAAAGTTGTCTTGCCGGTACCGGACGGCCCCCTAAAGTGAACTGGAAAACCAGCCTTAATAAAGGAAAGAGCCCTGTTGGTAATATCCTTTATGTACTTTGTCTCCACAAAGTCCGGCAGAGGACTCGGTTCCAATACTGTTGTCATCTCATCAATCATTTTGACAGACCTCCTGTCTTCTTAAGTTTTTGGTTTCTTTTCTTTAGGGCAACGAACCCCACCACTTAAATCTCTCCCCTAACTTTTTCCAGATTTTGCTCGCTTTTTCCAAATCTGCCCTTATCTTCTTTTCTCTGTTTCTAAAGTTTTGCCTGAGCGATTTAAATTTAGTCATGGCTTCAGTCCTCTTTTTGGTAAAGTCTTCTCTGGGGAAATTTAACTTACTCATCTCACTGGAACGACTCCTTTGCCTCTGCACTTAAGACAAGGCATTGCACTATCTATTGTCGTACCTGTACCTTCACACTCAGGGCACCGTTCAGTTGGGCCTTTAGGAGCCGTAACCATACCTTTGCCGTTACATATAGTGCAGGTAACCCGGGTATCATGATAAACCCCCGTGCCTTTACAAAACGCACATTTGATTGCCGGCTCCTTTACCTCAACCTTACCTGTGCCGCCACAGACCTGGCAGGTGGCGAGCTTGGATAACAGGTCAAAGGGGTCTCCCCCCGTACCTTTACAAAAAGCGCACATTATCTGAGTCATAACAGACGTTATCTGGCTCATAATCCAATACCTCCCTGAATAAGTATTTGCACTTCCCTGGCCTTTCCGGCCAGCAACAGTTTGGCGTCAGACAATTATCCACTGCTTTCTTAGACGCCAGCTCCAACTTCTTGCTCGCTGCTTTTGTTCTTTTGGGTATTTCTTTTTTTGCCCTGGGCCTTACGTGTTGCCTGCTTAACTGTGGTTACCTTTTCTCCGGCATCAATCTCAGGCATAATGAACCCGGCATTTCTTGCCTTGGCCATCGTAGCAGACATACCATTCCAAGCTTTCTTTGCCTGTGCCATGTCAGAGCTATACTCTTTCAAGAGCTTTTGAGTTTCCTTAACGATACCTTCCACATACTTAGCCAGGTCTTTTTTGAGTTCTTCGCTCATATCAGCATGGGCCTTGTTGAATTCCTTGAGCTTGTTCGCAACGAAAGTCTCGATTTCCTTTATAGCCCTCTGGATGTCAGACATCATTTTCTGGAAATCCTTAAGCCTTTGCGTTTCTCCCTGCTCAAGGCCGCCTTTTAATTCATCCGCCATATCTTTATGATCCTTTTGAAACCCTTTTATCATGTTGCTTACGTTCTTGGTCAAATCCGCCAGGGTTTTTTCGATATCACTCATCATCGCCTTAAAATCCTTAAGCCTACTTTGCTCTCCTTTTGCAAGCTCCGCCCTGAGCGCAGCGGACATCTCCTTATGCTCAGTGTGAAATCCCTTGAGCATCTTGTGGGCGTCCTTTACCAACCCACCTACCGCCTTTATGCGCATGTCATAAGAGGCGACAATTTCCTCGCCAAGATTTTTCATATCGGTTGCAATTCCCATTTTTAATTCTCCTTTCAAAACATTTTTCAAATTTTCTGTAAAGCACATAAGTTACCATTATCAAATGCTGTTACCTTCGACATTTCCGAGATTGGTATGTTTTCAGTCCTTTCAGACCGGCCAATAGCACTTATTATGCCTTCAACCTGGGTTATTTCGCCTTTGTTGTCAAAAACGGGCTCACCCTTATCGTTGACAAAACGCAGCGAACCATCCTTATGGACAATTCGGTACTCTATGTTGAAGGGTATGCCTTCATTTTTACATCCAGCAAACGCAGCAAAGACTCGCTCCTTGTCATCAGGATGGATCATATTCACCCAATGTTCTCTGTCAGCCAGGATTTTATTGACGTCATAGCCGCTTAAGTCTTTAACCTTGCCGGCAAAACAAATAATTTCTGGTTTCTCCGAAGGCATGGCAACGTAAGGAACATCACCAACGGTATCGATAAATCGATGAAGTCTTTCATCTAACAATGCCAGAATGGGTTGGTATCTTTCCTCTTGCATCTGTTTATACTTCTAAATGTATTTGCTGCTCCGACTTTTTAGAACTGCTGCCGCCGGTATTTATATTCAATACATCGATGAAGCTTTCTAACTGAGTATCACGTGAATCGATAGAGTCTATTGGTATATCCTCAAGCCTATGTGGTGGGAGACTATCAAGCTTGGCTTTTTCTGTTTCTTTCAGGCCAAAACTTTTTCCTCTGAGAAACTTCTTAATGCTCGTAACTTTATTGCTAACATATTTACAAAATCGGTATTTCAGGGTACCACTCGTCCCGCTAAGGGCTTCATCACATTCTTTTAGCCTTTGTTTAACATAGGCTTTGATTTCTTCTATTTCTCTGTCAAGCTTTTCTTCAAAACTCTGACCGGCCTGAAAACGTTTGAGCAGTGAACATACATTCTTAGTTAAAGTCTTAACGAAAACTGTAAACTCAGTTATAGCTTTCACTTGCCTGTCGGTCAGCTGTTCCTGCGTTCTGCTTTTGCGATCTTTGAGAAAGTAAAACTTGGCGAGCATGTTATTCAAATCCATAGTCAAATCCTTTACAAAATTTTCCACTCTTTGTATCTGCTCATTAGTTTTTCTTTCTTTTTTCGACTCATCTAATGTCCTTTGAGTAATGGACAATAAAACATTCAAGTTTTCTGCCTGAATGTAGTAAAAATCTATAATATTATTTATAATAGCTTTCATGATTATGCTTCATCTTGCCTCTCCCGTTATTCAGCACGACGAGATAGCTCTGCTTCTGTACGTTCTGCTTTGAATTTATCAAGCATGTCCTTAACTTGTTGGCGTCTTTGCTCCTGGAAAGCCATACGCTGCTCTCGCCGTTTTTTGAACTGGGCAAGCATCGCCTTAAAATCTATTATTCTCAACTTTTCTCCCTTGGCTAAAAGCTCTTTCAGCATTTCCGAAGTTTGCTGCTGTCCATGCTGAAACTCTTTTAGCTTTAAAGTAACTTCGTTTTTGCTTTCATTCTGCTTGCCGAGAATTTCTCTAATCAGTGCTTGAAGCTCTTTAACCTTTTCAGCTTGGCCGGCGGTAAGAGCATCTTTAAATTCGCTTAAGCCATCCCTTAACTGCTGCATCAGCTTTGTTTGTTCGCTAAGATACTTCTGAGATAGCTGCCTGACTCCCTTTTCACTTTCGTCTAAATGCGTTGAGATAACGCTTATCATCCTGTCAAAATCTTTCTTTCGCAAAGATCCGTTCCTGGCAAGGTTTTCTCTCAGTTCAGTGTTGATTTTTTCCCGCTCGTCTCTTGTATTGAGAAGTGAGTCTTGAAAATCCTGAAAGATTTGACCGGTGGCTTCGAAGAGCGCCCCAATGCTTTGTATTCTCACCTCGTACGAAGATATCACGTTCTTAAGAATACTATCTTGGTCAGTGGCTACAAGCATTGCTTTGTCTCTTTCTGAGAAGAGGTTTTTCTTGGCGAGTCATGCTTTCTGCTCACCCCATCGTGGTGCATAAGGATGGCTCGGCAAGAACCCTCTTTACCCCATTAGATAATTCCATATCTAACGGGGTTTAATTACCTATCCTTAGGCTGCCGTTGCGGTCAAACCTATGGCCTCGGCATACTTCAGGTAAGTTTCGACTGAAGCCACAACTACTCTGGCCTCTATGGCGAGCAGCTCAATACCCACCAGAGAGATTCTTACCCAGGCATCAATCACGACACCCTTGTCCAGAATTCGGTCAATAACTTCAACCAGACTGCTGGAACCAATTGCTTTTTCGACTGCCATTTTAATGCTCCTTTCGTTCCCCTTAGGGGAAACTAAATAAAATAAAAAAACGCACGCTACGCACGTGCGTTCAAATTTACTTTTAACATTATGACATTATTGATTGAAGCTACAGTGCTCCTGCTTTTATTTAATACCGCCAGCTCTTCGGAGGACAAAAAATCATTATGAAAAACGTAAGGTTCAGTCATTGGAGCAAACTCCTCCCGCTTGATATGCGATAGATATAATGAAGAAGAAATAGGAAAATTGACGTAAGTGCCTGTTGTTAAAGCACTTATGGGGGGGGGGGTAGATTATTTCGCCTTTCTCCCATCGAATTGCTTTTGATATTTCGTAGTCAAAGGAAGAAGAGCGTTTGAAACCACATATACTCTTACAAACTTTACTGTAGCGGTCTTTAACAGTAATAGTTCTAAAGGTCATTACAATTCCTATACTAAGTATCAAACAACAACTGATTTACTTATCTATCTGTTTGAAATCAAAGATGTTAGAGTAATCGACCACACAGTGCAAAGGCGACACCAGCACATTCCCTGTTTTGCGCAAGGTTATTCCCCAACTTCGCACCAGCCTTAGGATGGCAAAATCTAAAAACACCTGATATAGTTGAAAGTAATTTCTCCGAGGTTAGATAGTAGAAATGAGCTTGTCTCAAATGACCAAACCTGCTAATGAAGAATTCTTAGGTTTTTTAGTACTGATAGGCCTACACAAACCCAGGCAATGGTACTCTGAACAGTGACTCTTGAACAAATAGTTAACAAGTCGTCAGAGGGCTACCCTGCTCGGGAAAACGGTACTTGCTATTGCTGTAAAGCTTCACTTTTCGTTCGTATAGTGTTTAATCCGTGATGCCATTATTTTATTCAAGCTTGATATCAAATATTCCTCACTTAATCTGGAGACACTCTGCGAAAACGAGAGTCGGACGGCATTGCGGATTAAACTCGATGAACGAAACCGCTTCGCGGCATAGCAAGGCATCAAGGCAGGTGTAACGGTTGTTTTTCTATGGGGATTGTAAGGAGTCCGATTTCCTAACCGAAGCTGTGAAGAGTTTGCCAGATTTGTCTTTGCCGAGCAGGGAAAGCCAAAAAGTATCTGGAACCGATAATAAGGTTTTTGAAACCGACTCAAGCGCTTACAAAAAACTTACAAAAAATTCTTACTTTGATGGTCTTTCACGTTCTCTGATTGGCACTGCGAATGAACCGAAAAACCAGAAAGATGGCGAAATGAGCACCGTTGATAAGTCTTTGCAAATGACACACTTAGACACAGAAAAAGAGCCAATGTCACCTGGTGACATCGACTCTGAACCCAACGCGCCCGGCAGGACTCGAACCTGCAACCTTCGGATTCGAAGTCCGCGGCAGCAGAACCACATCTCTCTTCAAATAAAGGACTTACAAAAAACACTAAAAGCGTCTTACCGGAAAACTTACCGAACGACAGCGACTTGGTGAAGATCATAGAAGTCTGGCCGAGCCTTTCGGACGAAATGAGAAAAGCAATTGTCAAGATGATAAGCTAACATCGCTTACGAGTGGATTAGCTGTGTCCCGAATAATTCAGTATAATTACAGCGTTGAGGTATCTTATGGTAAGAACAAAACGTGTCTACGATCCGGTTGAAGAATCAGATGGGGACCGCTTCCTGGTGAGTCGATCCTGGGCACGTCCTTATTCAAAAAAGAAGTTGGCCATTACTGACTGGCTGAAAACATTGGCGCCCAGCAAAGAGCTGCATGATGATTGGCAAGAGCGAAAGATCTCATGGGAGGAGTACACGCTCCGTTACCACGAAGAAATGCGCGGTCAGCGGGAGGCAATCCGAGATTTGGCAAAGAGAGCTAAACGTGGCACAATAACCCTGCTCTGCTACGAGTACGAAGACAACCCATGTTGCCATAGGCATTTGCTGAAGAGATTAATCGAAAACGAAGAACGAAACGTAGAGTAAATACCTTCGGATCGACAGTCCGATGCTCTAGCCAATTGAGCTACGGCCCCAAATATTTCTAATTCCTTTAATAGTAACAGGTTCATACTCATACTGTCAAGTCTTTTTTAAGCCCTAAATGGGGCGCGCAACAAATGCGCAACAAAATCGCCATTCATAGCCTCAGCACTCACAGCACGGGCATGCTTTAATAAGTCTTCTCGAACAGCAAGATAAAACTGGCGAGTTGTCTCAAATTTAGCATGACCAGCCAAATTCATTACATCGTATTCAGACAAGCCGTTGGAGAGCCACCGGGTTAGACAGGTGCGACGCAGATCATGAAATTCGCCCTTGTCAATTTTAGCGTGGGCCAAAATAGCATTAAACTGACGATTAAAGTTGTTAACAGGGCACTTCCCCTGCAACACCGTCCATTTGCCTTGCTGCCGGTTCTGCTGTATGTGGTCATAGCGTCTGGGCGGCACGAACACATAGGGGTAGCTTTCAGGTTGCTCCTCATAATGTTCGGCCAGCAGTAAAAGAACTTGTTCTGTCAAGGGCAGTGTACGTCGGTCAGTATCCTTAATATGCCATTCCCATGTCTGACCAGTATCCTTTTGTGGTGATACATCAATTGTTTGCTTGTCAAAATCAATATTCCACCAGGTTGTGTCGAGCAATTCTCCACGTCTCATACCAGTACATAGAGCTACGACAATCAACAAATCCCAGGGCACGCAAGGTGTCCAGTTGCTGTGTAAAAAAAACTCTTTTGCACTTCTTATCAAACGCTCACACTCATCGTTGGTATAAACGTGAACCTTTCGTCTGGGAACTTTGCGTTTGGCTACATACTGGAATGGGTTCTTTTCTAACTGGCCTCGTTCTACTGCCAATTGAATTATCCGTTTTACAGCGGTAATCTTCTTATTGACAGTAGCCAGACTGTTGCCTCTGTCCAAACACGCCTGCACAAAATGCTCGCCATGCTGGTGTTCTACCTTTAAATAATCAATGTCACCAATCGCTTCTATGAGATGTTCCATCGCAGTCTTTCGGTCGACAAGAGTACTCTCACGGACTTGACCACGGCTTAGTTTCTGGCTGTCTTTCAAAAACCTGCTGAGCCTCATGGATTGCGGTATAGTAAATGGAACGCCCATTCGCAATTCTCGCTCTTTCTGGTCTCGCTGCCGCTTGGCTTTACGCCCGTCAGCATGCCCCAACGAGATTTGTCGCCTTTTACCCTTTTCATCTTTGTAATCGAGAAAATACTTAAACGTTTTGCCATCACGCGACGGCCTTGTCCTAAGCCTTACCAGCTTTCGCATATTTACCTCCTTTCTGATGCTGGCCCATGGCTTGGACTGATCCAAGCCAGATTATAACCGCTAATCCACTTGAGCGCAATATAATTATTTTCCAGTTGTTGTTTTTTTCCTGATCCATTCTCTTATCTCCTCCAAGGGATAGAGAGGCTTGCCGCATATATGGATTCTCGGCAGGTCATGCATCCGTTTGAGATTTTCGACAACATTATGGTAGTCTTTGGACTTACTGATTTCCGGGATGCGGAAAAAGACGATAAGCTCCTCTTCAGTAAGAAGTTCTGGACAGGGCGTAAAGCCTCCGTTGCCGTCTGGTAAAACAGCAGGAAACTTGAGCATATCGGCTGTTTTTTCCTCTCTAAGTAACATTAGTATTCTTAAGAGATTTTATATTTTCCATGAGCGTCCCTGCCTTTAATTTTCGATTCCCAATATCCTGTTCCCTGTCCTTTTATCCACTGCTTAGAGCCTGCGTTTCGTTAAGCTTTAGGCGGAGCTATATCGCTCTGATATTGGTATTTTCCCTTCCGGTCAGCGTAGGAAGTCATACACGGTGTATCACTTTCAAAAAACAGAACCTGAGTTAAGCCTTCGCCGGCATAAATCTTTGCCGGCAGCGGAGTGGTGTTTGAAATCTCCAGTACAGCTCTACCTTCCCAGCCGGGCTCAAATGGTGTTACATTTACAATAATTCCGCACCTGGCATAGGTAGACTTGCCGACACAAATAGCGATTACATTATTGGGAATGCGGAACCACTCGACGCTCAAGGCCAGGGCAAAACTGTTAGGGGGAATTACGCAAACATCACTATTAACTTCTACAAGCCGTTTGGGATCGAAATTCTTAGGGTCGATGACAGCACCATAAACATTGGTAAAGATGCGAAACTGGTTCGATACCCGTATATCGTAACCAAAAGATGAGGTCCCAAATGAAACAACTGGCTGGCCATCTATACTACGCACCTGCTCTTCTACGAACGGCTCAATCATACCGTATTCCCTAACCGCCTTCCTAATCCATGTATCTGGGCAAATACCCATAATAGAAGATCTCCAAAATGGTTGTTTCTGTATGGTTGCAGTGCTGGCTAAAATAATTGAAGCTGGTCTTTTTCAATTTTACTCCTGTAGCTTTTGATTTTGGCTCGCATTACTCTCGCGGTCCATGTATGATTCCAGGTTAATGCAGTGTCCAGAGGTTCTTCTCCATCTTTGTTCTCTACACAGGGATCTGCACCATTTGCCAGCATTAGTTCAACAATACTTCTAAATCCCCTTCTGCTGCCATGTGCAGAGGTGTTATTCCGTCTTCGCCCTTTACACAAGGATCTGCACCGTATGCCAATAGCAATTTGACTATATCTCTGTACAGGCGTTCCAGGGTATAGTATTGGGGGGCATGCAGGTGTTCCAAGGCGTAGTGCAGTGGTGTTCGTCCGCATTTGTTCCGCACATTCACAAGTTCCGCGTTAGCCTCAAGTATTGACTTACCCTGGGCCAAGTTATCATTTGCAATAGCAGTTAAAAAATATTGTGCCATGGTTTTAGGCTCCCTTACATTTACATCTGCGTCCTCTGCCAGCAACGGTTCACGAAGTGCATGTAGTTATGACTTGACACTTTCTGTAGTGGTATTTGCCCATCTTTGTTTTTTGCATGTGGGTCCGCACCGTTCGCCAGCAATAGCCCTAACATATTTTGATTGACATAGTGGACATCGGCATGTAACAGGCTAGCCCCACTTGCAATAAGTAATTCAACGATGCCTTTTTTGGCGGCCGAAGCCGCACAATGTAACGGTGTTTCCCCTCTATTATTTGCGGCATTCACATCAGCCCCACTTGCAATAAGTAATTCAGCAAAGTCTTTCTTGGTGACCGAAGCCGCACAATGTAACGGTGTTTCCCCTCTATTATTTGCGGCATTTACATCAGCTCCCTTTGCCAACAGCACCTCAGCCGAGGCTTTCTTACCATTCCATGCTGCCACATGTAGAGGTGTCGCGCCATCTTTCGTTTTCGCGTTCACGTTAGCCCTACTTGCAATAAGTAATTCAATGAAGTCTTTCTTGGCGACAAAAGCTGCACGATGTAACGGCGTTTCACCAACTTTATTCTTAGCGTTTACATCTGCCCCCTTTGCCAACAGCACCTCAGCCGAGGCTCTATTACCACTCCATGCTGCCCTGTGTAGCGGCGTCTCGCCTATATTATTCCTTGCATCTACCTCCGCTCCGGCTGTTATCAGTAGCTCTACTGTTTCTGTGTAACTGCAAAGTGCTGTTGTTCTCCACAACAACTCTTTTATCTTTTTCCTAACATTTCCGCTTGCTACATAGTGGAGAAGAGTGCAGCCTTTTGCATCCCTTAAATTTATAAGCTCCGGATTGGATGCAAAGAATGACTTGATATAATCTCGAACACTTTCTTGTTTCATGCTTTTAGTACTCCGTTCTGTCAAATAATCTAAAAGTTAAAGTTTCTGTTTTGCTTTGGGTGATTCATTTTCATACCACGCCTTTCTGATTGTTTTCAGAATAACGGTAAAGCCGCGGGAACCTAGCTCCCAATACAGGTTCTTAACCTTTTCAAGCTTTGGCTCAGGTAGATGATGTTTGCGAGAGTCGTATCCGAGCCAGACCATGCAGGGATTAATGTTCTCCAGCCAGCTTAACATTACGTCTATATCAAAATCTATGATGGGCTCCATCGTTACCATTTTGAGGTCGTGTTTTACCTCAAGAAAATCTCTGTATCGCTGAGATGGCCTGGGAGCCTTTGAGGTCCCTTCATATAGTGCATCCCTGTTGGTTTCTAAAGTTGTGCCGAGGATGAGATTTTCAGGGAAGGCTGCAATCCTGTTAAAGGTCTTCGGGTCTTTTGATTGTAGTAGAAACGTTCTATCACGGTTGCTTTGTATCCACGAAATTATCTTGTGGAAATACTCGGTGTCACGGCAAAACGCTATGTCCCCATTGCAGCAAATAAAAAGAAATTGCATATACTTTGTTTTTGGCAGTCCTTGTTTTAATCTCTCGGGGTGTGCGTGCGCCTCAAAGTAGTAACATAGTGGACAATTTTTCTTGCCCCGCCTTTTCGTCTGTCTTTTGAAAGTATCTTCACAGTAAATGCAATCATGTCCACAGCCTACAAAAGGATTTCGCTGTCCAGCCGATAGCCCGAACATATTACTCTTCTTAGCCATATCAGTTACCTCCAAAAATGCAATTACAGCTATACTCAACCCTGCCGAAAAGCGGTGCGTTTTAATTTATTCCCTGAATTCACGCGGTCCTGTTTAGAGGTAAGCATCGATTTAACCTCTGCTAATTTGCTTCTTGCAGCATCTTGAAAAATACTTAGGTTCATTGTTTGACACTCCAATTTTTGAGTTAAGGTCCCGATCAACACTAACGTTTCCGTATTTACGAAGCGACGGATCAAGAGCATGCTCCGGATGGAATTTCTGAAAACGATGTCTTGAGCCTGGTGGAACAAGTTTCTTTATCGATAGCAAGTCCTCCGGCGACAATAATGGTTCTACTACAGTTGTTCGAAATTCATGGCCAATATTGCTATTGGCAATTAATTCGATACTCTCCTTAATCTGGCTAATTGGTGGATGTACCCCAGTAAGACGGTCATAAATAGCAAACGGTGCTTTAATATCCATAGCGATAAAATCTATTAGCTCGTCTTTCAGAAGCCTACGCAAGACCTGCGGCTGGCCGCCATTGGTATCCAATTTAACTGAAAACCCCATAGCCTTACTTCGATAGAGGAATGCAGACAGGTCTGGTTGAATTGTCGGCTCGCCGCCAGTGACTACCACTCCATCAAACTGACTTCTGCGGACTTCAAGAAAACGAAAGAACGTTTCTTCGGGGATTAGTAAGCCATCCGGCACATCGCAGGGGATCAAAGAGCCGTTGTGACAGAAAGGGCAGCGGAAGTTGCATCCCTGGGTGAAGACCACTGCTGCAACGAGGCCCGGAAAATCACTCAGGCTGAATTTGTTTAGACCACCGATTTTCATCCTCATTAACCCTTTATTCTGTACCGGCTTCTCAGGGCAAACTCTGCCTGCTTAGCCTCATTCCATTGATTTACGGGTCTTAGGTACCCAGTCACGCGGGCATAAATCTCCGTTTCAGTACCGCACTTGGGGCATTTTGGGTGTTCGCCTACAATATAACCATGTTCACCACACACAGAGAATGTGGGTGAAATGGTAAAGTACGGAAGGTGATAATTCTCGCAGACTTTCCGTACAAACGTCTTTAATGCCTGAGGGTCTGGTGCAGCCTCGCCGAGAAACACATGTAGCACTGTTCCGCCTGTGTATCGCCACTGCAGCTTGTCCTGGTGGTCGAGCACCTGGAAAATGTCATCCGTGTAGTTAACCGGCAGATGCGTCGAGTTTGTATAAAAAGGTGCTGCCCCCTTTGAAACTTCTGCCTCATTGGCACATATTATATCGGGATAGCGGTGCTTATCTAATTTAGCCAGCCGACATGTACTACCTTCTGCTGGTGTTGCCTCCAGATTATAGAGATTTCCTGTTTCCTGCTGGAACTGAAGCAGCTTCTCTCGCATGTAATCAAGAACCTTTTTGGCGAAGCTTCTACCTTCCGGGACTCCTATGTCACAACCAAGCAAGTTTAGGCAGGCCTCATTCATACCGAGCAATCCAATAGTAGAGAAATGATTATGCCAATAAGTGCCGTGATGCTGTTTAACATTACGCATGTAGAACTTTGTATACGGATAGAGGTTTTTCTCAGTGAACTGTTCCAGGACCTTTCGCTTTGTTTCAAGGCTGGTTCTGGCGACTTCCATCAGCCTGCCTAATCGTTCAAAAAAGTCGGCCTCATCAGCGGCGAGATACCCAATGCGGGGCGTGTTGATAGTCACCACAGCAACTGAACCGGTCAAGGGATTGGCGGCAAACAATCCACCACCACGTTTTTTAAGGGTCCGTAGGTCGAGTTGAAGCCGGCAGTACATTGAGCGGGCATCGTCAGGTGACATATCGCTGTTTACAAAATTGGCAAAGTAAGCGATGCCGTACCTTGCTGTCACTTCCCATAACGGTTTTAATTCCGGGCTTTCCCAATCAAAATCTTTTGTAATGGGATATGTAGGAATCGGGAACGAGAATGGACGGCCTTTCGCATCTCCTTCGGTCATGATTTCGAGAAATGCTCGATTGAACAGGTTCATTTCGTGTTGGAACTGGCCGTAAGTTTGGTCCTCAAGCTTGCCGCCAATTATGACCGGTTGGTCGGCCAGCGAACTCGGCGGCTGTAAATCCAGCGAGATGTTAGTAAAGGGGGCTTGAAAGCCCACTCGAGTGGGCACATTGAGGTTAAAGACAAATTCCTGAAGTGCCTGCCTGACCTGATCGTAGCTTAAACGGTCGTAGCGGATGAAAGGAGCCAGGAAGGTGTCAAAATTTGAAAGGGCCATAGCTCCGGCAGCTTCGCCCTGTAATGTGTAGAAAAAGTTGACTATCTGGCCCAGTGCTGAACGGAAATGTTTAGCTGGTTTACTTTCAACCTTACCGGGGACACCTCGAAATCCGCAGCGAAGCAACTCCTGCAGGTCCCATCCAACACAATACGGTGAAATAAGTCCAAGATCGTGGAGGTGCAGGTCTCCAGAGCTGTGTGCTTGGCGAACTTCGGATGTATAAAGCTTATTTAGCCAATAGACCGTGCTGATTGTACTCGAAATATAGTTATTTAATCCCTGGAGAGAGTACGTGATATTACTGTTTTCCTTAACCCTCCAATCCCGCCCATTCACGTAGCTGTCTATTAGATCAACATCGGCTTTCTGCAGCACCTGTCTGTTCCTGGCGTGCTGGTCACGATAAAGAATGTATGCCTTAGCAGTTTGTTTGAATAATGAATTCAGCAGCGCCTCTTCTACCAAATCCTGTATTTTCTCTACTGTGGGTAGGTCATCTGACAATGTCACCTGTGCCAAGCTTAGTACGCGAATAGTCAGCTTTTTGGCAACAGCCTCGCCAAATTCACCGGTGGCACGACCAGCCTTGAGTATGGCCGACTCGATCTTGGCAGCATCAAAGGCAGCCACCCGTCCATCTCGTTTGCGAATTTGAGTAAATCGTGAATTTTTGAAAGTATGTCTGTTCTTGTTTGCCATAGGATTTGTCTTTTTCATTTGCAGCGGACACCACAGACGTCATAGACTTGGCGTCCTGACTATGCTACTCATTACTTTGGTCATCTAAATCAGAAGCTTCATTTGTCCTATCGCCTCAATCACTTCCTCTGGAATCATGATTCCTCTTCGCTATAGTAGGTACAATGCGAACCAGTCTCGGGATCTCCGTCTTCATCGTAATAATCGCAATCTTCGCAGGTGTGCATAGATACAAAACCCTTTTCAATCGGGCAGTACCTTTGGTCAGGTTGCTCTGCGTGAGAGCTTCCGAAAGCTGTGCCGCCCGCGCGGCCAATCCTGCCTCTCTGGCGATATGGCGGTGCATGGAAACGCCTAACCTGTTGTGGACCTTCAATGTAGTAAGGCAACGGTGGCGAAGCCCCGGTCCCCTGCTCGGAGCCAGCCTCCTGAGGCGGCAAAAAGCCCTGGGCCTGATTCTCAAGAACTGCTGGTTCTTCTGGCATCGGGGGCGGCTTGACCTCGCTTGCCTCTATGCCCTGTTCGAGCTCGTTAAGCATCTGGCATAGTGGGTCCTGAAAAGCCATATCCCCCGGTATTGGTCCATTCTCGATGTTCTGTTCCAATGCATCCAGAGGGCCAAAGTCCGCTAAGACATCTATCATGTCCATTTCCCAACTCCAAAAGTTATCTGTATCTATCCAATTCGTGTATTGTCACTACGTTAAATCATAGCCAGCACCGTAAGTTTTTTAGCGTTGAGCACTATCAAATCTCCCTCTCCAGAAGGACTGACCAGTCAACAGATGGGTCTAATACATCCTCGGCACTGTAGAACACCAGGTTCGAGGGAACCTCGCCGTTATTCAGATCCCGAACAGCCCGTTCGATGCTGTTTTGGACTCGCTTGTTCAACCCGATGCTAACCACCAGGTCGATCCATCCCGCCGGGTCCTGATTTCCAACCTCTTTCCGCAACCCGCATAACTTCAGCAAATTGAGGGCCTCACCTCGGGGCTGGTGGCCCGCGGCCGCCTGCAGGGCGATCCGCTGGCCCGTTGCTCCAGTTGGAAGGGCCAGGCTGTCGGGCCTGACACCGCCGGGCTCGCCGGTTCTGCGACGGACGAACTTTGTCCCCGGTCGGGCGAGGGAAAGCTTCTTCTCACTTTTGGTTACAATGAAAGTGTGAATCGGGCCACCATGCTCTGACCAGCGCTGCAGCGAGTGAGCTTCCCTCCATTTTTCTCCTCTGTCTTTGGTCGGTGAAAAAAAGAGGCGTCGGTTGCCCACGGATCCGATGAACTCTATCAACCCGAAATTCATTAGGCCACGCCTTTCGACGGACTCTGTCTCCCGCGGAAGCCCGAGCCGCTCGCAGCGGTCACGAATTTCCTTACTAGGGTCTTCGCATATGTCCTCCATAATCTTGTGCTGGGTGCGACTCAGAGAAAGGCCAAGCTTCTGGCAGGCCATACAAACCTGCTTCGGTTTGGCCGCAGGCACAGCACCAGGCGAGTTATCATCTTCGATGTCAGCTTGTTGTTCACTGTCACATGCGGGACGCGCTACGAACGGTATGGTGGCCAAGATAGGTTTAGACCGTGCAATAGCTTCTTCACGACTAAGATTCTTCCATATTTCATGCATTTTTAAGGTCCTTTACGAGCAGATGAATCGGGTCCGGATACCGGGATACCCTCATTAATGCCTCACGCGCCGGAAGGCGCGAAAGTTCCTGTTCTTGCCATCTTTGCAGCCCCAGGGCCGATCCCGCCCGGCTGATGCATGCTCGTTGGGCAAGCCTCATACAGATTACAGACGATAGATTTCCGACAACCGCAGGTGCAAGATCAGAGATGAGTTGATTCACCACCACGCCGCAGAATCCCGCCTTGCGGAGGGACCGCAACACGCCGGTCCCGGCAGTTTCCTTCACGTCGGCGGTTCGCTTGTCAGTGTGGCCGCCCAGATACAGGTGTGCCTCCTCCATAATAAGCAACCGTCTAATGAGCTCACCGGGTTCGTGCGAGAACGAGGCCGTCAGCACTATGACGAGAAAGTTGAACAGCAGAGGAAGGGCCGCATCCTTTGTTTCCGTCAGGTCCAGTATGACTGTACGCTGGCCGAAGAGTTGATGTACGTTCCTCGACCGCCGGACGTCCAGACCCGGCAGCGTTAACCTCATTGTGGTAAGCCTGTCGAGCACTTTTTCGCGGCCCTTGGCTTTGTCTGAACCCCGGTGAGCATCCTCGAGTTCGACGGCTTCAATGATGTCGGACAGGCAGGGGTAATCGTCGCCGCCGGTGAGAACGCCTCGTTTCCGGTACACCTGGATGGCTACCCCTGCGCCCACATCCACAGAGATTTCCCCAAGCCAGAGCTGTCGCATCCATTCCTTGAGGCAACCGACCCACTTCTCCGGTGGCATGACCGGGCGTCCGCTAGCGTCGCGCGGCACCTCAAAAGGATTCAGTCCCAGCTCATCCGCCGTCATCCACACGAGTTCCTCTGGGCTGAAAAAACGCATAAGATCTCTGTACTCTCCGTGGGCGTCCAAAATCAAAGCTGTGTTCTTCTGTATGTCTGTCATACTTTTTTTACCAAGGAAGTTGAGAATAAACACTTTGGTCAATGTGGATTTCCCGACTCCACTAATCCCGAATATCCCTATACCACCTCCAGCATCGATGTCTTTTTGGGACAAGCCAACCTCCTCGCCTACCAGTTCACCACACTTGGCGCGACCGAGCGGGTAGTCGCTTGTGGATATGCGGCGCGGCAAGGCAAAAGCTGGAGGGTCATCGGGGTCCCAGCCTTGTTGTCTGGCCATGTTGCGCAGCATGTTCCGCACAGCACCTTGCATCTTGGGATCTCGTGCAGCCCAGAGCAGGGCCTGGACTTTCGGATCGTCGCGCCCGAGCAGTTCGACCAGAATGTCCGTCTCTTTATCAAGCATCTGTTACCTGTTTCTCGGCGGGATATTATCGTCAAACCATTGGCGACCCGCCGCTCCTATCATGAAGAACGCCATGATCGGGCTGATGAACATTATCCACTCCGGTGCACCAGCGTCGACAACCTTCGCCGATAGCAGGGCCGCAAGAATGGCCCCAGTAAGGCCAGGGAAAAGGAACCTCCACGCCCCGAGAATCCATCGACGCACCGGCCCTATCAGAAACACCAACACGATTCCAATTAGAACCCAGATCACTTCACAACCCTTTTGCTGATATCAAACAGTATCCTGCACCACTTATGACCTCGACACTTGATGCAATACGTGTCGCCGGCCTTATACTGCTTGCTGTGTCTTCCACAATATGTCTTTTTGCAGTGCTCGCATACCCGGACACAGGAGGCACAGATATAACGCGTACAGCCCAGATGCTGACACTTACCATGCAAAGGATTCTCCTGGCTAACCAGCTTTCCGCAATCGCAGAGCCGACTTGACACAAACGTCAGCTGCCTGGGTGTAAGGTCTGACTCCATAAATGACAAAGTCTCTTTGACGAATGTAGCAGCATCGTTCTCGGAGACCTTGCCTTCAATCATCTGGATGACCGTGTTGCGAGCCCGTGGGCTACAGGTCTTCAGGTATTCCAGGATCTCATCCCTTGTTTTTTTAGCCATTTAGAGCACCTTAATTAGTGTGTTTATTCACGCCCGGGGAGCCGTGAATTCTATGTACGAATCTCATCTGTTGCACCGTCACCAGATCCTCCACCACAAAACGGGCAAGTTGCTCCTTCGGCGACTTTTCTGTCGAAAAGCTGGCACCTCACTGGCCATTTTCAGCCTCCACGGCCATCTTGCCGGTTCCACCGAACACCATTGCCGTAAGGATAGCTCTTTTTTCCTATCCATTTTTGCTCTCCCATATCCACCCTGTCAGCTTTTTGTCAATCGGTCCCAACTCCACCGCTTCGATTCACGCCCTGTCACACGCGTAATTGCTCCTGTTCTTTTGAAGCAGACACAGCAAGAAGTGAGGCGAAGGGGAAGCAGCTGCCCCTTCGCACCCGGCCATCAATGGATAGCATCCATAATTAAGCCAGGCTTTGGCACGTTCCAAAGCTTTGCGAATAGCACTCTTTTGTGTTTTCACAAACGAAGTCATCCAGACTCTTATAGAGATAGAGTTAGATTGCTTTTCGCCGGAAGCAGAAGGATCAACGATTACTCTGTGTAGCCGCCGCCAGTCGATATCGTTCATCAGGTAACCAGGGACAAAACCAGCCGATAAGAGCTGGACTTTCCTGACAACGTGGTTTTCAGAGTAGTTCAAAACATTAATGGCTTCTTTGGTTGTAACCATAAATCTAAGCTCTTTTCTGATGGCAAATCCTCATGCTCCATTGCGTCCATCCGCGGAAGTTCTGTTGTTCTTGCCCCGCGAAAACAGGACCCGTGTGATGCTTTTAGCTGTGTCCTCAGAAAAACCTGCATCGGCCATTCTGCCTGCCACAAGGGCTTTATCAATCGAAGGAAGGTTGCCGACCATCTTATCCAGTATGGTTTTAAGCAGTTCCGGTGGCGGGTCCTTGTCATCATCTTCGCGGCAAACGTAGTTGAACGCGTAAACCACCCGGTATTTGCCATCGATCGCAAGGTACCCAAAGCCAAGTGAGCCATTTATCTGCAAAAGCGTTTTGGGAATGGTACTATCCAACTGAAGCTTATAAGGCCAGCGAATACGAAAACCCAGCACCTGGCCATCGTAAAGCCACCGGATATGCAGCGTGTACGGCCTGCCCGGATCGAGCCGGTTGACAACAAAAGACCGGACAGAACCGTCATTATCGACCTCTATGTGGCGGAGGCTATGTCCATCATATGTCTCCAAGACTTCAATAACCTGTTGTGAAGTAATCATTTTTTAATTCCTTTATTTTTTAACTGACTTTAAAACTCTGTTGCTTAATGACATTCAATTGAGCCGTTCGGGCTACTTTGCTTTATCAGCAGCGTAATGAGAATCTGGAAACAAGATTCCCATAATGTTGTCAACACGCTTGCCCGACAGGCCCATATCACATAATACGGCTGACATAATAATCATCTCAATCTCTCCAATGTCATTGAGCAGTCCATCCATCAGTTTTTCGAAGACCTGGGGCGATGGGTCATTGTCATCATCAACGCGGCAGGGATGATTGACCTCAAATGTCACCGTGTTTTCGGAATCGATGCCCAACCCTCCGCTGAAAAAGCAAAGATTGGCCCATGATAAAGCTTCTGTGACTTTACCGTCGAGCCTAACCCCGGCAAGGCCGGAAACACGAAATCTTAGGATACATTCGTCGGTAAGGCAGTGAACTAAAAGCACATAAGACCGATTTGGATCAAACCGGCTCTTAAGAAGAGACCCGACACGACCGTTATAGCCGACTATGACATCAGAAATACCGTCTTGCTCATGATTTTTTAAAACCTCAGCAATTTGTTCAGAAGAGACCATGTTTTTGTCCTCCTTAAATAACCTTAGCAGCTATTATGGCTTTTTCGTTTCCATCAGATGGTTCCACTCAGTAGTAAAACGGTCACCAAACAAGGTATTTGTAATCCCCTCTGCTGTTTCTTTGGGAATACCCCTCTCGATCATGTTTTCATAAAATAGAACTCGCTCGACACCCCTTACACCTGCGATGCACTGGCTCAGGAGCCATTCGCAGAATTCGCGAGAAGGACCATCACTGTTCTCATAATAATATTCGATTTTATAGAGCAGGGTCTCATCGGGTGGTTTGATGCATAGATTAGCCGGACCCAGGCCAAGATTAAGCAGGAGCAACTTACGAGATATGTCGCTGTGTTTTGGAACCTTCAAAAACGGCGATACATAGATACACAGGATTTGTTGTTCTTTAATCGGTCTGACTATCAGGTGATAAGGCCGCTCAGGGTCAATCCAGCTTTCAAAGCGGGCGATAACCGAACAATCGGGACGGATTTGGACATTGGAAATTGATTCCTCCGCCCCGAAAGTTGTTAGAACTTGAGCAATTTTTTCAGATGTAATCATAGCCTTGATCCTTAAATAGTTTTTTATTGGCTATGTGATTTTTACGTTTGACAAGCCAGCGCTCCCACTCAGCAATCAGATTGTCTCCAAGTTTAGTTTTCACAAACTGGTCAGCTTTTTGTTTAGAATAGCCACGGCCAACCAAGGCTTTAAATAACAGAACCTGCTCGATACACCGTACATTTCTAATGAAGTTGCCGAGGAACCATTCAAAAAACTCAGGTGACAACTCGTTATCATAGTTGTCCCAAAAATGATCTACTCTATAGCATAGTGCGCCGTCGTCTGGTTTAATATTTAAACAGCCAAACAATAGCATGAAATTAAGTTCGGCCAGATGGCGTAAGATGTTGCTGTTCTTGTAGTTTCCCCACCACCCAAAGGCAACTGTTATGGATAGACCATTTGCTTCACGCAGGAAAACATTTAAATGATATGACATCTCTGGGTTAAGCCAGCTTTGAAGGGCTGCGATGACGCAAACATCGGATCCGATTTTGACATTGGAAATAGATTCTTTCTTTCCATAAGTTGCCAGAAATTCAGCAATTTGTTGGGACGTAGCAATCATAATTTTGCCTCATCATTTGTATCATGATTTTCGCATCCTTCGGATGTGTTGTTTTCGCCTGGTCTGGCCATCAGCACAATGGTACAGTCATCGTACGAGTGCTCGCGGAAGACCGTGTTGATGTTCTGTTCGAGCGCCCTTGAAACTCCAGCAGGAGAGTGTCCCCGTAACCAGCCCAGCATGATTGATGCAGCTTGCGCTACGGTTGCGTTTCTACGATCCAGTAGACTACTCTCTATGCCGTCTGAGAAGATAACAAAACCGGTCGGTTTACAGAGTTTTGGATTGAACGGTGAGCCATAGATCCTAAGATGCTCCAAAGCATCCGAGCTAGTAACAAACCAGGACTCGTTGGCGAACTCTCCTTTTTCCGGCGGAGAAACCACCAAGACTCGATTTCCGAACTTCCCAATGATTCCACCATCGCCAAGATGCAAAGCCAACCATGCCCCATCTGACCCTACACATACAGCCGCAACAGTAGCCGCATACTCATCTGGCGAACACCCCGCCCTTGTAGCTGCCCGGCGAACCAATCGCTTGACCTTGGCCAAACATGACTGCCCGATCTGATCTTGCGACAGCATTAAGGCGGATGGAAAGTGTTCATGAAGCCAGTTAGAGACTGCGTACGCCGTCAGCCTTGCCCCAGCAAAGGCTTTGCCGACGCTGCCTGCACCGTCACTGACGCAAGCAGCGGTAACAACCTCCAAGCTAGCCGGGTGAACAGTTTGGCTAAAGGCCCACGTGTCCTGGCATTCTACGCCGGCTTTCTGGTGCCAAGTGCCAATTGCGCTTACACCGGCCACTTGCCATTGAGACGAAATATCTAGATTTCTGCCCAACCTTTTATTCCTCCTACGTCTGTTTCCACCTTCTCGCCAGGACGTGAATGAGACACCCTGACGACTGATTTAGACAACCATTGAAAAAATTGCGGGAAGTTCAGACCTCGCAGACGCAAGGGTTGCCTCCTTTTCGAGAACGTTGATAAGACGTTCATGTCTGCAGCTAAACCAACCCCGATTGGGAAAACAACGAGCTTGCCCCGCGCTTCCAGGTCCAGAGTTCTTTTCGAAGCTAAGTGGTGATTTTCAGTCGTGGGCTGTCCATCTGTCATCAAGACCAGCCATGGCTGGAAATAGTCGATCCCTGCCTGTTTATATTCGTCCTTCCGGGTTTCCAGCTTATCCAAAGCCATATTAACCCCTCCGCCCAAGTCCGTAGTTCCTTCTGTCATCAAAATTGGGGGTGCCTGAATGCGATCCAGGCTCTGAAAATTCAGTTTAGTTTCCGGCTGGTCGGAAAACGTCACAATGGCCACCTCTGCACTCGCTTTGGCTACTTCATCACCGTGAAGGGCATCAAAAAACAGACAGATACCTTCATTTAGTTCGTTGATCGGGTCACCGCTCATAGAACCCGAAACGTCCAGGCATAATGCTACCGGAACCCGACTTGTGGGATTGAGAAGTAGGTCCTCTTTTCCTAATTGCATAATTTCTTCAGTCATTTCTTTCTCCTTCCATAAAATTGTTTGTATGTGTTGGTCTAACTGACATCAAAAAAACCACTTCAAAAATCTTAAGAAAGAAGACGGTTTTTTGGGCACAGTATGCTTATGAACCATATGTTGTCGCGTAGCAACTGGTCGAGTATAAGCAGTCCCTTGTACTCGCCTTTTGCTGGAAATTGGCTTACGAACGGGAGACTTATTGGCTAATGTGAAATGTCGCCTGACTGATAATGCGTCTTTGGCATGACCAACGTACAGCTTATGAAACTCTTTTTCCATATCAGTTTGACCATCGTCTTCGGGAATCTCCCCTTGACCGGCCACAATTCGCAGGTTTTGCGGCAAAATTGACAGGTCAAACCCTACCTGTCGTTTGGGCCCAAAGAAAGTATGTGTAGGCAGATTAAGCAGTCTCTCATAGTCCCTTAATAGCTTTAACCACTTGCCCAATGTAACTCTCGCATCTTGCCTGTGATCACTGTGAAAACTCTGATAGAATGCTTCTTTGATTCCGAAGGTAAGATGCGACCAGCAGAAACGCCAGGGGCCCAGTGGAGCACCCTCTGAGTGGTTGTCGCCAAGAGGATATGGGAAGTGCATTTCTTTGATATTTAAGTACCCGGATCCTCCTCCCTGATGGCTATACGGTGATTTTCCTGGCATAAGTACCATAAACAGTAGAGTAGCCACAGCAAACAATTCATGCTCTGGCGCCCGGAGAAAAGTCCCAAAAGCTACCCCCTGGATCTCAGGTGGTGTGAAGTTCACTGTGCCGACAGGACACGGAAATCCTTCAATCTGGTAGCTATCACAGTCGACGAAAAACACATTTTCCTCATCTTTGACCAACACATTTAATGGATTGATATCCCCAAGAAGAACGTTAAGCCGATGCAAATACGATATCCGCTCGAGAATATTTATAGCGAGCCGCACAGAGTGCCGTCTGTTCCACGTTGGATTTTCCTCAAGCCATGATTTTGGAACGAACAAACTATGAGCAAGCGGCTTACCACAAGCACGGGACATCACATATCCACGAAATACACTATGTTTATCCAGGACCGATGCTGAAGGCCAACAAATAGCGGGATCGGTCAGTTTTCTGGTCAGCATAAGCCGGACTTTCTGCTCACGATACGACGTCAACCTATCCAGATGGTAGATTTTGCAGACTTCATCGCGACCAGTTATCTCAAAAACTGTGCCCTCTCCTCCATGGGCGAGCTCTTTTCCGAGAGTTACCGCCGAGGCGTCTGACAGGTGCACACGGGTACCAGGCTTTATCGCAGTGCTTGTGCTCAGTTTGCTGTCAGAAGACCGCGACAAGGTTCTGGTTGCAGCAAAAGGTTTTGCAAAACCGCAAGGGGACGAAGTAGCAGTAAGCGATTTACAGGAACGAGTTAAAGGCTTTTTCCTCGGAACAAAAATCTCTATCTTCTGCGAAGCACCGTGCAGCTTGGCCACTACAAGGCGACGAGAAGTCTGGACCGACTTCTTCTGCTTCTTGGCGTAGAGGTCCTCCATAAGACCGATGTCGTTTGTGAGCACTAGAAAATCATAGGTCAGAAGGTGTTGTTCGACCACCCGCTGAATGACCAGGTCTACCCACTGGTCTGAAGCCTCATAGCGAACCTCTGCACAACCATCCCTGAGGAGATCTGTAAGTACGTCCAAAGCGCGCTTAGCGGCCTTTTGCTTCTGAGTATTCCTGCTTCTACAAAGCCGATGCAACTCATCCACAACAAGGCGAGATAAAAGTATCGGATTTCGGCGGATAAGATCGCCATTCTCAGTAGCAAATTCTGCGAAACCAGGCTGCATTGCGAAAGAAGTATCGAGGATTGTCTTGTAGCTACAAAGCGCATGCTGTATGCCAGTATGGTCGCTCCGCTGGCAGATCCCAAAATTACTTTTACCTTTTTGCCCCATGACGTCTTGCCTTTCGTTTTCGCTTTTGCCTTTGTCTTTCCTTGCCACACCGTTCTGCCTTAACCGCCAGCCAGTAACATGCCTCAGCGGTAAGCTTGTATACTTTGCGGTATACTTTAGCTCGAAAACCCGGGACAGACGGAGGCTCAAGACTGATAACGACCGGCGGCAGTTTAGCGGCGTCGTGGACGACACCGGCGGAAATTCGATGAACTGTTTCTGTTAAATTTGTCACCAGGTTCCACCCTTCTTTTTCCTAGCTGCTTAGAACCGCCGATTGTTTTTGCATTTTCAGTTTCACACTACCTAAACCAGCGAGTATCTCTGAAGCTCTCCTCGCACGAACAGGGCTGACCCTACCATTGTGCGCAGCTGCATATAGATTTTTCCTCGCGATCTTTTGTAGCCGCTGGGGGCAGCAACAGGTCACAGGCGACTCGATTTCACAGAGGGGTTTGACTGCGCGATGAAATCGCTGCCATATCAGAGGTGGGCAGGCAAAGTGCAGTCGCAGTTTTGGACGTTTTGCCTTGTTTACACGGACCTTTTGTTGTTTGGCTTTTTGTAAAATCACCTCTTTGGCCACTAAATTACGGGCTTTTAGAGCGAAATTGAGTGTGTTTACTTTGCGTTGCGTTTTTCTTTGCATACCACACCTCTTTTGGCCATTTTCTTTTCAGTAACACAATTGCCTGTTCAAATCGTCACGATTTATTAACTTGACTTTTATGCGCAGGTCCCCAAAATAGCAGGAAACGGCCGCATTTTTTACCGTGCTGTCGGGGGCCGGCGTTGCTTTCCAGGGCTTGCCGGCCTTTATTTTCTTTACCTGTCTTCAGCATTCCGGCTTTGAGTTTTGTGTAATTGTCCAGCCACGATTATCCCCTTCTGAGTCAAGCAAATCTTCTTAATATAATTACGGCGTTTTATAAGGTTGACCAATCCTCGTTTTTCAAGTCGCTTCAACGTCCTCGATACCACTGGTTGAGATCGGCGATACCGGCATTCATAGTCTCTTTTTTGCTTTCCACGAAGGCACAGGTCTGCATCGTACCCGCAATAACGCCGCTCCAAGCGATAAAACTTCTCGACGAGCTCTCCTCGTTCAAATCCGTCAGCCGCATTGAGTAAAACAAATTTCATCAATGGTGATAGGTGATTGTGGTTAACTTTTTGACCGCTGTATTTCGTTTCTAAGGGCTTATCTTCCGAGGTCCCTGTGTTTCGTACGTTGCTGCCACCGCCTTTAGCACGCATTTTCGAGGCTGCACCATTTAAACATTCTCCATTTAGACCCGTCTCCGTTTGGCTTACAAGGTCTGACGAAACCACAGATGCGTCACCGATCTGGTATTTTTCATGGCTTGATTGAATAGCAATTGGTTGACCTACTGAGTTTTCTTCAAATGTAATGACCGATGCCAGCATATTCTGTTGAGCTGTTGTTTTTGCCGTTTTGTTTAAGTCTTCCATATTCCCGTCTCCTGAATGCAGGTCCACTCCTAAGCAGTCGGTCACCCGGTCAATAAGGATACTTTCCGCATGACATCTGATGCCAAGAAGGGGCCTGTCCACGTCGTTGGTCGCGAAACCAGTTAAGCAATGTGCCAGCCTCGAATTCGTACCGGCGGCGCATTGCGAGCCGGTGTGTTCTGGCTGCCACACTTAGGACATTAACAAGGTCATAGTATGAGTTCTTTTGCGTAATATTGCGCAACATAAGCCTGGTTGCCCAACCGTCTAACCTGCTAGCCAAATGGTTTACCAGATCATCACGTGCAGCTCCGATGCGTTGCTCAATTGCCTTTTGGACGGCTGTATCCAGACCCTCAATCTCGACCGTATCTTCAAGAATATCAGTCAACGTTTGTAAAGCATCGCAGATAGATTCCGTAAAATTAGCCTGCCTGGTAAACACAGGACAATCTTCAAAGCCAAGAGAGCCGTTGCCGCGGTCTTGACTGAGGGCGTAACGCCAAAGCTGCGTAGGCCACCACCCTCTTTCGTCGTTTAAGATTTCCCAACCGATTCCAAGAGTATGAGCAAATGCCACATCCATCGTTTTTTGAATAAGGGTGACGCGAAGGATGCCATCACTAAGAATGGCTTCTTGGATAGGCCGGTCAGCGCCAAGCCAGGTTATTAAAGTTTGGTGAGGCATAGGTAGGTGGGCCGGTGACATAATAGCGGTTACAATACCATCGACAATCTGAATCCGTACCTGCTGCTCATGTTTGCACTGCATTAGTTTTTGGATGCTGTAAATAAGGAGGTCAGGGGGACAGACCTTGGCGGCATAAGACCATGGCATACCTAAAACGCCTATCAAGCCTAAGAGTGCGTATTTGGTTAGTGGCCCGCCGCCATTAAGGATGTATAAATCACCCTTATCGCTAATTTGGACATTGCCTAAAGAAACCTCGTATGCTTCAAAGTTGCGCGCAGCAAGGTAAGCTTTTACCTCTTTAAGGCTCCCGAATATTTTTTCATCAGTTTTAGCCAAAGGTATCATTAATCAAATTTCCTTCTGTCTCCTTGCCACGATAAGCACTAAGATCACCTCATTTTTTGGTTAGCTGCTCTACTTTTTTGGTGAAACGTTCTAATTCATCGATTAATCGTGCTGCAAGATCACGTAAAACAAACAGTCTATGGGACTGTGACTCGGCGACAGCTGGGATTTTGTAGTCGACTTCGACAAGGCAATTCAACAGCGACGATATTTCCGAGGCTAATATCTCCAAGAAATCAGGCTGTTTTTTGGGAGTGCTATCCTGTGTTTCAGGCAGCATAGCCTTAACGTATCGGGCAAAGTTTTCTTTAACTTCGTGATCTGCCCACCGCCATTCAACGGCATTGAGGACGAAACGCTCTCGTTGCCTTCGTGTTAGGCGATCGGTTTTTTTTCGTAAGGCCTCCGCATTGGTAACAGTATCCGGAATAAAACCTTTGTCTCCCGGACAGACAAACAGCCTGCCTAGAAATGGTCTCATCCACTTATCTTCCCAAAAGAGGTCTTTCAATCGCTCAGTCAAGAGGTCGAAATCACCACTTTTCACGAATGTCACATGATCTCCTAATTGGCCTGAAGACAAATTGCAAGCGGCGGTTTTATTTATCAGTTTATAAACTTCGAGCTCCCGATCGAAACGATCTGTTCGCATCAGCTTCGACAGTCGAACACCGTGACTGTATTTAATTGGCGACTCCGGTTTTGTTCCGATCGTTTTCTGAATGTCTTCGGGCAAATCGAGGATACCGATATGCTCGGAAACACTTTGCTGTGACAGACCCACCTCTTTTCCAATCTCTTCTTCATCCATCCTAGTTAATTCTTTTATTGCCGACAGGTCCCTTGCTTGGTCGATTGGATGTGGATCTTGTCTTTGAGAGTTTTCGGTGAAAGAAACGAAACGGCCTTCATACTCGTCCAAAGACCGAACGTGACACCATATGCTGTCCCAGCCGAGCTTTTTGATCGCTGCCAAACGCTTGCGCCCAACGATTAGAATATAGCCATTTTTATCATTAGGACTAGGTACGACTGTGGGAAAATGCAGCAGACCGTGTCTTTGGATCGATTCGGTCAACGCAGTTAAATCTTCCTCTACAGTACGGTGTCCAAAATCAGCCACTTTTATTTGTTGGATTGCAATTTCCAGGATCTGATCAGTGGGGGAATCATTCTCTTCATTGCTAAAGTTCGTGTTTTTACCTGGATTTTCAGTCATAGTCGAAACCTCCACTTAGTTTTGTGAGTATCGGCCAGCCGATATAATGCCCGATGCCGGTGCGTCAAGAAAGATATTTCTTGACGCAGCAACTGCTGGCATTTCTCTGGCACTTTCCATGCTACGACAGCTGTAACGAGCAACCTACTGGTGGTACGGTTACCCGATCGGCTGCGATGGTCAGACCTTCTTTCTGTTCGCATTGTTACAGTGGCATTTTAGCGGAAGCGTTGATCCTGCATATTAACCCGAATATCACCCGAAACGGATTTTTTTTACATCCTCATCAACAGCGCGGTAGCCAAAATGTGCTCCTTTTATTTGCTGCATTGGAATTTCCAGTACCTGGTCGGCAATAGAATCATTCCTTTGATTGTCGGAGCCTATGCTTTTGCTTGGATTTTCGGTCATACTCAAAACCTCCGTTTTATTTTCTCTTTATCGGCAGCCAATATAATGCCCGATGCCGGATGCCGATGAGCCAAGGAATAGATTTCTTGACGTAGCAGCTGCTGGTATTTCTCTGGCACTTTCCATGTTGCGACAGCTGTAACGAGCAACCTACTGGTGGTACGGTTACCCGATCGGCTGCGATGGTCAGACCTTCTTTCTGTTCGCATTGTTACAGTGGCATTTTAGCGGAAGCGTTGATCCTGCATATTAACCCGAATATCACCCGAAACGGATTTTTTATAGAATATTATGGAAGCCTCGGTCGTGCGAGAGCTTTGCCTTGTGTGGTTTCGAATAGTTGAGTGCTGCGCTTCGAACCTTATGTATCACGTCATTTTAACTTGTAATCTGGGCGATACTACTTCTTAATATCTTTTTAAGTACGACCACTTGTTCGCTTGATTTTATGTTCCGTCTGTAGCCAATGAGGGCGATACATTATTCGCTTGAGGAGTTATTCCGGGGAGCTTGTTAGCATCAAAAGTTGCCCTAACGTTTGCATTAACGGCGAAGTTATTGGTCCCTACATTAGCTCTATAGACTGCGAAATCGCATTCTTTGGCTTGAGAGGTTGCTAAGCTTTGCTGCTGCGAGTTGGAGAGATACCGGAGCCAGGCGACTTGCTATGCAGGTGGTGCGTTTGGATGAAAGAATAAATATCGATTTATATTAAGAGTTCAGTACCGTTAGTTATTTTCAGCCGAGGATTGGCCATTATGGTTCGGATCCTACCCAAAGACACCCAATGTTTTATGTCACTCGAATGTTGAGACAATATGGTTTTTTCAAATTTTTCCCTCATTGGGTTATAACACCCTACGCAGCGCGAAAGCTTGCGATGTACAGCACCCGCCACTTATCATGGGCCATAATGCTGGTTATTTCAACCAAAGATAATGAATGGGACATGTTACCCGAATATTCGCCTAACGTTGATTTCTTAAAGGAAGAAGTTCTTTTATTAACAGCCTTAAAAGCGTACGGCCACCGAAAGCTTATAAATTTGACTGAGATTTAGAAGAGTATGGGAAAAGATTATTTCCAGAAGCTTTGGGGAAATGACTACGAGAAATTTATTGGAGAAAGGTTTATCGGCAAGAAGGTCAAAGATGGAATTATTTATTATAAACCTGAGTATGCATTTTTAAGGAATGGATGGAATGCGGGTAAAGTAAGAGAGGACTTTTTGGCTTCGCCCCCTGCCGCATTATGCAAGAGCCACGAGTATAGCGAGCCATATGTTAAAAGAGAGTACAATCAGGACGGGGTAAAGGCTGGGCATTTTGAAAAACTTTGCCAATTGGGCGAAGAGAAATATGATAAAATAAGCTTCGAGAAGGTCATAGGTCTGAAGCTGCAAGAAGGCAGCGACCTGGGTTATTTATACCATACCTACTCGGGAGGGATTGAACTTATAGGGATCAACAAGCTTCCAAAAAACCTTAAGGATGAGTTAAAAAGGGTCGTAATAGCGGCGATGGCAGAGCTCTCTAAGTGGGGAATTAATTATCATGACCCACTGCCTTCAAATTTGAGGTATAACTTTGATGGCAGGCTGATATGCAATCCTCATAACTGCATAGAATGTTATGATAGGGAGCTGACGATGGAAGAGCAAATAGAGAACTTATCCGCTTTATTATATACGAACAGTTGGATCGAAAAGTGGGGAGAATTCCTAAGTGACTGCTTCAAAGACACACTACCCGAAGCGGAGATAAAACGGGCCAAGGAAAGGGTCGAAAGGAAAATAAAGGATATGGACGAATTCGGCGATATTATGGAAATCCCTTTTCATTGGTGGCCGCGTTGGGGAAGGTAAAATTCTTCGGCAATACGCTCTTTAGGGTAGCGCACGCGTTTCAGAAGTTCACAGGTCTTAGATATGAGGTTCTGCCACCTCTGCCACCATTTCGCATTCCCTTCCTGAAATTCCCATCCCTTTAATTGAGCGGCTGTCATGACCATTCTGGTATGACGGAAAGTTAGGCTGGCTTGTTCTTTAAAACGATTAAACGCCTCTTCGAAGACGGGGCTGTCCCAGGGGCTTGGACGTCGTTCGTCCACGGCTTTTAGAGTACGCAATACTTGTTGAATTTCGCGTTCGGCTCGCTGCATGTGTTGAGACTCAAACGTGCAGATGGAGTCCTTTATGATTATGCCTTCCTTTTCAAAAATGCCAAGCTCAACATTTCCTTCACCGTCTGATGGGAGAATGGCTCCTCGTTCGACCTCCATCTTGTGGGGAACTCTTCCCAGATAATCCATCAGGAAATCTCTGATTTTCGAAAGAAGGTACTCTTTTCTGGGGTACACTGGCGGTGAAAGCAGGTTTTCGACCTTGTTAAGCTTGCGGCCTTTTTCTCGCGCAGCGAGCAAAACCGTCAAACCTGCAAAAATAGCTTCAGCCAGCGATTTGTAAGGCAACTTTTTGTTTATTAACATATATGGTTTTTTTTCTCTTATGCCTATCTCAACGGTGTCCTGTTCTGGCGGTGCAATAGCAACCTTTTCTTCAGGAGCTTTCACTATCGTTAATCCGTCCGCTTCCCAGCCCATGTCCATCGAACTAAAGTGAATCCAAAATTCATTGTTTCTTATTATTTGCTTTTTGATTTCACTTATTTCATTCTGGTCGCCAAAAATCACAAAATCGTTCATTTCATAGCCGCTGGGTGTAAAAGCAATTGGAAGCTTCCAAATCGCAAAATCTTCTATCCGGTAAAGACCAGTTGGAATCTCCAGGGTGTTATACCTGCTAAGTAAGTAATCCAAAAGAGGCTTGTAAGATTGTGTCATATTTTCTTCCACCCAAGCAAGTGGTGCGCTTCGGATACAAAAATCCAAGAACCGGCTGGTCTCGTTCATCACTGTTTTTACTTCGGTGAAATACGTTCGCTTGAATTGCAATGCTTTTAACATTTTCAATGAGTATGAGCCTAAGATTTGCATGAAAGGCAATTCCGACTGGTCAATTGCTTGGCGGTATCGCTCAAAAGCGTCATTTTTCAGTAATCTTTCCTCACTTCTCTCTTCCTTTGGAGTTCCAAGCCAGGCTCTTACCCAATTTAAATCTTCTCCACGAAACCCAAACCAATCTCTGCACACCATTATCAACTTCGCATAACTAAATGGGTGGCCGCCTGAATGAGTAATTAAGGCTTGTGGCAGTTCCTCTAGCTCCAAACTTCCGCCACAAGGATGAATTTTCTCAGCGTCTGCTTCAGCCCTATCCCACATCGATAGTGGCTTATATCGGTAAGTAAGAAAAAAGTTATACATAGAAGGGAGACTCGAGCCATTACAACGATATAACAAAGGCCCCTTTCTATTTGCTCTGAGGAAAGCAGCAAATATACCAGCACCGCTTCCTAACGCCCCTCTTAGACAAGCCTCAATAATCGAAGCTTTTCTAAATATTTTTAAAAAACCCTCGTTTCTCGTAAAACTGCCATTTTTAATCCCATCCCTTTCTTCCAATATATTGAGGACTTCAGGAAAATCTTCGGAATTCTCCTCCGTAAGACACAGAACGCAGGATAAGGCCGTCGCAATTGCAGCAAAAGCATTTAAACCACAACCAAGCGGAATTTCGCTCCAGATTCTTATAGCAAAGTCGTCCTGTTTCGTTGTATGCTTCCAATATTCGATGTATCTATTTAGTAACGACATTCTTTGGAGATTAAAGTAGGTAATGCTCTCGCGGGAAGAGCGGCGTCTCTCGTGACATCTGCTGTTTGGTTCTGTAACATACATATAGTAAAACTCGGAAGGGCTCACATGTTTTGGGGTTATATTGGTAAAAGGTTTAACAGATTTCATCTGGATTTTGCGTTTATTTAATCCCCTCGTTATCCCCACATAAGCGTATAAGGGAATTGCTTGTATAATTGCCGGATAGCCATAAATATCGGCAAATTCCCCGGCCCAATAAAACGAAGCCGGCGCTTTGACAACCAGTTCACAGTTCTTTAAAAAATCCTCTCTTGCTTTTTTCAAAGTTTGCGACATTTTGAAACCTCTTTTATTTCTCCCAGATGCTTACCCAAAGCAATGAAGCATCCCCTAAGACCTGACAAAAATTACTTGGGACAATGGTCCTCATATTGTTAAAATAAGCTGGAATTCGGACCTTATCCATATCGTCGATAGCTCTCAGTAGTGGGTTTACGTTTTCGTTCCATAAACAGGCTCTATCGCTCAGAAATATGTTGATAGCTCACTCTCAAAGGCATTCTCACAAACTCTAAGGTTTTTCTTAAGAGCTTCCATTTTCGCCCTCTATTAGTTAGTTACGGTTCAATTACAATTATGGCCTTCTTCGGATAAATGGCAAATAAAAAGAAATTGGTTGCCGATTGACGATGGAGCACGCCGCAATCGTAGTTGAAAGTCAACAGACGCTCCGTGGGGCATATATTAGAGCACCTTTAAAGTATCCGTTCTTTTCACAAATTGTGTATAGGTTGGAAGATGGCGACAGAGAATACAAAACTCCTTCGAAGCTCTGACTTACGGCAGCGGATACGATTTACCTGGATATATTAGGCTTGCAAACCGGAATAAAGAAACCATTTAGATTAGAGATTTGGAATCCAGAAGAAAAGGCTTTAGCGGCTTACTTACTCCCCCCGCTCACAGCCAATTTACGGCTCAACAACAATCATAAGGCCCCGTCTATTTTCACTTGGCCTGGTTATCCAATAAAGATGGTTGCCTTCCTTCAGGTCAAACATACTCGCTATCCCCTTGGGAACAGTGGTCCGCAGGGAATCGCTTTTGCTGGCAGCTCTGGTTAAAGTAGTCCTTTCTCCTCCTGCCAGAGCGTCACAGAAAGTGTATCGTCATCAGTGGCTGGATTTAGATTTCTCGTAATCTTCCATACTGGGATAAACGAAGCAGAGCCTGCCATCGGCGCGGGCAGCTTTGATGCGTTCCCACTGAGCCTGTCGTTGTTCAAGTGCCGTTACCTGCTCTTGAAAAACTGGCTTGTATTTGTTTGAGCTCACTCTTTTATAACAATTACTGACAATGTACCTTCCCGCTGGTTGCTCCATCAGAAATTGTTTAGTAAGTTTATTACGATCCACGAAACCCATATTCCTTACGTGCCTTTAGCTAATATTTCTCTTTTGAAGTTATGTTAACCCAATTACGGGGCTAAGTTTTTCAGTAATAGAATGTCAAATCAATATGAAGGATGCAGTACCACTTGGCAGCATCCGGCAAGGTGACTATCCACTGGCTTTCTCGCTGCTCCTTGGCACTTTCTTGCCTGTGCTGATTTCTCTGACAGCAATCACCTCCTATATTATGCCTGAGCTCACTCATTCTGCCTTCCGCCCTGGGGGCGCGGGTGAAAGATGCGATAAGGCAGATGGCTCGCTCAGGCCTCCCTGCAATTTGGAGGTGATTGCGTTATGCAAGAAATCAGCTATGCACGGCAAGAAAGAAGTGCTGAGAGCAGCGACCGGAGAGAATACAGGTGCTGGGTCTGTGACGGCCCGGTGCGAAGACCGTACCTGATTTGCCGCAAGTGCTGGGCTCGTGACCGGGAAGAGCAGGAGTGGGAGAGCTATCTGGAATTCCTGGATGGTGATGACACCACGCCGGGCAACCCGGAGCCGCCCATGGAGGATGGCTGTAGGAGAAGTATTCCCCATCAACAGGCCATGCTTATTGTCCTTTGTGGACCTTCCCATACTGGAAAATCCGCCTTTGCAAGGAAACTTCGCAGGAACTTCACGATTATAAGCTCTGATGAGATAAGGAAGCGGTTGACTGGGGGTTTCGATGGTTCCAAAGATGAAACCAAGTTATGGAATGCTTTCGAAGCCATGAAAAACAAGGCGTTGAAAAAAGGGCATAATGTCGTTCTGGATGCCTGCCATATATCAAAGCGGGCGAGGTGGCACTCGTTGCAAGGACCTAATGCCCATCACAGGAAAATATGCGTTGTATTCGATTTACCTTTGCGAGCCATCCGGGAAAGGTGCCTCAAGGAGAAAAGGATGTCCTTAAAAGAGGTAAAGCGAATGTGGAAGGATTTCCAAGACAATAAGCCCTCTGCAGAGGAATTGGAGCACGAAGGCTTTGATGAGGTATATTTCGTGAGGGAATGGCCGCTTGCAATGCAATCAAGGGGAATTTTGCGGATGGCACATCATCCAGGAGAAGCAGGCCGATTATCAGCGCTCCTGAGCACTTTCTTGCCTGTGATTGATTTCTTCCTGCTTCACACCTCCTGCGCTCATGCCTCAGCTCACACATTCTGCTTTGCGGCTTCGCCGCCTTGGTTATGTAGGTCTAAAGCAGATGGTTCACTTCGGCAATTTCGCTTCGGAGGTGTTTCGCTATGGAAGAAATCAAAAATGCAAAGCAAGAAAGCGGTGCTCGGGGCAGCACAACAATGTATAAAGTCGTGGTTAAGAAAGGAAACAACGCCGTAGATGCTGGCGAGGTTTGTCCATATTGCGGTAGCAAAGATACGGTAATGCTGGACGATTTTCTTGATGAAACCAGCAACGTAGTTTCCGAGGCCTGGCTGTGTAGTGCACCCCAATGCTACGCAGGAGGGTTTAGCCGAGAAGTGAAGCTGGATAAAAATGGGAAAATAGTATCCAGCAGGACATTTGCCGGCAAGCCAGTTTAATCGAGGACGTCCACAGTGCGACATTCTTATTTGGACTTAGAGATACTTCGGGAGCGTTGCTGTTCCCACTTTAGCCGGGCGTATAATCGCTCTTTTCACGGCGATGCCGCTTTGCTTCACCTAATCGCTTTCATCCTGTGATTTTTCCATGATACGATCAGGCTTGCCCGGCACTATCCTGCGAAGGCCAAACTTGAGCACGGTTCGATCCCGCAAGCTCAAGATTGCCCTGGCAAGCCTGCATTGGTTCAAAGCAGCAGTAACGCCCAGCTATGCGAGATTGACCGACTCCAAGAATGCCCTGTCGCTTGGCCTGGCCGGTTGATTAAGCCGTCGCTGTCAGGGCATACCGGGTTCGAGCAGCACATTGAAGTCCGTCAATCTCCGGGAGCTACCGCTTCCTGCCTGCAAACATCAGGGAGGGTAGGCGGTGCGGCAGAGCAACGCCGGGCCCCACGCGCTCGCATCGGCGGCAATTCATCGTAATAGCTTCGCCCATCGCCTCTTTATTATGGCGGAAACTTGCTGGGTTTACTTATGGGCTTTTTGCCTGTTTGATTCAGCGGGCTCGTAATCCGTTTGGTCCGAACCGCCGGTTTTTTTGATGATTTTGATGGCCGGATTAGCAAAGGGTATTTTACCACTTTGCGGGGGTGACAGGATTTTGCGGGCGGCTCAGGTTTTTGGAGTAATTATGAGGCGGAGGTGGGTCAAAAGCCCTCTGCTGGAGGTCATTTTGCCCATCAGCCATAAGGGCGTAGGGTAAAAAAACTCATATCTGGGTAGAATCCGGGCGAGTAGCCAGTGGTTGTGAACTTTCCCTCAGATGATAACGAAACCGCCCTGTGTCGGTTCTCAGTTCCAAATCATACTATCTCCCAGGCGAGCACAGACCATTCCCACGACCTTGCTTGCGAGTTGGAGACATGCTTTCTTGGAGCAACGTTGCTCAGGCCGCTCTTCGAATGTATGATTTCAGTAACCCACCCAGGAATTCGTGACACCGTATATCACTCGTATGCAACGAGTTACTATCAACATCCTGTGCCTTGTCACCCATCTGGTGACCGAGCTGTTCCGGGATGCAATTCCCAATACCCTGATGTGGCCTGTGTTGGTTGAAAAAGTCTTTGTATTTATCGAGTACATATTGGAGTCTGTCCAACCCCAAGATAATCAGATGGTTCAGGCATTCTTCACGCAGACTTCGAATCCAACGCTCAGCAACGGCATTGGCGTTGGGAGCTTCGTACGGAGTTCGGACGGGTTCAAGGCCTGTGTTCTTCAGCAGGATGTCAAAACCTTCTGAATAACACCGGTCGTTGTCATGGAGGAAGAACCGAGGCTCAACGCCGTATTCGTCGCATTCCCACAGCACGTGACGGGCTTGTTGCTTGAGCCATCCCGCATTGGGTGAGAAGGTAGCTTGAACAAACAGGATCCGACGGGTGCGCAGATGCAGGACGAAGAACACGAATGCCCTCTGAAGGCCTTTCAGAGTCCAGATTTCTTTGGTAAGGAGGTCGGCGCAAAGAAAAACGTCCGCATGTCTGGACAGGAACTCTCGCCAAGTCAAGCCTTTGCGATCAGGCGATGGAGGCAAACCGTTTCTTCTCAGGACGTTGGCTACGGTGGTCTTAGAAATCTCAATGCCTAACTTCTTCAGTTCCCCTTGGATCTTCTTGTAACCCCAGACATTCTCTCTGGCAATTTTACAGATCAGCTCCTCGACATTCCCAGGTGTTCTGGGCCTGCCAGGCTTTCTCTTCCTTCTTTGGGAGTAATCCCACTTTGCCTTCTCAAGTCTTCGCTGCCAGGCAAGGATTGTAGTGAGCTTGACGATGTTGACAACTGTTTCCATGAGCTTCCTACCCATTGCCAGAGCAGCATCCACAAGCGATCTTCGCTCATCGTCAGTAAATCGAATCCGACGTGGGAGTCTTGACATGAGGATCTTGTTTTCCAAACGGATATATTCGTTTTGTAGGGTCAACTCCCGGCACAGTAACCGAGCAATCGTGGCAATTACTGGTAAGCTAAGCCATTCGGCCGGTTGATTAGAAGGTGTTTCTATAGGCATTAATATCCTCCAAACACAACTTGAATATCAAAGGCTCAGAGGATAACATAAACGATTGATTTGGCAAAGGTTAATTCTGCTTTCCGATCCGCGTATGAATAAATGTACCCTACGGGAGTTGTGTTCCGGTCTCTGCCTTAAGATCGAAAATGTCGTAAGTGAATCCGAATGCATCTACAGAAGGTACGATATCCTCGATAAATGCATCAGTTGCCTTCCGGTCTGCTTCAGTTTCATCCGGGAATCCTGTAATAAAAAACGTATGCACCGCCAATCCTGCTCGGCTTGCATCCAATATAATCCGCTTTGCTATATTTGGAGTTGACCCTTTCCGATACAATTGCATCAGCCTTTTAGAGCCTGTTTCAATTCCAATGTATACTTTAAGGCAACCTGATCGACGCGCGAGGCTAAAACCAGAAAAGGTGTGTGTTTGTTCAGGAGACAAATAACATATCCAACTCAAGCGGTCTTTTATCCTTAAAAGCTTTCTAGAGAGCGCCCGAAACCGCTCATAAGGGATAGCTTCATCAACAAAGAAAAACCTATTTTGTCCACCTGAAATGTGTCTTCTAATCTCGCTCATTACACTTTCCAATGAGCGGACGACATACCATTGTTTGTGCGGTAGTTCAAGCCCAGGGTGTCCACAAAAAGCACATCGACTCCAGGGACAACCTCTTGCGCTCTCAATAGGTATTACTCTTCCTGGGGAGAGGTACTCGTCTAGTTTGATACAAGAGAAATCTGGCTCATGAGCTGCGTTGAAAACAACGGCCTTGAGAGTATCAGGATCACGGACCATCCGACCGTCGTACCAAATGATGTTTGGTACCTTTGACAGATGTTCGCCCCGGCCTAAGGCAGTAAGCGTAGGTTCTCCATGCGAAATGCAGATAGCATCTACCGTCCTAAAAAGCCAGTCATGGTTTACAAACAAGTGCCTCCGGGACCTTAGTGCTTGACCCCCAAGAACAATCTTAACAACCGGGAGCTTAGAGCGAATTCTAGACGCGATTGCGAGACCTGCGAATATCTGCGTATCTGAAATGATACTGATGCAGGCAAAGTCGGGCCTCCATTGAATCACTTCATTAATTAGTGGTCGTATTTTCTGGAAGAATGGAAACCTGTCGGGTTTCCTGATCGCCATCTTCCAATTCTGACTGGCGTCTGGTGAGCATCCAGCGCTAAAGTCATCCCACCAAAGCCTGTGCGGTTCATAGCGAGCATATCCCATGTAGATTATGTCCTTGACCCGGCCGGAAGCCTCTGCAAACGTTCTATGATCACCCAGAGTGCGGGGACTAAGATACTGCTCGATCCAGCGCCTACTTTCCAAACTGCGGGGCCGTCCAAAAAGGATGTTGCGGTACAATGAAAGATTCATATCCCAAGCCCGGACATCATGACCTTCAGACTTGAGAACGCCAGCCAGCGTGGGTATGCAAAGGGGCGGTTGCCTCGGATCCCATTGAGGCGGAAAAATAAGAGAAATTCTCATGACCACATCCTTCAGTAAATGACAACGCCAAGTTCTTCCTCATCCCACTCTTGTTCTCGCACGGACGCTTTTGGTGCTTCCAGCCTATGCCTTATCACAGATAATCCCGGTGTTGTGGTCGCACCTTTAATTACGTCCACCTCTCTCAACTCAAGGAACTCTACGTTCTGTCCCGGAGCACTGGTAGTTCCACAGGGTGCCCCGACAATGGGCATCTGTCCCACTATCCTATTGGGCACCCCGACCGGAGCATGCCATGATGAATAGGTATGATAGTGCCCGTGGAGGATCGCTCGAACTCCGAACTCACAACACAAGGAAATAAGGTCCCTGGCATCATCATCATCTAAACTCATAAAGTATTCGGTCAATCCCGATTTGAGATAGGGAAGTGACAGGGGTGCATGATGAAGAGCTACAATGACAAACTTCTTGCTCGAATGACTCGCACTAAGTAATTTCTGCAACTTGTCCTTCTGGTCTTCGCCTAACTGCCCCCGCGCATTCATGCCGACTACCTGAACCGGCCAATTCGGTGTCGAATCCAACCCGATCAATTCCAACTCAAACTCAGATGACTCGACATGAGATCGTAGTGTTTTGCAAACTGGAAAACCTTGAACGGCATATCCACCCAAGTAAATTTCTCCGAAAGACTCAAAGAACTCGGACAGCTTCCCGTCTGATGAAACTCTGCCAACATCGTGGTTGCCTGGCAAGACCGTCCAGAAATCGGGTGATAGACCATTCTTTCGCACCCCGACTCTCTCCTGTAGTGCTATGAACTTGTCGCGCGCCATTTGAAACTGCTCCTTCAGTGCCAAATTCGCCACGTCTCCGGTGACCAGCACATGGTTTGGCTTTTGACCTTCCACTCTTTCCATAATCATCTTCAGATTCTCAGATGCAAAGCTTTCAGTCCATGTGTTCTTCCGCTCAAGAAATAAGGACCTAATCAACTTGGTTCTCTTTAGCGCGAACAGTCTCTTGGAGTCAGTTACCTTTGCAATATGCAGATCTGAAAGCCAAGCGATCCTCATGCCACCCTTAACTTCCTCGACGCGGTCGTAACCTGTCGGCATTGAGCTGCGCGCGTAGTTGAGTGCTATTTGCTTTGAAAGACACTCTGCTGCGTCTATTACCGCGCCGACAGGAATGACGGTAGTAAGCGAAGCAAAATACTCAGCCACGGCGGTTGTGGACTTAAGAGTGTCGATCTTGATTCCTGGAAAGCCTGACTCCTCGTCAGCTTGGGAGACTATGTATTGGTTGCCAATATCAATAGCCTTTTTCGCCTCATCCGCGAGAGCCTCACCAAGGTAGGGTAAAGCGGAAACGAGTCCCTCCATTGCCCTCGCTGTGTGCATAGGTCTGAATCTCTCCAGGCTTTTTTTGCCCCCCCAAAAGGGGTGTACATGTCCCCCGTGATCAGTCCCTCTTTCAGCTAAAAGTGCAGGTACGAATTTTTGGAACACCTCCATCTTTTTTTGTCTGGAAAGTAGCGGCTCAGGCAACCTGGCAAGGGTACGGAGCACAAGGGCAGCATGCCAACACGGCTCAGCCGTTGATTGGTTCCAGAAAAAACCTGAATAGTCTTGGCGACCATTCTCTCCAATCTTCATAAGATGTTTGAACGTGTCCTGTTTCACCGCATGAGGTGAATCGCACGACACAAAGACATCTAGAATTGCCGCAAGAAAGGCGGGGCCGCTCCAATCATGCTTGTCGGAAGCCATGTACTCGTCGTAAAGCTGTAACCAGTTTGATTCCAGATACGAGACTACATCAGCGTATTCATCCTGCCTCTTGTATGAAGCAAAAGCAAGTAGCACCTGGCATGTGTCCCATATGTCCTCAATACGCTTGTCGCGGCTCCGTCCAGGATGAATTTCAACTGCTTCGTTTTTGAAGAAACTCAAGGCCTTTTCAACACCACCTCGTTCTCTCCTGCCGCCCTGCACAATCGGCCAACTGCTGGTGCTGCTATATCCTAATCGTGCGAGAGCCTTCAGAGTCACGGCAGTCTGAACACACGTCCATCTGTCGTTACCTTCAACGTCGGGCCAAGAACCATTCGGGTGCTGTTTTGCGAGAAGGAATCTGAAGAGTCCCTCAATCTCCTTGGAATCGAGGCCTCTAACTGGAAAAGTCTCGAAAAGTTTGACCTTCTCTATCTCAGAGGGCGACGGATTACAGGCCAGCCGCTGACCCCGAACGACGCCAGAGGCTAATTGATCTGGTGGGCAGGCTTGGCCATCCGCTTCTGATTGTACCAGACTGCGTAGTCGAGCATGGTGTGGAGTTCTTTGCCGGTATCGTTCGGCACAGGCTTGAAGGGATGATGGCCAAGCGTATAGACAGCCCTTATCTTATTGGCAAGCGTTCAAGTGACTGGCTTAAGATTAAGGTCTTGGCGGGTGTTCCGGGAGTGGCCCTGGTTCAGCGCTCCCCTCAAATCAAACCCTCGAAGGTCGGCGATCGCAGATGACCCATTTCCGTCAGCCTGAAGTAGCGAACTCTGCACCGCCAGCCCGGCAATCGGCATATAGACCCGGAAGGACAACCCACCGGCTCTTGCAGCTTTGGTGCTTTCACCAATTCCGCGAGGAAATCCTGCCGCTGCCTTCTGGTAAGGCCGCTGCTGACCTTGCCCTTATACACCAGCCTGCCCTGATGCTTTTCACCTAACAGCAGCGCACGTATGGCCTTTTCACCCCGCATCGGGACACAACCGATAACCTCAAAGTCGGCGGTGTGAGGTGGAAGCTGTAGCGTTACATAGAATATGTTCCAAATTATCTTTTCGCTGATAGGTCGCGTTACGAACATACGACCTATCAGATCTTTATGTCGGGATCTGCGTGGCCGACAATAGATAAGTCTTAGCCCAAGTTACGCAGTTGTAGGAAAATAAAGAATTTTTTCCGTAACAAATCGGCGATTGCAGTTTACCGATTGGCCTGGCAACGGCTAAACCCGATGTAGTGAAGACCTCTGGCTTTGGAGGTTGGGTTGATGAAAAGGTCAGGATAGCCCGTGAAGCGGTTCCTTTGTTGAGCCAGAAAAAATTCAATCCACAACATTTGACAATATCTCTTCTTCAGGAAAGATCGCCACGTTTTGGAAGGAGGTTTCTTGTGTTTAATCATGTATTTCGCCACAGTAGAATCTGCCACCTCATAGCCGAGCAGTTTCAATTCTGATTGAATTCTCGGAACTCCCCAGGTTGGATTATCTTGAGAGATCTGTTTGATCAGATCACGGATTTGCTTACCGATTTTTGGTCGTCCGGCCTTATTGGTTCTTGACTTCCAACGCCAGTATAATTTGAAACCCTGGCGATGCCATTTGATGACGGTTTCTGGTTTTACTAAGATAAGTGCCGATTTCCAATCTTGCCAAATGCGTGATAGAAATACCCAGAAAATTCTATCCCATTTGTGGAGCTTGGGTCGCTTAATAGTTCTTTGCTGGATGGCCAATTGCTGCCTTAGAGCTAAGTTTTCTGCGATTAGAATTGACCGATTTACGGAAACATTTCGGACAAGGACACAAATAACTTTCAAGATGGACATAGATTTCATTTATCCTCACTAAAATGTGGTTGAAATAAATCTTGACCATCTTATCATAAGTGCTTGCAAATAAAGAAGGACCGAATTTTCGGTAGAGACAGGGTAAAGACAGGCGAAAAGTTCAAGATTATGGCATCCCATGCCGATGTGAGAATAGTGGTGCTCATATTGGCCTCCATGAAATAGGTTCGTCATTACCCATTTCATCGGCAGGCCATTTTTATTTTTACAGTTTTTCATGATGAACCCAAAAAGTGCGAAAGTTAATATCCTGTTTTTCAAATATTTTTTGGTAGCTTATATTTAATTTACTTTTACTTTTCTGCCTGTTGTTATTTGTATATGCTGTTCGAATGAAAAGCTGCCAGTAAAAAGTGAACCGGCCATATTTTGGAATTAAATGAGTCTGGTATGAATATTCACAACAACTATCTTATCTGGCCAAATTGGAATGTTGTCACGATAATTTTAACCGCCCTTCTCTTATTTTCCTATCCGGTATCTAATATATTTGCCAGTTCTTCAGGGTATATTGCGGCTGAAGATCAACTTGTAATTACGGGCTCGGAATTTTATCAACGTAGTCAGTTCGATGCGGGTGAGATCCGAATCTTCCTCAAAAATACTGGCAGAGAGCATATGTCAATTAGTCAACTCAAGCTCTGTAGATTTTTATTAGATGTTAAAGATGAAAAATCATATAAAGCCGGTATGGAAGTAGACTATTTGTATTCAAAATTATCACCCCCGGTTTTAATGCCTGGCCAGAGTGGAGAACTCCTGGTTAAACTTCTGGAGACTCTACCAAATAACAGCAAGTTTAAATGTACCATTTATGGCAAGACAGGCCGGATTTCAGAAATGCTAATTTCTATACAACATACACCTATCTGGATCTCGTATGTAGGTTTTTCTGGAGATCTTAGCATAGTTTACGTGTACGGCCAAAATAACACACAAACGCCCTTGAGTATTCGGCTTCTGGAGGTGGCAGGAGTTAATGTCGGTGACAATTATCAGTCAATAAATAACAACCTGCCTCCAGGTGACAAAGGTTGTCTGGTATTTAAAATGTTGAGACGACCAGTTCTCGGAGAATACGTTCATATAGTTATATCTGCAGAATCAAATGAGCAGGAATTTAAGACACATAGAATAGTAAAGGCGTCAAACAAATTTACCTTATTATCAGAGGGTGGTTCTCCCAACCCCAAACTAGGATTAGATTCTAAAAGTTTCTTTGTTCAGACCATGAGTTGTCCTGCCCACCTCCATGGCACCCACGAAGAGGCAGCCAGAAAATTTTTAGACGACTACTACCGTAGGTTCTCGCAAAATCCCTATCTTCTACTACAGATGTGGATATGCCGTTCCGGTATACCTCAAACATGGTACAAATTTGGTCCACTTCCAGACGTCGCTGTTATGAATCCTGTCCTGTTGGTACCACAAGCATATAAATCTGACACTGAAGCTTCCAATCGATTTTGCCCATTTTTCTGGCTTGCCACTACTGCAAAAAAAGCGGTTGAACCGAATAGATATCTCGCCTGTATCCCTGTTATTCCCGAGGATACTACTATCTTTTTACGAAGTAATCACACTCCTGAGGAGATCAAGTTCCTGGTTTACTGTGCCATTGCTGCCAGTGCCAAAGGGATATTATATAGGGGGACACCCTCATCTGACCGGCTAAGTCACGATACATTTGTGCGGCTAAATAGAGAACTGCAGCAACTTAAGCCAATGTTAATAATAGCAGAACCTGTTAACTGGGCGTCAACAGCAGATAATAATTACGTGGCCAAGAGTCTGCTGTGCGGCGATGAAGCTATACTAGTAATAGTCTTCGACAATCGATATTTTAACGAGCAGCAGAATAACAAGTTGTATACACCTGCATTCGGAAAAGCCTTAAGGCCGGTGAAAATTGAAGTCAAAGTTCCCGAGGGCTTTTCGATTTCTGAATTGAAATCCATGTATGCCCCACTTTCAAAAAAACTCTGGAGTTTCGAAAAAGGCCAACTGGATTTTACGGCCAATATGGTTGATTCAGTTCAGGTGTATAAGGCTGCTCTTATACGCACAAGTTCCGTATCGAGTTTGGAGCAATAGCAAAGCCATGCAAAAACGAAAGTGTGTATTGATAATTATTGTATTGATTTTGATATCAATTCATTCTGGCAAAAGTAAATACTGTAATGCACAGATAGAGCAAGATAACCCGTATATTGAATTTGAACAATTAGTGCAGAAAATGCAAAACACCAAAGCGATAGAAATCGGGGACAGTTTATTCGAAAGGCTTGTTTCCAAATACCCAAAAAACATCGGTCTACGCGATTTGCACAGACGGTTGAAAGTTGCCCATGATCTTGTCGAATTGATAAGTAAGGGTCTTGAATCCAGACAAAAAAAATCGCTTGAGGATATTGTCAGCCTTGATATACTGCCAGAAATCCCCCCCATCGGAAAGAATGAAGGAGACCCAGGTTATCTTCTTCCACCTGCTGAGCAATTGTACTGGACTTACCTCGAATCCTTCTTGCATAAACTTAACATTCAAAAGGTGTCAGCTGCAGAGTCAAAATTTCTACTGGGATACTTTGACTTAAAAATGCAAAGCTGGATTAAGGAAATTGCCAATATTGTTACTCAACTGATTATCACTAATCCTGAGTCTTCAAACCTATCTTATTATAGTTTTGTACTACCCTTATTATATCTTTGCGAGGACGACGCTGGCTGGAACAAGTCAGAGTCTTTGTTCGCCCAAGTAGGCTCGGACAACCTTGATGTAATATCGGATTTTTGCCTTTTGCGTGTGGACCGGCCTGAAGTGGCTTTTGCAATAGCTAAATACAAAGCAAAGTCTCAGAGTAAAAACTTTCCTGTGGTTGACTGGACTCTTGCAGCAAGCACAAAGTGCGTTGAAAACCACCGGCCGGACTTGGCTGAAAGATTGTTGACTGGAGTCATTGATGCTCTTGATGATAAAGATAGGGTCGTCGAGCTAAGATTAAAGGCCGCGGAAGGTTATGGCAAGTGTGGTGACAATGCGACCGCCGCAAAAAATTGCAGACAGATTGCCAAAGATTTTCCAGATAGTTTACTTTACGGCAAAGTAATGTCCTCTTATTTTGCATATCTGGCGAAACAATCAAAAGCAGAGCAAATCCTGACAGAAATTGATTCCGCATTACAGTCTCGTCAATGTCAAAGGTATTTACCGCAATTGATGTATCTTAAATGGTGGGCACTTCGTAAAACAAACCAGCAGATTCTTGCAAAAAAGATTGGCGAACAACTAATTGAAGACCATGGAAGCAGTCCATGTATCGCACCGGTACTATTGGCTCATGGAACCGATGCGCTTTCAAATCAGCAGTATGAGAAATGTCGAAAGTTGCTCGTTCAGCTTACAAGGAATTTCCCACAAACAAATTCTGCAAAGCAAGCTCAAAAAATCCTGGTTCGTCTGGACAACAAATGAGCTAAATTAATGTGTATCTACAGAGAAAATATCTGCCATTCGATTCAGCACGCAAAAAACAACGTCTGAAATACCGTTTAAACACCACAGGATTTACAATTCTTTTACTTTATTTGAGGTAATTGGTGCGTTATCTATTTTGTTATGAGTCTTAGAAAACATCCAAACTACGGAAGTCGAAACAAGGAGAATTTTAGCTGTGTTTGTTTTTGAAGGTGGAAACTATGTATTCTTCAGCTAATACACTACAGAACATTGCTTTAAGTCTATTGGAGTATGTCTCAGGCAACCTGGATCAACAGTTTGCAAGCTATATAGACCCAAATACCATGCAGCATGTTTTTACATTCCTGGGCCATATACTGGCGTTTTTCACTGTAGCGGCGGGCGTGATTATTTCGGTTGTCTTTTTTCTTCGCCATCATCTGGTTAGCTGGTTTAGAAAGACATCTGGTATGAAACTTATCGCAGTAGGGCTGATACTTGTATCAATAGTGACTTGTGCCATAATAATTGCTTACAAACTCATCCTGCAATAGACAACACACTGAAACCAGTAAAAATAACTTTTTGTAAGGATCAGGTACCCAAAAGTGAAAATGGCGCGTAGAAAATTCCTGAAACGAACCACAGCTGTTGGTACTGCTCTTACCTTATGTAGTCTTTCAAATACCTCTCTTGGTTGGGAAAAGATGAATAAAAAGAGAAAACACAGTTATAAACGCTGTATCATTTTGGGTATGGATGGGCTGGACCCACAAATACTAACCGAACTGATAAAAGATAATAAGCTTCCTAATTTTGTCAGGCTTGCTGAGAAGGGGACATTTGTGCCATTACGTACGAGCAATCCTGCTATGAGTCCTGTAGCCTGGTCAGATATAGCTACAGGTGTTCGGCCCGGATATCATGGTATTTTCGATTTTTTGCACAGAGAACCGGAGAACTATATGCCTTACGTTTCCCTGAGAAAAAGTTCTACAGGCATATTTGGTACCATGTATAAAAAAGCTCGTCAATGCGATGGTTTCTGGAGATATACCAGTGATGCAGGGATACCTACTACCGTGATACGCTGGCCGGTTACGTTCCCACCGGAAAGGGTAACTGGCAGATTTCTATCAGGACTTGGTGTGCCCGATCTTCTAGGAAGCGAAGGGCAATACCTTTACTATACGACAGAAATGGTTTCAAAAAACGATCCAAGCCCTCACAGTGTAGTTCATGTAGCCTGGGAAAAGGGGATGGATATCCAGACATCCTTAAAAGGACCTTTGACGGGTCGGCATAAATGCGCTGAACTACCCTTGGTCATAAAAAGGAAAAATTCAAATAGTGTAACTATTGGTCTGAAAGATGTGCCAATTATCGAGGCACGTTGTGGTCGGTGGACGCCATGGATAAAAATAGCTTTTAAGGTTGGGCTGCGGCACGTTCGAGGAATGGTAAGGTTTTTATTGCTTGAGTCTGGACCCCACCTGAAGCTCTTTGTCTATCCGATAAATATTGACCCGGCCAACCAGGCTTTTTCGATAACCTATCCGGCGGGGTTTGGACAACGGTTAGAAGATACCATAGGAACATTTCATACATTAGGGATGCCGGAGATGGTACACCCTCTCAGCCACAAACGGTATGGATTCGCTGAGTTTCTGTCACAGGTTGAAACTATCTCAAACGAACGGACAGAGATGTTTTTAAATGAATTAGACCATTTTGACAGGGGCTTACTTGCTTTTGTTTTCGACCACACCGACCGCATGCAGCATGCCTTCTGGGCTACGAGGGACCCGCAGCATCCCGCTTATGATGAAAAGGAACTCAAACCGTACCGCAATGTGATTAATGAGATGTATCTGCAAATGGACAATATTCTCCGCAAAGCCCTTGAAAAAGTGGATAATGAAACCGTCCTTTTCGTTGTATCAGATCATGGCTTTGCAAGTTTCAGACGTCAGGTGCATCTTAACCGCTGGCTGATCGAAAACGGATATATGCATTTGAAAGAATCCGATGACAGAGAAGGCTCCGGATTATTTCGAGACGTTGACTGGCAAAATACCAGGGCTTACGCTGTTGGATTTGCCAGTATATACATAAACATCGCCGACCGTGAAGGCGGTGGCATTGTCAAACGCGGCGCCGAATATGACGAACTTTGCAGGGAGATAGCTGCAAGACTCGAGCCGCTCATTGACCCTGACGATGGATGCCCGGTTGTTCACAAGGTTTACCACGGCAGTAAAATCTATGATGGCGGCCCATTGAATGATAAAGGCCCGGACCTATTAGCTGGGTTAAAACCCGGATATCGCTTTAGCTGGCAAACAGCTCTTGGGGCAGCACCAATCAAGCTAATTGAGGATAATACCTCAAGCTGGTCCGGGGACCATATTTTTGACCCGGGTTTTATGTCAGGTGTTTTGTTAAGCAATCTAAAAATAAGTACCCAAAAGCCCCGAGGAATTGATATCGCACCAACGATTTTAGATTGTCTTGGCTTAAACCAGCCGAACCATATGATGGGAAAAAGTCTTTTGAAAACGTAGTTGATTCCTTCGCGAAATTGAACCAACCTTTCGCACGAGGGCAAGAATGCAGATCGGGTTTGTTTGGCTTTGTTTTTTTGCCCGGCATAGTGCCTAATCTCACGTATTTACTTGTCATAAAAGAGCTTAAGCCAATTATAGCGTTGTAGCAAATTGGGTTTGAATTGGCTTTGAATTGGGTTTGATTGGGTTTGTTTTTGACTTCCGTCAGACTGGTGAAAATTGCATATATCGTTGTCATAAAGTAAGTTACGTTCATTTGGACAATTGGTGAATTGGGTTTGTTTTCACTCAAAGTTATAGAACTTTTATTGATTTTTCCTTTGCTTTTAATGCCTTTTTTTATTATTTAGCCGCACATCTGACATTTTCAAATCCGAAATTCTCAACTCTAAATCCGAAACAAATTCAAAACGACTCAGCAGAGGGAAGAAAGAAGTCCCTCTATAATTAGAGCTACCTGCGTGTTTGATACGAAAATTCGGGGATTTTCAGGTAGTTGAATTTAGCTAAGTGCTTATGAGTAAAAGAATAAAAATTTTTTTAGAAAAATTGAAATTTGTTATTTTTTACCAGCGTTTTTTGTCGAAAATACCCCCTGCGCAGGCACAAGTTGCAGTTATTTTGCCTGTTTTAATGGCAAAATAAGACAAAAGACTCAAGACACAAGACTCAAGATATCTGATTGATGATCACGAAAAATGGTTGGTTTTAGTGCTTAGCTCCCCTGCTGCGAGTCAGGTGAGTAGTGCCCCGGCCCCCTGTTGTAAGCCAAGGGTGTGGCTCTTCCCCTGTTGCAAGTCAGGTGAGCCACACCCGGGGATAAACTCTGGGTAAACTCCAAAGCAAGAAAGCATTCACCGGGGACAAGCTCTGGATAAACTCGGGGCAGGCCAGTATGAGCTGCCTTATAGGCAGGTAGATAAGAGCAGACGCGAAGGGTGGAACTATTTCTATTTTTTAACAAAAAGACTGACTGGTATTATAATCTCTGGGATATTCTTATTTTGGTGTATCACATACAAATTCTCTTTGCTCAAACCCAACGGCATATTTAACATGCCCTCTTTCATAAGCTCCATATCAATATAGTAAGATTCTTCATAGCTGGTAAGTGAATATTTGATAGGTAGCTTACCGTCTGCTTTCAGGGAAACATCTGGGATTGGGTTATCAAAAAATTGGCATTTTATTCGAGTGGCAATTGGTAATAAATCTGATTTTGATGCCACATGAAAAACTTTATTCGGATTAACCTCGTACTTATCCATCCCTATTTTCGCAAAAAAATCCATCGATATTGTGCGATCACCGTCTGAGGTATTAAATATGAGATTTAACTCGTCAGTTACAGTTGTTGCCCTGTTTTCTGGTTTGCCAGCATTATACAGCAATGAAAGTTTGAAATTAAACCTTATAGTACCACCAGAACCCTGGACTTGATATGACTCGATGTTTTTTATTGAGATATTCTTGTTATCGCATTTTAATTTATCAAATTTAATAACACCTTCAGAGTCAGTGAAATATTGAATCTCAAAAGGATATTCAATATTTCCTCCATCAGGGGCAGAAATAAAACAGTTTCTCGGCGTAACTGTATAGGAGTTCTTTCCAAAAGCAACAAGTCCATATTTTCGTATTGTTTTAGTAGGCATTATTTCAACGGCAACATGTGCCTTTTGCCAGCTAACTCCATCAATATTATAACCTACTTTAAGGGTCGTATTGCCGTATATATCCTTACCAAGCTCACTTTTGACACATGAGCAACTTTTCTCCACTATGCGTACCTGGAAATCTTTTCTCTTTTCGTGTGGGATTGTAAATGTATGTGTCAAGGTTGAACCTTTATCGACATGACCAAAGTCCTTAACCTCGTAGAAGTTACTCACTTCTTTGCTTTTTCCCGGGATTGCCGTTAAAACATTCTTTTTTTCCAAAGGCCTCATTCTTTTGCCTGAGGTAATGACTAAAGCATAACCGTTCCACAAATCAGCAAATTCAGCAACAGATAGAGCTTTAGTTTCTAAAGATTCATTATCCAGGAATATTATGTAGTCATTCTGAATACGTTGAACTAATATGAAATGCAAAGGATTTTCTTTTGTTACGATATCCTTGCCAATAGGAAGTATGTAGTATCCTTTAAGCTTTTTCAACTGGCCTAAGTTCAGTTTATAGGCCTTAGCAGTAAAACCTAATTTCAGAGCCGCATCTCTGAGTTCTTTCATGTTTACTAATGAAAATGGTTCTTTTCCAATTATTTCGTAAATACATTTAATGCCACAATCTTTCCTTGCCCCATCGCGAAGTTGTAATAAAGCATTAAGGCAACGGGGTCCACATGATTTATCCGGTTTAATCTTTTCAAATGTCATTATTTCCACAGCATTGACGGGTAAACATGTCGCTGCCAGGGCTGTAATGACGACAAAAAAATATTTCATTTTCTTAAAATGCTTTAATTGCTTAGTCATTTTCTTTAGCTTTCTTACTTTTAACCAGCATTACAATCGAAACCATCAAACAGGCAGAAAAAATGCAATAAAGTATGTTCTTAACATTAACTTTTTTATTTGTACTAGCCTGTAAATTATTCTTAGCTACATTGTTTATTGAAACATTTTCAACTTGATTATGCGAATCACCATCAGTTGCGACCTCACTTTGTGATGCTCTTGTCGTCTGATCAGATAAAGTTCCAATATTTTCTAAGAATTCTCGGTCGTTAAGATAACCGACCGTATAATCCAAACCTCCGGCAACTTCATCGCGGACCTCTGTTCCGGCTGGAAATTCAAATTGAAAGGTACTCTCATCTAATTCAACATTAGGAATGAATTTAAAAACTTCCAGCTCATATTTGATTTTCCCATTCATTATTGATGTTCCCGAATCATCTTGTTCGAAAAAAGGTTGAGTTAGATTAGCTTTGGATGGGTACCACGTTACGCCGGTTTCTGTTTCAACCTTTGATGTTTCAGTAACAAGAATCTCTTTGAAAACATCACCAGTATCAATAAAAGATTGATATTTCATAGGCAACATGCCCTTGCCATGAGCAAACCATATTTTAAAATTGGGCTTCCCCTTTTCTCCGACTTCCATAACATGACATTTTTCATTGGAAACCATCTCTAAATTTTGCTTTACTACTATAGAGTTGTCAGCACTCTTACTCATATCACTCAATCGGTCCATAAAGGCAACCCACTTGAACTGCCCATCCTGCTGCTTATAGCCAATATTAAAATGAAGCAGGTATTTCTCAAGAGTCTTCTCTGTAATACCAGGATTGCCTCTTAATCCAGGTGAAATTCTACCTCTTTTCCGAGGGCTGTCACCCCAGTAGTCTTTAGTTGCCTTTCCGTCAAATGCAGACTCGTATATATTTAGAGGATCATCTAACCCACCTTCTTTTCTAGAATATTTTAGATGGAATCTTTTAGTATCCTTGTCGACTGTCATCTCTCCCATCTTGAACTTAATCAAATCCCCACGTTTCAGGGGGCCTTCTTTGCTTTCGCCACCATCAATTACTTTTTCAGAAAGCTTGAAGTGCATTCGTTCAATTCCACCATATTGAGCCTTCCAACCCTCAATGAGCGACTCTGCATCCAGAAATGCCGCCTCGTTTGCAGAGACTATAGATCCAAAATAAACGCTACTTAATACCGTAATAACTAAAATAAATTTTCCTCGATTAATCATCTTCATGTTTACTCCATACTTGGGGGTTGAATCCGCTTCATATTGGAATTGCGGAGCTATGTAGCATAATTTAACCCATGCTACATAGCTCCCCTCAGAAACTTACTTTACAATCGATAAATCAACCGCTCCCTTCAGTTTGACAATCATCTCTGTCACCACAACTATGAGTTGTTTCGGTTGTGGCGCAATAAATACCACCAATATTGTGATAATTTGTTTCTGTATATTCACCATTACAAATTGGTGTAGGATACATCACCGAACACCACAAATAAGGGGGAGTCCAGGGATCACCACCACAACTCCCGCCAATTTCCATGTCACAAGGACTCTCAATAGTTCCTGCACAATAAAGTACAATAAGTCCTCGTTCTAATTCACTTGACGGGCTCCAGTCTTTTTCGCATCTATCAGCTAATTCGCATACTTCACCAGGACAACCACCGTAAATATTTGAGAGTTCCAACTCTGACATCATGTCCGGAGATTCTTTCGCTTCAGTAAACCCTAAGACGCCAATACCTAAGACACTTACAAACATGACTGAGATAATTATTTGTTTCTTCATCTTTCTACCCTTTCGAAAAAGGTTTCTTGTTAAATTTTTGTTACAAAACTATTCTCTCCGTAGAGATTGGCTTCACCAATCATCCAGCACTTGAACCATGATACTCACCTCCCTTCATATAAATGGCGAATTTGATAAGTGTTTTGTTGATGAAAAAAATCGCGATTTTTCCACCTTTTCTTGTTTTTTTGCTATATTTTTGATAATTGTTTCTAAATCCGGTGCTTTTTCTTCCCAGGCGGATGTAACTTTACCATCTGTTAGTAAGGCAACGGCGGGTGTTGTAACAAACCATTCTTTTGTCTCGGCCAGTCGGCCGAGGGTGCAGGGT
>Ga0315296_10000010_pt1 | contig 230834 bp, 196 predicted proteins | sample YL17G14_18_MG_FD_203921 | JGI IMG/M metagenome (GOLD analysis project Ga0315296, IMG submission 203921) | Sediment microbial communities from Yellowstone Lake, YNP, Wyoming, USA - YL17G14_18 | ecosystem: Environmental > Aquatic > Freshwater > Lake > Sediment | place: USA: Wyoming | collected...
AATAGCAGAATCATGCCCATCCAGAACGCGGGTATCGAGTAAAAGAAAAGGCCGGTTCCCGTCAACAGAATATCCGATGGTTTTCCCCTTCTCGCGCCAGCTAGCATTCCTGCGTATGTACCTATAACGATTGCGAAAAAAGTCCCAATTCCTACGAAAATAAGTGTGTTTTGGAGCCGTTGCTCTGTAGAAACCCTCTGAAAAGCGACATTCTGGAAAAGTAGAAACGTCGGCACGATATGACCCCTTCCAGGAGTCCGTCAGCCTCGTGCCGCGAGACCGGACTCCGTGGATGGGATAGCCTCGTGCCGTGGGATGGGAAGAAGTCGAACCAGCTTAAGCTGGTTCGCATTGTTCGAAGGCAGAAGAGGGTCCTGAAGCGGGCGAGGTACCCGCTTCGGGGTTCGAGATATGCCAATCGCCTCTACACGGACCACCAGCATGTGGTCCTGCTGGCGCTCCGCCAGCATTTCAGGAAGTCGTACAGGGACTTCTGCGAAGAGATCGAGGTCTGCACCCTGCTCCTGGACGAGCTGGGACTGAGGAGGGTACCCCACTGGACGACCCTCCACAAGTTCTCGAGGAGGGCGAACACGAGGAGGCTTGAGCGCCTCCTCCTCGCATATCTGGATGAGGCGAGGGTCCGGGTTCTTCATCTGGCTGTTGATTCAACTGGCTTCAGCCCGACATCCGCCAGCACCTACTATGTGAGGACGCTCAAGCGGAGGGAAGGCAAGCCTGGTCGTCCTCGCAACAGGCGCGAGATGAGCCACTACCTGAAGCAGACGGTCGCGGCAGAGACGAGGAAGCAGCTCATCGTGGCGGTGAAGTTCAGACGGGGTCCTGCAAACGACTCGCCGGACTTCATCTGGACACTGAAGAAGGTCCTGCCAGCCGAGCGCCCCGTGAAGATCGTGAGAGCGGACAAAGGGTACGACGCAGAATCGAACCACCAGTACGCCCAGGAGGTCCTGGGCGCGAGGACGGTGATACCCGTTCGAGCCGCCTCACGTCCGAAGGTCAAGATGAGGGGAAAGAGGCGGAGGAAGATGGCGAAGGAGTGGGACGACGAGGAATACCATCCTAGGGTGAAGGTGGAGACGGTCTTCTCGGTCGAGAAGAGAGTATCAGGGTCGCATGTGCTGGCCCGTGTACCGAGCCAGCAGCACAAGGAGCTGATCTTCCGGGCGTTCTCGTACAACTCGAGGAGGCTGGAGTCACTCTTTTTGCTCTTCATCGAGGATTTCTACAAAGCACGGACTACATGCAGCACCTGGAGACCGATTTTCGAGTGGCGCACAGCTCTCATCACCCGAATTGTGACAGAACCGGTAAGGGGGAAGCTTATTAATAGGGTCGGGCATTGTGATAAACCAGCACCAGTTGTGCCGAGTGATACGAGAAGCCGAACTTCGTGTGTCTTTTTAGCCGATAGTCAGCCTCGCGTTATGGCCGGATGCAATTGTGCACAAAAAGGAAGAATAGACATGGAAGAGAGCGTTGGACCAAGCTCAGAAGAGCAAGCAAGCGTTGAAGTGAAAATAAAGGACCTCACGCCACAATCGAAGCGCGTGGACGTGAAGGCAAAGTGCCTTGAGGTCAGCGAGGCAAAGGACATACCCGGCAAGTACGGGAACTCGCGCAAGGTCGCAGAGGCAACCATAGCGGACGACTCGGCAGCGATCATATTGTCCTTGTGGGACGCGCAGATCGGCAGCGTCAACAAGGAGGATGTAATCGAGATCAAGAACGGGTACGTTTCGCTCGTCAGGGGCCACATGCGCCTGAACGTCGGCAAGTACGGCCAGCTCGCGAAGAGCGAGACGGCCATCGAGAGCCCGAGCACGACGACCAACATGAGCGACAAGGAGTACGAGCAGGAGCGCAGGCCGTACCACAGCGGAGGCGGTGGCGGCGGAAGGCGCGGCGGATACTCTGGTGGCGGCCGCGAGAGGCGCGGAGGCTTCGGAGACAGGGAGCGCGGTGGCGAGGACAGGCCCAGCTACATGAACAAGGGCCGCAGACGATTCTGATCCTGAACCATAAAACCTGAAAAGCCCATCCGAATTGGATGGGCCAGCAAACCACTTATCCTTGATTCTAGTATTCTTTGAAATCCTTGGTATAGACAATCTCGGCAGACTCTGCGTGTTTCTTGCTCGGATGGTTGATCTCAGGGCCTACCATCTTCGAGAAGAACAAGTAGCCCACGCATGTGGAGAGGCCGATGGCCCCGAAGACCAGCCATATGTATTCCTTCTGGACCAAAGAGTCGAGGAGCCACATGCCGAAGAAGAACCCGATGCCGCTACCCAGGGTCTGAACGAACCCGGAGAAGCCCATGTACAGTCCCCTCCTCGATTCGGGCGCGAGGTCGGCTATCACAGTGGATATCATGGACATGTAGACGATCTCTCCAACCGTGATGACCACGATGCACGCCAATAGTGAGTAGAAGTCGGTCGCAAGGAATATCAGACCGAAGCCAACAGAGCCGATGATCTGTCCCACCATCAGGACGGAGGACCTTGTGAAGCTCATCATCTTCGAGGTTACCCAGACCTGGAAGAGCACGGTCATCATGGCGCTGACCGCGAAGAGGACTCCGAACGAGTACGCTTCAACGCCTAGATCCTTCGTCGCGTACACAGGAAGCACCGACATCCACTGAGAGAAGAACAGCCAGAACACGCCACTGAGAGCGGACAGCAGGAAGAACGGTCTATCCTTGCCAACCGATATCACCTTTCTGAATGTGATCTCTTCTCCGGTCTCGCTGGGCTTCGTCTCAGGGATGAACGCAAGGTTCATGAAGAACGCACCGAGCAGGATCACCGACCCGAACACGAACAGGAACTTCATGGAGAGCGCAGCGACTATCACGGCGCCCAGGACTGGTCCGAATATGATGCCGACGTTCCAGCCGATCCTGAGAATGCTGAATGCCTTTGGCCTCTCGGAGGGCTTTATCACGTCCGCTATCATCGCATTCGCAGCGGGCATATACATGGAACCAACGAACGAGTCAGCGAGAGCGAGGACCATAAGGGTCCAGAAAGAGTTGACGAAGAAGTACATCAGGATCGTGAACGACATCAGCCCGAGGCTCATCAGGAGGACAGGTCTCCTGCCAATTTTGTCAGCGAGCATCCCGCCAACAATCATCGCCGGGATTCCCGAGATGGTGTATCCCATCAGGACTACGCCGGCCAGAGGCGCGGACAGGTGAATGTCGTCGATCATGTACAGCGTCAGGAATGGTATGATGAGGCCGAACGCCATGTTCTCTATGAGAGCGCTCGCTACGAGTACTTTGAACGCTCTCGGGTAACGCTTCAGGCTGTCTATCAGCATAGTTCACCGCTCAGGAAGAGTGATCCGTTTGGCCTCTCTCCGCGCAGGGGCTTGCGTCTGAGAGGCTCACCTTATAATTACCACACTGCCTTCCTGTTGTCCGGAGCGGGAGAATGGCGGAGGGCCAGATAAGCGTTCTGTCAAAGCAAGAAATCCAGTTGATACACGAAAAAACACTCCAGATACTTGAGAATCCAGGAGTCGCGGTCATGAGCTCGGCAGCCCTCCGGCTCCTTGAGAATGGAGGCGCTCGAATAGACAAGAAGAACATGCGAGCTAGCATCCCAGAGAGCCTCGTGAAGGAAACGATTCGAAAGGCCCCGAAGAAGATGTGTCTCGCTGCGCGGAACCCCAAGCAGGACATGGTTGTTCCAAGACCAGGGCCGCCTTTCATGGCAACGAACGGAACAGCTGTCTACATGACCGACATGGACACGGGCGAGAAGCGCACGACGAAGGGAAGCGATCTGAAGGATTTCATGGTCCTGTGTGACGCGATGGATCCGTTGGACTATGTATGGCCCATAGTGACCGCTCATGATGCGCCTGACAAGACTCACGCTCTGAGCGAGCTGACGATTTCGCTGTTGAACACAACGAAGCACGTGCAAGGCGAGGCGGTGTCCGCGCATGAGGCGCGTGGAGAGATCGAGGTGGGCGCCGCAATCGCGGGCGGAATGGACGAGCTGGCCAAGAGGCCCGTGTTCTCAGTGATCCAATGCCCCATATGCCCGCTGGAATTCGAACGCGGCTCGGTCGAGGCCGTCATCGAGTTCGCCAAGGCGGGGATTCCCGTCGTGTCAATGTCGATGGCCCTGTGCGGAATGACTTCGCCGGTGACGCTCGCATCGACAGCCGCAATAGTCAATGCCGAGAACATCGCGAGCTTTGCCATCTCCCAGATGGCCAAGGCCGGAGCCCCGGTCGTATACAGTTCTGAATCCACATCTCCTGACATGATGACGGGAGAGATACACTATGGTGCCTTGGAAGAGATCCTACTAGCGGCGGCAGGCGCTCAGATGGCGAAGAATTACGGCGTTCCGTCGATGGTGGGGGGATTCAGCACAGGCCTCGGAGGCGAGTCCCCAGGATTCTATCTCGATCCGGCGGAACTGATCTTCACGACGATGACCGCCGCGACGGGGACAGATTTCGGCTCTGGTCTTGGTGGTCTGGACCAGGCGAAGGGTGCCAGCTTGGAACAAATCGTGATAGACTGTGACCTCTGGGAGATGGTGCGCGAGCTCCGAAAGGTCTCGATCTTCGACGACGAGCATTTCGTGGTCGACATGATCAGGTCTGTAGGGCCGGGAGGCAACTTCCTGAAGGACCCTCACACGGCAAGGAACATGCGGAAGGAGCTTTTCATCCCGTCCAAGGATAAGGCGGAGATATACTCGATGTACAGGCTGGACAAGGGCAGCAGCAAGTTCGTCAGCGAGGCGAGGAAGAGAGTCAAGAAGACGCTTGCGACGCACAAACCAGAACAGGTCGACGGAGATACGAGGGCGAAGATAGACCGGATACTGAAGAAGTACGAACGATGAGGTGTCGATCGCTCACTGTGGAGGCGTGATCGACTCGAGGAAGTGCTGCCATCTTTTCGCATCCTCGATCCTGCTCATCACCTCTTGCTTCCTGAACTCGGCCTTCTCTGGAGTTTCGATCGAACGGAGCTCGTCGATCGCCCTCAGTAATCCGCAGGTCTCCTCGAGCAGCTCTTTCGCCGCCTTCAAGGACATCTCATCGTGAGCTAGCCTAGACTCCAGCGAGCGCTCCTTCGTCTTCAGGAGCTGGATTAGCTCGTTGACCTTGGCAGAATCCTCCGCCGACAGTCTCTCCTTGTTCGTCAGGTTGTAGACGACTTCGCGGAGATCTATTTCGGAATCCCCGAGGAGCTCACGCTCGGGGATCAGCATGCCTACCCAGTAGACGAGCGAGTGGATACGGGCGAGCATTTTCGCCCTCTCCTCGTCCGTGAGCAGCTTCCATGCCACTCCGAATTCGCCTTGTTGTTCTTCGCTCGATTCGCTCATGCCGACGTCTACTGCATGCCCTTCGCTGGTTTGATGGTTTTGGCAAAGGAGCCGCCAGGCCTAACATTCGACATCCCTGCCATTCAATCAAGCATTGGCGATTTGCCTGAACGCCTCGCGCGAAATCTCGATAGACTTCTCGATATCCTCTTTCGAGTGAGCGAGCGAGGTGAAGAAGTGCTCATCAGCGTGTGGAACTCCGAAGAACACCCCTCTGCCGAGCGAGTGCATGAACCAGTGCCTCCACTTGTCGGCGTCCACATCCGATGCGTCCCGCCATGTTGCGACTTCGTGGTCCGTGAAGTACATCTGTCCAAGCGATCCGACTGATTCCACCCAGACATCTACCCCTTCGTCCTCTGCAGCATCCCTCAGCCCGTGGAACAGGGAATCACCGATCTTGTCGATCTTCGAGTACGTTCCTGGCTTCGAGAGGATCTTCAGGGTTGTCAGTCCAGCGGTGACGGCAACTGGATGGGCGTTGTATGTCCCGCCGTGATAGACGTTGCCTCCTTCCTTCGGCACGATCTCCTCCATTATCTCTCTCTTCCCACCGAAGCCTCCCAGCTGATACCCTCCGCCCGCAATCTTGGCTATGGCCGTGAGGTCGGGCTTCACGCCGTACCTCTCCTGGGCTCCTCCGAACGCGACCCTGAACCCGGTCAGTACTTCGTCGAAGATCAGGACGATTCCGAGGTCCTTCGTGAGCTTTCTCAGCCTCTTCAAGTAGTTGTCCCTCGGGGCAAAGCATCCGCCACCTGCCTGGATGGGCTCGATCAGGACGGCTGCGAGGTCATCCGCGTTCTTGGTGAGCACATCCTCCGTCGCGCCCCAATCATTGAAAGGATAGATCACGACCAGGTCGGAGATGCTCTTCGGGATGCCTTTCCCAAACGGGACCGCTGGCTGATGCCTCCTGTCCTTGAGCTTGTCCGGTGGGATGTCAATGGACTGGAGAACGTAGTCATGTCCTCCGTGATACGCGCCCTCGGCCTTGGCGATTTTCTCCTTGCCCGTGTATGCCCTCGCCACTCGCAGAGGGTGCATGGTCGCCTCCGTCCCAGAGTTGGCGAATCTGAACATTTCGATTGATGGCAACGCCTTCTTCACGAGGTTCACGTACTCAAGGGCGATCTCCGAGGATGCCCCGAACATCGTGCCCTTGTCGATTTGTCGCTTGACCGCCTTGACGACAGCGGGATGGTTGTGTCCCAAGATCATTGGACCATACCCAAGAGCATAGTCCACTATTCTGTTGCCGTCGATGTCCCAGAGATAGGCGCCGCTCGCTCGTTTCACATAGAACGGATACGGCTCGAAAAACCGAACATTGCTCTCGACGCCGGAAGGTATGGACTTCCTAACCTTCTCCCAATGCGCCCTCGATTTCACAGTCCTGCACAAATACTCCTTCTCGTAACTAGCTGGTGTTGGCATATCGCACTACCTCGCGTGTTCTGGAAGGACCACTTGGAAAGCCCAGCACCACTTACGGCAGCATCAAAGGGAATTGACCCACACGGATAATGCCACAGCCTCGGGCAGTCCTCTGCGCCGGGCCCGAATCAGCGGTGCACTAGAAGAATCCTGCGTAAGTCGAGCTCTATCTTTGGGGTTCGACTATCACCTTGATTGATTCGCCGGCCTTGGCCACGAGCTCGAAACCTTTGCCAGCGTGCGCGAGTCCAAACCTGTGCGTTATCATGTCGCTGACGACTATTCTCTTTGCTCGGAGCAGTTCTATGGCTTCCTTGAAATCGTCAGGGCTGCCAGCGTATGTCGTCGTGATAGTGATCTCGTCCTTCCACAGGTCTCCGAAGGGCACGGGCACCTGCGTCCCGGGCGTCGGGGGAGCGAATAACAGTATCGTTCCGCCCCGATCTATAGACTTCATTGCCTGGTCTATCACAGCTGAAGAGCCGGCACAGACGATTGCGTAGTCGGCAGGTCGACCGCCATTGGCCCCCCGAACCAATCTGGGGACATCCTCAGTCGCGTCAATGACCACATCCGCGCCGAACCTCTTGGCCGCATCTAGTCTGTACCTGGATATGTCCGTCGCGATTATCCGCTCCGCCCCGTAGGCTTTGGCGAGCTTGATGTTGAGAAGCCCAGCGATCCCGCTCCCGAGAACTAGCACCGTGGTCCTCGGCCGGAACTTGATGGTCCTAAACCCTCGCACGACGCAAGCGACCGGCTCGATGAATGAACCGTCGTCGTATGTCAATTCCTTCGGGAGCACATAGACGCCAACATCCAGGTTGATCTTGGGGACTCTGACATATTCAGCGAAACCGCCTGGGTAGAAGTTGGTGTTCCTGAGCGTGTCGCATGTCGATGTGTGTCCAGCAAGGCAATACCTGCACTTCATACAGGGAACATGATGAGAGACGAAGACCCGTTGTCCGACCTTGTACTTTTTCACATTCTTTCCGACTTCGACGATGTCGCCCGCAATCTCATGCCCAAGGACGAGTGGTGCCTTCTTGATCCTGTACCACTCCATCACGTCGCTGCCACATATCCCACTGGCAATCACCTTGACAAGAAGTTCATCTGACCCAATCTCCGGCTTCGGCATCTCCTGTAAACGGACATCGCTGTTCCTGTAGTACATCGCCACGCGCATTTCGTCCTTGCTCCTGGGTTGAGGGTTCTACTTACCCTTCGAGAGCTTCTTGTATAAGTCGTAAGCCGCCTTCGCAGTAGCGTCCTCGTGAACTATCTTTCTGACGGCCTTAATCATCGGGATAGGATTGTCCGATTGCCATATGTTCCTGCCCATGTCGACGCCCGCGGCTCCGGCCTTGATCGAATTGAACGTGAGTTCGAGTGCCTCCTTCTCGGGAAGCTTCGGCCCGCCAGCCACGACTATCGGAACTGGGCAGCTCTCGACGACCTTCTCGAAGTCGTCGCAGTAGTATGTCTTCACTATATGCGCCCCGATCTCGGCGGCAATTCTAGATGCAAGCGCAAGATATCGTGCGTCTCTCTTACCAAGCTCCTTGCCAACAGCGGTGACAGCGAGGACGGGCATACCGTGCTTCTGTCCCTCGTTCACAAGTTCTGATAGAGAGAGAAGCGTTTGTCTTTCGTGCTTGCTCCCGACGAATATTGAGAGAGCCACTCCCGAGGCATTCAACCTGAGTGCGTCCTCCACGCTCGTGATTATTCCCTCATTCGACAGATCGTCCCCGATAATGCTCGTGCCACCAGAAACCCTAAGCACAACTGAGTTACATATCCCAGGGTCGATCGAGCTCCTCAGAACGCCCCTGGTCAGCATAATGGCGTCCGCATAAGGCGCGAGCGGCATTATCGCCTTTCTCGGGACCTCGAGCCTGCTTGTCGGCCCAAGGAAATAGCCGTGATCTACCGCGAGCATTACCGAGCGTCCCGTATCCGGCATGATGATTCGTGATATCCTGTTCTTCAAGCCCCAGTCCATTCAATCACCTCAGTTCGTTTGCACTCCCATATGGCTTCGATTGAAAGAGGACGTACGATATTTATATGTTCTCAGCTGCGCCATCGCACTTCAGAAGTTTTCTCTGGGAATCCTCCATAACTCTCTTCACCTGCAGAATACGTTGTCATCCGAGAGGGACGATAATGCCTGACCGTCATGAGGCAATGCACGCAATGGAAGATTACCTCAGAACTAGGGAGGAGGCGAGAAAGCCTCAACCTATCTGGTCGGCTCAAGCGATTGGAGTGTGCCTCATTGTCTTGGGTGCGGTCACGGCGGGATTGTCTTGGTTCGCATCATGGGAAGGCTCGATTCTGAGGTCGCTCGGCTTCTATCTCATTCCTCTAGGTGTCGCTCTTTTGCTTCTGGGCGTGAAAGGAACTGCTAGGTACAGAGTCACTGAGACTACTAGATATCCTCAGCAGACTGGAGAAATTGTCGACATGTTCTTCCAAACACTGGGGGAGAACTACCTCTGGATAGCCGTCGCATCGATGATATTCTGGTTGTCACTGGTGGCTGTAGGCATGATGTAGGACATCTGACGGGTAGGTCACTTCTTGTCCGACTTTTTCTTCCCTATAAGGTATTCGTAGTCGAAGACGCGGTCCGCCTGTTCGGGCGTGAAGATCCCTTTCTCGATCACAAGGTCCCTTACAGACATGTTTCGCTTGAGCGCTTCCTTGGCGATCTCCGCCGCCTTCATGTACCCGATGTGCGGGTCCAGGAACGTCGCGATGGACGGATTCTTCTCGAGGTAGCTCCTGCATTTCTCCTCGTCCGCCTCGATGCCCGAGATGCACTTGTCGATGAAGACAGGGATGTAGTTGTTCAACAGGACCATCGACTCGAGGATATTGTGGATCATGACGGGGTTCATCACGTTGAGCTCCATCTGTCCTGCCTGGACCGCCATGGAAACGGAGATATCGTTCCCGATGATCTGGAAGCAGATCATGTCCATGCATTCCGCCATGACCGGGTTGACCTTTCCCGGCATGATCGACGAGCCCGGCTGGGTCGCTGGCAATCGTATCTCGCCCCATCCGGTGATCGGCCCCGAATTCATGAGCCGGAGGTCGTTCGATATGCGAATGAGCTCCAGTGCAAGGACCTTCAGTCCTCCAGATATGGTCGCGAAATCCAGTCTGCTCTGGAGCGCTTCCCTGGGGTCCTCTGCCTCGATGAGGTTCAGTCCAGTGATATCCCTCATGTGCTTGACGACCATCCTGTGATAGTCCGGGTGCGTGTTCGCGCCCGTCCCAACTGCTGTGGCCCCAAGCGGCACCTCCTCGAGGAGCTTCAGCTTCTCCTTGAGCTGGTCCCTGCCCTTCCTGATCGCGACAGAGTACGCCATGAACTCCTGCCCGAGCGTCACGGGCAACGCATCCATGAGATGCGTCCTGCCGGACTTGAGAATACGCTCGAACTCCATGCCCTTTCTGACGAAGGCCTTCCTGAGCTTGTCCAGGTTGTCGAGCAAATCCTGCGCGATGATCAGAATGCACAGCCTCATCGCAGTCGGATAAGTGTCGTTTGTCGACTGCGCCATGTTCACGTGGTCGTTCGGGTGTATGATCGAGTACTCTCCCTTCTTCCTCCCGACCAGCTCAAGCGCGCGGTTCGCGATGACCTCGTTGAAATTCATGTTGAAAGACGTGCCGGCGCCCGCCTGGAAATCGTCCACGACGAACTGGTCGTGAAGCTTGCCGGCGAGAATCTCGTTGCACGCGGCAACGATCGCCTCTGCGATATAGGGCTCGAGCCAGCCGACGTCCATGTTCGCGAGTGCGGCTGCTTTCTTGACCATGGCGTAAGCGTTGATGAACTCCGGCCTTGCCATGATGCCGCTGACGGGGAAGTTCTCGGTAGCTCTCAGAGTCTGGATTCCATAGTAGGCGTCCTCGGGAACCTCTCGTTCTCCGAGAGAGTCGCGCTCAATCCTGTAACCCATCAGTCACATCTCCATCGGCCTGGGAGTGCCTCAGCATTTCGCTGGGGCATATTTGTATCTATTCCCGAGACAGTGTGAACGTGCGACATCTGGCTTCGCGTGCGAACGAGCTCCAGGCGCCTGCTAGCAAGTGCCTTATAGACTCGAACGCATCATCCGTTGACGGAAGCACGCCTAGACAGTATTCTGATGGCATCGAACGAGTGGGGTGAGAGGCGTGTGCGCTAAGGTGAACCCGAAGGGAATGAATCGAGAAAAACTGGAGCGCGAGCGTGTGCCGACCGCAAAGAGATACGCCGCGATGAATACGAAGTCCAAGAAGCTGTATGACATTGCCGTGGACCTGTTGCCAGGGGGAGTTGAGAGCAACTTCCGGTTGATGGACCCGTTCCCATTCTACGCAGCGCGTGCCTTAGGCTCGAGAATGTTCGACATCGACGGCAACGAGTATATCGATTGCCTGCTCAGCCAGGGGGCGATACTGCTCGGGCACGGCAGAAAGGAGATCGTCGACGCGGTTAGGGCTCAGGTGAAGCTCTGCGCAAACCTTGCGGTTCCGACGGAGCTCGTCGTCGACGTCGCTAGAACGATCTCCAGGTACGTTCCGAGCGTCAAGATGCTGAGGTTCGCGAATTCTGGAACCGAGGCGACGATGCATGCCTTGAGGACCGCGAGAGGATTCACTGGAAAGGATAAGATTGCTAAACCTGAGGGTGGCTACCACGGCATGCATGACTACGCCATGTGGAGCATCTGGGGTCCCCCAAACGTGATGGGCAGCGAGAAGCGGCCGAAGACAGCACCGTTCTCCAGGGGCGTGCCGAAGGCGGTCGCGAAGACCGTTGTGGTGTTCCCGTTCAACGATGTCCAGGCAACATACGACATCCTCCACAGGGAGAGGAAGAACCTGGCCGCGGTCATAACCGAACCCGTGATGGCGAATGTCGGCTGTCTGTTGCCGAGGGACAATTATCTGGTGCAGCTACAGAAGATCTGCAAGGAGCTCGACATCCTATTCATCCTCGACGAGGTCATCACAGGGTTCAGAATGTCGCGCGGTGGCGCTCAGGAACTCTTCAAGGTGAAGCCTGACCTCACGACCTTCGGGAAGGCACTCGGCGGAGGTCTGCCGCTCGCAGCCTTTGGTGGGAGGAAGGATGTCATGATGGAGCTTCTGGGCTCGGACGAATCCTGGCCTCCGAAACATTGGCCGTCTAAGACCTACCATGGAGGGACATACAACGCGAACCCGGTGAGCCTGGCCGCCAGCTCAGCGACCCTGAAGATCCTCGAAGACGACCGGATATACACGCATCTGGACAAGATTTCGCACAAGCTCTTCACAGGTTTGCAGGAGGCCATCGACGATCAGCGCATCGCTGCGCAGGTGTCGAGCTGCGGGTCGATGGCGCACATCTACTTCGGGGCCAAGCAGGTCAAGACCGTGCGCCAGGCCATCTATTCCGACTGGGACAAGCTGGGGAGATGGTGCATGGAGTGCCTCGTGCGAGGAGTCCTGTTCGGCCATCCCAAAGGCGAGAAGATGTTCGTCTCGAACGCGCACACGGCTGAGGACGTCGAAAAGGCTCTCGAAGTGGCAGAGATCGGCTTCAGGGCCGTCGGAAGATAGGCATTCGCGCGTGCGATTCACGTCGAAAAGCTATAACCCAGCACGGCCATTAGCGGAATTCGAGGAAGGCTCACGTCCATGAACGACAAGATCCATGCGCACCTGAGGCGCACGGGTGGCTACAAGTTCGATGTCACATTCGACGAGTGGGACGGGAAGCTAAAGATGGACGAGCCCGAGCCTTTGGGTGACTCCGAAGGGGCCAATGCTTCCATGATGCTGTCGTCGGCCGTGGGGCACTGCCTCAGCTCAAGCCTGCTCTTCTGTCTCGAGAAGTCGAGGGTGGAGGCAAAGGACCTTTCCACCGATGTTGAAACGACCTTCGCGAGGAACGAGAGAGGCCGCTGGAGGATTAGCGTGATAAAGGTCAGGATGAAGCCTTCAGTTGACGATGTTGACCGAGAAAAGCTCGACCGTTGCCTAGGCATGTTCGAGGACTTCTGCATAGCCACGGCGAGCGTCCGGCAGGGGATCAAGGTCGACGTGGAGATCGATAGAGGTTGAGACGGATTCGAGGCGATTGGAATGGCACTGATTCAGCAAAAAGAGAGGGACTTCCTCACCAAGGAGTTCGCGCAGAAGCTAGTGAATGATGTCAAGATCGTGGTCTTCTCCCAGGAGATACCATGCTCGTTCTGCAGAGAGACCGTTGAGGTAGCTCAGGAGCTGGCAAACATCTCCCCGAAGATCAAGGTCGAGATCTACGATTTCGTGAAGGACCAGATGAAGGTGAAGGAGTTCAGGATAGACAAGATACCTGCCATGGTCGTCATGGGAGCGAAGGACTACGGGGTACGCTTCTACGGTGTTCCCGCGGGCTACGAGTTCACTTCGCTCATCGGGTCAATCACGGACGTGTCGAGGGGAGACAGCGGGCTCAGCCAGAAGACCAGAGATCTGCTGAAGACGATAGACCAGTCGGTGCACATCCAGGTATTCGTCACTCCGACCTGTCCGTTCTGTCCCGCGGCTGTCCGGCTCGCGCACAGGCTAGCGATAGAGAGCGACATGATATGGGCGGACATGGTCGAGTCCAACGAGTTCGTTCCGCTCACACAGAAGTACGGGGTCATGGGTGTCCCGAAGATCGTGATCAACGAGAAGCTCGAGGTGGGAGGGGCCGTGCCGGAGGACCTCCTGGTGGGGCACATCATGAATGCACTATCCCAGCAACAGCCACTCCAGACGAGATGAATCATGAAGTGAGGTTGAAGATGGTTTCGAGACGAACCGAGGTCGCGAAGCTCGACGAAGTGATGAGAGTGCTGTCGAGGCTCAAGGGCGTTAAGCACTCGCTGTACCTGAGCAAGTCCGTCAGGTCCGAGCTCGGGAGGATCGAGAAACGCTATGCGTCTATCGGACCACTGACAGTTCAGAACGACGGCGTGACCAAGTGCCTGAAGAGGGAGCATATCGCGTGCATCGTGAAGGACAAGAGCTTCAGGCCTCCTCCACTGCCGACCGTCCTCTTGGTCAACGACAAGGGCAAGGTGATCGGCAAGGAGATGCTCCCGGGTCAGAAGATGGACGAGCACACCGCGTCGAAGAAGCTCTTCCTTGGAAAGGACTTCGTGATATTCTATAGGGAGGGCGAGGGAAAGGGGGCCAGATTCGTCTTGCCTCCAGTGCCGTTCAGAGAGGTCGAGAAGATCGACGGGGTCGAACATGTCTGCTCCTCGAGCCCGTCTACGGCAGGGGACTTCTACCTCAGGAACTGCGTGGGCCTGGAGGACGATCCGAAGCTGGCGACGATCCTGATAGCTTTCGACCTCGAGTCATCATAGCGCCGTTAATTGGCCACCGGCACCGCTTTTCGTAATCCGCGGTCGAAGTGCGTATTTTGCATGGACGTCTATTTTCGAACAAGATGCCTCTATTTGGGCATGCCTTTCAATCGCAGGCGGGTCTGTTCGAAGAACCTGTCAAGGAATAGGCCAGGAAATCGCACCATTTCCAGCGAGATTAGCTAGTTAAAAGGTAACGTTTAAATTCAATCTTGTTATGCGCTTTCACAATCATCCCGCTAGGGCCTGTGCTCGGGCGGGAATGGATTGGGCCAATGGTGTTAGAATGGCAGGCAAAGCGAATCCGTTTGAAGAAATGAAGAAGATGGTCGACAAGGCGGGGAAGACTCTGGGTCTCGACCAGGGCATGATCGAAGTCCTGAAGAGCCCCAAGAGGGAGCTAACCGTGAACTTCCCGGTCAAGATGGACAACGGAACGGTCAGGGTCTTCACTGGATACAGAATCCAGCACAACGAAGCCCGCGGTCCGTACAAGGGCGGCATCAGATATCACCCGCAGGTGGACATCGATGAGGTCAGAGCGCTCTCGTCCTGGATGACCTGGAAGACCGCGACGGTCGACATCCCCTACGGTGGTGCCAAGGGAGGCATCATCTGCGACCCGAAGAAGATGTCAGTGAACGAGATCGAGAGGATGACCCGCAGGTACGCCTCCGAGATATCGATTATCATCGGCCCTGAGAAGGACATCCCAGCGCCTGATGTGAACACGAGCGGCCGCGAGATGGCCTGGATCATGGACACATTCAGCATGCAGAAGGGATACGCTGTTCCAGGCGTCATCACCGGAAAGCCAAGGGAGCTTGGCGGATCGCTGGGCAGACCAGAGGCCACATCGAGAGGGCTGGTGTTCTCCGTCAGAGAGGCAGCGAAGAAGACCGGCATGAACCTGAAGGGCGCAAGCGTGGCCATCCAGGGATACGGCAATGTCGGCGCCTTCGCCCACAAACTCATCGAGCGCGACTTCGGCGCCAAGGTCATCGCTGTGACCGACTCGAAGGGCGGGATCATCAACGAGAAGGGCCTGAAGTACGACGATGTCTGGGCGCACAAGAAGAAGACTGGCAGCGTCATCGGATACCCCGGCTCGAAGCCGATCAGCAACGAGGAAATCCTGGAGCTCAAGGTGGATGTGCTCTTGCCCTGCGCTCTCGAGAACGTCATCACGAAGGACAACGCCGCGAAGATCAAGGCCAAGATCTCCGGTGAGGGCGCGAACGGCCCGACGACCTTCGATGCGGATGCGGTTATGTGGAAGAACGGCGTGCTCGTCTTGCCCGACATCCTCGCCAACGCGGGCGGTGTCACGGTGAGCTACTTCGAGTGGGTCCAGAACAACTACAACTACTACTGGACCGAAGAAGAGGTCAACAAGCGCCTCGACCAGAAGATCACCGCGGCGTTCCACGAAGTGTGGGACATGCACGAGAAGCACAAGTGCAACATGAGGGACGCAGCCTACCTCGTCGCAGTGAAGAGGGTCGCTGACGCGACGAAGCTCAGGGGCTTCTTCCCGTAGATACGCTTCAAACTCCAACCCATCCGGGGCGCTGCTCCGGATGGACTAGTAACTTCTTTTCGGATCTGGTCTTCCACTCACCTGCTGGAGTGCGATACAAACGGTCCTTCAGGCGTTTGGTCTCAGAGACCTAAGTATCTCCGCCCCAACCTCGTCGGCCAGGACAATCTTCTGCTCCCCCGACATCATGTCCCTGAGTGTGACGGACCGCTTCGACATCTCCTCTTTGCCCACGATCACCGCGAACCTGACGCCTGTGGATGATGCATACTTCAGATTCTTGCTGATGTTTCTTCGCATAAGATCTACATCCGCTCTGAGACCCTGAGATCGCAGCCTCGCCACGAGGCCTAGTGCGTACTTCCTCATGTCGTCCTTGGCCGGAACAACATAAGCATCGAGCAGAGGCTTCTCCGGGACGGGGTTTTCCTTGTCCAGGGCGAGAATTACCCTGTCAATGCCAATCGCAAAGCCCGTGCTGAAAACAGGTTCTCCGCCGAACAGCTCGGACAATGTGTAGGAGCCTCCTCCCATGATCTGCTTCTCCGCACCGAGCCTTGGAGCGTCTATCTCAAAGACCATTCCCGTGTAATAGTCGAGGCCTCGGACGATGCCGAGGTCCAGCTGGGCGTCTTCGATTCCGTATATCTTCAGGATTGAGAATAGCTCCCTCAGATACTCGGTCACCTCAGACTGATCCAGGTTGTTCAGAAGCTCCACTTCGCCCTTGATCTCGGCGATGGCGGTTATCTTGTCGAACAGACTTCTCGGAAGCGCTCTCGCATCGAACATCTCGCCCAAGGCGTCGAAGTCCTCCTTGTCGAGCATCCGGAGCACTTCCGACACGACCTTCTTGTCCTCTATCTCCGAGCTCACAAGCGTCTTCAGGATTCCAATGTGTCCTATCCTCACCACGAAGTTCTCGAGACCGGCGGACCTGATGCAGTTGACCGCCAACGCAATCACTTCGGCGTCTGTCTCAGGGTTCTTGTTCCCGATCATCTCAGCGCCTATCTGGAAGAACTCCCTGTACCTGCCGCTCTGCGGGTTCTCGTACCTGAAACAGTTCCCCAGATAGTACAGTTTCAGAGGTCTCGGAGCGGTCGAAAGCTCGTTGACGAAGAATCTGATGACAGAGGCAGTAATCTCCGGCCGCAGGGCCATCTCCCGGTCTCCCTTGTCCTTGAACACATACATCTCGTCAATCACGCTCTGACCCGAGCGCAACGTGAACAGCTCCGCGTGCTCGAAGGTCGGTGTCAGGACCTCTCCGAAGCCGAACCGATGACAGGCCTCGCGCATAGCCTGCTCCACCCGGCGGCGCCTGGCCATCTCCGCGGGACCGAAATCCCTGGTGCCTCTTGGCCTCTGAATCATCGCCTGCAAGAAGGGACAGCCGTTTCTTAATCCTTTTGGACGATGGCAATGCTCAGATTCATATTGTTGCTAACGATTTCCATCCTCGGATGGGAACGCTTCTTATCGCGCTGGCCATATTCCTTGTAACTTACGCCCTGATTTCCATCAGACGATTCCCGAAGGTCAAGATTGACCGGCCCGCCGCTGCGCTTGTCGGCGCCGCCCTTATGATAATCCTCGGAGTGGTCAATCCAGCCGACGCACTCGCGGCAATCAACATCGATATTCTCGTCCTGCTCGTCGGCATGATGCTCCTAGTCGCTGGGCTCGAACTCTGCGGCTTCTTCGAGTGGGTATCGCTCCGGATGATCAGATACTCAAAGAACCAGTTCACGTTCCTCGTACTAACGATGGTGATCACTGGCACGCTCTCCGCGATAGTTCTCAACGACACGGTCGTGCTGCTCTTCACGCCGATCATCATCAGGACTTGCAGGCTGCTGAAGTCGAATCCCGTCCCGTTCCTTGTCGCTGAAGCGATTGCCGCGAACATAGGCAGCGTCGCCACAGCTGTTGGAAATCCGCAGAATGCGTACATAGCGACCAAGGCGGGCATATCATTCGTCAACTTCTCCGCGAAACTCCTCCCGGTCGCGGTCGTCTGCATGGCGATTGCGATAGCCATGCTCTACCTGATCTACAGGAAGGACATCGAGAAGGGGAACGCCCAGGAGTTCCGGAGGAAGATCCTGATTGAAGGCTGGAAGGCCTTCGAGGAGGAGCTGGTCAAGGGCGACGAATCGACGACCTCTGGGATACGAAAACTCAAGGAGAGGAGGCTGGGCCTCTACGCGCTGCTCGTAATCACCATTCTCACTCTGGTACTTTTCACAACCGGCCACATGACAGGTGTGCCGATAGCTGTTGCGGCCTTCATCGCCGGGATCCTGGCGTTGTTCGCGGTGCCGCTCGTGACGGACGTCAAAGCGAAGGACATGTTGAGCGGGGTCGATTGGAGCATCATACTATTCTTCGTAGGCCTTTTCGTCGTGTTGAAAGGAGTCAACAGCTCCGGGCTGTTGGACGACATCGCCAACTTCTTCCCTGGGTTCGGTGACGGGGAGGTTCCGAGCATCGCGTGGCTGTCGGCGCTCTCGGCATTTCTAAGCAACCTCGTGAGCAACGTGCCGTCGGTCCTCCTCCTTGGAGAGCTGATTCCCATCTCAAGCACGGACCTTTGGCTCGCGCTCGCGGCGAGCTCCACCCTTGCGGGCAACGCAACGATCCTGGGCGCCGCGGCGAACGTCATCGTCGTGGAGAGGGCGGAATCCAAGGGAGTCGACATCAACTTCTGGAAGTTCACCCTGGTCGGGTTCCCGATAGCCATGGTAACGCTCTTCGTGTCGACCCTAATGCTCATGGTCATCTTCTGAGTCGGTGCCGGATTTGCGTCTGACGAACGCCCAGCACAGATAATTGCCTTGGCCAGCGCAAAGCCTTTATATGTCGGACATCCATGCACTGGCCGTCGGAAGGATTCCGACAAACACGGAGGGATGCACGTGCCAATGAAGCCAATATCTCTCGACAGGGCCAAGCAGATAGCAGCGGAGAAGAACCTGAGACCTGGCAAGGTGAAAGGGACCACAGAGGTCGAGTTCACCAGGGGCGGAAGCCCACGGGTCGAGGTAATCGACTGGCCTGAATTCGAGCAGATAGTGTCCTCGAAGGGTCTGGAGATCCACGAGGGCGGCGGATTCATGAAGTTGATGAAGAAGCAGTAGTGCACTACTGAGTCTTCATCCCCGCACCAAACCCCTTTCCATCCGGTTTTCAACATATTTTCTGAACGAGTGACTTCTCACGGGATTCCGTTGGCGGGTTCAAGTATCCTCGAGCCCGTTTCTTGTTTCGGTGAAGACTATGACCTTCGTGAGCGCGGCGACCCTTGCGTCAAGAAGGACGACATACCGGGAGGAGATCAATCACAGGTACTTGATACAGATTCGGCCAGAGACTGTACCTTCGCAGGAGACACAGCTCGCATCGGAATTTGCGCATTCAAACTTTCTCTTGTTAATGTTCCTCTTATCGGACCTCTACTTGTTGTTATCTGTTCTTTTCTAGCTCTGAGGTAGTCCCCGCTATCGCTTCACGATGACCGTGACGATGTCCTGGTCCGCCACCTTATGGTCCAAACCGACTATCTGTCCCGGGAACCTCGCGCTCTTGCCCCAGATCAGCGCGTACCTGAAGTTCTTCCTGAAGTCTCTGTGAATCGAGTCGCAGATCATGCCTACGTCCGAGCCGTCCTTGATGACCAGGGGCTCAACCATGTCCGCCTCCATTCCCTGGGGCTTCATGTAGATCCTGATGAATCTGAGAGCATCGAAGACAGCGTCCTTTAGTTCGTCCAGGCCCCTATCCTTCTCTGCCGCGATGGGGAGGAGTCTCCACCCGCTCAGCCTCTTTTCAATCTGCTTCAGATACTGTTTCGTTACGAGGTCGGTCTTGTTGATCGCCACGATCGCAGGGACGTAGTGCCTGTTGCCGGAAATGTAGTCGATCAGCTCGTCCTCGACGATGTCCTCCCTGATCACGATGTCGGCGTTGATGTGCCCATACTCGTTCATCATCTCCTTGACGAGGTCCTCGTCGAGGGTCGACTGCTTCGAGGTGAAATTGACAGTGATGCCTCCCCTGTTCTTCTTCGCTATGACGACATCCGGGGGGCGCTGGTTCAGTCTCATGTTGGCCGTCCTGAGCTCGTCCACCAGCACCTGGATATTCGTCTCGAAGACATCTATCATCAGGAGAATCAGATCAGCAGACCGGACGACAGAGAGGACCTCCTTGCCCCGGCCTTTGCCCTTGTGGGCGTCCTTTATTAGTCCCGGAAGATCAAGCACTTGTATCTTCGCGCCCCTGTGTTCCAGCAGGCCGGGAACACATGTGAGGGTCGTGAACTTATACGCGGCCACCAGGCTCTCGGCGTTCGTAATCTTGTTGAGGAGTGTGGACTTGCCGACGCTGGGAAAACCCACGATCGCGACAGTCGCATGGCCAGATTTCTTGATTGCATATCCCGCAGTCTTTGGACCTTTCGACTTGCGCACTTCGAGGTCGTCCTTCAGCCTCGCCATTTTGGCCTTGAGCTTGCCGATGTGGTGCTGGGTATTCTTGTTGTACTGGGTCTTGGCCAGCTCGTCCTCTATCTCCTTGATCTGCTCCTCGATGTTGGCCATGCGTTCACTTCTTGATGTCGTCCCTGTAGAAATGAGTTCCTGCGCCCTGCTCGAGCGATTCGACCAGCTTGTCGGTCGCGCAGATCACGACCTCCTCTCCACCTCGGTCGAGGAATCTGATGGCTGCGAGGATCTTCGGACCCATCGTCCCTGGCGGGAACTGCCCCTCGTCGTATAGCTTCTTGAGCTCGGACAGGGTTGATCTCATGAACGGCCTCTGGCTGATCTTGCCGAAGTCCAGGAAGACATGCTGAACGTCGGTTGCGATGACAAACAGTTTTTCCTTTATGCTTATCGCAAGCATCGATGCGGCAAGGTCTTTGTCGACCACAGCCTCGACCCCCACATACCTGTGGCCCCTCCTCACGACCGGGATCCCGCCGCCTCCACACGCGATCACGACCTCCGCCTGGTTCTCTCCGCCGAAGACCAGCCTCCGAACGGGCTTGTACTCCACTATGCCAATCGGGTCGGGGGAGGGAACAACACGCCTGTAGCCGCCCCTCTTCTTGTCGAGAACCATCGTCCAGCCCTTGACCTTCTGAAGCTCCTTCGACTCGGCAAGCGAGTAGTATTTCCCGATCGGCTTGGTCGGATTCTTGAAAGCTGGATCGTCCTCTGAGACGATGACCTGAGTGATGAGTGAGACCGCAACCTTGTCCATGCCCCTCTCGAGAAACTCCGAGGACAAGGCCTGCTGGAGCATGTAGCCGATTTGACCCTGGCTCTCCGCATCGCAGACGTCCATGGCCATCGGCGGGATCTCGTCCTTCGCAATCTCGTTCCTGAGGAGGATGTCTCCGACCTGGGGGCCGTTTCCGTGAGTTATGACGATGTCGTAACCTTTCTGGATGAGGTCGGCGAGCCCCTTGCATGTGACCGCCACATTGCGTATCTGGTTCTCCTGCGTTGGCTTCTCGCCTGAGCGCAGGATGGCGTTGCCACCGATTGCAATGACCGCTGTTTTCAACCCTCGCCCTCCTTCAGGGAAGGGCGTTTCATGGGGAAATCCGATATTTAACTGCTATCCCGCCACGCTGGCAACCAGGAAAACAAGGTATATATCCGAAGACCAAGTTGCCTCACGAGATGCCCACACCTGCAAAGGCGGTCGAGGATTTCCTGAAGGCGAAATGGAACATACTCGTCAAGACACCTTTCATCTACCCCACTGGCATCGCGCTGTCCGCTCTAGTCTACCTTCTTGTCCTCTTGTACATCAACCAGCTCTGCTTCTCATCGATGCTAGCCCCGCTCGTGCTGCTCGGATTCTTTTGGAAGGCCGGCGTGAAGGGTTCTAAGAAGCTGATTGTGCTCGGGCTCATCGCGTCGTTGGTCTTTTTCGGCATATTGCTGGCGTTCTCAACTAACCAGTACGAGACGCTCAACATTAAGGAGGCAAGCTCAGAGGAACACGATCTCTCGAACGGGACAGTCACGCCGCGATATTCTGAGGGCGCGGGACCTTACAACTACACGATCATCGTCCACCTCGCCGATGCCAACACTACCGTCCAGCATGTCCATGTCAACATACTATCGGGAGTGTATCCCACGACTCTGAGAAACGAGTCGATGTCTCTCGCATACAGGGACAACGACACTCTCATAGCGAAGTACTACTACGAGACGACCCTCTCCAGCGCGATCAACCTCTTCGCTTTCGCGGGTCAGTTCAACAACTCGTGGTACCTCGCAGCTGACTTCAACGAGCTCGGCCAACCGCGGTGGGTCCCAGGCCCTGTGCAGACCAACGCATTCGCAGTGGCTGGAGAACTGATGCTCTACACGTTCATGACGGTTTTCCTCGGAGTCTTCGTCGTCTACTTCATAATCGTAGGCATGATCTGGTGGACTCGCCGCGCGAGAAAGATGAGGGAGAACCAGCTCGCGAAGTGGGAGAGGGAGAGAGAGGATGAGTTCTCTGCGGCCGGGAAGGATTCGAAGGCGGGTGATTCCAAGAAGACCTCGACCCCCAGACTGTCGAAAGCGATGGGCACGGAGGCCGATGATTCGTTCGTTTGCTCAGAGTGCGGGGCCGATGTTCCCGCGGACGCGAAGGTCTGCCCCAAGTGCGGCGAGAAGTTCGAGTAACCTGCGCGAACCGCTCCCAGGCGTTCTGGCCATGGCGCAATATGTATTTATCCAGGTATGCTATTCTCACCATCTGGGATGCACCAGAGGGCACAGCGCTTTTCTGCATCGTTCGGAGGCGCGTTTGATTGTCATCCATAGCTCATGAGCTGGCGAAGAAGCAAAAGGAGATCTCGGTCTCTGAGTTCTTCGAGAAGAACAAGCAGATTCTTGGATTCGATTCTCTCACGAGGGCACTGATCACATCGGTCAAGGAGGCCGTGGACAACAGCTTGGACGCGTGCGAGGACGCAGGAGTGTTGCCTGAGCTATTGGTACGTGTCGAGAAGATAGAGAACAACGAATACCGGGTGACCGTCGAGGACAACGGCCCAGGAATCGTAAAAAAACAGGTTCCGAACGTCTTCGCTCGACTGCTCTACGGATCTAGGTTCCACGCGAGGGCGCAGCGACGAGGCCAGCAAGGGATCGGAGTCTCCGCCGTTGTCATGTACGGACAACTCACGACCGGCAAGGCGGCCAAGGTGCGCTCGAAGATCTCAGACGAGGATGTCGCGTACGAGTGCGAGCTCATCCTGGACACCAAGAAGAACCGGCCGGACATTATTTCGGAGGATTTCGTCATCTGGGACAGGTCGCACGGAACGAGTTTTCAGATAAACGTCAAGGGCAAGTACATCGGCGGGAAGCAATCCATATTCGAGTACCTGAAAGGAGTTGCGATAGTCAACCCGCATGCCAAGATAACGTTCATACCGCCCGAGGGGAACAGCGTCGTGTTCGAGAGGGCCTCCGAGACAGTCCCTCCACCCACGAAGGAAGTAAAGCCGCATCCTGAGGGGGTCGAGCTGGGCGAGATGCTGAGCATGGCGAAGTACACCGAATCGCTCAAGATGACCAGCTTCCTCAACACCGAGTTCTCCAGGATATCCTACCGGGTTGCGCGGGAGATCTGCGAGCTAGCTGGGGTTCCCCCAGACCAAAAGCCGGAGAAGCTATCACTGGAGCAGGCAGGGGCGATCCTCGAGGCTATCAAGAAAGTCAAGATCATGTCCCCGGAGACGGACTGCCTCTCGCCGATCGGCGAGACGCTGATCAGGAAGGGGCTGAAGAACGTCCTGGGGGAGCTCAAGGCGGACTTCTACGCGCCTCCCGTTACCCGTGAGCCGAAGGTGTTCGCTGGCAACCCGTTCATCGTTGAGGTTGGAATAGTCTACGGCGGAGAACTCAACAAGGAGGAGAGCGTCCAAATACTGAGGTTCGCGAACAGGGTGCCACTGATGTACCAGCAAGGGGCATGCGCGATCACTCAGGGCATCGAGGCGGTCGACTGGAGGAGGTACGGGCTCGAGCAAAGGGGCGGGCAAGGGATCCCGTACGGACCAGCCATCATACTAGTCCATGTCGCGTCCACGAAGATACCTTTCACATCCGAATCGAAAGAGGCGATCGCCAACATACCGGAGATCCGGGAGGAGATCGAGCTCGCGCTCAAGGCATGCGCGAGAAAGCTCAAGACCCACCTGAACAAGGCGGCGAAGCGGAGCAAGACGAGGGTGAAATTCGAGATCGTCCAGGACATCATACCCATGATCGCGGAGAAGAGCGCGAAGATCGTGGGCAAGCCAGTTCCTGAACTGTCGGGGACCATCACGAAGATCATGAACGTCGTGTGGATAGACGAAGAGGTCAAGTTCGAGAAGAACAGGCACCACATATCTGTCAGGATCTACAACTACACGCCCAAGTCCCGGAGCTTCCACCTGCACATGCTCGTCCCATACGACAAGATAGACCTCAAGACGCTGAAGGAGAAGCCGATTGAGATGCGGGACGGGAACAAGGTCACATGGGACATCAAGCGGCTGTCATCCACCGAGATCTTCGAGCTGACCTTCGACCTCCATGGGGTGCCACAGGAGCAGTACGACGAGAACGACGTCTATGTCAGCGGCATCGACCCTGCGTCGGTGATAGGCGTCGAGGTACTACCAGGAGATTGGGACCTCGAACATCTCAAGATCACAGAGGAGGGCGAACCGGAGACGCTCGAGGAGGGCGAAGAGGGCGAGGTCGATTACGACGAGGGCAAGGAGGCGATCAAGGATGAAGAATGAAGAGCGCCACCAGAGAGCGGTCGACAAGCTGACGGAGCTGGCCGGGAGCGTCTACGACCAGATAGACACCGGCAAGATCCCGAAGATGATGATCCCCCTCAGGACCAAGAACAACATCAGGTTCGACTCCAAGCTCGCGGTCTGGAAGTACGGCAAGGCGATGGGCGCGAGGTCTGCGAAGAAGCTCACGGGCGCCCAGATGCTGCTGCGCACGATGTACATGCTCGAGTTCATCGAGGACATGATCAAGGAGGAGAAATCGTCGACCTTGAGAGAGATGTACTACATCTCGGAGGGCTGGGCGAAAGGCAAGTTCAACGCTCAGGACGAATCGAACATGCTCGCCGAGGACTTGGAAATAATCACCACCTGCATGAGAGAGGATTTCAAGCTGAGGCCGGAGGAAGACGGTGCCAGGGTCATCGGGAACATCACGATACAAGAGGTTGACCGGAAGGGCAAGAAGAAGAAGATCAACTGCAGAGACGATGTCGGGGACTCCGGGTACGGGATCCCGTACAACGTCGAGAAGGAGAAGATCAACTTCATCGACTGCGACGCCGACTTCATCATAGCAATCGAAACGGGCGGTATGTTCGACAGGCTCGTCGAGAACAAGTTCGATGAGGATGCGCACGCGATTCTCGTGCATCTCAAGGGACAGCCAGCCAGAAGCACCCGGCGGTTCATCAAGCGTGTCAACGAGGAGATGAAGCTGCCCGTGTGCACCTTCGTCGATGGCGATCCGTGGAGCTTCAGGATCCACGCCTCGCTGGCATACGGAGCTATCAAGACCGCGCACCTTTCCGAATACCTCGCGACTCCGACCGCTGAATTCATTGGGATAACAGCATCTGACATTCTCAACTATGAACTGCCCACGGACAAGCTGAACGACAAGGACATCCAGGCACTGAACGCGGAGAAGACCGATCCGCGCTTCAATGATGAATTCTGGAAGCACGAAATCGACCTGATGCTCGAGATAGGCAAGAAGGCAGAGCAACAGGCACTCGCCAAGTACGGCCTCGACTATGTCACGGACACCTATCTCCCCGAGAAGCTCAACGAGATAGGGATTATGAAGTGACCTTCTAGCCGGACCAAGAGCACAGGTTGATAACTCTCTCTCCAATCCCTGAACTGCCGGTCCACATCAGGCGTTCGAACGATTGGATCACATTGTATCCACGCGAGAATGCCGCGTCCAGAGCGCGTCTGCAAAGTAACGGGATTGCCAACGATATCTCCTCGGCACCCGCATCGGCCGCCATGAGTTCCGCCGAGGCCATCAGGGGCTCGAGTACGTCGTCTCTCGCCGACGGGTCGACAGCGATTATCCGCGCGACTGCCCCAATCATATTCATCCGTTTGGACGCTGTGTGTACAACGGAGAATCCTACCACGCGCCCCCTGGCCGTTGCCAGGATTGTGTCTCCGAAGGAGTGTTTCTGAGCGAGTTCCACCTCCTTCGTGTAATCCAATCCCATCCTGAGGCTTCCGGAAATACGCCTGATCTCGTCCTTCATCACCTGCCCAGCGTTCGATTCTGACAACCGCTCGACCATGATATCGCCGACAGGTTCATCCTGCAGTTCCATCTTGTCCAGCTTTCTTCCGACAATCAGGACGAGTCCTTCGGGCCTCAGCCCGACCTTGAGGTACATGCCGAGGTTGACTTGGTTCTCTGGCATTGTCTCGAGGCCGATGTCGACACAGCACTGATCCTCCAGGTACCTGAGTGAATGCTTCAGGAGCTCCTTTCCCAAGCCCATGGCCTGATAGGAGGGCAGGACTGAGAGGGGTCCGACCCAGCCGGTTGACCCCCAGACATGGGAGAACACCGAGCCAACAATCCCCGCAAAATCCTCACATGCGACGAACGCTCCGTCCGCATCCGAGTGCAGGTATGATAGGATGTTCTCATCGGTCCTCGGTGTGAGTTTGGCTTTCAACCCATACGAGCTCTCCATAGGATTGGTCCAGGCGATCAGGTCCACTCCCTTGACATCGACGAGATCCTCATCCTTCATCTTTCTGACAACGGTTTCCATGCTCACACGCCACGCAATCCAGGAGCGCTCAGTGAAAAGAAAGAACTCCCATAATATCAAGTAACAGCGTCTCATTCTCAGATAATACAAGATATAAGTATGCATCATGATTCCCGCAGACGCCATGCGGATGTCACCCGAGTGCGTTCCATGCCTGATACGAAGGGTCCTGTTCGAGACCGAGGAAGTGGACCCATCGAAGAGCGTTGAGGCGGTCAGGAACGCGTCCGCGATGCTGGGAGAGCTGTTCGGGGAGAGGGTCTGTTCCGCGACGGTGGCGACCCAGGTGCACAAAGAGACCTACAAGATCCTCGGGACCAAGGATCCTTACAGTCGATTGAAGAGAAAAAGCAACGAGATCGCGCTTGAACTCTATCCATCAGCGCAGAGGTATGTCGAAAGGTCCAAGGACCCATTGAAGGCGGCGTTCCTCTGCGCCGTTGTTGGTAACGTGCTCGATTTCGGGATTGGCACTGGATACGACCATCCTGCGAAGCTCAAGCAGGAGTTCAAGAACCTCCTCGGAGTAGGCCTCGGAAAAGACGACACCCCGAAGGTGCGAGCGCTGCTCAGGAAGGCCCAGAGAGTCGTCTACCTCGGAGACAATTGCGGGGAAGTAGTCCTGGACCGCTTGGCGTTGAAGGAGCTGAAGAAGTTCGACATCGATTTGACGTTCGTCGTTAAGAAGGAGCCCATCCTCACGGACGCGACGAAGAAGGACATCAACGGCCTCGGCATCGGGAAACTAGTCGACAGGATTGTGGAGGCTCCAGGATTCTATGTTGGCATCGACCTCGACGAGCTCGAAGGATCCTTCGGAAAGATGCTCAGGGAAGCCGATCTCGTGATAGCCAAGGGTATGGCCAACTTCGAGTCGCTGTCCGAGACGTCCATCGGCCCAATCGTTTACCTGCTCCGGACGAAATGCGCTCCCGTTGCGACCGCTATGGGTCTCAAGAAGGACATCAACGCGGTGATGCTCTTCATGGACGGTGGAGGGCGATGATAGATTCGATTGAGTTCAAGACTTACGTGAATAGAAGGATCAACACATTCACCATCGCTACCGGTTCATCGGATTCCGAAGAGAATGTGATAGTCAAGTTGGTGTCAGGGGACGAGTTCGGAGTCGGAAGCGCCAACCCGACCAAGGTGACGCAGGAGACTCGCGAATCGATCGAGTCATTCCTCTCGAAGGCCTCGAAGAAGATTACGGGCACTGACGAGACGGACATCAGCAAGCTTCATCAGAGGCTGGACAGCATCGCCGAGGGCAATACCGCAGCAAAGGCGGCGGTCGACATTGCGGTGTTCGACCTCTTGTCAAAACGGGAGGGCAAACCGCTCTACGAGTTTCTGGGCGGGACGAGGGATCGAATCCTGACGGACATGACCCTCGGCATCGACTCCAAGGAGACGACCGTCAAGAAGGCCTTGAAGCACTACAAGGCAGGGTTCAGAGCCCTGAAAATCAAGGTGGGCCTGGACCTTGAGGAGGACATCAAGAGGGTCGCCGCGGTAAGGGAGGCAGTCGGGCCAAGGGTAGAGCTTCGAGTCGACGCCAACCAAGGATACTCCGTAGAGCAGGCGATCGAGTTCTGCATGGCGATGAACTCCTACGATGTCGTCGTGGTCGAGCAGCCTGTCTCTGCGAGTGATTATGCGGGTTTCAGGCGAGTGACCGAGGCCAGCCCGGTCCCGACGATGGCCGACGAATGCGTTAAGTCTGTCCTGGACGCGAGGAAGGTCGCGCGTGAGGGCATCGCTGAGATGATCAACATCAAGCTGATGAAGAGCGCCGGTATACACGACGCTTGCATCATCAACAGGCTCGCCGAGGCCACGGACATTGGGACCATGGTCGGATGCATGGGTGAGCTCCAAGTGGGCATCGCGGCCGGATTGCACTTCGCCCTCAGCTCTGACAATGTGCTCCTCGCTGACCTCGACTCCCACTTCAACATAATCGACGACCCGTCGTCGGGGCTAGCGTTTGAGGACGGGTACCTGATAGCCCAGAAGAAGCCGGGTCTGGGAATAACGACACCATTTGGCTGAGGTTGATTGATTCAGTGGAGCATTGAGAGTCTCGATTCGATTCACTGTATTTGAATGGCGGAGATGTGTCCTTCCATTACCATTATAACATACCTCCATTATCACCTGCCAGTACGGCCAAACCAACGTGGGATAAATGCATAAGAAGATAAGCGAGCTCCAAAGCGCGGAGTTGCGGTTCAGGGCGCTACTCAACAAGCGCGACGATATCAACGAGCAGGCCGCGGTCATAAGGTCTGACAGAGACAGCCTGAGCGAGAAAAAGAGAGAGCTCCAGGACCAGATGAACGTTGCCCGAGACCGACGCGACGAGCTCGTCAAGAAGATGCGGATCCACAAGGCAAAGAGGGATGATTTTCAGGCCAAGGCGAAGGAGCTCATCGAGTTCAAGAAGAGTCTGAAGGGGAAGCAGGCTGGCAGCCTGAAGGAGGAGATTCGAGCGCAGGAGGCCGAGGTCAGGATGCTCGATCTGCGGCAGCAGACCGTTCCTCTGACGATCCCCAAGGAGAGAGAGCTCCTCGAGATCATCAAGTCCAAGAGCGCCGAGGTCCAGCGGCTGAAGAAGGTCCTCCTGGAACAGGACAAGATCGAGAGGGAGGTCAAGGACCTCGACTCCAGCATCAATGCGCTTTTCAGACAGGCCGACAAGGAGCACGCTGAGGTCGTCAAGTTCTCAGAAGAGCAGCACAAGGCGCACGAGGAGGCCTCGGCGTTGTACAAAGAAGTCGCGTCGCTCGCCGCTACCGCGAACAAGAAGCACGCCGAGTTCATGAAGCTTCGAGAGGAGGCCAACGCTGCTCATGATAAGGCCTCCGAGATGCGGGACAAGATCATCGGGATACGCAAGGAGAAGCGCATGGAGCGGATGGAGGAGATGAAGGCCATCCGGGACGTGAACATCAGCGCGAGGAAGGCCCTGGACGACAAGGTCAAGAAGGACAAGGCCGCCGATGACGCGCTGGCGATGCTTCTCAAGAAGGGCAAGATACAGATCAGCTAGATGCCGGCTATAGATTCTTTGACATCTCCGAGCCGCGGGTTTGACCTGTTATCCGTCCGTCGACTATCGTCATCACGGTGTCCGCGATCTGGCCGATGCGCTGGTCGTGCGTGACGATGACCACGGTCTTCTTGTATTGATCCCGAAGGTCCTTGAATAGGTGCAGGATCTGCTCGCCTGTCTTAGTGTCCAGCTCCCCGGTCGGTTCGTCAGCGAGAAGTATGGGGGGATCGTTCGCGAGGGCCGTGGCAAGACCGATCCTCTGCTGCTCCCCGCCCGACAGCTCGTCCGGCCTGTGGGACGCCCTGGGCTCCATGTCCACAAGCTTTAGGAGTTCAGCTGAACGCTTCTTCATCGCATCACTTGGCTTCCCGGCCAGTCGCATCGGGAGCTCGATGTTCTCCCGCGCGTTCAGCGTGGGCACGAGGTTGAAGAACTGGAAGACTATCCCGACCTTCTCCCGCCTGTGCATGACGAGATCGGCATCGGACAGGTTGACGAGGTTCACGCCATCGATGGTGATCGAACCCGCAGTCGGTCTGTCAAGTCCTCCGATGATGTTCAACAGAGTCGTCTTCCCGCATCCGGAAGGCCCCATTATCGCAAGGACTTCGCCGCCCTTGATGGTGCAGTCTAGACCTCGGAGCGCAATGACCTCCGACTTCCCAGTCTTGTAGACCTTGATCAGGTCTTTGATGACTATGTCCTCCAAATCAACCACCTCGTATTCGCAAAGCCTCAGCGACCCTGACCTTGCCCGCCCTGGCCGTGGCCAGTAGCGATGCAACGATCAACGAGAGCACCGAGGCAGCTACCATGACAAGTGTGACAGCGGAGAGCACCATCCTTCTCTCGACCACGCCGTACATGACATCCCCGAAGAGCGTGTTGAACAAGTAGGCTGTCAGAATGCCGACGATTGCCCCCACGGTCAACCCAAGGAACATCAACGACATGGACTCGCCCATGAGTATCTTCCTCATCTGGGAAGAGGACGACCCGCGAGCCATTATGCAGGCCAGCTCCTGCTCCCTGTCTGATACCGCCACGAAGATGATCAGGCCGACCCCGACGCTCATGATCAAGAGGGAGAGGACATACTCCACATAGAGGAAGTCCGCGAGAGCGCCGTATGTGGGATCGTTCCTGAGCTCCTCCAGCCTGTCCTCGAGAATCATCGTGGACGTATCCAGGCCGTTTCTGGCATACAAGTCTTCGACATCGGAGGCTACGTCGTGCGGGTCCGAGCCTTCGGCGACCGTGATTATCGAGCCGAACATGTTCGTACCTGACGTGAGGTTGGCCTCAGGTATGACGGCCATCGTCTGATCTCCGATGAAGAGTTCGCCGCTCTGAATCCCTGGGAGCAGCCGGACTTCGCCGATGACCAGCAGGTTCAGATACCAGGTCCCGGTGATTCCGTAGCTGTCCCAGGTCTGGAGCTGTGCCCTCAGGGTGTCCCCGACAACGAGAGAGGAGCTGCGCATGATGTACTCCGATACGAGGACCGTCCCGTCCGTCTCAAGATCGGCAAGCACATCCGCGCCAGTATCGACGAAGTAGGAATTGCCTGGCCTAACCGTATCAGCGAAGTCAGACGGGTCGAACACAACAGCTCCCATGTAGTTGCCGTATCCGATCATGTCCACGGTCAATCCGATCTGCTGATACAGGACGGAGTGCTCCACACCCGGTATGGAACTTACCTCTCCCAGGTGAGATGCAGTCAGTTCCTGGTCCGTCCGATCGCCATAATTGTAGCCAATCACTTTGATATCCGACCCGACATCGAACTTAACAATGTCGTTCTGGTAGGCAATGTTCGATTCCATCGTCACAGAAACGAAGAGGCCGAAGGCAAGTGCCAGCGATATTATGACTGCAAGGTTGGAAGCTCGCCTCGGATTCCTGACAATGTTCTTGTCGACGAGATAGTGGAGGTCCTTTGTCCACGGTTTCACCAGGAGCGTGAATTTCGCATACAGCTTCCGCGAACCGCGGGTAAGGAGCCTGACCACGCTGAGAGAGAGAAGGAATGGCATGAGCGGAAACACGAGAATGCCGATGACCAGAGCAATGCCGAGAATAATTGCCACATACCAGGGGACATTCAGGTCGGAAAAACCTGAAGCCCCTATGAGAACGCTGGCCACGCTCCAGACAGACAGGCCGAGGAGTATGATATCCGTCCTTGGTTTGTAGTCGATCTGAGCGATGGATGGTGAGTAGTAGTGCAAGGCTTCGGAGATCTCCGTCTTGGATACCCTCTTGAAAGGCCTGTACGAAGATGCGAACATGAGGAAGATGCCAAACAGCACGGAAACTGCGACTGTTCCGGAGGTTACTCGGATGTCTGAGATTAGGGAATCTCCGACAGTGCTAGTCGAGAAGGAGGTTGCTACATCCAGCAAGAACCTGCTGACAAGAAGACCAAGGACAACTCCCGAAGCCCCCGCAAATGTCCCGAGAAGCAGCGACTCCATGATGAGCGAGCTGAAAACCTGTTTGTTGCTAGCACCCCTCGATTTGAGTATCCCCACCTCGCGCTTTCGGCTCGTCACCCCGAGATCAACTCCAACGACGGACAGATAAGTCCCAAGAGCCACCACGGGCAGAGACAATGCCAAGAACAGGACCTTCGAAGCCTGGAGTTGGGGGTAAAGCTCCGATAGCGGCTCTACCAAAGGCGACCGAGTGACCTGCAGACTGTATTTCTGGCCCTTTATGTTCAACCTGTTCTTGATGAAATCGAGGTCGGATAGAGTGCCAGGCACATCCGCGAGACTGATCACCTCGGCCCGATCGATCCAGACGTAGTAAGTTGATGAAACCGCGGGGTATCCGAGGAAGGCGGTCGATGAGGGTATCAACAAATCAGTATCGACCATGTTGAACACGACGGGGTTCGATATGTCAACGAAGGACACTGAGCGCTCTGAATCAGAGACTGAGCGCCCTGAATCATACATTGGGTAATAGGGTGTGCTCAATGTCACATCACCCTGCGTCCAGATCTGCGAAACCGAGAATGTGATGTTCAGATAGGAGTAGTTGTAGGAGTAGGTGAAGTTGATTGGATCATAGTGAGACTCGTATTTCTGGAACGAACATACAATGCCATCTCCGACGTCAATCTGAAGTCTGTCAGCTACCGCTCGGCTGATGGCCACGGTTCCAGGGTCCGGGAGCACACCTTCGATCTTGAACTCGCTGATTATGCTACTGCTGTTCTCAGGAAGGAATACTGCGGAGGAGGTGTAGTACTGCTCAAACACGAACCCCGAAAGGTTGGTGAGAACAATGCCCGACACAGAGACAATGGGAGATACCTTTCGGACGCCCTGAACGGATTCAAGCGCGGCAATCCGTGGCGCAAAGTACGATTCGTCGTAGACAGGAATGGAGTCATTTGTGCGGTACTCCTGAGAAACGAAATCCACGGGTACCTTTCCAATGGCTGCTCTCAGCTGTCCCATGGCCGATGAGTCGACTGCAATCAGCGCCCCTGAAATGAGCGACAGCGCGAGGACTATGCCGATCACAGCGAAGAGAGACCTCCTCCTGTTGCGCAGCACGGATTCAACTGAGTGCCTCAAGAAAGGAAGAACTCGCATGGCCCGATCCTCCGGGCTTCTGGATTGGGTGGTAGCTATAGATAACTTTGCAAATCGTTGACTGAGAAACAACAAGTAGCGCAATCATTTCTTGCGCCTGAAGAACAGTATCGACGCCTGTGGTTCGTCCGTGACGATCCTGCGCTTCCTGACTGTGGGGATCAGGGGTTTCTTGGGCTCCTTCTTATGTTCGGCCTTCTCCTCCTTCTTCGGCTCTCTCTTCGACGGCCTCTCAGGGGCGACTCTCTCAGGAAGCGCCACTGACCTCTTGGTCTGTTTCTTTGCCGCCTTGTCAACGGCCTTCCTGATCTGCCGCTCCTGCTTTCGCCTCTCCTTCTGCTGGCGTCTCTGATCCTTGGGCCTCAGCATTGAGAGCACCTCAGGGGCTGGTTCCACAATCTTCTCTGGCAGCGGAGCCGATTCTGCAGCCGGCTCGAAAGGGACAACATTGGGAGACTCGCTGGATGAGTCAATGGCCTCATCGCTGTGCGCATCAACGGGCACCTCCGAAGAGAGTTCCTCAAGAGGCACGAAGGGTTCGGCCGACTGGAACGGAAGTATTTCATGGAGATTCTCGTCCGTTACCTCAAGGGGGACGAATGTGGGTATGTCCTCGAAAACTTCCCCGGGGATCACAGGCTCCACGGAGGGCACGAACTCAGGAGGTAGTGGTGGCGGCTCTGGAGGCCTCTCTGGAGGCTTCCCCTTCGACACATACATACCGGTCCTTCCATCGCTCTTAAAGTGAATCTTCTCAGTCTCGGTAAGAATCGCTAGAGGCAGGACTAGATCGCGCCTTCTCAGGTTGGTCTCTTCTTCAATCGTCTCGATGGTAGCGCCCGAACCTTCGGAGATCTTGAGTATCTTCTGGATAACCGCGTTGACATCGATATGCTCCTTTTCGGGAAGCACGGGCAGGTCGGACTTGTGCTCCACGAGGTCCGCCAACCACTCTTTCGACTTCCTGACGAAGTTCACGGGGTCCTCGTCAAGCAGCCTCTTCAGGTAGGTCGTGTCGAGGCCCATGTGCTCCCAGCCGTTGATCTGGTCAAGGCACTGTCCCCTGAAGAATTCCCTGTGCACGCCCGTCTTCGCGTCCTCGCTGTCGGGTTTAATCGCCAATGCCTGCTGATAATGTAGCAATGACTCGTTGCTGTGTCCCACCTTCGAGAGAAGCTTTGCCATGTTGATCTCAGCATCGAAGTTCCTCGGGGAGTTCCTGATCGCCTTGTCGAAGCAGATGAGCGCGTCGTCGTACATTCTGAGAGACTGGTATATCGTGCCCCTGTTGTTCCATGCATAGACGTTCTTCGGGTCGATCCTGAGGGCGTTCTCGAAGGCCTTCAGAGCGAGCTCGTTCTTTTTCTGAAAAGAGTATATGTTCCCGACATGCGTCCACGAGACCGTGTCCCTTGGCTCGATTCCGAGTGCGGTGTCGTAGTTGTACAGCGCCTTGTCATAGGACTTCATCCGATACAGTGTGTCAGCTCTCAATGACCACGGCAGCGCGAACTTGTCCTCGATTCCCATTCGGGAGCAGAGTCTTATTGCAGAGTCGATCTGTTCCAACGCAGCGGCATAGTCACCAGTCTGGATTGACACGTTCGCACTCCTGAGCCGCCGCCAAAGAAAGATGTACACACGCTCGCGCCAGACGTACATCACGAGAGGAAGGAATGAAAACGTGATTCCTACCAGCGCGAGCGTGCGATCGTAATCCGAGAACGTCTTTGTCGAGACGATATTGAACTGCTCGTGGAACGCGATGAGGAATATCGCCATCGCTCCCATGAGCCAAGCACCGATGAACGCATCCCTCGATACGAACGATATGATCGCGTACAGTGCGATGAGCATGCCTCCGATCAGGAGGACCATGTTGGGGAGAGTGAGGAGGAAGATATCTCCTGGAGGAGATTTCGCGTAGCCAAACGCCTCGTGGACCGGCACGAGAATCATGAGAATGAGGCCCGTCCCGAATACCATGAGGTTGAGCCCCTCGCGAGTCGTGATGCCCTTGGAGCTCAGGACCATGAAGAGGAAACCGTATAGCAAGGTTACACTGAGAACTATCGCCCAGCCACCAACTGACTTGCCTGCCGCAGCGAGCACAATCCCGCTCAGTGCGAACATCAAGAAACCGATGGCGCTGAGCTTGAGTCTCGAGATCGGTATCTTCCAGTCGTCCGGGTCTCTCCGCTGGGCAGAGAAGAGCATGAGCATTCCGACAAACACGAAGACTCCGGTAAGGATGAAGACGAAGCTGTTGTAGATGTCCCAGCTGCTGCCGTACCAGATCCTCATCCCAACGAAGAACTCGACCGACGAAGCGACAACTACTGCTGCGTACAGCAGGAGAATGAAGAGTCTGGATCCCCCGACAAGGGGAACGAATGGCTTCTCCGTCTCTGACGGTTCGTTGAACGATCTCAGTATGTTCGAGACCCACTGACCGTTGAGAGCTGTGGAGCCCGAACGTAGTCTTTGGCCATCTGGCATCCTGGATACCTCTATGTCATCCGACTCTTGGGGGGGGGATTTCCTTTTGTAGCGAATAGCTATCAACATAATTGGTATTATCGCTACAGGCAGCAGGAGCGCATCAAACTCCGGAATAGCTTCCTGGCGGACGTTCAACCTGCCCTTCGAGGGGCTCAACTGCGTCCATGTGCTGTAGGGGGGGCTACCAGTCCTGCCATATGTTTTCTGCATCCAATATGGAACCGTGACCGCGTCAATGACATCGCCTGTCGAATCGCGCAATTCGTAGTTGGTACCGTAGCCGAAATCCAGTTTATCGGCAACATAGAAATCTCCTGGCTGTATTGTGATCGAAGGGAATGTGTAGATGAGCACGCCATCTACATACAAAGTCCATCCTTCAATCGAGATTGCCGTAGTCCCTGTGTTGTAGAGTTCAATCCAGTCGTTGGCATTCCTCTGGCTCCAGATTTCGTTTATCAGAATGCCGCCGAAGGCCTCTGTACTAGCCGTGAATCGAGCCAGCATGAGAATCGAGATATCATCCTTTCGGTCGCTCCAATCCTGAGTCAAGAAAGTGATGGGGTATGTCTGAGTCGGTGAGAGACCTAGATCCGAATAGCTGGCGCCGATCTCGAGCTGGTAGAGGTCGACCGCCGCAGCCGTTGGGCCAGAGTCCACCCATTCATTCTGGACGAACTGGTAGATGCGGCTCGAAAGGATCGTGTTCCCCTTGCCCAGGATCGCGATCGATACCTCCGATCCGCCGATCTCGTAGCCGGTGGTTTGGTTCAAATCAGCATCGATGAACACGAACGCGAAATCTGACCCGTTCGCGTTCTCCAGAATCTCCACGACATCTCCTGCAGGCTCACCCGGGGTGACGAATCTGACCAGGTCGGACGGGACACTGGACCCGCCGAGCATCGTCCCGTTGACGGACATATAGAAAGACGCGACTGTCGGGGACGACGCGGTTTTGACGGTGTCGATGTCAACGTCTCCACCCTTGCAGTCCATCGAATCGTCCGAGTAGGCGTCGCAAAGGAGGTCGTGTATAGGCGCCCTCCAATACCAGTCGTCGAAAGCGCCGTCAATCACGATCTGCCAGGGCGTTGTTACAATGTATGAGATCATCGACCCTGACTGCACCTCGTTGATCGTCCAGGTCGCGTTGCCGAGAAGCATCAGCGGATTGGTCCTGTTCAGGCGGAGCCCGAAGGACCAGGCATCCGAATCCGAGGGAAGGTCGACGGACACTCGTATGCTGCGCGGGATCTCGTCGATAGCGAGTGGATTGTTGAACGTCACTTCCTTCGAGAGGGAGAACCCTATCAGGTCTCTGCCCTCAACCACGCGAACATAGTTCGGCGTGGCGTTGCCAAGGAAATCGAAATTCAGGCCAGCCACGGCGGTGCTAGATCCCTTGCTGGAGATGTTCAGGCTGAGAACGTGCTGGTCGTAGGTTCTGGGCAGAATCGAAGGAGCGTCGTAGTCCTGCACGATCTCGATCGCGGGGTCCTTCGCGTTGAAACTGACATCCGACCAGTCGCTGGCGGTCGCGCTGTGCCTCGCGTAGATCACAACCTTGGTCCTCTGGCCGACGTTCACCTGGCCCGAGAGCTCCAGCTCATTGTTGTAGAAGGCCACCTTGGCCTCTGTCGACGGTATGAATCCGTTGAAATCGAGGTTACTGCGTGAGTTGTTGAAGTGGCTGACGTATGCTTCTGCCACACTGCTGTCCCACCCAACAACAGTGATTAGCGAGTCCGCGCCCATGCCTCTGACGGAGTATCCAGTCGTGCTCCTTCCGTCCCTGTCCACGAAGATGTAGAACCCGTCAGCCCCGCCGTCCTGTCCCTGGAAGAGGCTGCCATCGGTCTTGAGGTAGAAGTATGCACCCATGACATCGTACTTCATCGCATACGCGACGAGGGCGATGTCCGGATTCCAAGAATCCGGCGATTCTCTGTAGATGGTTGCCGTTAGCCAGTCCATGAAGTAGCCATCGATCTCCACTGTCGACTTCGGGAACTTGAATACAAGAACGTACGGAACCGCGATCAGTAGCGCCACGATCACGGTAATCATGACGACTTTCTTTCTCATCTCGATCCTCGAGGACTTCACGTGCCTCTGCTGGTACGACAGCCTGAACCCGTTGACCGCGCCGGCGCCGTTCACGAAGCCGTTCGTGATGCCGTTGGTCTTTCCGAGGGAGCCGTTTATGAGCCCGAACCTGCGACCGTTTGTAACGCCGTTCGTGACTCCGTTAGTCAGGCCATTCGTCATTCCGTTGGTGCGCCCGTTCGTCCGACCGTTTGTGCGGCCGTTGGTACGTCCATTTGTGCGACCGTTTGTCCTGCCATTGGTGCGACCATTAGTTCTGCCGTTGGTGCGGCCGTTCGTTCTCCCGTTGGTCTTCCCATTGGTCACGCCGCCGTTCACAAGGCTGACAGGGTGGATGCTGCGGCCGAGGCCGTTCGTCCTGCCCTTCCCAGGGGGAGGGGCTCCAAAATGAAGTCCATTGGTAAAACCTTTCGAACCGAGGACAGACTCTGGTCTGTCCCGCTCTGGACTCCTGCTCTTGCGCACGATCCTTCCTCTTCTCGTAGCTCGGGTCAGGCATCGCTTTTGTAGGAGGGCTTTCCCCCCTCAAACCGTTGAAGTCTACGCGGACCGCCCACAAAAGCCGGGTTTGCCCTTCTCTTGCATTTTTGATGGCTGCTTTATATAGTGTTCATCCCAGCTGGGTTTATAATACCCTTCCGACAACAACGTCAGCATTGATTCCAGCAAGTCGCAAGGATTTTATAGTTTCAGATTGGCCTCGCGATGGAATCACCTCTTGGCCAGCTTCCAGAATCAAGACCTCGGGTTGAGGGAAGGGTGCGATAAATCTAGCAGGTAAGGGGTTTCTGGACATTGGATGCAACGCCTCCTGGCCTTCAGGTCCTCAGAGGGTGTTAGCGACATTCCAGTCGCTGAACGACAACATGCCGAGTCCGTTCATCGCGATCGTCGTCTCGAGGGTGATAGAGTCACCAATATCGTATTTCGCGGACAAGTCCGTCGCTGAAGAGACTGATAGGTGGAACGCTCCCGATCGCACGTGCAACCAGTAAATCCCGCCTGCGAGGCTGACTGGCACATTGAAGGACGTTCCCTCTGTGTCGTTATGCCACTTCTCTCCGACGTAGACGAAGTAGAGCGTTGTCTGATACACCCATGTCGAGCCGAAGACAACCTTGTCGTAGGTCATGTCGACGATCACGTCGGTGACCTTCATCTTGTCCCCTGCATCCCAGCTCGTCGGGAGCGTCAGGTCCATGTTGTGCTCATCATTGTCATTGTTCTCGAGCTTGTCGAAGAGAGTCGTGAATCCACCTGCTCTCCCGAATCCGCCCGCGGCGACCATCACTACCGCGACCACAAGGGCGGCCACGACCACTAGCGTGACCATTATCGCGAGGATTTTCTTGTCCATCTGCTACACTCCTTCCTTTCGGTTCAAACGTTGCGGAAAAGATAGAGTACTTCACGCTGTGGACAGCGCACAGCGTTCGCAGATCCATCCCTTCTGCTTACGCTTCCAATATATCGGAGTATTTGTTATATAATTATTTGGTCACCCTTCATGGAAACATCTGGCCGTGGAAATGCCTAGCCACGTCCAAGTCCGTAGGACTTGGAAAAGGGCAGCGCAGGTTTCGTCGGTGTAACTGAGCGTCAAAAGCAACCGATGAGGGCTGGAAAAAGGGCTTCAGGGGCTCCCATCACGCCCCAAGCGACGCAGCATCCCCCCACCACACCGGACCGGTATGATATCTGTCGCATGCGCGCGGGGTGCAATATTGATGGCATAATATTTCAACATTGTTGGTACGGGTAGCATGAGTTGTGAGGAATGAGAGTCTCAACCCGGTGGCGTACCGCGAAGAGAATCGTCATGGTACACGGGCGAATCGCACCTTCAGACTTGTGCTCAGGCAGCCGCTCTCGCCCTCGTCCGAATGCCCATGAAGATCGACAGGACGCCGACCACTATGAACACTATGAACACGACCGCTACGAGCATCGGCGAGCTTTGGAGCGTCGAGTTGATCGGGTTCCAGAGCATGACCATTACCAGTGCTATGATTCCGAAAAGGAATATGGAAAGGGCTGTAAGAGCTATGGATCCCCGAGCTCTCGTCGCGCTTGTGCGGGAGCGCTTCAGAAGCATGAAGACTACCAAGCCTACGACGATGACCACCGCTGGCAGTGCTACGAACAGGCCGAGGTTGCTCTCGATCGGGGGCACCCAGGTCCAGTACCAGTCGATGAACAGCGAGATCTGAGATCCTATGACGCCCAAGGCGATGAGGGCCATGCCGATCACACGAAGGTCCATTATTCCGGAAGGAGCAGTTACGATATCGTCTGCCTCCTCCACTTCACGGGCCGCCTCTTCCTTGGCCTCCTCGGGGACCTCCTCTTCCTCGACCTCGATTATCTCTTCGACCTCTTCTTCCTCGAACTCGGCGCCACAGAACGGGCAGGTTGACACGTCCAGGCCGACAGCCTTCCCACAAACGGGGCACTCAGCCGTCTCTTGCTCTCCCACGACAGACTCGACGACCAGTTCCTCCTCTTCGACCGGCGCTCTCTGAGGCGTTGGCTCCGGCTCCTTTACCTCAACCTCTTCGACTTCATCGACTATCTCCTCTACTTCGAACTCAGCGCCGCAGTGCGGACATGAGGCTACGGTTAAGCCAACAGGCTTGCCACATACAGGGCAGGTGATGTCGGAGTCTTCCTCTTTTATCTCGACCTTTTGGACCTTGTCGACCTTCTTGGCCATATGTACACACCTTGAACAGGAGTCGATTCCACATCTGGGAGGGTAGTTGAACATTGGATTGACCGTTTAAAAACATTGCTACTCACTGGACATTGACCATCTGGCCACCGCCGGAAACGATAAGAATAAGGGACTGAGGAAAGTCATATACCTGATGAACGGGTTTAGCTGTCGAATTGGCATGGGATTAGAGTCAGCACCAGCCATCCTGGACCGCGTCACTGCATTCTTGGAATCGCACGATGGACAGAGAGTCTCCATCGTGGTGTTTTCCCTAACGGCCACGGTCCTGATCGCCGCGTTCCCAGGAGGGGCATTGGCCTACATTCTCGGGATACCGCTGATATTCTTCGTCCCGGGGTTCGCCCTCGTCCGGTTGGCCTTCTGGAAGAATACCTCGCCGGAGGCGAAGTTCGTCCTCAGCCTGGGCCTGAGCGTGCTGGTGGTCATCTTCCTCGGGTTGATCCTTGTCTTCACGGTCGGGCTTGGTACCAACTCGACTAAGGCCTCCTTGGTGATGTTCGCTGTGGGAGCCGTCGCGCTCGAGCGCTTCTGGAAGCCCGCCGACAAGGGCGAACCGAAGCCGGCGGAGAAGGTCGCTAAGGAGGAGACGAAGCCCGAGAAGATGGACATGGTGGTCGCAGCGATGCTTGGCACTGCGCTGGTCATATCCGCCATCTCGCTGGGCCTGATCGTGACCGCTGAGTACCCTGAGACGACCTACTTCGCAATGACCGACGAGAACGGCAGCCTGGAGATAAACACCACAAGAGTGCTTCACACGGACATCACGCTCCAGCTCACGGTCTTCAACGGGGAGCGAGGGGAGCGCGATTTCTCCATTGCCGCCCACGACCGCAACTTCACGATCTACCCGACGCAATGGTTCAACAATACCCTCGAGAAGGGGGACAAGTGGGTCCAGAACATCACATTCAGCCTGGACACTCCTGGGACAGTGAGGCTCGATTTCGACCTCTACATACAAGAGACTGGGAAGCCGCCAGTGCTATATGGCAATCTCCATCTGTGGCTCTATGTTCAATAGTGGCGGTCAATCGTCTCCAAGCAGCTTCGCCACATCAATCTCCGGCCCGGCCTCCTCGGAGAGCTTTCTCACGGACGTGATGGTCGTCTCGCGCACCGCGATCATCGCGGAGACGAGAGCGCTCGCGATTCCTATGAATACGGCCCCCAGCATTATCAGGACGAGCAGTCCTGCATCATACTCCAACTCTATCCTGTGGCCGAATACCAGGAACGAACCCGACTTCGAGAGAGTATCCAGAAGGATGATGCCCGCGGCCACTCCTATCGCCGCGCCTGCAAGGCCGTTCTCGAGTGCCTGCGGGAGCACGAGCTTTCTCACATCGCTGCTCGTGGCGCCGATGGTCTTCAGGATTCCTAGTCGCCTCCTGCCCTCGTGTATCTCCTTGGAGAAGATCGCAGTGATTGCGAGCGCCGCAAGAAGCGCGGATACGGTCCCGATCGCCGTGAGAGCGACCGAGATGTTTCCTTCTGATATCTTCGCGGCTTGGAAGATCGGAATCGAATCAGATCTGGAGATCGCCCCGGTTCCTCCGTACTTGATCAGCAACTCAATGTAGTCAGGGTTGTCGGAGATCCATGACTGGACAGCGAATTCGACTGAGTATGTTCCTGCCTGGACAGCATGGGACCCTACGGCCACATCGTGGAGCTCGAAACTGGCAGCCGAGGTTCCCAAGGCGTCGATGAAAACGCTTGTTGTGTAGTAGGGTTCGTTATCGACAAAAACTGTCAGATCGAATGTCCCGGAAACGGTTCCCCGATTCTGAAGAATGACAGTCCCGGAGCCGGATTCGCCCTCCTTGACAGAGCTTGGAGCGACAGAAAGCCCTGCAACGGAAGGGAGGAACTCGGTCGGCTGACCAGACCAGTCTACGACGACGACTGTCACGACCACGACGCTGCTATTGTACTGCGCCTCCAGGCTGAAAGAACCGCTCTGGTTTGCGTAGACGCTCGCGTGGCCAGAACCGTCGACGATTCTGTCCTCGCCCTGGAAGCGAACGACGGCTCCGATCGCCGGAGCCCCTTCGTATGTCATGACTGTCACGTTGAACTCGGAGCCGAGGGCGACCGTGGACGGCGCTGTGATTGCATGAGTAACATTTGAGGCAAGAACTTGCGCATCGAGAGACATTGGCAGATCGCCCTGGATCCAAACCACGACATATACGGGGACTGAGACGTTGGTGACAGGGACATCGGGGTCAATCACGATCTTCTGGGTCACAACGACCGATTCGGAAGGTCCGAGGTCGACAGGGATTGCGGCCCTCTCCTCCGATGAGACGCTGAAGTGCACCACGACCGAGCCCGATGCTTGGCCCCAATTCCGTACCCCAACGCTCACATCCACAGTGTCCCCGGCCCTGACCTCAGCCTTGGAGACGCTCATGTCGTACAAGAGGAACTGCGCCTTGCTAGGTGATAAAACGGACTCCAGCCATCCGGGACTGTCAGACGCCACTCTAATGATGGACACTCGATTCTGAGGCATACCCGAGAGAGAGCGGGCAACGTCCAGAGACACCAACAACTCGTCGTCCAGAGGCGAGTCTGAATCGAACGACCCGACGACGTTGACGAACTCGATCTTTGGGGAGTAACTGCCCACGAGAGGCAGGGTCGTTGGGAGCTGAATATCAAGCCTCTGCAGAAGGCTCGAACCCACGATGGCACTCGCGCCATCCGTCGGAGAGATCATCCCGAAGAGATCGAGGCTCGAGAATCTCGGACCCGTCTTGTTGAGATCGTCCAGGTCTACTCCTCTGACTGCAAAAGATACATCGTTCCAAGACGAGAATGCGAATATCTCGGAGCTGGCTCCGGTAATGTTCGGGAACGATTCGAGCAATGGCCTGAGGCTCACGTCAACATGGCTGGAGAATATCGTCGGCGCAGAGGACTCGGAAATGACGTATACATCGCTGGCGGCGAAACTGCCTGGAGCGGCCTTGAGCGCGGACAAAACGGATACGGTGGCCGTGAAGATCAGAATCGTGAGCGCCACCACGACGATCGTGCGCGGGCGGATTAGGATGATATCGTCACCTCCTTGAGATCCTGAACCGGCGATGTGACCGTCATCTTGAACGCCGGCGGCAACGCGCCCAACACGCCTGCCCCCACTGTTGCGAGGAAGGACGCGACGAGGAGCCACTCGTTGATCTCAAGCACGAAGGCCGACGTGAACATCGAAGACAGAGCAGTCGAGACGCCGTACGAGAGGACTATACCGAGGGCGAGACCAAGCAATCCGCCCCAGAGGCTGATGATGAGCGAATCTGCAAGGAGATAGGAGAGTATCTTGAATCTCCCGGCGCCGATGGTCTTCAAAATGCCTATTTCATGCCTCCTGTCAACAGTCTCAGAGCCGAGGAAGCTGTACGCCAGCACGGCGATGACGAACGAGGACGGGATAAGGACCCACCAGACATCCTGTTCGATTTGACCCACGCCGTCTTTCAGGAAATCGATGATTCCTATCATGTTCTGTACACTGAACCCGTTTTCTACCAGGCCGTCAATCTCCGTGCTCGACAGGGTCTTGGCTATCGCAAAATTCACAGAGTCAACCTGATTTGTGAGTGTCCTCATCAGCGCCTCGCTTGCAAGAAGCCAGTCAGATGGAAAAATCGTGGACGAGAAATGCCCCGCAACTGTCGCTCCAACGGAGGTCGAGCCAATGGTGATGTTGCCAATCACCTGAAGGCCGGTTCCTGCGAGGACCTCGTCTGCCGACGTAGTAATCGATTCGCGGAGAACATGTGAGGGATCGGACACAGAGAAAACGACCGTCACAACTCCGCTCGGGTTGAGTTCTTCCTGTGAGAACATTCCGGTTGCCGACTTGTTCAGAATCGCCGAGAGTTCAGCCGGCATGAAGAACGAAGGGCCATCAGCCAAAGGCATCGTGATCAGGAAATACTCCGACGAGAAGTTGTCCTCGAGCTTGTCCATGGAGACCTTGAGCCCGCTCGATACGGAGAAGCTGGCGACTAGGAACATGGTGCACAATGCAATGCCCCAGCTCGTCGACCTAGCTCTTGAGTTGAACTTGAACAGCGGGAGGCGGTTCATCGAGGACCGTCCGAACAAAGGATGGAACACGATATAATACCTTTCCAGCCGAGTCAATTCAGCTGACGGAGTCAGCAACGAGCGATACGAGCTCCGCAATCTCCATCTTCACACCAGACACCTTCTGGCCTCCGGTGAGGTTCGTGACGCAGAACGGGCAAGCGGACACGAGCATCTCCGCGCCGATTTCGTGAGCCTCCTTGACTCGCAGCGAGGCGATGTACTCCGCCCTGTCGTTGAACTGTATCTTGTATCCTCCGCCGGCTCCGCAGCATTGGGAATTCGTCCGGTTCCTGGGGAGTTCCAGGTACTTGGACCTCGGGAACGCCTTGAGGATTCTCCTCGGCTCTTCGAAGATACCATGATGGCGACCTATGTGGCACGGGTCGTGGTACGCGACCTTTTTGGGAAGCGGTTTCTTCAGGACGAGCTTCTTCTTCGAGATCAGGTCGTCGATGAACTGTGTCAAGTGATACAGCTTGAAATCCAGCTTGCCAGCGTATATTGGATAGTTGTGCTTGAGAGTCATGAAGCAGCCCGCGCACGCGGTCACGACGACGCTCGCGTTCCTCTTCTCGAACTCGTTCAGGTTGTGTTTGACCAGACCGTCTTTCTCGTCGGTCACGATGTCCGTCTGCCCGGTCCTAATCAAAGGGGAACCACAGCACCACTCATCCTTGCCGAGCACGTCATACTCGACACCTGCTGCATCGAGAACCCGCGTCGCGTCTTGGGCGATCTTCTGCTGCCTGTAGCTTGCAGTGCATCCGGTGAAGTACAGGACTTCGGGATTCTTCGAACGCTTGGCCGTCTTCGGGATCCAGTTCTCCCGGTTCTCGTGAGGCTCATCGTAAGGATTGTGTTTCGCTATCACCCTCGACCTCAGGGCCTTATGTCTGTCCATAGGTCCAACGCCGTTTTTCACAAACCATTCCTTGACCTGTTCCCAGCGATCGTTGAACTTGATGCCTGCGTGACAGATGTGCTGGCAGTATCCGCATGCGGTGCAGTTGTACACCCTTTCGATGAACTCGGCAGAAATCTTGGGCCGTCTGCCCGTGAGCCTGTCGAACGTTCCCGGGTGTGCGTAACGTTTGAGATGATACATCTTCCCGCGCACGCGCCAAGACTCAAAACCTCGGTCGGGGTTGAGCTGAATCGGACATACGAAGTTGCAGTACCCGCACTGAAGACACGCGTGAATGTCCTTCTCGACCTCTGCTGGCAACCTTGGCAATGTAACTGCTCACATCCCCTCAACACCGATTGAGGCCGTGAACAGATATCAAAGTTGTGCCGATTGGGACTCGCGATCCTCTGGAAGCGTCGCGACCTTCATCCTTCTCGCATGCTGCTCGATGGAGTCAAGGGCGCGCGATGGAGTATCGAGGAGGTTGCTGTACGACGATATTAGCGCAGACCCCATGACGACTCCGGAAACGCCAAGCGCCAGCGCTTCTCTGACATGAGTGGGGTTCGAGATTCCGAACCCAAGTGCGATTGGCAGGTCGGTCTGCGACCTCAGCCTTCCCAGCAACAGACCCGCGGATGCGGCCAGCGATGCTCTCTCGCCCGTTGTCCCAGCTGCGGAGACCGCGTACACGAACCCAGACGTTTGTGACAGTATTGTCTTGAGGCGGAGGTTGCTCGTCGAGGGAGCAACGAGTCGGATGACATCGACATTCCATGATCGCGCTGAACCGTTCAGCTCCTCGGATTCCTCGGGCGGAAGATCGACGACAAGCAGACCGTCGGCTCCTGCCTTTGATGCCGATTCGCAGAATCGTTCAACACCATACTGGAGCAACGGATTGAAATAGGTCATCACGACGAGTGGGATTTCAACTCCTTCTGCCCGGACCAACCTGATCACATCGAGCAGATGCTCCGTCATGAAACCCCCCGCGAGGGCTCTCCCCATAGCTGCCTGAATGACAGGCCCATCCGCGACAGGGTCGGAGAACGGCAAGCCGAGCTCGATGATATCTGCGCCCGCTCTCGACAGACGCAATATCTGCTCAACCGTGAATTGGGAGTTGGGATCTCCAGCGCACACATACGGTATGAACGCACCCTCATGCGCGGTTCTCAGGCGCGAGAAGCTGCTGTCAATCCTGCTCAACGCTCCACCTCCATGTCCGCGACCTGGGCTACGTCCTTGTCTCCCCTGCCTGAAAGATTGACCACCACGAAATCGTCTTTGTCCAGTTCCCTGGCCAGTTTCGACGCGAATGCGACCGCATGAGCACTCTCTAGCGCTGGGATGATCCCCTCGGTCTCCGAGAGCAAATGGAAGGCACCGAGCGCCTCAGAATCGCTGACGGATGCGTACTTCACGCGACCAGCCTTGCTCAGAAACGCATGCTCGGGCCCAACAGATGGATAGTCAAGTCCAGCAGCGATCGAATGAGTTTCGAGAATCTGCCCCTCCTTAGTCTGGAGCAGGAGCGACTTCGAACCATGGAGTACTCCGGGCGTTCCCGCGCAAACGCTCGCGGAGTGCCTCCCTGTGTCGATGCCCTGCCCTCCTGCCTCCACACCGTACATCTTCACCCGCGCATCCTCAATGAACGGATGGAACATCCCAATCGCATTGCTTCCTCCGCCTACGCACGCAACTAGCGCATCTGGAAGCCGGCCCTCACAGACATTGGCTTGAACCCTCAGCTCCTTGCCAATAACGGACTGAAAATCTCTCACAAGCGTAGGGTATGGATGCGGCCCGACGACGCTGCCGATCAAGTAATGCGTGTCATCGCTCGTGGCCGCATAATCCCTCATCGCCTCGTTGATGGCGTCCTTCAGAGTCCTCGACCCGTTCTTGACGACATTGACCTTCGCTCCGAGCAGCTTCATCCTGTAGCAGTTCAAACGTTGCCTCTCGACGTCCACTTCGCCCATGTAAATCTCGCATTCGAGACCTAGAAGCGCGCAGGCAGTAGCAGTCGCGACTCCGTGCTGCCCTGCGCCTGTCTCTGCTATTACCCTTCTCTTGCCGATGTGCTTTGCCAGGAGTGCCTGGCCGAGGGCGTTGTTGATCTTGTGGGACCCCGTGTGAGCGAGATCCTCCCGCTTCAAATACATCTTTGGCCCAGCGAGCTTTTCCGTCAGTCGTCTGCAGAAATACAAGGGCGTGGGGCGGCCTGCATATGCCGCGAGGAGGTGCTCGTACTCCTCTCTGAACTTCTTGTCCTGTTTTGTCCTCTCGTACTCGACCGCGAGTTCGCTCAACGCCGCGACCATTATCTCGGGCACGTAGAAACCGCCGAACTCGCCGAAGTGACCCAAAGCGTTCAATCCCTGCACCCCTCGATGAACATGCGGACCTTCTCCGGGTCCTTCCTGCCTGGATGGCTCTCGACACCGCTCGACACGTCCACTCCGTACGGACCGAGCGATTTCACGCACGAAATATTGTTGCGATTCAATCCTCCCGCGATGAACTCGCGCGAGCACGAGCCCAGAGGAGCTGTTGAGTAGTCGTAGGACGAGCCGCTTCCTGGGACGCCACTCTCGTAAACGAGTGCATCCGCACACGACCTGAACCTCATGGCCTCCTCCCTACTCGGCGGCACGACGCGCATCACCTTAACCCCGATCTCGCCGAGCGTCTGGATCTCATCGGGATCGAGCGTGTACGTCTGGAGGACATCGGCACGGCTCCTGGACAGCAGGTAGACGGCATCATCCACGCTTTCGGGCGCACAGACGAGAGCCTTGATCGAACCAGATGCCAGGCTGTCGCATATCCCCGCAACTGAATCCAACGTCAGGGACCTGAGGCGGCCCGGGAAATGAACGAAGCCGAGGACATCCGCGCCAAGCTCGTTGCACATCTCGGCATCCTCGAAGGAGGTGATGCCGCAGATCTTGACCTTCATCTGAACACGCTCCTGCATCCAGCAACAAGCTCGCGGACCTTCGCCCGGATATCGTTGGCCTGCATGAACGCTGTGCCGACGAGAACGCCGTTGAATTCGGAGAGAGCCCTGATATCCTCCCTGGACCTGACGCCGCTCTCAGCGATCACAATCTTGTCGCCAACTATCATCTTCCTCAGCTCCGCCATCTTATCCATGTCCGTCCGGAGGGTCCGGAGGTCCCTGGAGTTGATCCCCAAGACTTTGATGGTGTCATAGCTGGACAGCCCGATCACCTTGCGGATATCGCCCTCGTCATGAACCTCTACGAACGGTTCGATGCCGAGAGAGGCACATCTCGACACGAGCTTGTCAAGGGCCCCGGGTTTCAACGCCTTCGCTATCAACAATATGGCATCCGCGCCGAGGCGAGCGGCCGTGTCGACCTGTGCTTTGCTGACAACGAAGTCCTTGAAGAGCATCGGAAGTCGCAGCTTAGACCGCACGGATGCGAAGAGTTCGAGACTTCCTGAGAAGAACGTTGGCTCAGTGAGAACAGACACCGCGGCAACCCCTTCCGACGAGTACGTCGCGATGATCTCATCGGCATCTGGTGGCGCGACCAGCGGCGGAGACGAAGGGGAACGAGGTTTGTACTCCGCGATAACTGCAAGCCCCTCGGACGACGACAGCGCCTCCGCGAATCCTGTCGGGGACTGGGCGAATACATCGGGTGTCCCTCTGGTTGCCTGGACGGACGTCAGCGCACGGCGGAGGACCAACACACTCAAGACGCTCGGTTCCAACAGCAGGCTCTCGTCAAGTGACTGTAGGATGTCGTTCCCAGATTCAAGGCGCTTGAGTTCATCAGCTAGCATCCTCGTCAGTTCCGCGGCCCTCTTCCTCAGGACATCCGGGTGGATTCTTGTGTCCATGAGCGAGGCCACCTGTTCCTCGCTTTGCCGTTGCGCCTCAAGCTCCCAGGACGTCTCGGCGAATCGTTTGGCCACCGCCAACGCCCGTCCTGAGGCGAGGGCTTCACGGGCCATGTCGAACCCATCGTGCATAGATTCGGTGAAGCCCGAAACGTAGATCCCTGCAGCCGCGTTCAACGCCACGACATCGGATCTCGGAGACCTCTCTCCCCTGAGGACGGACATGATGATGCGCGCATTCTGGGGCCCATTGCCGCCTGCTATCTCAGACAGCTCGACCTGATCGAGCCCGAAACTCCCAGGATCGATCCTGTGTCTGGTAACCGCATCCCCCTTGAGTTCGACCACCTCGGTCGGCCCCGTGTTGGTAATCTCATCGACGCCACAGCCGTTGACGAGCATCGCCCTTTCCGCACCGAGTCTACCCAGCACCCTCGCCATCTTCTCCCCTAGCTCGATGTCGTATGTGCCGATGAGCTGATTCCTCACGCCTGCTGGGTTCGTCATCGGTCCCATGATGTTGAAGAAAGTCCGCAGGCCGATCTCTTTCCTCGGGCCGACAACATTCCTCATCGACGGGTGGAAGATCGGGGCGAACATGAAGCACATCCCACTAGCGTCCAGGCACCGCTGAGCCATGACCGGGGGAAGATCGATGGGGATGCCGAGCGCCGAGAGAACGTCCGCCGAGCCGCACATGCTGGACACGGACCTGTTGCCATGCTTCGCGACTGGGACGCCCGCGGCCGCGACCACGAAAGACGCCGCGGTCGAGATGTTGAACGTGCGTGCGCCATCTCCGCCCGTGCCGCACATGTCGATCGCCAATGGAGGGGCAACAATCTTTCTCGATGCCTCCCGCATTGCGAGCGCGAACCCCTCCAGCTCGTCTTCCGTCTCGCCCTTCATGCGCATGGCTGTGAGGAAGGCCCCTATCTGAGCGTCAGTTGCGGAGCCGCCGATCAGCTCCCGCATGACCTCCTTGGCTGCGCCAGCAGTGAGGTTCTTCCTGTCCACGACCTGCGCGGTGGCTTCCTGGATCATCGGCGGCACATCCCGAGGAAGTTCGAAAGTATCGGCTTACCGTGGGAGGTCATCACGGATTCCGGGTGGAACTGAACACCGTATGTCTCCTGCCCTCGCACCCTCAATGCCATGACCTCGCCGGTCTCGAGCTCTCCGAGCACGGAGAGCGTCTCTGGAAGCTGTTCCCTGCTCACGATCAGCGAATGATATCGGGTGGCCGTGAAGGGTGATGGCACGCCGTCGAACAGCGGGTCGTCGGTGTGCACTATCTTGCTGACCTTCCCGTGCACGACCTGAGGAGCACGCACGATCTTTCCGCCGTGGACGAAGCCGATCGCCTGATGCCCCAAACAGACGCCGAGCACGGGCCTTTCCAGACCTCCCCTCGAAATCACCTCGAGGCTCTTGCCCGAATCCCTGGGGTGCCCGGGTCCCGGAGAGATCACGTACCCGTCGACATCGCCGATGAGTCCTTCGAGGCGGGGCGAATCGTTCCTCTCGACGACCACGTCCGCGCCCATCTCGCCCAGGTACTGAGCGATGTTGTAGACGAAGGAATCGTAGTTGTCGATCAACAATATGCGGGTCATGACCGGTCGCCTCCGGCGTGTGACGCGATCGCCCTCAAGGTCGCTCCGAGCTTGTGCTCGGTCTCCATGTACTCCCTTTCTGGAACGGAATCCGCGACGATGCCCGCCCCTGCCTGCACGGTCGCCTTGCTCCCGGTCACCACGATCGACCTGATGGTTATTGCGAAGTCCATGTTGCCCGTGAAATCCATATATCCAGCCGCTCCCCCGTACGGCCCCCGGGGGCAGCGCTCGAGCTCGCTTATGATCTCCATTGCTCGTATCTTCGGGGCGCCGGTGACAGTGCCTGCGGGGAAGCATGACCTGAGCGCGTCGAAGCCGTCACAGTCGGGCCGGATCTCGCTCTCGATGTTGCTCACGATGTGCTGCACATGGGAGAACTTCTCGACCGCCATCAGCTCGGTGACCTTGACCGAGCCGAACCTCGAGACCCGACCCATGTCGTTCCTGTGCAGGTCCACCAGCATCAGGTGCTCCGCGCGTTCCTTCTCATCCAGGAGCATCTCGACCTTGAGCTTCTCGTCCTCCTCAACGTCCTGCGACCTCGGCCTCGTGCCGGCGAGCGGCCTCGTGGTGAGCTTCGAGCCCTCGAGCCGGACCAGCATCTCCGGGGATGAGCCGAGCAGCTGGACCTGGTCGAAGTCCATGTAGAAGAGGTACGGGGACGGGTTGAGGCTCCGGAGCACGGAGTACATTCCCAGAGGATCGCCCCTGATTTTGAACTCCTTCTTCCGGGACAGCACGACCTGGAAGATCTCCCCTTCGAGTATCTTCTCCTTCGCGCTCGCAACCATCGACTCGTAGGACGCCTGAGAGACATCGGACCGCCCCTCGCCGATGCTCAGCCCGCGGGGATCGGCCGGACGCACATTCGAGAGAGCGTCCCTGAGCTCGGCCATCCTGCCGTGAGATATGAGGAACGTGCTGCCGTTCAGATGGTCGATGCAGACCAGGTGGCGTGGGAGGACGAAGTACAGGTCGGGGGAGGTGCCATCAACTGTCTTTGGGATATCGATATCTTCAAAGGAGCTTACCATTCCGTAGCCGACATAGCCCACAATTCCGCCGGAGAACGGAGCCACATCGGAGGCACCGCACTCGAAGGAGCCGAAATGCCTCCTGAGCTCGAGGTAGGGGTTATCGGTCTCAAGCGAGGTGCCGTCGATCTCGACGAGTTTCCCCTTCGACCTGAAGACGGAGATGGGGTCGACGCCTATGAACGAGTATCGGGCGAGCTTCTTCGGACCCTCGACGGACTCGAGAAGGAATGACTCGCCATGGAACTGATCTCGAAGGGATGAGAACACGGATACAGGGTCAAGCCTGGCTCGCGGTTCGATAGACACGCTCGTGGATAGCCGGGTCTTCTTCGGCGGTCTCTCTTCGGCGCCGCCAAAGACAACTCCTCCCAGGTGACATTGTGAAAAGATGATGCACGATGTACTATTAATAGCTTTATTGTACATCAATGTGCATATCATGCCTGCTTGCGAGGAATCCTTGACAGGACGCTCTTTGTCCGAGCGATTCCCATCACGAGCGTCTAGATAACTTCATAACATTCGCCCGCATTCGCACGGAAACAGAGGCATTGTTTTCGTGGTTTCCAGCCTCCCAATCCAGGAAACGACGGCAAGAGGTTGGGAGCTTGGCAGTTCGAAAGGTTGACGGCAGGGCCAAGAAACTGATGGCTAATGTGAGGCCGTACCTCAGCAGCCACCGTAGCGCGGGGCACAAGTTCTCCGGCGAACACTCCGCACTTCTTGTCATAGACATGCAAAGGTATTTCCTCGACAAGTCCTCGCACGCCTACCTCCCTGCTTCCAAAGATATCCTCGACAATGTGTTAGGGATTATCGAAGCTTATCGGAAACGCCATCTTCCAGTCATCTACACGAGGCATGCGCACTCAAGGAACGAGAAGACGGGAGCGATGGGACGCTGGTGGAAGGACATCATCCTAGACGACGATGAGATGTCTAGAATCGTTCCAGAACTCAAGCCGAAATCCACAGAGCTAGTACTAAGGAAGGCTCGGTACAGCGCATTCGTGGGGACGGACCTCGAGGCGAAACTCCAAGCGCTGGGAGTATCGAAGGTCGTCATCACAGGTGTCATGACCCATCTCTGTTGCGAGACTACAGCCCGTGACGCATTCATGCGAGACTTCGATGTGTTCTTTGTAGTCGATGGGACCGCTTCTGAGTCCGAGGACCTTCACGTATCCAGCCTGAAGACGCTCACCGATGGTTTCGCGATTCCCCTTACCTCCAAGGAGGTGATTGGTTGGTTCAGAAATCACAGGTAGCGATCATCGGAGCAGGACCGGCAGGGATTGCGAGCGCCATCTACCTTCACCGAGCAGGGCGGGCTCCTCTTCTTCTCGAACAGGGAGAGCCTGGGGGATTGCTCAGGAATGCCAATCTTGTCGAGAACTATCCGGGATTCCCCGGCGGCATCAAGGGTCCCGACCTCGTCCACCAATTCAAGAAGCAGCTGGACATGCTTGGCATCAGAATAACCAGGACAAAGGTGGAGAGCGTTGAAGCCCTACGAGGGTCTTTTCGGATTGTTGCGACGTCCGGCACCTTTTCCGCGAACAGTCTGATTATTGCGACAGGAACTCGAGCAAAGAGTCTATCGCTTCCAGGAAGTGCGAAGCTTGCTGGGGAAAGAATCTTCACGGAGATTGTGGACATGCCCTTGTCGCAAATCCCAGGGAAACGCGTTGTCATTATCGGAGGAGGGGACGCCGCGTTCGACTACGGTCTCAATCTGGCAGAAAGGGGAGCGGATGTGAGGATAGTCTCTCGCTCAGAGCCAGATTGCATTTCTCTCCTCAGGGCGAGAGCCGATGCAAGCGGCATTGACATCATAGTTGGTTCCACGGCCAATCGGATTCGAAAGGTGCAAGACGAAGTGTCAGTCCGATGCCGTAGCGACAAGGGTGGGGTAGAACTACTAGCAGATTATGTTCTCATAGCCTGCGGAAGAGAGCCCAACATCGATATCCTGAGCGAGTCTCTCCGAAGGCGAATCGGCAGTCGAGAGAGAATCCCAGACACGAGAGTGCCGGGCCTGTTCATGGCCGGCGATGTTGTGAGAGGAATACATCGCCAGACGGCGATAGCAGTCGGCGATGGCGTTCGTGCCGGGATGATGGCCGATGAGTTTTTGCGAAAGGCGGAGGCGAGCAGATGATTGTGATCGCCGAGTACGGCAACGACGAACTCGCAAAGGTGTACGTGGCGCTGATGCGCGAGGCGGACGCCTCAAAGAAACACCTTGTGGAGTTCGTAGAATCGGTTCAGCCGCCCCTTCCTCGAGACAAGAAGTGGGTCCTCATCGTATCGTCGATGTTTGGATGCCCGATAAAGTGCAGAATGTGCGATGCGGGCGGCGATTTCGGTGGCAGGTTGAACGCGGAAGAGATCCTCGAACAGATCGAGTACCTTGTTCGCAAGAGGTACCCGGACGGAAGAGTCCCGGTTCCGAAATTCAAGATTCAGTTTGCGAGAATGGGGGAGCCGTCTCTCAACCCGGCAGTGCTCGACGCAATGGAGCGGCTTCCGAAGGCGTTCAACGCACCGGGACTGAATGTCTCAATGTCCACGGTGGCTCCGAACAACCCGCAGACGAGACAATTCTTCGAGAAACTTGTTTCCGTAAAAGAGCGGCTCTATCCCGGAGGAAGGTTCCAGCTGCAGTTCTCGATCCATACTACGGACAAGGTGAGGCGCGACGATCTGATTCCAGTGAAGAAGTGGACATTCAGCGAGATTGCAGCCTACGGCAACCGCTTCGCGCACCCCGAGACGGGCGACAAGAAGGTCACGCTCAATTTCGCCCCCGTCAAGGGATATCCCATTGATGCATCTGCAATCCGCGAATATTTCGACCCGGAGAAGTTCATCATCAAGTTGACTCCGCTGAATCCGACCGTGCGCTCGAGCGAGGAGGATTTGGAGTCAGCAATCAAGCCCGATAACATGAGAGCTGCGGAGAAGCTCATCAAGGAGTTCACGAAAGAGGGTTTTGAGGTAGTGCTCAGCATCGGTGAGCTTGAGGAGAACAAGATAGGGAGCAACTGCGGACAGTTCATCCAGCGGGCTCTCGGAGTAGACAACCGTCCCAGACAAAGCTATGAGCTCGAGCGGTACCTGGTCGAAACAAAGACAAAGTAGAGGCACTCGCGAGCTCAAAGCGCAGCGCGAGTTGCGAGAAGGTTTTGGTTAGGCGAGACCGACTTTCTTCTCGTTTTCCCAAAGCCCGTGGATGTTGCAGAGCGAGACCCCATAGAGCGTTCCCGGCTTCTTCGTCTTCATCCATGTCGTTACGGATGAGTGGGTGTAGATGGAACTCGTATCGGGTCCTTCGGCGCCCTCTCCGTGAGCTCCGAACTCGCACCTCGCGATCTGGTAGCTGAACTTCTCGCCTGCGGGGTGGAAGTACAATGCGATCCACCTAATGTGATGAGCGGTCGTGTTGGGATGGGCGATCTCCTTGCCAACGGTGACCTTGACCTCGAACATCTCGTCGGCCTTGACCTTGTCCGGGCACTCGATCACCGGCACATGCTTCTCCTTCTTCCAATCGGCCTTTCCTACATGCTCTCCAATCGGCATATCTCCAGTCCTCCGGTCTATATGAACAAGCTCGTAACCGTGAGAAGGCTAGATATGCTTTTCACCGTGCTTGTTCTGTCACATGTCGGGTGATGAGGAGATCGAGACGGCTACGTCTTGACCTCCCAGCACTACACGTAGTGGTGGAGTCTTAATGAAGGGAACACCGTGAATGGGGTGATGCCAGCAAATGGTGTCGTATCAGGCCTGGAGTCGGACCTTCGAGTCAACCAAGACTGTCCCAGGCACAGCGGCAGAACGCGCTCGACATGTGGGAGAATACAAGATTCCCGAATGGGCGCGGTGTTCGAATGCCAGCGCGGATGGTTCCTTGATGAGCACATCAACGCCAGCATGAACCTGCCGCAGACAGCCATCTCCAAGGGATTGGAGGTGACGGGGGGCTTACGGTTCAGCCCCGGCGCGTTCCAGCATGACGTGATGATGATCCTATACGAGCCAGCGATGGCCGCACGGTCGGAGCCGAATGGAACGAGTTGTGTTAACGGGGTAACCTGACGGTCACCACCCGATAATGCAACAGAACCCACCGTGCTCTGTTGGGGAGCCGCCTAGAATCCTTTGGCTTTCCTAGCGCGTGACCTCGCGTTGACTATAACGAACAACGCCACGAAAATCAACACTGGCATGGCGATGCCCGGGAACTCGGGTATCTTGTCGTACTGCACCTCAATGGTTCCCGTGGTATTCTGGGTCCACTGCCAACAGATGAACTGCTCACCAGGGCCGGAGTATATCGAGGTCAGATACTGCTTCGTGTAGGAAGTCTGTGTCCCGAGTGACACCTGCGACCATGTGCCGCTCACGTTCTTCCAGCAGTATATCGCCATGGTGTCTATCTGTATCCAGAATACGTACAGGTTTCCGGTCGACGAGTCCAAGGATATTGTCGGGTATCTGTTGCCCTTGTTGTTTGCCACGCTGTCAAGTCTCAGCGCGGAAGACCACGAGTTGCTGTTGTTGTAAGTGTACCAGATATAGGGCTTGCTCGTGCCGACGGGGCTCTCGTGGCCGTCACCGTATACTAAATGAACGACACCTTGGCCGTCGACGACCGCGCTAGGAGGAGCGACGTCCATATAGCCGCCGGAACCAGTCAACGCGTATATCGAGGAGGCAGAGCCCCATGTTCCAGTGTACTTCCTAGAAGCGATGTTGCCATTGTAGATGTACACAGCCCACATGTTGCTACCGGAGCCCGCGGGGAGAATAGAGCCCTTAAGAGTCGGTTGAGTGTCGTCGCACTGCATCCTGCCGGTGTTCGTCCAGGTTGTTATGCTATCCGTCGCCGTACTCTTGAAGGCAGATAGGTCGTATCGGCTGGGCGTTGTCTGCGTCAAGTTCACAGCGAGCACCCAGATGTAGCCGCTGGCGTCCTTCGCAATGAAGCCGTTCTTGCCGCCGAGCGAGTTGGTGGACATCGCAGGTGTGGAATCGCTTGACGCCCACGCTATCGAGCTCGTCGACGGCGTAACGACTCCTCTCTGCACGTACATGTTCGTGGATGCCGCGCTCGTGTCGCCGACCGCGTAGACGATATTGTTCGTCGAATCGTACCAGATCGACACTTCTTCCACATTTGTGGCCTTGAAGACACTGCCCCGACTGGTCCAGGTCTGGCCCCCGTTCGTGCTGTATTTGCAGACGGTGTTCGTTCCGTCGTAGAAGAAGCTCCAGAAGTTCGTCCCATCGTAGAACAACTTCCTCTGGTAGGACATCGCGGTGGCGCTCGAAGACGTAGTGGATGTGTCCACAGCCCACCTTTCAGGATCTGGAGGTGAGAAAATCGCGGACGCCATCGCTCTCGCAGCTGACGGATCGAATATGCCATAGTCACCTTGTGAGTTCCACGGGGTCGTCTCGATGATGAACTCCGGGCTGAGGGCGCCATCCAGGCTGGATGCGGGCACTCCGACCTCGAGTTGACTATCATCATTCTCCGCTTCGACTGTCCCTTGAATCGGTACCCAAGTTCCCGAGGAGTATCCATATGGGACCGCCGAGATAATCTCTCCGAAGAGCCCTCTTATCTCGACCAAGGAGTCAGCACCTATCGACATCCCATCGTAGGCAACGGGGTATCCTGTCAAGGTCGAGCCGTCGGTGTCCATGTATATTCTGGTGATGTCCTCTGCGGTCCTTCTCGGAAGAGTAACGGGTCCGCCGCCTCCGCTGCCCGACGGCTTTGCGCACTTCAAGGGTGCGAATGAACCAGAGCAGATGTTACCCTTGACGCTCACGTAGAAGTAAGCCGAATCGGTGTCGTTCCCCGCGCCTACCTCATCGATGTTGACGTTCTGGTTCTGCACGGGGACGATGTCGGAATCGATGCTTGTCCTCGAAGCCCAATCGCCGAACGCACCGTCGATCACGATCGATCCGGGGACTGACTCGACATAAGCCTTCGCCGCCTCCCCGATCACCTTCACTGAGTCGAATGAGGATTGAACCGAGCTGGACACTATCGCTGCCGAGACAGCTTGTCCAGGGGACGCCGAGGTTGTATCGACAGCGATGTCCCGTGTCACGGTTTCGCCAGGGGCAATGCTGAAAGACTGTATCTGGCCTGCGAGGACACATCCGGTCAAAGAGGGGGAGACACTGGTCACGGACCCGTCATCTCCCTCGCATGTGAAATTCAGCCGGAGAAGCTGGGAGGAAGTGGATGATGCGACAATCCCTGTCGAATCGAGAGACGGCAGAAGCTTCTGTTCAACCACCAGGAGACTCCCCTGGATGGGCACTGGCTTGCTGGCCGATTCCCGTTCCATCTCGTCCTTGTACACCAGGATCGCCTTAGAGGAAATGCTTGGCGGTTCTGACAAGAGTGCGCTCGCCTCAAGCTGGTTGGAGGACATGGAGTATTTCAGCGACGCGAAGCTGGTCCACGAATTCCAGTTCAGGTGATCGGTCTGGGAGCCGTACTGCGAGATCGACGTGGATTGGACCGATCCGTTCCATCCATCGACCGCGAGAAGGAAATCGGCGCCGATACCGTCGATCAAGTAGCCTGTGTTCGCCGAGTCGTCCTCGTCCACGTACAGGAGGACGCTCTCGACCTGCTCAGTGTTCATCATCGCACCCTGTGTCCTGACATAGAAGTACAGCGACGAGTCGGATGTGTCGAATGACCAGCGGTCGACGCTAATGCCGGGGGACGATGAGATGCTCTTCGCACTGTAGATGGTTGCGTGGTTCCAGTCATTGAGGTCGCCGTCTACAGTGTAAGCGCTCGACCCCCGGCTGTAGGACAGGTACACGAATGTGGCGATGACAAGGGAGATTACGACGATGACCGCCAGAAACTGCCATTTGAGAACCATTCTCTTGGCGCCCCTGAGCCCGAATCCCGAGCTCCGCCTCGGCCTGATCCCGTTCGAGACACCAGTCCCGTTCACGAACTCAGTGCCTTTGGCAATGCTCTTCCCGTTCGTCTCCCCGCGAGTGCTCGCCAGGCCTTTGCCGTTGATGGCCCCCTTCCCGTTGACAAGGCCACGTCCGTTAACGGCTCCCTTTCCGTTCACAAGGCCACGTCCGTTGATGGCTCCACGGCCGTTGACGAGTCCAGTGCCATTGATCCTTCCGCTGGCGCTCGCCATTGCGCGAGGAGGAGTCTTTGACACAAGTGGAGCGACCTTGTCCGGCTTTGGTTTCAGCTTCCTGGTCTTCTTTGGCTTCGGTTCCTTAACAAGCTCCAGCAAACCTGTCAACTTCTCGATGGCTTGCTCTTCCTCGCTAATCTCAGGCGCCGTAGCCTGGTCTTCCCCTTCGACGGCTTCGAACACCGTCTTGCAGTGGGGGCACTGGAGGGCGGTGTTCCCGACTTCCTTACCGCAGTTCGGGCACGCCCACTCCACCTCGGGCTCTTGTTCCTTGATGAGCTCAGTCAGCGAACTGGGCACCTCGAATGATGCTGCGGGTGCTGCCGGTTTCGGAGCGATTGGCTCCCTCTTCTCCTTTTCCTGAACTAACACCATGCTGCATATCGGGCATTTTTCTACGGACGTCGGCACATTGGCCCCGCATCGCGGGCACTCGGAGGTTGGAGGCTCCTTGCCTCCCTTCCCCTTCCCGAAGTCCTGGAGCTCAGTGAGGAGTTCCTCGACGGATTTCTCCTTGGGCTTGGCAGCGGGTTGGGCGGTGACCTCCTCGAAATCGACATGACAAGACGGGCAGGAAATTGATCCGGCTATGACGGACTCTCCGCAAAACGGGCAATCGAACTTGACGCTCGCGTCGAACCGCTTCTTGCAGCGAGGGCATTCGCTCTCGAAACCTGAGACTGCTTCTCCGCATGCAGGGCATGCAAATATTCTGGGGATATCGCCATTCATACTGTCGAACTACCTTGAGCTTTGGCTAGTTCCTTCAGTTCTCGGAATCACCAAAGCGCATAGTCTCGGTATCTAGCCTGAGCATCTGTGACTGGGGGTATATTCCGATTTGCGATGGAATATCATCACTGATACCAGGACGAGACACTCGCCTTTGGCTATAGGGTGGCCAGAGCATAAAGAAGCTGTGATTCTCGTGCTCTGAAGATATATGAACTCTCTGCCAGCAGGTCCGCCATTACGTTTGGAAAGCTGCTCGGACTGAAGGCCTGAAATCAGCTCTTGTGCATGAGGAAGGCCCTGTAGTCCATGTTGTTCTCCAGGAACTCGGGCCAATCCCATTTCTTCGACGAGACTAGAGCCCTCACCTGCTGGGTCAGGTCCACCTGTCCAGATATGATCAGACCCGCGCTCAAAGCTAAGGTCGAGAATTCACTCACTGTCACCGCACCGGCGATGCATTGCTCCCAGGACTCACCAGGAGTCGCCTGGGAGGTTCTGAATGCGTCTGAAATGGCGATCTTCGCCCCGGATTTGGATATGCGGGCGACCTCCCTCAGGGCTGTGCATTTGTCGGGGAGAAGGTTCACTGTCGCTTGGCTTATTACGACGTCCGCCGACATGTTCGCGATTGGCAGGCGCTCGAGGTCCGCCCTGATCAGCTCGCAGTCCTGTGTCTTGAACTTCTCGTGCTGGGAGATGTTCCTGGCGACGCACAGGCCGATCGATGAAAAATCCACACCGATGAGCATCTTGGGCGGGGATAGCTCGAACGCCCTGAACGCAAGGCATCCGGTTCCAATTCCGAGATCGACCACGACCTTTCCTCCGAGGGGATGGACCAATGAGAGGAGCGGGTCGGTGATCATCGAGAGGTTCTTCCTTCTGTCAGCGGCGGCCTTCTCGTTCTGTCCCTTCCACTGGTCGTCGTACTTCTTCCTGGTCCTCGACTTGAGTGATTCAGGGGTTCCGCAGGCGCTGCAGGGTTTGTTCTCCACGGGCTCTCCCTCCGAGAGATGATGCGGCATCGCATCCTTCGGATATCAATTTATATTCAACACTGGTTCCTCTACTGCAGGATTCTAGGATATAGGAGTTGTCACATCTCATGCTGACCGCACCCACGTTCAGGAGGATGGTGACGCCATCTCTCTACATTCAGGGAAAGGGAGCGATCTACTACCTCGGCCAGAAGGCTCGGCAGTTCGGGGACAAGACTCTGGTCGTTGGCGGAACGACCGCGCTCTCCGTGGCTGGCGACAGAATCAAGAAATCGCTCTCGTCCAACGGAATCGAGGCGGTCGGGTGGAACGACACAGTGAAGGACTGCACGTACGGGACGATCAATCGGATCGTGGACGAGAGCAAGCACTTGAAACCGCACTTCATCGTGGGAGTCGGAGGAGGAAGGGCTGTCGACACTGCCAAGGCCGTGGCGTGGAAGCTCAAGATTCCGGACATATCGGTGGGAACTCAGTGCGCCACGAACGCAGACGCGAGTGCCGAGTCTGTAGTCCATACCGAGGACCACAGGTACCTGGAATCAATCACCCTGCCCAGGAACCCAGTGATCGTCATCGAGGACACGGAGATAATCTCCAAGGCACCCGTGAAGTACATTATCAGGGGCATGGGGGACGCCCTATCGGCCAAGTTCGAAGGAGAAGCCTACGCGAAGGTGAGGCAGAAGAAGAAGGATGGGGTGGTGCCCACATCGGCCGCGGTCGCGCTTGGCGATGCTTGCTATCGAGCGCTCATGGAGCACGGGATCAAGGCCGTCACCGACCTCAAGAATGGCATTCACTCGTCGGATGTGGACGATGTCATCGAGGCTGTGAAGCTGTCCTCCGCGATTGCCTTCGAGAACACGGGCTGTGCTCTGGCCCACGCGCTCCACAACGGCCTTACGAAGACAGGACAGATTTCTGGTGAGCATGGAGAGATAGTGGCCTACACTACTCTGGTCCAGATGGCATACGAGAAGAGGCCTGTCGATGAGTTCAGACAGGTCGAGAACTGGTGCAACAGGATTGGCCTTCCCACTCGCCTGAAGGCTTTTGGAGAGATTTCAAAGGCGGCGCTGAGACAGGCAGTTGAACACGCCGCAGAGAAGGATGTCGACAGCAAGAACATGCCCGACAAGATGAGGCCCGCGGACATCATCGAGGCAATCGACAGGGTGGAGCGCGGCATCTAGAGAATAGTGTGGCAGATGTCACGCCGTGAGCTCATCCGAGTGCCAAAACGGTTTTCCTACCACACTCGCCCTATGCCTGGCAATCACGAAAGCAGCGGTGGCTATCCCAGCTGTATCGAATATCAAGTCGCCCACGACGTCGATCCCGGGGTGGAAGTTCCTCCATGCGAACATCACGTCTGTGAACAGCTCGGCGAATTCGAACACCAGGGAGACCAACAGCATCGTGATGACTGCGGCCAGGAATTTCCTGTGCCCATTGACCCTTGGAGGACCCGTGGGGCTCGTTGTCCAGCAGATGAACGACCAGAGGAACAGGGTCAGCACGAGCGCCCCTAGGAAATGAGCGAGGTTGTCATACCAGTTGTAGTCGGAGGAGCTGTAACCGAAGTACCCCGGCAGGCCGGCATCAATCACGACCATGAAGAAGAGGAGCAGCACGGCGGCGCCCGAGATGACGACCTTCCTCTTCCATTCGAGAATCGCCAAGGGAACGATGATTCCGAGCGCGAACGCATATGTCCAGCTGGACCACGTCCATCCGCCGAGGTGCATCGAGAGGATGAACAAGCTCATGAGAATGACGAACACTGATACGGATGCGAACGGTACCGACAACCAAGAGGAGTACTTCTCTTCGACCTCCGCATCGAAAAAAGGTGCGGGTTCCCATATCTCCCGGACGCCGCTCTTCGACATCCTCCGAGAGAAGCGGGCTAAGTCCGTATCTGAGCTAGCCCCCCTCGAATAGAATTCTTCCGGCATCTCCCTTCCCAATACTGTAAAGGTGAACGGCGACTGGCCTAATATATCGTTTGGCCCGCAATTGTCAAACTTGAGACAGGCTGCGCTCGTAATCTCTGACGATCTGGTCGCCCTGCTTGATGATGTCCTTGTCGAGAGCTGGGACCCGATGCTCCTTGAGAGTCCTCTTGGCGATCTCGCGCAGCTCTGGAGCCATGCTCGTCGAAAGCGTGGCCATCCAATGCCTCCTGCTCTTGTCCCTCATTCGCGGCTCGGTCCTGAAGTTCCTCGCCGTGTGCGGGTGTTTCAGGAATGTCCCGCCGTGGCCAACGGCCTCAACCACGTCCAGGGCAATCGTCTCCTTGGTCACCTTGAACTGCGACATGTACGTCCGTATGTCCTCCCAGACACTGGAATCAAGCACGACCTGCTCGAGCGCCGCACCCTTGGCCGAATCAAGGCTGCCCGCTCCTGACATCATGTCCGTGCCAGAGAACGTGTTGAACATGACGCCGAATGATTCGCTAAGCGAGGTCTGTATCCCAGGATCCTTCGTCTCAAAGCCCCAGCTCGATGTGAGCGAGGGCAAGCCGTACCTCTTGGCCATCTGGGCTGCGCCCGCCGAAATGAGCGGGAGCTGGTAGGCGTTGTAGTCCATCACTCCAGTCATCATGTCCATAGGCGCTGACTCCGAGCTGTACACGAACGGCGCACCCTTCGCGGCGGCCTGCTGGATGACAAGGCTTCCCAGATTCTCAGCGTTGATGTTCTCCAGCGTGCCCGCGATAGTGACTGGAGCGGAGAGCCCTCCGAGTGACATCGACATCGAAATCACAGGGATGCCATGCCTGCCGAACTCGGCCTGCGCCTCGATAGCGGCCTTCTCGAAGCACAGTGGGGCGATCGAGCAACTGATGACTGAGAAGAGAGGGTTCTTCCTCAGGTTGTCCTCGCCCCCTGCAACCAAAGCAGCGAGCTCAGCCTGCTTGCGAGCGTCGGCGGCGCCGTGGGTCGCCGGAACGACGTGAACGTGTTTCGTGTTGTTCTTGAGAGCCGTCCAGAGAGAGTTCAGCGCGAGTGCTTTCTGGTTGACATCATGGGCGGTCACGGTCGTCCAGCAGATGTCCACACCATTCATCGCGTCCGCGATCTTGGAGAAGTTGGCTAGGTCCATGTTTGTAGTCGGGCGCCTCTCCCCGGTATCGATGTCCCGCATGAAGACCGCCAGACCAGTGGTTGCCATCAGCGGATATGTCTGGACAGGAATCTCCTTGCTGTGCTTTGGGTTCCTCGCGCCCAGCGGTATCTTCTTGGGGGCGGTCTTGATTGCATCCTTGACCATGCTCTCGGGAATCTTCGCGACCTCTCTCTTGAGGTCCACATGTGCGCCCTTCTGCTGGAGCATCTTGAGAACAGACTGGCTCTTCACCATCACGCCGATTCTCTCTAGGCATTTCAAGCTCTGAGCGTGAATCAGTTCGATCTCGTCATCATCAAAGAACTTCAGCCGCGCTACTGCCATTTTGGATTCCTCCCCATATCCCCTCGACCGACGATGCATGGACAAGTCGGATTTAATCGTTTGGGGAGATGGGAATCAGTTCCGACGCTTCCCGAACCACGCACACCTCAAGACCAATACCAGCAGGGATGCCGTCAAGAATCGTGGTGATGCGAAAAAGGAAGGGAAAGTGAGGCATTTGGGAATGACCGCAAATGCTCCACCAATTGTTTAGAATGTCTTGAAAGTGCTCTTTTTGGCGTTACAGATGGGGCACAGATCCGGGGCCTCGCCTTCGCCCGTGTATCCGCACACGGGACAGACCCAGATCTTTTGAGTTCCGTAGTCCTTGCCCTCGAGGACAGCCTGCTTCGCCACATCGTACATCTTCGCGTGGACCTTCTCGGTCTCGAGCGCCCAGAAGGTGCTCCTGACTGCTCCCTTCTCATTCTGGAGCTCAGCTACCGCCTTGAACGCTGGGTACATCTCGTCGACTTCGTAGTTCTCGCCTTCGATCGCGTGCTGCAGGTTGTCGGCGGTGCCAAGGATGTTCCCGAGAGTCCTCCAGTGGTTCGTTGCGTGCACGCGCTCCGCGTACGAGACGGCCCTGAAAAGCCTCGCCACCTGGGGCTTACCCTCTGCCTCAGCCTTGTCGGCCCAGATGCTGTACTTCATGTGGGCCATGCTCTCTCCGGCATACGCGTCGTTAAGGTTCTTGTTGGTCATCGCTCGCATGATTCCTCTCTCCGATGGAAAAGTTGGATTTGCCAATCGTATCGCCGAATAAAGAGTTTGTGCCGATGTGTCCTGGCCGCGGACCAAATGACGGCCCAGCCCTTCATAAACCCGCAGCCCATTCACCTCTGCGATGGACCCAGTCCTGCACCTGCTCCTTCCCTTGCTCTTCCTTCTGGCAATTGGCATTGACAAGAGGAAGGCAGTCCTGTTCGCGCCCTTTGCGATCCTGCCCGATTTCGATGTCCTGTTCGGGCTGCACAGGGCCGCGCTGCACAGCTTCCTGTTCGTTTTGGTGCTCCCGGTCGCGGTCATCGTCTACTCCCGCCTACGTAGGCCGGATTGGCTTCCAGGGGCGCTTTTGGCGCAGTTCTATCTCGCATCGCATGTCGTGCTCGACCTCGGCGGAGTGGCGTTCCTTTGGCCTTTCGTGCAGGAGCAGTTCTTCCTGGACATCGAGGTGACGCTGACATTCAGACCGGAGTTCCACTTCGGCTACCTTCTGGACTACGGGATTAGACCGCTTGTGCAAGTCACAACTACCGATCTCATCTCGGAGACCGGGTTCGCCATGGTGTTCCTGGGCGCGCTGATGGCCGTGGTCTTCAGGAAGGAGTCCGCTCGGACACTCCGGTGGTTCTGGGGGGTTCTTAAGGACCTTCTGTCGAACGTCCGGAAGTAGGCGTCAGTACGCGAATTTCTTCCGAGAACTACTTATAGCGACAGCGATAGAGCTACATCGACAAGGACGGAGGTCAGTGCGTTGACTTCGATTGCGAAAATGTTCGTGTTGGCTTTGGCGGTTGTCGGTGTCATGGCAATCGGTACGGCGTCTGGGACTACGATACCGATGGAGCAGGCGAAATACATCCACCAGGTGCACCTATCGGAAGACGCGGACATGCCAGTGACCTCTCAAAAGGGCATCCAGACGGCGTACGACAACATCTGCTCCAACCAAGAGAGATGGATCGCGAAGCACCTGTCGATGAACGACGGATGGCTCGAGTCCGTCTGAAGAACCCAGTTCCCTGGACATGGCGACAATGATTCTGGTTCAAACCACTTTTCCTGGTGTTATTTATAGGTTGTCTCGGTTTCTCGAAATCGGGTTTTTCTGAATCATCTGGACGTGAGCGTCCGCATCGAGCCAGCAGCATTCTCAGTTTCGATATCGACATCACTCCTGTTTATATAGCCATGAGTGGACTAGATTCCACCTACCAACTGACGAGGATGGTACGGGCTTCATGAGTCTCACGGAATCAAGCGACCGCTCCGCCGCGGGAAGAGGGATTCGCCGGAAACGGCCTCTTGCAGTAGTTGCGGTTTTGCTCATGCTCTTTTCATCGCTCCCGATGATAGCACCGTCGGTCACATCCGACCCGGGCACAAGGGACAACGGAGACATGACGAGGAGCGTGCTCTGGAACTTCACAGACGCCGCGGACTACGACGTCTACAACTCATCCGTCTCCGGTGGGTTGGGCCGGCTCGCGTCCGTCAACGAGACCACCGGTGAGAACTCGACGGACCAGTACATTCTTGGCACGAGCACGAACATCGAGCTTCAGGCGGTTCCGGATTCGATGTTGATAGACAACGCGTCGTTGCCCGTTCAGTCGACAACACTTCAGCCTGGTCCAGATGATGGCTTCGACAACTACATCGACGAGTGGTTTTCCAGTTGGCCGCCCACGGATGAAACAGATCTCCGCCTCAACTCCCAATACGACCCCAACCCGGACGCCAGCAGGCGGCAAAGGATCGTCATGCAGTTCAATTTGTCAACCGTGCCTGCCGGCGCCGTCGTGAAGCAAGCCACGCTCTCTCTGTACGAGAAATCGGGCAGGCCGGTACCCATCGACTACACGATTCACGCGCTCACCGTGACCTGGGCAGAGTATGGGGTCTCCTGGAAGTTCCGAAACCTGAGCGATGGTTGGACCTGGGGTGGACAATTCGCCAGCGAGCCGTTCTCGTGGGGGACAATCGAGGACATCACTGGGTGGCACACGTTCGACATGACCAGGTTAGTTGATCTCTGGATCAGGAATGTCACCCCGAACATGGGATTCATCATTGTCGCAAAGCCGGGGGCAGCAGACGCCCAGAAGATATTCGTCGACTGCGAAATCACGAACAAACCCGAACAGAGGCCCAATCTCACGATCGACTACACGCTCGGGGAGGCAGTGGGGGCATACGAATCGACCGCGCTTGGACCAGGGACCAACTCGACATTCACGCTCGCAAGCTGGAGCAACGGCACAATCTCGAAGGCATCGGACGAGTTCAGCGGGAGCAGCCTCTCTCCGAAATGGGATTGGACACTCGACCCTTCGCTCTCGGGCGGTTCCATCAACTTCGACCGACCGGGATGGCTGAACATAACCGGCTCCCAGTCCACGCATCTTCCCAACGCATCGGCAGGATGCAACTTCCTGCACCAGAACATCACCGGCAACTTCACGGCTGAGACAGCTCTCCAGACCTACTTCTCAGCAGACAGCATAGGCGCTGGCCTGATGATGATGAGTGACGCGATCACATGGCTCTCGATATACAAGGCAGGCATCCAAGGGAGTGAGCGCATAGTCGCAGAAGTGTCGAAAGGTGGCACGAGAACCTCTCTGGGCTCGATCTCATGGTCGAGCGCGACGACCTTCCTGCGGATAGAGAGGGAAGGAACGAGCTATCAACTCCTGGCCAGCACGGACGGCACAAGCTGGACCACGGTTGGGAGCTATGCTCCTTCGTTAGACTTCGGGCTCAGTGTCTCGCTGGGGATTCTCGTATTCTCCGGCGGTTCCACATTACAGCCAATCGTCGAATTCGACTACGTGAGGATCCTCTCGACTGAGCAACTGACCGTCATCGAGGTGGGCGCTAGGACGGGGAATTCGACAACGCTGACAGATCCTTCGTGGGGTCCGTGGAGCACGCCGCTCAACCCCAACGCTGGAGCGGTCGTCGGCAGCTCTGGCAGATACATCCAATACCGGGTAACACTGAGGACGACGTGTGACTGGCTGTCTCCGATATTCTCAGACTTCGAATGTCACTACGAGAGGTTCGCCCCCAACGGGACCATTACAACTCGAGAAGTAGCGCCGCCTTCGTTCCTGACATGGGAGTCGATGACGGTCACGCAGGCACCGTCAGCCAGCGACGTCGAGTACTTCTTCTCTACCGATCATGGTAGCAGCTGGACGAGTCTGGGTTTCGGGATCTCGTTCGCGCTTCTTGTTTCAGTGCAGACCCTCATGATAAGGGCCGAACTGAGCACACCCGACACTGCCGTCACGCCGTCAATCGATACGATCGAGGTGGTCTACAGAATCACGCACGCGTGGTTCTATGTGTCAGCGCCGCCGACGATCCAGGCAGGCGAGCTCTTTTCTGTCTATGTCGAGCCAAAGGACACGAGTAACAACACCGCGACATGGACTGGCACGGTGACTCTCCATGCGGTCGACCCTTGGGGAGCCGAAGGCGCATCTTCGGAACTGGCAGTGACGCAGGCTACGGTTCCGACGGGCGGCCAGCTCACTGTTTCCAACGAGAGATATGACGTCGCGGAGACAATCAGAGTGCTCGTTTCAGGGGGCGGGGCTGCCGGGATCAGCGACATCATCACCGTCATCCCCGGACCAGCCAGCTCGATAGTCATAGAACCCAACGTCACGAGACTCCTCCAGAACTGCAGCACCGTGTTCACGGCGATGGTCTGCGACGCGCTAGGGAACAACATAACGGGAGCCTCTTTCACATGGCAGGCGGACGCAGGGCTCGGCTCGCTCAATACTACGACTGGCAACACGGTGAACCTGACGACAGTGAAGACAGAGTCCTCCGGATATCTCTCTGTGAGTGCCCTGGGTTTGACAGCGTCGATGTTCATCTTTGTCTCACCTTCGGAGATGCCTCCCCAGATCGACCCCGACATTCCCACCCAGACGAAACAAGAAGATTTCGGCTCGTGGACCCTCGATCTGGCCCCGTACGTCTCGGATCGGGAGGACGAGCTCGCGCAGCTGAGGTGGTATACGCTCAATGAGACCGTTGTGAAAGTGACGGGTGAGAACCGTACTGGAGACTTGTTCATAACGTTCACGACAGTCCAGGACATATTCGGCATGAACCTGCTAGATCTCTACGTGGTCGACTCGGACCGGATGAGTTCCAAGGCGACGATCACAGTTGAAATCACGCCGGTCAACGACCCTCCGAGGATCGACCCTATCGACCCCATCGTTGTACGGTACGACGATCCCTATCAGTACAATCTCGAGTTCCACATCAGGGATGTCGAGGCGCCCCCCGAAGTGCTCACTCTGTGGGTGGACTCTGCGAGCGCGCCATATGTATTCGTCGCGAACCTCTGGTTGACATTCCTGTATCCCGAGTCGTTCAACAACACCCAGCAGACAGTCTTCCTGTCGGTGTCGGATGGAGAGTACATCGCCTCGACGGTTATCGTAGTGACCATCTCCGATGACCAGGTGCCAAGGACCTTGGGTCCCCTCCCGGACCAGGTCATGAACCAGGGCGATGTTAAGCGAGGAGCTTTCGACCTGGACAACTATTTCACCGACTCCGATGGTTCCAACCTCTACTACACGAATGCTAACACGCATGTCGGGGTGATAATTCAGCCCAACCACACGGTCGATTTCTACGCCCCTGTCAACTGGGCCGGGCACGAGTACATCGTATTCTCGGCAAAGGACGACAGAGGAGCCAGGGCCGAGAGCGCACTGCTCATGGAAGTCCTTGCAGTGAACCAGCCTCCGACCATATCGAATGTCCCAGACCTCGTGGTAAGACATGGACTGCGGTACGACTTCGACCTCAGCCCCTACATCGGGGACCTGGACGACAGTATTTGGGTTCTCGTCGTAACGGTCGACGACCCGCGCGCGTGGACCCTTGGGACATTGCTTTCTATGTCGTTCCCCAGCTCCATGACTGGAATGAAGGTCCCCATGAACATCACGGTAAGCGACGGCCTACTCTCTGACTGGTGGGTGATCAACGTGACTGTTTCCGACGATTATCCTCCAGAGCTAGTCATGGCCGCCCCTGACCACTCGTTCCTTGAGGACAACCCCATCGCCTATCCAGTGCTCGGACACCTGGATGACTTCTTCATGGACAGGGACGGCGATCCACTGACATACAGCGTGTTTGTCTCTGTGCGGAACGTCACGGCCGAGGTCGTGCCCACAATCGGCAACTGGTCCATTCAATTCACCCAGGAGCGCGACTGGTACGGCTCGGCGAACCTGACATTCAGGGCGACTGACGGGCAGGGCGCGCTCACGGAAACGACCGTGACCCTCATGATCTTGAGCGTGCCAGACCAGCCTGTGCTCAGCCTGCCTGATTCCTTCACCGCGACCCAAGGGTCCCGTTCAATGCTTGAGCTGAGCAAGAACGTGACGGATCCGGACTCGGCTGTGGCAGACCTAAGATGGGTGATGGATTCTGCCTATCCTGATTACATGAGCATCCATGGAGGGATCATTGTCCTCGATTTCCCCTTGGGCTTCCTTGGGGACGGAGAGAAGTCCAGGACGTTTACGGTGATCGTCTCGGTGTTGGACCAGGACAATCTCATGAGCACCGACAACATGACGATCACGGTGGCTAGGAATGTCGTGGTCAGTCACGAGAACCCCATGCTTTGGCTTGGTCTATTTGGCTCCGCAGGGGCGGCGGTCTTCCTCTCAGCATATGCGGTCGTCCGGCGCAGGAAGCCGTTCGTAATCAGAGACCTGATGCTGATACACAACGACGGCTTCCTGATAGCCAGGCACGCGGCCCACCACGAGGGCGAGATCGACGAGAACATCATGAGCGGCATGATGACCGCGGTCCTCAACTTCGTGGAGGACTCCATGTCCGGTGGAGGCGAGGGGCTCAAGACGTTCGGGTTCAAGGAGTACCAGGTGGTCGTCGAGAGGGGCAAGAAGTGCTTCGTTGCTGTGGTCTTCGAGGGCGACGAGCCCGAGGACTTCTCGAAACCGATGAAGCAGCTCGTGGACACGATCGAGAAGATCTACAAGAAGAAGCTCGTGCACTGGACCGGGGACATCGAGACGGACTTCGCGGGCGTGGACATGCTCATTGGGTCCTTCGTCAAGGAGCACAGCAAGAAGCGGCATGTGGGCAGGAGGAGCAAGATAGGTGCCTCTGCAAGCAGCATATTCAAGCCGAAGCCTGCGAAGCCAAAGGTGAAGCCGAAGCAGGTCAAGGTCGATGTCGCGACAGGGCAGAAGGTGCAAACGCCTGCGACAGCTCCGCAGCAGAAGACGCCTGAGACAGCCTCGAAGTAGATGGACGAATCCTTCTCAACCCTCATATCCAGGTTCACTCTTCTGACTTCGCCGCCACAGCAGCAACTCATTGGATATTGTACCTCGCCTCAGAAAAGCCCATAGGAGGGAGAGGCGATACGCATTGAGAGCGATATGACTGGAAATGCAGCAATAGACCGCTATCTCACTCAGATTTCCAATTTGCTGAAGAATGAACCAAGTGGCGATCTGCTGGACCTTGGGTGTGGAAACGGGGAGTATACATCGTTGTACATGAAGGCCTCCGGTGCAAAGGAAGTCACTGGTGTCGATATCCATGAGTCGTCGCTTGAGCTCGCTAGGCGAAGGGGGATCCGGACTGTACAGCACGATCTTGATGAAGCTCTTCCTTTCGAGGACAACTCATTCAGTGTAATCATCACCACGCAGGTGATAGAGCATTTATTCGATTGCGACCATTTTGCATCGGAGATATTTCGTGTTCTGAGACCTGGCGGATATGCCATTTTCGCCACAGAGAATCTTGCTTGTTGGAGCAATGTGCTTTCACTAGTTCTCGGATATCAACCTCACACAGAGAGCATCTCTAAGGTCCGGAGAATAGGGAATCCATTCGCCGGCAACTACGGAGAAGTCATGGACCATGAGGAGATGCAGCATATTCATGTGTTCACCTATAGGAGTCTCTATGAGTTCTTGAACCTTCATGGGTTCAAGGTGGAAGCATCCAGATGTTCGGGGTATCCGCCATTTCCGCACGGACTATCTGGAATCATGGCAAGACTTGATCCGTACCACGCAAGATACATGAGTTTCAAAGTGCGGAAACCGCTTGTGTCGGATTCGAGTAACTGACAAGTTTTCTTCGCCTCTAGAAGGAACCATACGAGACTCAGAGGAGAAGAGTATGAGGAATCAATAAGACGTATCAGTCACCTTTTGTGAAGAAGCAGATCAGTTGATTCTCAGAGGGACCGCCGATGTATACCACATTGTTGTCTTTCAGGGTCTCTGCTATCATGGTCCCGTCCACGACCACTACCCCGAACGGGAACTCCTGGGCGCCGTTTGTGGTCCACTGTCCTTCGAGCACGTAGAAGGTAGTCTCGTTCAAGGCGAGACCTTCTCGGAGCGCGTAGGGCAGATCCCTTCCGTAGTCTATGTCGAACAGCCTCCAGCCCGTCTCTCCCAGGCGCTGGTCGGAGACGTAGTAGCTGACGCCGTGCTCGGAGAAGTACTGGACGGCGTCGTACTCGAAGTCGTAGGTCTGGTTCTGGACGCCGAACAGGCGCTGGCTGTCGTAGGCGATCGGGAGCGTGGAGGCGCATATGATGACGAGGGAGACGCCCGCGACCACTCCGCAGCAGAAGGCGCCCGAAACAGCCCCGAAGTAGGTCGACGAAGATTCCCATTCTCGACATCGCCGCCGTAGCCGGGACTCCTTGGATATCGTGTCCAGAATACGAGAGGCCAACAACTCGTTTCCATACTCTCAGAGGAGGTCGAATGCTTAAGTATCATCGCCGAATATCACGGTACGGTCGTGGGGATTCGTGAGAGAACAATGAGAGAAAGTCTCTTGTTGACTGATGGGGCGTTCAAGAATTCATTGGCGATTCTAAGATCATTGAAAGATGATTACAGGATAGACATTGTCACTCGACTACCCAAAACTCAGAGTCGATGTTGGTATTCTAACTATCGGAATGAAGTGATTCGACTCAAGGAGGAAGAAGACATATCCTCGTACGGACAAAGTCTGCTCAAGATCACAGAAATGAGCAAGTATGATTTCTTGATTCCCGTTGGGCTCAGTAGTTGTGTTGCCATATCTCAGAAGAAGCATCTCTTCTTGGAAAACACAAAGGCCCTCATTCCGGATTGGAGATCAATGAAGATCGCTTATGACAAAGGAGCAACAATGAGATTGGCTAAAGACATTGGGGTACCTATGCCGTGGACATTGGAGATCGACGAGAAGAGCGTCAATCAAGTCACAGACTACCCAGTTGTCCTGAAAGTCCAGGATGACAAAGGCTCTTTTGTTAGGTACTGCAATAACAGACTTGAGTTGGAACCGTGTTTGATGCATCTAGGCAAGAACGGAAGAAGGAACCCTATTGTCCAACAGTACATCGAAGGATCAGGCTATGGGTTCTATGCGATCTACCGCAACGGGGTGATGTTTGATTTCTTCATGATAAAGAGAGTCCATGAAATGCCGATTACTGGCGGGGCAAGCTCCTACGCCATTTCAATCAAGAATAGACTTCTGTTCGAAACAGGAAAAAGGATTGCAGATGCAATGAACTGGGATGGGCCAATCATGGTGGAATTCAAACTTGACCCGAATGACGGTCTGTTCAAGTTGATTGAAGTCAACCCGAAGCTATGGGGTTCTCTCGGGATTACGATTGCCGCAGGGATTGATGTTCCAAGAATCATAATCGGAATCCTCAAGGGAGAGATTGAAAAGCCGTTATCATCGCGATTCGAGGATGCGCGATATCGAGAGATGTCATTTAGATGGACATTTCCGGATGAGTTTGAGCGATTAATGTCCAATCTTGGAATCCGCGAACTGAGAGCCTTCATTGATAGTCGGCCTGATGATTCGAACATGGATCTAACAGATCCATTTCCAACAATCTTCGACATCGGATATGGTTTGATATCAGGGGCTAGAGCATTTGTGGATGCAGAAAAGAGATTCCCTCACGGAGTTGCCCAAAGACATGTTGTGTGATCTTCATATTCATTCCAAGTATTCGCATGATTCTCTGTCAAGACCAAGAGACATTCTCAAAAGAGCAAAGAAAGTGGGACTTGACACAATATCGATTACTGACCACAATTCAATGACCGGCTCCTTGGAAGCGGCGCAGATTTCGAAGGAATTTGGGGTTCAGGTGATAACGGGAATTGAAATCAGTACTGATGTTGGCGATGTCATAGGGATAGGTATAACCGAGGCTATCGATAGCCAGGATTGGAGAGAGGTTGTCTATTCCATCCACAACCAAGGCGGAGTAGCAGTTTTTCCGCATCCCTGCCGAGACCACAAGAATCATGTGGAGGTGGCCAAGGCTGTTGATGCGATCGAGTGCTTCAATGCAAGGGTTACGAAGGAGGACAATGATAAGGCACTTAGGCTAGCGCGTGACTACAATAGGCCTATCATCGCTGCGAGCGACGCCCATACACTAAGGGAAATTGGAAATGTCATAAATTCTGTCCAGGGCTTTGGATTCTCCAATGGATCAATCATCAAATCAGAATATGCTGATAGATTCGATGTTCTCTGGTCGATTGGGATAGGCAAGGTAAGGACGCTCATTTCGTCGATTTGAATCGCTCGAAGATTCTCAGAACAGCAAGAGTCTCTTATGCCCAATCAGGAGCCAGAATACCAGTGTTCATCTTTCGAACACCACTCAAAGATGTCACAGCATCGAGCAATCCATGCGCCTCTTGTTTTGCATTCCTGTATTATCTTTTCGTATAGACCTGCGCGTCCAGGATACTCCTCTTCATTGAACGCATTGTTATGCCATAGTACTGTCAGAAGGGCGCCTCGTCCTTCTGCTTCAACTATCAGTTCCTTGCACTTGCGCCACGCGTCTTCAACATTGTCGCTATGTTCGAAAAGAGGGCCATCCATGATTGTCAAAGGAATGGCCAAGAATTGTGGAATATCAAGAGGTCGGAAAGGGATATCCATTTCATCACGAAATCCCACTTTGTCACGGCTACCAAATGTCACATCATATTTGAATCCTACCGCACATTGCAGTTCCCATGTTCTTGGAATCTCTAGATTTAAGAAATGTTGCCTAATCCCTAGCACGGATTTTCCAAGGATTCTTTCAAGAGTTGCCTTTTCTGTGAGCAACAACTCCTTGTTGAGATATGAATCATAGGAACCATGAACGCCTATTTCCCATCCACCAGAATCGAGAGTCTTGATTACTTCAACTATGTCTGGGTCTTTGATATTGTAGTTTCCGAAAGTCAACTTGTAACTGGATGGCTTCAAGATGTCAACTCTCTTTGTTTCGTTCAGAAAGAAGAATGTCGAAAACACACCAAAATTCTTCTCTATCTCGACTATTTTGTCAAAGTTCCAGTACGGCCTTTCTCGTCCTTTATTAAAGAGTGATACAAGATGATATGGGTTTCCAGTTTTCAACAAGTAGTATGCACAATGCCACCATTTCTTCTGAACTCGATCGACGTCATGCGTAAGACACAATGCGAATTTCCTGTTGTCAGGCCAGTGGATATGTATCTGTTTCATTCTAGCCAGTAGATGGCTACAACGCTTTTATTCCTTCCTACTTCTTGGTTGTTTCCAGTGATTGACCTGAGAACCCACAGTGCTCTCCACATTCCTGTTCCGCATACTATGAGCATAGTGGAAACGCAACCTGAGAAGGAAAGAAAGGGGTTTGGGTCCGGTTGCCGGCTTGCATTCCAAAGATGGGATTTCGGACAGATCTTATACCTTTTCGGGTTGACCAGTCAATCTAGTGGGTTCAAGTCCCACAGAGTCAACGAATCTCGGAAAAGCCTCTATGATGAAATGTCCCTAGTCGACAACTCGATGCAGGCTATCTTCTTCTCAACTCTCCCGATCTTCACGGATTCCCTGGGGCTATCGGACATACCTCTATTCGCGGTCTAGGCCGCACTATGGTACTTCGTCCCTTTGTCATGGATTTGCCCCAATCCATAGGACGCACTCGAAGTGCACTCTTTTCCCCGGGTCGGATCCGTGACTAGGATATCGTATGGTCTTTCGACTATTCGTATGCTGCGGATCCCGAGGGACGATTTCATCATAACATCCATAGGGGAGGAAAGGCGGCAGAATCCTGCCATCGACGGGAATCGCTCAGAAAGGCAGGATAGACCCTGTTGCCTTGCGTTTGCCAATGCAGGGTAGGTCGTTAGTGCCCGAAATGCGAACGCTCAACGACGCATTACGGTGTCGAACATCTCTCAAAATGGTATTATCAAGAAGACTATTTCTAGATAGTCGACTCATTCGTTGTGGTATGATGGTTCAGTTCTTTCTTGATTCCACGTAAAGCGATATTTTTGGGTGGGTACTATCGAAGTAATATGTGTTTCTCAATATCCCGCAATGGCTTTGACCGAAAGCAGAAGCATAAACATCTTGAAATCCTGCCAGTTTCAGCATCCTGACCAGCTTCTCAAAATTCCACCAATTGATGTGATTTCCCGGGTATTTCCTTTGGATGTCTAATGGGCAAAGGGATGTGCAGTAATTTAGGACGTCCTCATAACTCATAGAAGAAAACATCTTACGAAGTTCTTCATCCTCTACACGCTTGGGAGCTCCATCTGCATGAATGGTTGATGCACTTGTTGCGAAATGTGCCAGGAATACCTGATCCAAGCTAGCCGCCTTCATTGGTTTGTTGTACTTGAGTCCCTCCCATCGCCCTGGTACACTCTCATCTTCCTCCCAATAGAAGAACTTCCTATCTCCTGAGCGGTAGGCGGCATACTCCAAATCAATATTCGGTGTTGTGATTCGAAGAAAGCCTCCCTTTCTCAGGATACGATAAGATTCAGAAAAGAGATTGAGCGCTGCTGCATCTGTAATATGCTCGATCGTATGGCTGGTGTAGACGACCTCTGCAGAGGCATCATCAATCGGGAGGGGTTTCATCTCGAGGAGGTCGTAGTTCATTCCAGCCAGAGTCATTTTTGTACTATGTTTGTACCAATCCGAGATGAAATCAACGTTAGTCCATGCAGGATGAGAGAAGCTTCCAGCACCGACGTTATAGAATCTACGTCCTTTAACACTCGATTCAGGATATTCCTGATAATAGTCGTCAAGATCATTGATGTTAATGGGCGCAACGGCGTAGCCAAATTTGTTGACTATTTTATGTAGATAGGACAGCACTAGAAGTACTAACTCAGTTATTCCATATTATAGTTCTGACAATTCTTAGCGCCCATATTGCGGGAACCCCCTTCAGGGCTAGCCAACATGCCTGCCCTGTGGGCGCCAAGCTCCGAAATGAGAGAAGGAAAGGGGGTTGAGCCCTGGAAAGGACCATATGGAAGGAAATGCGATTTGGGCATAGGGGAATGACAATCGGGCCGTACCAAGCGTCCAAGCGATTGTGGTATTTCTTACCGATGCGAGATTTCTTCGACACAAGGAGAATCGGAATTATCGATGAACTCTCGAATGGCATTATTACACGCCGCACCAGCAAGAAGCAAAGAATTCTGGAAGTTGGATGTGCCTCGGGCAGCAATTTCATTCGCCCTCTTGCGGACAGGGAGGACATTGAGCTATATGGCCTCGACTTGAAGGACTATGGACTCAGACAGAACAACTTCGAAATGGTCGTTGCGGACGCAGAGAGAATCCCCTTTCCTGATGTCTTTTTCGATTTGACGGTGTCAATCGGCGTCCTTGAAGCCATTCACCCGATGGAGAAGCTTTCCCGAGTCATCCTTGAGATTCTTAGAGTTTCCAAACGCTATGTCGTGGTTGTGCCAACTATTAGTTCATTCTTGGACCCCCATACAGGCACTGTACGCTGGCAGATGAAAGACTGCAATCGGAGACGCAAAGAGGAATTCCTGAAGTATATGAATGACGAGGCATGGCTTTCGTTCAAGGGATTCTCTGATGCGAGGACACGCAGGTTCTACTACATTCCACCGATCTTAGGAAACCTCGCGATATATGGAGAACGCCGGTGAATGGATGCCAAAGGTCGGGAAAAGGAAAGGGTTTAGTTCCTGTACCAAAACCCCCGAATTGACCTTAGAACCGAGAGATACTGGCTTGACTTAGTGTTGGACCCCACAGGGTCCATCTTGATTCTCGGAGAAGACCATACGAGATTCAAGAGGAACAGAGTCCGGGGAATTCACCAGACTTATCAGTCACCTTTTGTGAAGAAGCAGATGAGTTGGTTCTCAGCGGGACCGCCGATGTACTCCACATTGTTCTCTTCCAGGGTCTCCGTTTTCGTGGTCCCGTTCACGACCACTACCCCGAACGGGAACTCCTGCGCGCCGTTCGTGGTCCACTGTCCTTCGAGCACGTAGAATGTCGTCTCGTTCAAGGCGATACCTTCTCGGAGCGCGTAGGGCAGATCCCAGCCGTAGTCTATGTCGAACAGCCTCCAGCCCGTCTCTCCGAGGCGCTGGTCGGAGACGTAGTAGCTGACGCCGTGCTCGGAGAAGTACTGGACGGCGTCGTACTCGAAGTCGTATGTCTGGTTCTGGACGCCGAACAGGCGCTGGCTGTCGTAGGCAATAGGGAGCGTGGAGGCGCATATGATGATGAGAGAGACGCCCGCGGCCATGCCGATCTTGACATTGACGTTCTTGAGCATGATCGCGAAGCCGAGGCCGACCAGGATGGCGAAGGCGGGCATGAGGAAGTCGAAGGTGCGGTAGATGATCAGGTGGGATGTGGCATCTGTGGATCTGATGAAGCCGAACAACATTATGGATAGTGGACCGAGGAGCATCGCGAGCAGGAGGCTCTTGCCTGGACCCCTGGCTGAGAGAAGGATCCCGGCTCCCGAGCCTGCCGAGACGACCAGGATCAGATATGCCATCACAGGCACGAGAATCGCTGCGGCGGGGGCGGGCATGCCTGGGAAAATCGGATGGAAGTAGTTGTATCCCATCAGGACAGCGCCGATGACCGGCACGATAAGCTCAATCGGGAGCTTGGTCATCGATCTGTCCTGCCGAGAGAGCTTGACGCCCAGGAGAATCATCAAGAAGGCGACGGCGAGGTAAAGATAGAGATCGGTGCCCGGTTTGAGGTAATCCAGATATGGCAGACTCACTTGGCTGTAATATCCGATCGCGAGCGCCCAGGCGCCGGAGACGGTGAGGCTGTCCAGCAGAAGCTGCCTCCTGTTGGATTGGGTGTTCTTGGACGTGATCGCACCATCGAAGACGAAGGCAAATGTGACAATCACGAAGCCTACCAGCGTGACGTGATGATGTGTGAATACGGAGAGTAGAAGAGAGAGTACCAGCAGGAGACGGTAGGAGATGCTACCTCTGAGCGGGAGGGCGTAGAGCGCAAGGGCTAGGAAAACGAATCCGAGGGTCTCCTTCCAGGTGCACCCGGCGGAGAAGACGAAGGAACCGACTAGGGAGAGGACCAGGGCAGACGCAATCGATCCTCTGACGGATAATGGCCAATGCCGGCGGAAGATGATGAACACGACGGAGACGGCGATCGCCCCCAAGAGCGCTGTTATAAGCTGGGCGGACACGAGCGGATCGGTCCCAAGGACGGAGGAGAAGAAGGCGATAACGAGCCCGAGCAGGGGGAGGTCCGAGACATAGCCCTCGGCGTAGGATACGTCGATTGGGAAATCCAGACGCCCGGTGGACGATATCGCATCTGCCACTCTGTATTCCGAAAGGCCGTCGATGTTGTAGGGAAGGAGTGACCACTGCGCAGATATGAACCGGACGGAGAAGGCGACGACCATGAGCAGGAGTACGGTGAGTCGAAGAGGCCGAGGAGTAGAGATGCGGTTCACGCTCCTTCTGTGATTATCAATCGAAGCCAGTTAAGAGCATAAAAACGTTGGGAACAAGCTAGTGCATGTCCCGCCTCAGAACCGCCGAGCGACTGGTAAGCGACGGTACAGTGCCCCGTCTGAGAACACTAGCAAAAGGTTAAAGGACACCGAGATAATTCGAATCTCCGAAAATCCCCGAAGGATTCCGGAGGAATGGTTGGTTGCGTCAGAGTCCGCTCGGGGGGCGAATCATGACGACTGTGGAAAACATGGTAGTGACAATAACAGTAATGCTAGGATTTAGTAGCAAGAGCGCTGTTGAACGCGGCACGCAAACATCAAGAGGGAAGGAGTTTGTACAAAGGTAAGTTAGTTGCGGTTGTTGTACCAGCATTCAATGAATCTAGACTAATCATGCAGACGCTCAGTTCAATACCGACTTATGTTGACAGGATCTACGCTGTCGATGACGCGTCAACAGACAATACTTTCCAAATCATTTCCGAGCAAGCGGAGAATGATTCCAGAATCGTTGTCATCAAACGACGCAAGAATGGAGGCGTCGGAGCATCAGTGGTTTGCGGGTACAAAATGGCGCTTTTTGAGAAGATCGAAATCGCAGTAGTAATGGCCGGAGACGGCCAAATGGATCCAGTATACCTCCCAGGTTTGCTAGACCCGATAATTGAAGGAGAAGCTGAATTCACGAAGGGTAATAGGCTCTTCCGAAGAGATTTGAGATGCGGAATGACATCTTGGCGTTATTTCGGAAACGTGGTGCTCAGCTACATGAACATGATTGCCTCCGGTTATTGGAGGGTTGTCGACCCTCAGAACGGATACATAGCAATCACTTGGAAGGCATTGAACGCAATTAATCTCGATAGCATATATCCGAGGTATGCATTCGAGAACGATATGCTGGTGAAACTGAATGTCCATGATATCAGAGTGGTTAACGTCCCTATCCCTGCACGATACGGAGAAGAGGAATCTAAGATCACCTATGGGTCATTCATTATTCGCACCTCCGGCTACTTCTTGCGGGCATTCTTTTGGAGGCTATGGAAGAAGTACATGGCCAGTAATGGACCTGATGGTATTAGCAGTGAGGCTAGGCAAAGTGAATCCGGAAACCATATAGCTAGTCCGTACGATGATGGTGTGTGCGAGCTGATTCCCAATACGCCATCTCAAGAAACTCTCGAAAGTAACTCGAGAGGCACTTCCTATGCAATGCTGGAGACCAGCAAACTCGTAGGCGGCAATCCAAAATGAAAATCGCACTCTTCCTGAACACCCCCGCTCAGGTCCACTTCTACAAGAACATAAGAAAGGGCCTTATCGAGAATGGACATGACGTGACGGTTCTGGCAAGAGACTATGACTATGCATCGACGATCCTACAGGAATTGGCCATTGACCATTCCGTCTACGCAAACACTCCGATCTCAAAGACCGGCAAACTATTGCAGTTCCCTCACGATGTCCTCACGGCATATTCCCTTCTCAGACGCAGAGAGCCCGACATGATTGTTGACGCCGGCTTGTACGGCGCCTACACTTCTAGACTTCTCAGGAGCCGGACAATCCTCTTCACTGATTCGGAATCTACTCCACTACAGTTCCTCTTAGCTATTCCATTCGTTGAAGCGATAATCACGCCTTCATGTTTCCTGAGGACACTCGGACCGAAGCAGGAATACGTGGCGAGCTACAAAGAACTTGCATACCTTCATCCAAAGTATTACAGTCCAGACTTAGCAATAGTCAAGGAACTCGGATTGGACGACAATGGGGGATTCGTTTTGGTCAGGTTCAACCGTTTCGATGCTCTCCATGACCTGGGCGTCAATGGATTTTCATTGGAGGCAAAACGTGAATTAGTGCGACGACTGGAGCGATATGTTCGCGTCGTCATTTCTTGTGAAATGCCACTTCCAGAGGATCTTGATGCGTACAGAATCGATTTTCCGAAGTCAAGAATCCACGACCTGATATCCGGAGCGAGACTCGTTGTCGCTGACACTGGGACTATGGTCACTGAGGCAGCGTGTCTGGGAACTCCAGCAGTGATGTTGCATCCTAGAGCGAGGCAGTATGGCAACTTCGTCGAGCTCGAAGATAGATATGGACTAATCCGTACTTTCAGTCATGATTGGAAAGGCGCCATAGACGCGGCAGAGGTCATAGCTCAGAATCAGAGGGTGAAAGCAGAATGGATAGACAAGAAGGAGTTGTTACTCAGAGAAAAGGTTGACATGACAGATTATATGATCAAGACCATTGAGCGATTCGCATGTTCGCGCGCGCAGAATTTGTCTTGCAGCGAGAAGAATCGCGCACCAAGCAACGCCAATGACGAGTAGGCATGCGGACACATGCCGGCACATCACCGCACCCAAGACTAGAGGAATGTGAACAGATTTGATCGGCGACGATTTCACAACCGACAAGTACGAACAATTGTGCAAGTCACTTCGGGAGAAGTACATTTCTGCAACGGTTCTTGAATATCTTGAGGGTTTGCGAAGCAAGAAGCGCTTTGTGGTTCTGAGGCACGATGTTGATAGGTTCCCGAAGAACGCGCTGACTATGGCGAGACTTGAGCACAGAATGGGCATCCACGCTACGTACTACTTCAGGTTCCCTTCAACTTTCAAGAAAGAAGTAATGGATGATATTGCCGCCATGGACCATGAAATCGGCTACCATTATGAGTGCTTCGCGAAGGCGAGAGGAGACATTGAGAAATCGATTGAGCTGTTCGAGAAGGAGCTTTCCATTGTCAGAGATGCAGGATTCCCAATCAAAACAATCTCCGCCCATGGCGGATCAGCGACGTACAGTAGTACCGACCTCTGGCGCGACCATGATTTTCGAGAGTATGGGATTCTCGGGGATGCACATTTGTCGCTGTTGCCGAATCATAACCTCACCTATTTCTCAGATACGGGTAGAACTTGGAGCAGTGCCGCGGCAAAGACAATCCCACCTCACTCGCCCAGGTATATCCGAAGAACTGATGACCTCATCTGTCAACTCAGAGATGAGCATTACGCGAACTACTACCTTTTGGTGCACCCAGAGCGATGGGCTTCGAACAATCTTCAATGGATGAGGAGCTATTTCTTTGATGCTTCAGTCAATGCAGGAAAGAGTCTAATGTCGATGGCAAATCGGTAGAATGCCAGCCTGGAGTACCTTGTCGTTACGTGAGGTATCATGTTGGACCAGACTCTCGACCGATAGATTCTAATGCCAATTTGACAGATGCGAGAATCGTATGCACTTCGGCATCGTCGACTTAATCAGGGCAATATCTATTCTCAGTAGATGAATGCGGTTGCGAGGCAGGTGAATGGAGAGACTCGGAGTCAGACTTCCCAATTGCCGATGGTGATGGCTATGGACTATGAAGATGATGATTTGGGAAGAATCCAACGTATTCACAAGTCCACCCTCAATGGTGGCAAGACTCTCGTAGAACTCGCTTACTATGACGGGGCTTCGATGTGGTGGAATGTTCATCCAATGTTCTTGAACGTTATGAGCACTGATAGTTACTTCCCCATGCGACGTGCTAGGCTCCTTGTCCGTCTTTTCAGAATAGTAGGTCCATATCTACTGATTGTTTATGATCTCTGCATGAAGATTCTGATGAGGCTCAAGAACGTGCCTAGACCAATCAGAGAGCGAAGTAATGGACGGGAAAGGACAATAGCATTCTTGACACAAAACATGGAATGGGAAAGGGTTCTGGACTCGGCAAGCGGAACCTACAGAAAGGGAGATCGTTTCTTTCAGTCACTCATAGAAGAGTGCCAGTCGCGTGGCTATGGTATTCTGAGCTTCTACCCATCGCTGGTTCAGCCTGGTCGCGGAGCAAGAATCCTCAAGGAGAAATTGACGGATTGGGAAGTTGCGCACGTTCCCCTCGAGATGTATGCGGATCTCAGTGTATGGAAGAAGTATCTCTCTGCCTCCCGACATTTCAGAGAGATATGGAAGTCAGTACGCTCCGACAAGACTCTGATGAATATTTCTATCTCAGATGGAATTACTGAGCACAAGAAGCTGATGGCACACCTGGAATTCTACTTCACTTTCTTGTTTCCATACCTAGTGAGAGAATCAGGACTCTGTGTGAACTTCATTCAGCGAGAGCACCCATCCGTATTGGTGCTCACGAACGAATATGGATGGATAGAGCGGAGTTATCTTGTTTCTGCGAACAGAGAGGGCGTTAGAACAATCGGCATTCAGCACGGTATAATACATCCAAGGCATTCCGGTTACATCCACGATGAGGAGAACATGCAGCGTCAAACCTCAAATCCACTGCACTGCCCAATTCCAGACATTACCGCAGTCTCTGGGTCCTACGATTACGATCTGCTGACCAAATTGGCATTCTATCCAACTGATACCGTTGCGATAACGGGTCAACCGAGATATGACATTCTATTCTACGCTTCAAAGCTGTATTCGAGAAGAAGATTCTTTGAAAGGAACGGAATAGACCAAAACCACAAAGTTGTCTTGTGGGCCACGCAAGCTCATGGCTTATCGTTTGAGGAAAACCAGAAGAACTACGAGTGTGTCTTCAATACCATTCGAGGGATGAAGAACGTCACCCTAGTTGTGAAACAACATCCGGGAGAACCCGAGAGCTATACAGAAGAAATCAGGAAGAAGATCGACTACTTCAATGTGAGCAATGTAGTAATGGTTTCAAAGGGCTCAGACATGTATGAACTGACATACGTATGTGACATTCTGCTAACGAAGACATCCACGACTGCTATAGAGGCTATTGCGCTTGACAAGCCGGTCATAGTGCTTGACCTGGGCTCTGCCCAAGAATCGGCTGATTATGTAAAGGATGGGGTGGCCCTTGAGGTGCGCAACGCCGCAGATCTCAAATCCGCAATCAACTCGATACTGGATGGCAACTACAACATCTCGAACATTCGGAATGATTACATCGCACGACGCTTGTTCCGAATTGACGGCGAATCGTCGAAGCGAACCGCCAATCTTATTGAAGCGATGATACCATGAACATTCTCTTGATCGGAACAGGAATCCCAACAGAAAGCATGCGGGGTGTAGGGGGAGCTGGCGCTGTTGTAATAAGCATCGCGGAGACACTCTCGAAAACAGACAAGGTCTATGTTATTCCGTGGTGGTCAGAGAAACCGACGATTCTCAGGAGAAACTTGGTGAAGAATGGAGTAGAATACATAAGACGGAGGATCACGCTGGAAGTTGTCTACCTCATGATGAAGGGCTCTTTCTCTGGGTCTTTCAAAGCAGCCACGAAATATGCCCACGGACTTAACAAGATCAAGTACGCTCTATTGTACACATTCGACAGAGCCCATATTGAAGCGACTCTGAGACTTTTCAAGATTGATGTTGTTCATGTTCATGGACCCACCCTGCCTTACTTACCCTATATCGAGGCCGCGATTGAAGAAGGAACGCCTTTGGTCTGCACATGCCACGGAATATGCACACTCAACCCTGACATAAATCTTGATTTTGACAAAAGCTTCGAAAAGGACATCCTCAGAAGAATATCGGATGCCGACAGAACTGAGATTACCACTGTCTCCACTCAGGTTAGGGAACAGTGTATCAATCATTTCGGTATTTCGCCAGACAGGATAAGGGTGGTTTTGAACGGAGTTGATCATGACAGATTTCATAGTGTCGAGAAAGCAATTGGCGACCTGAGAGAACAATATTCCATACCGCAAGACAAGATAGTCTTGCTTCAGGTCGGGACTTTAAGCAAGCTCAAGAACCATAGTCTAGTGCTTCGCGCATTAGCGGAAATGGACAACGAAATCAAAGGTAGACTCCTCTACGTCATTGTCGGAGATGGAAAAGAGAGAAAGACCTTGTCAAGCATCATCAAAGAGAACAGACTGGATGCCTGTGTGTTCTTCATGGGGTGGACTGATAGGAATCTTCCCGATATGTATCGCCTAGCGAATTTCTTCATTTTGCCATCAACCTCGGAAGGTCTGCCAATGGTGTTCTTGGAATCGATGGCAGCGGGTCTGCCTATTATCACTTTCGCAGATTTGGAAGGTGTAGCGGACATATTCAATCCAGATTGCATCGAATTGATACCAGACCGAGACGTGAAATCAGTAATCATGACAATCCAGAGTGCAATTGAAAGAGAATGGAATAGGGAGAAGATAGTGAAACATAGTAATTCGTTCAATTGGGGTAACGTCTGTGAAGCATACCGCAATACATATAAGGAACTGATTGACCACGAAAGACAGTAGAGCGGGTGGAATCAATGCGCAACACAAATCGGGTGTTTCGGATCGAACTGTTGTGTACGTTGGGCTTTCTTATCGCGTTCACAGCCACCATACTCTTAACCAGATTCGCCACAGTAGATGACTTTGTGTTCAGCAATCTGACGTGGGCAATGAGCGCAGAGATAACTGGACATGTGGATATGTATCTTGACCCGTTTCCTGGGTATTCAGTTGTTTGTACTATCTTCGCAAATGTTTTAGGACTTCGATATGAATCTGTTGTTGCTCTACCGTTCTTGGCACCATTATTTGTTTTCACCTTGATGGCGATCATCAGGAGGATGGCCGGTTCGCCCTCACGTGCTGTCGCAATCTTGGTTATGGCGACATGGATGTTGTACTTCGGAGCCTCGCCAACGTTGTTCTGTCACACAATTGGGTTAGCACTCTTCCTTGTCGTGATGTTGGTTTCCCTCATGCGCCTGGGAAAACAGACTCCAGAAACCCAAAGAAATCCGTCGAACGTCCAATCATCAATAGTATTGTTGGTATTAGTGATTTCAATCAACATGGTCTCTTACAAACTGATGATGCTCACAATACTATTCTTTGTGGCACTGCAGATAAGTCTTCTGTTTTCGCGCGTCCGCGGACAGGAAAATCCCAATAATCAGCTTCGGGGCTTCATGGCACTCACTGTGTTCGGAATCACTATTGCTTTGGCATTCAACTGGTTCTTCTACAGAGGATTCATACCATCAATCCTGTATTCGTCAGGAACGCCACTAGACGGAATCATTAGACTGTTCTCAGCTCTCTCCTCTAAGGAACCGACCGCGCTCTCTGCGTATTACTTTGTCGGTGAAAGCAACAGATTGCCTCTATACCTTATGTGGGCTGGCCTAATACTCGTGTCGGTTATTCTTTGTTATGCCATCTTATTCCTTAAGACTTCTCGCCGCATATCGCTATCAAGCGGCGAAAGAGCTGCTGTCGCCTTAATCTCTGCTGGCGTTGTTATCTTGATGATATACTCTGCATTGGGTCTTGCGGATTTGGAGTACATCCTGGTGGGGGGACTCTTGGGATATCCAGTGCTGTTCAGACCTAGTCATCGGCATACTCGACGGGAGATTGGCAACAAGATCATTGCAGTCTTCGTCTTGTTGATGTTCTCCTTGACCATCATCATGAATGCATTTGCAGTGATTGATGACAGTTATGGTGGTCAAACAGATAGCAATGCGTTCCAGTATCTGGAAGGCCCGGCTGATTGGTACATCGCATATGCAAGCGACACCACCTCAACTTCGACAGACATTCTTACGTGGGGATACATAATGAAAGACACAAGTTCACTGGGCGAACCGGAATCGCCTTACTTGCATCCGTTCTCGGAGGATGACCTACTCTTCATACTTGAACCTTCTCTGTATCAAACCCACAATAGCTCGCTTGCGGACCTGTACGTGTTCAACTATAGGGAACGATATTTCTCAGTATATGGTTGGGAGAAGTTCGAATCATGGTCATATCACATTCCGGACGTGCGCAACAATCCGAATCTGAGCGTGATATACACTTCGGGTGCGGTTGATGTTTGTATCCGGTAGGACAACTAGAACCATGGCATTAGGGTAAATCACACCTTGAGAATGGTGGTTTCCGAGTGACCGCTTTGATGTGGCTCATGATCCTGCCAAGCTGCAAGTACGATCCTCGTCTTCCCTTGTACACGTAGGCAATGGCACCATGAACGCGATTTGCCTCAAATCCATTTCTCGCGCTTCAATACCACCAAAATAGCCAGAACCATGATTGTGTGGGAAAGCAACCAGGCGTATCCAATTCCCAAAGCGCCGAACGAAAGCATTAGCGTATAGGAGGTCCCCATAATCAGAGCGAACCTTAGAAGAGTAACAACAAATATGATTCCCGGCTTAAGCCTAACATTCTGAATTGCAGAAAAAATGTAGTAAGCCGCCACAAAGTAGCTTGACATGAGAAAAACCCTCAAGAGATCCGTTGCGTCCTTGTAGCTCTCACCGAAGAATGCCAGCACTGGACCAGCAAGAATCGACAACGCTACAATCATTGGAGTAATGATTGCGAAAGAGGCAATGACGACCCTCCTAGCATTTGCACGAAGGTTTTCTCCATGGCTTCCTTCCACATAAAGTGAAGTGGAGAGACTCATAGGAATGATAAAGACAAGCCCAACAATGGAGAAAGAAATGTAGTATTCTGCAACTTGTGTGTCTCCGAGCAAAGCAAGGACAATCAATGGAAGCAGGGCGGCCGGGACTGCATATAGAATGCCTGAGATATAATTCAACGAAGAGAATCTCCAAGTGTCCTTCAAGAACTGCATGGCAATGCCGATTCTCAGTCTAACGAGTTGTCTCAACATTATGGTCGACGCAGCCGCCACAACAAGGTATGCGCAACCGAACGATGCCAGTATTCCGAAGTAACCCGTTGGGGCAAGCAGGAAAAGCATAGGGATTCTAACGAAGAGAATTACATTCTGAATCAGATACAGGTCACTCCTTCTAAGTGCCACCGTGACCGTCATCAAAACAGAGGCTACAGAATATGACAGCGTGAAGACCAGTAGAAGCGTGGCGTGTTGCCAATTGCTCTGGATGGTCGAAAGGCCCGGCAAGACAAGTCCAACAACTCCGACAAAACAGGCCCAAGCAACAACCGATGCGATGCTTGTTATAGTGAGACACGTGCTTGCGACCTGAGATTTGTCTCTCACTGGCAGAAATCGCATTGCTGAATAGTCGAACCCTAGTCTCGATACCATCAGTATCAAAGTCAGCGACGATATCAATGCCGCGCCCAAGCCAACTTGACTGACAGTATAGTACCTTGCCGCGATCAACCAGAAGAAGAATCCTACTGCCATATTGATAATGTTACCAGCAGAAATGAACACGCTAGTTCGATAGAGCGGCATTGTAAGAATCTGACGCAACCGAGAGGTCGTCATCATAGGAACCGCGGACAATCCGACAGCTTTTGTCGGATAAGATGCTTTTCCAAGAAATGCCTTCGTACCGTCAAGTAAGCACCTCCCAACGGAACTCGGTTCCGTACGAGAAGTCGTCGGAAATCGTAAATGCCAAGGTCCAGCTTCTCGCTGAATCGAGACTTAGCCAATGCGAAAAGACTTACTAAAGATGCTTCTATGTCGCCTCCAAGAAGTCGTCCGACGTCTCTTTGAAGTTCCTGACCCTATAAGTCATCCTGTGGAACTCGATGCCCATGCACCTGAACGCCCTCTCAATCCATTGACCTCTTTCGATGAGGAATAACGGGGTCCCCGCCCACGCTCTCGCGATCTTCCCGTCGAACGTACCTACCTCCTTTGTGAACCAGCCACTCTCTTCTTTTGCCGAACCTCGAAAGATAGTATGAACTCGTACTCCTTCTCGAGCACAAACCGGAGCACGGCCAGGCCGGCAGGCCAAAGACTTGGCGAAAAGTACTTTCACATGAGATGTATTAGCAGACCCACGAATGCTAAAGCGTGTCATCGACTTGAGGAACGTCTGATGGAGAACAAGAGGCCTTCAATAATCGCCATAATCCCAGCTCGAGGAGGGAGCAAAGGAATTCCTCGAAAGAATATTCGTGACTTAGAAGGAAAGCCATTGATCGCATATACGATAGATGCTGCACAAGGATCCGGAAGCTTTGATAGGATCATAGTCTCGACCGATGATGATGATATCAAGGGAATCTCAGAAAGATTTGGAGCTGAGGTGATTAGAAGACCGCGAAAATTGGCAGAAGATGAATCCCCCACTGTTGACACAATCCTTCATGTCCTTGATACTCTGGAGAAAGATGGCTATAGACCGGATGATGTGATGCTTCTCCAGCCGACTTCCCCGCTCAGAACGACAACGGATATTGCCAATGCAATAAGACTCTACCGTGCTAGTGATTGCGATTCCCTGATAAGTGTGTGTGAAATGAATCATCCTCCCTATTGGTCGCTAGGAATTAGAGGACAGCTTCTTACACCGATCTTCCCTAGGAAAATGCAGCTCGCGAGGAGGCAGGACCTACCCAAATCATATCTACCGAATGGTGCAATCTTCATTTCATCGACGACTACACTCAGAAAATCAAGAGGATTCTATTCCGGAAGAATCGTTCCATATGTAATGCCTTCCGAAAGGAGTCTGGACATAGACTCTGAAATTGATTTCGAGATCGCGAGATGCTCTCTAAGATCACAAGGCCTCCATATGAAGCAAGAGAATCGTATCATGTTCGCAAAAAGACCAGTCGGCGATGGCTATCCGACAATGATCATCGCAGAGGCTGGTGTGAATCACAATGGATCCGTCAAATTGGCCAAAAAGATAATTTTGGCAGCGAAGAATGCCGGAGCTGATGTCGTAAAATTCCAGACGTATGTAACCGAGGATTTGATAAGAAGGAGAGCGCCGAAGGCCCCTTATCAACAAGAAAGCAAGGAAGACACCGAGGATCAATTTGAAATGCTAAGAAGATTAGAACTGACTTTTGAGGAAATGAAGGAATTGAAGGAGTTTGCGGATGAAAAGGGAATTACATTCCTATCTACGCCATTCGATCTGGAAAGCGTCAAGGTTCTGGAGAGAATTGGAGTTCCTGCATTCAAGATAGGTTCTGGTGATCTGACAAACATCCCACTTCTCAAATATGTTGCGTTGAGAAAACGACCAGTCTTACTATCAACAGGAATGGCATCAATGGATGACATTCAACTGGCGCTGAGCACCATCAGGTCAAGCGGTAACAACCAAATTGCAGTAATGCATTGCACTTCCGAGTATCCTGCTTCGATTTCAGACTGCAATCTGAGGGCAATCGGGACATTGAAGCGAGCTTTTGGAGTGCCAGTCGGCTACTCCGATCACACAATGGGGATAGCAACTCCGGCATATGCAGTCGCTGCGGGCGCCTGCTTCATAGAGAAGCATTTGACTCTAGAGCACAAAATGAAAGGGCCGGATCATAAGATGTCACTTGAACCAGACGAATTCTCACAAATGATACAGGAGATCAGGAGGGTCGAAGAGTCACTTGGATCCCCTTCAAAAGAACCCACTGATGCAGAGAAGAAGATGCGCAGATATGTCAGAAGAAGCATCGTTTCAGCGACTGACATTGAAAAGGGCAAAATAATCAAGGACTCAATGCTCACGGTTAAGAGACCCGGGACAGGAATTGAACCAAGATATTTGCCCAGATTGATTGGGAGGATCTCTCGAAGGAAGATACACAAAGATGAGTTGATATCGTGGGACATGGTAGACGAAAAAGCGATGACAGAATAGCCTGCAATGGTGTAATTGAATGGACGAGCTACACTTGCTGCAAACTCAAGTGATGCGCAAAGAATGGTGCTGAGATGCGAAACAAACGGCCTGAAAGAAGGAGGATACCCCTATTTCGCATACTATGGGACAAAAGGGATGTTGAGTATGTCAAGACTGCCATCGAATCTGGCGAGAATTGGGCAATCGGTCCATATGTATCGAAGTTTGAGAGGGAGATTGCGTCTCATACGGGTTCGGAATACTGCTCGGTATTCAATTCAGGCACATCAGCCTTGCATGCTGCATTACTAGCCCATGGAATCAAGAACGGAGATGAAGTCATAGTGCCATCATTCACGTTCATAGCTACTGCCAATTCAGTTGTCTTTGTTGGCGCAAAACCAGTCTTTGCTGATATTGAGGAGAAGACACTTGGTTTGAATCCTGAGGACGTTGTTGAGAAGATATCAAAAAAGACGAAGGCGATAATGCCGATACATTACGGTGGATGCCCATGTAAGATAGGAGAGTTGCGGAAGATTGCTGACGATAACAGTCTAATTCTGATTGAGGACGCTTCAGAGGCATTTGGTGCAAGAATTGGCAGAAGGAAGGTGGGGACCTACGGAGACTCGGGAGTATTCAGTTTCTGTCAGAATAAAATCATAACGACGGGGGAAGGGGGAGCAATCGTTACGGATTCTTGTGAAATTGACAGAAGACTAAGACTTCTAAGATCTCATGGCAAGAGCGAATCTGACAACGATTCTCTCACTTCAGGAAATCCAGACTATACATCAATAGGCTACAATCTCAGAATGTCAAATATCACTGCCGCTCTTGGTATTGCTCAACTAATGAAAGTTGAGAAGGCAATAGAGAAACGCAGAAGAAATGCAGAATACTTCGCAAAGGGTCTTGCACAAAGAGTCAGAGAAATCAAAACACTCCTTCCTCCAAAGAATTACTATAACGTCTATCAGATGTACACGATAAGATCCAGACGCAGAAATGAATTGATGAAATATCTCGCAGATAAAGGAGTATCTACAAAGGTTTACTTCGAACCGGTCCATCTGAGTCATTATTATAGAATCGTCAGAAAGACAAAATGCAGACTCCCTGTGACGGAGGAAGTATCTCGGGAAGTCCTTTCACTGCCTATGTATCCTGGCCTCAGCAGAAATGAAGTAGAATATATAGTCGATGAAATAGAAGGATTCTACTCATCATCACCTCATGATATCGAAATGAAAGGGTCATAGAAGAATGAAATCAATAAGGAATCTCTGTCTCGGTGATGAAGACGAACACAGTATCTATTAATAGAGTAATTTGGATGAGGCGTCTTTGCTGAGGGAATTGTGGCAAACGAGAGGGTGCTAGGAAATGGGCAGGGTTGTCGTCTTCTGGAGCAATCGGAGTGAAATCGGCCTACTGACACCCGTCTTGCATGAGCTCGATAGGCATAAGATTGATGCTGACCTTCATCGGCTTCCAGAATCTACACTCTTGGCAGCCTTCAGGAGTGCAGTGAAAGAGATAAAGATTGATAAAACCAAATATGCCATATGCCCATTTGATAGAATGCAGATTATGATGGCAGCTTGCGCATGCTTTCACCATGACGTGCCATTCGCGCAGATGCACGGTGGAGAGATCTCTTCTGGGACATACGACGACGTCGATAGACATGTCATTACGCTGTGGGCCGACATGATTTTCACAGCTCACGACGTATTCACAAGAAGAGCAACAAATCTAAGAAGAACTGCGGGACTTTCGACTAGACGCATCTATACGGTCGGGATTACACATTTAGATGAAGAAGAGATTGATGAGTCGAAATTGCCTAATTGCCCGTACAATCTTGTTCTCTACAATCCGCCAACATTGCTTGCGAGAGAAGAAATCAGAGCAGAGTTGGACGAAGTCTTTGATCTAGCTATGCAAGAGGGAAAATCTGTAGTCTGGGTGGGCCCAAACGGCGACCCGGGGAGCGAAATCATTGAGAAATACGTGAGGAGTCACTTGAAGTCGATTAGATATGTGTCGAAAGGATACCCTAGAGCTGAGTTCCTCGGGCTGCTGAAGAATGCGGATCTGGCGATAGGCAACAGCTCCTCATTCATTTATGAAGCGCCTCTCTTGAACACACCTGTTAAGATGGTCGGGGAGAGAAACAAGACGAGAGAGCGTTTGAATTTCAAAACGGGGGCCAGCATCAAGATTGCAGGATTGATCAAGTCGAGATTGGAGAGCATACAATGGTAATCTTTGGCACAGCGAAAGTGAGCAAGCAGACAAAACTCTATCTTCCGAATAATGACAAATATCACATTGGCGATTTCTGTCTTGTTACCGTACCCCAATTGTCTATTGCTGAAGGTTCTCAGATTAATGCAGGATCAAGAATCCTTGGAAGAGAGAGAGTCACTATAGGACGCTATTCAGTTGTTTCCTATAATTGCACTCTTATGACCACTACCGATACGCCTAACGAAGCTCTAGCTTCAGATTATCTACCTGAAGAAAAACGTAGGCTCAAATCTGCTCCTATAGAAATAGGAGAACACTGCTTCATAGGAGCTAACACGATCGTAATGCCCGGGGTTACAATACACGACGGATCGGTAATCGGAGCTAACAGCTACATAGACAAAGATGTGAAGGGATGGACAATCTATGTTCCCAATCATAAACCGAAGAGACGACCGAAATTGACACTATGACAGAATTGGAGATGAAGAGTGAGACGAGATATCTGAAGAATCATATATCGCCACGACTTCATGGGAAGCGAGAACATGGTAACCCTTGAGAAATACTACAAGAATAAAACAATTCTGATTACTGGAGGAGCCGGTTCTATTGGTAGACAGCTTGCTCGTGCTTTATTGAAGTTGAATCCGAGAGCCATTAGGGTGCTCGACAACAATGAAGCGGGACTCTATTTCCTTGAACGAGAATTGGGTTCCCGTAGGATTAGGACACTTATCGGTGATGTGAGAGACAAGGAGAGATTAAGAAGAGCCACAGAGGAGGTTGACATTGTTTTCCATGCGGCCGCCCTAAAACATGTTCCATTGTGTGAATACAATCCATTCGACACAGTGAAGACCAACATCCTCGGAACGCAAAACATCATTGATTGTGCACTTGATGAAGAAGTCGAGAAGATGATAATGGTTAGCACTGACAAGGCAGTGAATCCAAACAGTGTTATGGGCGCTACAAAGATGCTGGCAGAGCGACTTGTTACTTCATCCTATAACTACAGAGGAAATAGAAAGACTGCGTTTGCCTGCGTTAGATTTGGCAACGTATTGGATTCTCGAGGTTCTGTCTTCCCTCTCTTTGAGCAACAGATAATAGAAGGGGGACCCGTCACATTGACAGATCCAAAGATGACGCGATTTGTGATGAGCGTCCCAAAAGCGGTTGGGCTAATCTTGCGTGCTACTGAAATCGCCAAAGGAGGAGAAGTTTTCATACTCAAGATGCCGTCGCTTAGAATTCTTGATTTGGTTGAGGTCATGATCGAAGTCCTCGCACCGGACACGGGTCTGAAGCCAGAAGAAATAGAAATCAAAACGATAGGCAGGCGCGCCGGAGAAAAGAATTATGAAGAATTGCTGACCATCGATGAGTCACCATACGTGACAGAAACGGATGGTTTGTATGTTCTTGATCAGAAACGCTCTCCAAGCAATAAACGTTGTGGAGTTGAAGAATACTCTTCCAAGAGTGCTGTGCTACTGGGAAGAGAAGATATAAGGAAGTTGATAAAGGAAGTGATTGAGCTTCGAGGCCTAGACCTGAACCCTGGACGGCATCAACCTTGAGAATTGAGGTGCTACCCCGCTCATCCTAGATCCTCTTTGTTGGCACTTTGGGCCAATTACCGCACTTTGGACTACCCATACAGAACATGTTGGCAAGTCTGGAGAATCGCCTCTTCGAGGGCAGGCGCCTGAGACGCCATGAGACAATGCCCTTTGAAGGACAGACATGAAAGACGCGGATGCGAGAATGAGATTCAGGGAGCTTAGAGCACAGGGTCTAGATTTCACCAGAATCTCCAAAGGTTTCGGTGTCGCGAAACACACCCTAATCAACCGATACAGGAGTCCCTTGGAGGAATCAAAAAGTCTAAAATCAGAGGGACTTGAAGGAGTCTCACAGGAGACTCTAGTGAGTGACTAGTCATTGAATTCGCGCCAATTCTAGCCAGCAGATACAGGTTGAACATGCTCATCTTCGCCTGCGCTCCGTTTCTCCTCAAGTTCTTCGATCTGCATCTTGACCTGTGCCCGAGCGGCCTCGCAATCATGCTGAGATCCGTTTCGGCGCAATGCTATCCATAAAATACTCGCTCTCAGATTCCTTATGCAATGGTCCGCTACTGTTCACGATGCGTGATACCTGATACGCGAGTAGGAAATGACTTCGATCAGAATGGTGTCTGCACGGCCTGCAACAATTATGAAAAAGGAAAGCTAGTCGATTGGGATAAGAGAATGGAAGAGCTATCAAGATTATGCGACCGACACAGGGGAAAAGGAGAATCAGGGTATGATTGCGCAATTGCGGTTTCGGGTGGTAAGGATTCGCATGTGCAAGTGCACTTGATCAAAGAGAAGATGGGTATGAACCCTCTGCTTCTCTCAGTCGATTCATACAGTGGGACCGAGACAGGCCGGCAGAATTACGAGAATTTGTCGAGCTCGTTTGGGTACGATATCATCAAACTCACCCCTAATTTGAGGGCCGCAAGAAGCATAACAAGAAAGGCCCTCATAGATCTTGGATCGCCAATGTGGTTTTTTGATAGTGCAATCTATGCCTTTCCATACAGGATGGCAATGAAGATGGGAATTCAACTCCTCTTCTATGGCGAAAACGTGAGTTATACGTATGGTGGACTTCAGAAGGAAGAAACCCCCAGTGCACTGGATCAAATAGACAACGATGTTGTCAAAAAAATCGATGTTCGAAGATGGATTGATAGCGAAGTGTCAGAAAAGGACCTTCAAGCAGTGATGCCCCCAACTCGTGAGGAAGTTGTCAAGAACCAGCTGAAACCCATATATCTATCCTACTACTACCCATGGGACACTCATCAAAATTCATTAATTGCGGAGAGACTTGGGTTTCATCGTTTGAATCATGAATGGGTGCGAGAAGGTTTCATCGAGCAATACAATCAAATCGACACAATTGGGTATCTTGTGCATGCGTGGCTTAAGTATCCGAAGTTTGCACAAGGGTTCGCTACACTAATAGCATCACGATGGATAAGGGCAGGATTGATAGACAGGAACGAAGGCATTGAGCTAGTAAAGAAGTACGATCATATTCTGGACCAGAGGATGTTGGACGATTTTCTTGAGTTCACTGGAATATCTCATAGAGATTTCTGGAGCATTGTCGACAAATGGTACAATCGTGATCTATTTGAAAAAGACAGATTTGGAATCTGGCAGCTTAAGGAGCCGATTTGGAGAAAGACCAATTGATTGATATTGACTCCTATGCCAAGAGAGCATTACGGGACATGGTTTGGCTGCAAAGCTAGACCTTGAACTTTGACGATAGAGTTATTGACTCTGGTCAGGAACCAATCCATTGAGTTCGCACCCATCTTGGTGGGCAGATACAAGGTCCCACCCTTGGCGACTTCGAGAAACCGCTGGACCTCCTCTCGCACCTGGTATGGGACTATTGACATTTCGAGATGACTGAATTCAAGGCTCAAGAAACCCGGCATCAGGGTTCAACACGGCAATGTCACAGATTGAGGGTCGTATTCTCCCCTCGACCAGCCTCTTCCCCAGCGGACGCACGATTCAGTAAGGCCGGCCAGCAATACTATTATCAATCAACACTCATTATCGCTCCGGCATCGCATGATAATCTCCAAAACACCGCTCCGTGTCAGCTTTGCGGGCGGGAGCACCGACATAGCCAACTACTACAAGACGGGATACGGCGCGGTAGTCAGCTCCGCCATCAAGAAGTACGTCTATGTCACCGTCAACAAGCGGTTCGACGACGACATACGCGTCAGCTACTCCAAGACCGAGATCGTGGATTCCGTCGACAAGCTCGAGCACGGGCTAGTAAGGGAAGCCCTCCGCAAGGTCGGCATCAGGAACGGGATCGAGATCACGACCATCGCAGACAAACCCTCCAGAGGCACCGGCCTGCGCTCATCATCCGCTATAGCCGTCGGCCTCCTAAACGCCCATCCGAATGAACATAGAATCACTCCATTCTGTTTGACAAGCTCATAGTTTGACACAACTGTATGTTCGTCTTCTGATCCAGGGTTTGGCAGTCTGGTATCCTTTCTTTGTATGACTCTGGGCCCATAGGCGTGAGAGAACTGATGGGGAACCTATATGAACACTCCAAAAGATGCGTGGGCAGAGGGTCCCTAGACTGGAGTGGAGCGCCATGAAGGAAGACAGCGCTAGAATTTCGGAGTTCTTCGACGAAATGAGCGTCGGAAGGGACGAAAACCTTGAAGGGGACCCCATCATGCGATATGAACAGGAGCAGAGACAAAAACGCGTCCTATCTATGCTCGGTAGCATAAGAGAGACATCTGTCTTGGACATCGGATGCGGGAATGCCAGAGACCTGACGGAGCTAGCATCTGTCAACCGCTATGTCGTAGGCGTTGATATCTCGAAGGGCATGCTGCGGGACGGACAGAGGAAGGTCCGAGAAATAGGTCTTGAGGACCGAGTGGACCTCGTTCTAGCGAGCGCCACCAACCTACCCTTCAAGTCCAATTCATTCCAAGCAGGAATCTGCAGCGAGGTCATCGAACACATACCAGACTACGGCAAAGCAATCGATGAGGCAGCTAGAGTCTTGGAAGAGAAAGGAGTCATAGTATTCTCCACCCCCAACTGGCTGAGCATGTATGGAATCTGGAGATACATCCTGGAACACACGTTCCAACGTCACGACCCTGGTCAGCACCCGTGGGACGTCTGGAAGTCCAAATCGATACTAGTCGCATCACTCAAGAAAGCCGGTCTCGAGCCATTAATAACTCGAGGAGCATGCTACATTCCGTCTCACCTGAGCTACTTTCTACCGAATCCAATGAAGAAGATTCTTGTGAGCATCGTAAGCCGAGTCGAGGAGCCGCTGTCTAGTCATCTTGATTGGGCCGGATATGTAATCGTCGCATCAGCCACGAAGCGTCGACATGCAGAAAACCCCTGAGCCCTTTGCGCATGCCATTATCCATCAGGATATAGATGAACAGTACAAGGCAGGCCGTGCCATAACCGAGTATCAAGGACACGGAAGCTCCGACAAGATCGAAGGCAGGAATCAGGAATACCCCCGAGGACAGATAGACACACGCTCCGACCGCCGAACCAATGGCTGTGACATATGGTCTGCCCTGACCCACCCATACAGCACCTAGGATCCAATGGATGCCGGCGAACATCATCGCGACGCCCAAGAGCACTAGAACTGATTCTGAAGCGAAATACCGGCCTGGAAAGAGAAGATACATTACTTCCTTCCCGAGGAAGAATAGGCCGAGGAGGAACGGTATCGAAATGAGCAGCGTTGTTCTCAAAGGAGAGATGTATCCCTGGATCACAGGACTGGTTGTCTTCTCCTTTGCGGTCCATGGCAGCAGAATCGTGCTGAACGCCTGGGGGATGAACAGGAACAGGGCAGGAAGCGTTTTCGTCGCAGAGTATATTCCCACGTCTTGTGTCCCCTGGAAGAACTCGAGCAGAATAAGGTCGGTTCCGGACAATGCTACAAATGCTGCGTTGCCCATGATTATTGGCACCGAGAATGCAGCGATATCTCGTATCACGGCTCTGTCAACATAATTTCTCTTGATGTCTATCGGAGACCTCAGAATAGCTTCCAGGCCGATGATTCCGAGAGCTGGGATGATACTGTACACTAAGAGGATCAGGCTGGAGTTTGCGTAAGAGCCGTAGAATATGAATGGCAACAGCCCGGCAATCCTAAGCGACCCCGTCACCACAACGAACATAGAGAGTCTCGCCGGAGCAATCAATCCCATCTGAAGGGCGGAATAAACTGATGTCAGGGAGCCTCCGACAACAACTGCGGCGACGGACCAGCGCATCCCACCAATCAAGAAACCAGCTAGCATCAGGACAGGCGTCGTCACAATGGTCAATACGAGCCCGTTCGTGAAGTAACTCGACTGCTTCAACCGGTTGTCCGATTCCTTGCCAAGGTGCCTAATCACTGAGGTTCCGTAGCCAGAGATGATCAGCGTGTTGAGCAAGGTGGCAATGCTCAGTTCATATCGGATCTCCCCATAAGCGCTAGTGTTGAGCAGTCTCGCAGCCACAATGGAGAAGACAACCCCAAGAGCGGTTCCGATGAGATTGCCGACGCCGACTATGGCGACGCCCCTGGAGAGACTCGCCTTCATAGCCTATCAGCAGAAGGTTTCGACATACAAATATCCTTGTTCTATCGAATGACGCGCATCGGCTTTCAAATCGTGTTCAACAATCAGTCGGCGTCCTGATGATACGACAAATCGATCAGAACGACCTCATTGCGAGCTGACGGTGTAGTGTGGAATCTGATCCAACTGACTCATGCTATGAGAAGAATCAACATCGTGGACCGCCAGTCAACCGTTCCTCACAACATCAAGGTTGACGAACGGCTAGATTCTCAAACAGGGCTCTATACTGCTTTGCAGTCTCCTTCCAGACCATTCTGGCGGCCGCCTCCTTTCCATGCGCACCAATCTCCGCTCGAACTGATTCGTTGAGGAGAAGCCTCCTCAGAACAGCGCCCAGCTGGCTCGAATCACCATATGCGACAGTAACTACATCCTCCCCCGGATGAAGGAAGTCGAGGATGCCTGCCCGGTCTGACACAATAGTCGCCTTTCCTCTTGCCATAGACTCCAGGGCGACCATTCCGAACGGTTCGTACTCACTGGGAAGGACCGATAGAACGCACCCGTCATAGAGAGCCAACAACTCCGACTCGGTCACCTCCGACATTATCCTTACGCGCCCAGAACCAAACAAATCTGAGTATTTCGATCTAAGCTCAGTATCATACGCCTCGTCGAGGACGTGTCCAACGATGACGCAAATCGCGTCAACATCTCCAAGACTTCGCACGGACTCAAGCAGGAAATCCAATCCTTTGACTCTTCGAACTCCGGTCACAGCGAGGATGTAGTTCTTTCCCCCGATTTCGGTAGCGACAGTGCCGGGTGATATCGAAGTGAGAAATTTCTCCTCGACCCCATTAGGTATGACGTGGACTCTCGAATGAGCCAATTCGTATTCCTTGCCAGCCAGGCGGGAGAGACGGTTTGAAACGAACACACAGGCATCGGCACCTGTCAAGAGCGATTTCTCAAGTGCAAACGCCCTCTCATCATACGAGTATCCCATCCTAGCCTCAACGGTCACCAAACCATGGGCTGTGAAGACCAGACTCGTCTTATCGGAATAGCGAGATTTCATCTCTAAAGCCCATTGAGCATGAGGAGAGATCCCGCTCACCCAAATCACGCACTTCTCGCCTCTTGCCAGTCTGTCAATCATTCGCCGGGCTCCGTCAGAAGTCGTGCTTCGTACTGCAAATGATCTTCCAGGCAGCCGGGACATCGCATATCGCTTGAGCGATGAGACGTGATAGACGTCGGCATCACCATTCCCGAGCTCGCGGAGGATGTTTGTATAGACTCTTGATGGTCCAGTGAATGCCTCTCCAGGAGGAGTCATTGATCCGACTCCAAGCACGAGCACGTCTAACACGACTCCGAAACGGCCAATCGATCCATCGCAACACAATCCGGCGAGCCACACCATCGGTTAGACCGAGCGACCGAATAGACCGCAACGCGTTCCAGCATACTATTCTTTTTGGTCTGGCGTATTTCAGAGAACCACTCTGAGACGACGTCGTCTCAAGGCATTAACTGATTGTGAGAGGCGGTATCCCGACTATTTGACGGCAATCCAAAGACTGGCATTAGGTTTGCAAAAAACCCGATAGGCATAAAAGACAGGGTTGAACACGACTGACCTAGACAGATGATAGTCTTCTCGCGCGGCGTAAGAGAAGTGCATCTCTTCGAATGCCTTTACGATCCCATCATGGTCCAATCGGTTCCCTTCAGAGGTCCAGTAATCACTCATAGAATAATCAAGAGTCGAATGCTCAGAAAGCCCCATTGTCTTGGGACCGGCCAGGCGGTTCAGCATTCGATCCGAGACTCCTAATGCCTTCTCCATCAAACCTTGTGGTCCGTTCCGTTGGGTCTCGAACGGAGACGCTTCATGGTCCAGATACATGACGCCACCCCGTCTCAGGTAACCTGCCAGTTGGCGGAGAACCTCGATGTAGTCGGGCAAATGGTGCAAGACCGAATAGCAGGCTACGAGGTCGAATTGCTCCGCCAGGAAATGCGCGTTCTCGATGTCGGAAACGATAATTCTCAACCTGTTGCGCTTCTCATACGATCCGAACTTAGATCTCAGAATCTCGCACATCTCTGGCGAGATATCCACGGCGGTCACATCATAATCGAGCTCCAGTAGCTTCCCCGTGACATTCCCTGTCCCTGCGCCGAAGTCGAGCGCCCTCCTCCTGTTGTCTGTGATTAGTCCGTCCACCCTCTTGAGGATCGACTTGAGTCTCGACTGTTCGGTCCTTCCGAAAATCTCGACATGGATTGAATCATAGTGCTTGGCCTCAGCACGGTGGACCGCAATGTTGGCCTCCTTTATGGCTTTCTCTTCGCCGCTCTTGAATGGGGTCATATGTTCAATTTACGCTGCGAGTCGCATAAGCCTCAACATAGGATAAAATGACATCGGAGAATGCATAGATGCCTAGTCGGAGACCTGTCGACCAGATGCATCCGTGATCCCTCAGATGTTCCCGGCCCCGGACGGATTCGTGGGTAGCGGCTCCACCGAGTGGACCGCCGACAGTACCCATACGTCGCAGGTCGAGGCTATCTGGGGCCCTGCACCGGGCACGTATGCGATAATCCTGGCTTTCACACTCCAGACCATTGCGTTCATCGCAAGAGCGTATGTCGTCATGCCCTCGGTCATCCGGAACTGAAGAAGCATGGGCAAGGAGGACGAGGAGTCGAGCAGGGACAAGCTCCCTGAGACCATCAGCGTGGAGGAAGCCGGACCGGAAAAGAACCGAGCGGAGTCGATCTGGGGCAAACGGGAAGACTGATTACCTCAGAATGAAGCAGTGCAACAGATGGCCCGCGAGCGAAACCGTAATATCAACTTGTACGGCTTATCCAAGCCAATGCCACGAAGGCGAGCGAAGATGGCGGTCTTCATCGACCGCGACGGGATCATCTGCTACGACAAGCATTATCTCGCGGACCCCGATGGTCTGGAGCTCATAGACACCGTCGTCGAAGGCATCCGCAGGCTGAACGACGAGCACCTGCCCGTGATCGTCGTCACCAACCAGTCTGGGATCGGACGAGGATACTTCTCCGAAAAGGACCTCGCAGCCGTCCACGACAGGATGAGATCCCTCCTATCCGAACGAGGGGCCAAGGTTGACGACCTTTTCTACTGCCCCCATCTGCCAAATGCCGGATGCAACTGCAGGAAGCCTGCTCCTGGGATGCTCGTGTTGGCAAAAGAAAAGTATGGACTCGAACTCTCCGAGTCCTTCGTGATCGGCGACAGGATGATGGACATCGAGATGGCGCACGCCGTCGGAACCATCGGCGTCCTCGTCCCCGAGCCCGGGGACCAGTACGACGTGAACAACGAGATCAGGCGATCGAAGGAGAGGCCAGACTTCCAGGCGCGCACATTCTCGCAGGCCGTCGACTGGATAATCGCGAGGATTCAGAAGAAGTGCCGTCAATCTGCGCGTCGTTCTGAGTGATTGTCCGAAATCCCTATATCAGGCGCCCATCCTACTCGTCGCGAAGGTCATACCCATGAAGATCGCCTCGATTGTCGGTGCCCGACCTCAGTTCGTGAAGCTCGCTCCGTTCAGTAGAGAGATCCGAAAGCATCACCGAGAGGTCCTAATAGACACCGGCCAGCACTATGACGCCGAGATGGCTGGCAACTTCTTCTCAGAGTTCAAGATCCCGAAACCCGACCACTCACTGGGCATCGGCTCCGGCGAGCATGGTGCCCAAACGGGCAAGATGCTCATTGAGCTGGAGAGAGTCCTTGTCTCAGAGCAGCCCGCCCTCGCGGTCGTGTTCGGTGATACCAATTCCACCCTCGCTGGCGCCCTAGCATCAGCCAAGCTCAACATCCCAGTGGCTCATGTCGAGGCAGGCCTCCGCTCGTACGACCGCACGATGCCCGAGGAGATCAACCGCGTCCTCGCAGACCACATTTCCACTCTGTTGTTCTGCCCCACAGACATTTCGAAGAACAACCTCAAGCATGAGGGAATCACCGAGGGCGTCCACGTCGTGGGGGACGTCATGGTTGATTCTCTCGAGGAGAGCAGGCAGGCCGCTCAGAAGCGCTCCAAGATACTCCAGAAGCTCAACCTCAAGAAGGGAGAGTACCAGTTCATGACCGTCCACCGGCCGGCAAATACTGATGTTCGGAAGAACATGGAGAGCATCCTCAAGGCTGTGGGCGATTCGGGCATCACAACCGTGTTCTCGATCCATCCGCGCACGAGCAAGTTCCTGGAGGCGTACGGGCTCGACAAGACTCTTCCGAAGAACATCGTCCAGACCAAGCCCCTGGAGCACATGGACGCGGTCTGGCTTCAGTCGAACGCTGCCCGAGTCCTGACCGATTCCGGTGGGCTTCAGAAGGAGTCCTATCTCCTTGGAGTGCCTTGCATCACCCTCAGGGACGCAACGGAATGGGTCGAGACAGTGAACGCCAAATGGAACACGCTGGTGGGGGCCGACGAGAAGAAGATACTTCATGCGATCAAGACATTCTCACCGCCCGAATATCGCCCCAAGATATTCGGGCCCGCGGGGGCGAGTGAGAGGATCACGAGAATCATCTGTGAGTACCTTGCCCAGAGAGTTGGGTGAGGGGCGACTCCGAAACGCCTGCACCACTCTGGCCACCATGTGTCAGACTGATATAGTCGGTCGTCAATATTCTGGCGAATGAGATGAAGGTCCTCATACTCGGCGCTTACGGGATGCTCGGGCACAAGCTCTTTCAAAGGCTCGGAACCGAGTTCGATGTCTACGGAACCTGCAGGGACATGCAATCCAATGCGCCCTGGTCCAACCTGTTCCCGTACGAGAAGCTCCAGATAGGCGTCCGAGCGGACAACGTCGACTCCGTCCAAATCGCCATCAGGAAGATGCATCCCAACGTCGTCATCAACGCCATTGGACTCGTGAAACAACTGGATGCCGCGAAGGACCCCGCGCAGACTATCACGATCAACGCGCTGTTCCCACACAAGCTCGCCCTGATGTGCAGGCAGTTGGGCGCCCGAGTCATCCACTTCAGCACGGACTGCGTATTCTCGGGGAAGAAGGGCATGTACACTCCCGAGGACGTCCCCGACGCAGAGGATCTCTACGGGCGCACGAAGTACCTGGGAGAACTGAACGACGAGGGCTGCGTCACGATTAGGAGCTCCATCATCGGCCGAGAGCTGGGCACCAAGAACGGGCTGATCGAGTGGTTCCTGAGCAACCGCGGGAAGGTCGTTAAGGGGTATTCCAGCGCAGTATACTCGGGATTCACCACGATAGAGATGTCCAGGATTGTCGCGGACATCATCAAGAACCGACCCAGCCTCTACGGTGTCTGGCAGATAGCCTCAAACCCAATCTCCAAGTACGACCTGCTACGTCTGGTCGAGAAGATGATGGACCTCAGGATTGGGATCGAGAAGGATGATTCCGTCAAGATCAACAGGAGCCTCGACGGGAGCAGGTTCAACAAGATGACAAGCTACGCTGCTCCCAGCTGGGACTCAATGATCGAAGAGATGGCGAAGGACCCAACGCCATACGACAGCTATCACGAGAAGGTGTGATGAATGAAGCCGCTAGAAGGGAAGAGAGTGTTAGTGACTGGGGGCACGGGCTCGCTTGGCAAGGTGCTTGTCCGAAGGCTATTGACTGGCGAGATGGGCACACCGGAGCAGATCTACGTGTTCTCCAGGGACGAAGCGAAGCAGCATTTCATGCGCCTCGAGTATCTCAAGAAGAAGTCAGCGACCGACGATGTCATCTACAAGAACTTCCAGGACCTGCTCTCGTTCAGGATCGGCGACGTTAGGGACTTCCACAGCGTCAGCGCGATGTTGAGGAGGGCAGACGTTGTGTTCAACGCGGCCGCTCTGAAACAGGTCCCGACATGCGAGTACTTCCCGTACGAGGCAGTCCAGACCAACATTGGCGGTCCAGAAAACATCATAAGAGCCATCATGGAGCATGACCTGGATATCGAGGCGGTCGTGGGCATCTCGACGGACAAAGCCTGCAAACCTGTGAACGTGATGGGCATGACAAAGGCGATCCAGGAGAGGGTATTCATACGAGCTAACCTGGACTGCCCGAAAACCAGGTTTGTCGCCGTAAGGTACGGAAACGTGCTCGCGTCGAGAGGCTCCGTCATACCGTTCTTCCACGAGCAGATCAGAAGCGGAGGGCCCGTGACGATCACGACCGTCGACATGACCAGATTCCTGCTCAGCCTCAACAAGGCGGTCGACACAATCTTCGCGGCGTTGCAGCGGGCGAACCCGGGCGAGACCTTCATCCCGCAGGTCCCGTCTTCGAAGGTCACCGACATCGCGGACATACTCATAGGGAAAAGGAAGATCAAGAAGGTCGTCACCGGCATCAGGCCAGGAGAGAAGGTCCACGAGATACTCGTGTCCGAGGAGGAGGTCCACAGGACCGTCGACCTCGGAGACTACTACGCCATCCAACCTATACTGCCGGAGATCAAGAAGCCGAGGAAGGAGAAACCCTCTCTCAAGAAAGAGTACAGCTCCGCAGACAACCTCATGAACAAGAAGGACCTCGAGAGGCTCATGAGGGCGAACAAGCTGATGATCGGCGACAGGCTCATTGAAGACGGAGAGTTCCTCGGATGAAGGTAATGACGATCTTGGGCACCAGGCCTGAGATCATTCGCCTCAGCAGGGTCATACCGATACTCGACAAGCACTGCAACCACGTGCTCGTGCACACGGGACAGAACTACGACAAGCGGCTTAACGACATCTTCTTCCAGCAGCTAGAAGTGCGTGCCCCCGACCACGTCCTCGAGAGTAGATCTGACACCGCCATGACCGAGGTTGGGAAAATTCTTGTCGGATGCGAGAGGCTCATGGCCGAGGAGAAGCCTGACAGAATACTGATCCTTGGAGACACCAACAGCGGGTTGTCGTCCATTCCCGCAAAGAGAAGGGGAATCCGCGTGTTCCACATGGAGGCTGGGAACAGGTGCTACGACGACCGCGTGCCCGAGGAGACCAACAGACGGATCATCGACAGCTGCAGCGATGTGCTGATGCCATACACCGAGAGGAGCAGGCGGAACCTGCTCAGGGAAGGATTCCCGTCCCAGCGGATATTCGTGACCGGGAACCCAATCCTCGAAGTTCTCACCCATTATGCGAAAAGCATCGACGGAAGCACAATATTGAACGACATTGGCGTAGAAAAGGGCAGATACTTCCTCACGACCCTCCACAGGGCAGAGAACGTGGACGACAAGAAACGGCTCGCGAAGATCGTGGACGGGTTCAACAGGATACACAAGAAGTACAAGATGCCGATCGTTTGGAGTGTGCACCCGAGGACGAAACAGAGGCTCGCGGGCCGAATCAAAGTCGGCCCGGGCATCATTGCGTCAGCGCCCTTCGGGCTGTTCGACTTCATCAAGCTCGAGAAGAACGCCGCGTGCGTTCTTACGGACTCCGGGACGGTCCAGGAGGAATGCTGCATATTCAAGGTCCCGAACGTGACGGTCAGAGATGTCACGGAGCGCCCGGAGACGCTTGAGGTCGGGAGCAACGTGCTGAGCGGGGCAGAGCCCGCATCCATCCTGAGTTGCGTGGACCTCGTGATGCACAGGAAACCGAACTGGACTCCGCCCAGAGAGTACCTGGCAAAGAACGTCAGCGGCAAGGTCACCAGGATAGCCCTGGGGCATCACTTGGTCTGAGCCTTCTCCATGAGCCTCTTCTCGAAATCCTTGAAGGCATCGCTCTGGGAGAAGGTTTCTAGATCCGCCAGCAGCTTGTCCCGGTCGACTCTGATTGGATCCTTAACCACGGCCAGCTTCCTCAGGCACCTTCTGGCGTACCATTTCGTTGTGCGGTTGAAGTTGTCCGGGTGACCAAGGACATAGCTGAACATGTGCTCTATGACCATCGGTCTGTAGCGGTACACGTCGGGCCTCAGGACGAACGGGAACCAGATGAAGAAGTCGTTAATCAGTCGAGGAAGGAGTCCCCGCCTCTCGAGTGCCTTCAAGACTCTCAGCTTGGTGAGGTTGCCGTCGTATGTCGTTGCCTCGGTTTTGTGTGAAGCCTGGCCGCCATGCTCCCTGTAGAATACTGGAGCGCCTTCTAGAACGACTAGCCCCGCGTCAAGAGCACTGTATCTCAGCCACAGGTCCCCATCCGAGTCGAAGTTCCTCCTGGATGGATCGAACTGTCCGTACTTGTCGATGCATTCCCTGGAGATCATGACCGTGCTTCCGTTGATGGGCGTCCGGAACAGAAGGAAGATCAATCTGAATGACGGATTCTTGACTAACATTCCCTTGAAAAGCGGAAGGTTCAGCGGGAACAGCGGTTTCATCACTCTGGCATTTGCAGGAGAAGGACCAACCAAGGAATCCCGGTAGTAGCTCCACAAAGCGTTCTCGGCTTTCATCCGCTCGACCTGGAGTCGGAGCTTCTCCTTGCCGACGTACATGTCATCGGCGCTCAACCAACAAACGAAATCACCATGGGATTGTGAGAATCCTGTGAACTGGGCGTTCGCCACTCCTTTGTTCACTCCCACATCGATCCGCCTGACGGAGAACAAAGCATCGGATGACTTCGTAGCGAACGCGTCCACGACGGACGCGGTGGAATCGGTCGAGCCGTCGTTGACGACTACCACCTCGATAGGACGATATGTCTGGTCATGGACTGACTTAAGAGCTTCTCCGATGAACTCTGCTGCGTTGAAGGCGGGGATCACCACGCTGACCAACCCGCCCTGTCCAGCCATCAAGAGACCTCTTCGAGACCATTCGAGGAGCGAGTTCACTCCTCTTCGAGGAAGCCCAGGATGTCCTCCTGTTCCTTGCCCATGTAGGCCAACAGCTCCCTCAGGTCCTGAGCGAGTCCCGGGTCGTTCTTGACATTCTTCCTGATCCAGTCCTTGAACGCGACTGTCAGAGTCTGTATCTTCGGGTCGTCCTTGGACACAGTTTCGAGAACTGGGAGCCACAGCATGACGTACTGCAAGATCTCCTTCGAGGCCATCTTCTCCTTGGTGTACGGGTTCCTCTCGACAAGCACCTGAGCCTGTTCCCTCCACATCCTCATCCTGAGGTCCCACCAGATCGAAACACCCCAGATCAAAAGGCCGATGGTGATCAGAAGCAAGGGGACGCCCACTATGGAGTTGTAGAGCACGGTCCCTTCGAGCCTCCACTGGACGTAGTTGAATAGCTGGAGTGCCAACGATAGAGCCAACAGGGCGATCGTCACGATCGCAGAAACCTGTTGTATCCTCCACACCTGGAGCATGAACCATTTCTTCGGCCCGGGCAAAGAGCCACGTCTCCTGTAACGACCCGCCCAAGAACCTGCACACTATATGAGCATTGCCCATTTCCACGGACTCCCATGGGCAAGCTTTATTGCAGGGCATTCCATGTTTGGACACGGTCGTTGACGGAGGGTCCCAGCGAAGGACGGGAGAAGGGTGAGCGGGGTGCCTAGGAAGGTCTATTTCTCGCCGGAGCGGAGCGTTCGCCAAGGGGCTTCTTCGAAGACGATCTCGGACGTAAGGCTGTTTGCCGGAGAGATGGGGTTCGATGTCGTAACCCCGAGGACAGTGAACGCGGCCACGTACTACGGCAAGCTGTTCCAAACCTGGATGACTTCGGACATATTCCTAGCCATGTACCCGTACTTCGGCTCTCCTCTGGCCATGTCGAACCCCATGAGAACGGTCGACCGTTCTCTAATCCCGATACTGAAGAAGATGAGGAAGCAGACGAGGTCGATTCTGTACGTGGTCGATTTCCCGCTGGAGCAGATCTTCACTCCCGAGGACGAAGAGCTAGTGGACAACACGGGCATACAGCTGGAGAGGACCCTGTTTTCCGAGTTCGATATTCTCCTCGTGTTCAACAAATACATGAAAGACCGGATCATCGAGAAGTACGGTGTTCCAGAAAACAGGATCGTCGAGTTCGAAATCCTCGACTACAGTGTGGACTTCGAGCCCGAGGTAACCAGGGAACTGAAGAAGGTCCGGACCATCGCCTACACAGGGGGGAGCAACCGACAGGATTTCGTGCTCACCTGGTTTAAGGACATCTCACGAAGCCCGAGCGTGAAGTGGGAGTTCTTCGGAACTGACGGAGAGTGGGTCTCTTCCTACGGCCGAGACGACATGATGAGCCACGGCTTCCAGACCGCGGAGCAGATGGCAGGATTGCTCGGCTCTCGAGCGGACTTCGGGATCATCTGCAACAAAGTCGACGAGAAGATCGACCAGTACCACAACTACGGCAGCACATCGAAGTTCGCGGCCTACATCACTGCCGGTCTGCCTCTGCTTGTCCCTTCCAGGTACGCATACATCAGCGAACTCGTCAAGAAGTACGACGTTGGTTGGGTGTTCAACTCACCCCAGGAGATACCAACCATCGTTGAGAAGATCACACCCAAGGAGTACAACCATGTGCGGAACCATGTCCTGGAACTCGGCATGAAGTTCAGGAGCGGCTATTTCTTCAAGAATTCGGTGACAGAGGCCATGACGAGGCTCGGGTTCCAGCCTGGCGCCTAGAGCTCGTCCTTGAGTATCGATGCGATCTTCGCGCCGGCGTCGCCGTCACCGTACGGGCATCTGCCGAACAATGCGATCGGGTTCTCCGCGAACGCGTTGAGCTCCTTCAGGACCTTATTGGAATCAGTCCCAACGACCCTGCAGTATCCCGCCTTGACCGCTTCTGGTCTCTCCGTCGTCTTCCTCATGACGAAGCAGCGTTTCTTCATGACGGGCGAGGAGGCCTCCTCCTGGATGCCGCCGGAGTCGGTGAGTATGAATTCCGAGTTCTTGATGAGAACAAGGAAGTCGAAGTATCCAACGGGTTTGAGGATTTTCACATTGTCCGAGGATTCTATCTTCTCCTTGAGCCCGAACTCCTTCAGACGAGCATCGGTCCTCGGGTGGAGCGGGAGGACAACGGGCAAGGGAGCCTTCAGCAGTACCTCGACCATCTGCTCGAGCGTATCCTTGTTGTCCACGTTCTCCGCTCTGTGCAGAGTGGCCAGCGCATACTGCACCCATGGCACCTCCGCGGAGATCTTGGAGGCTTTGGTGGCCTTCGGGAGGTACATGATCGTGGCGTCGATGACCGTGTTCCCTGTCTTGAAGACCTTTCCCCAGACATTCTCACCCTTGAGTATCTTCACAGAGTCATCGGTCGGGGCGAACAGATAGTCGGAGGCATGATCCGTGAGCCTTCTGTTGAGCTCCTCCGGCATCCTGAGGTCGTAGCTCCTCAGCCCCGCCTCGACATGGCCGACCTTGATGTGCTCCTTCATGGCCGCCATGGCCGCAGCGAGGACGGTGTTGGTATCGCCCTCGACAAGGACGCAGCTCGGCTTGCTCTCCGAGAATTCCTTCTCGAACTTGATGATGGCGTCCCCGGTCTGATGCCCCGGAGAACCAGAGCCGACATTCAGGAACGAGTCCGGTTTAGGAAGCCCCAGCTCATCGAAGAACACCTGGGACATCTCGTAATCATAATGCTGGCCCGAGTGCACTAGCCGGGGCGATAGCTTCGCCTTCTTGAGCTCGAAATACACGGGGGCCATCTTGATGATCTCGGGGCGGGTGCCCACGACGACCGATATCATCGAGGAGGTTGACGCAAGTTCTCTGCCTTAAGGGTATCGAGGAACGAGGTCCGCCCCCATCGATGGGCCTAGCCGAAACCTCTGACAGTATTGCTCCTTCAGATTCCAGGTTGTGATGTCTGTCCCTGCATCCCCCAAGGGTCCTGGAACGACATTCCGGCGAACTCCTCGGATACTTTGCCTGTCGTTGCGTACCTGTAGAGGGCCGCGACCAGCACGGATTGGGCAGCTGAAGCGATGAGGCCCAGTATCACCCAATAGATGACCGCGACGAGCACGCCGATCACCACGGACCAGAAGGTCATAAACAGAGCACCGATGATTATCGGGATGATGCCGAGCAGTCCGAACAGGAGGAATATCAGACCCAGGCCGAAATACCCCACCAGCGCCTCCCCCCAGGTGTTCTTGAGGATCGAGACACTCCTCTTGAGGGCGGCCCACGGACCGAGCCTCTCGTAGACGAACACAGGCACGACAAAGTATGTGGCGATAGTGTAGGCGGCGCCGAGCGCACCTACGACGAGCTTGCCAATGAAGCCGACTCTTTGCTGGATGGCCCTGAGGATTAGCCCGACAGTGGCACCAAAGATGGACCAAAGGACGATCTGCTTGATGTTAGCAATGGCTATTCTGAACCCGTCCTTCACGGTCGGGTCGCCGCCATTCATCCTGATGGTGGCGCATCCGATAACAGCAGTGTTGAAGAATGTCGTCAGAAAGAAGGCGGCGAAGTAGAACGCCACGAAGAACGCTGCGAACTGCAATTCATTTGTGAAGTCTGCCGAAGCTTCAACCCCAGAGCCATAGAACGCGGCCAAGAAGAAGCTCGCAAGAATCAACATAGATAGAAGGCCTGACAACAACGGGAATAGCAACAGCTCCTTGTCCTTTCGCACGATCCTGAGGCTCATCTTCGTGAGCTCCCAACCGCGTCCCATTCGTCCCATGTTCTCATCACCCGTAAATGCAGCCCGAAAAATGGCATTCGAAGTAGATAAAAGAGATTGGGGGATTCTCAGGACAATAGTCTCAGTCCACTCCGAGAGCTCCGGTTCAATGACGGTCATCCATCGAAAGCGTTTGAGATGAGTTCCGTGGTATCAGCTCACGAGCTCGGACACAGACTCTTCGAAGACCTCTGTGTGAAAATCGACATCTTTCTTCGTTGTGTATGGGGAAATGAGGGCCATGTTGTGGAATGGCGTGAGCAGTATCCCCCTGTTTAGGGCCATCAGGTGCATCAGCCTCTCAAGCTCCGAATCCTTGTATGCATCGACCTCGGAACCGTCCCGGGGAGCCCTCGGCATGAAGCTGTACTCTATCCTGATCCCCAGGCGGGTGACCTGCCACGGGAGTCCTTCTGCCGCGATCACGTTCTGGATGCCATCGGTGAATCTCTTGGCGAGGGGCATCATCTTCTTGAAGTTGGCCTCAGTGTACACCTTCTGCAGCGTCGCCTTCATCGCGGCGATTGAAAGCGCGTTCCCCGAGAGAGTGCCCCCTATGCCGCTCTCGTCCACGTCGTCGATCAAGAAGCCGAGGACAAGGTCAGCGACGTGCTGGCTGATGCCATAGGCTGCAACGGGGACTCCGCTCGCGAGCGGCTTCCCCATGGTGATGATGTCAGGATCGAGTCCATATTCTCTAGTGTATCCTCCGATGCCGCAGCTCAGAGTGTGGGTCTCGTCCATCATTAGAAGCGTTCCGTACTTCTGTGTCAGCCTCCTCAGCTCGTCATGATAGCCCTCGTCAGGAAGGATGATGCCATGGTTCGTCATCGCCGGCTCCATGAGAGCGCACGCGACGTCCCTGGGCTTCAGAGCTCTCTCAAGTGCTGGGATGTCATTGAACTCTACCACCTTCGTCGTGACTGCAGGATCTACAGGGGCCCCCGCGCCTGCCACTCTAGAGACCACTCGGCCTCCTTCGAGAGATACCAGCGCCTCGTCGACACCCCCGTGGTAGCATCCGTTCACAACGAGTATCTTGCTCCTATTCGTTGCTATGCGCGCCAACTTGATGCTGTGCCTGTTCGCGTCTGTGGCGGTAATTACGATCTGCCAATAGGGAAGACCGAACCTGCGCCCGAGTTCCTCGCCGACCCAGATGGAGTCCTCGGTCGGGAGCATCATCGTGATGCCGTTCCTGATCTGCTTGGTCACGGCATCGACGACCGCCTTTGGAGAGTGGCCGAACATCGAGCCCGTGTCACCAAGACAGAAATCTACGTAGGTGTTGCCATCGACATCAGTGATGCGAGCGCCCCGTCCGCCTTCCACGAAGATAGGGAAAGGCCCAGCCCATCTGATCATCCAACTCATGGGGACGCCGGCGAGCAAAACGGATTGTCCCCGTTTGAACAAGTTCTTTGATCGAGGATGCGCGCGAATGAACTGTCGCTCCTCTTTGGCGGTCAGTTCCTTGATCCTCGAACGGTCTACCTTGCGAATCTGCTCCACTCCTGCACGTTCTCTGACAATCTGGATAGAAACCAGCTAGTTATCCTTTTTGATGCGCTCGAAGGAGGGAAAGCCTTTTCATATACTTCCGCTTCGGGGTTTCGACAGACTCAGCGTCTTGCTGAGGAGGTGTTTGGGTGGCGGTTGCGCGACTGAGATTCTTGGAAAAGAGCGAGGAAGACCTGATCGACCAACAGAGCATGGAGTGCCTCGAGACAATCGGGGTGAAAGTGAAGAGCGAGGTAGTTCTGAAGATTCTGGAGAAAGCAGGAGCTAGCGTAGACCACAAGTCGCAGATCGCCAAGATCCCCGAGAGCATGGTCAAGGAAGCTCTCAGGACCGTCCCGAAGGAGATGACCCTCCACGCACGGGATTCGAAGCACGACATGAGGATACCTGTCAACTCGTGGCCCTGGCAAGGGACCACGGGTCTGGGAACATACATCATCGACATCAAGACTGGGAAGAAGCGGGACTCGACCGTGAAGGACATCGCGGATTGCGCCCGATTGGCAGACGCCCTTACAGGGGCGGACTACGTGCAGACGAACCTGACGGCCACCGAGGTCAACCCGCAAACGCACGGGCTGCACGAGCTTTGGACGACACTCCAGAACACGACGAAGCATGTCCAAGGTGTCGAGATTTTCAACGCTGAAGACGCCAGGACGCAGGTGCAACTCGGAGCACTGATTGCAGGAGGCGTTGACGAGCTCAAGAAGAAGCCGCACTTCACGGTCATCCACTGCTCGATAGCCCCGCTGATGTTCGAACACGACGCCGTCGAAGCACTCGTGGAGTTCGCGAAGGCCGGAGTACCAGTCACAACGATGACTATGTCACTGTCCGGCGGGACGGCGCCTGTCACGATGGCTGGAACGCTCGTCAACGGCAACTCGGAGAATCTCGCAAGCCTCGTCATCGGCCAAGCAGCGAGCAAGGGCGCGCGGACGATCTACTGTTCATCCTCCACACCGGTCAATATGAAGACTGGCATGATCAACTACGAGTGCGCGAACCAGCCGCTGATTGCATCCGGACTCGCTCAGATGGCGAAGAGGTATGGGCTTCCATGCATGGTAGGCGACTGGGGCCTCAATGACACGGACGAGCCCGGGATGCCGCACACTTTCAGCGAGACCATGGGAATCGCACTCAGCACGATGTCCGGAACAGACATGCAGGGGGGCATAGGTGCGATGGACCACGCAAAAGGAGTGTCCTTGGAGCAAGAGGTGATCGACGCTTACGTCTGGGAGAATGTCCGCCTCCAGATGACACCGTTCGAGATAAGCAGGAGCACCGCAGCCCTCGACGTGATCAAGCAGGTCGGCCACGGGAACACTTTCCTGACGAACATCCACACAGCGAGGAATTTCAAGAAAGAAGTCATCATGAGGGACCCGGTCAAGGGCAAGTTCGAGGCAACGCTCTCGAAGTCGATGGTTGCCGAGGCGAGGGAGATCGCCTTGAGACTCCTGAAGGAGCATGAGGTTCCACAGCTGGACAAGGCAACGATTCAGAAAGGGAACGAGATCATCAGGAATCGCGAGAAGAACCTGGCTGCCCGAAGATGAATGTAATCCAAAGTGGGCCTGTTCATTGACTTGACTAGACGTGCTGGATTTCTAAAAGGATCTGAGGGCGCAAACCGCATCGCGGATCTCCTGGGTTCGGCCTCGCATTCACAGTGGAATCATTAAGGAGCGGAACAATATCTACATGCAAGGGGGGAAAGGCTGTGAAATGTCCTATCTGCGCATCTGAAGGCGTCGAGAGAGCGGTATTCTGTGCTAAATGCGGCTACAGGTTCGTCGGCCCAACGAGTCCGGCGTCGTACTACAGTGGCAGCGTCTATGACGGCCCTCCAGTGACCCACGACCAAGTTACATCCAGACGGGCCGACAGGCTTGCGATCTATCTGATAGGCACCGGGATCGTCTTAGGGGTCATCGCTGTGGTTCTGTTCATAATTGGATTCAGCATGTTGATTGAAGAATCGGCCAACGCCCCAGACTATCTTCCGACGAGCGACTTCATATCCGATACTACGCGGGCACTGATCATTTCCGCGGGTCTCGTGGGAGCGATTGCAGGGATAGTGTTCCTCTGGGGGTTAGTGCGGCTCGTGCAGAAATCGATGTAACGTCTCTGCCAAGCTTTTTACATACATCCTCCGATGTCTACAGTCGCTGCGGAAGATCAGGGAGTAGTGTCCGAGATGGAGTACTTCGTAACGGGAGGAGCGGGCTTCATAGGTAGCTTCGTTGTCGACAGATTAGCGAAGAGGAACGGGATCACTGTCTACGACAACCTCAGCACGGGCAAGGAGGAGTTCATCTCACACCACTACAACAACAAGTACTTCAGATTCGTAAGGGCCGACCTGCTAGACTTTGACACGCTAACCAAGGAGATGCGGGGGCACAAGTCCGTATGGCACATCGCAGCCAACCCGGACATAAGGAAGGGCACTGAATCGACGAGAGTCGATCTTGAGCAGAATACGCTCGCCACCTACAACACCCTTGAAGCTGCTCGCAGGAACGACATCAAGACTTTCGTCTTCTCATCGACATCGACGGTCTACGGGATGGCCAAGGTCATGCCCACACCGGAGGATGCTGGCCCGTGCCTCCCAATCTCGCTCTACGGCGCATCGAAACTCGCTTGCGAGGGACTAGTCTCCGCGTACGCTGAACTCTACGGAATCAAGAGCTGGATCTACAGGTTCGCCAACATCGTCGGGCACAGGAGCACGCATGGAATCCTGTTCGACCTAGTCGAGAAGCTTAACAAGAACCCGAAGGTGCTGGAGGTGCTCGGGGACGGAAAGCAGCGTAAGTCCTACATGCTGGTCGATGAGTGCATCGACGGCATGATGTTTGGATTCAAGAATTCCAGGGAGAAGCTCAACTACTTCAACCTGGGAGCCGAGGACCAGATATCCGTCAAGAGAATCGTAGACATTCTGGTCGAGGAGACTCGTCTCAAGGATGTCAAGGTGAAATACACGGGCGGGAAGAGCGGCTGGAAGGGGGATGTCCCCAAGTTCCTCCTGTCAACCAAGAAGATGGCAAGGCTGGGGTGGAAGCCTAAGCACACGAGTGAGGAGGCCGTTCGAGAGGCGGCACGAATCGTCGTGAGGGAGAATTTGAAGCGTTTTCAGCCAACTTGGGTTCCCATGACAAGGCAGTAGACTGAGACAGCGCTGACGGGACTGCCAGCACAGCTCATCCGCGCGGTCCGGTCTTCTGGTCCGCATTCCTCTCCTCGGCAGGGTCGTCGACATCAAGCGCCGCCTTCGCTCCAGCCGCAGGTTCGCGTTTCCCATCTCCCCGACGCCTGACCGCGAAACCCTTCCCCTCTCCGAGAGCCCTTTTGTCTGAAATGAACAGGGCTACCACCGCAGCGACGACCATGACGATCGCGCTGAGAAGGAATACAACGGTATACGCCTGCTCGTCCGTGACATAACCGACAATCTGGTGGGTCACGGGGTCGGTGACGGGGTTCTTGTAGCTGGATATGATGACGGTGGCCACCGCAGGTCCGACGACTCCCCCAACCGTCCGGATGACCATGTTCATGGCGCTCGAAATCGCCGTCTCTACCGGAGGTGTCGAGATGATGATCATGTTGATGCTGCCGACCATCGCGAAGGCCAGTCCGCCGCTCATGATCGTGATCCCGATCACCAGGTTGATCTTCATGTCGTGGAAGTACACCAGGTAGATGAATCCGATGATGGGCAAGAGCATGCCCGTCACGATGGGCCACTTGGGACCTCTCCTCTTGACGATCATCCCGACCGTGGGCCCGAGGATGAGCGATACCGCCGACGCTGGGAGAAGAAGAAGGCCAGTCTGGAGAGGGTCCAGGCCGAACTTGAACTGGGCCATCAACGCTATGACGGCCTGCGCCCCGAACATGCCAAAGCCGATGATGAACGCGATCGTGTTCGTCAAGGCGATGTCCTTCACCTTGAGGAGAGCGGGCCTCACCAATGGTTCCCTCGACCTGGTCTCTTGGAGGACGAAACCAGCAAGGCCTGCCACGGACACGCCGAACAGGGACAGTATCAGCCAGTCAGTCCAGCCCCTGTTGTCCCCCTCGGTTACGGCGACGAGGAATGACATCAGCGCGATGCCGAGTAGCGCCGCGCCCGCGTAGTCCACTCTCGCCTTGAGCTTCACGGGCGACTCCCTGATCTTGAAGGCGACGAATGCTGTCGCCAGGAACGCGAATGGCGCGACGGTGTGATAGGTCCACTGCCAACCCATGTTGTCGATGACGATTCCCCCGAGAACGAACCCCACAGCGGTGCCCACGCCGAACATGGCGGAGATCACGCCCTGGGCGACGGCGATTCTCTCAACAGGGAACTCATCCCTTATCAATGAGAACGCCAGAGGGAACATCGACATTCCGATGCCCTGGATCGCCCTGAAAGCGAACATGAGGTAGATGCTGTCAGAGATGTCCCTTGAGAAGCCCGTCAGCGTGACAGCTACGCTGTAGATCAGCATTGCGATCGTCAGCATCTTCTTCTTGCCGTAGATGTCCCCCAGCTTTCCGAAAACGGGGATTGCCACGGCTCCCACGACCAGGTAGATCGTTATGACCCAGGAGGCCAGCGGGACATCCTTGGGGTACTGGAGCCCGAAGGATTCCATCACTTTCTGAAGCGATGGGAATGCCATTGCTTCCACGTACATTACCATGATAGCTATCGATGCCAGCACCAGCAGGACGATCGTGGAGTACCGTCCGCTCTTGCCATTGAGACCATTGCCATTCAGGGAAATCACCGCAAACCTTCTGTGTCTCATACTGTTGAGCTTGACTGAGATTTCAACCGCCATATCAACTTGACGGCGATATGGAACGCCTCTCTTATGGACAACCCCGAAACAACACGTATTAGTAAAGGCTCTGCATACGCTTCCCAAAGAAGGTACCTTGAGAGGCTGTCGATGCGTCTGGCTTGAGCCTCGAAAGGGTTTCGAAACACTAACAATCTCACGAAGAAGGAATCAAAATGGAAGGCATCAGGCTGAACTACAAGTTGAAAGTCCTGACAGACGAACAGGTGGAGGAGATCCATGACGCGACCCTCAAGATACTCGAGAAGACAGGTATCAGGTTCGACAGCGATGAATGCAGGAAGAGGGTTCTGAAGGCAGGCGGAGCCGCGCATCTCTCGAGGAAGAACGTCGTCACGTTCTCGAGAGATGTCATCGAGGATGCGATCAAGAAGCTCCATCCGTACGGGGAATACTATGCGCGAGACCCTAAGAACGACATGGTATTCGACGGGGAGCACCAGTACGCTCACTGCCTCGGAGGCAACCCGAACATACTGGACATCGAAACCGGCGAAATGCGAATGTCCACACTCGACGACGTCGAGAAGTCCACAAGGATCATGGACGCGCTGCCGAATTGTCACTCCATCTCCAACTTCGTGGTGGCCACGGACGTCCATCCGAGACTGCTCGTGATCAAGACCATGGAGGCGATGATGAAGAACACGAGCAAGTGCCTCTCGGGCTACGCACTCAACGTAGAGACGGTTGACATCCTTTGGAAGATGTGGGCGTGCGTTGCAGGAAGCGATGAGGAGCTCAGGAAGAGGCCTCTCTTCTCAGTCTACGGCTCCCCGAGCAGCCCTCTCACGTTCGACGAGCACGCGGCCGACGTCATGATCAGAGGCGCGGAGTACGGATTGCCAGTGGACCTCGTCCCGTGCCCGATCTGCGGAGGGACTGCGCCCATCACTCTCGCAGGCGGACTCGCGCAGCAGAACGCCGAGCTGCTGGCCGGAGTAGTACTGGTCCAGACCGTCAGCACGAAGATGCCCATACAGTACTCAGGTCGTCTCAGCATGATGGACCTGCGCACGGGCAAGAACATCTGGGGCGTGCCCGAGATGGCTCTCGCGTCAGCAGCAACGGTCCAGATCGCTCACAAGTACAAGATGATAGCAGATGTCTACGGCGTGACCTCCGATGGAAACATGATGGACATGCAGATGGGCATCGAGAGGACGATCAGCGCATTGCTCCCAGCCATGGCAGGAGCGGATAACCTGTCGGGCATCGGCGGCGCATGGGAGGCAGCTGGATCCTACGAGATGCTGATTATCGATGACGAGATCTACTCAGATGTTTTCAGAGTAGTGAACGGCATCAAGGTCGACAGCGACAGACTCGCCCTCGACGTAATAGACAAGGTCGGACACATGGGCAACTACCTTGCGCAGCCGCACACGATGAAGTACCTTCGGCTGGGCGAGCTGCGATACTCGAACCTGTACGACAAGCGCACAGCGGAGAAGGCCGGAAAGGAGCGAGTGAGACCGCTGCAGGATGCCGCGAGGGACGTGGCCAGGAAGATACTCAAGGAGCACGAGCCGATGCCGCTCGAGAAGAACCAGGCGCGGGACCTAGAGAAAGTGGTCAAGGATGCCTCTAGAACCCTGATGCGATGAAAGGTTGCAGACCCGCGGGACAAATCGAGGTCTAGGAAGGCCGTCTCTTGAGGAAATAGAACGCGAATCCTCCTGCCGCTACAGCCACGACCCCTACCCCTATCGCGATCCACATCATCGTAGAGCTCTTCTCGACGACTAGTGACCGGTGAGTAGTGTTCGTCAGGCCGCCGCTGTCCATGACCTGCAGCCTCACATCGTATGTTCCGGCATCATCGTACTTGTAACTGACGACCTTCTGCGTGGACCAGACCGTGTCCCATGCTCCGTCCCCGTCCCAATCCCAACGCACCTGGAGCTCATTCAGACTGTCTTCTGGGTCCGAGGAGCCAGAGGCGTTGAACTCGAGCGACGTTCCCGGGCGTCCCGACGTTGGCGAGATTGTGAACGACGCAGTGGGAGCAACGTTCGTGACAATCACAGACTTCAGTTCTGTGTCAGTAAGGCCGCCTGTATCCTTGACCTCGAGGGCAATTACGAAGGTGCCGTTAGAATCGTATGAGTGATTGACGACCTTCTCAGCCGACCATGCGGTGTCCCACGTTCCATCGTGATTCCAGTCCCATCTGACGACGAGGGCCGACAGTGGATCTTCGAGGTCAGTGCTCGACGAGGCGTTGACCACGAAATTCGTCGATATCGGGCCAATGGTCGGGACCACCGTGAACGAGGCTACCGGTGGCTTGTTGGCAAGGGATACCAGGTCGAACCACAGAGGGTTCGCTGTGTAGTAGTTATCGATGCTTCTGCCCGGGTTCGCGGCCCAATCTCCCCAGCCGGAGAATGTGTCGTTCCTCCACGCATAAGTCTGGTCGGGATAGGCCAGCAGGATATAGTCTGCATCCAGGAACTCGATTCGCTGGCAGTTGTCGACATAGCCTTTTCTCTCGTAGGCGTCCATGGCACGTACGGAATCGGAATAGTTCTCTTCATAGGAAGCGTTGTTCCACAAGTTGTCGTTCCACCCATACCAGGACGCTTCTGACTTGCAGAAGAGCATGTAGTTCGGATCGACGTCTGAACTCCAGTACCAGATCGCAGTGTCATATCTGTAAGTGTAAACCCTGGCAGACAGTTCGGCTTCGGTCACGACTTGATAGACAACGGAGACGCCTATCTGCGCCCACTGATCCTGTAGAAACGTCGCGATGTCTTTCTCCTCTGGATACTCATGCCTCACAAGCATCTCGAATTCAAGCGGAGTCCCCACTGTAACAAGCCCCAACTTCACGGCGGAGCTGTTGGCAGTTGCGACTCTGACTGGGTCACCTGGATTTGCATACCGATAGCCGTTGTCCTCAAGAAGCTGAGCCGCAGCAGACAGGTTGAACTCCATCTGAGCCTTCTCAGATTCGCTAGGTTCGTAGTGCCATTGTGGATTGACTGGTGGGATTATCGTCGTCGCCTCCTCCCCGAGACCAAGGTAGAAATTGTTCACAATGTATGTTTTGTCCGTCGCCATCGACAGAGCCTGTCTTATCGTCCTGTCCAGTCTCGCGGGGTTAGGACCGGCGTTGTTCATGCAGAAGGTAATCTCGGTCCAGTATTGCGTCATCTTCGGGCCCGTGAACAGCTCGATGTTAGCTAGATCGCCCGTCTGAACATCTGATTCCAGACTCCTGTAGGCCTGGGGAGGGAACTGCGCGACGTCGATCTCTCCACGCTCGAGAGCAATCAGCATGGAAGTCGAGTCTTCGAAGAAGAGCAACTGCAATTGGTCGAAATGTACGCTCCTTCCATAGTCCGCGGTCCAGTGATAGTTGGGGTTCTTCACCAAAGTGATGCGATTGCCAACAACCCAGTCATCGTATATGGACTGCGTCACCATGAATGGCCCAGTTCCAACAATGGGAGGGGCCGGGGCGATGTTGTCGAAGTATCCCGGCCATGTGAAAGACAGGTTGACTGCCGGATAGTCTCCCAGCAGGTGCTCCGGCAGCATATGCATTGACAGAGAATATGGATAGGCGGCTGGCATCGACTCACCCGTGTCGCGGTCGTAGAAATGTACCCTCACGGTGTAGTCATCGACCTTCTCCGTCCAATTCATGAAGTAGGTGTACGGCTGGTAGGCCCACATCGTCGTGTAGTTCTCAGAGTTCGCCTCCATGTTCCAGACAACATCATCCGCCGTGAACGGTTCGCCGTCATGCCAGTACGCATTGTGTGTCAGATTGTACTGCCACACGGACCCATAGGGCTCCCCAGAGAGGACCATCTTCGGGTCGGTCGTCGGGACGGTCCAAGTGCTCAGCGCCAGGTTGCCTGTGACGTTCATCTTGTCGTCCACACAGGTCAACGCATCGTAGACGAGACTGTAGAAGACATAGGACGCATCGTTGAGCCCTATGTAGGGGTTCAGACTGTCTATGTCTTGCAGGAACCCGATTTTCAGAGTGGTCGGCGCCGCAAGTACCTCCGCCTTCTCCTCGATGCTATACATACCCGAGATTGGCACAGACAAAACGAATGCTACTGCCACTGCCGCAAATGCCGAGAGTATTCCCAAGCTTCTAGCTCTCATCCCCACTCCTCCAATACCCAGCATGCGCTGGATCCTTAGATATCACGTACGATTCGAAGCTATAAGTATTCTCCTTGTTTTGGACTGGAATTCCTATATCCATTAGCACATGGGATATCCGCGAAAAACATTAAAGACGGCCAACTCAATCAAGTCTCCGGGGGAAATGCGCTGAATTGCCAGAATTGCGGTGTGGAGAACCCTGACGAATTCAAGTTCTGCAGCAGGTGCGGGAAGGAAATCATCAAACCGCTCCCGCTAGGCGATCCCAAGCTGAAAATGCAGAGGGACATTGTCAGGAAGGTGATTTCTCAGCGCAACTCCACAGACATGATCATCTCGCCAATTTGGATAGTAGCTCTTGTTGCACTCGTCATTGTGATGGCGTTGGTTTCCCTCGGCTTAATCTTCGCGGCAGCATTCGATATGGTGAGAGATTATCCAGGCAGCGACCCTCCATATTCAGTCTTTATTGATAGGGCGATGCCAGCCGTACTAGTCCTCTCGATTCAGAACATCATCTATGGAGCGTCACTGTCGCTGTTGACCTACCTGCTTGTCACCAGGCTGAGGAATCACATCAAAAGAGAGAACCTCCTGAGAACGCACATGAGTGAGCTCCTGGCCAATGCCGGGGGATCCGATGCGCGACAGAAAATGATTGAGGAAAGACACTCTGGAATATTCGACCAAGAGACCATTCCATGGCAGCTTCAGTACTCTATTATCTGGGCACTCATCCCCCTGGTCCCAGTATTGGCAACGATATTGCAGTTGTGGTACCTTGACACTCACACCATCGCACAGCAGAGTGATCTCACAGATGTCACATTTGTCTCCTATCTGCCAGCGATCCTGTTCATAGCGCTCGAGGCGTACGTATTCTATTTCCTGGGCAAGACCGTCAGCGACCATGACTCGTCCTGGTCAATCTTCGCTCAGGATTCAAGATCCGCAATGAACGACCTCGGATTTCCGCACGGCAGGTCGTTCAATGTGAGCACCATGGAACGCCGGTCTTTCTTGGTCTATTTCGTTCTTTCAGTGATAACTTTGGGATTGTGGACTTACTACTGGTGGTACACGCTTGTGAAGGATCCTAACACTCACTTCACAAAGCAACATGATTTCGAGGACAACATACTCGATGCCCTCGACAAGTCGGAAGGTACGTTGCCGAGTGTCACGCGTTAGGCTTCCGCGCAGATATCCTGTAGCTCCCGATTATCTGAGACAGGTCGACGCCCTTCAGCTTCGAGGATGCGTCGCCGATGGAGTCGTTCAAGTGCGATACTAGGTCGTCATGAGTGTAGATGACTCTGTCCTCCACCTTTATCTTCTCGAAGCCCGCCCTCTCGATGGCACCGAGGTACTCTTCCTCTGATATTGCCCCGCTCACACATTCGGACCATGCCCTGAGGTTGTTGCGGATCGACTCGGGAAGATCCTTCAGGAGCACTATGTCCGAAACGGCGAGCTTTCCCCCAGGCCTGAGCACTCTGAACGCCTCTTCGAACACTCTGCCCTTGTCGGGGGCGAGGTTGATCACGCAATTGCTGATAACGACATCAGCGACATTGGAATCCAGCGGCATGTGCTCAATCTCTCCCAGTCTGAACTCAACATTTTCGTACCCGCTCTCTTTGGCCGTAGTTCTGGCTCTGTAGATCATCTCGGGGGTGGCGTCAATTCCGTATACCTTACCCTGCGGCCCAACCTTCTTCGCGGCAAGGAAAACATCAATTCCTCCTCCGCTGCCCAGATCCACGACAGTCATGCCTGGCTTGAGGCTAGCTATCGCGGTCGGGTTGCCGCATCCCGCACTGACGGAGATGGCATCCTGCGGGAGACTGAGGATTTCGGCATTTGGGTACAGCTTTCCACAACCACAACTTGTGCTTGAGGACGGTCCACAGCAGCTGACATCCTGCGTGGCCAACTTAGAATACCTTTCTCTCACTGCTCTTCTGACTTCCTCGTCCGAAGGAGTCCCCTGACCTGCTGCCTGCGATTCCATGGACTTTCTCTGTCTTTTTACCGGCGTCATGTCAACCTCTCCGTATCCTGTTCGTGGCTAATACCGTTTTTCTTCCCTGACACTGTAATTCCTATACTCGTTCTCACAGTAGACCTTTGGGCATTCGACAGCCTGAGCGACTGCAAGCCTCTCCTTGTTCATTGCCTTTGCAAGTAGTTCCATGGTTATTTTCACCCTCCTATTCAATTCCTATTGTATGTCCAATATTGGATATGCAATATATCCTACATATACCTATTGGGCGTACAATATTGTTCACACAACATTCTAAGTATCTCCGAAACAATACGCGGAATGATGCCAGGCAAGAAACAGGTGGAGATGGAGATCGAATGCTGCCGGGCACCAGAGTGCTGCGACATGAGAGGCATGCTCAGCTTTCTCATCCTCCACATCCTGTCGAAGGGGAAGAAGTACGGAGTGGAGATAGCGAACGAGATCGCCAAGCGAAAGGCGGACAAGCCCAACCCGGGAACGCTCTACCCAACGCTCAGATACCTCGAGGAGAAGGGATTGGTTGAGTCTTCAAAGGAAGGAAACAACAAGTACTACAAGCTCACAGCGGCTGGCAAGGAGGGGCTCCAGCAGGCGAAGGAGTTCTTCATTCAGGCATATGGAGATATAGTTCTGGAATCGATGTAGGACAAACGCGTGACGGCATCCCCAGGGGCATCCCAGATGTTGTTGTCTGAAGGAGACAGAGTTGCGATCGAGCGCAAGTTCTCGGAGAACATGAAGGACGAGGTCACGCTGCTCCTGTTCTCGGAAGATGGCTCTGCGATATCCAAGGAGCTCATCGAAACCTCGAACAAGCTGGCGGGGCTTAGCAACAAGATAGTTGTGAGCGCCCAGAGCTCGGATGGCGGTAAGAACCAGCGAATGAAGGATCTTCGCATCGAACATACTCCATGCATGCTCGTTACAAAAGGAGACTTCACCAGGATCAGGTATTTCGGTCTCCCAGCAGGGTACGAAATTCCTCCACTCGTGGACGCCATAGCAGAGCTGTCAAGCTCCCATACGAAGCTGTCACCGAAGGCGAAGGAGGCGCTCTCGACCGTTCGCAGAAGAGCCAACATCAAGGTCTTCGTTCTCGAGACATGTCCTTACTGCCCGACCGTGGCGAGGCACGCTTACAGGGCTGCCATAGAATCACAGAAAGTGACCGCAGAGATAATCGATTCCTCGATGTTCACTGACCTCGCGCAGAGGCACACAGTGTTGGGTGTCCCCAAGATCATCCTCAACGATTCGATGGACATCACTGGCGCAATCATGGAGGCCGAATTCTTCGAGAAGCTTCGCGATGCGGACCATTCCCTTGTCGACAGCATGTTCGGCTAGTTTGCGCGTCTGGCCGGAATGTGCCCGCTATGGATAGTTTCATTATCGATGAGGGGATTCTCTGACGCGCGTACCCAGAGGCGCGCCAGACTGATAGTACGGAGCTCAGTGAGTATTCTGTGAATCAGCTGTGAGGAGATGTGTGAACATGCCTGCCATGAGGATGAGGTCCCCTGCAGACGTCGAAGCTGCCCTGAAGGCAGTCAAGACTGAGGTGAGCAAGACCGTCGTCGGATACGATGACCAAATCGAGGATTTCCTGATATGTCTCATGACCCAGGGGCATTTGCTGATAGAAGGCGTCCCTGGAATCGCGAAGACGACTCTCGCCAAAGCGGTCTCGTCCGTCTGCGGCCTCTCTTATCGAAGGATCCAGTTCACGCAGGACCTGTTACCTGCAGACATCACGGGACACTATTTCTTCAACCAGAAATCTGGTGAGTTCGAGGTGCGAAAGGGGCCGATATTCGCCGATCTCGTGCTGACGGATGAAATCAACCGGGCGCCTCCGAAGACTCAGTCCGCTCTTCTGGAGGCCATGCAGGAAAGGCAGGTCACGATCGAGGGCAACACGTTCGACCTTCCAGTGCCGTTCATGGTCATCGCCACATTGAACCCGATAGAGACGGAAGGCGTCTACCCCCTACCAGAGGCTCAGATTGACAGATTCATGATCAAGAGCACGATGAACTACCTGGACGAGAAGAAGGAGATCGACATCCTGAAGATGAAGAGCATCATGGAACGAAAATCCACGATGGCTCTCTCGAAAGACGCCATACTGGACATGCGGGACGACATAGACGAGATGTACGCCCACCCGAGCGTACTGCAATACATCGAGACGATCACCAGGGCGACCAGAGCTCTGGACGAACTCGACCTAGGGCTGAGCCCCAGAGGGGCGATCCATCTGATGCAGACGGCGAAGGCGCACGCGTACCTCCGCGGGCGATCGTACATCATCCCGGACGACGTGAAGGACATGGCGCACAAGGTGATTGACCACAGACTCATCCTCTCGCCAGAGGCCGAGCTAGGAGGGATGACACGTGGCAGCCTCACAGACACGATCCTGTCCACCGTGGCCGTGCCCAAGGGAGAGTTCAGAAAAGCCACGGAAGCAAAAGAGTGAGCGGACTTGCGATCTTCCTCTATCGGGACGGTGTTGCTCACATTCTCGATCGCCTGCGCATTCGCAGGCGTCCTCTTCTCGAGCCTCTCATTCTGCGTCCTTAGCGTTGCGCTCATCAGCTCGTTCGTCTACGCTCGGCTCAGGTTCGTGGCGGAAATCGACAGGACAAACCTCGAGATCGACAGGAAGATCCTCGACGACCTGGTCTTCGCAGGGATGCCGGTGGGAGTGAAGGTGGATGTTCTTAACAAGGACCCAATCACGGTCAGAGGCACATTCCAAGACATGCTGCCAAAAAATTGCGTCCTGGCCAGTGGAACGAACACGACAACTCAGGAGCTCCCGCCGAGGACCATCATGGAGATGTCGTACTCGATTATCCCGCAGAAGAGAGGACCTCAGAGATTCCCAGGGATGAAGATCGATCGCGTGGACGCTCTTGGGTTGTTCGCCGAGGACCAGACCATCGAGCATATCACTAACATAACAGCCCACACGAAGAAGGAGAGCATAGACACTGCGCGGAAGCTGGCCGGCAGGGAGCACCTCGAGTTCTCGGGGATCACAAGGAATCTAGCAGTAGTTCTCAGGGAGCTAGAGTTCGACGGAATAAGAGAGTATGTGCCCGGAGACAGGGCCAGAGACATTCACTGGAAGCTGTGGCCGAAGACCGGGAAGCTCATGACGAAGACATACAGGAAAGAAGGTTCGGTCCAGACGATGGTCCTCGTGGACTGCGGAAGGAGCATGAGGCTTCAGTCATACAAGATTGCAAAGATAGACCACGCTCTAGACCTCTCACTCCAGATATCAAACGTGTTGCTGAGCAGCTTCCACCCAGCAGGTGTCGCCGCCTTTGATGAACTGCGGGTAATGACTAAGGTTCCTCCTGGACTGGGAAGTCACCAGTTCGACAAGATAGTCAAGGCGCTCAGGGACGTCCCTGGCGCTTTCGTTCAGGAGGGGACCACGAGCCCAGAAGAGACGACGACGGCAAGGAAGACACCCGAACCGTTAATGAAAGGGGGAAGAAATCCCGCGGGATCGTCGGAGTTCCTGTCTGCGATAGACAAGTTGTCTGCGAGAGGAAAGGGGAAGAGCCGTGGGTTCGGACTCGAGAGCGTCGTGAACGAGACGATCGCCCGCGGACGGGGGCAACAACAGCTTTTCATCGTAGTGTCCGACCTCATTTCGTCCAGAGACGCCGTCCTGGCTGGCGCGAAGACTTGCCAGTCCACGGGAAACAGGATGCTCGTCATCCACACATACGATGAGTGGTACAGCAGGCCCGAAGAGTCTGTCCAGACTCCTGACATCGAACGCATGTACGGCGACCTCACGGGTGCTTTGAAGGTCGAGGCAGCTTTCAGGGGCGCCGGAGCCTCCTACATAAGAATCGGACCAGCTGACACTTCCGCGAGAATCATCAGGGCCATCAGGAGGGGCAAGACATGATTGCCTTTCCTAGATGGATGAGGAATGTCATGGTTATCGCATTGGTCATCGACATGCTAGTTTTCTCCAGGGCAACCACCCTCACAGTAATGGGCATGGTGATAGGTACCGCCGTGGTCCTGATAGGCCTCACGTACGCCTACAGGATAGCCTCATTCCTGGGGATGTTGGTCATAGCCACTGTCGCCGGAGCTTCTGTCGAAATCCCAACTCTAACAGAGTTATCGAGCCTACTCACCGCCATGCTTGCCCTACTTCTGCCGATCTTCGCGCTAGCTTGGCTAGCCCTGACTGCAGAGGAGAGCGAGAGACGCGACGTCACCCTGATGAGAAGACCTCTGGCAATTGCGATAACATTCTCGATAGTCGCGCTCTGGTCCGCTCCGCTCACTATTCTCGTCATGAGCCTGTTCATTCCGACTATCTCTGTCAGGCTCTCAGTAATCACGGAGGCGGCGATTATGCTAGTTGCGGCAATCATTGGAGTCGTCATCTTGACAAGGAAGAATCCCACCGCGCGTAAGACCGCAGGAGAAGAGCCGGGCGAATAGCGCCCTCAGAGCCTGCATTTCCTGACCGTTCTCCACTGAAACAAGTTGTCAGCGCTTCGCGTCAATCATTATATACCAAGTAAAGCCTCGAAATCAAATCGTGAAGGTCCCCACCAACTGGATTCTGCTATTGGGAACACTGTTGGTAGTCGCAGCCCTGTACAATCACTATCTCGGTCACTCGGCGTATCTCATCGAGATCATCTTCATCGGAGTCGGTACAGTACTGGCCGTTCTGTCAGTCTTGGTGGAGAAGAGGAAGACGCCAACTACAAGCGAGGATGGATTGCTCGTTGGTCTGCTCTCACGATTCCTGACGAAGGACCAATGCGCATTTCTACTGCCGCTGGTCGGGTTCGCCATCATACTAAGCTGGTCCGCTTGGAAGGTCTTCGTCGTTGGCAGCACTGACCTCAGGCTGGAGGATTTCATAGTCACGCTCTTCGGCTTGTCGCTGGTGCTTTACTATGCTGGGCCATCCAGATTCGCCAGGGAGAAGGACTTCGTGGTCCTGTACCTGATGTTCATGACAATCATATTCGCGGTCATCTGGAAGTCTTACATCATTCTCTCAGGCGAGTCCTTCAGGGATCTGACCGGGTATTCTGAATACTATTTCATCACGCTCCCGACCGTGTACATGCTTCAGGCGTTCGGGCTCGACGTCCGTTCGAGCCTGGACCTCGAAGGATCAGGGCTCTCGAACACCATAGAATTCGACTACCACGGAAACGTTGTGCCCTTAGGGATTGGATCTGGATGCAGCGGCCTGTATTCCGTGGGCCTGTTCTTCTCTGCCTTCATGGCATTTGTGATAGTGCGCTACAGAAGAACGGACAGGTATGTCATGACTGCACTCCTGATAGGCCTGCTCCTGACCTGGCTGTCGAACATTATCAGAATGGCGTTGACCATCTACGTCGGATCGATCTGGGGAGCTCCGGCGCTTGCTGCCTTCCACAGCTACATAGGAATTGTGGTATTCGTGATCCTGATAACGCTCTTCTGGATACTGCTTGTCAGATGGTTGGACCGAGTCGAACCTGAGATTGTAAATCCTCCTACATCTGAAGAACAGAAGGGTACTCAGGTGTAGTCGCGCTGGCGCTTCTTCTCCGCGTCCAAAGCTCTCTTGATCTGCAGCCCTGACATAACCTGTGGGGTGAAGAGCACCTCGAGCTCGCTAACCGGGCTGTTCGGAGTCACCCTCGAAATCTTGTCTTGACCGGCTGGACTTCTGGATACGTGTGGTCTAGAAGGTGCTTGGATGACTGTGGTTGTAGCGCGAACGGGTGCAATTCTCTGAACAGATGCGCTTGCGCGATATGTCATAGGTACTGCACGCTGATTGACGACAGAGCTGCTCCTCGTCACTGGCTTCGAAACCTGAGCTGCAGCAGTGGGCCTAGGCCTGGATGATGGCCCTTTGAACGCTGACGACGATGTTCCGTATGTCGCGGAATAAGAGGGTCTGTGAGGTGTCGATGGCCTAGATGGCCTGCCACTGCCCTTCACCCTGCGAGTTCTTGTGACCATGAAGAACACGATGATGATTGAGCTGACAATCACAAGCATCGTGAGCAATCCAGTTATGGACCCAAACAACCAGTCGGACATGGAAGAGTCGTCCCCCCGAGGGGCATCCGACAAATCAATGGCCAAGTCAGCGCTCCTTGCGGTGTTGCCGACCGTGTCATTCGCCCGGACGAACAGCTTCATGCCGTCCCATAGCTCGCTAGCCTCGATTGTCCCCGAGTAGTTAGAACCTGATGCAGTCATGACAATTGATCCGAAGGACCCTCCGGACATCTCGTAGAACACTTGTGCCTCGCCGACCATGAAATCGTCCTGGATAAGAGCTGTTATCTCGCACGGCTGGTCCTTCAAGATTGTCCCGAGGGCGCTGACCTGGACGGTCGGGGCCGTATTGTCCAGATAGAGTGAAATGTTCGTCCAGTTCTTCTGCCTGCAGCCGTCCATGGCCTCGATCTGCAGGTAATGCCATCCCGGCCCGAATGACTCCGTGCTGATAACGTAGGGATCTGCAAGGGCTTGCTTGGGTTCGTCCTCAATCGTCCAGCTCACGGACGCGACAAAGAAGTCCTTGACATCCACATCGATATCCGTGCCTGGCCCAACCGCCTCGTTCTGTTCGACATTTCTGAACGATATCTCAGGTGGACCATGGTCCATAAGGAATGTGAACGAAGCCGTGCCTGTGTTGTTGGCCTTGTCAGTAGCCGTTATCCTCACAGTGAAGTAGCCATCGGGGGGAGGCGGACTAAGGTAGACGCTGAAATGATCATGAATGCTTGACCTGGTCTGCCCGAAGAAAGTCCATGTGACCTTGTTGAAGTTCGCATCCAAGACCGCAAAGTCCAGCACAACGGAGGCGTTGACAAAGGTCAAGTTCTCATCCGCGGACGCCAAGGAAATCGACGGCGGTGTTCCGTCGATTATGATCGTGATCTCAATCTGATCCGAACCTCCCAGGTCGTCAGTAGCGTTGACAATGATGCTGTGCGATCCATCGGACCAACCTGCCGTGGATATCACTCCTATGGTGCCCAGACTGTGCCAGGGCCCGTTCTCACACCACTTGTAGGTGATTGTGCCAAGACCTTCGGCTGCTACGTTGACCAGGGTGCCAGGCTTGACGATGGAAGCATCTGCCGGACTCACTAGGGAAAGAACAACTGTACTCGATGATATTTCAAATACAACTGATCTCTGAGTGAACCTACCAACCAGATCGGATGCGTTGATTGATACATTGTGGTAGCCAACAGCCCAACCTGTCATGTCAATGGAATACGGAGAGAGTAGAACCTGTGACGCGCCTCCGTCGGAGCTGCAGCGCACGTCCGCCAAGTGCGAGTCCACGATCGTAGCAGTGAGCCTAGAATTGAACGGCACCCTTGCGCCCTGAGTTGGATAGGTAATCTGGACGGAGGGAGCGTATGCATCCACATCATACGAGAAGACAGACTGCGTCGTTGCCCCATCGTCATCAGTGACAGCGACTCTTAGGATGTGAACACCGTCGCTCCACTGAGTTGTTGAAATCTCATATGGGTAGACGAGCGGCCCAATCGATACGCCGTCCAAATAAGCCTGGGCTGTGAAAGTCCCATCATCAGATATCGTGAGTCGCACCAATTCCCCTTGCTTGATCAGGCTGTTGTTTCCAGGAGATATCAACGAAATCGTCGGAGGCACATTCTGATCTACGATCGACCTGAGGGTAATTGTCCGAACGACCTTCTGATAGATCCCCATGTCGAACTCGACCTGGATACTCGCCGATTGGTCAGGGCCTGAGAACATGTTCTTCGGATTGAAGTGCCACTCGAATCGGATATTTCCGTCGTGCACGTGGGTGCTCGCTGTCGTGTACTCATCCAAGATGGTGGCGAGTTTCTTTCCGTTCAGCATGAGCTCGAGAGGAACCGCAGCCTCTGCCGATAACGGGTTACCCGTGCTATCTGTCAAGCGACCGGTCAAGGTGACGAATGCATCGCCGTCCCGATATGCGACATCGGTACGGTCAGCAGCCAGCTCGAAGACAACCGGAATCTCTCTCTTGGACACATTCGTCGCGACGTACTCTAGGTAGTTGCCAGAAGAGTCGTACACCTTGACCTTCAGATCTAGCCAGCTGTCCGATGACGAGGGCGTAATCGCGGAATTGAAGGTGCCGGGTGCTGATTGCGTCAGAGTGAGTCCCTGCCAAGCAGTTGTCGAACTCGATCTCCAGGACATCTCGGCGCTTGTGGGGGACTTGTCATCTTCCGTCACCAGCTGCACTGGTAGCAGACTCCCCGGAACGAACCGCTGAGACATATAGAGGCCTTTGATCTGAGGCGGGTTCACATCCACTGCTGGCACGGAGAAGTGAAGAGAAATCGTAACGTCATCACAGATCTGCAGGTTCGGGGCGTACGTGATCTCAGCGGTGTATGAGCCGCTGTCGGTGAGGTTGATCACTCTCATTGGATATCTTCGCGCGAGATACTCGGATAACTGATAGATGCCTGCCAATCCTCCATCACGATAGAGCGTGAGGCTAGGCACGTAGACTCCCCCGACAGCGGTTCCAGACTGGTCCCTGAGCACAGGATAGATCATGATGATACTCGTGTTCGTGTTCCACGTGGTCAGCGCTGGATAGTAAGGACCCGCCCCAACACGCTGCGTTACGCTGAGACCTTCGACTGGAAGAAGGCTAAACCGATCGGACATGTAGATCTCGGACATGGTATCTGCTCTCACCCTGTGTGTCCAATCGGACTCGTAGTACTGGAGACTGAAGTAACCGCGCGTGACCTGTTCCGGGAAGTAGGGCTCTGACCACACGCCCTGAACAATCGTTCGCCTGTGCATTCCCGTGAAGAAGGGATTCAAAGATGCCTCAGTGTCCCTGCGGAGGTAGAACGATGACTCAGCGCCGACCGACATGTGAGTATCGACCATACCCCATGGATCGTGAATCATGCCGGACAGGTCGTACTTCGTGTCGTAGACCGAGGTTTTGACAGGATCAATCTCGAGGTTCGTCGGGGTCGAGTCGTCCACACCTGGAAACTCCCAAGCCAAGAGGTATTGAAGGTCTGCCGTTGACTCCATGTAGAATTGGTGAGATGAGTTCCTGTATTCATACCAGTGTTCCCAGTTGCGACTTATGAAATCATACATTGTTGGAGTGTAGGCGAATCCCGCAATTGATATCCCAACTGTGGCTGAAGTCTCTGAGACGTAGACCGGTTTCGATGTCGGGATCGTGAAGTAATCTGATCCTAGGATGGAATAGTCGGACCCGAACAGGTGGAATGATGCGTTGTTATCGCCGACATACCTGCAGAAGACCCTGTAGTCCTTAACGAATATTGGCACCCCGTCGTCTGTTGCCAGATCAATGACCATCCGCTTGGCGTCCGCCATCCGCAGAGTGATTTCGATCTCCTGGGTCCGGGGAATCGTGACGGTTCCTGAGAGCACATACGGCTCGGAATATGTGTAGATCAGTTGATGCCCGGCAGCATGTACCGAGAAATCTCCTGAAGGTAGCATGAAAATGGCCGGAGGCGCTGGCACATTGTCGCCGCGGGCGATGAAACCAATATCGGCTTTGGGTGTGTTGTACACCATGACTGCACCATAGGGATCGAACACCTCTCTCCCTAGCGTGTCGAGAACGTGCACGGTCAACTTGGATAGAATAGCATATCCAAACGGAATCCGGATATTGCCATTCTGGGAAGACAGGACGATATTCCCCTCGTAGTATCCTTCTGGAGCGGACAATAGACCCGCGCCGACAGAGAGCGTGATCTGCCCTTCCGAACCGGTAGAGACACTCAATGAGGTTGGGGAGACACTCGAGGAGTTCGCCCAGTAGTCTGCATCCTTGGAGCCGGAAGCGGAAATGGAATAACGATCAGACGTTCCTGTTGTAAAGGATACCGTTGGTCCCCGATTTGTAACGATGGCAGTATGTCCAGTGTTATCTGCGAGCCCGTACGATATCAAAGGCTCCTCTGCGAAGACTTTCTGAGAAGTCGCTGATGGGATCCATAGGATTCCCGCTCCGGCATGCCAGAGTGACGCCTGCACGGGCTTGGAGCTTGAAATCAGGGCAGACTTGGTCTGCGCTGGGGTCCAATCAGGGTGTAGTTGTAGCAATAGAGCGGCAGCGCCACTCACATGGGGTGTTGCCATCGATGTTCCGCTCAAGGGTGCGTATCCTGTGCTGGAACTATGCCTCCCGCCGGAGTATGGGACGGTCGAGATTATGCCCACTCCAGGAGCGGAAATCTCAGGCTTTATCAGCAGATTGTCTGGCGAGCCTCTCGAGCTGAATGAAGCTAGAGCACCAGCGTCATCCACAGCTCCGACCGTGACTGCTTCAGGGGCTATTCCGGGCGATGCCACCGTCCCCATTGCCGGGCCTGAATTGCCCGCTGCGACAACGACCACTATCCCAGCATTCACGGCATTCCGGACTGCCAGACAGACTGGGTCACCCTCTTCTCCGCCCCCGCCCAAGCTCATGCTTATGACATCAGCTCTATCGGACGGGTTGCCATCACCGTTGGGATCCATCGCCGCCGCGATGGCGAGTATGACATTGCTCATCGAACCGGAGCCATCACTGCCCAAGCTCTTGTAGGCCAGGAGGCTGGCTCCAGGAGCGACACCCGTCATTCCTCCATCGGCTGCGATGATCCCTGCGACATGCGTTCCGTGACCGTTGTCGTCCATCGGATCCGCATCGTTGTTGTGATAGTCGTAGCCGCCAATGACTTTGTAACCGGGGCCGTAACCTCCGCCGAGATCGGGATGATTGTAGTCGATTCCTGTGTCAATCACAGCGACGACGACGCCTGTGCCTCTTACGTACTGCCCCTGAGAATCGGTCATCGACCAAACCTGGTCGGCGCCAATCTGGGGCACGCTATCGGCAAGAGAGGCATTCACAGGCAGGTCGGGGTACACGTCCAGGACATGATTGGTCCCTGAGGCGTACCTGACGAGAACATCAACGCTGACCATGGCAGAGAATCCGCTGAATGCTTTCGAGAAGCTGTGAGTTTGAAAAGCTCTGAAGGCACTCAACGCTTCAGGCTGGGTTGATGATTCCGATACGATGACTTTGACCATACCGTTCTCGTCGGCATAGCCGGACCAGTCCCAATTCCGCGTTATGAAGTCGTCCGGAGACAGGGGGGACGGATCATCTACCTCCTGTATCGGATTCTGAGCATCAGTGGACTCGGCCGAGAGTTGGTCCGTGAAGTTGCACGGCTGAAGAACGGGGGTGAAAAGGAAGGCAAGTGCGATCAGTAGTGCCGTAACGGCTGCAAATGAGTTCTTGCGAGGATGCACTACCACTCTTGGAATGCGCTCAAATGGCGCACTAGCGCTATCGGCAGCTCCTACGGACAACTGACCCCATCTCTTGTTTTAATATCCATTGGGTGGCGATATGAAGCCTGTTCACTAGTTATCACACACAGTAATGAACGGCCCATCCTTTTCCCATCCGTCACAGAAGGCGTACTGACTCGGCGATTTCTTCAGACCCTAATCGACCGGGGATATATAAACCACTAGTTATCAGTATTGATATCGAAAAATCGCCTAGGAACGCGGGATTTCGTCTCGAAGCAGAGATGCACAATCGGACTCTCAAGGAAAGCCTTACTGCTTCTTCCTCTTGACTACGAACACCATCGCGACAAGGCCGACCGCTCCCGCAGCGATACCGGACCCGAGCAGGCTACCGAACTGCGGAATCTCGTACGGGTAGGTTATGTCGATCTGCTGATGCGGTTGAAGGTCGTCGACCACGGAGACGCTCTCCTGGTTCCCATTGTAGGTGGCTGTTACCTCAAAAGTGTCTCCGTCATGAAACTCGTTATCCATGGAGGACAGCGTGAAGGAGTAGTATCCATTCTCATCGGCCACGTAGGAGTCCGTGAACCTGAGCACACTTGCCGGAGTCCAGACCTCGAGAACAACGTTTGCCCCAACGAGAATTCGGCCTACACTGTCCTTGACGTATCCATCGATAATCTTGATCCCCTCGGCGCTCGCATATGATGAAGAGAGAAGCAACGCCACAATAGTCACAGACATCGCTGACAGCATTACTGCCGCGAATCTCATGTATCTGAATCTGCTCTTCATCATCTTCGACAGCATTGCAGTCACCATTGCTCGGGGTGGGGTTTGGCCCTGACCGTTGGTTAAGGTGGGGCAGAGTTTATAGACTTTTTGCCATTTGAACGCTTCTGACGTTATTTGACCCGATGGCACGCCTAGGCGGGGGTCTTTCGCCTCCTGATTATCACGACCGTGGCTACCAGACCGATCGAGACGAACGCCACGGAACCGGCGAACCCACCAAACTCAGGGATCGTCACATCGGATATCGTGACATTCACATATTGAACTGGCTGCGTCGAAGAGCTAGTCGCAACAGTGCTGTTCGTAGCCTGGTATCCCGTATACTTGGCAGTCACTTGAAGCGTATCGCCAATCATCCATGGATGCAAGAAATCATCCACGGTGATAGAGTAGTATCCGTCAATCTCAGAGGTGGGGTAGTACCACATTGTCGTGCGAACGCTCGGACCCATCCCAATCAACACTTCTAAAGTGACATTCGCTCCGGAGAGGGGATTGCCTACCGCATCGTACACGTACCCTGTAACGATCTTGGGGCCATCACCAGCAAGCGCACTATCAGAGGCCGTGTTGAAACCGATTGCCACGAGCAAAGCGGTGGAAAGAACGGCGGTCGCGAACGTCGCCAAGCGTCCTCGGCTCGCGGGCACCCCAAACACCGAATCCAAACTGAGCATCCTCCTCATCGCGCTGATCGTCCTAGAGAGCCAACCAGGACAATAGCCTTTCGGCTCCCGGTCGATGAAGCCGACCATATGTATAAATGAAAAATTGGGTTTTCGCGGGCCTTCAAAAGCCAGCCCGCGTTTTGAAAGGTTTCTCATGCTTCTTCTCAGAAGTCTATGGCTCCTAGGCCGTCCGCGTAGACATAGTACGCCCGTCCCGGGGTCACCAGGAAGTCGAACTTCGCTAGCTGACCGGACATATAGGACTGGTACTTGCCCGAGTCCGAGTCATACGCGGCGATGATCCAAGCCCTCGTTCCGACCGACTTCACCAAGAGTTCGCTCGCCATCATCGGCTCCAGCTTGTTGTACCCGACGATGTTCCAGCCCTTCGCTAGCGGACTGTCTACGGTAGGCGCCAACTCGCCCTCCAGCAGGAAGGCCGTCGGGGCGCTGCACCAGACATAGTATCCGGTGCCCATCGTGATGTCGAAGTCACCGTATAGAGCTCTCTTCACGTAGGACTGGTACTGGCCTGACGACTGGTTGAGCTTCGTCACGACCAAGCCGTTCGCGCCAATCGCAGACAGCAGGCTCTTCGCTGTGAGCCCGTTCACCTTCATCGGGGCGGACCATAGGTTCCAGCCCTGCTTCAGGACGAAGTTCATCTGCGGGTCGGGTGACGGTATCAGGTTGCCGAAGTCGTTGCGCACGCAGACCTGGCCGTTCGGGAACGGATAGATCGGGATGGTCACGCTGATCGGCCTCGTCGCGTAGTACCCCTTCAGGAGCTTCTCGCTCACCGTGTACGTACCAGGCAAGAGCTTGTCGAAGCAATACCAGCCAAGCTTGTCCTCGGCGTTCGTGTACTGCACGAGCTGCACATGGACGCCGCCGTCCGTGTACCCGTCGAGCGTTATCTCCCAGCTGCCCAGGCCACACTCGGTAAGCGTGTCGAACACACCGTTCGGCCAGAATGGCCAAGTGTCCTCGTACTTATCGAGGAACTTGTATCCGCATATCTTCGCGTACCTGATGTTGCCGATATCCAGGTGGACGTCGAACTCTCCCATGCCTTCTACGACAATCGGGATTGGAAGGACAGTCGTTGCGGTCCAGCCACTCTGCAGGACCTCACCGAGCATGTACTTGCCAGGCTGCACAACGAACTCGAAGTACCCGCCTTCAATGGTCGGGGTGCTCATGTGCACCGGCACGCCCATTACGGTCTCGCCGTCAAGCGTGATCGTCCAGCCGACCAGTCCGGGTTCGCCTTCGTCCTTGACTCCGTCCGTGTCCTTGTCATAGAACTTGTAGCCCCAGATCTTGCCCTCGACGATGTTGCCGAAGTTGAACTCCTTCACGTCGCCGCTCTTGAGGGTGAAGGTGAAGCTACCAGGTGTCGTCGGTACCCAGCCTGGGAACGATCCCTCTGAGATCGTGTAGACGCCTGGGCCTAGTCCCAGATACTGATACTCGCCATCGGGATCAGTCAGTTGCGAGAGTACTCCGCCTCCCGGCAGTTTCAGATCTATCGGCCAGAATGGTATGGTCGGTTCGCCACCGTCCCACTTGCCGTCGTCATTCGAGTCATAGAACTTCGCTCCGAATACCGTTCCTCCTAGGAAGTTGCCGAACTGTTGCTCGACGACCTGGATTCCGGAGGTGACTTCAACCTCGAGTTGTCCATCTGACGGGTTGATGTGCAGCCAGCCTTCGCGGTCCTCCTCGTCTATCACATATGTGCCGGCCTTGGTGATCTCCACCATGACCTTGCCATCTGCGCCAGTGTAGACGACCAACGGCTCGACGAATCCAGGCCCTTCAATGGTGAACTGCCATTTCGGCAGTGGCTTGTCGCCAGCGTCGTAGACACCATTGCTGTTGACATCTTCATACTTGAAGATCGGTATCCACACGTTGTAGAAGTTGCCGAAGGGGTCGAGTTCCTTGTGGACACCAGACGATATCCACACAACGTACCCAGTGTCCGTGGTCGGCGTCCAGCCGCTCTGCTTTTCCTCAAACACGGCGTATTTGTCCGCCAACAGCTTCGGGAAGCAGAACGAGCCATCCTCTTTCGTGAAGATCGTTATCCAGTCTGGGTCGCCGTTCTTCTTGAGGTTGATCGGATATCCGGGTACGGGATCCTCGCCCTTATCCCAGATGCCGTTGCTGTTCGAGTCCTCGAACTTCCAGCCGCATATGCTGCCATACTGGTAGTTCAAGAAGTTGTGTATGTGTATGGTGGCTCCTGAGGTCATCTGGACGGTTTCCGAGTTCGGACTCGTTGCCAGCCAATCGTCCCTGGTCTCTTCTCTCACCACATACGTTCCCGGCCCTAGGCCGCAGAACTTGTAGTAACCGTTAGCGTCCGTAGTGGTCCAGGCAATCAGGGTCTCGAAGCTGATCACTCCCTCAGGCGTGACTTTGCTTCCAGTGATGTCCAGGTCAATCGTCCATCCGGACTTCGCCTTGTCGACATCCGGGTCGTAGACGCCGTTGCCGTTGACGTCCTCATACTTGTAGCCGTCGATGCAGCCCTTCTTGAAGTTGCCGAAGTCCGCTCGAATCTCGGAATGGCCCCAGACATCGACTGGCATCTCGCGCGAGTATGTCTTGATCCAGCCCTCCTGGACAATCTCCCAGACATTGTATGTGCCCGGTGGCAGACCTGTGAACTCGTAGTAGCCGTTCTCGTTGGTAGTCGTGCTCCCAGTCATCCAACCATACGGGTAGAGGGATCCTTCGAACCAGATCTCCCAGTTCGCCAGCGGTGGCTCGCCATCGTCCCAGACTCCGTCTCCGTTAAGGTCGTTCCACTTGTAGCCGTAGATCGTTCCCTTCTTGAAGTTGTAGAAGGGAATTGGACCTATCTCCGAACCACTGTGAACCCACATTTCCCAGGTCTCGCCACTCGCTGGGCTTACCCATAGCCAGCCTAGGCGTGACTCCTCGGTAACCTTGTAGATGCCTGCCTTCAGTATCTCGAAAGAAGCGCAGCCGTACTTGTCGGTGACCTTCGTCTCGACGAGCTCCCAGATGTATTCGCCCTTCTCGTCCTTTCCAACAGCTATCCAGAGCTTGAATTCCCAGCCAGCTATCTTGCTGTCGAGCTCAGGATCGAATTGGCCGTTGGCGTTCACATCATCGATCTTGCAGACCGTGATGTGGGCCTTGTGGAAGTTGCCAAACATCTGCACAGGCACTATGGTGCCCGAGATGATGTTCACCGACGAGGTGCCGCTCACAGGATTCACATGCACCCAGTCATCGTCGTCCTCTTCCTCTATCAGGTAGAGTCCGGACCGATCGACCGTGATTACGAGCTTGCCATTCACATCCGTGTCGCCCTCATATACCTTGCTCGGGTCGCCGAGATTGGTCATCTTGAAGTGCCAGTTGGGAATCGGCACATCGCCTTCGTCGTAGACGCCGTCGCTGTCGACATCCTCGTACTTGAAGATCGGGACATTGACCCACTCGTAGTTGCCGAACTCCAGACGAATCGGGTCCAGGCCAGATACGATCTTCACAGTGTAGTAACCACTTGTGGGAGTGATATGAGACCATCCGGGAACATATCCCTCTTCAACAGTGTATTCGCCAGCGTCGCATACCGTGAAGGTCAGCAGACCGTTCACGTCAGTGTAGCCCCAGTCGACAACTTCGCCTGACTCATCGACCAGAGAGAAGTACCAGCCCTTAAGAGGCACATCGAACGGCTTGCCGTTGACCAACGGGTCGTACCATCCGTTGCTGCACTTGTCCCAGTACTTGAACACCGTGATCTTGACGCACTTGAAGTTGCCGAACTCGTACAGGTATCGCTCTGAGAACCACGGTTCGATCCACGAGCGCAGGTCATACGCGTGACCGGATACGACCTCGAAGGCCGCCCATCCGTCACTCGGGTTAACCCAGCACCAATCAGCACTCTTGAGTTCGTAGACCTTGACAACGGCTGCAAAGCAGAGATGCAAGTGATACTTGCCATCCTGGCCAGTCTTCACATCTACCTTGTATGGAGGTAGCTCGCCAGCCGGATCTATCTCGAGCGTGAACGTCCAACCAGGCACAGTTCTGTCAATGGTTGGGTCATAGGTTCCGCTGTGGTCCACGTCCTCGTACTTGAACAAGGTCACATCGACGCACTTGAAGTTGCCGAACTCGAGTACCTCTGGATCAGCGCTTCCCGACACGACCCAGGTGCTCTGGATCACATCGGTCGTCGGGCACCAGCCTTCCTGGCCCAGCTCCGTTACGATGTACTTGCCCGCAGCTGTGACCTCGAGGCTAGCGTGGCCGGTTGCATCAGTCGTTATTGTCTTGCTGCCACCGAGTATGCCGGGCCCTGTCACCAGGAACTGCCAGCCCGCCAGGCCAACATCGCCATCGTTGTACAAGCCGTCCCCAGACATGTCCTCGAACTTGAACACGGTAACCCACGCGTTGTAGAAGTTGCCGAAGGGATCGAGCTTGATGCAGTCGCCCGACTTGATCTCAACTTTGTAACCAGTCGCGGTAGTCGGAGTCCAGTGGGCGGGCACATCCTCCCAGATGGCGTATGTGTCAGGTGTCAGCCAGCCGAAACAGAACTTGCCCTCAGCGTCCGTCGTAGTCTCGTAGATCGTCGGGTATCCGTTATTCTTCATGTGGATGATCCAATCCTCGATCGGGTCCTCGCCGGGATCCCAGATGCCGTCGCTGTCCTTGTCATTCCACTTCGCGCCGCATATGCACGCGTAGTGGTAGTTCAGGAACGGAGCCAAGGAGACATCATCTCCCGATTCCACGAGCACAGGCATCGGAGGCGCCGCAGTGCATATCCAGTCGCTCGGCAGCTCTTCCGTCACCGTGTACAAACCATATGGCAGACCAGTGAACTCATAGTAGCCGTTCACGTCGGTCTGTGTCCATCCGGTGCCCCACGGCGCAGTGAGGAACATCTTCCAATCTTTGATCGGCTTGTCGCCGTCATCGTAGATGCCGTTCTTGTTGACATCCTCATACTTGTAGCCGTGGATCTTGCCGAACTTGAAGTTGCCGAACAGCTTCGAAATCTCGTACGGTCCGCAGATCTTCATGGACGCAGGTGGCTTGCTCAAGTCGATGATGTAACTATCGGCGGTCGTCGCGTGCCATATCTTGTTGTCGTAGACCTCTTTCAATGTGTACATGCCGGGCAACACATTGAAGCATGTCGCGAACTTGCCGTCCGCGTCAGTGGTCATCTCGATCCTGACAGGCACTTTATCGTTCCTGACGCCCTCGAGGATTATCGTCCAACCGGGCAGCCCAGGCTCGTTCTCCTGCCTGATGCCGTCACCGTTCTTGTCGTTGAACTTGTAGCCCCAGATGCAACCATAAGGCACATTGCCGAATTTTACATCGGGCGTCGAGTGAGACCGCACCTTGATGACATGGAAGGGCTGCGTCGTGTGATACCACCCGTCGCGGGTCTCCTCTGTCACCGTGTAGTCTCCAGGCAAGAGCATCGGGAACTTCCAGTATCCGGTCGCATCAGTCGTTATCGTGATGGGCACGATCGGGGTCGAGAGCTCGTTGTAGAGAGTTCCAGTCAGCGTTATCTTCCAGCCTTCAATGCCCTTCTCGTCGCCATCCTTCAGACCGTCCATGTCCCAGTCGCAGAACTTCCAGCCATCGATGTACTGATACGGAACATTGCCGAACTTGGCGCACTGGACATATGAACCCTCACCAATGGTCACCTCGTGAGATGGCCCGTCGGTCACGAACCAATCTTCGCCAGCTGGTATCTCTTCCCAGACAGTGTAGACGCCGGGTAGAAGGTTGTCCCAGTGGTAGTAGCCGTTCTCATCGGTGAGCTGCCAGTATGGACCATACGTCTCGCCGTTGGCGAGTGTACCCTTTATCCATATCTTCCAGCCGGGTAGCTTGATCTCGTCGTCGTCCCACAGTCCGTTCATGAAGGTGTCGCGCCACTTGAAGCCAGAGATAGTCCCGAGCTTAGCGTTGCCGAAGTTGACCTGCTCATCGAACGTATCTGTTCCGCTCACGTCGATGTCCGGAACGATCCAAGGCGTGACAGGCGTCCATCCATCCCTGGGTCCCTCACTTATCGTGTAGATGCCGGGGAGGAGGTCAATGAACTCATAGTAGCCGTCCTGGTCAGTCGTGGTGGACTTGTCAATCGTGTCTCCCCTAATGTTCTCGCCAGACAGGTATATGGTCCAGCCGGGAACTCCGGGCTCTCCGTCGTCCCGCTCTTTGTTGAGGTTCTTGTCCTCCCACTTGTATCCCGAAAACTCTCCGTAAGGCAAGTTGCCGAAGTTGAGGTCGTCAACGACCATTCCGCTGCTTATGTCGAACTCATAGGAGGTCGGAGTGTAGGCCTTCCAACCATCGGGCAGCTCCTCGTAGAGCACATAGTGCCCTCCGGGAAGTCCGAGGAAGGCGAACTTGCCTGCCGGATCCGTCAATTGTGTGTACAATCCACTGGGGCCCTTGAGGTACACCGGCCAGCCTTCCTTCGTTGGCTCGCCTTGATCCATCACACCGTCTTCGTTGAAGTCAAGGAACTTGTATCCCGTGACCTTACCGTTCTTGAAGACCTGCCATGAATCATCGTCGCTCACGTAGACTGGACCTTTCGGGCCACCATTGTCGTGGCCGGTCGCGGTCACAGTGTTGTCGAGTGTTCCTTCGCCTGCAGGTACAGTGTATGTATACGTTATTGGATCACTACTCTCTCCGACATCAAGCTGGGGGATGTTCCCAACATATGCGTTGAGCAGCGAGTCCCAGAGCTTCACATCATAGAGTATCGTGTCTCCAGTGTTAGTCACGACCACTGTGTAAGTGACAATGTCACCTACGTTCGCACTTAGCGGCCCAACCTTGGTCACATGAATCTTCGGGTGGATTATGGTGATGTCACCATACGATGTGTCAGTCACTACGTGCTCCTGGTGATCTTTAGCTTCGACCGTCACGATGTTGCGCATCGTCACAATGTTGTCGAGATCACCGTCCAGATTGGGGACCTGCCAGTACGTCGTACCGGGAACCGTCTCTCCTGGCTTCAGGTTAGTGAAGCTGAAGCCGTAGATAGGAATGGGCTCCGAGAAAAGAACATTGCCATCCTTGTCGAGATATTGCATTGTGTCAGCAGTCAATGAACCGTTCAGCCACGTGTCACCAGTGTTGGTGATCGTGATGTACCAGAGCGCCCACTCCTTCTCGTGGATTACGCTGTAGGCGGGTACCTTGACGATTTCTATGCTCGGCCAAACGATGTCTACCCACGCGTCGTCCGTATCGGATGCGACATGGTTCTCCTCGGTCGGGGATGTTATCCATTGGTCGTCCCAACCGTCTACCTTCACAATGTTCTGTAGCTCCCAAGTATCAGTTGATGGCAGCTTAGGCAGGACGAAGTCGTAGGTTTGCGTCTCCGAATCGCCTGGTCCCAGTCTGCCACTGAATTCAGGCAGCGGGTCGCCGTAGATAGGTGCGAGCAGCGGGTCGTGGACGACGAAGTTCATCCAAGTGTCGATAGTCGGGTTGGTCACCGTTATTGTGAACGTGACCATCTCACCTGGCTTTCCGCACATGGGGTCAACTGTCTTCTCCACAACTATCATCGGGTGGAGTATGTCGACAGACACCGACGTTCTCCCAGAGAACATGTGGTTATCGGGTGTCGGTGACGTCTTGTACTGATCGTCCCACGCATTGACCCAGGCCTCATTGACGAGCTCCCATACCAATGGGTTCTGCGGATCAGCAGGTATCGCAGGCACAAGGTAAGTGAACGAATGCGACTCAGAGCCCTCAGGGGCTAGTCTTCCCGAGAACGCTGTGAGCGGGCTGCCATACACCGGCGCCAGAAACGGATCGTAGACCGCGAAGTTCATCCAAGTGTCAACGCTCGGGTTGCTCACCGTAATTGTGAAAGTCACGGTGTCACCCTCTGCAGCGCACTTGACATCCGCAGTCTTCACTATCTCGATTCCTCCGTGGAGGATGTCAACCTTTGCCGATGCATCATCACTCGCCTCGTGGTTCTCCGGAGTCGGTGATGTGTACCACTGGTCATCCCATGCATCCACATAGACAGTGTTCACGAGCTCCCAGTTCAATGGATCAGCCGGGATGTCACCAACCAGGTACGTGTAAGCCTGGGTCTCAGATCCCGTCGGTTTGAGGTAACCACTGAATCCGGGTAGTGGGTCATCAGATAGCAGCGGGTCGTTGACCACAAAGTGCATCCAAGTGTCAAGGCTCGGGTTGTGCACTGTGATGGTGAATTTCACCGTGTCGCCCTCTGTCGCGCAAGACACATCTGCCACCTTAGAAACCTCGATCATCGGGTGGAGGATGTCGACGCATACCCAGTCATCATCAGTGACGTAGTGAAGATTCGGTAGATCGGATGTCTTCCACTGTTCGTCCCAGGCCTCTACCCACGCGGTGTTCTTCAGCTCCCAGAAAAGCTCTGGGGCAATGTTGGGCACCACGTACGCAAAGGATGCTGATGCCGATGCACCAGGCGCAAGAGATCCAGTCATTATGGGGTCACCCCAGACGGGTGCGAGCAGCGGGTCGTGGACCTCATATGTGAGGTAGGTGTACGGGCTCGGGCTCAGGTTCTCCACCTTGATAGTGAACACAACCGTGTCGCCCTCAGCAGCGCACTTGACGTCCGCAGTCTTGGTTATCTGCACAAGGGGCTTGTGTATCTTGACCTCCCAGCAAGCGTGGTCAGTCCTGTAGTTGCCCTGGATATCCCAAGCATCTACGAATACAGTGTTCTTCAGCAGGATCGGATCGTTTGCAGTGACCTCGTGTGTCAACGGAGGGAGCTCATATGACTTGCCATAGCCCAGAGGCCCTTCCCATATGATGCCATTGAACATCTCGTCAGTGACAACAACCTTGGTCATGTCTGTGTCCGGGCTCGGGTTGTAGACTGTGATCCAATAGGTCACGGTCTCCCCAACCGCCGCGCAGGTCAGATCCGCTTCCTTGACGATTCGAATGGCGGGATGCATGATCTCGACTTCGGCGCAAGCAGTTACCTCGGGAGCATCCCATCCGGTGATGTCCTCACCGTTCGCGGTGACTGTGTTAATCAATGGGTCGCCGAACTCATGTTCCAACGCCTCGGTGATTGTCACTTGGACCTTGAATTCCTTTGACTCGCCAACGAGGAGTTTCGCAATGTTCCACGTTCCAAGCATGGGGTCGGAAACGACAACGTTCTTCAGATCCGTGTCACCCCACGGGAGCTTCGGGTTCGTCACCGTTATCGTGTACCAAACCGACTTTCTCCATTCCTGACATCCCGGGTCTACGGATTTCGTGACCTCAATCAACGGATGCAAGATGTCAACAGACCAGTCATCCTTGTCAGTTACAGTCCTCCCGTACTTGTCATCGCCCGTTACCGTTGCCCAGTTGATGAGTGGGTCCGGGTCACCCGCTTTTATCGTGTATGTCGCGTGGTATGTCTTCGTCTCGCCGACTCCTAGCTTGTCGTCGAGGACGATATCACCAACGACATCATCCTTCACATCGACATCTGTAAGCGGAAGGTAGCCCGTGTTAGTTACCGTATATGTATACTCTATGGTCTCGCCAACATGGCCGTAAACCGGTCCGCTCTTCTCGATGTCAATCAAGGGTATGTTTGGGATGCAGAACGGAGCCTCGGCGTAGAGGTCAGGGAATTCTCCGCCGTGGTTGTCCGAATAGGTCAACGTCACATGGTTCCAGTACGTGAGACCCGGAGTCACTCCGAGGTCGATCACAGCTTGGAATTGCAGGTAACCGTCGAGAACAGGCGTCAGGCTCATCTCGCCGGTGCCGCGCCATGTTCCGATCGACAGGTAGAAGCTGTGGTCATCCAACATCGTTGGTCCCGGTGACGGGGGTAGCGGCGTTGGGTTCTCGTTTGTCCACACGCGGAACGAATCCACGTCGATCGCAACCACATCGTCGACCCAATCATTCAGCTCGATGCAGGCTGCAGTCGCCTGTCCTATGTTGCTCCAGTGAATTGTGAATGTGACCGTGGCGCCTGGGAGGAAGCACTGGGGGTCAGCGACTTCCTTAGGTTCGACCCACTTCTCCAGAGTCATCTCTGGGGGCATGAGGACTTCACCAAGCATGATCGGGACATCTCTGTTGCCCTTGTTGTCATCGGGCACGAGACTCCAGACCTTCACATGCAGTGAAGCTCCAGGGAAGTATGATGCGCCGAGGTATCCTGGCGAAGAACCCGTGAGGGCCATGTGGGCTCCCCAGCTGACGATCGCGACGTTATCTGTACCGAAATCCACTGTGAACTCCCAGATGAGTACGTCCAAGTGAGACGTCGTGTCCTCAATCAGTCCCACGAAGTGCTGGTCAGTAATCGCGGCATCGCCTTCCTCAACCCCGAACGGGGTCGAAGACATCGGCCAGATATTGAACGGACCGTACGGGATCGTCTCAGTGTTCGGGCGCTCAGTCAGATAGTCGATTCCATGGCTGTTCGTGTGGACATCGTAAGAGTCGTGGGCGATTTGAACCGTAACGATGTCAGATCCGAGATCCGATTTTGACAGCTTCACGCGGTACGGGACGCTATCGCCCTCGTTGTAGCCCTTGGTGTTTCCGTTGGTCCAACCAAGAGGCTGCTCTAGCGTGAAGCCTTGAAGAGTGATTGCGGGATCGTAGAATTGCGTGTAGCGCTCAACAACAAGATCACCTTGGATCTGCGTCGCCTTGACTTGAACCGGGGTCTCCCATTGGTCAACTCCCTCAGCGACGTATTGGCCGCACACAAAACTACCGTAATAATCAGCGATCACAACATATGTTCTTGTTTCTGCGAAATCTGGATGGCTCAGTTCGATCTTCACTTCACCGTACGGAGCCCAATTTTTTCCGAAGATCAGAACTTGCTCTCCTGTTACAAAAGAATCCTCCGAGACATAGACGGTCGCATCTGGCTGCGCGCTCGCGATTACCGCGAACGGACTCGCAACCATCACGAACACGACTAGTGCCGCGAGAAGGATTCTGCTCACATATCCATACTTTCGTGCCTCGCTGCTCACAGCAAGACCACTGCTAGGACTCATTTTGTTTTCCCCCCTGATGGAATTGTTTCTAGCGCGTTTCCCCCAAATAAGATCGGCCCACGATTCCGACCTATATGGCTAGAACGGCAAAGAGGATATCCACAGTCAGGTTATAAACTTTTTTGAATACTGACTGAGACAACAATCGTCTCGGATTTTTCGATATCTGCTCACGAAATTCGGTGGAATTCTGACGCAAAACCCCAGCTGTAATCTCAGCGTTACAGCGCAGATACTCCACCGTCGCAAGTGACCGGAGCTTCCCGTGGAATTCCGGACACAACTGCGTCAAGGGTGTACGTTTCTCGCCTCGTCCCAAAGGGATGGCGACTGTCTGGACTCGTTCGTCCGGCACTTACAAATCGTTGTTCGCCGTTTGTCGGCTCAGGGTAGATGGTTTGCCGGAAAGGAGTCTGCTGAAGAGACTGAGCCTGACACCATCGAGAGCGGTCGGCATCGCGCTCGTGATCGTGGGCGTGCTCCTTCTGATGCTTGCTTATGGTGCTCAATCCAGGATCGATGAGATTGGAACGACCGACGAACCGGCTCTTCTTCATGAGATCAGCTTGCTCGAAGACCAGAGAGATGTTTACCTAGTGACATCCATCGCATGCATATTCCTCGGACTGTTCGCTGTGGCTCTTCTGGGTGAGGCCAGCACACCAATTATCGCCACGCGATCTCAGATGGTGTCGACCGCAAGAGCGCTTAACGATGTTGCGTCCGGCCTTTCCCTGACGGGGAACGCAATATTCCTCCCTGCGAAGCACGGTCTCTCGATGGAGCGGATGTTCGTGCCCGCGACTAAAGGATCCTCCACTCCGCCAGGAGTCCTCTCCGATGACATGGTGATGTCTCCCGGCAAAGATGGCTCGACCCCTGGTCTCATCACCGAGCCTCTCGGACTCAGCCTGCTCAACAACATAGAACAGGAGCTCAACGCGAGGCTGACAGATGCCGGGTTGGAAGCGGCGGAAGGCACGCTCCAGATCCTCAAGCATGGTATGGGGGTCATGAAGGATTTCCACTTCAAGGAACGAGAGGGAAGGACGGTCATGAGAGTGGAATACAGCGGGCTGCTAGAGGCCTGCAGAGATGTGAGGAAAGAGAAACCCGATACCTGCAGACAGGTACCCTGCTTCGGATGTTCATGCCTGCTCCTTGCAGCGGCGAGATCGACCGGAAAGCTAGTGAACATCGACGACGTCGACAACAAGCAGGACACGGTTGTCTTCACTCTGAACATCAGAGAATGGTGACCCGGGCGACCCCTCGAATGGCAATCTTTTTAACGGCGGAGCATTGTGTTCCGGGTTCGATGAGTGAGCTCCCCCGGAGTCGCTCCAGAACGACTGGGCTATTCGCGGTCTTCGCTGTCGTTGTTCTCCTGCTGATGTCAGCGGGACCGGGCACGGTTCGAGCAGATGAGATACCACATGAGAATTACGAGCTTGTCGGGTCGAACATAGACGTGATCATCGCTATGCTCCAGACCTCGATCGACTACTCGGAGTACGCGCTGATGGCGATGTATAACGAGAGCATGGCGGATGTCACCCAGAACCTGACGGTGGTGACTGGTATTCTCTCACCCGCAGAGAGACTACTCTCGCAGATACAGAACATCGCAGGGAGCTACGAGAACCTTAGCAGGTTGCTCCCGCCATTCTGGAACCTTGCAACCGGGGAGAATTCTTTCGCAGCGATGGAATGGTCGTTGCTCGTTGAGAAGACTAAGCTCGTCTCAGCCTCGACGCTTCCGGTGCTGACTGGGGAACAGCTCATTGAGGCCCTGAACGCAATCACGAAGGTTGGCTCCCTAATCGTGAACATGAACAACACCATCGACGAGATGCTGGTCTCCGCAGCCGACATCATAGCTCTGACAGTGGAAGAGACCCAACCGTTCACAAATAACAGCCTGATCCCGCTCATCGAGAAGCTCCGGGAGCTGCTGATGATCGAGCTGGCGGAGATTGACCGGATAATCCAAGAAGAGATACCCTGGGGGACCAGCAATCCGTTCCTATTGTTCTACCTCGACAAGTCGAGATACTACCTCGGAGAGACGATCAAAGGCGGAGGCTACCTCTACTTCAACGGTTCGTTCGCAGTGAATCACGGCATCGACATACTCATGGACGGCCAGAGCCTCGCCACTGTTACCACAGGGTTGGGGGGCAAGTACTCCTTCTCCCAGACCATCCCAATCAACGCAAGCTGGCTCGGCGCGCACTCGTTCCAGGCGCGGTCGGACACCGTCAACGGAACGCTCTACTCCGATGTCATCACAATCACAATTGTCCTGATACCCACCTCGATCACAATCTCCCCGAGCGACACTCTGATGTCCTTCGAGGACCAGCTCACAGTCGGTATACGTCTTGTCGACGTGAGAGGCACCCCATTGATTGGTGCCCCCTGTTTCTTAACAGTGGATGGCTCCAGCGTGGGCTTCGTGACCGACGATTTGGGCAGGGAAGAACTGAGCTGGGCCGCATCAGAGCTGGGCTACGGAAGGCATTACTTCCAGGCGTTCTACGAGGGCGAACTCCCTTACGCGCCGAGCTCCTCTGCCAATGTCGAGGTGATCGTCGACATACCGACGAGCATGGATGTCAAGGTGTACTCGGAACGTTTCAGGGTCGATTTCGATGTGCTGGGTGAAGGACATCTCTACTCCAACGGGACAACTCCAATGTCCTCCCAGAACATTACCATACTCATCGACGGACATCCGATGGCGAACTCTACCACGGATGAGACTGGGAAGTATGTTTTTTCGTTCCCAGCGGAGAGTCTGGCCGTCGGTGCGCATGTCCTCGCCGCTGCTTTCATCAACAGAGACCCTATCTGGAGATATTCAGAGGCAGAGACGACCTTCGAAGTCTTTGCCCTCAAACCGTCTCGATACCCCTTCTTCCCGTTCATCCCAGGGTGGGGAGACTTATCTCCCGGAGAATTCTTCCCCTATCTCTTCATCGGGCCCGACTCATATTTCACCTGGCTGTTGATTCTGGCGCTCTTAGCAATCACCGTCAAGGTGATGCAACTAAGGAAGCGGCGGATCGAGCGAGTCAAGGCAACCGCATCGGAGGTCATCCGGCCGTTTGAGCGGTTGGCGACGCCGGCACCGAGCGCCGGACTGACTGAACAGTTTGCACTCGATCTTTCAATGTACGAAAAGGAGGCTCCTGCAACCCCCAACGAGAGGATAATCTGGTACTACCAACGGCTACTGGCGTTCCTCTCCGGGAACAGGATGATAGACATCAGGGACACGATGACTCACTGGGAGGTCGCCAGGTTACTGAAATCCCTGGGCTACCCGCTGAGTCCCGTGCAGAGCGCAACCGTGCTGTTCGAGCAGGCGCTGTACTCGGGAGAGAGACTCTCCGACACGGAGACCGTCATGATGAGCACCGCAATGAGCAACATAGTGAGGATCAGGACCCCGGAGGTGGCAAATGCGGGCTAGGCTCAGACGGGGATTCGCAGGCGTGGCGGTCATAGCGATAGCCATCACCATTCTGGCCGTCAGCTTGGCAGCTCCCGTTGTTTCCACGACGGAGGATTTCTCGATCTTCAACTCCGGCTGGAATGGCACGAGCGACATGGGAGTGCTCGTCTATCGACTTGGCAAGTTTGCGCCCTCTTTCCAGCTCAGATCCAGCGGAGCCGATATCGAGGTAACCCAGCTCAGTCTGGAGGAGCTTAGCCTCGACCCGAGAACAGATGCTATGCTGATCATAGGGCCGACCAAGGATTTCACCCAGGCGGAGGGGAATCTCATAGGCGATTTCGTCAAAGGTGGGGGGACTCTGCTGCTCGCGGACGATTTCGGGACGGGCAACACCCTCCTCGAAGGCATGAACGCGACTTCCAGGTTCTCGGGCAATCTGGTGATGGACCTCTCGTTCGAGAAACAACCCGAGTTCTCCGTCTGCTTCGACATCCGGGAGGACCTCCTCACGAAGAACGTCACCACGATGCTCCTGAACTACCCGTCCACCCTCTCTATCGATTCCGGAACGACCGACGCATTCGCGTATTCGAGCGTCGCCAGCTGGCTAGACACCAGCGAAGACGGGATGCAGCAATGGGGTGAGCCAAGGGGTCCGTTCCCGATCCTAGCCCGCGAGCGCCTGGGCTCGGGATCCATCGTGCTCCTGTCCGACCCGAGCGTGCTGATCAACGGTATGAGCGAGTACATGGACAATGACCAGTTCAAGAGCGACATCATCAACTTCATGAGCACGGGACGGTCCTCTGTGTACTTCGACGAGAGCCACAGGGATTTCTTCGACCCCATCGCAATCACCATGCTGTTCACCGGACTGATATCGTCGAACGTTAAGGCCTTGGTGGCCGCAAGCGCCTTCCTGCTGACCCTATGGATCGCGACGGATATCATTGACAAGTTCGTATCCTGGTTCTACGGGATGCTGAAGAGAGGGTACGGTCGCATACTGGGCGTCCTGGGACTGAGAAGGAGAAAGCCTATGGGAGCCCAGGCAGTCCTCTCGGAGGAAGACTTGATCAGGGATATTTCACAGGCGCATCCTGAGTGGAAGCTCGGGCTCCTCAGATACATCATCAGAGAGCGAGAACGCCACCGCAAGTTCCTGGATGAGAAGTCCTCATGAGATTACTAGCCAGACACGCCTCAAGACCACTACTACGAATAGAACGAGTCCAGCGTAGATGAAGAAGTCCATGCGCTGCCTGATATCGCTCGTCAGGAACCCGTCCGTGAGCTCCCGAACCACAAGCAGGCCGATGAGCTCCAGGGTGACGAACACCTCGATGCCAGCTGAGAGCGAGATCAGGACCGATATGAAGCTCCAGATGAGCACACTCACGAATACCTTCTGTGAGATCAGCAAGTAATGGGACTTCCTGGTTCGTTGCCTCATCCGGGATTAGCCACGTGCGTATAATACCATCACGCAGGATGGCACTAGATTTCTTATACGGAAATCCTGTTCTGAGTGAATCGTTTCCAAGGCGGCGAAGATGGCCGAGAACAAAAACGAATCCTGGAAGTTCCATCTCGAGATCAGGGACAGGCCCTACGACCTCGTCATCTGCATGGGGCTCTCCCTGACACTAGTCGCGTTGATAGCTTTCGCCCCCGACAACCTGGCCAGGCAGATCATCGGTCTGATCTTCGTGCTCTTCCTGCCAGGCTACGCTGCCACGGCCGCTCTGTTCCCAGAGAACGACCAAATAGACGGCATCGAGCGGGCGGCTCTCAGCTTCGGACTGAGCATCGCGATCGTTCCCCTGATCGGGCTTGGGCTCAACTTCACGCCCTGGGGCATCCGGCTAGACCCCATCCTCGCCTCGGTATCCGCATTCATCATCGCCGCGTCGCTAACGGCCTGGTACAGACGCATGACGCTTCCGGCAGATGAGCGGTTCGCCATTGTCATCAATGCAGAGATGAATTTCAAAGGCATGCCCATCGTCGACAAAGCGTTGACAATAGGCATAGTGGTAATGCTGGTCGCTTCCGTAGTGGTCCTCGCCTGGGCCATCGCAACGCCAAGGGTCGGGGAAAGGTTCACCGAGCTGGCGATTCTGGGGCCAGGCGGAATGGCGACTGATTACCCCGGAGACCTTTCTGTCGGAGAGGACGCAAGGGTCCTACTCAGCGTGAAATCCTTCGAGCATGAGCCGATGGACTACACGCTCGTCATTGTGCTGACTGATGTTCTCGACTACAATTTCACCATCGCTGAGTACACAGTAGATTGGAATGCAACGCATGCGTTGTCCCCTCATGTGGGCATTGCCACGAACTTCACGCTCGACCACTTGGACTATTTCAACAAAACCCTCGATTTCTCTGCGAGCGGCACAGGAACATGGAAGATGCAGTTCCTCCTATACCAGGAGGGCCAACCTCTGACCCAGGAATCCTACAGAGAAGTCCACCTATGGCTCACCGTGACCTGAGCCCCTATGATGCTCATCTTTATACAGTCCTTGTTAAATATCTCAGCAATTCTGGACCAACAGGCGGATTGAGGTAATCCGACAATGAACAGCAAGAAGATAGCGATCATCGGCGGAGGAAACATGGGAGTGGCCCTTGCCCGGGGGATCCTCCAGACGAAGTGGGCGACCGCAGATAGAATGATGATCGCTGAGCCGCTCAAGGAGAAGCTGGAGCACATCAAGGGAATAGCGCAAGGAATAAGGACTTCCCATTCGAATGTCGAGGCTGCCAATTGGGCCGATGTCATTCTCCTCTCGGTGAAGCCTCAGATAATGGGGCACGTTCTTGACGAGATAAAGTCCACGCTGAAGGACAGCAAGCTGGTCATCTCGGTAGCAGCTGGCACATCCACCGCATACATCGAGAAGAGGGCCGGAGGAAGCGTTCCGGTCATTCGCGCGATGCCCAACATCGCCGCAGTGGTTAGAGAGTCGGCGACCGCCATCTGCCGTGGGAAATTCGCCACCGAGAAGGACATGACGACTGCGAGGAACATTTTCGAGTCCGTCGGGATAGTCGTCGAAATCGACGAAGAACCGCTGATGGACGCGGTCACCGGACTGAGCGGGACCGGACCGATGTACGTCTTCCAGATACTCGAAGGGCTTTCCGATGCTGGCGTGAAGGTAGGCCTCTCAAGGGATATCGCTAATACGCTGGCAGTGCAGACCCTTATCGGTTCCTCGAAGCTGATCAAGGAGACGAAGGAGCATCCAGCGAAGTTGAAGGACCTCGTCACATCCCCGGGAGGAACGGCCATCAGTGCACTTCACTCCCTAGAAAGGAATGGGCTGAAGGCTATGCTCATCGACGCCGTCGAAGTCGCCGCAAAGCGCTCCATTGAGCTAGGAGCAACGAAGAAAGACTAGCCGACGCCAGTCACGCGAACTTCTTAACATTCTTGAGATCCTGAGTCACGACCGCGAGTGATGCTGGCGTGTCCTTTTTTCCGATCAGGAATACGGAGCTGATATTCTTACCATCCCGAGCCAGCTGCCTCGCTATTTTGGCAATCTCACCTGGACGGTCGATCAGATCCACGACGAGCACTTCAGACTCCTCATAATCGAACCCTGCCCTCGATAGTGCCTTTCTAGTGGATGCTTCGTCATCTGTGATGATCTTGACCGAGGGTCCCCGGCCGAGCTTGTCTGTAGCCAGGCCTCTGATGTTCACAGCGCTCTTCGCCAACACCTCGGTCACGCGCGCAAGTTCACCGACCTTGTCCTCGATGTATATGTTGAACTGCCTCGTCAAGATCACCTACGTGACAATCAATGTCAATGGTAAAAAAGGTTCCCACAAAACGCACAACACCTGACGTGAATACTCATTAGGAAATTGCCACTGAGAACCGCGTTCTAGATGACAGAAGTCCAAGCTGGCTGCCAGATCCAATCAATCTGGGTCAAGCAGTTCTTCTACGACTGTAAAGGATTCTTTACAGGGATTCTTTTTTTATAGCGGTATAGTGTTGCTTACGATGTAAACTGGATTTGCAGGTGCAGATAATGGGGGGAGACGGAACGCAGAATGCTGACGCAAAAGGACCCTTTGAGGGGATTCTCGGGAACACTATCGAGCTGAGAGTCATCGAACATCTTCTCTGCCTTCCGACGAAGGATTTCAACATAAGCGAGCTCGCAAGATCCGCGGGCGTTTCACGACCCGCCGCGGACAAGGTAGCGAAGAAATTCGCGAAGTGGGGGATCGTCGAGACGCTCCCGAAGCGAGGCAACATGACATTCTACAGGCTGAACGAGAGATCGGAGTTCGTGCTGTCAATACACACATTCAACGAATCCGCATCAATGGCTCTGGTCACCAAGTTCTCTGACACCATCAAGACCGAACCGAGCACACCAGCGCCCGCACCTGTGCGAACCAGACGCATTAGGAAGTTGAAGGCGTACCCGCAACCGTATGCTAACCGTGGGAATGTCCTGGTCAGGAATCCAACGCTGGCCAGTGAGATCGACAGAGAGGCCGCTAGAGCGGTGAAAAGTCACCCCGTCGAGAACCCCTTCAAGGACGATCCATCCGGCCTGTAATACTTCTTCTTGATCCAAAGGGCGACATTGACCAAGCTGATCAGAACCGGCACCTCGACTAGCGGTCCGATGACGGTCGCGAAAGCCACCAACGACTCGATCCCGAACACTCCTATCGCGACCGCGATGGCTAGCTCGAAGTTGTTGCTGGCCGCGGTGAAGCTCTGTGCTGTCGCATGCGGGTAGTCGAACTTCAGCCTAATCGACAACCCGAACGACAGGAAGAACATGATGACGAAGTAGAAGACCAGGGGTATGGCAATCCTAACAACATCGAACGGTTGGTCGAGGATGTACTCACCTTTGAAGGCGAACATGACCACGATAGTGAAGAGCAGCGCCAGCAGGGAGACCTTTCCAAGCACTGGCATCAGCTTGTTGTTGTACCAATCGGCCCCTCTTCTTGGCAACAGGAGATACCGCGTTGTTATGCCCATCACGAAGGGGATGCCCAGGTAGATCAGAACGCTCTGCGCCACCTGCCACACGCCAATGCTTATCTCTGTGCCGGAACCCGGGGACACCCAGTCTGACACTACGGCTACAAGGAAGTAGGCATAGAACGAGTACAGAGCGATCTGGAAGACTGAGTTGAGGGCGACAAGGATAGCCGCGTATTCCGCGTCCCCCTCTGCGAGGCTGTTCCAGACTATCACCATTGCTATGCATCGCGCCACGCCTGTGAGAATCAAGCCGATTCGGAAGTAGACGTTGTCTGGCAGGAAGATCCATGCGAGCGCGAACATCAGGAGGGGGCCAACGACGTAGTTCAGGGCGAGGGAGGTGCCGAACATCAATTTGGCCTCCGGTTGCTTGGGTATCTCCTTGAGCTCCTCGTACTTCACCCTGGCAAGTGGAGGCCACATCATCAGGATCAGGCCGATAGCGATGGGGATGGATGTCGTCCCGACACTCAGCTTGTTCAGACCATCGGCAACTCCGGGGATCACCGCTCCAAGACCAACACCTAAGAAGATCGCAAGGAAAATCCAGACGGTTAGATACTTGTTAAGGAAAGAGAGTTTCTTCTTTGGAGCCTGACATGCTTGACCGTTTGACGCACCATCCGACTCCATGTCAATCATTCCGATATGATTCCGTACTTTTTCCTCAAGGCCTTCATCGAATCCCGTAGCTCCACGAGCGTGGGGAATAGTATCGCGTCATCCTTGCACTGTGACTTGCAGCCCGTGCAGCTCACGACGCACCTGTATGGATTCGCAACTTGCAGTTTGTCATCGAACGTGTAGACGCCCCGCTGACAGAACTTCACGCACACTCCGCACCCCGAACACTTCTCATAATCGATGGTTGGAAACCAGTGGATCTCCTCGCGCGGAATCCCGTGGTACTGCTCCTCAATCTGCCCGAGCTTCTTGGCCCTTAGCTTCTTGAACTCCACCCAGATCGCGTCCAGGTACTCCTTTTCGATCGCGGTCGGCACGTAATTCCTGGCCTTCAACTCTTCGAGCAGTATCCTTCGCTGCTCCTCGTCCGTTGCCTTGAGGTTCTCTAGGCTCTTGGCCATAATCTCGTCGAAATCCGCTACCCCGACCTCTTGACCGCCGACCATGATGCGCTTCGATGTCGGCTTCCCTGAAGAACACGGACAGGTCAATGGAACCGGACCTCGCTCACGATGAACAGACTCCAGCCTATTTGTCGCTTTTGCATTATCCAGAGAAACCCCATCAGGGCTTCACGTTGTACTTCTCCCTCAACCTCTTGAGGGACTCCCTAAGTTCTGTCTGTGTTGGAAACGTGATTGCCTTCTCCGGGCAGAACGCCCTGCAACTGGTGTTCCCGACGATGCAGTTGTAAGGCTTCGTCACGTGGGACTTGCCGTCAAAGGTGAACACACCCTGTACGCAGAACTCGACGCAGGAGCTGCACGCGGAGCATTTGCCCGGGTCAACCTTTGGGTACCACGATATCTCCTCCCTTGGGATGCCTTTGTAGCTCGCCTCCAGCTGGTCTCTCCTGATAATCCTGGCCTTCTTGTAGTCGACCCAGACCGCGGCCATGTACTCCGTCTCAACGGACGACGGCACGTAGTTCCTTGCCTTGAGCTCACTGAGAAGAGCTTGCTTCTGCTCGTCATCCGTGGAATCGATGTGCTCGAGCCCCTTCTCGATTACCACATCTAGGCCGGAGATGCCCAGGTCCTCCCCTCCGACTCTCAGGATGTTGCTCGGTGGCTTCCTGTAGCACGGCTCCATCCGGTCCCCCTAGCGAATATGGCCCCCGATATGCCAACTCTGGTTGATATACTGTGCCACATCCGACCGTATACTCTCTCAAAGGGCCAGAAAATTATTTAACCCCGTGAAATTATTAGGGCCCGGGATGCACTGACTCGTTCACCGCGCACTGCTGAGCAGCACGCGCGCTGTGCTTGGGCGGAGTCTCCCGAACATTTGGCTCGGAGGTGCGGGCCTTGAAGTTCGAGAGCAAGCTAGCAGAAAGGATAGCGAGCAAGAAAGATGGGAAGCGTTCATGGAAGACTTATGCCTGCTTAGTCGGAGCAGTCTTCCTGGTTCTGAACCTGACCGCAAGCAGCCTGGCTGCACCATCAGCCGTGATCCATATCGGATCGAAGACGGCAGTCGTCGAGTACATGGGCAGCTTCGATGGGAAGGCGAATGTGGTCAAATTCGGCCTGACCCTCAGCACCGACTCTGCATTCCTGAGGATGCCTTTCAAGGGCCACCTGTCCGATCTAAGCTCGTTGTCGTTCTCCGAATTCGTGGAACAGACAGGCGGAGGGACTTTCGAGCCCTACGTTGTCATGTTGCTGCCTGCGGGCATGAGCCTCATCTGTCATCCTGAAGATTCCTACGCGTCCAGCGGTTGGTACCTCCCATTCTTCGAATGGCAATCGAGGGACCTCGTTTCGAAGGGATTGTGGAAAGCATTCCCGGAAGAGTCTAGCTCCGAATTGAAACCGCTGAGCAGCTGGATAGGCACCCTTGGAGATCCGCAGATCACAGGAATCCAATTGTGCGTCGGCCAATGGACCCTCTTGGAACCATATGCAAGTCTCATTGGGGATCTGTCGATTAACGGCGCTCTCATGAACATCGCCAACGCGAAGAGGATCTAGACACTCTCGGATCAAGTGCATCAATGCTCTGGCGTCATATCCCAGACACGATGTCCGAAGACGAAACGATTAATACCGCATGCCCCAGTCTCGTCCAATGCAATGGTCGTCAATGTAATCCATGTCAAAGACCTCGTGAAGAAATATGATGGACGGACTGCAGTCCTCGACGGATTATCGTTCGACGTGGACGAGGGCGAATTCGTGATGGTCTGCGGGAAATCCGGCTGCGGAAAGACCACACTGTTGAACATCCTCGGAGGGCTTGACCGGCCCACATCTGGAGACGTTGCGATTGATGACGAGAGTATCATAGGTCTATCGGAAGACGCTCTCGCGAGACTGAGACTGGAGAAGATCGGCTTCGTCTTCCAGGATTATAACCTGCTCTTGGACCTCACCGTGAGGGAGAATGTTGCGCTCCCACTGAAGTTCTCCAAGAAACGAGGCGAAGAAAGAGTGGACGACCTTCTGGACAAGTTCGACATAGTTCACATTGCGAACGAGACGGCGAACAAAGTCAGCGGAGGAGAAGCACAGAGAGCTGCCATCGCAAGGGCGATGATGAACAAGCCGAGGATAATACTGGCCGACGAACCGACTGGGAACCTCGATAAGGAGAACACGGAGAATGTAATCTCCGCTTTTGAGCTTGCGAGAAAGGATTTCGGAACGACAGTCATCCTGGCCACTCACGACAGCGACCTGGAGAGACACGCGACCAAGAGACTGCACCTCTCCGATGGCGCCGGGAGAATTGACCCTGCTGGTTGACCGGACAACAATGCCTTCAAATTGATAGGCTCTCAGGAAAACTAGTTATCCCTCGGCTCCAATCACTTCGCCAATCCCCCCGGAGGCAATCTTACGGCAGAGGCTTTGGAATTCGCTGTTGGCTATGCCGTAGCCCTTGTAGTAACCATGGTAATCATACCATGGCTCATCCCAAAGCTGAAAGCGAAGGGAATTGTAGGACGTGATTTGAACAAGCCCGATCAGCCGAATGTTGCTGAAATGGGTGGGATCGCCGTCACTGTCGGCTTCTTCGCGGGTCTGAGCGTCCTTCTGATGGTCGATAGCGTTGTGGACCTCAACCTACTGAATGTATCTCTGTCAGCCATCTTAGGTGCCGCCTTCGTTGGCATGATGGATGATCTCTTCGACCTGAGACAGCGCTACAAAGCTCTCCTTCCATTCCTCATCGCTCTGCCCTTCAGCGTAGCTGTCGATCCTAAGGTCGTCATTCCTCACATTGGAACCATAGACTTCGGTATCTGGATGCCAATCGCTGCGGCATTTGCGGTGACGTGCGCAGCAAACGCTGCGAACATGCTTGAGGGTTTCAACGGACTGGGAACCGGCCTTGGTATCATAATGTCCATAACCATGATTGGACTCGCATTAGAGCATAACAGACTTGACGGTGTGTACATTCTGGTGCCGTTGTTGGGCACATTGACTGCTTTTCTGTATTTCAACAGATATCCCGCGAAAATATTCCCCGGAGACACCATGATGCTCTTCATGGGAGCGGCAATAGCAGTCGCGGGCATGCTTTCCAAACTCCAGGTCCAGACCGCATTCATCTTTCTTCCGATGATCATTGAGTTCTTTCTGAAATTCAGAGGCCATTTCAGTGCCGAGAACTATAGCTCTGAATTGAAGACTGGATATCTTGAGTATCGTGGGAAGATCGAATCGATCACACACATCTACATGAAATTCATGAAAGTGACTGAGAGAGAACTTGTCTTCCTCATCTGGGGACTTGAAATAGCAACATGCGCGTTTGTCATGGCAATAGATTTCATGGTTTAGGATTTCGTTTATTGCCAGGACTGCGTCCTGTTAGTTCCCTGATCTCCTCGATGAGACGGTTAATCGATTCCTTATCGTTGAATCTCTGCACCCCTTCAAGCGCGTTCTCGGACAGACGCTTTCTCAATTTATCATCTTCAACTAGGTCCAGCGTGGCTTTGGCAAAAGCCAGTGGCTCATATGGAATAAGCAGGGAATTGACCCCATCCTCAAGGTACAGTGCATGTGTCGCAATCTTGTTGGCCACTACGGGTAGACCGGCAGCCAAGAACTCGAGCACCTTCACTGGAGGGGAGGCTGCGAAGTAGACATTCGGTTCGAGCAGCGAAATACCCCAATCAGCAGACCATAGGATTCTCGGAATCTCCGTATGTGAGACCACAGGAATCGGCTCGACAATGTCCGACAATCCTGCTCCAACAATAAGCTCGCGAACTAGGGCGATATTTGACTCCCGACATCCAACCAATTTGATTCTGAAGTCTCTCCTTTTCTCAGCGGCAATCTTCGTGCCTTCGAGGATTATTGACAACCCTCTCTCGAAAGACACGGTTCCATGGTACACCCCAGTCTTGACTTCATGGGAGGGCGTCCTCTTTGCGTCGCGAGGCGGTGTGAAGGTCTCGATTGGCACGCCAACTTCAATAACCTTCATCGATTCAGGTTCTACTCCATATGACTCGTAAACGGCAGCCAACTGTGGAGATATTGCTGTGATAAGATGGCATTTTCTCAACGCCGACGCCAACATCCATCTGTAGACTCCAACCGTTAATCTCACCAATGCCGATTTCTTCTTACTTCGGGCAATGACGTGTTGTATCGGATGTGTGTTTCCGTAGCACACCACTGGCCCTTTAGTCAGGGTAAGTATTGCCGGCAAGCTTATGACATCAGCAACAAGAATCGCATCATATCTTAGAATCGGGAGCGCCATCCAACACAGCATCAAGAAGGGTATCTCTCGATTGCGAAGAGGTGCCTCCCGGATACCGAGCACTCTGGATTTTGGAAAAAGCCTCCTGCATTCACTCGGCGTTCCCGTCAGTATAGTCACTGAGAAGTCCGAACAAAGCCGATCTATCCTTCGCACGATGTCAGATGCGGAGAGCTGAGTGTGGTCCATCTGTTTCAGGACCACCATCACCCTCGTTTTGCCGTTTGTTCCCATTCACCACACAATCGCAATACTCGTATTTTACGTTCTCCGTGCCAATTCCATGTCTGCCACAGCCAAGCATTTAAGATGCTATTCCGCCCTTTTTGGAGGTAGAACTAGTCGCAAGCCCTCAATGAGTTGAATGGTGTCACACCCATGGCAGACAGGTTCGTTGATAAGGAGAGTTCCAATGACGGAGGGCTCAAGCGGCCGATCGTCTACTTTCTTGGTGGATATCACCCCGTAAACGAGTCATTCATTAGATCCCCGCCATCCAACGTTATACTCAGATCGCGCGTGCCAACTGAGGCCTTTGACAACTTCGAGAGGCCCAGTCAGTATGATCCAAGCTGGAGTTCGAGGAAGCGAATCGCAGACTTGACCTTCAAGACCGTTGGCAGCCCCAGATTGGTGCCAGTGCTTCGCAAGTACGACTTGATACACACGAACGGGAGCATTATCCCACTATGCCTTACGCCATGGGTTGCGAGTATCGAGAACCCATCTGCGTTCTATGGGTTCAACGAAGATTGGCATGAGAAGAAATCGATGAGGAGGAGGCTGGCCAGGTTCCTGCTTTCTCCTCGGTGCAAGGCGATCCTCCCCTATTCCAACGCCTCCCGTGACTACATCTTCAAGGGCCTGAGCGATTGGGAGGACGATCTTGAGAAGAAGACGCATGTTCTGTATCCAGCAATAGATCGATACTTGATCTACAACAACCAGAAAGACAAACCAGGCAAGAATCGCACTGACAAGGTGAGGTTCCTTTTTGTGGGGAACCACTTCTTCGATAAGGGAGGGAGAGAGGTGCTCCGGGCATTCCAAGCAATCAACAAAACTAGTGCGTGCGAACTGGTGGTCGTTTCGTCGGCACCTGCTCACCAGCAGGACGAGTTCGCCGTAATGGCACGAGAACTCAAGAGCACGTCGCACGTGAGGTTCTATCCAACGGGCATTCCCAGAGCAGAGCTCCTGGACCTTTACAGATCCTCCAATGTCTTTGTTCTTCCATCGTATATGGACCAGGTTCCATTCGTGCTCCTGGAAGCTATGGCAGCAGGACTCCCGATCATTGGATCCAATTCGTTTGCCATTCCGGAAATGGTGATTGACGGAGTGAATGGATTCAACATCAAGAGTCCGTTGCTTGCGTTTCCGGAAGAGAAGCTCAGGACAGAAGAGCATCTGCGGTTCTACCGCAAAGCCGTCCTCGACGAGAAGAACTTCGACGGCGTGGTTGAGCAACTCACGGACGCAATGTCAAAGCTGATTGCTAGTCCAGAGACAATTGAGAGGCTCGGAAGAGAATCACTCGATATGGTGACATCCGGCAGATTCTCAACGGATTCCAGAAATGAGACTCTTGCCAGGATCTATGACGATAGCATCAAGAGCTGAGATAAGGATTCCAGAACTCTCAACGTGACTTGGACCTTGATAAGCCCACACTCTGCTGTCAATCTCTGCCCAAATCCAGACCAAAAGAATAATGATGTTGAGTACAAATCAAGACGACCGAGGATGCTGACTTATGGCTGGAATCCCTGACGCTGGACATGCACCAACGACCATGCAGCGAATACCAGCCATCATAAGGAAGCAAGGATGGAGAAGGTTCCTCAGACAGAGCAGAGACTATGTGGCTAGCCGAGCATTTGGCCGATTCCGAGGGAGCCGCGCTCTCTTAACGCTCGAAGCTGAGTCTTCGCGCATCAACGGAATCGAAGAAGCCTTGGACTTCGTCTACTCCTTCAGATCGTGGGGCATAAGCATAAACCCGTTCCAGAACAAGCGAGAGATTGCCGCCTTGTCCCGTAGAGTTGAGGAAATCCGACCTGAGCGAGTTGCCGAGATTGGCACCGGATGGGGAGGAACTCTCTTCCTGTTCTGCGTGGCTTCGTCATCTAATGCTATCCTGGCATCTATCGACCTTCCTCCAAGTCTGGTCGGCAGAGGTTATCCCAGATGGAAGGAACCTCTCTACAGATCATTCTGCAGGAACGGACAGTTGATCGAATTGATACGTGGCGATTCGCATGATCCACGGACCGTGTCGTTGGTGAGGAATGCGATGAAGGAGAAGCCTGTAGACGTCCTGTTCATCGACGGCGATCACACGTATGCTGGAGTGAAGATTGACTTCGAGCTCTATTCACCACTGGTCAGATCTGGTGGATTAATAGCACTTCACGATATCGTTCCAAGTGAATCGAACAAGGAGATTGAGGTATCGAGGTTCTGGAACGAAATCCGCGGGAAGTACAAGACGGAGGAGATTATATTCGAAGGCAATCAGTTGGGTATAGGATTGATTTTCCCCTGATTCAGAGCTCGGTTTTGCCTATTGATTGCTCACCTCGCAGATGAGACCGCCAAGCGGATCAGATCCTTCAGTGAATTGTGAAGGTCATCCATGGACAGGTTCTTCAGACTGACACGAGCAGATTGCCTCATGCTCTGAAGTAACCCGGGATCCGAGATAACCTTCAATATCGCATCAGAAATCGACTTTGGATCTCTCGGCTCGATGAGAAATCCATTCACACCATCGATTATCAGGTCGCTACAGCCAGAAGTGCGAGTGACTATAGATGGTACTCCGCAGGCGAGTGATTCTGCGGTGATTACGCCATACGCCTCATACCAGGATGGCAACAGGTGAATATCAGACACTGCAAACATCTCAAGGAGTGCATCGTCACCTATGCTGCCAAGGTAAAGGCAGTTGCCAGAGCGAGACGCGCAAAGCTCCTTGACCTCGTGTTCAAGTGGTCCAGTTCCTACGATGACCAAGTATACTCGGGGATCGACCTTCGCAACAATGTCGAGCGCTTTGAACATCTCGAAGACCCCTTTGAAGTCGTGCAGTCTTCCCACGTAAAGGACGACGAACTTCCCTTCGAGATTGTACTTCAATCTAATTGATGCGGCCTTGCTTCTCAGTCCGTCCGATATGGCTTCTAGGTTGTGCACATCCGGAATAGGGGGTATCGTTCTGAGGCAACTCGGATTGCCTCCAAGACTCTGAAAATACTGAGCGCAGGACTTGCTAGCAGGGGCGAGACACTTTGCTCCACGTACGACCACTCCGACAAATGGCGTCTTGAGCTTCCCCGCGAGGGTGCTCCCCCAAACGTAAGAGATTTCACCCGTCAGGATGTACGGAGTCTTGGACATTCTACAAAGGACCGCAACCAACAGGTTTGTGATGTCTTGATAGCCGTAGAGAACGACCACATCAGGATCCCAGTCCAGGATGTTCCTGATGCCTGTGTTGACGTTGATTCTGTCCGCATTCATTCCTCTCAGAGGAAGTCCGATGCCTGGGAGGTATCTAACACGGGGATCAGCTGGTCGAAAATCCGGCTTCCACAATGGTCTGTTCGAGGTAGGACTGCCCGTGAAGAAAATCCGCACATCCAATTCTGAATCCGACAGCAGACGCTCGAACAGTGCTAGGCGGTACGGAGCTGGCAGATTGTGGACGATGGCGACCTTTGTCCGTGGCATTTTCATCCGTGGCTTCTGTGACAAACAGGGTTATTCACCGCTATCATTCTTTCCTAGACCGTTCGAAACATAGTTGCCAAATCGGATTGGAGATGGCAGTCAGTTAGCCATACCTACAGCAACTCTGTATGAAGTGAATCACTCTCGATAGAACCTTGTAGGTGCAAGCGAATGGTGACACGAGTTTGGTTTGAGAGATTGGTCGTCACGCTTTGAGGTGCTGCGCTGAATATGCATGTCTGTATCACTGGTGCCCGGAGCTGCCCCCCGCAAATGGGTGGAATCGAGGTCTTCGCATACGAGATCGGCAAACGGCTAGTCTCCCGCGGAGTACGAGTCTCTGTTGTCTGTAGCCGCGAACAGCACCTACCACGCCTGGAAACTGTTGAGGGAATAGAGGTTTACCGGATACTGGCCCTTCAGAACAGATACACCCTGAAACTATCGATGATGCCGGGCCTACTGAGAGTTGTCAGAAACATAGAACCAACAATCCTTCACACCAATGACGCAACGAGCAGCATGATCTCATGGTTCCATCCTGGAAATGCGCGTACGGTTGTCTCTGTCCATGGTCTTGGATTTACAAAGGAGGACTGGCCAACGCCATTCAGGCAGGGAATCAGATTGTTTCAGTCTCTATCTGTTGCGAAGGCGGACAAGGTTGTGGCGACTGACATTATCACAGCAAGAGCATTCGCCAGCATAAGGAAGAATGTTAGCGTTATTCCCGCTGGGGTTGACACTGAAGTCTTCCAACGGGGCAAGTATCCTAGGCCAGAAGTAATGAAAACCGACAAACGGAACCTCCTATTCGTTGGAAGACTGAACAGGGTCAAGGGAATTGACCTCCTCCTAAGGGCCTTGCCGCTCATCGAAGAAGAATACAAGCATGGAATCAGACTGATTGTCATTGGCGAGGGGCCAATGGAGGACTTGGTTAGAAACCAGGCTGAGTCCCCTCCGGAAATTGTATGGCTAGGCAGGCTGGCACACTCTCAGGTGACCCCGTATTATGCCAATGCGGACATGTTCGTCTTACCGTCAAGATCCGAAGGTGTGCCAATATCTTTGCTTGAGGCCATGTCATCAAGGACCCCTATTGTGTCCACCATGGTCGGGGGCGTGAAATCGTTGCTTGACGAGAGATACGCAACTCTTGCTTCCGATGTCTCACCTGAGGCGATAGCACAGGCCATATCCCGAACGCTCAGGGAGGAGAGCGTAACGGAACGGCGGGTCGCGGCAGCACGAGACTTCGTTGAGGGAAGATTCTCTTGGGACGCAATCGTCGACAAGTACGTCCGAGTCTACGAGGAACTCGAAGGGACTTCTTGCTAAGAGTGCGGACTCATGTGAGCTCTGATCTTGTTCTTCGTTACCCATGCGCCCGCCTTGAAGGGATGAGAGATGATCAGGCTCCGAGTGTTGCAGACCATCCAGCAGTCCTCCTTGCATGTTTGGACAGCTTCTGCAACATCCGAGCCCCTGCCTCCAGAGAACAAATCATCCCATCTGTCCACTTTCGAAATGTTTCCAATTCGCATGTTCATGACCATGCACGGATAGACGTCCCCATTTGGAGACATGAAGAAGTATCTCCGTCCGGCTTCGCACCGTGACGCGAATTCCCTTCGTATCTTCGGATCAACAATCCCGTTCAGATGGTAGCCGCGGAACCAGTCCTTCGGAGACCCGGAACGCAGAAGAGACTCGATTATCTCTGTAAGGGACGACATAGCTGGCCCAGTAAGATCCAGACCAACATTATCTGTTTTCTGGAAGTATATCTCAGAGTTGTGGGCGACCGTCGTCGTGAACTCTACTCCGAGACTTCTTGACAACTGATACACCTTGACCGCTTCAGAGATGTTGTCGCGGGTCAGAGTCATCCCTATCCTGAGATCGCCAAACCCGTTCTCTCTCAGACTCTTCACGGTCGTTATTGCGCTGTCAAAGATGCCCGGGACTCCTCTAATCCGGTCATGCGTGTCTTTCGTTCCGTCGATTGATATGCCAACTCCTAGACGTCTGTGAAATTCGCGAATCTTTAGAAGAGAGGGCACAATCAGATCAGTTCTTAGTCCATTTGTCGAGAATACAATACGGGACCTGGGGACTATCGAGTCAATGCTCCTTACGACTTCCACGATGTCCTTTCGTAGAAACGGTTCGCCGCCCGTCACGTTGATTGTCTTCAAGGAAGCTGGCAGTTTCAGATACTCCTCTGGAAGTATCTCATCTCGCTCTGGATTCGCCCATATGTTGCACATACTGCATCTTGCATTGCAGCGATAGGTCACTGCAATGACGGCTTCCTTGGGTGACACCACTTGAATGGAGCGAATAAGGTCTATATATTCCTTCTCGGTTTCATTCACAAGCCAGCAAGTGCATCGTGCCACACCTTACCCGGAGTGAACGAAGTGTTTGGACCAATTGGCTACATCGTATCGATGAAAGATGGCATTCCAAGCTTCGTAAACAGAGAACTAGATGGGCTCACCCAACTGGGTTACACAATAGATGTCTATACGACACAGGTGGGTCGTGGGCTCTACTCGACTAGTCTCCCATTCGCAAGACCATCGATGCCGGTGCTAGTTCTCGGAAATGGTTACTTTCTCGTATTCCGACCCAGACGATATTTCTCTCTTCTTCTCGAGTCGTTCAGGACAAAGTCATTGAAGGAGTTTATTGCTGGCGCAGCCTTTGGTCGATTGATTGCGAAACGACACACGAGGCTGATCCATTCCACTTTCGGTGACAGGAAACTGTTCATAGGATACTATGCACATCGTCTCACAGATATTCCTCTAACGACAATGATACACTCCCATGAGCTCGCCTTCTACATAGAGACTCCCATCTTCAGTAAAGCCCTTCTAGCGTGCTCGGCGATATTCGCTATTTGCGACTGGAACAGATCTGAACTCGTCGAGAGATTCCCTGTTCTCAGAGACAGGATAGTTGTCTCTAGGCTTTTTGTCGATTCCAGCACCTTCCTCGAGGATGAGCGGATCAAGGTGCTGACGGTGGCAAAATTCCATGACTACAAGGGTTACGATGACTTGGCCAAGGTGGCTGCACTACTGAAATCTGAGAAGATTGTCTTCTGGATTGTTGGGGAAGGACCTGTCGATGTCAAAGGGCTTGTTCGCCAAGCGGGTGCTGACAAGAACGTCGTCATACTCGGGTCGGTCAACGAGGATGTCTTGAAGATTCTGTACCAGTCTTGCGACGTATTCTTCTTGCCATCTAAGACAGCACCGACAGGGCAAAAGGAAGGAGTGCCGGTGACTCTGATGGAAGCCATGGCGTTCTCGAAGCCCGTTGTAAGCACCAGGAATGCAGGGATTCCAGAGCTAGTACCCTCTGAAATCGTAGATGAAGGCGACATTGAGCATCTAGCCGAAGCCGTCAGGAGTTATGCAATGGACCCGGGGAAGAGGAGGAGGGATGGAGAAAGAAACCGGATGATTGTCACCGAGAGCTACTCGCCTAAGAATCTTGACGCATTTGGTGAGAGTCTTAAGAGGTTTTGCAGACCATAGCGTGGGAACCTGGAATGGAACTCGCTTGCTGTGCAGATCAGTGGGTGTTCCCGTAGATCGCTGTCTCCCCAAGCCTGGATCCGAGCACATTGACAATGTGATCCTCTGTCGGGCCGCCAATGTACACAACGTTGCCGGCTTCCTTGATCCAAGTGTAGTTCTGCTGCGGCAATACAATCAGTCCAAATGGATATGCGTTGACTCCTGTAGTTGTCCAGCTGTCTTCGAACAGATTGTTATCTAGTATGTAGAGGGAGGCCAAAGACACATTCTTGAGCATGTCGCTCGGAAGATAGGATGCCTTGGCAACACCGAACATACTGACTGCTATGTAAGATATCCTCTCGTCAGAGACAACACATGGCACATTGTTCACTCTGACAACCCAATCAATTGCATCGACCTCGTATGATTGAGTATCGTGTCTCACGCCCAGGAGTGGTTGCGTGTAGTACGCAAACGGGAATGATACCACAAGTGAAATAATCAATCCAACCGCCAAGAAACGAGAAAGATATCGTCTCTTGATAGAGAGATGGGCGATGGCGAATCCGATTCCGAGGAAGATGAATATGTCGAGAAAGTCAAACGTCCGATAGAAGATTTGGTTAGCAGAGAGCGTGAACCCTTCAGAAACGCCGAGCGTGACAATTGTAAGCGGAGAAACCAGCAAACCCACTTGAATTGCACGATACATGTGATTCTCATCAAGACTGAGTTCTGTACCATACCACGCAAGCGACACCAGGAACAACGACGCAATGACTAGAATGAAGTACCAATCGGACGAAGGCGAGTATGGGAACAACATGCCAAAGTAGTCCAGCAAAACCAAGACAAAGACGATGACAAACAGCAGAGGAGCAAAAGACAACTTCGAATGCTTATTGATTGAGAGTACATACATGGCCACTACACTGAACACCGTAAACGATACCAGGAACAGTAGGAGTCTGGTAGGGGTAGAAAACATAGCGTATCTATCGAATGAGACCAACGAGTAGTAGATTGCTGCTTCAGCGCTGGGAACGGCGACTAGCAGCAAATCCAAGAAATGTCTCTTCCTCGGTCCTATGTTCGAAATCGCATAGTACCAACTCCATACAAGCATATAACCTGTGAACAACAGAGTGATTACTGCGACGAGATGATGGACGAACGGTAGAAGCATCAGACCGATTAATGCTAGCACCCTGAATCGCAATTCCTCGCGTTGCAGGTATGCATAAAGTACCAACACCATTAGACTGATGCCGAGCGCCTCCTTCCACACCGATCCTGTTGTGAAAATGAAGGTCCCCATCATTACAGCACCAAACGAGGCCGTGATACCGCCAGAAAGACTCCCAGAAATCTTGACGCCTACCAGGAATATCGTTGAAATGGTCAAGGCTGACAATACTGCACCTATCCACTGGGCAACAGCGAGAGGAGTCGAGCCAAGACAGCCAGCAACGAATGCAAGAAGAACATTCAGTCCTGGCGTAGCGAGGCTGTGACTCAGTGACCAGGGAGCCTCCGAAACAGAATCCAGAACTCCGCTTGACAGGATCTGTGAGGCTATACTGCATTCCGTCAGCGAGTCGTTGTTATACGGGAACGAACTGATAGAGAGCGGGAGCAGCCTCGTAAGGAAGGCTGCAACTGCCATCGTCAAGAATGATATTCCGACTAAGACACGTCGGTTGGACTTAGCCGAACCCTGAGTCATAGTGCATGTCCTTTCTTCACTCGCTAGTTCCCAAAGACACAATACATCTAGATAATGTTTCTCTGCTCATCCAGACTCGCTTCCACTAGAAGATCCTAACAGAATCCGTTTGCCCTCTGCGACACGTGCGAGATGGACATAGAGATCGGCACAAGATTACCACTATACTGGCAGCTCGACAACATAGAGAGAGGTTCGTTCACTCTCATATATGACATAGCTTGAGAAGTCCTGGGTGCCGCCAAACGAGTCAGTCCATGTGGTGCTTCTGAGTTGGCTGGGTAACATAGCGCCTCTCACTGAATACGCATCGACAAAAGCATCTGGATGATTCTCGTCAATTACCACGAATAGTCTCGGATGAGATTGATAGTATTCTGTCACAACAGGAAAGCTCCCTGTACCGTTGACGAATCTCAGTCCCATTATCATCAAACCCGAGAGACACACTTCAAATCGCGGATCGTTCTTATACGAGTACCAAAGATAGAGATTGACAGGGAAATTGGCCTCAGACCACGTTAGATTCTCAGCGACTTTCTCCGCGGTAATATCGCCGTTCAGAGTTGCACCAACTCCCGATGCAAAGAAGGTCGTGTGACTGTTGGAAGCTAGTTCCAGCGCAAGCACATTCGCATTGAAGATCACGAATTCTCGGTCGCCAACGAAATCAAGATAGGCGGCATCATTGAAAACACCCGAGTCAACTTCCACGGTGTCTCCGCCTTCGTAAGCAGCGTCATTCCATCTTTGGACATTCCAAATCGGGAACAAAACGGAGGATATGAGCAGCAACACAATGATCACAACGGCGAGACGACGTTTCCTGGCGTTTCTGAATACACTCGCCACCCAGATAGTGCCCATAATCGCAACCATTGGGGCAATGAGCATAGATATGTAGAGCGAATTGCCCACTAGTGGCACCATCGCTATCACGAGCGTCAGCGGGAACAACGATTCAACAGATAATCGATTGTCCTTCAGTACGACGACGATACCAAAGAGCGCTGCCACAATGACAAAGCCAATCTGAGCCGTGTAGCTGATTGAGACTCCTAGAAATGCCGATAACACCGGGATATCGAAAGGTATCCACGATAACCTTTCGCGATTGATGAGCAGATTGCCAAAAAAACCTACGTAGTTGAATGCAGCAATGATGATTGTCAACAACGCCGTGAAATTGAAGATCACCACCGCAACTCGTCTACGTATGCTCGTCCTCCTGAGCAAAATTCGAGTCTGGAACACCGCAACGACGTAGGCCGCGGCAAACAGGATGAGAAGAACCGCCATATGATGCGCCGTAAAACAAGCAAACAGAAGGAGGGCTGTTACTATCAACAGGGAGCGTTGCCTCAACTGTGATGAACGGAAAGCGGCGAAAACTATGAGGACGACCAGAACAACAAATGCGCCTCGGGCGCTACCATTCCAATAGGTTGTGTCAACGAATCTTGAGGCTGTCACAGCGAATGCAGTCGCAAGAATGGCGTACTCTGGTCTTGTCAAGAAATTCCTAGCCAGAATGAACACACCAAGACAGAAGGAAATTGCGAGAATGAAGTCCAGAAAGAGTATAGAAACTTCCAGGGACAGACCCGTCATCATAGAAACTTCAGCCAGCAAAAAAGGCACGCCTGATGGGTAGGAATATGGATACAGACCAAAATAGGACAACGGGTTGAATATCCACGGAGCCTGGTCCTTCTCGATGATTGACTGTGAGAGGGTGTGAATGAAGTAGGAGTCTGTCTGATAACGTTCATGCTCCACCGTCGGGTAACGGAGTCCTAGAGACAACAGAACCAGCACACCAAGCAGAAGGACAATGGTTCGCTTGCCCAAAACAGCCAATCCGTTCACCAACACATAAGAGAGTTGCGCGATTCAATCGATTACAGTGTTACTATTAATTGCCTTCGGTTGTGACATCTTTCACACTAGGGTGTCTCGAAACGTAGTGAAGCACAAGATACCAGAAGACCGCTGACCAGCTCAGGAAGATGATCCAACCTACGTTCTTGTGTGCCCAGAGGAGTGCATCTACTCCGTTGAAGTAACCGACAACCCCTATGATTACCATCCTGAGGATGTTGCCCAGGTAGGCGGCGATTAACCCTAGGGCGAGGACCATCACCATGGTCCTCCGTGGGAATCTCTCAAAGACCAGAACAAATGCGATGAATGCAGACACGAATATGGTGAAGGAATAGAGGCCTGCGCAATATGCGGATATTCCCAGGCTCACAACATCCCCGTTCTGGAGGGTCATGGTCACGGCATTTCCCGATGATGATGCCGGTATACCGAGCAAATCCAAGATGAATGCAAATGGAGCAGCCAGCATATAGTGAACATAGGCATTTCCAACGGTGGTCCCCGTGCCCGATGACAGCGCCATCATGACGTCAGGAATCACGAGAATGACAACAACCAAGCCAAGAAACAGTAGTGTGAATGTGGCCTCTGTCTTGAATTTGGCTACCAACAATGGATACACGACGAGCATTCCCCCGAACATCATGACGAGTGAGTCGAAGTCGCCAATGTTCGGATTGGGGGACAAGTAGATGTTGTACACCAATACAAAACCGATAGTCAACACTCCCAACGCCATGACAACATAGTCGCTCCGTAGGGTCGCCATGAACCAATCAACGAGCTTCACTCCTACAGTCGGCTCGGGCGGAGGTTTCTCAGCCTCCTTCTCCGCCTTGGCCTCCCCTTCCTCCTCCCAGCCAGGGTACATGATTAGGAGCAGGAGAATCCCAAGAGCCAGAGAGAGAACTCCGACCAGCGCACCCTGATAAGAGAAGAGGAGCAGTACCGACAATCCTTCGATAACTAGTATGATCGAAAGAAGCTGAATCATCTTGCGCTTCGTCGTCCCCTCGGGGGCAAATCGATCGAAACCTAAAACGATTCTTTCCCAAATCGAGGCCATAACGCAATTCAGTAGATTCTCCTACTGGATAAAGATAACCCAAACCTTTTGTAAGCCCAGAATCTGGTAAATACGAACAAAGCATTCCCGCGCAGTGCTCCACCGATGACTGACAAGCTCACAGGCAGCGTCACAGGGTTCGCCCGCGCGAGCCAGGATGGCGTCCGGGCGACCTCCAAGTACTACGCGGGTTCAGGCAGGGACGAGAGGAATCTCGTCAAGGCTTCCTTCTTCATGGGAATTCCCGGAGGCATTACTTGGTACGTCCTCGGCCTGTACTGGGTCTCCCTCGACTTCACTTCTGAAGAAATGGGGTTCATGTGGGCCGCGGGGAACGCCGTTGGCGTCCTTACCTATCTCTTCGGCGGGTACCTCGCCGACAAGTTCGGCCGGAAGAGGCTATTCATGATAGGTCTGACCGCGACAGTCGCAGGACTTGCGATGCTGAGCGCAGGTGCCGACGTCATCATGTTCACGATCGGGTACTCGCTCGCCAACCTGGGCAGCTCGCTTAGCTGGCCGTCCCTCAGGGTTCTGATGTCGACCAAGACCAAGCCAGCCCAGCTGAAGCTGCTGTACAGCGTGCAGGCGTTCGTGAACCAGATTGGGCTGATCCTTGGTTCGTTCACTGGCATCCTGTTGCCATCAGTCATGGAGGATTACGGTGTCGTCCTCTCGACCGGCTACAGGTACATCTTCATGGGGGCTCTCGTTGCGGCGGTCGTGCCTCTGTGGTATGTCCTCAAAGTGAGCGAGAAACGGCGTAGGTCGGAGAAGCTCAGATTGAAGATGGATGCCAGGACACGCAGGAACCTGATAGTCTACTGCGCACAGAACGCGTTGATAGGCGCGGGAGCGGCGCTCGTGATACCCTGGCTCCCGATCATATTCGGCGAGGGCATGGGCGCGACAGGGGTTCAGATATCCCTGATCATACTCGCGTCGAACATCGCCATCGCGCTCGGCTGGCTGGTCATCCCGAAGTTCGCAGAGATGAGGGGCAGCGTCGCGGTCATCGCCATCTGCCAGATTGCGTCTGTGGCTCCGCTCCTGGCGATACCGTTCTCGCCATTCCTCAGCGCGGTCGCGGTGCTCTACACCGCCAGATCCCTGCTGATGTTAGTCCCGAACCCGATCATCTACGCGTACATCATGAACATTGTGTCCGAGGAGATCAGGGCGACCTTCCTCGCATTGAGCGAGCTCGCGTGGCAGCTCGCGTTCGCGGTCTCCTATGCCATCTCGGGGATACTCTGGTCTGACAACTACTCGCAGGTGGCTCCATTCATCTACTGCTCTGTGTTCTACCTCGCCGGCACTCTGACATTCTTCCTATATTTCAGAAATGTCAAGGAAGCTCACGAGCACAAGAGCCCAGACGCGGTCTGAAGAAATGACGTGCCCGAGGGGCTGCATCAGGAGTACTCGAGAGCGGAATGTGTTCGGGGGAACGTGGCTCCCGGACGTGACCATACGAATGATCAAATCCATGGGGGAGTGCTACGAGATGCCAGACCCCTCAGGCTTTGGCAGAGTGATGTTCGGAAGAGGACCGGTCGTCGCAGGTTTCGCCCTTCAACCTAAGCGCTTCCTCCAGGAGCTGGGACAGCCATTCCTCTTCCCAGTAGCGAATCCTAGCGTCATAGGTCATCGATTCTCCGGGCATATCTTCGGTCCTCCTGCAGTAGGGTATACGTCCGTGACCATATATCAACTTATTTTGCGAAATAGTGTTCATATGACCAATAGAATAGTGAATGACCATTGTAATGACCACTTCATATGCCTCAGAATGCAAAGTATTTATAAACGCAAGTAGTTTCGACTTTAGATGACGGCCCGTCAGGATGATTCTGGCACACCCAAATTGGACGACCTTGACATTGACATCCTGAGGAGCCTCAACGGGAACGCCAGGAAGAGCTTCAGGGACATAGCGAAGGAGCTTCACGTATCCTTGACGACCGTGTCGAATAGGGTCAAGGCGATGGAGCGCATGGGGGTCATCCAAGGGTACATGCCCATCGTGGACGCGACCAAGCTTGGGTACGACATCATGGCGGTCATCGGGATCAAGGTCATCCACGGAAGGATAGTCGAGACGGAGCAGGACCTCGCGAAGGACCCAGCGGTGTTCGCTGTGTTCGACTCGACAGGCGAGTGGGACGCCATCGTTATGTCCAGGTTCAAGAACAGGAGCGATCTGAATATATTCGTCAAGAAGGTCCTCGACCATGAGAATGTTGACAGGACCTACACGCAGGTCGTGCTCAACATCACGAAGGACGAGAAGCGGGTCCTCGTGTGATCGAGCGAATTCTCGAGGGCAATCGACTTCAAATAATCGACCGGAGATAACATACTGACTCGCCGCAATTCAGCGGGTTGGGGATGGATAATGAGGGTATCTCTTGGGCTTGCGCTAGCGAGCACTTGCTGCATCCTAGCGGTCGTGCTAATGCTCCCCCTCTCTGCTCCGGCGAGCGCGGCGCAGGCCGAGGACATCGTGGTGATATTCGAGTTCTCGCCGGCCGAGGCCTCCTACAAGCAGGGCGAGAACTTCACGATCGAGGTGACCGTGTACAACTCGCTCATGAACATCTCCGGCTTTCCGAACGACATCAAGGTGACGAACCTCTCTGCGCACTTTTCTTGGATGGCCCCGAACCAGTGGTTCGGTACGGACGTCTCCGGTGCCTCGGAATGGCTGGTTCCTGGGGAGTTCGGGGTATACGCCCTGAACATGTCCGTCCCGGTCAACACTTCGGCCCGTTCTTACAGCTACCTGCTTAAGGTAAGGTACGACAAGACGGACGCCTGGGGTACTACGTACGGCATCGAGTGGGTCTCCCAGCCAAACTCAGACTTCTCGGTGTCCGAGACATCCGGCACTGAGAGCGACGGCGCGACCGTCAACTGGCCCGCAATCGTGGCCAGCCTAGCGCTGGTAGTGGCGTTGGGCTCGATAGGCGCGGTATTCTACTACAAGAGAGGGCCTAGAGAAGTCCACCCCTCCGAGAGTCCCCCAAGAGCGCATGTACCTGCTCAGCCGACCTCGGCCGCGTCGATGATCTACCCTGTAATCCTTGCCCATCCGGGGGAACACTTCCCAATCGAGAAGGGCTTCGTCTACCTTGTCAAAGAGAAGAGGCCTAGCATCGCATTCGCAATGTTCAACGAGGCGACCGAGAACGGCGCCAAGGGGATGCTGGTCGCCCGCGAACACCCGAATCGTTTGAACCAGCTGCACAAGTTCGAGGCCGCCAAGATCCTGTGGATGACCCGCAGGGTCGGGGTCGACCACATAGACCCGACCGAGCTCAGTCTTCTGAGCCTCGGGATAACCAGGTTCGTCGAGGGGACCGCCAAGTCCGTCGTGCTCATCGAGGGCCTGGAATACCTGATCACGCAGAACGATTTCGAGAGCGTCCTCAGGTTTGTGAACCATCTCCACGACTTCGTGCTCGCCCATGACTGCGCGATAGTGATAGTCATCGACCCGCGGGTCCTCAGCACGAGGGAGCTCGCGCTGCTCGAGAGGTCCGCGAGGATAGTCGAGCCCGCGGACAGGGGAGTCATCCCTCCCGAGAGGCTCCCCCAGGAAGCAGAGACCTGACATTCCCCATGCGCGGACATCGTTATCAGTTCTGATTCGGCCAGTGCAGAAAAAGACTAAATCCGAGGAAGTTGTTTCGAAGCTTCTGGGGGAGGCCAGTCATTCATTGGCTGGATGCGCTCTTAGTTCATTGTGAAGCGATGGACTAGCAGGGACCCGTGCGATCCGAGCGCAGCCTGCGGACCACTGAATCGTTCGACGCCTGCCTCTGGGGGAAGCCCGTGGGAAGCGCAAGAGGGATCTGGAGATTCTGCGCGCTAGCGGTCGTGCTAGCTGTGACAGCCACGGTCATCGCCGCAAGCAGCAACTTGTCGGTCGTGGAGTTGTCCCACCTCAGCCCGAATCCCGCGAAGGCTCAGGAGTTCAAATGGCGGGAGATGCCGGCGATGGCGTACCCACGCTCATCTCCCTCAGTCGTTGTCTTGAAGAGCGGGGACCTGCTTGTAACGGGCGGATCCTCAACGAATGGCCCGACATCGACCACTGAGATTTTCGACATCAAGCTTGGAGCATGGAAACCCGGACCGGTCATGACTGAGAAGCGCGTTGGACACACAGCGACCCTCCTTCTCGACGGGACCGTTCTGGTCGCGGGAGGACAGACTCAGACGGGCGCGACGAAGTCCGCGGAGATAATCAATATGACATCCCGAATCTCGATTCCACTCCCAGACATGTTCTTCGCTAGGTCAGGGCACGTCGCCGCCTTGCTCATGAACGGAAACGTTCTGGTGACTGGGGGCTCCGACTGGACGACCGGGTTGTGGAAGCAGGCGGAGATCTATGATGCGGTCAATCACAAATGGCTCCCTGCTGGCAACATGGATCATCCCAGGGTGTTCTCTTCCGTCGCCATGCTCGGAGACGGGAAGGTCCTCGTCATAGGAGGCGACGCCAATGCCACGAGCGAGAAGTACAATCCCGACAGCGGCGCCTGGACAGACCTCCAGACCATGAACTCCAAGAGGTTCAGTGCTGGGGCGGCAAAGACTCTCGACGGGAAGATTGTCGTCGCCGGAGGCGAGGTGCTCGGCTCACCTATCAAATCCGCGGAGGTCTACGACCCGAGCACCTCGAAGTGGTCTGCGACCTCGAACATGATCTACGCGAGGGCGCGTTTCTCGCTGACGACGATGAGCTCTGGACTCATCCTCGCTGCCGGATCGTCGACTGCACTGGGGACGACGCCCACTTGCGAGATCTTCAACCCGGCCAACAGCACATGGTCCCCGACAGACTCCATGAACCACTCTCGAGGAGCACAGGGATATGCAGTTCTCTTGTCGGGGTCGGTAGTCGTCATCGGAGGCAAGAACAACGACTCGCCCACATCATCTGTCGAAGCGTATTCCCAAGTGCCTGTTGGGCCAGTCGTCAGATGCAGACCGATCGACCTGATCCCGTTGGTCAATAACGCGACCGAGCTGCCCGGACATGCCGGGAACGGCTTGATCGCGAAATTGTACGCCGCGCAGGCGAAGTACGACAGCGGTGACTTCGACGTGTGCCTGAACATCATGAACGCGTTCTACAATCAGGTGAGCGCGTTCGCGCACAATGGGCACATGACGAGAGCCCACGCGACCGCCATCTACGAAGGCTACGTCGATGTTGTCGAGTGCATCGGAGGGACTCCCCGAGGACCGTTTTTCGAGACAGCCGTGATACCGCAAATCACGACGTTTTTCGGACGGGTTTTTCACTAAGAACTGTCAGACAGCGATGTCTGACGCGGATTGTTGCTGTCAGACAGCGCAAGTCTTTCGGTCTCATTAAATAGCGGTACTTTACATAAACGAGGCCCAGCTCAATGGGATGCACAAAGAGAGGAGGTGATTCTGATTAAGATAAACAAGAAGGTACTTGCCACGGCCATCGTGGGCGCAGCGCTGATCATCAGCGCGGCACTCGTTGTGTCGCTGAGGGACAATGACACGTCCCAGATAGAGACCAACCCACCACCGGCCGATGAGCAACCTGACAATACTCAAAACACACCCCCCGTAGCAGACGACAACACCCCGCCAGGGGATGACGACGATGAAGTGCCGGAGGAACCTGAAGAACCAGGAGATGACGACGATGGCACCGGCGAAGGAAAGTCGAAGGGCCTCGCACGCGCCATCGAAGTCCACGTGCGCAACATCGCCAAGATGACCGAGAAGGGCAACACGCACGCCCTGAAGGGTCTCCAGAACTCCCTAGACAATCTCAACATGAACCTTGAGAAGCAGAACCAGAAGTCCGATCAACAGGACCTCGGAAAGGGGCAGGGCAATGGCCAAGGAAACGGCCAGGGCCAGAGCCAGGAGCACGGGCAGGGTAACGGCAACCACTACGGACACACATGAAACTCATGAGGAGAGACAAGGGCTGTTGGATGCCTTGAAAGGAAGCGAAGTGACGGCGTCGACCAGGGAGATTCCCTGCGTCGTCAGTGATGGTCGCGAACGGCCATCTTCTCCGATCCTCGCACATCCGGACAGGACATGGCCAAGTCCGAGTCCCTCCTCATCTTCTTCATTTATTTCTTGATTCTCGAGAACGATTCCAGACCGCCAAGAGGGACATCATGTCTCCCTGGAGTATGGGTGCACGACTATCCTCGCAGTCTTCCAGACGCCGGTCATGTAGTAGTCGTATGTGCCCGACCTGTGGAAGGTCGCGCTCCAGTAGTCTCCTGGAGCTATGAGCAGTCCGCTCTGGAAAAGACCGTCCGGGTGCTCTCCTGCCTGGTCGACAGTGCCGCTCTTGATCATCACTCCCGGAGGCGGCGCCCAGGTTCTGTTGACCCAGACGACCTTCGTGCCCTCGACGACCCTGACCGTGTTCGGGACGATGTCCTGGCCAACGACATCGATGTAGGTCTCGAATCTCGGCGGAGGAGGAGGCGGGGGTGGGTGATAGTACGCGGCGGTCTGCGGATTTGCCATCGAACGAGCCTGAGGTTGCACCGGCTCGTATGCGATCCTGGCTCGTTTCGGCCTCATCGCGAATGCAATCGCGGGAACGATGATCAGTATCGCGAGGATGATCAGGAAGTTGAAGACTCCGAGTTCGTCAACGATGAAGTGCTGAACGTCTTGGAAGAACTGCGCCAGAAGACCTTGCGGGGGTGCGTCGTGAACTTCAATCGTCAGCAGTTCAGACTGGTAGATCAAACCGTCGACTTGGGCAAATACTCTCAGGTAGATCGTGCCATTCTCGTTCAAAGCAGGAAGATTGTCGACGGTGAATGTGGCCCATGTCGTTCCATTGAACGGGTCCGAAAGATGCGTCAACGAGCCGCTCGATGTACCCCAAGCGAGGTACGTGGACTGGATATTGCCCGGGTCGCCTCCCGAGACCATCCACGTTATCGAATACGTCGAGTTCGGGGTCACGAAATCTGGATGAGAGGTGATTGTCACTCTCGGGCTTGAGACGGACTCCACGGCGGAGAACGCGTTCACCGTGCCCCACCCCGTCGATGTGTCATAGCCGGAGATGGAGAGATCGGTCGCGGTGATGTTCAGCACAGAACTGATCTCGACGGGGGTCAACACCGGATTCATCGAAAGCATGAGCGCAGCAACGCCCGCAACGAACGGAGCTGCGGTGGATGTCCCGGAGAGATACTGGTACCTGTCCCCGCCGCCTTGTGTGGAATATACCTGAACGCCCGGAGCCATCAGGTCGAGTCCCGGCCCGAAATTGCTCCACGAGGCTCGCCTATCAGTATTGTCCACCGCGCCCACGGATATCACCTCTGGGTACGCGGCTGGGTAGCTGATGTAGCTCGCGCCACTGTTTCCGGAGGCCGCGATCAGCACGACCCCATGGCTGGAGGCGTAGAGGATAGAATTCTCAAGGGCAGCGGACGGCCCGTCAACACCCAGGCTCATCGTGACAACGTCCGCGCCGTTGTCGACAGCCCACCTCACGCCGCTCGCGACTGTGGCATCAGTCCCCTCGCCGGAATCGTTCATGACCTTCACAGCCATGAGCCGCACCTGAGAGATGCCTGCGATACCGCGGCTGTTGTCCGTCGCCGCCCCAACCACGCCGGCCACATGCGTCCCGTGATAGGTGTAAGTGTTGGCATGCCAAATGCCGTTCTCGTCGTAGCTGTTGATGTTGTCATCCATTGGGTACCTGTTGTTCGAGATGAAGTTGTAGCCGTGGTAGCCGCTGCTGTCGTTCCAGATATTCGGGGCAAGATCGGGATGGTTCCAGTCGATCCCCGTGTCGAGCACCGCGACGACCACACTTCTGTCCCCGATAGTGATGTCCCATGCCTGAATCGCATTCACGGTGTCTAGACCCCACTGGAGACTCAGCTGAGGATCGTTCGGGGTGTACGTAGTTCGGGCCTTGACTTCAGAGGACAGCTGCATCACTCCGGGGACCGCGGCGAGCTCTGCAATTATCGAATCATCGATGCCCGCGTGCTCAACCACAGCGATGCCAGTCTCCACGGACCTGAACGAGAATTCGAGGCCATGTGATGCCGCAATGAAATCGATGCGCGCAAACGCGGAAGGGTCCTGGAATTCTATGACTATGTTCGCTTCTCGGTCGGAGATGTTCACAGCTGCAGAAGCTCGAATTGAATCGGCTTTATCAGCGACAGAACCCTGTGGGATCGCAGAGAACAGCATGATCGCAGCCAGTAGCACCGCGAGCTGCACGAAGTACCGCATATGTTGCATTTCTCCGAGGACTGCGAACACTCGTCCGCTGGCGGAAGTGACCAGCAAAGCTCCGCCGGGCCACTGTCCAGCTTGTATCGCTAGTCTTTCGAAGTCATAAATAGGTTTTCCCCTCGATATCGCTTTCGATACTGCTTTGATAGGCCATATCTGGACTCGGGCTCCTCCAGAACTTTGAATAGCGGCCAAGTATGTCGGGCACACGATGGATTATCTTCAATCCCTGATACTGGGGATCGTCCAGGGCATCACGGAATGGCTCCCCATATCGAGCTCCGGACATCTCGTGATCGCTCAGGAAATGCTAGGGCTGGAGGCGGACGAGAACCTTCTGTTCGACCTGGTCGTTCACCTAGGAAGCATAGCTGCCGTCTGCATCTACTTCCGAAAGGAACTCTCCGACATCATCAGAGCGTTGGCCATGTCGAAACCACGGCGAGGGGCGAAGGAGGAGGCTCTGAGAACTCTGGGGCTCCTGCTCCTGGTCGCCACAATTCCGGCAGCTCTGGTGGGAGTGGCCATATCGGAGTGGATCGACAGCATCTTCACGGTCGGATTGGTCGGCGCCGCACTCGTGGTGAACGCCGGGATGCTGTTCGCGGCTGACAGACTGGCATCTCGAGGAACCAAGCGCGCTGCTGGACTCGCGGATTCAGTAGTTGTCGGCCTGTTCCAGGTCATTGCGATCATCCCGGGGATTTCCAGAAGCGGATGGACGATCTCCGGTGGGATGTTCAGAGGGCTCGAACGAGAGACCGCGGCCACGTTCGCGTTCTTGTTGTCCGTCCCGATATTGGCCGGCGCGTTCCTGTTCGGCTTCCTTACACTGGACAGCTACAACTTAGAAGCCGGCCCAGCGCTTCTCGGGTTCGCCTCAGCGATGATATCAGGCCTCGCGTCGATCGGGCTCCTGTTGAAAGCCGTGAGGGCCGGCAAGTTCTGGGTCTTCGGAGTGTACTGCGCGATTGTGGGCTGCGCGGTGCTGGTGCTCACGGTAATGTGATCAGAAACCTACTTCTCGATCTCCAGCGCCCTCTCTATCTCGATCGCCGCCGCGACCATCTTCTTCTCTTCCTTCTTGCGCCTCTTCCCCATCTGTATCCACAGGACGATCGCGAGTACGACGACGACGGCGATGATGACCGCGAGATACATCCAATTCTCTTTCAGGATCGTGACAAGACCGGGCGGGGGATCCTTGACGGTCGGGTCCGTCCCGGACCCGAACTCCTCCATGTTGGCGTATCCATCAGCATCCGGGTCGCCCGATGAGTTCTGAGATATGGAATCGAAGTAGTACTCCTCCCACCAGTCGGGGAGTGAGTCGAAGTCAATGTCCGCGAACGACCAGACATATGCCACATCGTCGTCCGTGGTCCCGTTGTTGTCCCTCACAGTCAGGTTGATGGTGTAGTAGCCAGCTTCCCGGAACTTGAAGATCTCCTGTCGGCCGTAGAGGATGATGTCCTCGCCTGGGAGAGTGGACACGGATACCCTCCAGGTGTAGTTGACGAGAATCCCATCAGGGTCGTTCGAAGCGGACCCGTTCAGGAGAGCCCAAGTGCCGTTCGAAACCACAACAGGAAGGACTCCGACCACGGCGACCGGATCCCCGACCTGCAGAATGCGCGCTGGTGTATCCTGGCCATCTGTTCCGGACCTAAGGACAAGAAACGATGAGATAGAGAGAATACCGACGAGAGCGATTGTCAATGTTTTGTCAAGAACGCGAAAGCGCAGCAAGTTGTCACCTCGCACGATGGCCTGAAACCCACAGCACAAATGCACCCGGGGAGCAAGTGTCGATTTCCTGCAGTTCAATCTATGGATGCCCGTGTTCACATATAGCGTTTTCGAATCTGGTCCGACAGTCTTCCGTGTCGTTGGGCAATTTACTCATATATGAGGACGTTTTTAGTGCACCTACAGCAGTCAAGGGTCGGCTTTGAGCTATGGCAATCTCAGGCGCTAAGATTTTCGGATGCCCAGCGTGTGGGTTCAGGGTGACCCACGGTGATGACGCTTGCCCGAGATGCAATAACAGGTTCACCAGCTTGACCATGTTCGAGTGCCCGTTCTGTGGCGACCTCATAGACCCCAGCGGTGGGTCGTGTCCCTCATGCCATGTCAAGTTCGATGACTTCCGCGATCGGACGAAGGACAAGGCCAGCGAGGAGAGCATCGACAGCCTTCTGTCCGATATAATCAGGCTGGAGTCTTCTGAGGTAAGGCAGGAGGACAAGAGGCTCAGCTGTCCTGGATGCTCCTGGCTTCTGAATGGGATGGAGGAGTCGTGCCCCAAGTGCGGCATCAGCCTGGTCGATGAGTTCAGCTTCCAGTGCCCGGTCTGCGGCGAAACGGTCGACCGTGAAGCGACCAAGTGCACCGGGTGCGGGGCGAACTTCGTCGAGGACCTGCCTCCGGCACAACCAACGGAAGTCGAGAGCATGAAACCACAGTCGGACGTGGCCAAGACTCCCGATGAAATCGTGAGCTCTGTCATGCCATCTCAGAAGCCGAAGAAACCCAAGCAGAGGAAGCTCAGGACGAAAGCAAAGCAGCCGCCCACCAAGAAGGCTTGACCTCGGTCATGCCCTTGGATGGCTGCCCTGGGGCAACAGTATTATCCGGATTTTGTGATTGGTGTCTCGAATGGTATACCTCGATGTCAGAGAGGGCGTGTCTGCGGATATGCTTCTGTCCGCCTTGCTGGGACTCCTCGAAGACGAGCAGAGGGCGGAGTCCGTCAAGAAGCTCGAGAAGGCGGCGGCGAGTCTGGGCGTGGAATTCAGGCTAGTGGAAATCGCCGACTCGGGCGACAAAGGCTATGGATTGTCATATGTTGGGGTGGGACCCGCCTCGCACGGCCGCAACCTCGATGAGGCTCTCGAGCTCTTGTCGAGCATTCAGAACGACCTCGGTTCTCGATCACAGACGACCACGGAGATACTGATGGCCATCTTCAATGCCGAGGCAGAGGCGCATGGGGAGAGGCCAGAGACAGTGCATCTTCACGAAATCGGGAGAGCTGAAGGAATTCTGAACATCGCGGGCATAGGCATGGTTGCTGACCTGCTGAGGAGGAATGGGAGGGAGACGTTCCGGTGCTCCTCCATCACGATAGGAAAGGGTACCGTTGTGATCGGCCACGGCGCGATCAGAATCCCCGCACCTGCATCTAAGATTCTCCTCAGAGGGCTCATCTACGATGAAGGCATCATGCCAGGGGAGAGGGCTACTCCCACCGGCATAGCTGCCCTGAAAGTCCTCTGCAAGCTCCAGAGGGAAGAGCACCCAGACAAGTACGCTAGGAGGAGCGTTGGCTTCGGCACGAAACGCTTCGGTGGTAGGCTTGGAAGAGTGGTCGCGTACTCGTTCTCCAGCCTAATTGATTAGGCTGTAGATTTATCCCATCTGAAGACATCCTAAACGCCGTTAAGGATGATGCGGTCGTCTGCCATGCGACCAAAGGAGTGCATCCCATGCCAACAAACGGTCAAGAGGTTCCCCAACCCGTCAAGACCATTGATTGCATCGGCCTCTACTGTCCGGAGCCGGTGTTCAGGACGCGCGAGGAGATTTTTTCCATCCCCGTTGGACAGATCCTGGAGGTCCTGGCAGACGACCCTGCATCTGAGTCCGACATCACGAGCTGGGCAAAGCATGCAGATCAAGAGCTAATCTCCGTGGAGAGGAGAGGGACCGGATTCAGATTCCTGATCAGAAGGAAAAAATAGGAGAGTGAAAGAAATGGCGAAGAAGATATTGTATGTCCAGACATCAGGCACAGACTCCCCAGAGAGGTTGTACGCACCGTTCATACTCGCGGCTACCGCGAGGGCGATGGGCATTGATGCGACAGTCTACTTCCTCGGAAAAGGAATAACGGTGGTTCAGAAGGGAGAGGCTGAGAAGATCAAGCTGGGCAACTTCCCGTCGGTGAAGGAAGTCATGGACCAGGCGGCCAAGGCCGGAGTGAAGATGATGGTGTGCGCCCAGAGCTGCCAGATGTGGGGCTTAGACCCGAAGTCAGAGGTCTTCGCAGACCCGGCGGAGGTCGTCGGCGCGGCAACGCTCAACGATCTGGTCCTAGACTACGACGCAGTGCTAACCTTTTAGGGACGCAGCGCGAATCAGGCTGCTAGCATCCTGAGGGGTCAACATGAATCCCGCGACATTCGGAGCCGCTAGAAGAGTGTACATGGACTACGCTGCCGCCTCGCCCGTGGACGAGCGCGTGCTTAAGGCCATGATGCCGTTCTTCTCCAAGGCGTTCGGAAACCCGTCGTCGCTGCACAACGCCGGCCGAGAGCCGAAGAAGGCACTCGAAGACGCCCGAACCAAGGTCGCCAGCCTCCTCAACGCGAAGAGAAAGGAAGAGATCATTTTCACATCTGGAGGGACCGAATCCAGCAACATAGGCATCAAGGGCGTGGCAATGCGGATGCAGGCCGAGGGAAAACATGTCGTGACCTCGGCGATGGAGCACATCTCAATCCTCAACATCATGAAATACCTCGAGAAGAACGGTTTCGAAGTTACGTACCTCGAACCGACGAACGACGGCTTCGTGGACGTCCCGAAGATCGAGGCCGCCATCAGGAAGGACACCGTCCTGGTCTCGATAATGCACGCGAACAACGAAATCGGCACAATCCAGCCGATAGACGAAATCGGACTGATGCTAGAACAGAAAGACGTGTACTTCCACGTCGACGGCGTAACGTCGGCGGGCAAGATCCCGATTGATGTACAGAAGTCCAAGATCGATCTCCTGTCGATATCGTCGAACGACATCTACGGCCCCAAAGGCGTAGGCGCACTGTACGTGAAGGACGGCACCAGGATCGAGGCGGTCAACCAGGGCGGGGGCCAGGAACGAGGACTCAGGTCCGGTTCCGAGGACATACCGGCCATCGTGGGCTTCGGAGTCGCCGCAGACATCTCTAGAGAGGAGATGGAGGCGGAGTCGTCGCGCCTCACAACCCTTCGAGACCGCCTGATCAAAGGAATCCTCGAAGGAGTCGAAGACTCCTTCCTGAACGGCCATCCGACCAGGCGCTTGCCCAACAACGCAAACTTCAGGTTCAGATACGTTGAGGGCGAGAGCATGCTCCTGAACCTCGACATGATGGGAGTCTCAGTCTCTTCGAGCTCACCCTGCACATCAAAGAGCCTCTTGCCGTCTCACGTGCTGCTCGCGTGCAAGATACCTACGGAGGAGGCGCAGAGCGCTGTTCAGTTCACTTTGGGCAGGTCCAACACGCAGGACGAGATCGACTACGTGATAGGGATCTACCCGGGAATCGTCAAGAAACTGAGGGCAATGTCACCCTTCAGCCCCGCGAACATAGAGGAGATGAGGTCGACCGCGGGACACAGAGACCACGACCACCACAGCTTGACCGAGTGACACAGCCTTCGGTGATTCCCGAACACCCGCTCACGCACGCGGTTTCCGCGGGCGCGTGCATGTGTATATAGTTTTGGCAGCTCGCGGCACGTGCCAGGCAATATTGTACAAAAGATTATATATATACTATGGAAATAATGGGCTCGGATGGGAAGGCCTATGAAAAGTAGGATTCTGAGTATAGCGCTGGCGCTAAGCATGCTCGCTGTAGCTTTCTACGCGCTCCCTACGGGTGCGGCGGTTTGGTACACGGGCAGTGTGGAAACGACGGACAGTGCAGGCAATCCCGTTGACGCGTTCATACAAGGAGACTTTGTATACGTCAATGTGGAACTGAACTACATGGGAGACCCCTATGTCGGATGGGTAAATGTGCAATTGGTGAGGGCCTCCGATGGATGGGTCGCCAATCAGTGGTCTGACTGGACGAACAACCCTGACGATGGATGGGAGAACGGATCAGTGTCAGGACACCGCCTGAACACGGGAGCTTGGTTCTCTGGCGACAGGCAGGTCTATGATGTGGTCGTCTGGTACGACGACGGCTGGGACAACATCGAGATCGCAAGGCAGTCGATTGTCGTCATGAAAGAGGGCCTGAGCATAACCCCAGCATCGTGGATGTACTATCCCGGACAGACAATAACGATTGAGTATATCACGAGGCACACCACAGATGTATTCTATGTACAGATTGTGAATGAGACCGGCTACTGGTGGAGCACAGCCAACTGGACGGGCCAGACCGCGCTCGACGGATACTGGAGCAAGACTTGGCAGATCCCTGCCAACTTCCCGGACGGAACTTTCACGATCCAAGCCAGGGACTCTGGTACGAATGCCATCTGGAACTCCTTGAGCTTCGCTGTTCAGAAGTACGCGCTCCTGGTGGACAGCGATAGGAACTACTACCTGCCTGGAGAGACGGCGAACCTGAACTTCCAGGTGCTTGACGTCTCCACTCTCGCGGTCTACAACGCCGCAACCATAGCATGGAACGCTGCCTGGCAGAACGAATCCGGCAACTGGACATATGCCAACGGGACCACGAGCGGTTCCTCCGGCATAATCCCGTTCACGGTGCCTGTAACCATCGCTCTGTACTCTGATGTCGAAATGCATTTCTGGGCTAATGACACCGCCGCGAACAGGAGCTACGAAGTTGATGTCTGGCTGTACGTCGGATCGCTCCTCGCGGAAGTCGGGACGGATGACGACCTCTACATGCCTGGAGACACCGTGGTGGTTACTGTCCATGCTTACTTGTCGTTTGACTGGATCGACCTGCCCGGAGCGAATGTCAGTGTTACCGTTGAGAGAAACGGCACCGACATAACCGGCTACGGCGCAACAGGCCTGGTGACGGACCTCGCAGGAATCACGAGTCACGCGTTCGCGCTCGTGCCCGAGGCGGCGGACGGCACATACACAGTCACCGCAACAATCTCGAAGGCTGGATTCAGCGTGACGAGGATGACCTCGTTCGATGTCGAGTATGGCGGCTGGATCAACATAATGTTCAACAGGGACCTCTACTATGTCGGCGAGACGATTGGTATGACATTCCAGGCGGTCTGGAACAATGTCCCATTGACCGGCCTCACTGTCGGATACCTCGTCTACCTTGACTCCGGATTCCTGTTGTACAGCACTACGACAACGGATGCGGCTACGATCACCCCGCCAGCGGGATACCGTGGCGGGGTCCAGGTCGAGGCCGTGGCGATGCACCTGGGCGTCATGATGACTGACTGGGCTAGTGTCCAGGTCGTGTACGCCGAGTTGGCTCTGTCGTCAGTGAACAGCGAGTACTTCCCGGGTGACGCGATCGAGTGGAGATACCAGATCGCAGGTCAGGTCAGCGGCGCGACGCTCATGTACGAGGTCTTTGATGACAACGGCGTGAAGGTCGCTCACGGCTCTCTGGCGTACGCAGCAACGGGCTCCTTCACATACACGGTTCCGATAGTGAACCCGTCCCCTGACTACACGGCCGTCTTGACGATGGTTGTGAGCGGAGGCGGTGTTGTGACAGCGACCGACACTGTCGACATCGAGGCTCTCTACGACATCCAGATCTGGGTCGAGAAGTCCAAGTACGCGGGCGGCGAGTACAAGCCCGGATCGACGATCGATGTGGGATACACCATCGAGTCATTTGTCAACGAGCCGCTCCCGGTATACCAGATCTACCTGTGGATCAGCTACGCGGACTGGTCGAAGAACTATCTCGTGACTGACACCGAGGGCACCATTAGCATTGAGGTACCCGATGGAGTTGCGTCCGGAGAGTTCGGCATATATGCGAGCCTGTACGACCCGATGACCGGCGATTGGCTGTCGGATGATTCCACGGAGATAATGGTCAACTCCCAGCTGAGCGCGTGGGACAGGAGCGTTGGTGGAATGAGCGCCATAGACTTCACCATCCTGGTGCTCTTGATCATCTTGATCCTGTTGCTCATCGTCGTGCCCTTGATGAAGGGCAGGATGGGCGGGGCGAAGCCGGCCGCGAAGAGCGAAGTTCCCCCACCACCCGCGGACGCAGGGAAGCCACTCCCGCCACCGTAGACGGGCCACTGAAGCCGTAGGAAACGCATCAAACCCTTTCCCGATACATATTTTTCCAATCTTCTCCGGTGAGCGGCACCGCTGGATTCGTTCACGCAAAGACTTATACACTCAACATCCAATCGGCGAGCGATGGGCCAGGAGAAGGTCGCGGTAGTGGGCCTGGGGTACGTCGGCATACCCCTTTCAGCGCTTCTTGCGGGCAAGGGATTCGACGTCGTTGGGATCGACATGCAGGACCAGCGGGTCGCTAGCATCAACGCGGGCAAGCTGCCCCTGAAAGGCGATGAGCCGGGCATGCAGCAGATGCTGTCCAAGGCGGTCAAGAGGGGGCTTCTAAGGGCGACCACGGACTACGCCGCGTGCGAGGACAGACTCACGATATTCATCTGCGTGGACACCCCGATCAATTCCAGCAGGCGTCCCGACTACTCAAGGCTCGAATCGGCACTGAAAGGGATAGCCCCGCACATGGCGAAGGGCACCATGGTCGTCGTCGAATCGACCTTAGCTCCGGGAACCATGCTCGGCCTGGTCGCGAAGATGCTTGAGCGGGAGAGCGGACTGCGCCCAGGCAAGGATTTCAAGCTGGCGCACTGCCCCGAGAGGGTGATGCCTGGCAGGCTCCTCTACAACCTGGTCAACTACAACAGAGTGATCGGGGGCCTGGACAAGGAGAGCCTCCGAAGGGCGGTCAAGATATATTCCAAGATCACGAAGGGCAAGCTCCACACGACCGACCTCACCACTGCGGAGGTCGCGAAGACCGCGGAGAACGCCTACCGGGACGTGCAGATAGCTTTCGCGAACGAGGTCGCGCTCATATGCGAGAAGCTCGGAGTGGATGCGTTCGAGGCCAGGCGATTGGTGAACACATGTCCCTTCAGGGACATGCACATGCCCGGCGCGGGCGTTGGAGGTCACTGCCTTCCCAAGGATCCTTGGCTATTGGCCCAGAGCGGCAGCGGTTCCAACCCGAAGTTGATCCCGACCGCTAGAGCAGTGAACGACTCCATGCCATTCCACGTGCTCGACCTTGTGAACGATGCCATGACCGAGGCATGTAATGACCTCAAGAACTCGGTGGTAGTCGTCCTGGGAGGGTCGTTCCTGCAGGATTCCGGGGACCCTCGCAACTCGCCATCGATCCCGGTCATAGAATCGCTCAAACAGGCGAAGGAGCTCAGGGTCCACGACCCGTTCCTGACCGAGATAGATGGCTTGGAAGTGACTAAGGACGCGAGAAAGGCGCTCTCAGGTGCTGATCTCGCGGTGTTCATGGTTGCCCACAAGCAGTACAAGACTTTGACACCTAGCACGCTCAAGAGACTGATGCGCACGCCCGTCGTCGTTGACGGAAGGAACATCTTCTCCCCGGAGAAGATGTCCAAGGCGGGAGTCGTCTACAGAGGAGTCGGGAAGAAGGTCATCCGAACATCTCTTTGAGGCCGTCGGCGAGCTTGATCTTGGCTCTGAAGCCGATGACGCCTGCTGACTTGGATGTGTTCGCAAGGCTCTCCCTTATGTCACCAACGCGCGGCGCGGTGAACTCGGGCTTCACGCTCTTTCCAGATGCGATGATAGCGGCATTCGCTAGTTCCAGAATGCTGGTGGATATCCCCGTCCCGCAGTTGAACGCATCGCCTGACGTCCATCTTTTCGTCACGAGAAGCTCGGTCATGTATGCGACGTCACGCGAATGGATGAAATCCCTGGTCTGCCTGCCGTCCCCTTCTATGAGCGGAGGCTGGCCTAATCTGAGGCGTGAGAAGAACTTCGTGATGACCCCGGAGTAGGGGCTGTCGGGGTCGGACCTGGACGAGTAGCAGTTGAACGGCCTGACGGAGCATATCTGCATCCGGTTGTTCTTTGCGAAGGCGAAGGCGTACTTCTCCCCCGAGAGCTTGCTGACCCCGTAGTTGCTCATCGGGTTCGTCGGGTGGCTCTCGTCGATGGGTATGTATTTGGGGTTCCCGAACACGGCCGCGCTGCTGATGTAGATGAACTTGGAGACTCCGGCATTGACACTCTCGTTCAGCATGTTGACGGTCCCCAGCACGTTCGCGGAGGCGTCGTAGAGCGGATCCTGGGTGGACTTGACGACACTCACCTGCGCAGCGCAATGGACGACCGCTTCGACGCCCTTGAGAGCGGCCCTGACATTCTCAGGCTCCCTGATGTCCCCTTTCACGGAGAGCTTCTTCAGACCGTCATAGGGCTGGTCCCTGATGTCAAACCCGACGACCTCGTGTCCCCTCATGAGGTTCTCGCAGACATAGGATCCTATCTGCCCTGAACTGCCAGTGACTAGTATCTTCATCGGAGGCCTATCTGATAGTCCAGTTATCTAGCTTTGCCAACGACCTTCGCCCGCGCGTCAGAGGCTGACTGTCTTTCCAGAATTCAATGACTGAAGAGCGGCCTCGGCTATCCTCAGCGTGTGAATAGCGCTCTCGGCAGTGACCAGCGGCTCTTTTCCGGAAGTCGCCGCAGCGATGAAGTCCACGAGCTCCCGCCTGAGGGGCTCCTCCTTCTTCAGAGAGATGCGTCTGAGGTCGAACTCGATCGGAACGTTGTACAGGTTCCCTCCTTCGAGGGCCTTGAAAGAGGACGAACAAACCAGCGCGGCCTGGTCCATGTAGTCCACCTCGACGAAATTCTTGCTGCAGGTCAATGCTAGTTTCCTGACCTTCATCGGCGTGAGCCAGTTGACTTCGACGAAACCCGTGGTACCCTGATCGAAGTCGATGAGGATGTTCGCGTGGTCCTCGTAATTGATCCCCTTGCCCTGTCCTCCGAGCGCGTAGACAGACTTCGCGGGCGTCCCGACGATGTACTGGACGACATCGATATCGTGGACTCCGAGGTCCATGACCACGCCCACATCCCGGATCCTCGACGGCATCGATGAGACGCGCCTCGTGGCCGCGGTGATCAGCTCGCCGTAGTCCCCCGACCGAAGCGTGGCCTTCGCGAACGAGACCACCGGGTTATGTCGCTCCGTGAACCCACCTGCCAGCACCACCTTCTGCTTCCGAGCGAGCTCCGCCATGGCTCCCAGGCTCTTCGAGCTCCCCGTCATCGGCTTCTCGAGCAGCGTGTGCTTCCCGGCCTTGATGGATGCTGTCGCGACGGCTTCGTGAGTGGTCGTTGGCGTGACCACAACGACTGCGTCGATATCGCTCTTGATCAGGTCCTGGTAGTTCGTGAAGTGCTTGACCGCGTACTTGTCACCGACCGCCTTGGCGACCGCGGGCACGGAATCCGCCACGCAGGCGAGCAGCCCCTGCTCCGCTAGTATCCTCGCGTGGTTCTGGCCCATTGACCCTGCACCGATGACGCCTACGCGCATGCGTGCGCAATGTCCCTTGGCGATAATAATTGTTGGTACTTCATTCGTGAAAGGCTTATTACAGCCCTGGAGTATCCGTGTACGGTGGCGGAATGAAGAAGAAGCTCATGGACATCCTTGCCTGCCCCGTGTGCAAGCATCATCCTCTGGAACTCAAGGTCACGAAGGAGGACGACAAGGAGGTCCTCGAGGGAGAGATACGCTGTCCCAAGTGCGATGTCGGATACCCGATCGAGGACGGGATACCGAACATGCTTCCCCCTGAGAGATAAGCTACGTGCCAGTCACTTTTATTCTAGTGTTCGCGTAGCACAAAAAGGTACGTTGCCATCTTTTCGGATGCAACACATTGATATGTGCGCGCCTCTGTTCACGATAAGCCGGGCGCGATCCGCCCGCCGAGAAGGTGAGCCAGATGAAGGTGCTCGTCGCAGACGAGATCTCGAAGAGCGGCGTTGAGATGCTTAAGGCGCAGGGATACCAGGTCGATGTCAAGACCGGCATGAAGGAGGACGAGCTGGTCAAGGTCATCAAGGACTACGATGTGCTTCTCGTGAGGAGCGCAACGAAGGCCACCAGGCGCGTCATCCAGGCCGCTTCCAAGCTCAGAGTCATCGGGAGGGCGGGCATCGGTGTGGACAACATCGACGTCGAGGCCGCCACAGAGCGAGGAGTCCTCGTCATGAACGCGCCCTCGGGCAATGTCGTCTCCACAGCGGAGCTGACGGTCGGCCTGATTTTCTCACTTGCCAGGAGGATTCCGCAGGCGGACGCTTCCATGAAGAAGGGCGAGTGGAAGCGGAAGGAGATGAAAGGGGCCCAGGTCCAGGGGAAGACCCTGGGGATAATCGGTCTTGGCAGGGTCGGGACAGAGGTCGCGAAGAAAGGGATAGCCCTCGGAATGATAGTGATAGCCTATGACCCGCTCATCTCCCCAGAGGTCGGGGCGAAACTGCATGTCAGGCTGATGACCCTGGAGAAAGTGCTCCAGACATCCGATTTCGTAACGCTGCATACTCCTCTGACCCCGCAGACGAAGGACATGGTGGGCAAGAATGAAATCGCGCAGATGAAGAAAGGCGCCATGCTGATCAACAGCGCCAGGGGAGGCGTTGTCAACGAGGACGCGCTCTACGAAGCCCTGTCCCAGAACAAGATATCTGCCGCCGCGCTCGACGTCTATGTGGACGAGCCCCCAGCTGGCTCGAAGCTCTTGACTCTCCCGAACATCATTCTCACGCCGCACCTGGGAGCGACCACGAGCGAGGCCCAGGAGGAGGTCGGCTCGGAGATCGCGGAGCAGGTCATCTCGTACCTCAGAGACAATGTGCTGAAGAACACTGTGAACATGCCGGCCAAGATGGACCCTGAGCTCGTGCCGTACATGCCCTTGGCCGAGAAACTCGGGACATTCGCGTCCCAGCTGGGCAAGTGCAGCGCCGGCCGGGTCGAGATAATGTGCATGGGAGCTGAGCTCGCGAAGAAGGACACCAGCATAATCGCCGCGAGCGTCATCACGGGCCTGCTCAAGCCCTTGTCCGATGAGTTCAATGTCAACTACATCAACGCGTTCTCCATCGCGAAGGCGCGTGGGATCGAGATAGTCACCTCGGCCTCTGAGGAGGCTGGAAGGTTCAGCAACATGATCAGGGTCACGCTGAAGACCAACGGAGACTGCGTGTCCACCGCTGGCACGATCATGCCCGTGAAGGGCGCGAGGATCGTCGAGATCGACCGGAACCCTGTGGACATCGTCCCCGAGGGACACTTCCTGCTGATATCTCACATGGACAAGCCTGGAATGATAGGCAAGGTGGGCAGCATCCTGGGCGATGCGGACGTGAACATCGCGAGCATGGAGGTCGCCAGAGCGACACCGAGGGGGCCGGCAATGATGATACTGGAGCTGGACGATGCCCTTCAGACCGTCGTTCTGAGGAAGGTCAGGGGGATACCCGACCTCACGTCCGCGATATCCATCAAGCTGTAAACCACAGGATTAATTTAGCGTCATGCGGGTAACCATTCCGGAGCTGGTCTGAATCGCGAAGATACGCATCGAGATCAGGGAAGCGAGGAAGGATGACCTCGACGCCGTCTCCGATCTCTGGGAGATGCTCGCTAAGCATCACGAGCGGTTGGCGGACGATTTCAAGCTGGCGTGGGACAGCCGCAGGAAATGGGCCAAATACCTCAAGAAGAAGTACTCGGAGATCAGCACGAGGCTGATCGTCGCCTCAGAGGATGGCAAGGTGGTCGGGTTCATGCTCTGCTTGCTCTCGCCGAACGTACCGATCTACAAGGAGCGGAAGATCGGCGTCATCTCGGATGTTTTCGTCAACGAGGAGCGCCGAAGGAAAGGCGTGATGAAGAAGATGTTCGACACGGGGATCAAGTGGTTCAGGAAGAACAGGGTCAGGACAGTCCAGCTATCCGTGGCTGCGGCCAACACGGAGGCGAGGGAGATCTACGCCAAGATGGGGTTCGCGCCGTTCATGATCCACAAGAGGCTCGACCTCGCGGACTATCAGGAGGCGCTTTCGCCGAGTCCCAGGAAGATACTCCGCTCGAAAAGACACAGAAGAAGGAAAATACTGAAGTGAAAGGGTTTCGATAGATGCTCTGCCCGCCAATCGACCCTATTGGAGGATCTTCTTGATCCGTTCCATGCCCTCTTGTATGTTCTTCTTGTTTGTGGCATAAGAGATACGCAGATGCTGCTCTCCCGCCGAGCCGAAGGCTGCCCCGCCCGTCAAAGCCACCTCGGCCTTGTCCATAAGGAAGAGCGCCATCTCCTCTGACTTCATCTTGCCCTCGTACCTGGGGAATACGTAGAACGCGCCCTTCGGGGTGTCGCAGTGGAGGCTTGGGATCTCCTTCATGATCTTCATGATGAGGTTCCTGCGTTCCTCGAACTCCTTGACCATCATCTTGACGGGCTCCTGAGGGCCTGTCAGCGCGGCCAAGGCGCCATACTGGGCGAAGGAGACCGCGTGTGTGATCGAGTGTTGCTGTATCTTGTTGATGCCTTTGAAGATGGGCTTCGGCGCGATGAGCCAACCCATCCTCCAGCCGGTCATTGCGTATGTCTTTGAGAAGCCACTTATCGTGATCGTCCTGTCCATCATCTCTGGCTCAGCGCCGATCGAGTGGTGCTTCAGCCCGTCGAAGACGATCTTCTCATAGACCTCGTCCGAGAGCACCAGCAGATTGTGGTCCTTCGCGAGATCGGCCAGTCCTTTGATGTCTTCATGAGTCTCGACCGCACCGCACGGGTTGGACGGCGAGTTGAAGAGTATCATCTTGGTCTTGGGCGTGATCAGTTCCGCCACGTCGCCCGGAATCATCCTGAACTGGTTCTCATCGGTGGTCGTCACGGGAACGGCCTTACCACCCGCGAGCTGCACGCAAGGTTCGTACGTGACCCACGCAGGGTTCGGCATGATTACCTCGTCGCCCTCGTTGATGGTCGCCAGGATCGTCTCGAAGATCGCCTGTTTGGTCGGCGTTATCAGGACATTGGATGCCTCGCACGGGATACCGTTGTCCGCCTTGGCCATCTTGGCAATCTCCTCGCGCAGCGCAGGGAGACCAGGAGCGTCCAAGTATCTCGTCTTGCCCTCGTCGAGCGCTTTCTTGGCAGCCTCGACGATGTGCTTCGGGGTATCGAAATCCGGCTCGCCGACCGTGAACGAGATGATCTTCTTGCCCTCGGCCTTCTTCTGGCCAGCCAGTTCTTTCATCTTCATTGTGCCTGATTCTTGTACGCGCTTCACCCGTTCCGCGATCATTCCAATCGCCCCTTAGGCCGCACGGATACTAACAATATAAAGCATTGTTGGCCAGAATTCGTCATTATGCCAAACCCAGCACGAACCCTAGAAAACGCTATTACCTGAGATGGTGTTCGAACAGCCGATGGCGCTCTCCACAGGGAAGCTACCGCCGAGCCTTCTCAAGAGACTGCTGAGGCACAGCGGCGCGAAGGACCCTAGGGTTCTGCTTGGTCCCAGCATAGGCGAGGACGCGGCCGTTGTCAAGCTTGGCAACCAAATGCTCGTGCTGAAGACCGACCCCGTGACATACGCATCGGACATGATCGGCTGGTACGCGGTCAATGTGAACGCCAACGACATCGTCACTCGGGGCGCCAAACCTGCATGGTTCCAGGCGGTCATCCTGTTGCCTCCCGGGTCGGATGAGAAGCTCGCGGAGAGCATATTCAAACAGATATCCTCCGCGGCCAAGTCGCTAGGGGTAGCGGTCACTGGTGGCCATACCGAGGTCACCCCCGGAATCGACCGGCCGATAGTTGTCGGGGACATGCACGGTGTCCTTGAGGGCCGGAGGCTGGTGAAGACTTCCGGAGCTAGAGTGGGGGACGCGCTGGTGATGACGAAGGGCGCGGGCATAGAGGGCACGGCGGCGATCGCGCGAGAGAAGAGGGCCGAGTTGCTGAAGGTCTTCGACGCCAGCTTCGTCAACCGGGCGGCCAAGTACCTTTTCGATCCGGGGCTGTCCGTTGTCACGGAGGCCGTGACTGCGCTCGAATTCCACGTGAGCTCGATGCATGACCCCACCGAGGGAGGCGTGGCGATGGGAGTCCAGGAGATCGCGCAGGCTTCTGGAAGATCGATCGAACTGCGCATCGATGATGTCATCGTGTTGGAAGAGACGGAGCGACTGTGCGCGCGCTACCAGCTGAACCCGCTGGGCCTCCTGGGCTCGGGGGCGCTCCTGGCGACCTTCAAGCCAGACGACGCGTCTGGGTACCTGCGACAGCTTCGAAGAAAGGGCGTCGAGGCGGCGATCGTGGGCAGAGTGATCCCCGGAAAGAACAAGTCGAGGGCCGTCACCAAGGACGGCTCTACTCCGCTTTCTTTTTCGGAGCGCGACGAGATTTTGAAGGTTTTTTCGTAGCGGTCTTCGCCACCTTAGAGGCGTGCTCTATCGCGCAGCAGAGCTTCGCCGTGACAGTCCAAACCTTCAACATTCTCGGGCCGAGAGATATCTTCGTGGGCTTCAGCTTCTCGAGATCCGACTTGAAGTCCCCTCTCGAGAACCCGCCGATGATAACGACAACGCGCTCGCCCTTGATCGATGCGATCTTCTCGTCCAGCGGCTCCTCCTTACCGGTCGGTGTGAGAACTATGACCTCATCTGGCTTGAGAGCGTTGACGAGGGTCTCGAGAGGTACGTTGTCTCTCAGCTCGAGGAGCGCGTTCTCCCTGGACGGGACCACCCTGGACTCGAACAGTGACTCGATCAGCCCCACGAAGCGCGGGTAGTGTGGCGGCAGCCTCGTCTCCGGGTTGACGGCAATGACGTCGTTGTTGCGCGTGTGCACGAACACTCGGAGATTGCCCTGAGCTGTCAGGTCCGAATCGAGGCACAAGAGCATGAAGAAGTGGACGATGTCCGGGCGGCCGCGCCTCTCGGAATCGGGCATCTTCGCGAATGCGGGGTGGTGGTGCGACGCGTCCAGGAGCATCCTCTCAGGGGCCTTCCCTCGCCCGCGCGCGCTATTGAGGATACATCTCTCCTTCAGTATCTCGCGCGGAATCAGTTCGAGCTCCGAATCTGCCAAGATGAAGAAGTATTGTGTCAAGTGATTATCTCTCCCAGTTTGTTGTGGTCTTTTGCGTATCTAATCTCGTGAGCGATCCGCCTGCCGCTTGATATCCCGGGCTCGATGAGGTCGGAGTACGGGGATCCTGATATGAACGGGTTCGTGCCCGCGACTATGCGCGATGATATCTCGAAGACCTTCACGCTGAGGTTGTCGGTGACGATGCACTCCAGACAGAACGGGCCGATCATCCCTCCGAAGAGCTCCAGGGACTTCTCGACGACCTTCTCGCCCATGTCCAGCAGCTTTGGGAGCAGGGACTCTCTGACTACCACGGGGACGTTCCCAGTCACCACGAAGGTCGGATAGTGGCCCAGCTTCTTGAGTTCCTCGGTCGCCCCCAGCTTGTAAATCTCATCTATGTTCGACTCGTCTCTCCGGTCAACGCTGAGGAGTTCGAGCACCCCTTTGCTCAGCCTGTAGCCCTCCTCTCTGATCGGGGAGTAGAAGTAGTGGATGTAGTACCTCGTCCCGAGGATGTACTCCTGGATCGAGAACTTCTGCGAATGGTCTATGCCCAGCTTGAAATCCGGATAATCCTTGGCGATGAAGAATCCTCGCCCGCCCTTGGCGCCGTCGTACTTCACGAGAACCGGTCGGTCGATCATCTTGGGATCGTCTATCTTGTGGGGCATCTCCAGCCCTGCGGATGTTAGCCAGACTCGTTCCTTGTCCCTGTCGCTCTCCCAGTCAAGCACGTGCCTGTTGCCGAAGGTTGGCACCCCGAGCTCCACGAATTTCTTCGGAGTCATGTACTCGACGAACGAGCCGTGAGGTATGAGGATGACGTTCCGCGCGATGAGCTCGTCGACCTTGTCAAGGAGCTGAGTGTACGAGTCCACATAGAAGAACTCGTCGGGCCTGCCCCTGGGAAAGGCATCGTAGAACTTCGTCTTCTGGCCGACGGCGATCCCCATTGTCTTGAAACCCTCCTTTCGCGCACCGTCAAAGATCTGCAGAGAAGTGTGCGAGCACGCAGTGGCTATGACCAAGTTGTCCTTGTCGTAGCCCTGGAGGATGTGCTTGATTTGGTCGAGGGATACCATTGTCGCTCATATTGGGTTGCCTAATTTAAATCTTCCCAAGTACTCCTCAGGCCGATGAACAAGTCAGTACGCTCCAAAGGGCTGGAAAGGGATAAACGGCCCCAAGATGGTATGGAGTGGCATGGTTGAGGACATTCACAGGAAGGTGAGGGGCCCCCTTGGGGGAGTCCACCTCCTGCTCACATACAAATGCATCTACGAGTGCGACCACTGCTTCATCTGGGGGAGCCCGAAGGCCGTTGGCACCATGAGCACCAAACAGATCGCGGAGATCATCAGACAAGCTTCCCAGATCGGGACAGTGAAAAGCATTTGCTTCGAAGGCGGGGAGCCATTCCTGTTCTACCCAGTCATGCTCAAAGGGGTTGACCTGGCGAGGAGACGCGGTTTCAAGGTATCGATAGTCTCGAACGCCTATTGGGCCACCGATCCCCAGGATGCGGAGAGATGGCTCCGCCCGCTCGTGGACAAGGGCGTCTCAGACCTCAGTGTCAGCACGGACGAGCACCACGGCTCCGGCGAAGAGGCGAGGTCCGCGAGGACGGCCGTAGCAGCTGCGCGGCGGCTCCACATGCCAAGCCAACTGATGAAGGTGAAAGACATCGAGTTCTACACATGCCAATCCTCTTCATCTGCAACTGCAGCAAACATCATGTTCAGAGGAAGGGCGGCTGTCGAGTTGGCACCAAAGGTGAGCAAGAAACCTTGGAGGTCGTTCGATTCGTGCGGAGAAGAGCCACCCAGAATCGGGAGGGTGCACGTAGATGCGCTCGGCAATGTCCAGTTCTGCCAGGGGATTACCGTGGGCAACCTCTGGAGGAAGCCGCTGAAGAAGATCATGGACGACCTCGACCCAGAAAGGCATCCGGTGATCGGCCCCCTGATCAGAGGAGGGCCATCGAGCCTCTCCAAGGAGCTCGGGATACGGCCGAGAAAAGCGTATGCGGACAGCTGTCACATGTGTTACGAGATCAGGTGCGCCGCGAGGAAGCGCGGAATGCTTCCGAGTGTTCTCAGACCCGACCAGGCTTACGGCGTGATGCCCGAGTGAGCGGAATCGAGTTTGATCTCCGCTGCTTGGTCGTGTACGGGCAAGCCTTCTGGCACATGGTGCACATCACATGGGTATTGGGGGTCAGCTGCGGTTCGAACCTGTGCCTCACCTTCTCGAAATTCTTCGGCGGGTTCTTCATCAGACTCATATCGATCAGGCATCGGTTCTGGTCCAGGACGTAAGGTTTCAGAGCCTTGGCCGGGCAGGCCCGGACGCACCTGGTGCAGCTACCGCACAAGTCCCTGTTGATGGGCCGGTCGACGGGGAGCTCGGCGTTGGTGACAACAGCCTCGAGCCTCAGCCAAAGCCCGTGCCTGGGAGACAACACCATGGAGTTCTTCCCATACACGCCTATGCCTGCCAGGATCGCTATCCTCTTGATGGCCACCAGAGCGGGGAGGGGAGCGGCCTTGTACCCGTTCTCCCTCAGTATCTGCAGGACATCCCGCCTCATGTGGGTCAAGGGGAAATAGCCAGGATATACCCAGTTATTCCCGCCCCTGTAGATCGCGAGTTCATCGGCGTCATCTATCGACTTCACCCCGAAGACGACAACCGTGGCGGCATCCGGCATGTGGTCCCTTATCTTCTCAGACCAGCGGTTCACTGTGGAATCTATCTTCACCCGTTCGAGCGCGTCCGCCTCGTCCACTGAGGCTATCCCGAAGGCTGCGGATCCCCTGCGTCTGCAGGCAGACCTGAGCGCTTCCCGAAGTTCATCGATGCCACTTGCCATGGATACGTCAACCCGGGACGGACAAGTGATTCTCGTCTCTTGAATCCTAGCCTCGACTCATAGGTAGAAGCGCGAGAAGATGAGGATGCCATCGAAGAACGCTATGAACCAGACGACCACGTAGAGCACGCCAATCGGCTTGTGCCACTTCATGCCCTTCGGGGGCATGAACATCTTGCGATCCTTCTTGATCCGATATCTGAAGCCTAGCACTATTGCCGCCAGCCCGAGGACTGTCACGACCGTGGCCAAGAAGATATGCATCGGGGCCATGGTTCCTCCGTAGGGGAAATCACCGAAGACTCCGAGCCTGAGGCGACTGTACATGATGACCTTGAGAATCAATTCGTCCGAAAGGTACGCGACGAGGAGGATGTAATGATGGTAGACTCCCTTGTGTCTCAAACCAAGCACAATGGCCAAGATCAGAAGGCAGGCAACAACGATCGAGCCGACCATCGAGACGAATCCCTCGGTGCTCATCAGCACACCGAACAGCTCGACCTCGCCCATGGGAGGCATATCTCATCGTCGATGCTATCTAGATTATCTTCTCGGACCCCTGTAAACATTATATCGCAGCATCACCTGACCGACCTCCAACGAGCACGAGCCGATGGAAGCTACCATATCTGACGCTCCAGATGCCAAGAAGAGGCCCCGAAACCGATTGTTGATGAAGGGCATCTCGACGAATGTCCTTGTCCTCGGGATCGTGAGCCTTCTGACTGACATGAGCAGCGAGATGATCTACCCAATCCTGCCACTGTTCCTCACGTCCATAGGAGCGACTGCCCTTGTGATAGGTCTCATCGAAGGCGCCGCCGAGACCACTGCGTCGTTCCTGAAGGTGGTTTCCGGGTGGTACTCGGACAGGTTCGGAAAGAGGAAGCCGTTCATATCCGGAGGCTACGCCGCCAGCACTGTCGTCAAGCCGGTCCTGTACCTCGCGACAGCGCCCTGGCAAGTCCTGGGCCTCAGGATACTAGAGAGGATTGGCAAGGGCGTGAGGAGCGCTCCGAGGGACGCGCTCATCGCGGATTCGACGCCACTGGAGTACAGGGGAATCGCCTTCGGGTTCCACAAGGCGATGGACTCGACAGGAGCGGTCATAGGCCCGATCCTGATACTGCCAGTGCTCCTGGCCGCCGCCACGGTCACAACAGACACGTACAGGCTGATATTCCTTCTGTCCACGATTCCTTCATTGGTCGCGGTCGCAGTCATCCTTCTGTTCGTCCGGGAAAAGGAGGCGGAGAGCGAGAGGAAGATGGGCAAGTTCCTCGGCGAGATGACCCGACTCGGCAAACCGTTCTACATCCTTATCGCGATTGCGATGACATTCTACATCGGAGAGATCAGCACCGCGTTCTTCGTGCTCAAAGCGTACGAGGCCGAGATCGCTCTCGGAAGCTTCGACCCGACGGTGTCGACAACCATCCTCTACATCCTGTTCAACGTCATCTTCGTGCTCGTGGCCATCCCCGCGGGCAAACTCTCAGACACAGCTGGCAGGAAACCAGTCGTGTCGCTATCCTTCGTGCTGTTCATCCTGACTGGACTGGCAATGATCATGGCGAACTCACTTGCCCCTCTCATTCTAGGGTTCGTTCTTCTAGGGGGGTACAAGGGCTGCTCGGAAGGTGTGCTCAAGGCGTATGTGACCGATGTGGCCCCTAAGCATCTCCGGGGAACCGCCCTGGGAGCGTTCCACACATGCGTCGGACTAGTCATGCTTCCTGGCGGCGTGATTGCTGGACTCCTGTGGGTGTCGGTGGGTAGCTGGGCCACTTTCACTTACGGAATCGCGATGACACTCACGGCGCTGCTCATCCTGACATCCATCGGTCCCTCAGGGAAGCACTGAACAAGAGATATCATGCGCTCGCAGGATTCCTTCTGATGAGGGCGGCCACAGTATCCCGGAACATCCACGCGACGACCACCGCCCAATAGACTGCATACGCGAGCAATTGGGCCAAGGACGGGCTGGCATCGTAGCCGAACAGGGCCCCGAGGACCCTCCCGAGTGTGCTCTCGCCGCCAACAATTCCTCCAGTGTTCCACACGTGTTCGATTATTGGCGAGAGAAGGCCTGCCTCGCCGAATTCGCCAACGGCCCGGGAGACCAGTCCAGCAGCGAAGAATATCAGCATGACGCTGGTGACCGTGAAGAACATCTTCAGGTTGAGCTTGACCGAGTATCTCAGGATCGCGTATCCGATAACCACAGACGCCAGTAACCCCAAAGACCCGCCGACCAAGACCTGGACGCCGGTCGTGGTGAACGAGGCAGAGCCCAGGAACAGGACAGTCTCTATTCCTTCTCGGAATATGCTCACGAAAGCCAGCACGGCAAGGCCGTACGATTGCCTGCTGGTGACGGCATTCTCCACCTTCCGCTTGAGGTCGTCGGAGTATGCCCGGCTGTTGTTCCGCATCCAGAGAATCATCGACGTCAGTATAGCCGCGGCCAGGAGCATGGTCGAGCCCTCAAAGACCTGCTCGTACCTGCCTTCGAATTCGACCCTTAATGCCACCAGCAGTCCGGCTGCGGCAATGCTCGCCAAGACGCCGAGGAGTATGCCGGCATAGACCGGCCTGGACAAGGATGCAGCACCGACCCTTTTCAGGTAGCCCAGTATTATGCCGACTATGAGGGCAGCCTCGATGCCTTCCCGGAGTGCAATCACGAAACTCTCTATCATCTGTGACCAACTCTTCGGGTAGGCACTATGTTTTAGGTGTACCTAAATATGACGCCTAACAGAAGGAAGGGCGAGGCATGAGCTGGCCTGCCAAAGTGGCGACTGGGACTAGGTTCAGCGGTTCCTGCCAGTCACCAGGACGAACATTGCCAGTACCAGCATCCCCAGGACCACCAAGGGCGCACTCGAGAACTCAGGTATCGAGGCGTCGATCACGACCACGCTACCCGTCATGCCTCCATGGATAGTGCAACGGTAGTTGAACGTCCCTGCGACATTGAACGTGTGCGAGTACTGCTGGCCAGTTGTGAGCGTTCCCGAATTGAGCTCGCCGGCCGGGGTGGTCGAGGTCACGGTGTGCGAGTTCGTACCCGTCTGATTCCAGACCACGGTATCCCCGATGTCGATCGTGACGGTGGATGGGTCGAAGAAGTTGTCCTTGATCAGAACATAGGTGGTCGCCGCCCTGGCGCTAGGCACCAGCGGCATGGCCAGCGCGCCCACCATGACCATTATCAGGGAAGCCGTAGCCGCGATCCTCAGCATTCTCAAACCGATTCCGAGATAGGCTCTGATTTTCCCCTCTCCTGCCATCCTCGTTCAATGGGGCGTGACAATGCATCTCAAGCCCTCCCAGCTATTAACTGTGATGCCGAACAGGGACAGACAGGGGTCTCCAGAAGATTCTAGAGGGCCTCCACGATATCCCCCGTCGGTCAGGGGCATCATCGATGAGGATTTCCAGCAATGCGGCCTACGGCATGATTGGGGTCGCCGCCATCATGTGGGCCACCTCAGGGAGTTTCACCGTCCTTGCCATCGACGGGGGCGCGAGCGCTGTCCAGGTGAGCGTCTTCGCCACAGTGTTCACCGCTATCATCCTACTGCCGCTAATCTACCTCCTTGACAAGAAGTCGATCAAGATCGAGAAGCGAGATCTCTGGCCGTTCGTCGCCTTCAGCCTCGTCACGGGAACTTTCTTCTCGATCGCCTGGTACGTCTGCGTGGACAGGACGGGGGTGGCGACCGCGGTCATCCTGCTGTATCTCTACCCCAGCATCGTGACGATCGCCTCGATATTCTTGCTTGGCGAGAGGCTGACTTCGCGGAAGATCGTCGCCCTTCCTCTCACGTTCATCGGGTGCGTGCTCGTCGTAGGAGCCCAGGAGTTCGGCGATGGGCTCTCGTACGACATCATCGGGGTCGCGCTCGGCATCTACGCGGCCTTCGCAGCTGCGGTGTACTATCTCTGGGGGAAGAAGTTCCTGGACAAGTACTCAGCGAACACCGTCATACTCTACATGACCGTCCTCTCAATCCCCGGGCTGGTGCTGATCGCAAACCCGTTCAACCTGGCTACTGGGGGGATCACCTCCGAAGCCTGGGTGTACATTCTGGCTATCGGGCTGTTCCCGGGCACGGTGGGGTTCGTCCTCTCCATGGCAGCCCTGAACCACATCGAGGCGAGCAAGGCTAGCATAGTCGCGAGCATAGAGCCAGTCGCTGCGGTCCTCATTGCAGCCGCTGTGCTCTCCGACACACTGAACACAGTACAGGTGCTAGGAGTGGCCCTGGTCTTCGTCGGAGTACTTCTGCTTCGGATCACGCTGAAGAGGAGGGGCGCTGAGAAAGCGGTCTCGGATAAAACAAGCTCTGATTCTCTAGTTCAGGATTGAAATGGCAAAGTGCATATAATCACCTGTGGCATCTGAGTGCGCGAGATGATAGTCCCCCGTGCGCCAAGCGGGATACCTGGCCTCGATGCGGTCATCGAGGGCGGGATCCCACTGAATTCCACGATAGCGCTCAGGGCGGAGCCTTCTAACACGGTCGAGTACTTCCAGCAGCAGTTCGTCATGGAAGGGATCAAGCAGGGACTGCCAGCCGTGTACTGCTGTCTCTCGAGGGCGGCCGCGAGCGTGATCAGGGGCATGAGGCACCAGGGGTTCGAGGCCCTGGAGGCGATCGCGAACGATCAGCTGATCATCATCGACTGCTACTCGATGAGCAAACGCTCCTCGACGGTCGGGGTCGACCCGGCCATACAGAAGAAGATAGTCACTGTCACCGACATCGACGACGAGAGGCTGTTGCAGGACGGTCTTGCGACCGCGGTCGAGAGGATAGCCAACCTCAAAGGGCTGAGGGCGGTCTGCGAGAGCGTCCCCGGGAGCCTGACCACGAAGAGCGGCAACGAGATGATGAGGTGGGGGAGAAGGGCGTTCAGCGACCTCCGGGCGTTCGACACGATAGCGATACACACATTCCCGATCAACGTGCGAGAGGATCTCTTCAACACGATGGCGCAGGACTTCGACTGCATACTCGAGCTAAGGATCGACAAGACGGCAGACAGGCTGAGGCACCTTCTGGCCATTCAGAAGATGCGGCTGACCGAAATACCTCAGAAGACCCTCGAACTGGACATGGACGGGGGGATGCTGTCGGTCAAGACGACGCAGAAGATCGTCTAGGGCGATTCTTTCAGAATATGGCCGAGAACACTGCTATGTAAAGCAGTGCTCTGTTGATCCCAGCGAGGAAGTTGGAGAGAACAAAGAGCCGCACATCGATCAGTTTGCCTTCCTTGTTGAGCAGCGAGAACAGATAGTTGATGACCGTATCGGACATCACCGGGACCGAGTTCAGGAAGTATATGGCGAATATGCCCGCGACCCTGACGAACCTCTCGGTCTTGTCGAGGAACCACCTGAACCATCCCCACCTATTCCAGTTGTAAATGGCCTTCTCGATCGAACTCCCGATGTAGAATATCGCCAATGCGCCCAAAGCCTTTCCAAAGGCCAGAGCCAGCGCTTCTGGGATGGGTGACGCATCGGTCAGGACCGCTTCAACGGGAATCGGCAGGAAGACCGCGGAAGCGAAGGAGTAGATGAATATCCCCAGCAAGTATAGGATCGACACCGCGCCGCCGCTGTCCACGGCCAATGACAGCAGGGTTAGAGGGTCCATTCGCGGTCGTGAGCAAGGTTGTCCGACATTAAGCTATCGTGGGCAGGCCACGGCGCGCATGTGCACGCGAAGGGGCGAAAACCGAGCCTAGCCAGAAAATTAGAAGACCTTACGAATAAATACCAAAGGCTTATATTCGTGGAACATCATCCCCCAATATCGGGATGTACATGGCCAAGGTCGAAGGGAAAGACGATGACTGGTTCGCACAGCTCGACCAGGAACTAGAGAAGAAGACTACTCAAATCACTGACAGTTTCGTGGAGCAGAACACTCAGAAGGACTCGATCAACAGGGCCATGCTGGAGGATTTCTTCCGCATTTGGCTCAGGTTCAACAAGATCAACGTTCACTTCACGATGATGCCCGAGTCACCGACGTTCGCGCAGTTCGTGGTCTATCCTGAGCAATGGGGTTTCAAGAACGACTTCGACTTCGCAGGGGTAGACAACGCCTCGTTGACGGACCGGACGCAGGGAAGGGTCGGAGACTCGATCAAGGTCTGGTATTACAACGTGGACAGCCAGACCCACTACAGGATGGTCTTCGAGTTCTGTGAGGGAGAGCACTACTACAAATACGCCGGCTGGAAGAGAATTTTCAGCCAGTTCGTGCTTCTGGATGTTCCTCTAGCCAAGTTCGAGGAGAAGAAGTATCACGAAATCCTCGCGGACATCATCAAGCCTTGGTACGAGTCTCACCTGAGAAGGGACCGCGAGATTGTCCTGAAGCACATCAGGGAGAAGTACGAGAAGGGCGAAACGTTCACGCAGTGAAACGCCCTCGTCGTTAGTTCCAGAATCCAAGCAATACCGTGAGGACTGGCATCAGTGCACTGACAGTTCCGTGAGCTTCGCCAAGATGACCCTCGCCTTCTCGATATCGGAGACTACGAACACGAAGCTCATCCGGTCGCCTTTCTGACCCATAAGATACGACGAGTTGATATCCACGCCTGAATTCACGATGGTCCTCGCCACTTTCAGCCACTGTCCAGGCCTGTTGAACATCTCCACAACGAGCACCGGTCTGTCCTTGAATTGCAGGTCCGCTTTCATGAAGGTGCGCCGCACCTCTTCCTCAGAAGCGGAGAGGAACTTGATGACGAACTTCTCTCCGACCTTCGCTGTGGCCACTGTATCCAGGTTAATGTTGTGCTCAGCGAGTACCGCTATCGCGTCCAATAGATCCTTGCTTGACCCCGGGAAAGACATCTCGAACTCCGTTGCCATCGTTCCACTCTCCAATGCGGCCAAACGGTGTTATTCCATCCGTGCTATTCATTGTCAGCGCTAGACAAAATCGACAAGAAACGAAGAAACCGAAAAATCCGAGAGGAAAAGGGTTTGATGCACGAGTGCCCGTCCGAGCGGCTCACTTGCACTCGTAGTATGTCATGAGGCAATCATACCACGTGGATGTCTCGACGAGGTCAAGTCCGACGCCCTCGTAGATGAACTGCCTAGCCCATGTCCAGCCCTTCATGTTGTACTGCGCCAAGGACGGCGGGAACCAGAAGTTCAGGCCGTGAACCGTGTCGTGGTACTTTCTGCTGTTTTCCTGTGCGAACACGGCCGCATCGAACGCCTTCTCGAAGGCGTCGATCGCCAAGATCAGTTCTGGGTGCCCCGATATGACCCTCAATCCCTCAACGAAGGTGTACACGTCGGGCATCCACTCGTAGCCCGCCATGTTCGTCCATGTCCCTACCAGGGCATAGCCGCGCGCCGTCTCAATCTGCTTCATGTGGTCGCTCATCAATGGTTTCAAGGCCTTAGCAAAGGTCTGGAACGCATCCCCTACCGCCGCCATCTTCGATGTGTCGATCGCTGCCATTGTTGCGAAGTCCTGACTGTACTTCATGATGTGCCTGTAGTCCCACTTCGAGCTATAGTAAAGAACATACTCGCTGACGATCGCATTCGCGAGGTCTCTCGGGGACATCGTTGGCTTCGCGACCAAGTCCGCCACGAACATCTCGTATGGCAGACCGTCGTAGGGAACCATCGTCTCCGAGCCCACGATGTACGATACCGAGTCCCTGAGCTCATAAGCGACCTCAAGGGTGGCCATGTTGCACGCGTCGAATGCCAAGATGTCGACCATCTTGCCGCTGGTCGCCTTCACGTTTCTCAAAGCGCTCCCGATGCCGTCAATCGGCATGAGCACATCACCGTTTGTCTCGTCCTGGCAGATGCCCCTCCAGCCATATCCGTGGTCCTGGAGCACGAGCAAGGTCTTCTCGGATGGATATTCTGCCATCGCGAAGCTGACGAACTTCTCGAGGGTGGCGGGGTCCGAGCTATTCATCTCAGGCCACTCTGCCACGAGGTGCCTCTTCTGGTCGACAATATCGTAGATCCAGATGCCTTCCATCGAGAGTATGTCGACGAAGACAACGATGTTCACATTCTCGTTGGATGTGAGGGTTTTCTCCCATATGGACATGCAGAACTCCGTCGTGAACTCAAGGCTATTGTCCGCATCCCAATACATCATCACGGTCCAGTCTTTGGCCGCAGGCGGGTCTGCGTCTCGAGCCCCGAGAACGCTCACGGGCGCGACGAAAACCACGGCGACCAACACACAAAGTATCGCTTCTGTTCTCCTCATTCTCATGCCAAGCTCCCCCCTATGCGACAGGAACCCGTATCATGAGATAGCCAGATAATCTTTTCCAGCCTCCCGAGCACAGTCTATCGAGAAAGCGCAAGTGAATTATCGCAGCCCGAGCATCCGAGTCCGGGACGGGGATCGGCAACTTGGGTGTCTCCTTCGACAGGATCGCAGAGATATACGACGAGACCAGAGGGCTGCCGCTGGACGTGATGGAGGATGTCCTTGCGGCACTCTCGAAGGAGCTTGACAAGGAAGGCCTGGTGCTCGATGCAGGCGTGGGAACAGGAAGATACGCGCAACCGCTCCAGGCGAAAGGCTATCGCGTCGTCGGCATAGACATCTCGAAGAAGATGCTCGCGAAGGCGAAGGCGAAAGGCACCTCGGATATCATCCGCGGGAATCTGAGTTTGCTCCCGTTCCCGGATGACACATTCGACGTGTGCCTGAGCGTCCACGTTCTACACCTGATAAGCGACTGGAGGAAGGCCCTGGAAGAGATCGGGAGGGTCACGACTGGTAAGTTCGTGTCCGTGGCGACCAGCCACGAGGAGTCCCCCGCGCACGCTGTCAGGCTGGCATATGAGAGGGCGTGCGAGGAACTTGGCTTCTCAACGCGTCATCCGGGCATGAGGGAGCGGGAGCTGCCGGAGATACTCGAACCGGACATCATCAAGCAGATAGCCGCACATGGACACCCGACCCCGGTCCCATTCCTGATCAACGAGTTCCAGAACAGGATATTCTCCAGCCTTTGGAGGGTCCCTGAGGAAATCCACCAGCAGGCGATGCAGACCATCAAGGAGGAGTTCGACGGGGTCGACACACTCCTCGACACGGAGGAGATTTCGCTGATCGTCTGGAGGGCGGACAAGATCAGAAGCCTCTCCCGATAGGCATTTGTTGCTTCACTTTCGGCTGCCCGTAGCGAATCAGTTTATATCCGCGGTTTCAGTTCTCACATCAGCGGCACAGAACAAAAACGGCCGCTCAAAAGAGGGGAACTTATGGAAATTGAAAGACTAGCGCCCCACGTTCAAGAGATTTCCAGGGCGCTCGGGGACAAGTTGTCAGAGGAAGAGATTGCGCAAGAGCTGCAGAAGTATGTTGACATCTACAAGCTCAGCATACCCATGGCCAAGAGGACGATCGTCAAGAAGTACGGCGGAGACACGAGCGAGTTTTCGACCGGGTTCCAGAGAAAGCTCGCAGAGCTGAAACCGAACGAACCCGTAGTCGATTTCGTGGCCAAGGTTCTGTCAGTCAACAACAAGGAGGTCCAAGCCAAGGGGGAGAAGAAGAACATCATCTTCGGGTTCATCGGCGACGACTCGACGACATTGCCTTACACCATCTGGGACACCGAGGGCGTCGAACTCCAGAAAGGGGATGTCATCTCCGTGAGGGGGGCCTATACCAGGGAGTACCAGGGAAGGGTCCAGGTGAACTTCGGGAACAGGGTCTCGATCAAGAAAGAGGACCCGGCGACCATCGGGGACATCCAGATTGCATCCGGCCCGCCGAGGTCTGCGGGGATAGGCGACCTCAGAGAGGGCATGGGATATGTCGAGGTCAAGGGGAGGATACTCTCGATCGAGCCACGCGAGGTCACGGTCCAGGGGGAGTCCAAGAAGATATTCTCAGGGGTTCTCGCGGACGAGACGGGCAAGGTGCAGTTCACAGTCTGGTCCGATTTCAAGCTCAAACAAGGAGAGGTTGTCAAGATATCCAGGGCCACGGTGAAATCGTGGAGGGGGATCCCGCAGCTCAACTTCGACGACAGGGCCGAGGTCACCAAAGTGAAGGAGAAGTTCCCTTCAGCGGACGAACTCCAGAAGCTCGGCGTCAAGATGATTTCCCAGGTTGTCGCCCAGGGAGGCTCATCGGACGCACTTGTGCGAGGGGTGATCATAGAGGTGAGGGAGGGCTCTGGGCTGATAATGCGCTGTCCCGAGTGCAAGAGGGCTCTGCAGAAAAGCATGTGCAAGATCCACGGGCGGGTCGAGGGCTTGCCCGACCTGCGCATCAAGGCTGTCCTGGACGATGGGAGCGGCGCGGTAAGCGTGGTCATGAACCGGGAGCTCACTGAGAAGCTCGTGGACACGACTCTCGACGAGTGCATGCAGAAGGCGAGGGAATCGATGAACTTCGATGTCGTGAAGGACTTGATGGACGAACGGCTGACCCTCAAGATCGCATCCGTCTCCGGACCCGTCCGGGCGGACGAGTACGGGCTGTCGATGATAGCCAAGTCCGCGGAACTGACGACACAGGATGTCAAGCAGGAAGCGGAGAAACTCCTGGTCGAGCTGGAGGGACAGGAATGAACGTCCGCGAAGTCGCCTGGCGGGTGTTCGCCGAGGAGTACAACTCGTCCGTTCTGGAGCACTCCGGAGAGGGCGAGAAGCCCGTGTCCTATATCATCACGCCCTTGGGCGCCAGGATCAACAGGATGCTCATTGTCGGCGTGGTCACGGACGTCGAGAACGTCGGAGAGGCCGACAAGCCGAGGTACCGGGCAAGGATAACCGACCCCACAGGCACATTCTACGTTTCCGCAGGCGAGTACCAGCCAGAAGCTGCGTCTTCGCTCTCCAAGATTTCCCCTCCAGCGTTCGCCGCAGCCGTTGGCAAGAGCAGGGCGTACACTCCGGAGGAAGGGGTCAAGTACCTGAGCGTCCGGCCCGAGCGGATCCGGGAGGTGGATGCACAGTCCCGGGATTACTGGATCCTGGAGACCGCCAAGAGCACGCTGCTCAGGATAGACGCGGTCACGGACGGGCTAAAGATGGCCGAGCCGAACGTCTCCCAGCTCGTCAAACTGGGCTATCCGGAGAACCTGGCTGACGGGGTCGTCAGGGCAATCGAGTACTACAAGGATATCGACCTGGACAGGTTCCGGACCATGGTGAAGGATGCGCTAAGATCGCTCTTGCCGGAGGCCGAGGGCGGGCACGTGGTGGAGGAGAAGGCCCCCGCCAAGAAGGCCAAGGCTAGTCCACAAGCGAAGGGTCCAGAGGCCGGGCACGAGGAGATGCACGAGGTACAGGTCGGAGCAGATGAGGAGGAGACCGTGCTGAACATCATCGGGGGCCTCGACAAGGGCGGCAAGGGCGCTCCCTGGGACAAGATAGTCGAGGCCGCGAAGGGCAAGAAGATCGACAAAGTCCGGCTCGAGGAGGTCATCGCGAGCCTGCTGGACAAGGGAGAGATATACGAGCCCGAGCTCGGCATGATGAAGCGGATATGAAGAAGAATAGGGAAGAGGTTTTCGTGGCTGGCTTGAGCCAGCCACCCATCAGCTCAATGGAACTCGTCCTTTGAGACGATCACCAAGATCAGACCGATCAGGCCCAGTATCGATGGTATAACCAGGATCCCAGCAACGAGCGCCAGCCCGAAGTGCTTCCTCTGGATGGCGAATATGCCTCCCAGGAGACATAGTATCCCAAGCAGCAACACCACGATACCGCAGACCACACCTACTGAGGACGCGCCGAGGCTAGCGCCGAGCAGGACTGTGCTGCCCGCAGCGAAGATTCCTCCGACTACGAGGTACCCCAGACTCGCAAGCAGTATCAGCACGCCGCCGATTACAGGCATGATTGACTCTTTCTTCGGGGGCGCAGCACCCCCCATCACGACACGATAGTCGTGACCGCAATGCTGACAGACATTGGCATCCCAGGCGATATCTCTGCCACAGGACACGCACTTCCTAGAACCGCCGGACATTCCCGATGATTGCATAGACTCTCCTCCTAACGCATCTGGAGCAATGCCAGATACCGGCATTGTATGGGGTAGGTAGTTGATAATAGCTTCCGAAACAGTCAGTCAAAATGAGGAAAAATGAAGAAATCTAGGATGCGACAACAGGGCCGCATCCAGATACGGTTTCTTGCCTAGTCGAAGTCCTTCTTCGAGATAGCCACGAGTATCAGGCCGATCAATGCCAGAATGCTCGCGAGCATGTACGGGCTGACGATGAACAGGCCGAGGACACCACCGAGGATGACGATTCCGAAGTGCTTCCTCTGGATTCCGAAGAACCCGCCGACTGCGGCCACTAGGCCCAATACGATCAGGATTATGCCGCACACCGTCATGATGTCTTCAAGAAGGTCTCCCACGCCCGCGACATCCAGACCGTAGTCCGCCAACTGATCTACATCTATGGCGATCAACAGACCGCCAATAGCCAGGCCGATAACTCCTGCGACCAGGATCATTATCCCGCCCACCATCGACAAGGCGCTCTTCTCATGCGGAGGCTTCGCCGTAGCCTGCGCCCGGTAGTCGTGGCCACAGAACTGACACACGTTGGCGTCCCAGGCTATGTTGCGCCCGCACGAAACACACTGTCTTGTTTTTTGCTCACTCGTTGACTGCATTCCAATCTCTCCTGTCGATTAGGAAAAAGACCCATCCTGAAGCGTTACGGTCCAGTTCCCATCCGACCAGTCATCGCCATAGATAATATATCAACTTTGGCATTAAAATGCATGAAGTGCCAGTGCTGGGAACATGCAGTGGCTACAGCGATGGAGAGACGATCTGGTGGATTATGGCCATGACTGTGAGGGCGACCACCGCGATTGCAGCCCCTATGGCCAGTTTCCGGGTGCTCGGCATCCGACTCTTGTCCAGGATCAGCATGACTTCAACGGAGGCCAGCGTTGAGAAGAACAAGAAAACCCCGACAACGCCAATTATCGACACGGCGTAGAACAGGACCACATTCTCATCTGAGAGCAGAATCAACGCAGCGGCCAGCAGATACAGACCACCAACCCACAGCCAAGTAGTCCAATTCCCGAACAGCTTCCTCGGATTCCTGTTAGGGAGTGCGAACATGTTGAGCATCGGGAAGAGAACGAACGGAATCACCACTCCCAAACAGAGTCCGCTGAGGCTCCTGCGAAGATTCGTGGAGACACTAAGGCCCGAATACGACAGGCCAGCGTCGACCATGAACAGGGACATGATTACGCTCATCGCGACTAACTGGCCCAAGGAAGGCAGGTCCGAGGCGTAGCGGCGGGTGCCTGTCGCGAGGAAAATGGCCGAGAGCGCGAAGCCGAAATGAATCCCTATGCATCTCGCACACAGGGGCATCTGCGTGCCCTCGTAGAAGTACGACCTCTCGGCGAGCTGGTGACAGACCGATGATCCGAGGAACATCAACACTTCTTCGAAACCGGACACATCAGATACGGATGCGATGTCTCGACATTAATGATTCCTTCAGCGACCCACAGACTGCTCGACGCAAGACATAGAAAGCTAGTTAAGGGGTTTGAGGCATGGCCGACTCTCAAGCGGTGCTAAAACCCAGCGCCATCACCCATATCAGAATGCCGCATACTGTGCCCAGGACGAGGCTGATGATCGCGATTATGATGCAGTTCTTGCCCACTTGCTTGCTCTCAGGATCGTCCTTCGAGTAGTATATGACGCCGATGATTATCCCGGCAATCCAGATGAGGAACGAGAGGATGTAGAAGAGTATCTTCATCCCGTCGCTTATGGTCTCCGTCCGAGGAGCCGTCGCTGGATACCTGTAGTCGTGCCCGCAGTACGGGCACACGTTCGCATCCCAGGCTATAGCCCGGCCGCATCCGACGCAGCTCCTTGACCCTTGGCTTCCTGATCCTTCCATCTAATCACCTCACTTCAAAACCAGAAGACCGCGCTGCAAGTGATAGACACCAGCACACCAACGGCAGCGAGTATCAGACACATCTTGCCAACTTCCTTGCTCTCTGGATCGTCCTTTGTGTAGTACACGAGTCCAATGACCAGGCCGACTATCCATATGAGGAACGACAAGATGTACAAGACAATCTTGAGCCCTTCACTGAACTGTCGCTGAGGCTGGGCGCTCATTACCACTCTGTAGTCCCTGCCGCAGTATGGGCAGACATTGGCGTCAAATGATATTGACCGCCCGCAGCCAACGCAGTTCCGCACTCCACCAGTACCTGAGGCCTCCATAACGAACCCTTCCTATTGCAGGCAGGGGGGACCACCCCCAAGCTTGCGTTCTCTGGATTGGCCAGGATGCTATTAAATGGTTGCTGGTTTCCCACCCGTATTTCCTGTAGAATCTGATTTCACAGTCGAAACTACTGATCTCCAAAGCCACTCCAATTTACGGGCGCGCTTGCCCAGAAGAACCAACAGACCAACAGGAGCGTCACCGACAGGAGCGAGATCAGGATGCATATCTTCCCGACGTGTCGGTAATCATCCTCCTTGCTGGATGCGTACAGTATGATTCCGATGATGATGCCAAGGAACGGGATGAAGAAGGAGAGCAGGTAAACAAGAATCTTCATCCCCGAGCCCATCCGAGCGGCCTTGCTAAGCTGGTGTGATTGGAAACGGTAGTCCCGGCCGCAGTGCGGGCACACGCTAGCATCCCACGCGAGATTCCGTCCGCAACCCGCACATGTTCTAATCGGAATCTTAGCAAGTGGCGGGGTTGCTGGCTCAGGAGGCGCTCCCATACTTCGTCCTTCCAGAATTCAAACTATGGCCAATGGAATGACTCCGACGTTATATTACTCTTGCCTGGGTTCCTGGACTTGGACGGGGCCGTTCTTCGCGCGCCTCGATGCCCTGTCCTCCTGAATCACGTGTACGAAGTACCCCATCAGCAGAGCCATGGAGATCCCTGCGACCACACCTGTGATCATTCGCAGGGGATTGTTGGACTCGTATGAAGTGACGAGCTGCAGGCCACCGTCGATGCCCATCGGGATGAGCCCCAGAAGCAAAAGGACCGGGTTGATCTTGAGTCTGTAGAACAACGCGATTCCGAAACCCACAGCGATTCCGAGGAAAAGCCCGAGATCCCTTGCACAGAACGGCATCTGATTGCCGTTGATGAAGTAGCTTCGGTTGGCCAGCTGGTGGCACTCGCCATCCCCGAGCCAGTAGATCGCGTGTGGAAGCGGGTTGAGGTCCCTGAACTGAAACTCGTTCTCGTGCCCACCGACAACACCTGAAAGGTCCTGGAGAGTTCGCGAAGGGACCATCATCGGGGCCGTTACCACAAGCGCGGCCCATAGAGTCGTTGCGACGAAGACCGTTAGAAGTACCTTAGACGTGATGCTGGGCAGCTTCATCGGGACTGCAAGGGCCATTCCCCTTAATCTCATTTTTCGATTACAACTGAGGCGTATCCGACGACTTCTCTCATGGGGTGAACATCGCCGGAGGTGGCGTATTTCAGAATCGAGGCTCTTCCGCCTGGGCATGCGGCCATCATGGCCATGACCGGACCGTAGCCGCACATCGAGATGTCCTCATCCCGCACGACCTCGAAGAGGGCTTTCGGGTTCATCGCCTTCACTGCATCCAAGGCCATTGTGTCCTTCTTCCTGGCGACCTCTTTGAGGACGTAGTGCGACATATCAGTGGAGGCGATCACGACAACGTCCTTGCCCCTTATGGCGTCCCGAATGGTCTTGCCGAGGGACATTGCAGTGTCGTAGTCCTGGAACCCCATGCAAATCGGAACGAACCTGACGTCCTTGGCCAGGAACTGGAGGAATGGGAGCTGCACTTCGATAGAATGCTCCCTACTGTGCGATGCAGGATCCTCGTCGACCAGGTCCCTCCTGAGCGCCTTGGCCAGGTCTCGGTCGTTCCTGACGATCCCGAGCGGAGTCTCGAAATCCTCCGACGACACGGCCAGCCCAGATCCCATGCCAGTGTGGTTCGGGCCGATGACGATGAATGTCTTGGGCAAGCCATCCTCGGCGATCCTCGCATATAGATGGGCGGCGATCATGCCCGAATATACGTAGCCCGCGTGCGGAGCTAGCCCTCCCAAAATCTTGCGCGCACCAGACCCGATCTTGGGCAATCTGCCAGGGCCGAGAGGACCGAGGAAGCATTGTTCGATCTGTCTCCTCAACGCAACCTCTTCACCAGCATAGAACTGCCCAGCGACGCTAGGATGCCTCACTGCCCACACCTCTACAGCAAATGGCGGGTGGGAAGTAATAGACTTTCGCAAATCGATTAGAGAGATGCCTCGAATTCCTCGATGGTCATCTTGAAGTCATCGTCGGCCTGGATCTGGCCGCGGGCTTTCAGAACCTCTCTTGTCAATAGCCAGTAGACGGTCGCGAGAGCGCGTCTCCCCTTGTTGTTCGACGGTATCACGAGGTCGACGTACTTCGTCTCGTTGTTCGCATCACAGATCCCCACGATCGGTATTCCGACGTTGAGGGCCTCCCTGAGGGCTTGCTCGTCCGCCGCTGGATCCGTGACGAAGAGCACATCGGGCTCCACGAATTTGGGAAGGATCGGATTTGTCAACGAACCGGGAACAAATCTGCCTGCCGTCACAGCAGCTCCGATTGCCTTTCCGAAGACTTTCGCGGGTTTCTGACCGTACTGCCTCGCGGAGACGATGAGTATCCGCGACGGCTCGAATCTGGACAAGAACTTAGCGGACACCCGAATCCTCTCGTCGGTCTTCTTGACGTCGAGGACGTATAGCCCGTCGGTTCTGACCTTGAAAATGAACTCCTTCATGTCGGCGCTCTTCTGCTGGGTCCCGATGTGAACGCCAGATGTGAGATAGACGTCTTCTGGAATGAGCAGTGAAGCGCCTGTGTCCATCTGCGGGTGCGTGTCTGTTACCTCGTCCATCTAGATTCCTCAATCTCTCTTGACTGTCATCGGTATTGCACCCTTTTCGTACTCTTTGATGGCGATCTCGATCGGGTCGATGATCTCGTCCGGGACCTCCACGATAATCGGGGCTCCAAGGCTGATTTGCAGGGCGCGCGCGCCAATGATCCTCGCCCTCTCGAATCTCGTGTACTTCAAGATTGCAACCTCAAACTGGAGTATTCCCCTAAAATGTGACCCCTTTATATACGTTTGGGGGTACATCGGGTCGACTGTCCGCCTCCTGTGCGAATCGCAATGATCTCCGGGAAGAAGTTGGGGCAAACATATAGAAGCTGCTAATTATAAAATGCCATTGATTCTTTTCGAAGGTACTTTCGTCGCGTGCAGCCAACAACTAGCCAGCGATTTCGTTCCGGTTATCGTATCCGCGCGTTCGAAATCGGCACATTTTCGGGCCGGAACTGTCTGTCTTTCCACAACTCACATATCTAGCATTTGCTTACCTCAACCAAAGAATGGGGGAATCAATCTGCCAAAGGTTCCGAACATCAAGGTGGAGCCTCCGGGTCCGGAGGCCAAGAAGATAGTCGCGAAAGATGACGAATACATCGTCAAGGCGACCAAGACCGCACCGCTGGTTTTCAAGAGGGCCGAGGGTGCGGTGATCGAGGATGTCGACGGGAACTTGTACATCGACTTCTACGCAGGGGTCGGAGTCCTCAACGTCGGTGCGAGACACCCGAAGGTCGTCGCCGCGATAAAGGACCAAGTGGACAAATACACGCACGTGGCAGGGACCGACTTCTACTGTGGCCTTCAATCGAGGCTTGCGGAGAGGCTCGCGAAGACCGCGCCTGGCAAGAACAAGAAGATGGTATTCTTCTCGAACACGGGCGCCGAGTCCGTCGAGGCCGCTATCAAGATCGCGAAGAGAGGCACGGGAAAACAGTGTTTCTTGGACTTCCTGGGAGCGTTCCACGGAAGGACGGTTGGCGCGATGACCCTGACTGCGAGCAAGTGGGTCCAAAGAGAGGGATACACGGCCACCCTGATGCCTGGAGTATTCCATGTTCCGTATGCGTACTGCTACAGATGCATCTACAAGCTGGAGTACCCGAGCTGCGGCATGTGGTGCGCGAAAGTGATCGATGAGGTGTACTTCGAGAACCTGATCCCGCCGAACGACCTCGCCGCAATAAGCATGGAGGTCATCCAGGGGGAGGGCGGATACGTCGTCCCGCCAAAGGAGTTCGTGAAGATGGTCTATGACCTCACGAGGAAGTACAAGTGCCTGTTCATCGACGACGAGGTCCAGTCCGGTATAGGAAGGACCGGTAAGATGTGGGCCGTTGAGCACTTCGATGTCGTGCCGGACATCATCTGCAGCGCGAAGTCCCTTGGAGGGGGCTTGCCGATAGCGGCCACAATCGTGGACGCCAAGCTGAACTTCGACAGGTATGGAAGGCACTCCAACACATTCGGCGGAGCGTCTCTTGCGCATGCCTCCGCACTCGCCACGCTTGACGTGATCGAGGAGGAGAAGCTCATAGACCGCGCGGCGAAGGTCGGCAAAGACATGAAGAAGAGGCTCCAGGAGATGGAGGAGAAGTACGAGATCATCGGCGACACGCGCGGAGTCGGCATGATGCTGGCCCACGAGTTCGTCCAGGACAGGAAGTCCAAGAAGAACGCTGCGAAGAGCAGGGACAAGATCTCGGACATGGCGTTCAAGAAGGGCCTGATGCTCCTGCCATGCGGGAAATCGAATATCAGGTACATTCCGCCGCTGAACACGCCCCAAGAGATTCTCAACACCGGCTTGGACATCCTCGAAGAGTGCATCAAGGAAGTCAACAAGAACCGGGCCGAGTGAGCACAATAAACCTTCAACGGCCTCGGGTTTTCCCGAGGTCGAACACGATTTCTTTTATCACCTACGAAGCCAATGCCATCACAGGATTGTGCCATGACAGATGAAGACCGAGAGAGACGCGCCCAGCACATGGGGAGACTCGCCGAGCTCGTGGCGCGCACCAGGTACGACCCGGACAAGCTGGCAGCGGTGAAGAGATCCATAAGCGGCAAGACTCGGTGCCCCGCGTGCGACGAGCTGAATCGCGCCAACCAGAAGTCTTGCATCAAGTGCGGCGCGTACCTCTATCCCGAGATGCGAGATGAGGATGAGGAGAAAGAGATTACCCAGGGTACGAACAAGACAGTGCCCAGAGCGCCATGATCAACGGGACTTCTTCTCCTTGAACTTCCTCAGCTCTTCTTCCACCAGCGCTTCGTAGTCCTTTGCATCCTTGCTGGTCCCTGGCGGCTCCTTCGATACAGGAATCTTGGTCTTGACGGATTTGCCTGCCGGTACCCTTGTGGAAACTGACTCCTTTGGCCCTGTCTTCCAAGCGAGAGTCCTGACCGCGGCCGGTCAAGAATCTTCTCACGCGATAGAGCATCACGGCCTCGAGCTAGATGTTCTTCAATTGGAGATGAAGACGGTCAAGGGGTTTGTTTCGGCGGGCTCCTCGTGACGAGATCATTCGAGGATCGGGTACTTCTTGACTATGGGTGTCTCCGCCCACCACTTGCCGAGGCCCCACCACTTGCCAGGCCTGACGAAGATGAACCCGACGAAGAGTATCGCGTCGATGATGTGATCATCGATTATCGGGTTGTTCGCAGGGGGCAAGTTGGTCGACCATAGCATCAGCATCAGAGCCGCACCGGAGATACCGGCAATCTTCTGTCCGATCCCCAGCAGAACGGACACGCCAACGGCCAGAAGAGCCAGCATGAAGAGCGCATCGATGACGGAGTTCCCTGATAGGCCATTCCAGAAGTCGGCCAAGGGCCCCGAAGTAGCGTATTGAAGGTATCCGGAGGTCGGAGATCCACCATTCAGCCACGAGTTGCTGGATTGGGTCGCATAGCCCAGTCCGAACAATTTGTCGATAAAGGCCCAGAACATTGTCCATCCGAGGGCCAGTCTAACGCCTACCCATACATACTGTTCTTTCGTGAGTTTTTCGAACTTCATTCTTCCACTCCTCGAGTTTACGCCTGTAACGGCGTTAAATCCGAGACGTTGTGCCCTTATGAATCTATCACCGAACCTGAAGCCGATTGAGTAGCCGAGACCGAGGCCGACGTCAAGAGGATGGGCCATTTCGAGGTAACAAGAGACGACTTGACTGTCTCGAGCCTCTGTGGCGAGGTTCGCAATTCTCATTCGCTCCCAAAATTCTATTATCAGGCTCGATTTCGGCTTCCCCGTGCCGAACCTGAACGTCGCCGTCTTGGGGGCTCCTGACTACGCCAAGGGAATTGGCAAGAAATCCACTGCTTCTGACATCACGTTCTACGATCTCAAGCAGGGCGACGTGACTGTCTCCATGATTGAACCCACAAGGTACCCTGAGAAGCTCTCATCATTGTTCAATGCCACATCACTCGCTGACTCAGCGATAGTCGTGGTAGACAGAATCGGACCGGAGTTCGGGGAGACCGCGGTCATGCTTGATTGTCTGGGAATCAGCCGTGGATACCTCGTCCTAAGGAACTACATCACCATCGACCAGATTGGCCCCCTGATCAAAGGGTCGGTGCTGGAGAGGTATTCTGTTCATGCAGATGACCCTATCAGCCTGAGACAGATGCTGATCTCGGAAGCGGAGAGACTGGGTGCGGACTCCTAATCGAAGGATGAACTTGCAGGTTCCGTTGCCGTCGATCACTACTTCGATGTGAAGGGCGTAGGCACGGTCGTGCTCGGCTGCGTCGCAAGGGGTACCGTGAGGAGACACGATGAGGTGAGGGCGCTCCCAGCCGGATTAAACGCTGAGATTCGCTCCATACAGAAGCACGATGACGACTTCGATAGCGCTGGCAGAGGCGACCGCGTTGGTCTTGCTCTGAAAGGAATCTCAGTGGAGGATTTGGACAGGGGCACAGTCCTTTCGAACGACGAAACCCTTGTCACGAAGCGCGACATCACAGGACGTGCACAGCTGGTTAAGTACTGGCTTGATCCGCTAAAGGAGGGTATGGTCCTGCATGTGGGCCATTGGATGCAATTCGAGCCTGCCCGGGTCAAGAGAATCGTCCCTGGTAGCGATTGGAGAAGCCTTGCAATCAAACTGACCGTCCAGAAGGATCTCGTCTATTGCCCCGGTTCGAAGGCGATCATCACTCACCTCGAAGGTGGCAAACTCCGCGTCGTCGGAACAATCGAGCTTCAATGACGATGTCGTGCAAACCGAAGGAATCTTGGAATTGATTGGTGGGATACTACGGAATGCCGACTTCTTGCTCACGAATTCTTCCCACGCGCCCGTACTAGGTAGAAGGCGGTGACGATGACCGCCCCTGTGGCCAGAGAGGCTCCTAACGCCAGGTACAGGGCGCCATTGTCATCCGGGTTGATTGCAGGTTCGGTGTTGTCGTCGGACGACGTCCATGTCATATTCGAATCGATCTTCCCGACGACATAATCCCAAATCACAACTTTCGACATGATCACGTAATCTCCGGGCAGTAAACCGGTCCGGTTCCACATCCATGGTCCGAATTCTCTGGTGGTCTGAGGCTCAAACGTCATAAAACATTCGGGAATGGTCCAGTTCTGCAGGTTGCCAACCGTCCTCCCTTCTCTCGATACTATGTATGTCGGCCACGATCTGTTGCAGAGACCAGCATCAGAGAGCGTCATTTCCCCATTGTTCGTGAAATTCGCGGAGATGCTTGCAACGGGACCGCGATCCGACGGCTCTATCACTCGGATGTCCAGGGTTCCTTCGGACACATCCGTCATACCGTTATGGTACATCTGTTCGATGTTGTTGAGAAGCGCATAAGCAGCAGGAATCACGCCCATGATGTTGCGGCCGCCGAATGTCACGGTCTTCAACTCGCCCAGCTGCTCGAAACAGACACGTTCTGTATGCGTACTCCACGCGCTATACCAACCAGGATCGCCGTACGAATCCTTCAACGACAGGAATCCCCCGCCGATGAGCGTGTTGTACACACTCGCCACGAGCGCATCCGAGAGTTGGTAGGTCCAGTTACCGGTATGGTTGCCGTAAGTACTGTTCAGGTAACTCCTGTATGTCACAGTCCCATTCGAATAGACGAAGAGGTAGTTATCATCCGCATAGGTCGTGTCAGTCAGGTCTCTGACGTGAGTGCAGTATCGCACAATGAACTCCGAGTTGGATCTCGAGGTCACTGCCTTACCTACTTCAACGGATACGGCGAGCAGCAAGAGAGAGCTCAGTAACAAGAACACAGACAAGAGACAAACTGATGTTCGCCTTACCCACATTCCTCTCACGACAGGCATTGCACGTCAGCTGCACTAGATATTCATGTCGATGACATGTCAAGCGATAGGCGCCTACTACGCGAAACCGCCAGCGGGCTTTCGGTTGCCGGTTGATCTACATTATCAAGATGAGTCCTCTCGGCTCGACCGTTCCATGCGAATGGAGGACCCCGTTTTGGAATTCGAACGTAATCACGCTATGACGATGAACGAATCCCCCCATGTCGATTGCGATTGGGTAACTATAGAGAATCTTGTACTCCACTCCTTCTGCAAACGAGGTCCCATTGATGGTTGTTATCAGAACGCAGTCCCCAGGATACATGACCCCGTCACCGTTCCAATCAATGACTGTCAGCTCAAGGAGTAGACCGGAAAGATTCCTGAACCCGAAGTCCTGGGACGCCCAAACCCCATTCGTCAGCGATTCCGATTCTGTCGACCATCCGACGGAATTGACACTGTCGTTGACCTGCAGGGAGGATCGATTCCACTTGGAGTAGATTGAGAGAGAGGGATCTACGACCCACATCACGCCGCCCTCCACTTTCGAAAGAGGCTCGTTTCCATGATAGGGATAATCGACGACGGCAACTAAGGCAAGTAGCACAATTGCGGCAACGAGCCAGGAGAAGAACCATGACCGGTATTGTTCAATCGCGCGTACAGTCTTGTCGATGCAGAACTTCCCTCTTGGCTTCGACCACACTTTCAGCCGCCTCATCCATGGGAGAGTGCCTCCATTGTATCCAATTCCAAGCGGTTTGATCAGGCTCGCGAGGACGAGAACCAACGAGAGGCATGCAAGAAAGAATCCGATTCCAAATCCACCCTCGTAGAGACCGTGTTCCCGGTACAATACCTGTCGATCCAGTTCGTCAATGTAGAACATCGCAATACCCGCTGATTGAGGAATCACTCCCAATGGTGTCACAAAAGCTAGGAGGGCTCCTATCCCCAGCAGGACGAACTGTGTCAAGGTGTCATAGTCTATCTTGACCGATGTCAAGTAGGTGGTGGTCCATATTTGGGCTCCCAGTGTGGATTCGTCGTACCAGAGACCGGCGCTCGTCCATCTCCATGGGAGGGCGATCGCTGCGAGACCGACGGTGGCGCCTATGATACAAAGTACATTCACCGTGAACGGTGAGGCCGAGGTAACCTTGTTCGAACTGCCACCTGTGACTGATGCAACAGAGCGATCACTGCCAGAGGTGGCACCATCCATCTCAGAATCTCCCATGTCAACAACAACTCTCCGATATATACTCGCGAGCTTGACATGTCAACATACTGAAGAAATATCATGGCACTGCTATTCTGCACACACGATGCCTTCCGCTGAATCACAAACCAAGTTGATATAGCGCAAGGGCGCTCAATTGAATTGAAGATGGAGGAATCGGGTGTCTGCAAGGCGGTTGCTGAGTCCGTGGACGATACTCATCGTGGCGGAATTGGTGGCAATTCTGGGATTCTTCCTGCCCTGGAGTCAACATTTGAATAGCCTCCTGCAAGTAACTCGAGAAATCCTATTGATTAATCTAGACGAATCCTCCGGTTTCTCCGAAGTGTCAGTCTACTACCCAATTGCGTTCATAATCAGCCTAGTCGCAGGTCTAATCTCATTACTCATCATGCTGCTCGGTCATCTGACCAGGTTTGCCAGGATTCGATCGCCGCGCATCATCGCACTGTTGAACAGTCTGATGATGGCGGGACCATTGATATACGTCCAAACATGGCGATTCAGCACCGGGTATGAACCTCGAGATACCATGCAGGAACAGATAGAGCAAACAAGTATTGGATGGATTCTCACTCTCGTTGGAAGTCTCCTAGTCATCCTTGTTGCAGTCTACATGTTCCAGAGAGGAGTCCGATCTGATTCGACAACCTGTTCTTCTCGAAGCCCTGTTTCGATTGCCCGAGAACGAATCACTTTCGCTTATCTGGCATTTCCGCTTCTTCTGATCTTAGGATCTGTCGTGATAACCTCGGGGTTCATTCAAACCTGGATCACAGGAGGAATCTCCGATCCATCTAGAGTAAATCCTCCGTTCGGGGATTGGAGTGTATTAGGAATCGGTCTCTATGGTCCGATATTCTTAGTGCTCATCGCAACCATGGTGTCAATCGTTTCTGTGATAGCCAGTCAGTTCGTTGCCAGACCTAGCTATGATACGGTTCGGCTCATCGCTGAGTGTTTTGTGGTATTGCTGCTCGGACTGACAGTGTTCTTCTGTTTCACCTTTCCCGTACATACTATATCGGTCGAAGCCCGTTTCGTTAACGTAGAACTCCAGCTGGGATTGTTTCTCTGTGTCGTTGGAGAGCTTGTACTGCTGACAACACTAGCAGCTCGAGATTTGCGGTTGCTATAGCGTCAGGAAGGCGCGCGTACCTATCTCTTGCCTGTTCTGCTCTGACTTGATAGTCTTCCCTGATTTCTATTTTCCCATGCGTCTCCTGAAACTGACTATCGTTGCAGCCAGAATCACAACGACCATCGGCTTGAGGATTACCCTGAACTCAGGTATCATCTCAGTATTGCTCTCATCTTCGCCGTGGCTCACTTACTCAAGAGAACTAGAGACTAATTCTACTGGCTGTGTCCAGGGAGCGGGCCCGGTGGGATTCGAACCATCACATAGCCAGTAGATCACGAACCGGATTCAATCAAAGGGGAAATGCACTTGGACTCAAACCCCTTTCCGTTTTCCTCTGATATGCAGACTTGGCCTTTGACTATCCTGCTTTGTTCTTGCTTGAGTAGCACTCAATGAGGTACTTGATCTCTTCCTGTGTCAGTCTGATGCAAAAGAGAACATCATTCTCCGTTGGGATTTCCTCGGCATGAACCCCCCTTGCGCAAAGCATAGCATAGGTCACATGAATCTGCTTTCGCCGATTGAAATAGGCGGTCACTGTGCAAAACACCTTGATAGCACAGTGAGCCAGGTGTTTTCGCATGACAAGAAAATAACAAGAGAAAAAGCAAGGGAAAAAACAGGAGAATCGACAAGAGATTTGGCAAGAAAAACAATAAGCGAAAATCGGGGTTCATCAAGCTCAGAGCCCATGGGAACAATGCCTTGACTGCAAGTATGATCTTCTTGCTGGCATCTCCAAATCTCATTCCTTTCAGGTTTACCGCAACATCAAACGCAAAAATCGGCCTATAGTCCTTAAGGAGAACCTTGTCGAAATAGACTGGCTTGAGCATGCGCGGCTTTTTGTAGTATTCCTCAGAGATAGGCTCATACTCCCTCGTCTCTCGGGTTAGAATCTCATAGAACGAGATCTCCCATCCCTGGCAGCAAGAGTCGACCACGGAAGTGGATAAAGGGAGAATGACGTATGGATGACAGAGTCGGCATTCCCTTGGTCAAGAAGGCTAACCCTATAGCGGAACGAGGCGGGTTTCCTCGATGATTGAAATCAGAAAAAGGATGCCTGGCTCGAAGGAGGTCCAATCCCCTTCGGACCCAATACACTGACACTCAGAATCTAATGGAACACATTGACTAACCCAGACGAATATTATGTACTTCGGGGCATTATTGCATTAAGTGGGATGAATCTAGCTCGGCCAGTATGACGAATATCTGACGTCCAGTGTTGCTCTGCCCAAGAATCATAGGCCCAAGCGCTTCCTCAGGAAATCAAAAGCTGCGCGCCCTTTCTGACTGTGAAACATGATGATGGGTCGTTCGCCATGAGGCACATGGACGCTGCTCCTAGTCCTCAGAGCTGATGCGAGAGAGTCGTGCTTCCACCTTATTGTGACGTCCTTTGGGTATTTCGGGCCATTGGAGACCGAGGCTTTTCCTTGCGCGTCCACAATCAGCGAGACAGTCTCAGATTCGGTCTCAAAGACCCAGGTCTGAGGCAGATAGCTCCGAACAAGGAGCCCCCTGATCCCTCGAAGATTAGGCTTCAGCTGTTGCTCAATCTCGGGACAAATCCCGTTTAGTAGGTCCTCTACGTAGCCCATGCTAGCCTCCATTTTGTATGCTGTTCACGAGCGGGCCTTCGGTGTAGGGCGCGTGAACCTCAGTCCTGTTGACGAGGCCGTCTTCATTGTACTCGCCTGCAATAGAATGACCAGATATCCCCACAAGAACGACGCAGAGGAGCCTATGATTGTGGATCTAACAGCCGACCTTAGGAAGCTGACCATTCCATCTCCCTTTTTTGCCTGTTGCACTGCGTGCATTCTGGGATGTTATTGCAGTACCAATGATTTTGGAAATCAACTCTACCCATCTTATGGTCGTAACGTCTGGTATGTTGCCGGTCTTTGTTCCGGATAACTCTATCCACCCTACCAGATCATCTTCCATTCCATAGATGTGCACATCAAGATAGTCCCCTTCCAGGCTTTCCGTCATTGACCCCCGCTTCATCCCTAACAGAAATGGACGGCTGTAGCTGTCCTTTTCACCGTCAGCGTATGGACTGTCCTCAGCAAGGAAGAGTTTGGAATACTTGCTGAGTGACGTTCCCTTGTACTTGCTGTTCTCGCGGAAGTCATCAGCAGTGTATGCAATACGCCTGAAGGCTTTCTCCGCGTCTGCCCTAGCGCCAACCATCACCTCGTATCTATACAGCCCGTCCACAGGACTTCTGAGTCCGATTGTGACTTCTCTGATCCGGAATTGTTGAGCGATTAGATTGGCCGCATCCTCGAGGAGGGCATGAATATCCATCTCCGGTTTTTGAAAGTGAGAGAACAGTTTCTGGACACCGTCCAAGGTTCTGTTCGTCTGATCCTTAACAAACGAATAATCTAGCTTCCATTTCCTTGCAATATCTCCATGATTGAAGCTCTCCATCATCTGTCCAGCTACCCGCACCGTATTCGCTTTCCTTCCCTTTGGTCATTGCTGACGATTAATAGACAATCTGCAAGGAATTGACGTGGGTCCGAAGGGGCCCGAACCCTGATTCATCCAGCAGGTATTCTGAAGATTTCAATGGATGCCGAAATCGCATAGTCTGGATTCTGACAACTCTTGTCTGGCTTGACCGTAGAGTGGGCCCAACCGGGCCAGAACACTTCGTTAGCCAGATCCCGACTCTCTGATTTCAATTCTTGAGCGATGGTGCAAGGCCAGTTCCCAAAACCCTTTGACTTTCTTTTCTCAATCCCGGATTTCAGCCCGGAATCTACCGGTGAT